>Ga0075109_1000009_pt1 | contig 199461 bp, 181 predicted proteins | sample AntAceMetag02UKD_FD_69798 | JGI IMG/M metagenome (GOLD analysis project Ga0075109, IMG submission 69798) | Saline lake microbial communities from Ace Lake, Antarctica - Antarctic Ace Lake Metagenome 02UKD | ecosystem: Environmental > Aquatic > Non-marine Saline and Alkaline > Saline | place...
TAAAAGCTAAAGCGGCAGCTAAGAAAGCGGCAGCGAAAGCGAAGGCAGCAGCTAAGAAAGCGAAGAAGCCAAAAAAGAAAGTGACTAAGCGCGCTGCAGCCAAGAAAGCTGCGCCTAAGAAGGTCGCAAAAGCTAAACCAGCTGCTAAGAAGAAAGCAGCAGCCAAAAAGGCACCCGCTAAGAAGAAAGCAGTAGCTAAAAAGGCACCTGCAAAGAAGAAAGCAGTAGCTAAAAAGGCACCTGCGAAGAAGAAGGCAGTAGCTAAAAAGGCGCCTGCGAAGAAGAAAGCAGTAGCTAAAAAGGCACCTGCAAAGAAGAAAGCAGTAGCTAAAAAGGCGCCTGCGAAGAAGAAAGCAGTTGCTAAAAAGGCGCCTGCGAAGAAGAAAGCAGTAGCTAAGAAGGCGCCTGCAAAGAAAAAAGCAGCAGCCAAAAAAGCGCCTGCGGCTAAAAAAGCAGTAGCCAAGAAGGCGCCTGCTAAGAAGAAAGCGGTAGCTAAAAAGGCACCTGCTAAGAAGAAAGCAGCAGCTAAAAAAGCGCCAGCTAAGAAGAAAGCAGCAGCGAAGAAGTCTAAGTAGCTCTGTTCAATAGTTCTTTACGGCGCTGTTCGCTCGTGTTGCGTCTAGTCTTAGAGCTTTGTGATAAAAGTCCCTCTTAGTACGCTAAGAGGGACTTTTTTATGTGTAGAATATGCGCCGGTGTCACTAAGACACTTTCTCTATCAAGGCGAACTTACTATGTCTCAATTACCTATTTTGCTAATCGATACCTCGGCTTCGCGCTGCGCCGTGGGCCTCGCTGCGGATGTGCTCCATCAGCGATTTGGCGAAGAAGAGCGCAAATCGGCGCAAAACTTGCTGCCACTCGTAGCTGAAATTGCCCAGTCGGCTGACATTGCTCTCAATGACTTAAGTGCTGTCGCGGTAATGGCTGGTCCCGGTTCGTTTACAGGACTACGGATTGGTGTCGGCGTAGCGCAGGCGTTGGCTATGGCTAATAAAACGCCAGGTATGGCGCTATCGAATCTTGCTGTACTCGCGCTTGCCGCGGCGGAAGAAAGTGCGCTGGACACCTTTCTAGTAGCGCTTGCAGCGAGAGAAGGTGAGTTTTACTTTGCAGTCTATACTTTAGATGAAAATCTTGGGGTTCGATTGGTAGGTAAAGAACAAGTGGCACCCGCCGATCAGCTGATAATGCCTGAAGGATTGGAAGAAGCGGCCTTAGTAGGTGATGTCTGGGCATCTGAAGAGAGTTTACGTTTGCTTGCGGCCGGCTCGCTTGGGCGCGCCTCGCATTTTAATCCCGGCGTGAGCCTTGAGATTATGGCGAAGCTCGCCGCAAAGCGACTCGCGGCCGGCTTAGTCGGCGATGCCTCGTCTCTTAGGCCAAATTATGTCAAAGAACAGTTAGACTACTAAGACACAGACGCAAGCAAAAAGCAGGCGTGTAATTAAGGAGACTGTTAATCGATACGCTCCAAGTAACCGTGTTAGCGGTCCTTCAAGGCCTAACGGAATTCTTGCCTGTCTCGTCCTCTGGTCACTTGTTATTGCCAGCCGCGCTGCTGGGTTGGCAAGATCAAGGGCTAACGCTCGATATTGCCGTACATCTTGGCACATTAGTGGCGGTTATCCTCTACCTGCGTCGTGACTTAATGGATTTATTCGCAGGTTTTTTTCGGTGGTTGCTCATGCGGGTGGAGAGCGACGAGTCACGCCTCGCCCTAAAACTCATTGTCGCTACTCTGCCTGCAGGCCTCGCTGGGATTGCACTGAGAGCGGTAATTGAGGCGAATGCGCGTTCTCTTGTAATAGTCGCGACAACTTCAATAATCTTTGCTGTGTTGTTGTGGCTTGCCGATCGATCCGGCGCACGAAGGGTAAATGCTGTTCCGTTTTCAGAACTCACTGTCCCGGGAGCACTTTTTATTGGTGTTGCTCAGGCATTCGCTTTGATACCGGGCACTTCGCGCTCAGGCGTGACAATGACTGCTGCGCGTTTTCTTGGTTTGACTAGAGAGGACTCTGCACGATTCTCTTTTCTGCTCTCTATACCGATAATTCTGGCGAGCGGACTCGCTTTGGTGGGCGCTAATCGCACAGCCTCGGCTGCGATTGATGCGACAACGCTAGGCTATGCGGCAGTGGTATCAGCACTGGTCGCTTTTTTGACGATCCATTTCTTTATGCGCCTGTTGCCAAGAATCGGTGTGTTGCCTTTCGTTATTTATCGAATACTCTTTGGTGTCTTGCTCTTGGCATGGCTAGCATGAGTGACAGCTTTCACCTCATTACCCTCGAGGGTAAGGTGTGCCTTAAACGAGTAGGGGCTGCCGATTCAAGCGCCGTTGCGGTCGATTTTTCGGCGCCTGCGCTTAATTATCGCGTAACGAGTGCGATTAAGCAGCAGGGCCTAAGCAAAGCGGTAGGCATCAAAGCGGCGCTAAGGCCGAGTGTGTTGGACGCGACAGCTGGGTTTGGCAAAGACGCCTACCTTCTCGCCAGCCAGGGCTGCCGCGTGCAGCTGTTTGAGCGAAACCCTTTCGTGTTTGCGCTTCTTAAGGATGGCCTTGCGAGAGGAGTTGCCTCGCAACAGGAAACGGTCGTCGCAGCCTGTCAGAGATTGAGTCTTGTGAATCGAGATTTCATCGAGTCGAGTATCGATGCGCTAGGAGGAGTAGGGAGCGTAGATGTGGTCTACCTTGATCCTATGTTTCCTGAGTCGAAGAAGAGTGCACGCGTGAAAAAAGATATGTTCGCGCTCCAAGAGCTGCTCGGCGCCGCTAACGATACCGAAGCGCTTTGGGAGCATGCGTGTAGGCTTGCGCGACGACGCGTTGTGGTCAAGCGAAGTAAGTCAGCGCTGACGCTTGGCACTCGTGCGCCTGATATTCAATATAAGGGCAGCAGTAGCCGTTTCGATGTCTACTTAACCCCTAAATCTTAATTTAAGCCGCTAAGCTCTCGCCACTCGCCCAGGGGTGTCTCCCGGTTAGGCCAAACCCCGAGAGCGAGGCTATAAAGGCATAAGATCTCCGTGAAAGTGCCCTTAACTCGCATCGCCGGAGGCTAGCGCGGGGCTTTGTCTGCGAGGTGTTCGATAAGACGTTCGTAGATTAACGCGAGGGTATCTAAGTCGGCAGCGCAGATGCGCTCGTTGACTTGATGGATAGTCGCGTTACAGGGACCCAGCTCGACGACCTCAGCACCGGATGGCGCAATAAAACGGCCATCGGAAGTGCCGCCTGCCGTAGATTGCTCCGTTATCAACCCTGTGATCTCCTCGATGCTTGCTGCCGTCGCTTCCCTTAGCAGCCCGGGTTGAGTGAGGAAAGGCTCGCCAGACAAATGCCAATCTATCTTATAGTCGAGGGCATGCGCGTCGAAAAGCTCGGTGACTTTCGCAGTCAGTTGTTCATGACTGCTTTCGGTGGAGAAGCGAAAATTAAAATCGACTTTGCACGAACCCGGAATGACATTGTTGGCTCCAGTTCCGCTCGCTATGTTTGAAATTTGCAAGGTTGTTGGCGGAAAGGCGTCGTTTCCAGAATCCCATGTCATTCCCGACAACGCTGCGAGGACAGGCATCGCGCGGTGAATGGGATTGTCTGCGAGATGAGGATAGGCGACGTGTCCCTGCTTGCCTCGAATTGTGAGCGACGCGCTTAGCGAGCCTCGGCGTCCGATTTTTATCGTGTCGCCAACCGATGCTGTGCTGCTGGGTTCGCCGACAATGCAGTAATCAATCTGTTCGCCACGTTCGGTTAATGCATCAATAACGCGGCGCGTCCCATGCGCAGCTATCCCTTCCTCATCGCTTGTGATGAGGAATCCTAAACGGAGGGTCCCCAGTGAAGGGTTAGCCTTTGCTATTGCGGCCTCGCATGCCGTGATCATCGCAGCAAGGCTGCCTTTCATATCCGCGGCACCGCGACCATGAAGCATACCGTCTTTCAGCAGTGCGGAATAAGGGTCGTGTTCCCAGCCTGCATTCTCGCCCGAGGGCACAACATCGGTATGACCTGCAAATACAAGGATCGGACCTGATTCTCCGCGAACAGCCCAGAGGTTGTCTACGTCTTCGAAGCGCATACTCTCACAGTTGAACCCGAGTGCTTCTAGGCGTTCAGCCATTAATTGTTGACAGCCTTCGTCGGCAGGCGTCACAGAGGGACGCCTGATTAGCTGCTGTGCGAGTTCAAGAGTAGGGGAGGCGCTCATAGGGATGTTGCTCTGTATCGATTCACTCGTGGTTTAGTTGTGAGCATGCAGCTCTTCGTTAAGTTCGACTTCAGTTTGTAGCGGGAGGCACTCTACGGCGCCGCTCAGCGAATTGCGACGGAAAAGGAGTCCCTCATGCCCAACGAGATCCATAGCCTTGCAGTTGCGCTTCAGCTCGCCCTGCGTATTGAGTAGCTGCACTTTGGTACCTGCCGTTACATAGAGGCCTGCTTCGACTACACAGCCGTTTGCGAGCGGAATGCCAATGCCAGCGTTCGCGCCGATTAGGCAGTTTTCGCCAACAGAAATCACCTGCTTGCCACCACCCGAGAGCGTGCCCATCGTGCTACAGCCGCCTCCAAGGTCGCTGTTTGCGCCGACCATCACGCCGGCGGAGATGCGGCCTTCAATCATAGCTGGACCTTCAGTGCCGGCGTTAAAGTTGATGAATCCCTCATGCATGACAGTAGTTCCTTCGCCTAAATAAGCGCCTAGGCGGACGCGCGCACTGTCTGCAATGCGAACGCCGGTCGGTACGATGTAGTCACTCATTTTGGGGAATTTATCCACCGAGGTGACGCTGAGTTGCCGCCCCTGCAGGCGCGCAGCAAACTGTCGATCGGATAATTCGCTGAGGTCTATAGGCCCTTCGTTGGTCCATGCCAGATTGTGCAATACGCCAAACATGCCATTCAGGTTTAGCGCATGAGGCTTCACAAGGCGCGCGGATAGAAGGTGCAGTTTGAGAAATGCTGCGGCGACCGTCGCAGGTGCGGTATCAGCGCCGAGTACACAGAGCACCAGCGTCTTTTCACTGCTGGCTAAAGCGCCAAGGTGGTTACGCAGACGCTCTCGCAGAGCTCCGTCAAGTTTAACGTAGCCGCTTTCGCCCGATTGGAGTCCGCAACAGCCTAAGACTTCGTCTGCAAACTCGGCGCCTGCATCTAAGCCAAAATGGGGGTAGTAAACCTCAATAACCTCGCCAGAACTGTTTTCGGTTGCCAGGCCAAAGCCGTAACTGTGAATTGCCGTCATCGTGCGAACTCCAAATTCGTTTATGGGTTGTTGAGACACGCTAACGCGCCTTCGTCATAGCCGATCAACCACTGATCGCCGCTGTGTATGATGGGTCTCTTGATTATCGATGTTTCGCGTTGAATCAGTACTAATGCGCTTTTAGGATCAAGATTTTGCTGCTCTTCTTCTGATAATTTGCGCCAAGTTGTGCCGCGCTTGTTGATGAGTTCGTCTAGCGGAAATTGATTAACAAATTGCGCGGCCAGTGCTGCATCGCAGCCCAATTTTTTGTAATCATGGAAAGTGAAATCGATGCTATTCGATTCCAGCCATTTCTTAGTTTTCTTAATGGTGTCGCAGTTTGCGATGCCGTAAACGGTCAGCATTCTGTAGGTGTCCTTTTTGCTTACTCAACTACCATGACCAGCTAGCTTTCGAGCCTTTTTTCGAGAGTCTCTTGGGTGCTGCTAATGAGGTCTTCGATTTCAGTTTCGTCGGTTATCGGCTCGTTTACGCTGTTGGTTATGTAGAACAGATCCTCGACTCTCTCGCCTAGGGTGGTGATTCGCGCGTCCTTAATATTTATAGATTCCTCTACGAATAATTTCCCGACCGAGGCCAGGATGCCGGGATGGTCTGGGCAATTGATCTCTAGCGTCGAATAGCGGCGCTCGGGATGATTGAGTAATCTCACGATAACCTTACTAGCAAAATATTTATCTTTACGGGTTTGCCGATACTGCGGCGTACGCGTTGCTTGATGCTTGTCTTCGAAGCTGCTGCGCAAGGCAGCCTGTATCTCGTCGACACGTGCAAGGCTATCGCCAACCGGCCGTCCCGATTCTTCCAGAACGGTAAAGGTGTCGAGGCAATAACCGTGAGTTGAGGTGAAGATGCGTGCGCCTTGAACGTTGAGGCGCAGTCGCTCCAGCGTTGCTGTCGTATTGGCGAACAAAAAATCGCCGTCTTTCGTGTAAATGAAGACTTGGGTCGCGCCCTCTCCATCGATCCGCGTGAGTTCTTGTAGCGCCACAATAGGGCCTACCCCTTGGCTATTTGCGATAAGCTCCGAATGCCAAGCAATGTTTACCGCAGACTCGCGAACGAAGTATTCATCGTCGAGGTGCGCCCAGATGGTGTCGATCTGATGCGTATCGACGCCGCGCTGTAGAAGGGCTTTTTTGGCAGAGTCTTTCTTGTCAGTAATCCGATCTTCGCGGTTTTGTGGGTTTTCGAGTCCCGAGCGTAGTGCCTGCTTTGTGTTCAGGTAGAGCTGCGACATAAGCGATGCGCGCCAACTATTCCACAGCTCTGGATTCGTTGCGCGAATGTCTGCGACTGTCATCGAGTAGAGATAATCGAGATGGAGTTTGTCGCCCATGATGGAGGCGAATTCATGAATGACCTCCGGATCAGAAATATCCTTACGCTGCGCTGTCATCGACATAAGCAAATGCTTGTCGACTAGCCATGAGACTAGCTTCGCATCCCAGCTGCTAAGGTGGTGCCGCTCGCAGAAATCGACGGCGTCTTTCATGCCTAATTTTGAGTGATCGCCGCCGCGACCCTTGGCAATATCATGGTAGAGCCCAGCGATATAGAGCAGCTCGATCTTTGGTAAATTCTTAACCACATTCGAGACGAGTGGGAATTCGTGCGCCGTTTCGGGCAACCAAAGCCTGCGCATGTTTTCGACAACCTGCAGCGTATGCGCATCGACGGTGTAGATGTGAAATAGATCATGCTGCATCTTGCCCATGATCTTGCCAAACTCAGGAAGATAGCGCCCAAGAATGCCATAGCGCGCCATGCGCCTTAGTTGAAACGTCACCTTATTGGGCGAACGCAGCAATTCCATGAAAAGGGTAACGCAGCGAATATCTGCGCGGAACTCATCATCAATTAAATGGCGATTGTCTCTTATGAGGCGGATAGTCGATGCTCGAACGCCTTGTATTTGCGGATTTTGCGCGCAGAGAACAAAGACTTCGATTAACGCGAAAGAGGCGCGAGCGAATACTTTTTCATCGAGCACTTCGAGGTAATCGTTGCGAATTTGAAATCTGTTGTTCAGCGGCGTTATGCGTTCGCGCTCCCCTGAGCGCAAGATAACCTCATCGAAATGCTGAAGCAGAAGGTCGTTAAGCCCACGCAGAGTGCCTACGGTACGGTAGTAGCGCTGCATAAGTTTTTCTACGCCAAGGCTGAGTTCATCGTCTTCGTAACCGAAGATTTTGGCGAGTTCGCGCTGCTTGTCGAATAGGAGCCTGTCTTCGCGTCGACCCTCGAGGAGATGGAGTCCGTAACGAACCCGCCAAAGGAAATTTTGCCCTTTGTCGATAAGCGATTGTTCCATTCTGCTCAGAAACCCAAGTTCTACGAGGTCGCTAAAAGAAGACGCATTGAAGTGTCGTTTGGCAACCCAGGCGATAGTCTGGATATCGCGCAGCCCGCCCGGAGAGGTTTTCACATTGGGCTGCAACGCGTAGTCGATGTCGTGGTATTTCTCATGCCGCGCAAGCTGTTCGTCCCACTTGGCACGCATAAACTTTTTAATCGGCCAAACTCTTTGTGCGGTTGTGGCTCTGTACATGTCTGCTTGGAGGCTTTCGGGGCCAACAAGTGTGCGCGATTCCATGAGGGCGGTGGCAACTGTTATGTCGCTGCTCGCTTCTTGAACGCATTGTTTTATTGACCGAACGCTCTGTCCAATTTCTAGGCCGATATCCCAGAGGAGCGTGAGGAAGCCGCTCACCGCGGCCTTTAATTTTTTATCGGGAGTCTTACGCGTGAGCAAAAGAATATCGATGTCTGAGTGGGGCGCGAGTTCTCCGCGTCCGTAGCCGCCCACGGCGACCAGCGAGAGCTCTATGTCGGGCCACTGCTGCTGCTCCCATGCCAGCATAAGTATTTGATCGACAGCCCATGCGCGTCCTCGAATGATGGCTTCGATTTCGTCATTGTCTTTGAAGCGCTGATCGAGGAGTGCGCTTGCTGCGCTCAGCGCACTCCCAAGAGGGGTGACTGACGAATGATGGTTGGCGAGTTCAGTGCGAACGGCATTGACGTCGAGCAAGCTTGTGTCCGCGTCCGGTCGGCTTAGTGCAACCGAGTCTACGTTTAACGGCGCTGCTATGCTCATAGCGTGTCGTCGCCGCGAAGCGTAAAGACCTCGAAGCCTGTGGCGGTCACAGCGAGGGTATGTTCCCACTGGGCCGACAGTCGTCTGTCTTTGGTGGTAACGGTCCAGCCGTCTGCCTGCGATAGTTTGGTGTGCCGCATGCCAGCATTAAACATAGGCTCTATTGTAAAGGTCATGCCTTCTTCGAGGACGAGACCCGTTCCTGCTTGGCCATAGTGCAAGACTTGCGGCTCTTCGTGAAAGACGCGCCCAATGCCGTGTCCGCAGTATTCGCGCACGACAGAATAGTTGTTGCTCTCGCCGTGTGTTTGGATAATCGCGCCGATATCACCGAGGGTAGTACCAGGGCGGACGATTTCTATCCCCTTATACATCGCTTCGCGCGTTACGCGGATCAGTCGCTGCACATGGTCTGCGACCTCGCCGACACAGAACATTTTACTCGTGTCGCCGTGGTAGCCGTCTTTGATCACGGTCACATCAATATTAACTATGTCGCCAACCTTCAAAATTTTGTCGTCGCTCGGGATGCCATGACAGACGACATGATTTACCGAGGTGCAGATAGATTTAGGGAAGCCGTTGTAATTGAGTGGTGCCGGAATGGCTTTTTGCACCTCAACAATATGGTGATGGCAGAGGCGGTCGAGCTCTCCGGTTGTGACGCCTGGAACGACAAAAGGTCCGATCATTTCGAGCACTTCGGAAGCGAGTTTGCCTGCGATTCGCATTTTGGCGAGTTCGTCAGCTGTCTTAGTTTGTACTGTCATGCTTGTCCACTTTGTGATTAATCGGAAGGGCATCGCCGAGGGCTTTATATCGCTTGAGATTGTAATGCACGAAGGGCGCCAATACGACCCTCAGGCAGCACTCAATTGGTAGAAAGCGAGCTTAAATCTTTAATCGACAAGGGCTTTATGGTATAAAGCGCGGCGTTTTAAAGTTCGATGAAAGTGCTAAGTCGTGTTTCACTTGTCATTCCGATTCGGTCGGTTTTATAAAACGCTTAATTTTCAATAACTAATGTCGCACACTTATCGTCACGTCTGATCTGGGTGCCGCGCAGCTCTTATTTGATCTTGATTGCTCTTTTCAGCACTTGCTGAGAAACAATCTGTCGAGGTTCTACACGCGACAAGAGAGGATTGTGCGGTTGATCGATGGGATAAGTGGAGGCCTAACCCGCTATAAAGGAAAACCTATGTCAGTTTCAATGAAAGATATGCTCCGCGCGGGCGTCCATTTCGGCCACCAAAGCCGTTACTGGAACCCTAAGATGGATCAGTTCATCTTCGGCGCTCGCAACAAGATCCACATCATCAACCTCGAGCACACTGTGCCCGCTATGAATAAGGCGCTCGAGGCAGTCAGCAACTTAGCTGAGAAGAATCGAAAAATCCTGTTTGTCGGCACCAAGCGTGCTGCTTCTAAAATCGTCGGCCAAGAAGCCGAGCGCGCAGGTATGCCGTTCGTCAACCATCGCTGGCTTGGCGGCATGCTAACTAACTACAAGACTATCCGCGGCTCGATTAAGCGTTTGAAAGATCTTGAGACTCAAGAAGCCGACGGTACGTTCACTCGCCTGACAAAAAAAGAAGCGTTAATGCGCACGCGTGCGAAAGAGAAGCTAATTCGCAGCATCGGCGGTATCAAAGATATGGGCGGCTTGCCCGATGCGCTATTCGTCATCGACGTTGAGCATGAGCGTATTGCGGTGACAGAGGCGAACAATCTTCGCATCCCAGTAATCGGCGTTGTCGACACGAACAGCAACCCAGATGGCATCGATATCGTTATCCCAGGTAATGATGACGCATTGCGTGCGATCCAGCTTTACGCATCGGCAGTAGCGGATGCTTGTATCGAAGGCAAGAAGCGCAACGGAAGCATGGCTTCTAACAGCGAATTCGTCGAAGTCGACGAAGATATCGCTGCTGCGCCTGCTGCAGAAACAGAAGCTGCGCCTGCCGCAGAAACAGAGGCTGCGCCTGCTGTTGAGGCAGTGGTAGCAGAAGAAGCGCCGGTTGTCGCCGAGGCGGCAGCGCCTGCAGTCGAAGAGACGCCTGCTGCAAGCTAAAGGTTGAGGGCAGCCTTACACAGCTGTTCTGATCTAAGTTAGCGAAGAAAGGGGGCGAATCGCCCCCTTTTTATAAGGCGGTCGCTTCCGATCGTTGTAAAAATTCAAGGGCATTCATGGCTATATCGGCTGTTGTATGTCTCTCGACAAATCCTTTAGGGCCCAGTGGATTGCTGGCTCGCACCAAATACAATAGAGGCAAAGCTCATGGCTAATATAACTGCTGCAATGGTAAAAGATCTGCGCGAGCGCACCGGTCTTGGCATGATGGATTGTAAGAAGGCGCTTTCAGAGGCAGAAGGCGATATCGAAAAAGCGATCGACGACCTACGCAAAGCGAGTGGTATGAAAGCGGCTAAAAAAGCGAGCCGCGTTGCTGCTGACGGCATCGTAATCACTAAAGTTGCTTCGGACGGTAACTACGGCGTCATTCTCGAAGTGAACAGTGAAACCGATTTCGTCGCGCGCGACGAGAGTTTCCTTTCTTTTGCAAACGACGCTGTTGAGGCTGCCTTCGCCAATAAAGACGCTGATGTCCCTGTGATCCTAGCTTCTGGTCTCGAAGATCAGCGTGAGAAACTCGTGCAGAAAATTGGCGAGAACATCAACATCCGCCGCGTTGCGCGCCTTCAGTTTGCCGATGCGAACGAGGGAATTGTTGAGAGCTATGTTCACAGTAACAATCGCATTGCCGTTCTAATCTCTCTTCGCGGTGGCGATGAGTCGCTGGCAAAAGACATTGCAATGCACATTGCGGCAGTAAACCCAATGGTTGTTCGGGCAGAAGACGTGCCAGAGGAAACCCTCGCGAAAGAGTCTGAAATCTATTCGGCTCAAGCCCGCGAGAGCGGCAAGCCCGAAGAAATCATTGAGAAGATGATTAGCGGCCGATTGAAGAAATTCGTCGCTGAAATCAGCTTGCTCGAACAGCAGTTCGTTAAAGACCCCGACTCGACTATTTCGGATCTGTTAAAAGCAGCTGGCGTTGATGTTGTCGACTTTGTTCGTTATGAAGTTGGCGAAGGTATCGAGAAAGAAGAAGTCGACTTTGCTGCTGAAGTTGCGGCACAGATCGCAGGCTCAAAATAGTAGACTAAACTCACCATTACTTTAGGAGAACGTCATGCCGAAGCACGAACGCAAGTATAACCGTATCCTCCTGAAGCTAAGTGGTGAGGCGCTAACAGGCGATGCCGATTTTGGCATCGATCCTAAAGTGTTAGACCGAATGGCTGTCGAGGTAGGGCAGCTAGTCGGTTTGGGCGTCCAGATTGGTATGGTTATCGGTGGCGGAAACCTCTTTCGAGGGGCGGCGCTGCACTCGGCGGGAATGGAGCGGGTAACCGGCGATCACATGGGTATGCTTGCTACTGTAATGAATGCGTTGGCAATGCGCGATGCGCTCGAGAGGGCAAGTATCCCGACACGCGTCATGTCTGCTATTCCAATGAGCGGAGTAGTTGAGCATTACGATCGTCGAACGGCAATCAGACACCTCAACGCGTCGGATGTAGTGATATTCTCTGCTGGCACAGGCAATCCATTCTTTACCACCGATTCGGCAGCCTGCCTGCGGGGAATAGAAATAGACGCAGACCTTATTCTCAAAGCGACAAAGGTTGATGGTGTCTATTCAGCCGATCCTGAAAAAGATCCCTCAGCGATCAAATTTGATCACCTAACGTTTGATGATGTGATTGATAAAAAGCTCGCCGTGATGGACATGACTGCTATCCTGTTAAGCCGAGATCACGGTGTGCCGATAAAAGTGTTTAATATGAATCGCCCCGGCGCCTTGCTGGCTAACGTGTTAGGTGATGCAGACGGCACGTTGATCAACTAGACTTCAGAATCATAAAAGCAGGCAATTAACGGGGAAAATTATGATCGATGAAATTACTTCAGACGCAGAAGAACGCATGCAGAAAAGCCTGGCGGCATTAGACGAGGCTTTCAAAAGAATTAGAACAGGGCGCGCACATCCCAGCATCTTAGATTCGGTGATGGTTTCCTATTACGGTTCTGACACCCCGCTGAATCAGTTGGCAAATGTTAATGTCGAAGAAGGACGGACGCTTATCGTTTCGCCTTGGGAAAAACCTATTATCGCGGATATTGAGCGAGCGATTATGAAGTCTGACCTCGGGCTTAATCCTTCGAACAATGGCGACACAATTCGTGTACCTATGCCTGCTCTCACCGAAGAGACGCGGCGCGAATACACCAAACAAGCCAAAAACGAAGCGGAGAATGCTCGCATCGCCGTGCGTAATATCCGCCGCGATGCCAATTCGGATTTCAAAGACCTCGAGAAAGAAAAAGAGATCAGCGAAGATGAGCAGCGCCGTGCCGAAGACTTAGTGCAAAAGTTAACGGATAAGACGATCGCGGCGATAGAAGCTGCGTATCAAGTGAAAGAAGCCGACCTGCTATCGATTTGACAAGCGTCGTGCAATTTCAAGGTCAAACTGCTCGGTTGGGAGCTAAAGTGGGTATACTGTTGTCTAACTGTGTAACTCGCTCGAGCTTAACGACTACCCCATGACCACAGCAGCCTCTCAAGTCACCGGCGATTTGCCACGGCATGTCGCCATCATAATGGATGGCAATAATCGCTGGGCGAAAGCGCGACAGCTAAAGCCGCAAGATGGCCACAGCCGTGGTGCTGAGGTGGCGCGAAAAATCGTCGCTGCCTGTGTCGACCGCAACATCTCCTACCTTACTTTGTTCGCGTTTAGCAGTGAGAACTGGCTTCGTCCACAGACTGAAGTGCGTGCGCTTATGGCGCTATTCCTGACGGTTCTGCGCCGCGATGAAATTACCCAGCTCCATGCCATGGGCGTGCGAATCCGCTTTATTGGTAACCGTTCGAGCTTCTCGAAGGCATTGCAGAAAGGCATGCTCGAAGTCGAAAAGCGAACCGAAGCCAATCTGAAGACGACAGTTTTTGTGGCGGTTGATTACGGCGGACGCTGGGATATCGCGCAAGCAGTCTCTCAGCTCGTTGCTGAGCTTCCCTCCGAATCTGACATCGCAGGCGCTATTACTGCAGCGAACTTGCACCAGTATACAAGCCTAGCAGAGGCACCCGATCCCGACCTTTGCATAAGGACGGGGGGAGAGCGTCGACTGAGTAATTTCCTGCTCTGGCAATTGGCCTATACCGAACTCTATTTCTGCGACACTTATTGGCCCGACTTCAACGAGGCTGAACTTCAGCTTGCTATCGATGATTACGCGAGTAGGCAGAGGCGCTTCGGTGGGCAGAGTGCCTTTGCGCACGACAGCGTCGGGCATCAAGAAAATATTGAGGTGTTCGCCGATGCTTAAACAGCGCATTGCCACTGCAGTTGTCTTATTGGTTGGCCTAATTGTGATGACTACTAGTTTGGGCCTCGAGGCGTTTGCGGCTATCACCGGCGCATTAGTCTTAATTGGCGCGTGGGAATGGGCAGCTTTTGCATCGCTGGGGTCAAAGTCTCGGCTAGCCTTTGTTGGAACGCTAGCGCTGTCTATTACTTTGCTGTGGTTTGCACTTGGTCTGGCTGGAGATATCGGGTATGACGCGTGCTTCGCCCTCGGGTTCTCATTATTAGGTGCGCTGTTTTGGGCGTTTATGTTTGGTGCGATTGTGTCTTTTCCACAGTCAACCGAGGCATGGAATGACAAATCCCGAATCTCTGTGATGGGCATGCTCTCCCTGCTCGGCACGTGGGTAGGCTTGGTGACGCTGAAAGCATTGTTGCCCAGCGGCGCGCTTGTGATCATGCTCATTATTATGGTGGCAGCCGTCGACGTCGGTGCTTTTTTCACAGGAAAACTGTTTGGCAAACGCAAGCTGGCACCTGCTTTAAGCCCTAATAAAACCTGGGAAGGGGTCTGGGGCGGGGTCGCTCTTAATCTAATCGTGTCGTTGGCTTTTGCGCTTCTACTCGACAACTATGTCCAAGCATTTGCGTACATCGACTATGCTATTTTTGCCGCGCTTGCCCTTATCGTTGCCTTTTTCAGTGTTGTTGGCGATCTCGCCGAAAGCATGTTGAAGCGCAATCGGGAGCTAAAAGACAGCGGGTCTATTCTGCCTGGCCATGGCGGTCTGCTCGATCGAATTGATGGGTTGATGGCGGCGACGCCGATCTGCGTGGCCGTGCTTATTCTTCTGCTTGGAGGCGTTTAGCGTGGAGCTTAATACCCTGGTTAGTGACGCGTCGCTTACACTGCTTGGCTCAACCGGTTCGATCGGCGAGAGCACGCTTGCAGTCGCTCGTAAAATAGAAAACCTCTCTATTTTTGCGCTCACCGCTAATACGAATGCGGCAACGCTACTGGCGCAGTGTCTCGAATTTAACCCGCGTTACGCAGTCTTGGTGGATTCAGCGGGGGCAGATCAGCTCGCGAAAGCGCTCCGCGCAGCGGCGTGTAAAACAGAACTGTTGGTTGGGCCGGAGGCGCTCGAGCAGGTTGCTGCGGATGCGGAAGTCGACATGGTTATGGCTGCGATTGTCGGTGCGGCAGGGCTTGCAGCAACCTTAGCCGCGGCGAAGGCCGGGAAACGATTGCTTCTCGCCAACAAAGAGGCCCTTGTTATGACCGGCGACATCCTTATGGATGCGGCGCGGCATAATGGTTCGACGCTGCTACCTATCGACAGCGAACACAACGCGATTTTCCAGTGTTTGCCAACAGTTAGTGAAGGAATTAGTGCTTCGCAGTTTACGTTTGTCGAAAAAATCGTCCTAACCGCGTCCGGTGGCCCGTTTCTCGACACGCCGTTAGATCAGTTTGCCTCCATAACACCGGCGCAAGCCTGCGCACATCCTGTGTGGTCTATGGGGAGTAAGATCTCTGTTGATTCGGCGACCATGATGAATAAGGGGTTGGAGTTTATTGAGGCATGCTTCCTGTTCGGCCTCGCTCCTGATCAGGTTGAGGTCGTCATCCACCCGCAGTCGGTTATCCATTCGATGGTTCATTACAGCGATGGGTCTGTGCTCGCGCAAATGGCGAGTCCAGACATGCGGGTGCCTATCGCACACTGTATTGCATGGCCGCAGCGGATCACAACCGAAGCACCAAGGCTCGATCTTGCCGCAGGGCAAACATTGGAATTTCGCGAACCTGACCTCGCACGGTTTCGCTGCCTCGAATTAGGCATGGAGGCCGCGCGGGTCAGAGGTACTGCGCCGGCGCTACTGAATGCGGCAAACGAAGAGGCCGTCGGCGCGTTCTTAGCGGGACGCCTTAGCTTTACTCGCATCGCGGCGGTCAACGCCGACGTGATGGCACAAATACCTTGTGAATCTGCCTCTAGTCTCGATATCATCTATGAGGCGGATTCACGCGCTCGGGCACTTGCTAATACCCTGATTACTAATAGTTAATTTAACTTATCGCTACTGGCGCCAGCGTCAGAAGAGGCTGTAATGATTGAGAATATCATCGAAATCACCACCAGCGTGCTGGCCCTTTTAGTCACGCTTGGAATACTCGTGACCGTTCACGAATTCGGCCATTTTTGGGTGGCAAGGCGCTGTGGCGTTAAAGTCCTCAAATTCTCTATTGGCTTTGGTAAGGCCGTCAAAACTTGGGTAGGGAAAGACGGGGTCGAATACGTTATCGCACCAATTCCGCTCGGTGGGTATGTGCGCATGCTCGGGCAAGAAGACACTTCGGTGCCAGACGATGAGGCTGTGCCCGCAGAGGATCGCTCGAAGTCTTTCGCGGCAAAAAGCGTCTGGCAGCGGATGGCTATCTCTGCTGCGGGCCCCGCGGCTAATTTTTTGCTCGCAATAGTCATTTTTTGGATTATCAATATCGCATATGGCACATCGGGCGTTGCACCGATTATAAGCTCGGTGGTTGAAGGCTCTGTTGCCGAGCGCGCAGGGCTTGCGTCAGGAGATGAAATTCTCGCTGTCGATGGTGAGCCGACGCTTATTTGGCAACAAGTTGCTCTGCAGTTGATTGGCCGTATGGGCGAGAGTGGTAGCGTTACTTTTTCGGTAAAAGGCGTGGATTCTTCTGCTGAACGAGACGTCAGCTTGCCTATTTTGGGATTCATGGCGGATTCGACTGAGCCCCGTCCACTCAAGGCCTTGGGCATAACGCAAATAGACATCCCTGCGGTTATCGACAAATTGGTTGAGGGGCAAGCGGGCGACCAAGCGGGCTTGTTAGCCGGCGACCGCATAGTGAGCGTTGCTGGCCAGAGGGTTGATGGCTGGAGCCAATGGGTCGAAATAATCCGCGCCAGTCCGGAACTAGCACTCAATGTGGAGGTCGAACGGGGAGACCAATTAATAGAGTTAAGCCTCACTCCCGCGCTAACCGAACTTCCCGATGGCAGCAAAATCGGCATTATCGGCGCTTATGTGCAACAAGTAGACTACGATGCGCTCGTTCCGCGGGAGATGCGGCGCGAAGTAAAGTACAATGCCGCGTCGGCGATTATCCCTGCTATCACCGAAACCTATGACAAATCGGTTTTTGTGCTGGCCTCGATCAAGAAAATGATCGTCGGGTTGATATCGGTTAAGAATATTAATGGGCCTATTACTATCGCTCAAGTTGCGGGAGAGACCGCGTCCTATGGCCTGAATGTTTATCTTGGTTTCTTGGCCCTTCTGAGCATCTCGCTTGGCGTCATGAACTTAATGCCAATCCCTATCTTGGATGGGGGGCATATTTTGTACAATCTGATCGAGATCGTTACGCGACGACCCGTGCCGGAGAAGGTGCAGGCTTTCGGATTGCAAATTGGACTATTACTGATCTCGGGCATCATGGTGTTGGCCGTTTATAACGATGTAACCCGTTTGCTCTAAAAGGCGCGATTTCTCGCCTGAGGTTGAGTTCAAACGGTTCAGACTAAGACTAAGACTAAGACAAAGACAAAGACTAAGACTGCACGGCTGCAAAGGAAGTTGTGGCGTGCGGGAGCGTGTATGCGTTCCTCAAATGAATAACCCGAGAAAGCATTACGAATGAAGAAACTGCTCTGTTGTTTCCTGCTGGCCTTTGGCTTTGCTAGCCCTCTCCACGCGCAAAATTTTATAGTCGCCGACATAATCGTCGACGGCTACCAGCGTATTTCGCCCGGAATAATCTATAACCTTCTGCCTGTTGGTATTGGCGATGAGGTTAACGCGCTGACCTCAGCTCAAATAATTCGTGAGCTTTCGCGTTCGGAATACTTCGATGAAATCGAAGTGTCGCGCGAGGGTAATATCCTTGTTGTCACCGTGTTGGAGCGGCCATCGGTTGCCGAGATTACGATAGAAGGTAATAGTGTTCTCAAGACAGAAGACATCATTGAAAACATGGGATCAGCAGACATTGCCGAAGGGCAGATATTTACGCGGGCCGCGTTAGAGGCCATCCGGCAAGGAATACAAGACGTCTATTCTTCGCGCGGTCGCTATGGTGCGGCTGTAGAAATTGAAGTTGAAGAACTGCCGCGAAACCGAGTTAGCATCAAACTAGATATCAATGAGGGCGAAGAGTCTCGCATCCGTCACATTAATATCGTAGGCAACGAATCTTACGCTGAAGAAGACCTCTTGCAGCTTTTCGAACTCGGCACAAAACCGTTCTATCTTATTATGAGTCGTCGCGACAGATACTCTCGCGAGCAGTTGTCTGGGGACCTCGAGCGTCTCGAATCTTTTTACCTCGACAACGGCTATGTCGAGTTCAGCATCGATTCTACGCCTATTGCTATAACGCCAGACAGGCAAGAAGTTTACATTACGATCAATATCTCTGAAGGCAAACAGTATGCTATCCGTAATGTCGAGCTTGCAGGCGACTTGGTCGACGCCGAGGACTTGCTGCGAGCGGCACTTTTTGTGCGCTCGGGCCAAATCTACTCACAAGGCTTGGTTACTGGGACTGAAGAAATCATGGTTCAGTTTCTCGGTAATCTCGGCTATGCGTTCGCCGAGGCGACCGGCGTGCCCGAGGTTAACGATGATGAACAAACGGTGGACGTGACGTTCTTTATCGAGCCGGGCAATCGAACTTACGTCAACCGTATTAGCTTTGCTGGCAACGTATCGACCGCAGACGACGTGCTAAGGCGCGAGATGAGGCAACTCGAAAGTGCGCCTGCCTCAAGTCTGCAGATTGAACAGTCTAAGGTTAGATTGGAGCGTCTCGGTTATTTCGAATCGGTTGAGGTCGACACTGCAGAAGTAGCAGGGATCGAAGATCAGATTGATGTGAACTACGACGTAATCGAACAAAATTTCGGTGCTGTAAGTTTTCAAGTAGGTACTGGAGGCGGCGGTAACTTCTTTATAAGCTCTAGCCTTCAGGCGCAAAATTTCCTCGGAACCGGCCGAACCATCGGAGTCGGTGTGAACAGGAGCCGTTTCCAGCAAGGGCTCAATTTCCAATATGTCGATCCGTATTTTACCCCCGATGGCGTCAGTCGCGGATTTAATATGTTTGCGCAAAAAATGGAATCTCCGTTTAACGTCTCGGCATTTAATACGAGCTCATATGGAGGTTCTGCAAGCTTTAGCTATCCGCTGAGCGAAATTGAAATGCTTGGGTTTGACCTTGGTTTTACACACACTGAACTGAGCGCAGGTATCGGCTCTGTGCAAGAAATCATGGCAAGCCCGACGCTGTTCGAGGGCGTCGACAAATACATCATCACACCGGCTAACGGCAACGCCTTCGACGGCCCCGTCGTCGACTCAGTGCTAGGCAATGTGGCAGACCTAACACCCCAGCAGTTGCGCAGTCCGAATGAGCAAGGGTTTGTCGACAAATTTGGTGATGAGTTCGATAACTTTACGATCACAGGCAACTATTTCCGCAACACCCTCAATCGCGGTCAACTCCCGAACGCAGGCTTTCTCCACAGCCTAGGGCTTGAAATCACGCTGCCTGGATCTGATCTCGAATACGCGCGAATAAATTATAATGGACAGTTCTATTGGCCGGTCTCGCAGAACAGAGAGTGGGTTGTCTCATTGCGAACCAACCTCGGTTACGGTATCGGTTATGGCGATACCGATGAGCTCCCTTTCTTTAATAACTTCTTTGCAGGGGGTCTCAGCGCTGCCGGTGTCTTGCGTGGATTTGAAGAGAATAGCTTAGGCCCTGAGAGCACACCTGGCGCTAGGTATCTGACACAAGGCGGCATCAGTCTGCTCAAGGATGATGAAGGTAATATCATCAAGAGAGAGGACGGCTCTGCGGTGGGACTCAGTAACGAGTTCGGCTACAGTACAGCGCCTGTTTTCGATGCTAATGGCAACCGACTCTTCGACGAGAATGGCAACCCTGAGGTCGCGCTTGCAGTTGAAAACTTCTTCTTAGATGAGGATTTCGACAGCTTTGGTGGTAACATATTGGCAACAGCGACGCTGGAGCTTTTATTCCCGCTGCCCTTCGTAGAGGACAGGAGTCGGGTGCGATCTGCTTTCTTTATCGATGCGGGCAATGTGTTCTCGTCTAGCTGTTCGGAGAGAAGGCAACTCCTGAAGAATTGTTCGGACTTCGACCTAGCCGAGATTCGTTATTCGGTAGGTGTTAGCGTTACTTATCTTTCGCCTTTCGGCCCATTGACTTTCTATCTTGCCCAGCCATTCGGAAAAGAGGGTGATGACACAAGGACGTTCGACTTCACGGTAGGCCAGGGTTTCTAGAGAAAAGAATTTTAGTCATCGGCTATTGCGCCGATAAATCATCAACTGAGTAGAGGCGTGTGGTCAGCCTCTCTTTACGAAGTTTTGTTAGATTTGGAGAACATAAGTGAAAACATTGAAGACTTTAATTGCCGTAGTGTGTTTGGTTGCTGCGTCGCAAGCTGCGATGGCACAAGACACAAAAATTGGTGTTTTAAATGCATTGCAGGCACTTTTTAATTCCGATGCGGCGCGTATTGTGCAAGAAGAACTCGAGCAGGAGTTCAATGCCGATGAGACTCGCGCGCAGGAATTATCTGAGCAGCTTACTGCGCTCAGCGAAAAGTTTCAGCAAGACGAAGCAGTGATGACGCAGGATGAAATTCGTCGGATGAATTCGAATGCACAAGACCTGCAGGTCCAGCTGCAACTAATCCAAGAGCGTGTTCAAAAAGCGCTTCAGGAAAAGAATCAGCAGTTCTTACAAAGCATGCAGGGTACTTTAGCCGAGGCTGTATCAGATGTTGTCGCTGAGGGTGGCTATGACCTCATTCTCAATGTTGATAGTGCGCCTTATTTCGCACCCGTACTCGATATCACTGCTAAAGTGACAGCGAAGCTTAATCAGAACACCGCAGCCGCTAACTAGGACGTTGCACTCGGCTCAAACGAGCCGGATCGCAGATTCTTTTTGAGTAGTGATCGCTCTACCTAAGGAGAGGGGCCTTGCCGCAAGCTAAGCAATTCAGACTTGCCGAAATCGCTGATCTTCTTGGGGCGAAGCTGGAGGGAGATGGAGGCATCATCATCTCTGGACTGTCGCCTTTAAGCTCGGCCGGCGAAGGTCAGCTGAGCTTTCTTAGCAATCCAGCCTATGCCTCCCAACTCGCTGACTGCCAAGCTAGCGCTGTTATTCTTGCCGAAAAATCAGCCAATTCGTTTTCTGGCAATCGGCTTATCGCACAAAACCCCTATGTGACTTTTGCTTACGCCACGCAGCTATTCGCGCGCGAGGACGCTGTCGTAGCCGGCATCCACCCAACCGCCAGTATCGCTGCGTCGGCTACGCTTGCCGAGGATGTGAGCATCGAGGCGAATGTGGTGATTTGTGAGGGAGCAACTATCGGTGCGGGCTCGAGGATTGGGGCTGGCACTTTTATTGGACGTGACTGTCAACTTGGCGAGAGCGTGCGTATCCACCCGAATGTTGTGCTTTATCACGACGTCACCGTCGGCGATCGAGTCACCATTCACGCAACCAGTGTCATCGGTGCAGACGGCTTCGGTTTCGCGTTTGATGGCGAGCGCAGTGTTAAAATAGCGCAGCTAGGCGGCGTGCGTATCGGTAATGATGTCGAAATCGGCGCGGCGTCCACGATAGACCGCGGCGCGATGTTAGACACCATTATTGGCGATGGCGTAAAGATCGACAATCAAGTGCAGATTGGTCATAACTGCGTCATCGGCAAGCATACGATTATCTGTGGTTGTGCTGCGCTAGCTGGCAGTGTCACGGTCGGCGAGTACTGCATTTTTGGTGGCGGATCGGGTGCCGTGGGCCATATTACCGTCGCCGACCGCGTGCAAGTAAGTGCTATGGCGCTGCTGAGTAAATCGGTCACAGAGGCGGGAATGATCTCCTCAGGCACTCTGGCATCGCCCACGCCCGAATGGAAGCGCAATGCGCTTCGGTTTCAACAATTAGACAGTATTGCCAAGCGGCTCAAGAACCTCGAGCGCAAGGCCGACTAATAATCGCAAGTAAATGACGACACTACAATTGAGACTGAGATGCTTCTAGACATTAACGAGATAAAGGAATACCTGCCCCAACGTTACCCTTTCCTGCTGGTGGATAGGGTGCTGGAGATGGAGCTAGGTAAATCAATCGTAGCCTATAAAAATGTGACGAATAATGAGCCTTTCTTCGAAGGCCATTTCCCTGATAATCCCATTATGCCAGGCGTACTGATTATCGAGGCTATCGCTCAGGCTGCAGGGATTCTTGGATTTAAAACGCAAGAAAAAAAGCCCAAAGACGGTTTTCTGTATTACTTCGTTGGCGCAGATGATTTGCGACTTAGGCGCCCAGTCGTGCCTGGAGACCAGTTAATATTAAAAGCGGAGGTGATCACCAATCGCCGTGGAATATACAAATTTAAGGGAACCGCTTTTGTGGGCGAGGAGTTAGCTGCGTCTATGACAATTATGTGCGCTGAGAGGAAAGTGGATGTCGATTGATCCTAGTTCTCGGATCGATCCGAGTGCGGTAATTGAAGACGGCGTCACCATAGGCCCTTGGTGTATTGTTGGCCCCGAGGTTTCTATCGGGGCGGGCAGTGTCATCGAATCACATGTGGTGATTCGAAGCCATACTCGTATCGGCAAGAATAATCGCTTCTTTCAGTTTTCCTCGATAGGCGAAGATCCCTCGGATAAAAAGTTCGAGGGCGAGGAGGCATGGCTCGACATTGGTGATAATAATGTCTTTCGCGAGGGCGTAACTCTTCACAGAGGAACGGGCTTCGGGGGTGGGTTGACGAAAATCGGCAATGATAATTTGCTGATGCCCTATGTGCATATCGCCCACGATTGCGTGGTGGGTAATAACACTGTGTTTGCTAATAATGCAGGCTTGTCTGGCCATGTTGAGGTCGACGACTGGGCTATTCTCGGTGGATACGCAGGCGTTAACCAGTTCGTTAAAATTGGCGCTCACGCAATGGTCGGGGGTGTTACTCACATAGGACAAGATGTACCAGCCTACATGCTAGTAAGCGGACAACCCGCGGCTGTGCGAAGTATTAACACTGTTGGTCTTTCTCGCCGTGGTTTTAGTGACGAGGCGATCAAAGACTTGCGTACTGCATTTAAAGTGCTCTACAAGCGAGGCCTTAGTCTGAATGAGGCGCTTGAAGAGCTCCGCGGAATGCTCGCTTGCTGCCCCGAAGTTGCCGCTTTAATCGCCTCGATTGAATCGTCTAACAAAGGTATACAACGCTAAGAAAGCGGGAGGCGTTATGCCTAAGTGTTTCGGTATTGTCGCCGGCGAGAAATCCGGCGATATACTCGGTGCAGGGCTTATTCGAAGCCTCAAATCACGCTTTCCTGACGCACACTTTATCGGCGTTGGCGGCCCAGAGATGCTGAGCGAGGGCTGCGAGAGCATCACGCCGATGGACCGATTGGCAGTGATGGGTTTTGTTGAGCCATTGGGCAGGCTGCCTGAGCTTTTTCGCCTAAAGAAGGCGCTACGAGAGCTTATGGATGCGCGAAAAGTGGATGCTTTCATTGGTATCGATTCCCCCGATTTTAATCTGCGACTCGAAGGCGAGCTTCACGACCTTGGCGTGAAAACCGTTCACTATGTGAGTCCTAGTGTGTGGGCCTATCGAAAGAAACGCATTCATAAAATAGCGCGCGCTGTAGACTTAATGCTTACGCTTTTTCCCTTCGAAACTGAGATCTATAATCAGCACGCCATTCCCGTCTGCTGCGTCGGCCATCCGCTCGCAGACAAGCTCGAGGATACGAGCGAGCAGGCAAGCCTTGCTCGCACTCTGTTCGACCTACAGCCGGCTGATCGGGTTGTCGCGTTACTCCCTGGTAGTCGAGGTGGTGAAATATCACGTTTAGGCCCCGTTTTTCTTGCCAGCGCCGTCGCTGCGTTAGAGATTGATCCATCACTTAGGTTTCTAATCCCTGCAAGCGGGCCCGAATCGCGTGCGCGCCTCGAAGCATTGTTGCGCAGCAATGGTTTGGTTGATGGGGCGCCCTTTAGGCTTGTGGACGATTCGCAGCTTGCCATGCGGGCAGCGAATCTGGTTGTCTTAGCCTCGGGCACTGCGACACTCGAAGCGATGCTGCTAAGGCGGCCGATGGTCGTAGGATACAAGCTAGCGCCGTTGACGCATTTTATCGCGTCTCGGCTCGTAAAAATTCCTTTTGTGGCGCTACCTAATCTGCTCGCCGGTGCACGTTTAGTGCCCGAATACATTCAACACAACCTCACAGAAGCCGCCTTGGTTTCCGAGATAATGGCATTCTTTACAGGGGAGAAAGAGACAGAAGGCATGTTGAAAACTTTCGATCACATTCACGCCTCAATTCGATTGAATGCCTCTGAGCGAGCGGCCGCCGCGATCGCGGAGCTTGTTTCTTAATGGTGACTGAGGCATGGGAGCGTGTCAGAGTAGCCCCCGACAGAGCGGCCGGATGTGACGAGGCTGGACGTGGGCCCCTTGCGGGCAATGTGATCGCCGCCGCAGTCATTCTAGATCATCGTAACCTGATCGAAGGGCTAGCCGACTCGAAAAAGCTCGGCCAGAAAAAAAGAGAAGCGCTGTACGAGACCATTCTTAGCAACGCGATCGCCGTTGGCGTGGGCAGTGCGTCGCCACAAGAGATTGATGAAATCAATATTTTACAGGCAAGCCTTCTCGCCATGACTCGTGCGGTCGACGCTCTTCCCATCAGGCCTGAATTTGTTTTTGTTGATGGCAACCGTTGCCCTCAGTGGTCTTTTGCTAGCCTTGCTGTGGTGAAGGGCGATGCGAAAGTGGCGAGCATTTCCGCGGCATCGATTATTGCCAAAGTAGTGCGTGATCGCGAGTTACTCCTGCTTGATCGGCAATATCCGGGGTATGGCTTTGCTCAGCACAAGGGCTACCCTACAGCTGCGCATTTCGCCGCGCTAGAGCGTTTAGGGCCGACGCCAGCTCACAGGCGTACTTTTGCGCCAGTTGCTCAGAGGCTCATACAGGGCTCGCGTATTTTCCCTGGTTCTTGATGCGCCCATTCAGGCTAAACTTTTGTAAGCAAACACGGTATATTCAATCCTCGTTTTAGTCGTATCCGCCGCGATTCTAAAAGCCCGATTTGCCCTAGCAACAGCCGAAACTAACTCAATGTCTGATACACCTGAGTCACCCAAACAACACCCTCTCGCTAGCGACTCAACGCTGGGCTTCGTGCACCTGCGACTGCACACCGAATTCTCTATAGTCGACGGACTCGTCAGAATAAAGCCCCTGCTTGCGCGCGCGCGCGAATTGGCGATGCCCGCGATTGCAGTGACCGACCTTGCCAATATGTTTGGTCTGATCAAGTTTTACAGTGGTGCGATCAAAGAAGGGATTAAGCCGATCTGTGGCTGTGATGTGCTGGTCAAGGGCGAAGACGGAGCCGCGGACACACGCTTGTTGTTACTTGCAAAAAATCGTGAGGGGTATCTGAATATCTCACGGTTAATCTCAACAATTTATACAGAAAACCCAAACCGCAGCGACGCGAGTCTTCGATTTAATCAACTGGCAGCGTATAGCGAGGGTGTTATCGCGCTGTCGGGTGGTCAATTCAGCGACATTGGCGCGTCGCTCTTAGAGGGTGATCATGCTAAAGCAATGGAGTGCTTGGCCCGATGGGAGGCTATTTTCCCAGGCTCTTTTTATCTTGAGTTACAGCGAGTGGGTCGCGATCGCGAAGAGAATTATATCGATGCAGCCCTCGACCTTGCCGCTGAAACGAGAACACCTGTAGTTGCAACCAACGATGTTCGATTTATCAAACAAGATGACTTTGAAGCGCACGAGGTACGAGTCTGTATTAACGACAGGCGCACACTTGACGACCCGCGCCGGTCGCGCGAGTACACCGACCAGCAGTACTTGAAAGATTCGGCAGAAATGCTTGCGCTATTCGAAGACATTCCCTCGGCATTGGAAAATAGCTTAGAAATCGCGAAACGCTGTAGTTTGTCACTAGACCTCGGCACTCCGCGGCTACCCAATTACCCGGTTCCAGACGGGCTAACAATGGAGGATTTTTTCTCCCAAATCAGCGCAGATGGTTTGAAGGTTAGGCTGGCCAATTTATACGGTGAGGACTATGCGACGCGGGAGGGAATAGAGCTCTATTGGGAACGACTAGAGTTCGAGCTGAAGATTATTAATCAGATGGGCTTCGCGGGCTATTTTTTAATCGTGATGGAGTTTATCCAATGGTCGAAAGACAACGGTATTCCCGTCGGGCCAGGTCGTGGTTCCGGTGCAGGATCCATTGTCGCCTATGCGCTTAAAATTACCGACTTAGATCCGCTTAAATACGATCTTCTTTTCGAGCGTTTCCTAAACCCAGAACGGGTTTCGATGCCTGACTTCGACGTTGATTTCTGTATGGAAGGACGCGATCGCGTGATTCAGCATGTCGCAGAATTGTACGGAAAAGAAGCCGTGTCGCAGATTATTACCTTCGGTACGCTGGCGGCGAAAGCTGTTGTGCGGGATGTCGCGCGGGTTCAAGGCAAGCCTTATGCGCTTGCAGATAAGCTAAGTAAGCTTATTCCTTTCGAGCCAGGTATGACGCTAACCAAAGCGTTTGAGGAAGAGCCTGAGTTAGGTGTTTTCGTTGATTCAGATGAAGAGGCGCAAGAAATTATTGAAATGGCCTTTAAGCTCGAAGGCATCACTCGCAATGTAGGTAAACATGCGGGTGGCGTGGTAATCGCGCCGACTAAACTGACCGATTTCACGCCGCTTTATACCGACGAGGCAGGGCAAGGGCTCGTTACACAGTTCGATAAAAACGACGTTGAAACCGCAGGGCTTGTGAAGTTCGACTTCTTGGGGCTGCGAACGTTGACGATCATCGATTGGGCCGTGAAGATGATCAATGGGCGCCGCGAGCAGGGCGCTCCTGAGCTAAATATTGATCATCTCGAGTTGAACGACGAGCGGGTCTATAAACTTCTTCAGAGCGGGGAAACGACGGCTATTTTTCAGCTCGAATCTCGCGGCATGAAGGAGCTGATTAAGAAACAGGTCCCTAATTGTTTTGAAGACATAATCGCGCTGGTTGCGCTATTTCGTCCCGGGCCTTTGCAATCGGGCATGGTTGACGATTTTATCGACAGAAAGCACGGGCGTACCAAAGTGTTATACCCGCACCCAGAACTAGAGCCGGTGCTATCTAATACTTACGGAGTCATCCTCTATCAAGAGCAGGTGATGCAGATTGCGCAGGTGCTCGGCAACTACACGCTCGGCGGCGCCGATATTTTGCGCAAGGCTATGGGCAAGAAAAACCCAGACGAGATGGCTAAGCAGCGGGTCTTGTTTACCGAAGGGGCGATTAAGAGAGACATCGAAAGCAATCTTGCCGAATCCATTTTTGACTTGATGGAAAAATTCGCGGGCTACGGGTTTAATAAGTCGCACTCGGCCGCCTATGCCTTAGTGTCTTATCAGACTGCGTGGTTAAAAACTCATTACCCTTCCTATTTTATGGCGGCGGTGCTGTCTGCTGATATGCAGAACACCGATAAGGTGGTGACGCTTATCGATGAATGCCGTGCGATGGGGCTGAAGATTGTGCCGCCTGACATAAATAAGGGGCAGTTCAATTTCACGGTGAATCAAGCGGATGAAATCGTGTACGGCCTAGGCGCCATCAAAGGACTAGGCGAGGGGCCTGTTGGGAGCATTCTTGAAGCGCGGAAGAACGGACCCTTTGCGAGCATGCTCGAGCTTTGCCAACGTGTCGATTCTCAGCAGTTAAATCGACGAACCTTAGAGGCGATGGTCAAAGCTGGGGCATTAGACAGCTTAGTTGAAGGCGTGCCAGATTTCGTGCGCGCGAAACTTTCTGAGCTCTTGCCACAAGCAATGAAGGCTGCGGATCAGGCGAACAAAAATGCGGAGTCAGGCGTTGCTGACATGTTTGGAGAGATTGCGCCAGAGGGCACGGCAACGAGCGACGTATCATTCGAAACGAAAAAAATTAAGCCGTGGGCTGAGCAGGAAAGGTTGAAAGCCGAGAAAGAGACGTTGGGTCTCTATTTGTCGGGTCACCCGATCGATGAGTATTTAGGTGAGCTTTCACACCTCTCACGAGACAGGCTCTCCAGCCTCCGGCCTGAGCGTGCACCGCAGTCTGTCGCTGGCCTGCTCATAGACATTAGGACTATGCGCAATAAGGCGGGCGACACGATTGCTTTTCTGACCCTAGATGATCGCAGCGCGCGCTTTGAAATCCGCCTCTTTGCTAAGGAATACGAGCGCTTCCGCGACATCTTGCAGAAAGACCAGATACTCATTGTTGACTGCACGGTGAGCATGGATGACTACAGTGGGGGCATGCAGGGGCGTGGTAAAGAGGTCATGACGCTTGAGCAGGCGAGGCAGCGACGCGCACGGAGCATCACGCTAAGCATGCGTAGTGATGCGCTAGCTGTGGGCTTTAGCGAGCGTCTTGCCGAGATGCTGGAGTCACATCGTCTTAAGCCTTCCGATTCGGTGCAGTCGCCTCCATTTGGTAGTGCAGCGGCAGCCCCTAATCTCGGAAATAAAGAAGACGGAAGTTTGGGCTGTGGTATTGCGATCAGTTATCAGCGTGAGGCCTCGAAGGGGTGTATAATGCTGTCCAATGAATGGCGAGTAGCGCCATCAAATGAATTAGTTCAACGCCTTCGGAGCGAATACGGGCGTAGGAACGTAGTCGTAGACTACTGATCTTAAAGAGTGAGTCGAACAGGATATGGATCCCAATTACTTAGATTTCGAGCAACCCATTGCGGAATTAGAAGCGAAGATAAGCGAACTGCGCTTGGTGGGCAGCGACAATGACTTGAATATCGGCGATGAGATTCAAAATCTCCGCGCCAAGAGCACAAAGCTCACCGAGAAAATCTACGCCAACCTGAGTTCTTGGCAGGTGTCTCAGGTGGCTCGTCACCCTCAGCGACCCTATACACTCGACTATATAGAGCATATTTTTACAGACTTTGACGAGCTTCATGGCGATCGCTACTTCGGCGATGATCAAGCGCTTATCGGTGGGTTGGCGAAAATCGATGGGCGGCCGTGTGTGGTGATGGGGCATCAAAAGGGCAGAGGGACTAAGGCCAAGGTTAAGCATAATTTTGGGATGCCTCGCCCAGAGGGATACCGCAAAGCACGTCGCCTGGTTGAGCTCGGCGAGCGCTACAATCTTCCTGTGCTGAGTTTTATCGATACGCCGGGTGCCTACCCCGGAATCGATGCAGAGGAGCGAGGCATCAATGAAGCGATTGCTGTCAACATGGCTACGATGTCTCGAGTCAAGACGCCTCTTATCGCAACGGTGACGGGCGAGGCGAATTCAGGGGGTGCGATTGCTATCGGCGTCTCCGATCAGTTAAACATGCTTCAGTACTCGACTTACACGGTGATCACGCCGGAGGGCTGCGCAACGATTCTGTGGAAATCATCGGAGTATGCTTCGGCGGCAGCCGAGGCTATGGGCGTAACCTCGACACGTCTGGAAGAGCTAGGAATAGTTGATCAGACCATTGCAGAGCCGCTTGGAGGCGCGCATCGGGATGTGGCTGCGACTGCCGAGAACATCAAAATCTCGCTTCTAGAACAAATGGATCGGCTCAGTGCGACCGACACAGAGACGCTCATTGAGCGGCGCTACAAACGGCTTATGAGCTATGGCCTCAGCGCTTAGCGGCCCTTCAAACGGCCCTCAAGGCGCCTCTTCCTCTTCTGACTCTGTGGCGGCGAAGGCTGAAACGACGCTACTCGCTGCGCTCAGGCGCGCCTTTTGCTTCGCGCCTCGTCTTACTGCGTCAGCGCCGGCCGCGTCTTCGCTCACCTCTTCGCCAGCCTCTTCGCCAGCCTCTTCATCCACCTCTTCATCCACCTCTTCATCCATCTCTTCATCCATCTCTCCATCCATCTCTTCAGAAGACACCGCGCGGCTGTTAGATCCCACGAGTATTATGGTCGGACTTAGTGGCGGATTAGATTCTTCATTACTTCTCACGCTGCTCTGCGACCTTCGCGCTAGCGGCGAATTAACGTTGTCACTTCGAGCGATACACATTAACCATGGTTTGCAGGAAGCCGCGAACAAATGGCAGCTGCACTGCGAAACGCTCTGCGCGGAGCTCGGCGTAAAGCTGACCGTGTGCGTAGTCGATTGCTCGCTTAATAGCGCTGGCGTGACAACAGAGCGGGCGTTTGCCGAGCCTGCAGTTGTTAGCGAAGAAGCCGCGCGGCGTGCGCGTTATGCAGCATTTGAAGGCGCGCTTGACGCCGGCGAATGGCTGGCGCTAGGGCATCATCAAGACGATCAGCTCGAGACGCTGCTCCTGCGACTCGCGCGTGGCTCAGGGGTCGACGGGCTGGCAGGGATGCCTTCGGCCCGTGTCCTGGGCGCAGGGGTGCTTATACGCCCCTGGCTCGAAATCCCAAGGCAATCACTTGAGGATGTGGCGCGCACGCGGAGGCTCTCTTTTGTCGAGGATCCATCGAATCAAAACACGCACTATGACCGCAATCTTCTCAGAGTTGGGGTGTTGCCCCTGATCGAGAGCCGCTGGCCTCGCTATAGACAGAGTTGGGGTAAGTCGCAGCAACTAGTGCGCGAGTCCTGTGAGCTCAACGCTGACCTTGCGGAAATTGACCTTAAAGTCTGTCTGGCTGCCGGGGCGAGTAGGCTCTGTGTTGCTGAAATGGCGTTGCTCTCGAGTCCGAGGCGGCGCAATTTGCTGCGACATTGGCTGTTAAGCCTAGGCTGTTCCGCGCCCAGTTGGAAGTTGCTTAACAGGCTAGATAGCGAGACCTGCGTGCACACTAATCAGAGTGCTCAATGGCAGTGCGGCGCCTATAGCCTGTATCGGTTTAAAGGCGAGTTGATAGCAGTGCTCGAAGACGATTTTGAGCCGCAGGTTATGTCAAAAAAATACGCGCTCTCGGCCGATGAAATCTGCATCGAATTACCCGGCAACGGAATCCTGATTTTGCTTTCGGGAAGCGAAACGATAGTGAGCGATACCCACTTCAGTGTACGCTATCGCCAAGGTGGTGAGCGCCTTTCTCTTCCCGGAAGGCCTTCCAAATCGTTGAAAAAAACATTTAACGAAGAAGGCGTTGCGCCTTGGCTTAGAGATCGTCTGCCACTGGTTTTTCTTGGTGATGAACTCCTTTGGGTTGCGCTGCTAGGCCTGACGGCAGAAGCAGCTAAATACACAGAGCTTAATGCGGCGGGACAGGGCCTAGGAGTGACTTTTGAGTGGCTGTCGCCGGCTCTCGAACTGAGCCGCTGAGTCAATTCTCGATTGTGGATCAAAGGTGTTTCTGGTACGCTATAACTCCATCTGCTTGGGTTAGTTCTACTCCTAATCCAACTCTCTACGATGGGGCTCCAATGACAAAATATATCTTCATTACCGGTGGTGTCGTCTCATCATTGGGCAAAGGCATTACTGCCGCTTCGCTCGCCGCTGTCCTTGAGGCGCGTGGTCTCAATATCACCATGTTAAAGCTCGATCCTTATATCAATGTGGATCCGGGTACCATGAGCCCATTCCAGCACGGCGAGGTTTTTGTTACCGAAGACGGCGCCGAGACCGACTTAGATCTAGGGCATTACGAACGATTTATTCGTACGACTATGCTCAAAAAGAACAATTTCACTACCGGCAAAGTCTATGAAGAGGTTCTTAAAAGAGAGCGTCGCGGAGACTATCTGGGCGCCACTATTCAGGTTATCCCACACATTACCGACGAGATTAAACGCCGCATAGTCTTGGGTGCGGGTGATGCCGAAGTGGCACTGGTTGAAATTGGTGGCACGGTAGGGGATATAGAATCTCAACCGTTCCTCGAGGCAGTGCGTCAGATGCGTGTCGAGCTAGGGTCAGAGCGGGCTCTTTTTATGCACCTGACCCTCGTGCCCTATATCAGCACCGCGGGCGAGACTAAAACTAAGCCAACTCAGCACTCTGTCAAAGAGTTGCGTTCGATCGGTATTCAGCCAGACATTTTGATCTGCCGTTCCGACCTCGAAATCGATGAGTCGGCGCGCAAGAAAATCGCGCTATTTACCAATGTTGAGTTACCGGCGGTTGTTTCTCTCCCTGATTCTGATTCCATCTATCGTATTCCCTCAATACTTGGTGCCGCTGGCCTCGACGATATCGTGGTTAAAAAATTCCAACTCGATTGCCCGCCGGCCGACCTATCGGAATGGGATGCTGTCGTTGATGCTGATTTGCATCCTGAGCGCGAGGTTCATCTCGCAATGGTTGGCAAATACATGGAGTTGCTGGATGCCTATAAATCGCTTAACGAGGCGATTACCCATGCCGGCATCAAGACTCGCACAAAAGTAAAAGTGACCTATATCGATTCCGCCGATGTGCTCGACAAAGGCACAGATATTCTTAAGGGAATGGATGCGATATTGGTTCCAGGCGGATTCGGCGAGCGCGGTGTCGAAGGCAAAATAATGACGGTGCAATATGCGCGCGAAAATAAAATCCCTTATCTTGGTATTTGTCTTGGCTTGCAGGTGGCGGTAATCGAATACGCGCGCAATGTCGCAGGGCTAAAAGATGCGCATAGCACCGAATTTGCGCCGAGCTGTGATAATCCTGTTATTGCACTTATTAGCGAGTGGACCACTTCTCAAGGGAAGGTTGAATTTCGTGACGAGGACTCAGACCTTGGCGGCACTATGCGCCTAGGCGCGCAGGTTTGCCGCGTCGAAAAGGGGTCCACTACCTTCAATTGCTACGGCTCTACGAGCGTAAAAGAGCGGCATCGTCATCGTTATGAATTCAATAACGACTATTTAGAAGTGCTGCAGAAAGCAGGGCTCAAGCTAACAGGTAAATCTGAAGATGGCATGTTAGTCGAAGTGGTCGAGATTCCGGATCACCCTTGGTTTGTGGGTTGTCAGTTTCACCCTGAATTCACATCGACTCCACGCGACGGACACCCTTTGTTCACGGGGTTTATTAAAGCGGCGATCGCGCAGAGCGAGTTGCAATCAGAGGCCTCTGAAGACTAATGACAGCGAAGGCGATTACGATAGCGAATCTCGAGGTTTCCAATGAGAAACCCTTTACGCTATTTGCAGGGATGAACGTTTTAGAGTCGCGAGAACTGGCTCTAAAAATTGCAGAAGAGTTTAAGCTCGTTACCGATGAGCTCAAGCTGCCTTTCGTCTTTAAGGCGTCGTTCGACAAAGCAAATCGCTCTTCGATTAATTCTTTTCGCGGCCCGGGCCTCGATGAAGGGCTGAAGTGGCTGGCAGAGATTAAAGAAACATTCGGTGTTCCGATAATAACCGACGTTCACACCGAGGCTCAGGCCAACGCTGCTGCCGAGGTTGCTGACGTTATCCAGTTACCCGCCTTTTTGTCGCGGCAGACCGATCTTGTCATGGCTATGGCGAAGACCGGTGCTGTGATTAACATTAAAAAAGCGCAGTTTTTAGCACCGCAAGAGATGCGCCACATCCTGCGAAAGTTCGAAGACGCAGGCAATGACAGGCTTTTGCTGTGCGAGCGGGGCAGTAGCTTTGGTTATAATAATCTCGTCGTCGATATGCTCGGCTTCTCGGTAATGAAAAAATTTGGTTATCCGCTTCTGTTCGATGCAACGCATGCGTTGCAGCAGCCGGGCGGATTGCCCGATGCGGCGGGCGGGCGTCGAGCCGACGTCACCTCGCTTTCTCTCGCGGGTCTGTCGCAGGGTATAGCGGGACTTTTTATTGAAGCGCATCCTGATCCAGCCAACGCACTATGCGACGGTCCGTGTGCATTGCGCTTAGATCGCGTTAAGCCGTTCCTGCAACAGATGCAAGCGCTCGATACGCTGGTAAAGGGGTTCTCGCCTCTCGATACGGCGTAGGCGATGGCCTAAATAAAGGGAGATCGATGATACCGCTCTGAAGTGATTGAAGAGCGAGATTGTTTAGTGAGCAGCGTTCATAAATGTGAATGCGAAGATCATAAAGAGTTCAAAGTAAGGGATTGTCATGTCAGTCATTAAAAATATTCGAGCGCGGGAAGTGTTGGATTCGCGCGGTAATCCAACGATCGAGGCAGATGTCGAGCTAGAGGGCGGAATTGTAGGCTCTGCCTGCGCGCCATCGGGCGCCTCTACTGGCTCGCGCGAAGCGCTGGAGCTGCGAGACAAAGATCCGTCGCGCTATCTCGGTAAAGGCGTGTTAGGCGCCGTGGCCAACGTCAATGGAGCGATTAAAGACGCGCTACTGGGCAAAGATGCAATGGATCAAGCGGGTCTCGACCAGGTGATGATCGATCTCGACGGCACTGAAAACAAAGCCTCGCTCGGTGCCAATGCTATTCTGGCTGTGTCCCTCGCTGCGGCGAAGGCGGCGGCGCAAGCGGCTAAACTACCACTCTATGCGCATATCGCTCGACTAAACGGCACTGAAGGGCAGTATAGCCTTCCTGTTCCGATGATGAATATAGTGAACGGTGGCGAGCACGCCGATAACAATGTCGATATTCAAGAATTTATGGTGCAGCCGACCGGCGCACCTAATTTTTCCGAGGCGCTACGCTACGGTGCTGAAATTTTTCATGCCCTTAAGTCTGTGTTGGCGAAACAGGGGCTGAGCACAGCGGTGGGTGATGAGGGCGGATTTGCGCCGAACCTGCCGTCGAATGCCGCCGCACTCGATGCGATTCTCACGGCGATTGACCTCACAGGCCTTAAGACTGGTAAAGATATTCATTTGGCGCTCGATTGCGCTGCGTCTGAGTTTTACAGTAACGGCGTCTACGATCTTAAGGGTGAGGGTAAGGCGTTTAATCCGAGCGAATTTGCAGACTATCTCGCCGGACTCAGCGCGAGCTATCCTATTCTGTCTATTGAAGACGGTATGGACGAGAGCGACTGGGACGGTTGGGCTAAATTATCCGCGCAGCTAGGCGATACAGTTCAGTTAGTAGGCGACGACTTGTTCGTGACTAACACGAAAATATTGCAGCGAGGTATCGACGAGAACATTGCTAATTCCATTCTGATAAAATTCAATCAGATAGGCTCGTTAACTGAGACTCTAGCTGCGATAAACATGGCGAAGAAAGCAGGCTATACGGTGGTTATCTCACATCGTTCGGGCGAGACTGAAGATACAACAATTGCAGATCTTGCCGTTGCGACGGCGGCAGGGCAGATCAAAACCGGTTCGCTTTGTCGTTCAGATCGCGTTGCCAAATATAATCGCCTGCTGCGCATCGAAGAGCAATTGGGCGCAGCATCGGTCTATCGTGGTTTAGCGGAGTTCGCTCGTTTTAGTCGCTAGTGACTGAAGGGGTTAAACGTGAAAATACTCATTATCTTCCTAACTGTGTGCTTAGGCGTCCTTCAGTACAAACTCTGGCTGGGTGATGACAGCCGCAGCGAGCTTAAGGAAGTCGAAAAGGAAGTCGCGTCACAGCTCAGTGCTAACGAAGAATTGTCCCACCGCAACGAGGCATTAGAGGTCGAGGTGCTAGACCTTAAGAACGGCCTCGAGGCGGTAGAGGAAAGGGCGCGATCCGAACTAGGGATGATAGAAGACGGCGAGACTTTTTATCTAATCGTCCCAAATCGCTAGCGGTGGATCCCAGCAATTTATTCCCTGGTTAGGGTTGCGGGCCTCTCTGCGCAGTTATTTTTCACATCGCTCGAAGGACTCACGAATGGCTATATGGGCAATCGTTCCTGCAGCAGGAGTCGGCCGTCGCCTTGGCGGAACCATCCCTAAGCAATATCTTCCGCTGCTCGGGCGAACAGTGATAGAACGTTCTGTCGATTGCCTCCTTACGATTGCCGATATCAAGTGCGTGGTCGTGGCAATTGGCCCTCAAGATACCTATTGGCAGGATTTGCCGTGCTCTCAGCATCCGCGCATCGAGGTGGTCACTGGGGGGAGCGAACGTCAGGAGTCTGTGCTCAATGCGCTTCGCTTTATTCTCGATAAAGGCGAAAAAGCAGACTGGGTGTTAGTGCACGACGCCGTGCGTCCCTGTGTGCGTGTTGACGATATCGAGAAATTGATTGCCGAATTAAAAGACGATGAGACTGGAGGTCTGTTGGTGTCGGCGATGGATAATACGGTGAAGCGCGTCGCAGGGCCTGAGTCACCTAATCGCGTTGCTGAGACGCTTGATCGCACGCAGCTATTCAATGCACTAACGCCGCAGATGTTTCGGTTAGACAAGCTCTGCCGAGCATTGAACGAGGCGGCAGAGCAGGCGGCGCCTGTCACCGACGAAGCCTCGGCAATAGAGCGAATGGGGTGGGCGCCTCTGCTTGTTACTGGTAGTAAAACCAATATAAAAATAACGCATAGCAGCGACCTGTTGCTTGCAGAGGCGATTCTAAAACTAGCCCAAGATTAGTTTGTGCCAACATGTGAGAGTCAGTCGCGAAAGCGTGCAATGGGAAGTAAGATGCGAATAGGTCATGGTTTCGATGTTCATCGTTTTGCGCCACACGTGAGCGAGCATAAGCCACTAATTCTAGGTGGGGTAACTCTGCCAGATGCACTGAGCTTAGAGGCGCATTCCGATGGAGATGTAGTGTTGCATGCGCTGTGTGATGCGTTACTTGGTGCTATCGGCGAAGGGGATATCGGACGACATTTTCCTGACACCAACGCTCAGTATGCGGGAGTGTCCAGTGTCTACTTAATAGAACAGGTGTGTTCGCTTGTGAGTGCGCGAGGCTTTGCTCTGTCTAACGCCGATATTACCGTTGTGGCGCAATTGCCCAAACTTGCTCCGCACAGAGAAGCGATGTGCTCTAGCATCGCTGCAGCGCTCAGTGCGCCGCGAGACCGCATCAATGTCAAAGCCACGACTACAGAGCAGCTCGGCGCTATCGGGCGTGGCGAAGGGATTGCCTGCCACGCAGTCGTTTTACTCGAGGCTTGCGAATGAGTGAGCCGCGCGCGACCAACGACCTCCTGCCACTCGACTCGCTTGCTTACGCGCTTGGCAAGCCGCAAGGCAGCGCCATTATCAAACAAGAATTCACTGACTTTCGTGTCGATGAAGAACTCGCTTTCGCCCCCAGCGGTGAGGGCGATCATGTTTTCATTCAGATTCAAAAGACCGATGCGTCGACTATAGAAGTCGCTAAGCGCCTGAGCGATGTCGCGGCCGTTAGGCAAGCCGATGTGAGCTATTCGGGCATGAAAGACCGGCGTGGTGAAACGAGCCAATGGTTTAGCGTAAAGCTGCCTCCGGAAAAAGAGCCTCGGCTCGCGGCATTAGAAGATGAGAAGTTGGCTATCATCGCTATGCAGCGAAACAGTCGTAAGCTCAAGATAGGAAGTCATGCTCGCAATCGGTTTCAGCTCATATTGCGCGGCTGCGAAGGGTCAAGAGACGAATTCGAGCGCCGGTTAGAAGCTCTGCGCGACGGGGGTGTGCCCAATTATTTTGGTGCACAACGTTTCGGTGCCCAAATGAGTAATTTGCGTCAAGTCTCGGTATTAATGAGGCAGGTGTTGGAAGGCAATAAGGCGGTCCAGCAAGGAGGCCGGTTCAGGCGCGGGATGCTCTATTCGGCAGCACGATCTTATTTGTTTAACCAAGTGCTCTCGGAGCGAATAAGCGCCGGCAATTGGCAGAGCTATCTGCGCGGCGACGTGCTGAGCCTTGATGGCAGTGGTCGTTGTTTCAAGCTCGCAGATGAAGAGGGTGGCGAAGAATGGACTGATGAGCTGCAGCGCAGGATAGAAACACTCGATATACACACAACGGGACCACTGCCTGGAATCATTTCTGCGAAAGATAAGTATGTAAGCTCAGGCGAAGCGGCCGATATTGAGAAGAGGGTGCTAGCAGAACTCGACTGGATGGTCACAGGCCTCGAAGCATTTGGCCTGCAAGCGTCCCGAAGGGCGCTTCGCTTCGCCGCCGCAGAGCTTACTTGGCAATGGGAAAAAGAGATGCCTGCGAGTATCTCGTCAAGCGGCGCAGAGGTCTGTGGTAATTTGAATTTGGCGTTTACCTTGCCCCGAGGCGCCTATGCGACCAGTCTGCTACGCGAACTATGTCAGCTAAGAGAGAGTTAACCGCATAACCGATGCCAATGAGCGGCTAGCTCGAGACGATTAAAATGAGTTTTAGAACAGAGTCCACCCCTAACCTAAGCGGCATTGGCATGACCTCGCAGCGCACACGCGAGCGCCTGTTAGGTAGGCTGATGGATCAGGGTATAACCAGCATGGAAGTGCTCGATGTTATTCGATCGACGCCAAGGCATATCTTTTTAGACGAAGCTCTCTCGCATAGGGCGTATGAAGATGTCGCGCTTCCCATTGGTTTTAATCAAACAATTTCTCAGCCCTACATAGTTGCTCGAATGACAGAAATCGCCTTTCTCTCTGGGCCCCTGACAAATGTCCTCGAGATCGGCACGGGCTGTGGGTATCAGACTTCGATCCTCGCCCGACTAGCGAAGCGCGTAACTACCGTCGAGCGTATTAAGCCCTTGCTTGATAAAGCGCGAAAAAACTTACGTCTGTTAGGGCTGCGGAATATCGACTTTCGCCACGGCGATGGCAGCTTGGGCTTTAAGCGAAGCGGCCCTTTCGATGCGATTATTACCACCGCAGCGCCGCAGCAGATACCGCACGAATTGCTCTTTCAGCTCAACGAGGGAGGCCGGCTTATTATTCCGGTTGGCGGCGATGTTCAGCAGTTGCAATTGATCACCCGCCGCGGCGAAGACTTTCAATGTGAAAAATTAGAAGACGTTCGTTTCGTGCCCTTGCTGGTAGGCCAGGTTCAGAACTAATGGAACGCCCCTCGACTCAAGGCGGGCTTAGTAATGTCGAGCGCGCGGTCGTGTTTGCGAAAGGCGTAGTGATGGGGATGAGTGACTCAGTGCCGGGCGTGTCTGGCGGGACGATAGCACTGATCGCAGGTATCTATGAGCGGCTCATTCGAGCGATAAGTGCCTTCGACCTCACAGTCTTTAAATTGGTGCGCCGACGCGAGTTAGTACATGCGTGGCATCATGTCGACGGCCCTTTTCTTTTGCCGCTCGCGTTAGGCATGTTTAGCGGACTCTTGCTGTCGGCAAACACCGTTCTTTATGCGCTCGAGTACGCACCAATCTTAGTGGGTAGTTTTTTCATTGGGTTGGTCTTAGCGGCGTTGTTCTTACTGAGCGGCGAATTTAAATTGAGGTATGCGCTTTATTTTTTGTTGGGCGCGGGAGTGGTCGCAGCGCTCGGATGGGTGCAACCTAGTAATGACTCGGTGACCGGTTTCGGGCTTTTCGTTGCCGGTGCCGTGGCGATAAGCGCGATGCTCCTGCCTGGGTTATCAGGTGCATTTATCCTGATTCTGTTGGGTGTTTACGAGACAATGCTCACCGCATTGGTGACATTCGATTTTGGTAAAATTCTATTTTTTTCCACGGGCTGCTTAGTCGGGCTGATGGCATTCTCGCGGCTTCTGACATGGCTTCTCGGACGTTTTCACGGGCAATCTTACAGTGTAATCGGCGGTTTGCTGTTAGGGTCATTGCCCGCGATTTGGCCATGGCGAGTGCCGGAGGCAGCGGTTAGCGCTGAAGACGCCGCGGCCACTATGCGGCTGGTTTCGCCTGCTGACTATGCCGCAAGCCTTGGGGTTGATGCACACGCTTTGGCCGCGCTGCTTTTTGTCGGATTGGGTTTAGCGGTTGTCTTGTTGCTAAACCGATTATTTATTTCAATGAACGCTGCGAGTGCGCTTAAAGCCTCGCAGAATGATTGATGACTAGAAATAGTTTTACGGGAGGGTTCAGTTATATGCGAATTTACCAAGCTGCGATTCTCGCGCTAGTAATGACATTAGGAGCGTGCAGGAGCTATGAGGCACCGATTGCAGATCAAGGCGACAGACAGGTCGTAACTCCGCCTCTTATTGTCACCGCGTCGACCCCTGACAGTCAGCTGCGTGTCCCGACGAGTGCTCCGATTATTGTCAGCTCGGATGGATCCACTGCAAGGGCAAGCCAAATCTGGAGACCCGCAGAGGTCAGTGTTAGCGAACCTGTAAGACGAACCGGCGGACGCGCAGAGGCGCGCGGGCCCTCTGCCTCTCGCGCAAATAATCACCGTGTGCGCGATGGCGAATCGCTGTATTCGATCGCTTTTCAATACGATGTCGATGTCAGGGCATTAGCGCTTGCTAACGGGTTGCGATCGCCCTATACCATTTTCATTGGACAAGAATTGAGCCTAGACCTGAGTGCGCCAGCCGCGAATGCCGAAACGCGACCGATAGCGGTTGGCACGCCTGTCCGAAACAATGGCGTTGCTCAGGCACAGGCCGGTACGCCAGTGCGCGGTGGGGTGCTGCGCCGTTCTATTGGCGGCGGAAATCAGTCGGTTGCTTGGCGTTGGCCTGCTGAAAGCACGCGTCTGTTGCGCAGCTTTGGCTCAGGCGACGCGCGCGGAATCGATATCGCAGTTGGTAACGGAGATCCCGTGCTTGCCGCCGCCGACGGCGAGGTGGTTTATTCTGGGCGCGGGGTGCAAGGAAGCGGTGACCTGATTATTTTAAGGCACAACGATCGTTACCTTAGTGCCTATGCACACAATAGCGTGATGCTCGTGTCAGAAGGCACGCGAGTGAAGGCTGGAGAGAAAATCGCAGAGGCCGGTACGAACTTATCGGGAGATCCATTGCTGCATTTTGAAATTCGTGAGGATGGCAAATCGATTGACCCAGTGGGCCTGTTGCCGCAGCGTTGATCTCGCGGGTAAAGGACGTGGCAAACTGAGGAAGCAGGGATAGGCCTGCTTTATGAGCTCCCCTCCCCCTCAAAAAAAACAGCCTCTCGGCAGTGTCGCGTCGCTGGATGTCCAGCGACGACTTAGCTCGGATTCAATCCAAGACTAGCGTTCGAGATACTGGATCTTATTCTCGACGTCTGTGTATTCTTCGGCTTCGGGCAGTGCCTCTTTCTTTTCAGTGATGTTTGGCCATACCTCTGAGAGTTCTGCATTGAGAGCGAGAAACTGCTGCTGGTTTTCTGGCAGCTCATCTTCGGCGAAAATAGCATCTACTGGACACTCAGGTTCACAAAGCGCGCAATCTATGCACTCGTCCGGGTGAATTACCAAGAAGTTTGGGCCTTCGTAGAAACAGTCTACCGGGCACACCTCTACACAATCTGTATGCTTACAACGAATACAATTGTCGCCAACTACGAATGTCATGTTCTCTCCGCAATGCTTCTGGTGCCACGCAGCGTTATTTTACGTGTCACTCCTTAACCTAAAATTCAACGCCGAATACTGTGAATCGCCGCGTACATGAGATGTCAGTCGACATCTTTTTTTGGATATCGCCACTGTCGTCACTCAATCTGGACTAACGCAGCCGGCGCATTCTAGCAGTTTTTTGCACGTCGTACTCGGCTGATTCTGAGCGCAAGACTATATCGCTGTTTTCTTCGCTCTGTCGAGGGCATCTGGGCTAGCCGAGGGTTGCCTTTAGCTCATAAAGCAGCGCCAATGCTGCCTTGGCGCTAATATCATCTGGGTTAATCCCCTCGAGCGTCTCGATTATCGGATGCGTCGCCGGAGCGAAAAGCTCGCTTTGATAGGGCTCGGCTACCGAGGATGAAGACGATACGGCTGTTTCGCGGAGTCTCGCGCTTGCGACCGCTTGGCTTGTTGATGTCGTCGCTAGGCTCTCTGCTTCGAGCTGCGCGAGTTTGCCGCGCGCGCTGTCTATGACCGCAGCGGGAATGCCTGCAAGCTGCGCGACCTGTAAGCCATAACTCTGATTCGCAGGCCCGGGTTTAACCGAATGCATAAAGACAATGCCGCTGTCGTGTTCGACTGCGTCTAAGTGCACGTTGACGATGCTGTCAAAATCATCGGGCAGACTCGTGAGCTCGAAGTAATGGGTAGCGAACAGCGTATAGGCATTGAGACGCTGTGCAATATAGACCGCTGCAGCCCACGCCAGCGAGAGCCCGTCGAAGGTGCTCGTGCCGCGACCTACCTCATCCATTAACACGAGACTGTCTTGTGTGGCGTTGTGCAGAATATTCGCCGTTTCGGTCATCTCTACCATAAAGGTCGAGCGTCCACCGGCGAGATCGTCTGCGGAACCGATGCGCGTAAAAATACGATCGATCGGCCCGAGCTTGACCCGCTTGGCGGGGACGAAGCTGCCGCACAGCGCGAGTAAAACGATAAGCGCGGTCTGGCGCATATACGTCGATTTTCCGCCCATATTAGGCCCGGTGATAATCAGCATCTTGCGCTCGCGATTGAGGCTTGCGTCGTTGGCGACGAAGGTGTCGCTACTCACGCTTTCGACCACGGGGTGGCGACCAGCTTCGATGTCGATGCCCGGTACAGTGGTAAGCTCGGGCTTACAAAAATCGAGATTCATTGCGCGTTCAGCGAAGCAGGTTAAAACATCTAGCTGGGCGAGAGCCTCGGCGCTCGACTGCATTGCAGCAAGTTCGACGGCTAGGGTGTCGAGCAGATCATCGTAAAGTGCTTTCTCGCGGCTTAACGACTTGCTGCGCGCGCTCAATACTTTGTCTTCGAACTCTTTTAGCTCGGGCGTGATAAAGCGCTCGGCGTTTTTCAGCGTTTGTCGGCGAATATACTCTGCCGGCATTTCGATACCGGCTTGGCCTTTGCTGATTTCGATATAATAGCCATGCACTCGGTTATAGCCGACTTTTAATGTCGCTATACCGGTGCGGGCTTTTTCTTTACTCTCTAAGTCGATTAAAAATTGGCCGGCGTTGCTGCTCAGATTGCGCAGTTCGTCTAGTTCCGCATCGAAGCCGTTGGCGATAACGCCGCCCTCGCGGATAACCACAGGCGGATCTTCCTCTAGCGCGCGGGTGAGCAGCGCGTGTTGGTCGGGAAATTCAGCAATCTGTGCCGCGAGTTCGCCGAGTGTGTCGCTAGCCGTTGCCGCGAGCTTACTCTGCAGTGCAGGCAGTTGACAGAGCCCATCGCGCAGTTTTGCGAGATCGCGTGGGCGCGCGGAACGCAGGCCGAGGCGAGAAAGTATTCGTTCGAGGTCGCCGATGCCTGCGAGCACCTCAGTGAGCGCTTCAAAATGGTAGTCGCGCATGAGCGCGGCGACACGATCTTGCCTAGTCCCGAGCAGTGTAAGGTCGCGCAGCGGGCGATTGATCCAGCGCGATAACAGGCGTCCACCCATCGCCGTTGCTGTCGTATCAATCACCGAGAGTAGGGTGTTGTCGCGGCCGCCCGAGAGATTGATATCGAGTTCGAGGTTACGCCTGCTCGCCGCGTCGAGGATAACGCTGTCCTCTAGCTGCTCGACGCTGAGACCCTGAATATGCGGCAGCTCTGTGCGCTGTGTATCCCGCGCGTACTGCAGCAGACAGCCAGCTGCCTGCAGCGCCGTGTGCAGGTGCTCGCAGCCGAAGGCGCTAAGGTCTCGGGTTTTGAAATGGGTTGTGAGCGTGCGACGCGCATTGTCGAGTTCGAACTCCCACACTGGCCGCTTGCGTTTGGCGGGGTGTCGAACCGACTCCATCACAGGCGCCAGTTCTTCTTGGAAAAGAATTTCGGCAGGCCGGATGCGCTCAATTTCCGCCCGCAGAGCCTCAAGACCAAAAACTTCACTGAGCACAAAGCGACCGCTGCTGATATTCATCGACGCGATACCAAACACGGTGCTTGCATCGATTTCGCTCGCGGTAGACCGAACTGAGAGACAAAGCAGTGAGTTATCTGTGCCTTCGTCGAGCAGCGCTTCGTCGCTTACCGTGCCGGGCGTAATCACTCGCACAACTTTGCGCTCAACGGGACCTTTACTCGTCGCTGGGTCGCCTATTTGTTCGCCAATCGCCACCGAGACGCCGGCAGCAACAAGCTTGGCGAGATACCGGTCGGCGGCGTGGTAGGGGATGCCGCACATGGGTATTGGCTGGCCGCCAGACTTGCCGCGCGCGGTGAGCGTGATGTCGAGTATGCGCGAGGCTATTTTAGCGTCTTCGTAAAAGAGCTCATAAAAATCGCCCATGCGATAAAACAAGAGGCCGTCGGGGTGCTGTGCCTTAATGCCGAGATATTGCTGCATCATGGGGGTGTGGGGGCTTGATGGGGCGACTGTGGTCAATTGATCAGGGCTCTGCGGAGGTTAGTAGCTTTATCGTTACTCTATCGACTCGGCGTTTTCGATCGCTGAGTATTGAGTGAAGCTGAGATTAAAAAGGTCGAGGTGCTAGGGGGTAAAGACTAGCAGATTGTCTAGGTTGGAAACAGCACTCGAGCCTGCGCGTTAGCTGGAGTAAACTGGCGCTATGGACAAGGATAACTTAGTAGAAAATTCAGTATCAAATCTCGTTGATGCTCTGGCTCAGCGGTTAATCACTAAACAGTGGATGGCGGCGACGGCAGAGTCTTGCACAGGCGGCGGAATAGCGGCGGCGCTGACCGACCTCGCCGGAAGCTCGGCGTGGTTCGATGCGGGGTTTATTACGTATTCTAATGCGGCCAAACAGCGGATGCTAGGCGTCAGTCCCGAGCATTTTCGCGAGAGCGGGCCTGGTGCGGTGAGCGAGGCAGTTGTGCTCGAGATGAGTTTGGGCGCTGTTGCGCGCAGTGGCGCAGACGTGTCTATGGCCGTGAGCGGGGTTGCGGGCCCAGGCGGTGGTAGCCTTGAAAAGCCCGTAGGGACAGTCTGGATCGCCTGGTGTGTAGAGGGAAGGTCGGATGCTGAATGTTTCCTGTTTGGAGGTGACCGGGCGCAGATTCGACAAGCAACTATCGCATCAGCGCTGCAAGGCCTGGTCAGCAGGATAGATTCGCTGGCATGAGGAGGTTTCGCCTCTCAGCTAACACGGCAGAAATTCACTAAAGGAATTTGTACAACAGCCAATATACTGGTTGTCCATACAGTAATAATCTGATTTAATACTCACTGTTTGGATATACAGTATTTTAATAAACAAGCTGGAAAAGTCAGAACAGACAGTCACAGCAGACAGTCACAACAGACAGTCACAGCAGAAAGTTAGCCCAAAAATAGCGAATAGCCCAGGACAGGCTATTCTATGAGTGAGGCCGCGATTGCTGACGGTCTCACACGGCACACGGATACTCAGGGAACAAGGCTTCGATTGTGTGTTTTAACCACAAGGAATAGATAATGGTCGACGAAACTAGCAAGGATAAAGCATTAGCGGCGGCGCTCTCACAGATCGAGCGTCAATTCGGTAAAGGCTCCATGATGCGCTTAGGTGATAGCGAGCGCGAAGCAATTCCCTCTATCTCTACTGGGTCATTGGGTTTGGATATAGCGCTTGGCATAGGCGGCTTACCGAGAGGACGCATAGTCGAGATCTACGGCCCTGAGTCGTCAGGCAAAACCACGCTTACGCTACAGGTCATTGCCGAAGCGCAAAAAGCAGGCGGTAGCTGCGCCTTTATCGACGCGGAGCACGCATTAGATCCGATCTATGCCGAGGCGCTCGGTGTCGATGTCGACAACCTTCTCGTAAGCCAGCCCGATACGGGTGAGCAAGCATTGGAAATTTGCGACATGGTCGTCCGTTCGGGCGCGCTCGATGTAGTTGTTATTGACTCCGTTGCAGCGCTCACGCCTAAGGCGGAGATCGAAGGCGATATGGGCGATAGTCACATGGGCCTGCAAGCTCGCCTTATGTCGCAAGCGCTGCGTAAGATGACAGGCAACATTAAGAATTCGAATACCCTGGTAATATTTATTAACCAAATCCGTATGAAGATTGGCGTAATGTTTGGATCACCTGAAACCACCACCGGTGGTAATGCGCTTAAGTTCTATTCGTCTGTCCGCCTCGATATTCGCCGTATAGGCTCGATTAAAGAGGGAGACGAAGTAGTCGGCAACGAAACGCGAGTGAAAGTTGTTAAAAACAAGGTTGCGCCCCCTTTCCGTCAAACCGAATTCCAGATCATGTACGGTAAAGGCATTCATCGCTTGGGCGAGGTTATTGATCTTGGCGTTAAGCTCGATCTTATCGACAAGTCTGGCGCATGGTATGCCTATAACGGCGACAAAATAGGCCAAGGCAAGAAAAACGCCTCTATTTATCTCGAAGAAAATCCTAAGGTTGCCGCCGAGATCGAGGCGCTTGTTCGTCAAAAACTCTTAGCTGATCCCAAGGCGCAGGCGGCTGCGGAAGCGGCGGCGCGTGCTGAAGCTCGTGCGTCGGCAAATGACGGCAGCGTCGAAGCAGATGCCTCTGCTAGCTAGCAGCCTTGATTGTGAAAAATCGAGGACCACGCGCAGGCTCTAATGTGACATCGAAAGAACGTGCCGATGGTGTTAACCCGTCAGCCACACCAGACACTAAGTCGGGTGTGGCTGACGAAGCTAACCCAGTTGAGGTTTTGCAGTCTGCCTCGGCTGCTAAACCTTTACTCCCCCTAAGACGTTCAGCAATGGACTCGCTTGCGCGACGCGAGCACTCCTACGTTGAACTACAACGAAAGCTCCGACTCAAATACCCCGATGCCCCTCATGATGAGATCGATCTTCAGCTAGGCAGACTCCGTGACCAGGGGTTGCAATCTGATGCGCGTTTTGTCGAGTCCTACGTTCGCTATCGTAAATCGCGTGGCTTTGGCTATCTCCACATCCGGTCTGATTTGCTGGGTCGAGGGGTGTTGGAGTCCCTTATCGAAAGCAATCTCTTCGAAGACGACGACGATTGGTTGCCGATGGCGGAAGCGTTAGTGCAAAAAAGACTGCTAGGCGAGTCCGATTTGTCTTTTGGCAGCAAGCCGCATCTCAAGCTTCTCCGGTTTCTGGAGTCTCGTGGTTTCCCGCCGCGCGTTACACGCAGGGCGCTGGATGCAAAGTTTACGCGCTAGTGCTGCAGTCGATTCCTTTGCTCGAAGTTATTTAAGCACGCTCGCTAAAATGCGATAATCTAATCCCCTGTTTAAATAGGCTCGCAACAGGAGACCACAGGCTCATTCTTCTTCGGGATCTCACATGAAACTTATCCGATCATTTCGCGGTATTCGCCCAATCGCTCAACTCGCCGCAAAAGTAGCCTCGCATCCTTACGATGTGCTTAACCGAGAAGAAGCTTACGAGTTAGCAAAAGACAATGCACTCAGCTTTTTGCATATTAATAAGCCAGAGGTAGATATGCCTGACGAGGTTAGCGTCTACGATCCTAGCGTTTATGCCAAGGGACGAGAGAACCTCGAGCGCTTTATTAGAGAGGGCACGCTGAAGCAAGACGACACGGCGACGCTTTACGTCTACAAGCAGGTGATGGGCGATCACCAACAGGTTGGTCTCGTCGCAGCGGCGTCGGTTGAGGCCTACGATCAAGACCTGATTAAAAAGCACGAGTTTACTCGGCCCGTGAAAGAAGACGATCGGGTACATCACATGGATGCGCTCGACGCGCAGGTAGGCCCGGTCTTTCTTACTTACAAAGCCCAGGCCTCAATCGATGCGCTTATCGCAAAAGTGATTAAAAACACTCCGGATTATGATTTCGAGGCAGATGATGCAACGCGGCATGTGTTTTGGGTTATCCGCGACGAAGAACTTGTTGCCGCAGTCGAAGGTGAGGTGAACGCGTTGGATTGTCTTTATGTTGCCGATGGGCACCACCGTTCTGCTGCAGCCTCGCGGGTGAAAAAACTCAGGCAGGAGGCGAATCCTAATCACACTGGGGACGAGCCATACAATTATTTTCTTACTGTGTTGTTCCCGCATAACCAAATGCAGATACTCGATTACAACCGACTGGTAGCGAGCCTCAATGGTCATAGTGTGAACGAGTTTCTCGGCGCGTTGGCTGAGAATTTCAATATTGAGTTAGTCGATGGGCAGGCTAAGCCTAGCAAGGCACGTGAGTTTGGTTTCTACGCGGGCCAGCAGTGGTATCTCTTAAGCGCGAATTCTAATTTACTTGAAAATATCGACGATACTGATCCTGTTGCAAGCCTAGACGTGAGTATTCTGCAAGATTTCGTGTTCTCGCCGTTACTCAATATTCTCGATCAACGTACCGATAGTTACGTTGACTTTGTCGGAGGTATCCGCGGATTGGCGGAATTAGAGCGCCGTACGGATAGCGACGAATGGCAGGCTGCTTTCGCGCTTTATCCTACTTCTATTGAGAGTCTAATGGACATTGCAGATGCGGGTGAGGTTATGCCACCGAAATCTACTTGGTTCGAGCCAAAGCTTAAAAGCGGGCTGGTTATCCATTCGCTGAAGTAGTCGGCTAGCGAAAGGAAATATCGATAATAGGAATATATAGACACCCTCAGAATTTTGAAAGCGTTAAAAAGTGTAGTGGATTTACAAGGTAGATAAAAATGACGCGGCTTCAATGCCGCGTCATTTTTTTTTGCGCTTTTTTAGATCAGTTTAGGCAAATCAGCCGGCCTGCTAAGGGCGCTGTGTTGCATAGCCCGCTGTTAAGCAGCCGATTGCTTTCCCAGATCGACTAACTTGGGCTTTTCGGCATTAATAGGAATCTGCTTGGGCCGCATAGCCTCGGGTATTACCCGCACAAGATCGATGTGCAGCAAGCCGTTTGCTAGTGTGGCGCCCACGACTTCAACATGGTCGGCGAGTTGAAAGCGGCGCTCGAAATTGCGAGCGGCGATACCCTGATGCAGAAAGTTTCTTCCCTCTTCGCTGCCTTCTTTTTTTCCCTTAACAGTAAGGGTCTGTTTCTCTGACTGAAGCTCTAGCTCGTTTTCGACAAAGCCGGCAATAGCCATAGTGATTTGGTATTTGTCCTGATCTATCAGCTCAATATTATAAGGCGGATAGCTTGGCTGGCTCGCGTCGTTGCGGTTAACCGCATCGAGCAAAGACGACAGATGGTCGAAGCCGATAGTAGAACGGTAAAGGGGTGAAAAATCAAAGTTACGCATGTCATATCCTCGCAATAAAGCAATATGTTTCTAAGGTTATGCCCACCCTCGGTGAGGGCTAGGCGACTAGGAGGTCTCTTTTGAGCACCACCTAATTCCTATATGCTGCGCAACTTATTTTTTTCAAGGGTTAACGAATAAATTAGTGCCTGTTTAAATGACAAGCATTTCCATGAATTCGTTAACCGGCGTCGCTTCGAGTTTCGCCTGATCTTTGCAAAGGTCAAAAATCTCCTTGCAGCGTTTCGCAGGGAAGCGCGTTGCGAGGTTGGCTTTGAACTTGTCTTCAAGCAAAGGGATACCTTCTTCGCGGCGGCGGCGATGACCTACCGGATAGTTAATTTCGATCTTGTCGGAACTGCTGCCGTCTTTGAAATAAACCTGCATTGCGTTAGCGATCGAACGTTTTTCAGGTTCAAGATATTCTTTCGTGTAGGTAGGGTTCTCGTGAATCTCCATCTTCTCACGAAGCTGATCGATAATTGGATTTGACTCGTGGAAGCTGTCTTCATAATGCTCGGCAACGAGATTGCCGAAGGCCAGTGGCACCGCTGTCATATACTGCAAGCAGTGGTCGCGGTCTGCTGGATTATTAAGCGGTCCCGACTTGCTGATAATACGGATGGCGGACTCATGAGTATGGATGACAATTTTTTCAATATCGTCTAACCGGTCCTTAACCTTCGGGTGCAGACGCACAGCGGCTTCGGCGGCTGTCTGCGAGTGGAACTCGGCAGGGAAAGAGATTTTGAACAGGATGTTTTCCATGACGTAGTTGCCGTAAGGGCGAGTGAATTCGAATTCTTTGCCCTTAAACGAGACGTCGTAGAAACCCCAAGTCGGCGCGGAGAGGACGCTCGGATAGCCAATTTCGCCACGCATAGTGAAGTCTGCAAGTCGAACTGCGCGCGACGTAGCATCGCCAGCCGCCCAAGACTTACGAGGACCTGCGTTAGGTGAGTGACGGTAGGTGCGTAAGCTCGAGCCGTCGAGCCATGCTTGAGAAAGCGCATCGATTATCTGCTCGCGCGAGCCGCCCATCATCTTTGTCGCGACAGCTGTTGACGCCACACGAACGAGTAGAACGTGGCATAGACCTACGCGATTGAAGCTGTTCTCGAGTGCGATAACGCCCTGAATCTCGTGTGCTTTAATCATCGCAGTAAGTACGTCACGCATAGTAAGTGGCGCTTTGCCTGCTGCAATATTTTGCTGCGACAAATAATCGGCAATAGCGAGGATTGCGCCTAGGTTGTCTGAAGGATGGCCCCATTCTGCGGCAAGCCATGTGTCGTTATAGTCGAGCCAGCGCACGATGCAGCCGATGTCCCACGCTGCTTTTACAGGGTCGAGGCGGAACTGCGTACCGGGGACACGGGCACCGTTTGGCACAATAGTACCTTCGGCGAGCGGGCCGAGAAGCTTGGTGCACTCAGGGAAACGCAGTGCGAGAAGACCGCAGCCTAGCGTGTCCATAAGACAGTTGCGGGCGGTGTCATAGGCTTCGGTTGAATCGATTTCGTAATCGCAGACATAGTTGGCGATGTCGACGAGTACCTGATCGGGTTCTGGGCGGTTATTGAGTTCTACATTTGCTGACACAGTTTATTCCTTTTGTAATTGCAGGGTGTTCGTTATTAAAAGTAGGGATTTAGAAATTCGCTATCTAGCGATCAACGATATCTACCCAGGTCGACGTTTCGGGGCCGGTATAGTCGGCGCTCGGACGAATGATGCGGTTATTCGCGCGCTGTTCTTTGACGTGAGCGGCCCAGCCGGTGAGGCGTGACATCACAAAGATTGGCGTGAACAGTTTGGTTGGTATGCCCATGAAGTGATAGGCGGAAGCATGGAAAAAATCGGCGTTGCAGAATAGCTTTTTTTCGCGCCACATAATTTCTTCGCAGCGCACCGACACCGGATACAGCGTCGTATCGCCGACTTCAGCGGCGAGTTTCTCGCTCCACTTCTTGATAATCGTATTGCGCGGATCGGACTCGCTGTAGATCGCATGACCGAAGCCCATAATCTTGTCCTTACGCGCGAGCATACCCATTATTTCTGACTCGGCCTGTTCGGCACTTGTCCAGTCTTCGATCATTTCCATTGCCGCTTCATTTGCGCCGCCGTGGAGTGGGCCGCGCAGTGAACCGATCGCCGCCGTGATGCATGAGTGCATATCCGAGAGGGTCGAGGCACAAACGCGTGCAGTAAACGTCGACGCATTAAACTCGTGCTCGGCATAGAGAATGAGCGAGACATTCATTACCTGTTCGAAAAGCTCACTCGGGGTATCGCCGCTGAGCATATGAAGGAAATGACCGCCGATTGAGCCGTCATCGAGAGCCGTATCGATTCGCACGCCGTCGTGGGAGAAGCGATACCAGTAGCAAATGATGGCTGGGAGCAGGGCGAGTAGCCTATCGATCGCGTCGTCCTGCTGAGCGAAGTTTGTCTCTGTCTCGAGGTTGCCGAGCATGGAGCAGCCCGTGCGCATAACGTCCATCGGATGCGCCGAAGCTGGAATGCGCTCTAACACTTCCTTGAGTGCGTCTGGGAGCGTTCGCAGCGATTGAAGTTTCGTGTTGTATGCGTCTAGCTCAGACTGGTTGGGTAGATGCCCTTTTAAGAGCAGGAACGCGACTTCTTCGAATCTCGCTTTCTCGGCGAGTTCGCTTATGTCATAGCCGCGGTAGGTGAGGCCGGTGCCCGTTTTGCCAACGGTGCAAAGGGCCGTCTCGCCTGCGACTTGGCCGCGAAGACCTGCGCCGCTTAATTTCTTTTCTGCCATGGTGCTTTTCCTCTCACTTTACTGTGTATTTGCGAGCGCGGTTCTGGGTTGCTCGTCTCTTTTTCTTTTTTCTTTTTCTTAGTCTCGGGTCTCGGGTCTCCGCTAAGCGGAGGGGCAACTATGAAGTTTCAGAATCGAAGAGCGCGTCTAACTTGTTTTCATAAGCGTGATAGCCGAGCACTTCGTAAAGCTCCATGCGCGTCTGCATCTTGTCGACGACAGCCTTTTGGTCACCATTAATGGCGATAGTCTGATAGACATCTAGTGCCGCTTTGCTCATTGCCCGAAACGCGCTGAGCGGATAAAGCACCATGTCAACGCCCTGTCCCGCAAGCTCTTCGCAGTTGAATAAAGGGGTCTGGCCAAATTCGGTAATGTTGGCAAGAATAGGAACCCTCACCGCGTCGGCAAATTGTTTGTACTGGCCGAGTTCGTTTATCGCCTCGGGGAAAATCGCATCAGCTCCCGCCTCGACGCAGGCGATTGCGCGCTCGATAGCAGAGTCCATGCCCTCGACCGCGAGGGCATCGGTGCGGGCCATAATGACAAAGTCATCATCCGTGCGGGCATCAACGGCCGCTTTTACTCGGTCGACCATCTCTGCCTGTGACACGATCGCTTTATTAGGGCGATGACCGCAGCGCTTCTGAGCTACCTGATCTTCTAAATGCACCGCAGCGGCGCCGGCTTTTTCCATTGCCTTAATCGTGCGTGCAATGTTGAAAGCGCCGCCCCAGCCTGTGTCGATGTCAACCAGCAGGGGAATCTCGCTTGCATTGCTGATGCGCTCGACATCGGCGACTACGTCGTTAAGGCTTGTGATGCCTAAGTCTGGAAGCCCGTAAGAAGCATTCGCCACGCCGCCCCCCGATAAGTAAATCGCCTTATGGCCGGCGTCCTGAGCAAGCATCGCGCAGTACGCATTGATTGCGCCGACTATTTGCAGAGGGTTATTGTCTTTTAACGCTTGGCGAAATTTAGCGCCCTGTGAAATTTTCATGCGTGCTCCTTGGGGTAAATGAAACTGTGATGCTCTTTTTCAACGTCTTTCTTCGCGGCCTTAATCGCGGCGCTACCTTGGTTCTATCTTGGTTCTATCTTGTTGTTATGGCGGTTAGAGCTGGTTCTGAATCGCTCTCGAGCTGCGCGAGTAGCGTAGCCTTGGCGCTTGCAATGTGGCGGCGCATTAAGAGCTCGGCTAGCACTGAGTCGCGCTCTTCAATCGCATCGACAATACGGTGATGTTCTTTAAATGCCTGTGCCGGACGCGAAGGCTGGCTACTTGTCTGCACGCGATAGAGCCTAAGTAAATGATAAAGCTCATCGCAAAGTAGGTTGAAGAGGCGGGTGTTGCCGCTGAGCGAGACGATGAGGTAATGGAAATCGAGATCGCCTTCTTTTTGGTAGTAGCGCTTGCCGTCCTCGGATTCGATCTGGGCTTCGTGGCGCGCGAGCAAGGCGCGCAGTTGGTCGCAATCGCTAGCAGTCGCTCGCTCGGCAGCGAGTCCGCAGGCGAGTCCTTCGAGTGCTTCGCGGATCTCATATATTTCAATCGCTTTCTGGATATCGAGCTCGACCACGCGCGCACCAACATTGGCTTTGATCTCGACAAGCTTGCACCCCTCGAGGCGGCGGATGGCTTCTCTTAAGGGGCCTCGGCTAATGCCGTAAAGCTTGCTGAGTTGAGGCTCATTGATCTTGGAGCCGGGCGCGAGCTCTCCTTGCACAATCGAGGCGCGAAGCAAATCGAAGACCGAATCCGCGCGCGTACCAGTCGCTGTTACGGGTGATAGGGCCACTGCAGGTGGCTTAGGCGCTTCACTATTGTCAACAATTATGCTCATGGGCGCAAATTATGAGGCCTAATTCTTCTTATTTCAACAATATTGTCTACAATATGACTCTGATGACGGTAAATAGCAGGGGAGATGAGTCTGCACTAGTTTTTCTAGTCGCAGGCACACGGACTCATTGCTGTGCCTCACTGCACTGAAAATCGATTCGCGGCTATAAAAAAAGCGCCTTCCGTATAAACGGCGACGCTTTTTTGTTGTTTCTTTTTGCAGCTCTTATCAAGACTTTCTAGATGCCATTTGGCTCCATAATTGCCTGGTAGAGCAGACGCCGTGAAGTGCCACGCACGTCGGGAATACCATTGCCAAACTGTTGAATCATCCCAACAAAGACGATGTTTTCGACAGGGTCCACCCAGAACCAGGTGCCCGCGGCGCCGCCCCAATAGTATTCGCCTTTAGAGTAACCCTCGGCTTCGACAGGGTCTTCGATTATGGCGAAGTCGAGTCCGAACGTAGTGCCGTTGGCACCGAGTATGCTGTCGCCAAGTCCCTTAGGAAGCTGGTTGCGATGCATGAGTTCGATCGTGAGTGGGGCAAGGATGCGCGCGCCGTCGAGCTCGCCGCCGTTGAGTAGCATTTGGCTAAAGCGCAAATAATCCATAGTCGATCCGACGAGTCCGCCGCCGCCGCCTTCGAAATTGTGCTCAACGAGATAGCTTGGGCCGCCAGTAAAGCCTTCGCTCGCGAAGAGTTTGCCGTCGGGGCCGTAGGCGTAAACTTCAGCTAATCGGTCCGCTTTTTCCGCTGGCACGAAAAAGTCTGTGTCGACCATGCCTAGCGGTTCGAAGATATTGTCCTCTAAGAAGTCAGAGAAGCGCTGCCCTGAAAGTTTCTCGACCATATAACCTTGAACGTCAACAGAGACGCTGTAATGCCAGAGTGAGCCAGGCTGCTGGCGCAGAGGGATTTTTGCCAGCTTATCGATCATGCCTTGAAGGTTAGATGTCGGATCGAGCACTCCGGCGGCGTTATAGAGATCGTCTACGGGCGATTGAGAGAACAGACCGTAGGTAAGACCGCCCGTATGATTCATTAGTTCGCGGACAGTCATTGGATGAGCGGGCGCCTCGGTAATCATATTGCCGTCGTCATCCATACCTGCGTAGACCTGCAGATCGGCGAACTCGGGGATATACATTGATACGGGATCCGAGAGCTTAAATAGGCCGCGCTCATAGAGCATCATCATCGCAACACCCGTGATTGGCTTGGTCATCGAATAGATGCGGAACAGGGCATCCCCTGTCATCGGCGATCCGGCACCGATGTTGCGCTGACCTACTGATTCGAAATGGATGATTTTTCCATCACGAGCAGCGGCAGTGACCACGCCCGCTAAACGTCCGTCATCGACGAATCCCTGCATCGCCTGCGTTAGTCGTTCTAGTCGGTCTGAGTCTACGCCAACCGATTCGGGAGTGGCGAACGTAAGCCCGCTGCCCATCGAACGGTTCGCACTCGTGGGTTGAGTTGCGCATGCGGCAAGCATCACGAGGCTGAGTAGGAGTGCCACTGTATTGCGAGACGCCAAATAAATAGGATTGTTCTTCTTCATAAGGAGGGTAGCTCTCTCTAATTGTTGGGTAAGCTGATGGGTGAATTTAAGGGCCAGAATAGGCTCTGGAGCGGCTCTTTGTCTAGAGCGCAGGCGATTGTGCTGCGCAAAGCATCGCCGAGGCGATAATTATTAAAGCCATGGTAATATTATTAATACCATGGTTTAATTATTGGATAGAAAGGCAACCACCAGTCTTTCACACAGAGATGGAGAGTGAAATAATGGAAAAAATAGATTGGCAAAACAGGTTTCTAGCCTTTTGGGACGATAAGCTAATAGCGGACGGAACCCAGCTTGAGGTCGCGCATAAACTGAAAGTAGAGGGGGCAGAGCAGGCGCTGCGACGCGGTGAGATTTTGCTCTTCGCGGGCGCCGATGGTCGCCAGATCGATTTGCATTTATCAGGCAGTGAGTTGGATATCGAGCGCCGCTATGGCGCGCCCCCGCAGTTGGAGTCTGCTGCGCCCATCGTGGGTAGCGCCGAGGCCGCAAGTACGGGAAAAAAACCGCGGGGCCGACCCAAGTTAGGTGTAATCGGGCGTGAGGTCACTCTGCTGCCGAGGCACTGGACATGGCTTGACACGCAGCGTGGTGGTGCGTCTGCAACTCTGCGAAGGTTAGTCGATGCAGAACGCAAGGCCAGCGTAGATTCCGATAGCCGACGAGCGAGTCAGGATCGGGCTAATCGGTTTATGTCCGCTATGGCTGGAGATCGCGAGGGATTCGAAGAGGCGACTAGAGCATTGTATGCGAGTAACCGAGAGGGTTTCGACGCGGCGAGTGCCACGTGGGCACGCGATATTAAGCGTATGGCGCAGAGTATGGCAGCTGATGCCTTTATAGAGAGTTAATCGCTGAGTGATGCCCACGTGAGTGCTATACTGCCAGGCTACTATTAGTGACATATTCAGATGTTTTTATGAGCGATAAAACACCATTAACGCAAGACTCGAGCGCACCCGAGATCAGTGCGCGAGAGGCAGAGTCTCGCGTCGCGCCGCGACCGGTGCTTGAGGCAATAAAAGTCGCTGAGCTGTCGGCTCTCGGCAATCGTATTATCGATAGCGGCGCGCTCGGACGGTCGCAAACTTACCCTAAACTGCTGAGCTTTCTTGTCGATGCAGCGCTCGAGGGTCATGTTCCGCGTGAGCTAGATATTGCTATCGACGCACTCGGCAGAGATGAGAATTTCGACGTCTCTTCGGATTCTGCCGTGCGTGTCGCCGTTCACCAGCTGCGTAAAAAGCTAGCGGGCTACTATGCCGATTTCGAACCCGAGGCGACAGTTCGGCTCGTCTTGCCCAAGGGTCGGCATTCGCTTTTTATTGAACACAATGCACGAGCGCCCGAAGCCAAAAAAATCGCTCTGCTCGCGCTGCCTGAAGAGGGCTTTTTGACCAAAACCGCCGCGCTGTTGCGCCAAAGATTGACGCCTGCGCTATTTCTGCTTGTGCTAATAGCGCTTACCGCTAATCTCGCGCTGCTATCCGATTCGAATAATGCCCCTAGGACGGTGACAGCAATAGCTGCGTCGAGCCACCCGCTCTGGGCAAGCGTGCTAAGCGACGACAAACCGTTGCTTATCGTCATGGGCGACTACTATATTTTTGGCGAGCTGAATGCGAACGGCAATGTTGAGAGAATGGTTCGTGAATTTACTGTTAATTCGAGCAGCGATCTAGAAGAGTTTCGTTTTGGGGATATCGAGCAATCCGTAAATTATCTCGATCTAGACTTGAGCTACATGCCCGAAGGGAGTGCCTTTGCGCTTGCGCGGATCTCACCTCTGCTCGCGCAGAGCGGTAAGTCAGTCAACATGACTATGATGTCCGATCTCACGTCGGCTGACATTCGCGCAAATCATATAATCTACATTGGCTATATCAGCGCACTCGACCGCCTTGCGTCGATGACTTTCGCAGGATCGGGGTTAGCGGTCGGGCGTAGTTTCGATGAGCTGATAGACTTAGACAACATGACCTATTTTACTAGCGATGCCGGATTGCCCGAAGAAGGGCAGCAATTTCGCGACTACGGCTTCTTTTCGAGTTTTGCCGCGAGTAGCGATACACAAGTCATTCTCGTTTCAGGAATGCGCGATGCTGGGTTGATGCATACGGCACAGGCGCTGTCCGAAACAGCGGCGCTCGATGAGTTATTGTTATCGCTTGGCGATGGCTCTGACGAGGCGTTAGGAAATATTGAGGCGCTTTACGAGGTCTACGGAATCGATCGTATGAATTTCGAGTCTAAGTTGGTTTACAGTCAGCTGCTTAAAACGGGAAATTTTTGGGGTTTAGCGGTAAGCGGCGAAGCGATTACCCAGTAGCGTGTTTGCGTAACTCAAGATATTCACGGGAGGATGGGCGATGGGCCTAGGCGTGTGAAGCCATGTGTTGGATAACGCCAGGCTTTCGACTTTCTACTTTGGATATTTTGTATTCGTAGCGGGAGGCGGTGGGGTCTATGTCGAGAGCTTCATCAATGGCGGCGCGGAGATCTGCTTGGGCAGCCTGCCGAGTGAGATAGGGGCCTGATATACGCACCTGCAGCGTTTCATCTTGCGGTGCCGAGGCGACGATATAGAAATTTTTCGCGTTCACTCTCTACTCTCTATGTTTTCTTCGTTCTCTACGTTCTGCACAGGCTGGTTTTTAATGCTCAATTCTCGATAAGCGCTTGCTATGTAAAGTGACTATCGGCACTTGAGACCTTAGCAATAGCATTTCTGGAGCGGATTCTAACGCGCCTTAAAAGCTGTACGCTAGTCATTTTATTGGTATTTGAATCAATTTTAGTCTGCGCTGTAAACGGCGGCATTGATTGACATATCTTGCGTGTTTGGAGAGTCGGTGTGGGGAGAGAAAAGAGTGATGGTCAGCGTCTTTCCGTCATCATTCCCGTGCTGAATGAAGAGCGCTCACTGGCGCGAATCCTGTCAGCGTTTGAAAGCTGGGAGCGTACCGCGAGCGAGATTATCGTTGTCGATGGCGGCAGCGCCGACAGGACGCTCGACATCGCTGGAGACTATCCGTGCACTGTGATCAGCGCGGCAAAGGGGCGCGCGTCGCAAATGAATGCGGGTGCGTATTACGCGACGGGTGAAATTCTTTTATTTCTGCATGCTGATACGACGTTGCCTGCCGCCGCTGCGCAATTGATCGAGGAAGCTTTGCACAGAGAAGTAGGGGATTCTAAAGGGTTTAAGGAAGCCGACTGGGGCTGGTTTGACGTCAGGCTCGACGGTGACGGGTTCGCCTTCCGAGTAATCGAATGGTTTATGACCGTCAGAGCGAGATTGACTCGCGTCTGCACTGGGGATCAAGCGCTGTTCGTCCGACGTAATTTGTTTGAGGCGGTTGGCCGATTTCCTGAGCTGCCGTTGATGGAAGATGTGGCGCTGAGTAAAACTCTGCGCAGGGCCGCGCGAGCAAGGCCTATCGCAAAGAGAGTGACCACCTCAAGCCGCAGATGGCAGACGCAGGGGGTAGTGCGGACAGTGCTGCTTATGTGGGAATTGCGCCTGCGTTATTTTCTGGGTGAGTCACCGCAAGCGCTGCATAAACGGTATTACCCTGAGCGGCGGGCAGTCGAGTAATGAAATACCCCAATGCCCAGATACTAATATTCGCCAAACAGCCGATACCGGGCGAGGTAAAGACGCGTCTCATTCCCGCAATTGGCGTTACCTCAGCAACAGACTTGCACTGTGCTATGACAAGGCGCGTCGCGGCGATGCTTAGTGCTTCAGCGCTTGCCCCCTTCAGATTCGCCGTGTCGGGTGACGTTAACGATCCACTGTTTGCTGAGAGCGACGGCTGCCTGCCGCCGACTACCCAAATCGGGAAGGATCTCGGTGAGAGGATGCTCAACGCCGCAACTCGCGCGTTCGAGGCCAAACAAAAACCGAGTGATGCAACTGTTGAGTATGTTGTCATCGTGGGTGCCGACTGCCCCTCACTGGCACCTAATCACGTCCAGGATACACTCGAGAGTTTAGCCTCGGGCGTCGAGGTAGTGTTCGTGCCAGCCGACGATGGGGGGTATGTTCTAGTGGGGATGAGCCGAGTCTTTGCTGCGATGTTCCAAGGCATTGCCTGGGGAACCTCTGAGGTTCTTCAGGTAAGTCTCAGTAAGCTTTCGAAGATGGGTGTCAGCACACGATGCCTGTCACCACTTTGGGATGTTGATACCGAAGAAGATTTACTCAAGTTAGCGTGGTTGGAGCAACCGCTCGAGTGGTAAGCCTATTTTTTTGGTTCGTCACGACGATCGAAGTCGAGCATTTTACCGGCTAGCTTGCTGCTGTCGATTTCGAACTTGCCGTTTTCGAGCCGGTTATGCAGGTCTACTACTTTCGCCATGTCCATGCTGGGAAGTCCTTCGATTGCTGTGCGCAGTTCTGCGGTCAGGCGTGCAAGTTTCTGTAAGCCCGTTGCGAGGTCCTCTGCGGTGCGAGCAGAGTGTTCGCGACTAGCGCGTGCATCGCGTACCTTTGCAAGGACGCTTAGCAGTTCGTCGCTCGGTGCGTTGATTGTGTCTTCAGATTTCTTCACTTGAGCTCGTCTCACTCGCATTGGGTCGTCTTAGGGGTGCCGCAGGACGTCACTTTGCGAAACCACCTCTGCTGCGCACCTCATGATGACGCTACGAGCCTAGTTTATAGCGTCTTATCGTCGGATATCTTTAAGAAATAGAATAGGGTCTCCATTTGGCCTCCAAATCATTGACTCGCTGAGTGGGGCAATGTCTAATCTCGTCATCAACTTTCCGCTACCGAGCGCGCGACGATAAATCCGTTGCCTGTGCGCTGGTTATTTCTTCCATCGACTTCGAATGCGCGGTATATGTCCTCAGCAACGCCAACAGATAACTCCTCACAGTCGACGCATAATGAAAGCGTTGAGGCGTTGGTTTTGCTGATTGAAGACGGCGGCGAGGCACGTCGAGACCTCTCGACGATTCTCGGTTTTCTGGGCGAGACAGTCGTCGCATCGACGACTACTGAATACCGCGCGGTGCTCGACGCGCAGGGGCAGGCGCATCGGCGTGTGTCTTTGGTCGTTTTGGGGGAGTGTCGCGACCGACTGCCTCAACAGGTGCTAATTGACCTCGCAGCGATCGATGCGGCGCTGCCTTACATTGTGATTGCAGATGAAGGTGAGGTTGAACTCGATGAAATCGACTCGGCGGTTCGTTTGCGAATTATCGCGCGACTGCCGAGTAACTGTGGGTTTCAACCGCTGCTCGATGCACTGCATAAATCAAAGCTCTTTAATCGGCATTCCACTCGCCTCCTCGGTTCCGATCAAGTGCGCGACTACAATATGTTTCGCAGTTTAGTCGGCGAAAGTGTTGAGATCGAACGCGTACGTAAAATGATGGGTCAGGTCGCCAACACCGAGGTTAGCGTGCTCATTACCGGTGAGTCGGGCACTGGAAAAGAAGTTGTTGCCCGCAATCTGCACAATAACTCTGCACGCTCCGCGAAGGCGTTTATCCCCATTAACTGCGGCGCTATTCCTCGAGAGTTGCTCGAAAGTGAATTGTTTGGTCACGAGAAAGGGGCCTTCACAGGCGCTATCGCGACCAGAAGCGGCCGTTTCGAAATGGCAGATGGTGGCACGCTTTTTCTCGATGAAATAGGCGACATGCCTCTTTCTATGCAGGTTAAGCTTCTTAGGGTATTGCAAGAGCGAAGCTTCGAGCGCGTTGGTGGTGCAGAAACACTACAGGCCGATGTCAGGATTGTCGCCGCGACCCATCGCGACCTTGAAGAGATGATTGCTGCGGGTGAGTTTAGGCAAGATCTCTACTATCGCCTCAATGTCTTTCCTATTGAGATGCCTGCTCTGAGAGAGCGCCCCGAAGATATCCCAGTGCTGCTGAACGAGCTTATCGCGACTCTCGAACGAGAGGGGCGGGGATCTGTGCGATTCAATTCTCATGCGATGGCCGTTCTAGCGAAACACCGCTGGCCCGGCAATGTGCGTGAACTTGCGAACCTGGTTGAGCGCATGGCGATACTGCATCCGCATGGCATTGTTGGCGTCAGCGACTTGCCTGAAAAGTTGGTTGCCTCTGCGGGAAGCGAGGACGCGCTGAGGGAAGGGGTTTCTTCCGCCGGCTTTGCCGGAGTTGCCGGATTTGAAAGTCCGCGGGCCACTGAAGTGAGGCCAGCGCAGGCTGTACCTCAAGGGCTGCCATTAGCCGGTCTAGATCTTAAAGAGTACCTAGCGCGTCTCGAGCGCGACTTAATCGAGAAGGCGCTCGATGACAGCAGTGGGGTAGTCACTCGCGCCGCTGACAGGCTAAGCATTGGCAGGACAACACTTGTCGAGAAGATGCGCAAATACAAATTGTCGAGATTGCAGGATGATGCGCTTGAAAACGAGGCAGACGACGGCTCAGAGAGTGCTCCTGATTCGCCACATAGACTGCAATAGGTCACCCCTCGCACTCCACACTAAAACCCCACACTAAAACCCCACACTAAAACCCCACACCATCGCCTCACTCCATCTGGAGCAAAAGAGCCTGCGCAAAAGACGTCACTCTATTTCATGCGTGTGCGGCAGAGTAATGTTGGCATGACGCGCCCCTCGCTTCGTCATTTCTAAGTCGCCAGCTGCAAACCAAGCAACAACCTTTGGATAGAGTCTGTGTTCTTGTTCGAGCACGCGCGCGGCCAGCGAGTCTGGCGTATCGGCGGGAACAACAGGGATGCTGTGGCGCGCGATTACAGGCCCGCCGTCGAGTTCTTCGGTTACGAAATGCACACTCGCGCCGTGTCTGGTTACGTTCGCGTCCAGCGCGCGTTGATGAGTGTTTATGCCAGGGAAGTCGGGCAGAAGAGACGGGTGAATATTGATTAGTCGCCCCGCGTAATGATTCACGAAAGCGCTAGACAATATGCGCATGAAACCGGCAAGCACAACGAGGCGAGGCTGAAAATTGTCGATTATGCGGGTAAGCGCCGAGTCAAAATCTTCACGATTAGCGTAGGCCAAGTGCGACAGTACGGCGGTCGATATCCCCGCTTCTTTAGCGCGAGTCAGGCCGAAAGCGTCGGCTTTATTAGAGACTACCGCGGAAATTCGATAACCGCCTTCGCTCGCCGATTCGATAAGTGCCTGCAGATTACTGCCGCTGCCCGAAATCAGGACGACGACAGAACAGGGGCTAGGAGTGTGTTGGTCGACAGGGACGTTCACAGTTACGCGTAAATGACTGAGTCGGCTGAGGCCTCTGGTTTTTGTCGAATCGAACCAATTTTACTAGCAGCAATGGGACCCTCGTTGAGCCGTGCGAGTGCCTCATCAGCCTGTGATTCGTCCACACAGAGAATCATGCCTATGCCGCAGTTGAAGGTGCGCAGCATCTCGCTGTCGCTAATGTTGCCCTCCGTTTGCAGCCAGTCAAAAATCGCGGGTCGCTGCCAAGAGCTAAGGTCGATTACTGCCTGCGCGTCAGCGGGAAGGACGCGGGGGATGTTCTCTGTGAAGCCGCCGCCGGTAATATGAGCGAGGGCATTCAATTCGATATGGGGTGAGAGTGCCGCTAGGGTCTTCACATAAATGGTTGTTGGCTCGAGTAAAGTTTCACCGAGGGTCGAGTCACCGAAGGCCGCGTTAAGATCAGCTTCGCTGCGTTCAATGACTTTGCGGATTAGTGAGTAGCCATTGGAATGGGGACCTGACGACGCAAGGCCGATAAGTATGTTGCCCACTTTGACTTTAGATGGATCGATAATCTTAGTTTTCTCAACCACCCCGACGGAAAAGCCTGCGAGGTCGTAGTCTTCGCCTTCATACATGCCAGGCATTTCGGCAGTTTCGCCACCGATTAATGCGCAGCCCGCGAGCTCACAGCCTGCGCCGATGCCGGTAACTACAGCTGTTGCGGTTGCGATATTGAGGCCGCCGGTCGCATAGTAATCAAGGAAAAAAAGCGGCTCTGCGCCGCACACGATGAGGTCGTTGACACACATCGCGACAAGATCGATGCCTATCGTGTCGTGTTTGCCTAGTTGCATTGCTAAGCGCAGTTTCGTGCCAACGCCGTCGGTAGCAGACACAAGAACTGGCTGGGTATAGCCTGCGGGAATTTCACATAAGGCGCCGAAACCGCCAATCTGCGACATGACTTCGGGGCGGTGAGTGCGTTTGGTGACCGCTTTGATATTCTCGACGAGCGCGTTACCTGCATCGATATCGACTCCGGCATCACGGTAGCTTAGCGCGGTACGTTCTGACTTATTAGTCGCTGTAGTGCTGTTGCTACCGTCGTTGGCGGTTGTCATGCGGTTTTCCCTCGGTTAGTGGCGGCGTTGCTCGCAAGCTCGAGATTTTAGCAAGAAGTGGCGACACAGTCAGTCTTAAATATGCTTCATCTGCGCGTATCTGGGGATAGACATGGCGTCCGAAACTAGGCTCGGGCTTAAGATTGCAGTATGATCGGCACGCATGTATATCCACCTTTTTAGGGCGTCTGTAAGAATGCTGTTACCGCGCAGCCTAATAGCCATTTTCGTCGTCGCTTTTTCATTCTGCACACCCGTACAAGCGGTTCAGATTGAAGGCTTGTATAGCCATCAATCGACATTGATTGGCGATGATGAATCCGAGCGCACGCAGGCTTTTGCCGCTGCGCTTGCGGCGGTTATCGTGAAGCTTACAGGGGGAGAGCAAGCGTTATCAGTGCCCGGAGTTGACCGCGCGCTGGCTCGTGCGCGTGACTTTGTCGAAGGCGTCAGTTATTCAAGCATCGGCGAGGCAGGGTCTGGTCAGTCGCAGCGAACAATCACCGTAGATCTCTCGCAGGCGCTAGTTGATTCGTTATTGGGCGACTTTGGTGTTCCAATCTGGAATATCAATCGGCCAAGCATTTTGGTTTGGGTTGCCGTCCAATCATCCGAAGGCGAACGCCGATTGATGAACCCCGAAACGGATGAGTCGATGGTCACGGCGCTAATCGATTTCGCCGATTCGCGCGGGCTTCCCCTAATATTCCCTGTGCTCGATTTCGAGGATCGCAGAAGTCTCACGGTCGATAATCTTTGGGATCTTCGGACTGATACTATCAACCTTGCAAGCGCTCGCTATGGAGCCGACAGCATTTTGGCTGGCCGTATCCACTTCACCCCAACAGGCGAACTCGTCGGTCTGTGGCAGTTTCAGTTTCAGGGTCAGGCGCAGGTGTTTGATGGGCTGGATTCAAATTTGCAGACTTATCTCGAAGCCCCTCTGGTTAGGGTGACAGAGCAATTAGCCGACTATTTTGCGCTGCCATCGGTCTTGGGCTTTGAGCAGAAGATCACACTGCGCGTCGATGGAATTCGATCACTCGCCGACTACGTGGCTCTCTTCGCGTATGTTGGGCAGCTAGGCATTGTGTCAGAGTCGTCGCTCGCATCGCTTGATGCCGAGCGGTTAGAGTTGAATCTCGCAGTCTTAGGCGATGCGGTTCGCCTTCGCGAGCTGATCGCACTCGATCGCGACCTGCTGCCAATAGACTCAACACGCAGTGAGCGTGAGTTACTTCACTACAGATGGACACGTTAGGTATGGCTAGCGCTCAAGATAGTCCGCACCAGGCTGGCGAGCCAACTGACCAGTTGACACTCGGATTGGCATTGGACGACTCGGCAGTGTTTGCTAATTATTTTCCTTGCGATGGTAACGCGCTAGCGCTCGCTAAACTGACGAGCGTTGGGCTTGATGGCAAAGGCGCTGATTTTATTTTCCTGTGGGGTGAGGGGTCGCCAGGGCTCACTCACTTGCTTCAAGCAACGTGTCATCAATCCGCAGCATTGGGCTTAGCCTCATTTTATTTGTCGTTGCGCGAGGTTGCTCAATTGGCGCCTGATGTCATCGAAGGGCTTGAGAGCCTAGAGGTAATTTGCCTTGATGATCTCGACGCTGTCGCAGGGCTTGCCGAGTGGGAAGCGGCACTGTTTACGCTCTTTAACAAAGTTAAAGAGGCGGGAAAAACACTGGTCATCGCCTCGCGGCTCACGCCGACGAATCTGCCTGTCGTTCTGCCAGATCTTAAATCGCGGTTGCAGTCAGGCCTCACCCTTCAGGTTCACGAACTAACAGATGAGCAAAAACGCGATGCGCTCATCATGCGGGCGCGGATGCGCGGGATGGAAATGAGCGCTGCGGTAGGGGAGTACATTCTCGCGCGAGCCGAGCGCGGACTTCCTGCGCTTCTCAAATTGCTGGATCGTCTCGATGCTAGCACTATTAAACAGCAGCGATTGCTCACCATTCCTTTGGTCAAGTCGACTCTTGGCTGGTAATTGGCGCTGATTGCTAGTTTGCGCGACTGACTAATCCATTAAAAGACTGATTAGTCACTGCTGTAACGGCTAGAGTGGCGTTTTGAAGTGCTCTCGGTAACTGCGAATAAACAGCACTAATGCGACGAATAGCCCGGTGCACAGTCCCACCTCGATCAATCCTTGAATAAGCTGCTCTGCGCGGAAAGCGACGAGCACGCCGTGTATAAAATAGAGAAGAACGACGAAACTCATCCAGCCGTAAGTACGTGCGCGCGTACTCTGTAGCCCGCGTGCGAACAGAAGTAGCGGAAACACCTGGATAAAACTGATCGCTAAATTTCCGACGCTTAGTCCGCCAAGCATGAGTGGCGTGCTAATGACAAAAAAGCCAATGAGGCTGTAGTAGAACGAGAGCACGCCGAGACGGCTAAGTGCGACGTTGCGCGGCAGTATTACTGTATCGTTCATGTTAATTCCCGGAGTCGAGTTGGAGTGCCAGGCGCGCGACTCGCTTGCCTAGCGCGATGCATAAGGCAGCTTCGTCTTCACTTAATGGCGCCTTTCCCTCTGCACCGGTGACATGGCTCGCGCCGTAGGGCGTGCCGCCCGTGGTTGTCGTGCTGAGCGCTGCTTCGGAGTAGGGAATACCGCAATAGATCATGCCATGATGAAGTAGCGGTAATGCCATGCTTAGCTGTGTGCTTTCTTGCCCACCATGCAACGAAGAGGTTGAGGTAAAAGTCGCAAACGGTTTGTCTATGAGCGCGCCCGAACTCCACAGTGCGCCAGTGCTGTCGATGAAATATTTTAGCGCGGCGGCCATATTGCCAAAACGCGTTGGGCTACCCAAAATTAGTCCTGAGCAATGACGCAAGTCATCTTCACTGCAATAGGTTGCGCCGCTCGCTGGGACTTGTGGCTCGCTCGCCTCGGTAGTGGCAGAAACCGACGGAACGGTTCGAAGACGCGCTTCTATGTGCCGTCCATTAAGCTCGAGTTGCTCGACTCCTCGAGCTAACGTCTGCGCCATCTTCTCTGTTGCGCCGTAGCGACTGTAAAAGAGAACGAGTATGTAGGGTGTATTCAAGAGTTTTCTCCTGCAGCCAAACTCGATACAAAGCCCGCTACCGTCTCCGACGCTAATAGTTGCTTGTCGGCCTCACCGCGGCGTTTGTATTCCACGACGCCATCGGCGAGTGAACGAGGTGATATAACGAGCCTATGAGGAATACCGATGAGCTCTGAGTCAGCAAACTTAACGCCGGGGCTCGTCTTTTTGTCTCTGTCATCGAGTAGGACTTCGATGCCGAGTCCCTGGGCGAGTTGATAAATCTCTTCTGAGACCGTGCGGACCAACTCGGATTTATGCGCGTCTACCTGAACAATAACGAGTCTGTAGGGGGCAATGTTTTCGGGCCAAATTATGCCGTGCGCGTCATGATTCTGTTCGATGCAGGCGGCGACGACGCGGGTAACGCCGATGCCATAACAACCCATCGACATCACGACACTTTTACCATTCTCATCTAGCGCCGTTGCATTAAGTGCCGCGCTGTATTTGTCACCAAGTTGGAATATGTGACCCACTTCGATGCCGCGCTTTACAGCCAGGGTTCCCTTGCCGTCGGGGCTTATGTCGCCTTCTTGGACGCAGCGGATATCGGCGACCTCGTCATAACGGGTCTCGTCATCCCAGTTTGCATCGATGAAATGTGTGTCCTCTTTGTTAGCCCCACAAACGAAGTTTATGAGTCCTAGCACGCTAGGGTCTGCATAACTGAATGCGAATTTGCCGCTTGGGCCTATCGCGCCCGGTTTGCATCCAAGCGTAGCTTCGATGAGTTCATCATCTGCAAACTCGAGAGGACTAAATACGCGGGCAAGTTTGGCCGTTTTGGTTTCGTTCAAGGTTTGATCGCCTCTCAAAAAAAGCGCGATTAACTCGCCGCTCTTCTCTCCCTCGGCGTCGCAACCCTGAACGACAAGGGTTTTTACACAGGCTGTAGCGTTCTTAGAGAGATGGGTGCAGAGGTCCTCAATCGAATGTGCGTCTCCGGTAGCAACTTCATGCTTTACTCTGCGGGAGGTCTCTTGCGGCAAAGGGGGGAGAGTGCCGGTTGCCATCTCCATATTCGCGGCATAGCTTCCGTCGCTACTGAATACTATTTCGTCTTCGCCGGAATCGGCTAGCACGTGAAACTCATGCGAGGTGTTGCCGCCGATATTACCTGAGTCAGCCGCAACGGGCCTAAAATCGAGTCCGAGACGAGAGAAAATGATGCTGTAAGTTGCATGCATTAGTTGGTATGTCTGATCGAGAGACTCTTGATTCATATGAAAAGAGTAGGCGTCTTTCATCGTGAACTCGCGCGCACGCATAACGCCAAACCGTGGGCGACGCTCGTCGCGGAATTTGGTCTGTATTTGATACAAATTCGCAGGGAGTTGGCGGTAGCTATTAATTTCGTTGCGGACGAGATCGGTAATAACCTCTTCATGGGTTGGGCCTAGGCAAAAATCGCGCTCATGCCTGTCTTTGAAGCGCAGCAGTTCGGGGCCCATTGTCTGCCAGCGGCCGGTTTCAAGCCAAAGCTCGGCAGGTTGTACCACAGGCATCGATACCTCCATCGCACCCGCCTTATCCATCTCCTCGCGCACCACTTCGGTGACCTTGCGCAGCACTCTGAGGCCTAGTGGCAGCCATGTATAGAGCCCTGTTGCTAGTTTGCGGATAAGGCCCGCACGAATCATCAGCTGGTGGCTGGCAGTTTCTGCGTCCGAGGGGGTTTCTTTTACGGTCGCAAGAAGGTATTGACTGGCGCGCATCGCGGGGTATTCCTTGATAATGATGGGGTGTTGCTGGGGTAGAATCTTAAAGCAAAAAGGCAGCCCTCGGGCTGCCTTCGTAGCGGTTGTCTCGCCGCCTCTGCGCTCGTGTGGTTACACAAGCGGCGGCTTAGAGCAAATCACTAGACTGCGAAGTCTTTGAGCTTCTTAAGAGGAAGCACTTTGACGCGAGTCGTCGCAGGCTTCTTAGGAATATCCATAAGTTCACCTGGCTTGAAAGGGTTGGGTACGTTCTTGCGCGCTGGGCGAGCAGGGCGAACCACAGATTTGATCTTTAGAAGGCCTGGGAGAGTGAACTCACCGACGGCGCGCTTCTTAACATGACGTTCGATCAACACCGTTAGCTCTTCAATAACTGCCGCAACGTCTTTCTTGCTTATGTCGGTGTTGCTTGCAATTTCGTTGAGTATTTCAGTTTTCGTATACTTCTTTTGGATTGCCGGAGCTTTGCGTGCAACGGGTGCAGCTTTCACTTTCGCAGCAGCTTTTTTAGGAGATTTCTTAACAGCCATGCCCACTCTCTTCTGTATAGTCAGTTAATAGGGGTTATTTTTATAATGAGGGGATTTCTGAAATCATGCAGAAATGCCTCTCAACGCGGTCTTTATAAAACATTCACCCTATGCCCGCAAGCGTTTAACCCCTTATTTTGCGGTATAAGTCGATCTAATCAGCCTTTTAGATGCACGCGCAATGCATTGTTAGCGAAACGAGTAAATTAGTAACCTTCTTGCCGCGGTCAGCAAAGGTCTTCGTGTTGCTCTCTGGCCGCGGTTGAAATTAGCACAAAAGGATTGTTGAACGAGGCGAATCGAGGGTGATGCTGATTTCCGAACTAGGTTATAATTCACTGTTAACCAACAAGAGCCGTGTTTCCGAAGCGTGGCTGCGGCGGCCAGTTTGGTTTTTAAAGTAAGCAGGAACTGATAAATGCCTATCTATGAATATCGCTGCGTAAGCTGCGAGCACACAATGGAAGCGCTTCAGCGCATGAGCGATGACCCTCTTAAGGTCTGCCCATCCTGCGGCAAAGAAACTCTGAGCAAAATGGTTTCTGCTGCGAGTTTCAGGCTCAAGGGTGGAGGGTGGTACGAAACCGACTTTAAAACCGGCAAGAAGAAGCAACTAGCGGATTCTGGTTCGGGCACGGGCGGAGGTTCAGACTCGGGGTCGAAGACACCAACCCCAAAGGCCGCCAGCTAAGAATTCAGCGGTTGTGCACGTCAGTTAAGTGCCAAGACATTAAATCGAGCAGCACGCCATTGGGCTAATTCAAATCCACTGGCGCGATAATACGACTAATTAGGGAAAAGTTATGCGCAGCAACTATTGCGGTGAGCTAAACGAAACATTCGTAGGTCAACAAGTGGAACTCTGTGGATGGGTTCACCGCCGCAGGGATCACGGGGGTGTCATTTTTTTGGATATCCGCGACCGCGAAGGGTTAGCGCAGGTCGTTTTCGACCCCGATACGGTAGAGGCTTTCGGGCTAGCCGAAACTGTGCGTAACGAATTCGTTGTTAAAGTAACAGGCCTTGTCCGTCCACGCCCAGAAGGCACATCGAACAGCGGGTTAGGAACAGGCGCTATAGAGGTGTTGGGCCAGCAGCTTGAAATACTCAACGCAGCGGCTACTCCTCCGTTCCAGCTCGACGAGCACGCCTCTGTGGGCGAAGACATTCGCCTGCGTTATCGCTATGTCGACCTGCGCCGCCCCGAGATGACAGAGCGACTGCGGTTCCGCTCGAAGGTGACGAACACTGTGCGTAATTTCTTCGATGAAAACGGCTTTATTGACGTCGAAACTCCACTTCTGACAAAGGCAACGCCCGAAGGTGCGCGCGACTATCTCGTCCCTAGCAGAACGCACCCTAACCGTTTCTTTGCCCTGCCGCAGTCGCCCCAGCTTTTCAAGCAAATTCTTATGGCGGCTGGCATGGATCGTTATTATCAGATCGCCAAGTGTTTCCGCGATGAAGACCTGCGCGCCGATCGTCAGCCTGAGTTCACCCAGATCGACGTTGAAACATCGTTCATGGACGAAGAGCAGATTATGACGACGATGGAAGGCATGATTAGCGGTGTCTTCAAAAAGCACCTAGGCGTCGATCTCGGCGAATTCCCTCGCATGCCGTTCTCGGAAGCAATGAACCGCTATGGCTCAGATAAGCCCGATCTGCGTATCGATCTCGAACTTGTCGACATTGCTGACTTGATGAAAGACGTCGACTTCAAAGTCTTTAGCGGCCCTGCAAACGATACCGAGAGTCGCGTCGTTGCTTTGTGTGTGCCGGGTGGTGTCGAGATCAGTCGCAAATCGATCGATGAATACACCAAATATGTATCTATATACGGAGCCAAAGGGTTGGCTTGGGTTAAGGTCAATGACCGCGCCGCTGGATTAGAAGGCCTTCAGTCGCCGATCCTTAAGTTTATGCCAGATGCCGTTGTCGAGGCGCTTCTAGAAAAGCTTGGTGCCGAGACTGGTGACATTATCTTCTTTGGAGCTGATAAGGCCAAGGTCGTTAACGAAGCGATAGGCGCGCTGCGAATCAAAGTCGCCGAAGACTTAGGGCAGGTCAAAGACTGTTGGGCGCCTCTCTGGGTTATCGATTTTCCCATGTTCGAAACGAACAGCGAAGGCAACCTCACATCACTCCATCACCCGTTCACAGCGCCGGCCTGTTCAGTCGATGAGCTGAAAAGCGCCCCTGCGACGGCTCTTTCTCGTGCCTATGACATGGTGCTTAATGGCACTGAATTGGGCGGTGGCTCTATTCGTATTAATAAGCCCGACATGCAGCAGTCTGTCTTTGAAGTCTTGGGTATTAGCGAAGAGGAAGCACAAGAAAAGTTTGGTTTCTTGCTCGATGCGCTAAGTTTCGGATGCCCGCCCCACGGCGGCATCGCCTTCGGTCTTGATCGTCTGATCATGCTGATGACTGGCGCTACCTCGATACGCGATGTTATCGCCTTTCCTAAGACCCAGTCTGCCGCGTGTCCGCTCACCGAGGCGCCGGGCGAGGTCTCGACAAAGCAGCTGCGTGAGCTAAATATTCGGCTGCGCGAGCAGCCCAAGCCCGAAGTAGAGGCTTAACACAGGAATTTCTAGAGTAGGGCTTGGCTTACTAAGGTAGGTCGATACCCGAACGAGTGAAAACCCAACGCGTGAATAATAGAGGGGCGCCTAAGTCGCTCCCTGAGGATACGAACACACGGGAGTGAAGCATGGCGGGTCATAGTAAATGGGCGAATATCAAGCATCGCAAGGCAGGGCAAGACGCTAAACGAGGCAAGGTTTTTACCAAAATAATCCGTGAGCTCACGGTTGCGGCAAAATCTGGTGGCGGCAATGTGGCCGATAATCCTCGTCTGCGCGCGATCATGGATAAGGCGCTTGCCGCTAATATGACCCGCGATACTATCGATCGCGCAGTCGCGCGTGGCGCTGGCACTGCCGAAAACGAAAACCTCGAAGAACTAGACTACGAAGGCTATGGTCCCGGCGGCGTGGCGATTCTTGTCGAAACACTAACCGATAATAAAAATCGCACCGTGGCGGAGGTAAGGCATTGCTTCAGCAAATACGGTGGTAGCCTCGGCACTAACGGGTCTGTTGCGTATTTGTTCGAGCGTACCGGTATTATTAGTTTTCCCGAAGGCGCAGACGAAGAGCAGATCATGGAGATTGCGCTCGAGGCTGGCGCACACGATATTACGACTAACGAAGATACCAGTGTCGACGTGTTAACCACGCTCGAGACCTTTGGCGCGGTACAGGATGCACTCAAGACGGGTGGGCTAGAATGGGTCAATGCCGAAATGACGATGCTGGCATCGACGCAAGCTGAACTAGATCTCTCCGGCGCCGAATCGCTGCTCAAGATGATCGACCATATGGAAGACCTTGACGATGTTCAGAATGTCTACCATAACGGCAATATCTCGGACGAAATCGCCGCGCAGCTTTAAGCTGCAGCTCCAGAGCTGCACCGTTTCTATTAGCCCCAACAGGTAATCACGGTAACGAGACGATGGCGATTTTTTTGGGTATCGACCCCGGCTCTAGGGTCACCGGCTATGGCCTCGTTAATGCGGTTGGCAGCCGTCTCGAATTCGTCGGCTGTGGTCGTATAAAAACCTCCACTGAGTCGCAACCCGAGCGGCTCAAAACTATTTTCGACGGAATATGCAGTGTTATCGAGGAATTTTCTCCTCAGTATGCGGCGGTCGAAGAAGTCTTTATGGGCAAAAACGCCGCGTCTGCGCTCAAGCTAGGGCAGGCGCGCGGAAGCGCTATGGTGGGATGCCTTCATCATAACCTCGAGGTGGGTGAATATTCGGCGAGGATGGTAAAGCTTGCTGTAGTCGGCTCGGGTTCGGCAACAAAAGCACAGGTTCAACACATGGTTAAGGCGATACTCGGTATCGATGATACACTCGCCGAAGACGCAAGCGATGGCCTTGCTATTGCCATTTGCCACGCAAATACGCACGCCAGTTTAATTAAGATGGCGGGCGCTAACCGCTTCAGCAGGAAACGCTTCAAGTGATAGGACGGATTCGCGGGATTCTTATAGAGAAACAGCCGACCGATATTCAGGTAGAAGTCGCAGGTATCGCCTATGAGGTGCAGGTGCCCATGAGCACGCTATTTAAGCTGCCCGAGGTTGGCGATGCGGTGACGTTACACACGCACTTTGTCGTGCGTGAAGATGCGCAGCAGCTGTTCGGCTTCATTGAATTGAAGGACAAGACCCTGTTTAGGACGTTGATCAAAGTCAACGGTGTTGGACCGAAAATGGCGCTTGGAATTCTCTCAAGTGTGGATTCTGACGCGCTCGTAGGCTTGGTGCAGAATAACGATATTGCCGCGCTTGTTGCGATGCCAGGAATCGGCAAAAAGACTGCCGAACGACTGGTAATTGAGCTTCGCGATAAAATTAAAGACTGGGAGACGGCGGGTGGCTCTGCAGCGGTGACAGGAGCAAAGGCCGCTTCGCCCAATACAGCGTCGGCGGCGCATGATGCCGAAACAGCGCTTGTTAGCCTCGGTTACAAGCTTCCACAGGCTGCGCGAGCGATTGCTGCAGCACAGAAAGACAGGCCGGAAATTGTAAGTAGCGAAGAGCTTATTCGTTTCGCATTAAAGAGCATGGCTTAATTAGGCGATTTTTAGGAACTGCGTTGCAATGATAGAAGACCGACTAATTTCTGCCGACAGTTCTCGCACCGAAGAGTCGCATGACCGCGCGATTCGCCCGCTTTCGCTGCAAGACTATATTGGCCAAACTGAGGTCAAGCAGCAGATGGAAATTTTTATTCATGCTGCACGCGGCCGCGGCGAGCCTTTAGATCACACGCTCGTGTTTGGCCCACCTGGCCTCGGCAAGACGACGCTTGCGAATATCATCGCCAATGAGCTTAACGCCAATATCAAGGCAACCTCGGGCCCGGTGCTTGAGAAGGCCGGCGACTTAGCTGCGATGCTTACGAATCTCGAAGCCGGAGACGTGTTGTTCATCGACGAAATTCATCGCATGAGCCCGGCAATCGAGGAAATTCTTTATCCTGCGATGGAAGACTATCAACTCGACATAATGATAGGCGAAGGCCCTGCTGCGCGCTCGATTAAGCTTGAGCTGCCGCCTTTTACCCTTGTGGGAGCGACCACGCGGGCAGGGCTGCTCACCTCACCACTGCGTGATCGCTTCGGCATTATTCAGCGCTTGGAGTTTTATTCGCTCGAAGAGCTCACCACAATTGTGACGCGGTCTTCTCGCATACTGGGTACCCAGATCGATCAATTCGGCGCGACAGAGATCGCACGTCGTTCGCGCGGCACGCCGCGCATTGCAAATCGTCTGCTGCGACGCGTGAGAGATTATTCCGAGGTCAAGTCAGACGGGGCGATCGGCGCCGCTGAGGCTGCTGCTGCGCTCGATATGCTAAGCATCGACAGCAATGGCTTCGATCACATGGACCGCAGGCTGCTTATGACTATGATCGAGAAATTCGACGGTGGGCCAGTCGGTATCGACAGTTTGGCAGCAGCGATCAGTGAGGAGCGGGACACCATCGAAGATGTTCTCGAACCCTATCTTATCCAACAAGGGTTTATCATGCGGACTCCGCGCGGGCGCGTTGTGACTCAACATGGCTATCGCCACTTCGGCTTAAAGCCGAATCAGAGCAGCGCGGAGTTGTTCGACGGCATCGAGACGGCTGGTTCCTCTGAGTCCGAGCCTTAACCTGCCATCATCTAGCCCGAGTGTTGCATGCCATTGCTAGACTCTCTCGGCGCAGTGCCATCTTCCGAGCGTACACTTCGTGCTTCGGACTTTCCGAAAGAGCAAAACTATTTCCCTCTTCTGCCGAAATTACTAGGTGAAACGGCGGATAGGCTGAGGACTACGACTGTCTAAAAGTTACCTAGTTACGCCTGCTCATTAGACTCTGGAGAATAAGAAGTGAACGAAGCGATCAGTCCAATTCAGCTCATACTCGAGGCAACGTTGCCGGTGCAACTGGTAATGTTATCTTTATTAGTGCTCTCGATTTTGTCATGGGTAATGATAGTGCAGCGAGCGATGGTGCTAAACGCAGCGTCTCGCGGTGTTCAGAGTTTTGAGGAGCGTTTTTGGAGTGGCATGGATCTCAGCCAGCTCTATAAAGAAGGCACTCAGATGCAGCGCGACGACGTGCCTATTGTCGGTATCGAAAACATTTTTCGTGCGGGCTTCAAAGAATTTATGCGATTGAGGCAGCAGGCTTCGGTCGACAAAGAGGCGATTATGGAAGGCGCACAGCGTGCGATGCGTGTAGCTTTTTCGCGCGAGGAGGAAAAGCTCGAACGTCATTTGGCGTTTCTGGCTTCGGTAGGCTCCGTCTCACCTTATGTTGGGTTATTTGGCACTGTGATCGGTATTATGAATTCGTTTATTGGCTTGGCGAGTCAAACGCAGGCGACGCTTCAAGTCGTTGCGCCAGGTATCGCAGAGGCGCTAATCGCAACGGCAATGGGGTTGTTTGCCGCAATACCTGCGGTGGTTGCCTATAACCGATATTCCTCGTCGGTTGATACCATCACTGGCAGCTATGTCACGTTTACCGACGAGTTTTCTAGCATCCTCCATCGCCAGGTTCACAGTGAATAGCATCGGCTGCCGAGACTAAACTATGGATATTATTGCCCGTAAAAAACGCAAGCCAATGGGAGACATAAACGTCGTTCCCTATATCGATGTGATGCTCGTTCTTCTCATCGTCTTTATGGTCACTGCACCGCTGCTTAACCAAGGCATTGATGTAGAGTTGCCTCAAGCTAACAATGAACCGCTAAGCATAGATGAGAATCAAGCAACGCTTGTGGTCTCAATTACCTCAGCGGGTGAATATTATTTAAGCATAGGCGCTACCGGTGAAGACCGTCAGGCGACGAGCTTAGAGGGAGTTGGTGAGCAAGTAGGAAAAATTGTGGCTGCGAATCCTGAAATACAGGTGTTAGTCGAAGGGGATACGACAGCCGACTGGGGCGCAATGATTCAGCTACTCACTACACTGCAAGCGGTGGGTGTTGCTAATCCCAATTTCATCACTCAGCCACTTGATTCGCAATAGAGTAAAGGAGAGGGGAGAGGAATGCCTTCACTGCGCGAATTACTCGGCTTCGGTAAATCAGAAGGAGCCAATAATCTGGTGATTCTCAATGGCTACCCGCTCGCCGTTGTCGTGGCTATTTCTCTGCATATTCTCCTTCTGGGTGGGCTGGTTTACTTGCAAAGTAGCAGTCAATCACAAGCACTCGAACTGATACAGCCGACTGTGATCAAGGCGCTATTGATCGAAGAAAATCCTCAAATCACCAATCAGCGCAATCAAAATAATCGGCGATTGGAGGCTAAGCGCAAAGAAACCGAACGCGCCAATGCTGCGGCGCAGAAGAAACGCGAAGAACAGGCTGCCGAGAGAAAGCGGCAAGAGGAGGCAGCGCAGAAGCGCGAACAGCAGCAAGTCGCAAAACAGCGTGCCGACGCCAAAGCTAAAGCAGAACGCGAAAAAACGCTGGCCGAAGAAGAGCGTAAGAAGCGAGAGGCCGAAAGCCAGCGAGAGGCCGAGAAAAGGCGCGAAGAACAGGCTCAGCGTGAGCGTGAATCTCGGCAACAAAGAGAACGCGAAGACGCCCAAGACACGGCTGCTGCCGAGGCAGCAAGCAGTGAATTCGAATTAATCCAAAGTGCGACGGGCCTAATTCAGCAGCTCGTGACAGAAAACTGGTCCCGACCACCTAGCGCGCGTAACGGGATGCGAGCAATCATTCAGATCAAGATGCTGCCAACGGGCGAGTTAGTTGATGTCATAATTACTCAGTCGAGCGGTGATCCTGCATTCGATAGATCTGCAGAAAATGCGGTCTATCGCGCCGCGCCTTTTGCCGAATTAACCGCGCTACCAATTCGCGTCTTTAACCAAAATTTCCGCACGCTGTCACTCATCTTCCAGCCAGAGGACTTGCTTAACTAATGAATCTTAATCGCACTTTCCCCTTTCTGCTTGTTATCAGTGTCTTGATGAGTTTTTCAGTCAAGGCTGAGCTTAGTATTCAAATTACTCAAGGTATCGACAATCCGATTCCGATCGCGGTTGTGCCTTTCTCTTGGGAGGGAAGCGGTGTCCTCGACGAAGATATTGGGGAGATTGTGACGGCGGACCTGCAGCAAGTAGGCGAATTTCGCGCCCTTTCGCCGTCGAATATGCTTGCTTTGCCGCGCGAGGAGCGCGAGGTTTATTACCGAGATTGGAGTGTTCTAGCACAGGATTATTTGCTTGTCGGTAAAGTGCAGCGGACGCCGGGTAGCGAGTTAATTCAGGTGCAATACGAGTTCTTCGATATTAATCGGGAAATAAAACTCGCAGGTGAAGTGCTCACCGGAACGACTTCGCAACTGCGCGACATTGGTCATGAGATAAGCAATGTGGTGTTCGAGCTCGTGACAGGTACCCGCGGCGCGTTCACCACACAAATACTCTATATTGTCAGCGAGTTTGTGAGCCCTGAGGTTTCCTATTTTCGCCTCGAAAAGGCTGACTACGATGGTCGTCGAGCACAGGTGCTGCTGGAATCTCGGGAGCCCATCATGTCGCCTAGTTGGTCGCCGAACGGGCAAGACATCGCTTATGTATCATTCGAAACTGATTTGCCGCGGATATATACGCAAAATATAGCGACAGGTCAGCGTCGTCAGATCACCAATTTCCCTAATATTAACAGTTCACCCGTGTGGTCGCCCGACGGCACTAAGCTTGCGATGGTGTTGTCTAAAGACGGCAGTCCAGACATCTATGTGCAAGACCTGCTGAGCAACGAGTTGATTCGGATAACCGATCACCCTGCTATTGACACGGAGCCTGCCTGGTCGCGCGATGGTCGTTCGCTCGTGTTCATGTCCGACCGTACGGGACAGCCTCAGATCTACCAAATGGAAATAGGGGCGAGTACCTACGACGTTGAACGACTCACCTATGACTGTTTTCACTGCGCGAAGGGACAGTTTTTGCCCGATGGAGTGAACCTGGTGCATGTCAGAAGAGAGACTCGGCAGAGCCCGGAGTACCAAATTTCGATTATGAATATAGAAACTCTGCGGGTCATAACGCTCACCTCGACGAAGTTCGATGAGTCGCCAAGTGTGGCACCTAACGGCAGCATGATTATGTACGCAACCAAGTTTAATGGCCGTGGTGTGCTCGACGCTGTGTCAATCGATGGGCGAGTAAAATTCAGGTTGCCTTCATCGCGCGGCGACGTGCGCGAGCCAGCTTGGTCGCCTTATCTTAATTAGTGCGAGGGGAAGCGCCGTTTTTTTTGCCAAGAATCGATATTTCTTGCAAGTTTTTTGCGATTCCGCCGATTTATTCCAGTTAGAACGTGCTGCTTTTGGCACAGTGTATAAAATCTGAGAGGAGCAATCGGCATGATGCCCATCAAGAATCTAATAAAGTCAGTCGTAATCGGTTTGGCGTTCGTAAGCCTTGCAGCCTGTAAGTCGTCTAGCGATGCTGAAACAGAAGTGACTGACGCCGGGTCTATGGGCAGCACTTCGAGTGAATCGACTTCTTCGGCTGCGCAAGCAAGTGGCGCAGGCACAAGCGGCCGCTTAAGTGCCGAGCAAATTCAAGCAGAAAATGCGCTGCGCCAAACGGTGTTTTATTTCGACTTCGATATTGCTGAATTCCGTGGCGGTGACAGAGAAACATTGATGTATCACGCGCGCGATCTGTCCGCTAATCCTAGCAAGCGGTTGCGCTTAGAAGGACACGCCGACGAGCGCGGAACTCGTGAATACAACTTAGCGCTAGGCGAGCGTCGAGCGAACAGTATTCTCAACTATCTGATCGTCAATGGCGCCTCACGCTCACAGATCGAAGTGGTTAGTTACGGCGAAGAAAGGCCTGCTATGACTGGTCAATCCGAGAGTGTGTACAATCGTAATCGCCGGGTTGAAGTCGTCGCGCGCTAAAAATGCGTCGGCGCGTTGCCCTCAGCGTATGGCTCGCCTAAACTACTCGGTCTAGTCATTCTCTTTGGAGCTCGGCGCAGCCATGAATTTACGTCATACCCAGACTGTCACAACCCACCGGTCGCTCTACGGAAGGGCCTTCAGGCTGACTGTAGCTGTCGCGCTATTGACCGCTGTGGCAATAGCACAGACTGCGTTCTCTCAATCTTCCAATGATGCAATGTCGTTATTGTTGGATCAGAATCGCCAGCTACAGGCGGAGATTCAAGCACTTCGCGGGCAACTGGATGAACAGGGCTTCGAGATTAAGAAGCTGCAGCGAGATTCGCTTAATCGCTATACCGATGTTGATCAGAGGCTAAGCGATCTTGAGATTGCGGCACCGCAGACTGCACCTCCTGCTAGCGCACAACGTTCTCAAGGTGGAACGCCCGCGGTGAATCAGGCGCCTTCCCAGTCTTCTCAAGCTTCTCAGTCTTCGCTAAGCGCCTCTAATCGCCCTTCATTGCAGCCGGCTGTGCTCAGTGAGCAACAGCTCTATCAGATGGCCTACGATTCAGTTATTAACAGCCACTTCGAGCGCTCTATCGCCGAATTCGATCAGTACCTTGGGCAATATCCCGAGGGTCGATTCGTGACCAATGCGCATTATTGGAAAGGGCAGGCCTACCTCTATCTCGAGCGTTTCGAAGAAGCGCGCAGTGCCTATGAAATAATCCTAGAGCAGTACTCGGATTCGAGTAAGTTGCCCGATGCGATGTACGGATTAGGCCTTGCCTATCAAGGTATGGGAAATATCCAGCGCGCAAGGCAGATGCTTACCGATATCAAACGTCGCTTTCCTAACACAGGGGTTGCGAACCTCGCCGACACCCGACTGCTGTCGCTGTGAGTAGTGGTCTGAGTGTACGCCTAACTGAAATTTTCCACTCCTTGCAAGGCGAGGCGCGCACCGTTGGTCGTCCGACTGTTTTCGTCCGACTCACTGGCTGTCCGCTGCGCTGCACCTACTGCGATACTGCTTATGCATTCGAAGGAGGGAAGCAGCACTCGCTCGACTCTGTTCTTGCGCAGGTGGCCAAACATTCGGCTGACTATGTCACAGTGACGGGCGGCGAGCCCCTCGCTCAGCCCGCAGCGATTCAGCTTATGCAAAGGCTTTGCGATGCCGGCTATCAAGTCTCTTTGGAAACTGGGGGGGCAATGCCAATCGATGAAGTAGACGAGCGCGTGTCTATTGTCCTTGATCTCAAAACCCCAGCCTCGGGCGAATGTGATAGGAATCTGCTCGCCAACGTTCCCCTGCTGCGTCCTAAAGATCAGGTTAAATTTGTTATCTGCGATCGCGGTGACTATGAATGGTCAAAGTCGCAGGTTCACATGCATGATCTGGGATCACGGGTAGATGATATTCTGTTTTCACCCTCCTATGAGGAGCTCGCGCCTGCACTACTCGCGCAGTGGGTGCTCGAGGACAGGCTGAAGGTGCGGATGCAACTGCAACTCCACAAGCAAATTTGGGGCGATAAAAAAGGCGTCTGATGCCAGCCTCCAATGATCCACTCAAGGAAATCGAGAGAATGAAGAAGGCCATTGTCCTTGTCTCCGGCGGACTCGACTCGGCGACCTGCTTAGCTATCGCTCAGGCCGAGGGCTATATCTGTTACGCGCTCAGTTTCGATTACGGTCAACGTTCGGCGAGCGAGCTCAATGCAGCTGCACGGCTGTCCGAGACAGCAGGTGTTGTCGCCCATAAAACATTGCCCATAGACATGGGGGCTATCGGCGGGTCGGCGCTAACAGATCGCAGTATCGCGGTGCCCGAAGAAGAGACCGTGGGCATTCCCGTTACATATGTCCCGGCTCGCAACACCGTATTTTTGAGTTACGCACTTGCCTGGGCCGAAGTTGTCGAAGCCGAGGCAATTTTTATTGGTGTGAATGCGTTAGATTATTCTGGTTATCCTGATTGCCGGCCTGAGTATATTGATGCGTTTCAATCACTGATTAATCTTGCAACCAAAGCGGGAGTCGAAGGCAAAAGTATCGTGCTCAAAACGCCGTTAATAGACTTAACTAAAGCAGAAATTATTGGCGTGGGACTAAAGCTCGGAGTCGATTATGCCGCAACAGTTTCATGCTACCAAGCAGACGCCGAAGGCCGCGCATGCGGTCTTTGCGACAGCTGCAGACTGAGAACAAAAGGCTTCGCCGATGCACAGTCGCAAGATCCTACGCGTTATCGCTAAATAATCGAAAAAAATATCGATTGTGACTTGTCTTTTTTTGATTTGATAGTACTATGACGCCCCTTCACGGGCCGTTAGCTCAGTCGGTAGAGCAGTTGGCTTTTAACCAATTGGTCGTGCGTTCGAGTCGCACACGGCCCACCATTTTCCCCGTGATCTTCGTCTAAGTTCCCTTGCATTGCGACGAGGGAACTTAGGCAAATCCCTTCGTTCTCTGCACTCGTATAGCCATGTTAGAATGACCACATTGGCCCTGACAGAGAGCGCAGCATGCAAGAAATCACTCAATCCCCAGTGACTCCCGAAGGCTTAGCCGCCGACACGCAGCTTGTGAAATCTTATCTCGATAAGATTGACGCGCTTCAGGTCGAGTCACTAAGTGCTGCAGCTACCGCTGACTATAAACAACGTATTCTCGACGCGCTTAACGCTAGCGGCGCAAAAATGGTTGCGCATTATTACACGGATCCCGTGCTTCAAGACCTTGCCGAGGAGAGTGGCGGTTTTGTTGGAGACAGTCTCGAAATGGCTCGCTTCGGCCGAGATTGCGCCGCCTCGACATTGGTCGTTGCGGGCGTTCGTTTCATGGGCGAATCAGCGAAAATTTTAAGCCCAAACAAGCGCGTCATCATGCCAACGCTTGAGGCAACGTGCTCTTTAGATATCGCTTGCCCAATTGATGAATTCTCCGCGTTTTGTGACGCAAACCCAGATCGAACCGTGGTTGTTTATGCAAACACCTCGGCTGCGGTTAAGGCGCGCGCCGATTGGGTGGTGACGTCGAGCATTGCGTTGGAAATTGTCGAGCACTTAATGGAGTGCGGTGAGAAAATACTGTGGGCGCCAGACCGCCACTTGGGGCGTTACATTCGCGAGTCGACAGGCGCTGATATGCTGCTCTGGGATTCGGCTTGCATCGTTCATGAAGAATTCAAAGCGCGGGGTCTGCGAGACATGCGGGCACTTTATCCCGACGCAGCTGTGCTGGCGCATCCTGAGTCACCTGCGGAAGTGTTGGCGATTGCTGATGTAGTTGGCTCTACTACGCAGATTATTAAAGCCTCGCAGTCGCTACCTAACATGCAGTTTATTGTCGCCACTGACCGCGGCATTTTTCACAAATTGCAGCAACTTTCACCCGAGAAAGAGTTTATCGTCGCGCCCACTGCGGGTAACGAAGCTACCTGTAGAAGCTGTGCTAGCTGTCCATGGATGGGTATGAACACTCTGCCAACCTTGCTCTCTGCGCTTGAAGAGATTCAGGCTGCGTCGATCAGAGGGGCGTTGTCGAACGAAGTGTTTGTTGACGCGGCAGTAGGTGAAAGAGCGATGCAACCACTGCAGCGAATGCTCGATTTTGCCGCTGAAAACGCGTTGAACGTAAGAGGCAAAGCTTAGCTAGCCCTGCAATGCGCGTTGCTGGTCTTCGAGGGTATTGATACGCTCGCGAAGCCTTGCCTCGACAGCGGCGCCAGACCCCTGATCAACCTCTATTCTGAGCGCAAATTGAAGCTGCTGGCGCGCGTTACGAAAGTCGCCAAGCAGTCTAAAATATTCAGCCCGCGCTTGATGCACCTCGCTAATATTCCCCGCTTGACCTTGTGTCTCAGCAAGCATGGCCCACAGGTGATGATCGTCTGGACGCAATACCGCGTGGCGTTGCAATACCTCTGCCGCTTCATTGTAGTTTCGCGCCGCAATTAGGGCTTCGGCATACGCTGTGGTGAGCGCGTGATTGTTAGGGTTGATCTGCAGGTGCCGCGTTAAAAACTCTCGCGCCTGACCCGGCTCATTTTGTTTTGTTAATATCTCAGCCTGCGTTACGACATAGCTTATTCTGTTGGGTTCTTTTGAGAGCAACGGCGACAGCGTTGCGCTCGCCCCAGCGTAATTTCCTGCCTCCCACAGCGCGACAGTCAGGCCGTAGCGGTTAGCATCGCGAGTAAAGGAATTTGTACTGTTAGTGAGTGCTCTGCGCATTTCGTTTACTAAGGCGCCTTTGTCCTCAGCGTAATGACCAACGACGCGTGCTCTGACAATCTGGTATTCAAGGTCCTCCTGATAAGACCGCTCGGGGTAGCGAAATTCGCGACTCCTTGCATCTGAAATTCGCGACTCTGTTACCGGGTGCGACAGGAGAAATTCTGGAGGACGTCGACCGAAGCGATTAATTGCGATCAAGCGCTCGAAGAGAGACGACATGCCCTCGGGATCAAAGCCTGCGTTGAACATCGTGTCCTGACCGATGCGATCGGCTTCGGCTTCGTTGCTGCGGCTAAAACGAAGCTGGTTTTCTAGCGCGCGACCCTGAGCGGCGGCAAGCGCGGCGGCGCCGTGTCCTGCATCTGATGTTGCCATTACGATAACGCTTACCAATAGGCTTGCCATTTGCGGTACGCGGCCGGCTTGGGCCTCATCGATGCCGCGGGCAAAATGGCGCTGGCTGACGTGAGAAATTTCATGGGCCATTACCGACGCAAATTCGGCCTCAGTCTGCGCATTCAGGAAAAGCCCTGTATTCACGCCAATAATCCCTCCGGGCGCGGCGAAAGCATTGAGCTCTTCGCTGTCGATAACGACAAACGAAAGGCGATGGTCCTGCAGTTGGCTCCTCGAGGCGAGCTTGTAAGTGACATTTTCGAGGTAGTTATTGAGTAGCGGATCCGGAATAGTCGGTGCGCCGCGGCGGATGCTCGCTAAAAACTGCTGGCCTATAGTGAATTCTTGCTCGAGCGACACGGTGCCCGAAATCCGATCGCCAAGTGATGGGAGGGCATTCTGCGCGCTGAGTGACGGTGAGACCATCAACAGCAAGATAAAGGTTGTTAAGGCGTAATTGGCGCGCTCGCGCGGCGACGTGTCACGGCGTTCGGTTGCTCGCCCCAAAAGGTCAGTTAAACGGTTATATTTGGACGAATAGCTCATGGCGATTTCGGTGATTCTCCGTGTGGCAGAAAGAAATAGACGCCGACGCTTCATATTACTGAAATACTCCCAAAATTAAAGCCTTAGATCATAGGCATTAGTAGCTAATGCTTGATAAAATAATCACATGGAACTAAAAAGCGATATTCAGTTAGACCTCAGCGGTCTGCAGTGCCCAATGCCTTTGCTCAAGGCTAAACTCGCGCTCAATTCGATGGCATCGGCGCAAGTGTTAAAGGTGACAGCAACCGACCCTGCCTCGGAGAAAGACTTTAAGCTGTTTGCCACGCAGAGTGATAATGAAATCTTAGATTTTAAAAAAGGCGCAGCGGCGTATTTTTATTGGATTCGTAAGGCCTAGCCTCCGCCCCATTGGAGGGCTAAAAATGAAAAAGCTTGTGCAGGACTTTTACGATCGCTACTTCCACGACGAAGAATCGATTATTTTGCTGTTACTGCTCATAGTAGGATTGACTGTGCTGCTGACACTAGGCGGTGTTCTTGCGCCGCTTATGACAGCAATCATCGTCGCCTACCTAATGCAGGGACTGGTCAACGCGCTGTTAAAGTATGGGCTGTCTGGCCGCCTCGCGTTTGTTCTGGTGTATGTTTTGTTCATCGGGCTTTTTCTCGTTCTTCTTTTCTTCCTACTTCCGCAGGCTTGGAATCAGCTGAGACGCTTAATAGGCGAGCTTCCAAACCTACTGAGTCAGTGGCAGGCCTCGCTTATGCTGCTGCCGGATCGTTACCCCAGTTTGTTCTCAGAGCCTCAGATTCAGGAGTTTATCCTTGGGGTACGCGGAGAATTGGGCGGCTATGGGCAAGTCATTCTTGAGTATTCACTCGCCAGTATTCCCGGAATTATCGATTGGGTAATTTTCCTCATTTTGGTTCCGATTCTGGTGTTTTTTGTCATGAAAGATAAGGCGCAGCTCATTGACTGGGCTGGTAATTTCCTGCCGCGTAATCGCCCATTAATGAGCAAGATCTGGCACGAGATGGACCAACAAATATCGAATTATGTGCGCGGAAAGGGGCTCGAAATCCTAATCGTTGGTCTCGCAAGTTTCCTTCTTTTCGAAGTGCTGGGTCTCAACTACGCGCTGCTATTGTCGGTGTTGGTCGGTATTTCGGTTATCGTGCCTTACATCGGTGCCACCGTAGTGACCGTGCCGGTTGCAGCGGTTGCGTTTGTGCAATGGGGCATAGGCGGCGAGTTTTACACAGCGATAGTCGCGTATGGCATCCTCCAGCTAATCGACGGAAATGTGTTGGTGCCGATAATCTTCTCGGAGGCGGTAAATCTTCACCCTGTCGCCATCATTGCCTCGGTGCTCATATTTGGAGGCATTTGGGGGTTGGCAGGTGTATTCTTTGCTATCCCGCTGGCAACCTTGATCAAAGCAGTCATTAATTCGTGGCCGAGCAAAGTGGCCGCAGAATCGGTGCTTTCCTCAGAGTCGTCCGCCACAGAAAGCTAGCCTCGATGCGGAAACTAACGCATCTCAATTTTACCCAGTAATGAAGTGCTGCCCCATGGACAGCGTAAGGATAACAACCGATGTTGCAAGTCAGTGATAATGCGAATGGGACGCCAAGCGGCAGCCTGGTAGCGATAGTTACGCCAATGATGGAAGGTGGACCTATCGACCTGCCAGCTTTCGATAGATTGATCGAATGGCATATCAACAGTGGCACACATGGTATTGTCGTTGTGGGCACAACAGGCGAATCGGCGACGCTTAGTTCTCAAGAACACATTGATCTTATCGAACACTGTGTCAAGCGGGTTGCCGGCCGCGTGCCTGTCATCGCCGGCACGGGTTCAAACAATACAGCAGAGGCGCTGTTGTTCACTGCAGAGGCGAAAGAGCGTGGCGCAGATGCGTGTCTCTTGGTTACGCCTTACTACACAAAGCCCTCGCAGAAAGGCCTCTATCAGCATTTTAAGACGATTGCCGAAGGCGTGGACATACCGCAGATACTTTACAATGTCCCGGGACGTACGATGTGCGACCTGTCGCTCGAGACCGTCGACGCGTTGGCTGATATATCCAATATTGTAGGCATTAAAGACGCGACCGGCGATAAAGCCCGTGGCATGGAATTGATCTCACGGTGTGGCGACCGATTGGCAATTTACTGCGGAGAAGATGCGCTTAACTGCGACCTTATCTTAGCTGGCGCAAAAGGGGCGATCTCGGTTACGGCAAACGTCGCACCCGCGGAAATGTCGCGTATGTGCGAGCTCGCACTCGCTGGCGATGCCGAGGAGGCACAAAAGGTGGATGACGTGCTGCGATCCATGCATCGAGACCTTTTTGTAGAGGCCAATCCGGTTCCTGTAAAATGGGCGCTTTGGCAAATGGGGCTCATTGGACGAGGCATTCGCTTGCCTCTCGTGGAACTCGACGAGCAATTTCACGTCAAAGTACTCGACGCTCTGCTGAATGCGGGCATCAAAGTAGGGCAGTAACAGCAGGGCAGTAAAAGTAGTTACGATTCGCTCGTTCGAGTGTGAAGCGCACCGAACGAATAAAAAGACTCCGCTAGGAAAAGGCAATGCAACGCAGACATCACACATTCACTCGACTGATTTCGTCAGCGCTCTTAGGTGGGCTAGCCGCCTGCAGTGTTCCTGGCTTGGACAAAATAGGCTTAACAGGCGAAGACGGCCTGATACGCGATCGCGTTGGAGATTACAGAGACGCACCAATTCTGCCAGAGATGGATGTACCAGTTGATCTCGATAGCTACACTATTGATCAGCTCTACGTAATTCCTCAGGCGATCGTTGCTGCCGCAGATGCCGAACCATTCGATGGGGTGCCTATGCCCAAGCCTATCGAGACTCGGCGGCGTGAGGGCGTCATCATTCAAAACCTGGGCGATAGCCGCTGGATACTCCTCGACGCGACGCCTGCGCAGGTATGGCCTTTGGTGCGCGATTTTTGGTCGCGGCTCAACGTAGCTCTTGACTATGAAAACCCGAGCAGCGGTATCGCGGAGACGGCGTGGGTCGAAGTGAATACCGAGCCTCTGCTGAGGCACAAATACCGAATTAGCATCGAGCCTGGGCTGCATTCAGGGTATGCCGAAATTTATGTCACGCACATCTCTGACTTACGTTCGGAGCCAATACCGATTGTGGTGACGTGGCCGACGAACTCAGACTCGGAAGACCGTGAGAAGCAGATACTCGATGCGCTCTCGCAATATGTCGCCGATCGCAATGATGTTTATCAGGCGTCATCGTCAAGTCTGCTCGCGGGCAGCATAGAGTCGGCGCGCAAGGCCAATATCATTGCCGCAGGCAGCGAAGAAGAGAAATTGGCATTAAGGATTAATTACGGCCGCGCTTGGGTACAAGTTCGGCAGGCGATTGAACGTGCTGAAATCGAGATCGTTGATGCCAACCGCGATCAGTCGGTGATCAGCGTTAAATTTGCCGGTATCCAAGCAGACAAAGAGAAGCCTGGCTTCGTCGGGAGGCTGCTAGGTCGAGGCCGAGGTGGAGACGACGCAGTGTTTCAAGACTTTGCGGTTAGGCTGCTCGATACCGGAGACACGATCGATGTGGTTATAGAAACTCTGACCGACGGTCAGAGCGGGCATAGCCGCCTCACAATCGAGCTATTGCAAGAGATCAACGAGAACTTAACCTAGCCCAGGCCTGCGCTGATGGAAACACTTTTTTTGCTCCTCTCACTGAGCGCCGCAGTCTGCCTCGGTGCGGTTGCAGTGTTGCTGGTGATTAAGTTACAGAACGCTCGCCTAACCGAGTCGAGTCTCAAGGCTAGTTTAGAGGCCATTCAGGCAACTCTTAGCACGGCGATCGAAAAAGGCGACTTAGCGAGTAGCGAGGCGATCGCGAGTCGCAATGAACTCCAAGGCCAACGAGAAATCAATCTGGTGTTAGAGAAGACGCTAGAGCTCGAAAAGGCGCAGTTTGAGGGCAAGCTCACGCTCCTTAAAGAGTCGAAAGAAGAGCTAAGCCTGCAGTTTAAAAACCTTGCCAACGAAATATTCGATGAAAAGAGTAAACGGTTCGAAGAGAAGAATCAGCAAAGCCTGTCAGCGCTATTAAATCCCCTCCAAGATAAAATCAAAACCTTCGAGAAGCGTATTGAAGAGACTTACAGCAACGAGTCTAGAGAGCGGCATACGTTGGGCGCCGAAATTCGAAAGCTACACGAGCTCAATGACAAACTCGGTATCGAGGCGGCGAATCTGGTTCAGGCGCTTAAGGGCGACAACAAGTCGCAGGGCAATTGGGGCGAGGTAATTCTCACGAGCATTCTCGAGCGCTCTGGACTCACCAAGGGTGTCGAATACGATGCACAAGTCAGTCTCGACGCCGAAGACGGCAGCCGCTCTCAGCCCGATGTCGTCGTTCATTTGCCCGAGTCGCGAGACATTATCATAGACTCAAAGGTGTCTCTCAAAGCATGGGAAGGGTTCACCAGCGCCGAAGATCCCGATGAGAAAGAGGCGCATCTTAAACAGCATATTCAGTCTATTAGAGGCCACGTTCGTGGTCTGGCCGCGAAGAACTATCAGAATCTTATTGGTGTTAACTCCCTCGACTATGTCTTTTTATTCATGCCCATAGAATCAGCCTATTCGGTAGCAATACAAGAAGCGCCTGACCTAAACCACGAAGCGTTCGAGAAAAACGTCATATTTGTTGGTCCGACGACCCTGCTGACTACGTTGAAAACTGTGCAGAATCTCTGGCGCTTGGCGCAACAAAATCAAAATGCGAAGCAAATCGCGGAGGCAGCTGGCCGCCTTTATGACAAATTTGTTGCCTTTAGCGAAGACATTGAAGAGCTAGGAAAGCGATTGGAGGCAACCAATGCGACCTATGACAAGGCGCATAATAAATTGACTAGTGGTCGCGGCAATCTTATTTCAAGAACCGAAAAGCTGCGCGAGCTGGGTGCGAAAACAGCGAAAAAGCATAAGTCGCATGTGCTTGATAAGGCGTTAGGTATCGACGACGAGGAGGATGCGTCTACTCCGGCTGCTCTTCCTCATGCCACAGACTCTCAAGAGACGCCATTTGATGAATGACACCCTTGCCGAATTGTTGGCGCCAATACAAAGTTTCTTGCACTGCAGTACGCCCAGCGCGTGGATCGAAGCGGCCTGTCAAAATCAGGCGTTGCTCCTTGCTGACCATGCTAACTGCGAGAAAAAAGCTGCATCGACAGCGATGAACTTGATGTACAAATACACCGATAGGCCCGAGCTGCTCAAGAAAATGTCCCAGCTTGCTCGCGAAGAGCTTTTGCATTTTCAGCAGGTGGTTGAACTAATGCAGGCTCGAGGCGTGCGTTACGAAGGGGTGAGTGCGTCGCGATATGCGGCCAGTTTAAGAGCCCTTTCAGAGTCGAAAGGGGAGGCGCAGTTAGTTGATACGCTGTTAATCGGCGCCATTATAGAGGCACGCTCTTGCGAGCGATTTGCAGCTTTAGCTCCTCATCTCGATGAAGAATTGGCAAAGTTTTACCGAAGCCTCTTAAAGTCGGAGGCGCGGCATTATGAAGATTATTTGAGTCTTGCGTCTGAGTATGCGCCTGCGGCAGGCATTGATGTTGATGAGAGGCTCCAAGCCTTTCTTGCGGCCGAGGCTGAGCTTGTTACAAGCGAAGATTCGCAGTTTAGGTTTCATTCGGGCGCACCGCATTAACGAAACGCGCGGTTAACGCGCGCAGACGGTCGGCGGTGTGAAGTTCGCACCCATTCGGCGAGCAAGCTCAGCAATATCTGGGCAAGGGATAGCGTTGTTTCCAGATATATTTAAAGAACGCAACGTTTTGATTCTTAGGAGTGGCGAGATATCTTCTATGAGGTTGTTGCTTAGATTAAGCCCACTCAACCTGTCTAGTCGCTCGAGCGGGGTGAGGTTGCTTATTCGATTTGTCCCGAGGTCAATAAAACGCAAGTTCTCCAGTCGCGAAATGTTAGCCAGGTCGGTTACCTCAGAGTTAGCACAGGCGAGGACCTGCAGCTGGTCTTCGCTTTCTATTTTTTGCTGGCGCAGGGCAAAATTGATGCAGCCTTGCAAATCTGCACTGCGCACCTCCCCTGTGTAAAGGCGATCTTGAGGATCGAACACTGCATTGTTATTAATCGATACAGTATAGGGGTTAGAACACGCTGTGAGGATTGAGGTAAGCCCTAAAGCGATTAGCCACTGGCGGCTTGGCCTGCGATAAAGCGAGCCTTTAATTAGAATGCCGAGACTGCTGATGAACATCGAATCCTCCGCTGGAGCGTGACAGTTCTCTCGCTCAGTCTGCCTAAACCCGCCGAGTATCGAGTGTAGCACCGTTAGCCTTGAGCGGTCTTCTGTGGCTGGCAATTGGCAGATATCCTCGCTAGACTGCGTTCAAACTATTTCTACTACGTAGCCATAACAAGCGCTTTGCTTGGTGTTAACTGCCCAGCGGCGTTTTTAACTTCAAAGAAGGAACACTCATGCCGAATTACTCGTCATCCACTTTATTGCCCAATCCGCTCAAAGCGAGCATTTCACGCGCAGTATTAAAAGCATCTGCAGCCGCGAGCCTCTCACTAGGGCTCTCGTTGCTATTTGCGGGTCAAGCCTCTGCACAGGAAGCGATTGACCTCGCAGACGAAGACAATCGCATTGGCTATTCTATCGGCGTGAATATCGGCCAAAACTTAGTGGCGCAGGGCATCATCGAAGGCATCGACATGAATAGTTTCGTTGCGGGTATGCGCGATGCGGCCGGCGATACGATCCAATTAAGCAATGAGGAATTGTTTGCCGCGATTCAACTTTTCCAAGAGCGGATGACAGCAGCGGCGCAGGCTGAGATGGAAGCCAATTTTGCCACTACTCAGGCATTCCTTGAGGAAAACGGCGCTAAAGAGGGTGTCGTCAGCACGGAGTCTGGTTTGCAATACGAAGTGATTTCGAGCGGCCCTGCCGACGGTGCATCGCCTACGACTAGCGACTCTGTGCTCGCGCATTATCACGGTACGCTGATCGATGGCTCTGTGTTTGATAGTTCAGTTGACCGTGGTGAGCCCGCTGAGTTTGGCCTTACGCAAGTAATCAGCGGCTGGACTGAAGCACTGCAGCTGATGAGCGTTGGCGATAAATGGCGTTTATTCTTGCCGCCAAATCTTGCCTACGGCGAGCAGTCACCTACACCCGCTATTCCGCCTAATTCGGCGCTAGTATTCGAAGTTGAGCTGCTCGAAATACGCTAAATTGCGTGTGCTTTTTCATCCGAGGGCGCCTCTCTGGCGCTCTCGCTTTACTCCTCTTTTTTAGTGTTTGTGGACTCCCATGATCGCCGACTTTAACGCTCGTCTCCTTGATTTTCTTGATTCAAGCCCAACCCCTTTTCATGCTGTCGAAAGCCTCAAAAAGAGGCTCGCAGCTTCGGGTTTCGAGCAAGTTGCCGATGAGGACAGCTGGCATTTAGAGCCCGGAGGTCGCTATTTTGTTGTGCGCAATGATTCAGCGCTTGTGGCGTTTGTTTGCGGGACCGAGCCTTTAGTTGAAAACGGTATCAGAGTTGCGGGTGCGCATACCGACAGCCCCTGTTTAAAACTAAAGCCGGTTCCCGAAATTAAAAAGCAGGGGTATGTGCAACTCGGCGTCGAGGTCTACGGCGGGGCATTGTTAAACCCCTGGTTCGATCGAGATTTGTCGCTTGCTGGGCGCGTGGATTATCTCGACGCAGACGGAGGGTTAAAATCGACGCTTCTCGACCTGCGTAAGCCAATAGCATTTATTCCTAGCTTAGCAATACATCTCGATCGCACAGCGAATGAGGGCCGAGAAATTAACCCGCAAACTGAGATGGCGCCGCTTATCTCGCAGCTGGGCGAGGGCGATGATTTTTGTCTAGAGGCGTTTCTTCTCGAACAAATAAAGGCGCAGCCCGGAGACGATTCGGCTGCGGAGGTGCTGTCGCACGAATTGATGTTCTACGACACACAGCCAGCCAAACTATTGGGACTAAAAGACGAGTTTTTAGCCTCGGCTCGATTAGACAATTTGTTAAGCTGTTTTCTCGCCTGTGAAGCACTCTGCGACTCGCCAGTCACGCACACCTCGATTGTGGTGTGTAATGATCACGAAGAGGTGGGTAGCGTCTCAACCTCGGGCGCGCAGGGCCCGTTGCTTCGGTCGGTGGTCGATCGATTACTTGGCAGCGTGGGGGCAGAGGCAGACGGCTTTGATCGATTGATCAGCCAATCGGCGATGCTCTCTATCGACAACGCACATGGCATACACCCCAATTTCATCGATCGACACGACGATAAACACGGCCCGTTGTTAAACAAAGGGCCGGTAATTAAGATTAATGCGAATCAACGTTATGCCAGTAATTCCCATTCTGTGGCGCTGTTTAAGTCGTTGTGTACCAAGGTTGGCGTGACGCCGCAATCGTTCGCTATGCGCGCTGATATGGCCTGTGGCAGCACAATAGGCCCAATCACTTCGGCGTCATTAGGCATTGAGACCGTTGATGTTGGTGTGCCGACTTTTGGTATGCATTCTATTCGAGAACTCGCAGGGTCAGACGACGCACGCGCATTGGCCAAGGTCGTGGCGGCTTTTTTCGCGCGCTAGCGTGTTTGTTTTTTAATGTCTCTGACAATAAAGCGGGCGGGGCTGATAAGTTCGGCCTCCGCTGCATCGAGTGGTAATGGTTCTCTGCAGATGAGGCTGGCAAGGTATTCTGCGCTCAGTGGGCATGTCGCAACGCCATTAGACCCGTGGCCAACATTCACAAAAAGCCCCTCTTGATAGGCTGTTTCGGTGGGTATTTCGGCCTTCGCATTTCTGCGCAGAGCCGCAAGGTCTGCAACGATAGCCTCGACTGCTGGCGCTCTGCCTACAACGGGTAAAAAATCTTCTCCGGCGCTGCGTATCGCAACCAGCGTTTGCCCCTCGTTGGGCGCCTGAGTGACTAACGGCGCCGCTGCACCGCTCTGCGTCATGCAGAGGGTGGCGGTAAAAACAGCGGCGACTCCTGCCAAATTTTGTTCATCATCGAGAGTATTTCGCTCGCGCGTCGCAGGCGAGTCGCTGCCGGTTCGATAGCTCGCGGCGATCAGTTGGGTGCCATTGTGTGCTGGGAAAACGCTGCGCTCGCCACTCACAACGCAGCGAAGCGCGGCTGAATCTGTTTCGGCTTTTATCAAACTTGCTTGCCCACGTGCAGTGTTCAGACGTAGGCCCAAATCGGGCGCTAGAGAGTCTATAGCGTGCGAATTACACAGCACAACAGTCGCCGCTTGATACCGATTACCCCTCGTGTCGGTCGCTATCCACTGCCTCGCTTTTCCTGTCGTCGCGTCGGCCGCTTCTGCGCTTAAGCTTATAATTTCGGTGCCAAATTGCTGAGCGATTCTCGTCTCAACTGCGAAGAGGTTCTGCGCAAGGGCATGAGGGTCGAGCCAACCTGCGCCTTCGAAATACCAGCCGCCTTCGGTGACCTCAAGTCCTGCGAGAGCGGAGGCCGCTACGGCGTTCACAGGCCTAACGATGCGCGCATCATACAGCGCCTTTGCCACCTCGGGGGTGAGTGACTGTTTTTTGTTCAATGCCCCCAACAATTGTATGACACCCGCAGGATGCCAGGCGGTTGTAACCGCCTGTCCCGATGCGTCTAGCTGGGCGTAGAACCTTCGCGCAGTCGAATAGGCGTTGAGAAAGAAGCGTGCACCGGCCTCCGCCGAGCGGAACAGTCTGGGCCTTAAAGCCAATTGCGGAATCCCCGAGGCACCGGACATTGGCCGCGACGCCGAATCGATTATCTTCACTGTCAGGCCGCGTCGACTGAGCGCAACAGCGGTGCTGCATCCAGCAAGGCCCGCACCAATTACCAGCACATCGTAGCTGCTCATGGCTGCGTCAGTGTGGTTGGTCTCGTTCTTAGGCTGAACGTTGGCCGGCAAATTCGGGCAGTGCCCGACAGCATTGGCGCGGAAAGGCACGGGCGTGTTCGCGCCGAAACGGGCCGGAGAATCTAAAGCAGGCTTTTTAAAAACTGCGCTGAGGCTATGTCTTTTCTTGCCAAAGCCCGCGCGTTTGGTAACGCTGAACCCCGCCTCGGTGAGCGCGCGCCGTGCACTGCCTGCGACGCTGTAGCTTGTCGCTGTTGTGCCTTCTTTGCTGTGCAACGCCATGGCGCGCGCAATCTCTAAATCCCAGAGGCTAGGGTTTAGCGCGGGGCTAAATCCGTCCAGATACCACGCGTCTATTGTTGTTTCTTGGTTGCTGGATATGGCGCTGATGCGCTGCAAAGCGTCGCCATAGTGGAGGTCGAGCGTTACGCCATTGCCGAAATAGAGTCGGTGGCAGCCGGCGCTATGTTCTGGATACTGCCTAAGCAGCTGAGCTGAGTATGGCGATAGATCTGGCCATTGCGCGAGCGCGCGCGCAAGGTCGGCATGCGTGAGGGGGCGCTTTTCGAAGGCAACGTAATGCAGCCGGCGAGGTTTGTCGTGCGTGTTTGTCCAGCGCTGCAGCGTTTCGAGAAAATTAAGTCCGCAGCCAAAACCGAGTTCTGCAACACTGAAATAGTCGGCAAAGTCTCCAGCAGACGCGTGAGCTTGTTGCCACCGCTGTGTTAATCGGTTGCCGTCCAAAAACAGATAGCGGCTTTCGGCCTGTGCGCCTTCAGAGGAATGATAGGTGTCTTCGAAATCCAAAGAATAGGGTAGACCAGTGTCGAGCCAAGACAGCTCTGCATTGGCTACGATCAGAGTAGCAGGGTGTTCGTGGGACCCACCTGGGGGCGTATTGCTTTCTGATGCCATTCGGGTTTTTGCCGCGCGAAAAAGAATGGCACCAGTTTACCACGTCATAAGCACAGCTCGCGTTCGTAACTGATTTCAATTTCGAGTAAAATGCCTGTTGGCAGCAGCAGTAGTTTAGACTTTTCGGAACCCCACCATGTTAGAAATCAACGCGCATTTGACCCAGCTCCGCGACCTTCGCGCTCGAACCGAGACGCTAAGGGGGTATCTTTGACTACGAAACCAAACGCGAGAGACTCACTGAGGTTGAGATGGAGCTCGGTGAGTCAGCCGTTTGGGACAAGCCCGAGTATGCCCAAGCGCTCGGTAAAGAGCGCTCCGCATTAGAGGCCGTGGTAAAAACCATAGACGGTCTGGAGGGCAGTCTGGGGGATATCGAAGACCTGCTGGCACTGGCTAGTGAAGAAAACGACATTGAATTGTTTGAAGAGGCTAAGAGTGACCTTGCCATTCGCACGGCAAGCCTCGAAGCGCTCGAGTTTAGACGCATGTTCTCAGGTGCGATGGACCCTAACAACGCGTTTCTCGAGATTCAAGCAGGCTCGGGCGGCACCGAGGCGCAGGATTGGGCCGAAATGATCCTGAGAATGTATCTGCGCTGGGCCGAAGCTAAAGGCTTTGATGCCGAAGTGCTCGAGGTCTCCGGCGGCGAAGTCGCTGGCATCAAAAGCGCCACGTTGCATATCAAAGGGGAGTTTGCTTTTGGTTGGTTGCGGACAGAAACGGGCGTGCATAGACTTGTACGGAAATCCCCTTTCGACTCAGGAAGCCGTCGACATACCTCGTTTGCCTCGGTATTTATAGCGCCCGAAATCGACGACGATATCGAAGTGGAACTCGACATGTCTAAGGTGCGCGTAGACACCTATCGCTCGAGCGGCGCAGGTGGTCAGCACGTAAACAAAACAGATTCCGCCGTGCGTCTAACGCATGAGCCGAGCGGCATTGTGGTTCAGTGCCAAAGCCAGCGCTCGCAGCACAAGAATAAAGACGCCGCGATCAAACAGCTCAAAGCAAAGCTCTACGAGATGGAAGAGCTTAAGCGTAAAGACGCAGCGAAAGATGTAGAAGAGTCTAAGGCAGACATCGGCTGGGGAAGCCAGATTCGCTCTTACGTGCTCGACCAGTCACGCATTAAAGATCTTCGCACAAACGTCGAAGTGAGCAACACCGGAGCCGTGCTCGATGGTGGTCTCGACAAATTCATCGAAGCAAGTCTCAAGATGGGGCTGTAAGCGCCTACTAACACCTAATTTTCATAACACCGGACAACATGCCGGTCTCAATAAGACAGACGCAACTATGACTACAGATCAGACTGACAACGCTAACGTGGAAGCCCAAGACGAGAACAAGTTAATCGCGGCACGACGCGAAAAACTCTCTGCGATTCGCGAGAAGCGCGTTGCGTTTCCTAATGACTTTACGCCAAATGCGAATTCAGAAAAACTGATTGCGCAGTACGATGGAAAAGACAAAGCGGCGCTCGAAAGCGAGGCAGTTCAGGTATCGGTTGCTGGGCGCATAATTCGCATGCGCGGCCCGTTTACTGTGATTCAAGACGGTGCTGCGCAGATGCAGCTTTACATGAACAACAAATCGCTTCCCGAAGAGTTAGTCGAGGAGTTTAAGGCATTAGATCTTGGCGACATTATAGGTCTCGAAGGCGAGCTGTTTAAAACCGGCAAAGACGAGCTTACAGTCCGCGTGGCGAGTTTTCGGCTCTTAACCAAGTCTCTTAGGCCATTGCCAGATAAGTTTAAAGGGTTGACGGATACTGAAATGCGCTATCGTCAGCGTTATGTTGACCTAATTGTGAACGAGGAGTCGCGCCGAATATTTGCCATGCGCTCGAAAATCGTACGCTGCATCCGTGACTATTTCGAGGCGCATCAGTTTATGGAAGTCGAGACGCCAATGATGCAAGTGATTCCGGGTGGCGCGACGGCAAGACCTTTTGTTACGCATCACAACGCACTCGATCAAGACATGTTTTTACGGGTAGCCCCAGAGCTTTACCTCAAGCGTTTGGTTGTCGGTGGCTTTGATCGCGTCTTCGAACTCAATCGCAACTTTCGCAATGAAGGGCTTTCTACACGTCATAATCCTGAGTTCACCATGCTCGAATTTTATCAGGCCTATGCGCAGTACACCGACCTCATCGATCTCACCGAAGATTTATTCAAAACGATAGCCGAAACGGTTCTCGGTACAACAGTGGTGCGCTATCAGGGATCCGAATACGATTTTTCAAAGCCTTTTGCGCGCCTCTCAGTAGTCGACGCCATCAAAAAATACTGCGGTGTTACAGACGACGCTGCGTTTGCGAGTAAAGAGTCGCTTATGGCGCTTGCCGATAGTTTCGACGTGCATTACGACAAGGCGTGGGGTAAGGGCAAAATTCTGATGGAGATTTTCGAAGAGAAAGTCGAGGCCGAACTCGATCAGCCCACCTTCATTACCGAATACCCAATAGAGGTGTCGCCGCTAGCGCGCCGAAATGAGGACAATCCAGAGATTACCGATCGTTTCGAGCTTATTATCGGTCGACGCGAACTGGCTAACGGCTTTTCTGAATTAAATGATTCCGAAGACCAAGCTGAGCGTTTTAGGGCACAGGTCGCGCAGAAGGATTCGGGCGATAACGAGGCCATGCACTATGATGAAGACTATATTCGAGCATTAGAATACGGCATGCCACCGACGGCAGGTGAGGGTATTGGAATCGATCGACTCGTCATGCTATTTACCGATAGCGCATCGATTAAAGATGTTCTGTTGTTTCCACACATGCGTCCGCTGCACGCGCAAGACTAGCGCTTAGGGCGCGCGATGAGCATCTTTGGTTTTTCTGATGGTTTGAGCGAGGCAATGCCGCAGCAGTGGCTTGCGAACCTTGCGGCATTGCCTGGGCAGAGCGAGACGAGCATAAAAGCGCTGCTGGCAATGATCGAGCGCAATCTGAATGCGGAATTTGACGCGGGTTATTCAATTTATCCGGGCATGGATGAGGTTTTTGCGGCATTAGAGAAAACATTGCCAGCGCAGGTCAAGACCGTAATCCTCGGTCAGGATCCGTATCACGGGGGGCAGGCGCATGGGCTTTGTTTCTCTGTGCGAAGTGGTTACAAAATACCTCCGTCGTTGCGCAATATTTTTAGCGAACTTGCAGCCGATACAGATGTCCCCGAATCAGTAGAGGGCGATCTCAGCGAGTGGGCGGGTCGAGGAGTATTGCTGCTGAATAGTGTCTTAACGGTGAGGGCGGGGGAAGCAGGCTCTCACGAAACACTTGGCTGGGGACAGTTAACGGATCTGATCATGCAGGCGGTAGCGGAAGAATCTCGGCCTTGTGTGTTTATACTCTGGGGCAAGTTTGCTGTAAGTAAGAAAAAATTCATCGATGCGACGAGGCATCTTGTTATCGAGAGCCCGCATCCTTCGCCGCTATCTTCGTATCGAGGCTTCTTCGGCAGTAAGCCCTTTTCTCAATGCAATCAATTTTTACGTGAGCGCGGCAGAGGAGAGATTGACTGGTCGCTTTGAACTCAGTCTTCTCTCGATAAAGTATTAATTTTAGGAGTCAGTAAATGAGTGAGCAAACCTGTATCGTTGTTGGCGCGAGCCATGCCGGCACGACCTTAGCCCTGCAGCTCCGCCGAGAGGGATGGGAGGGTAAGATTTTACTCATCAGCGAAGAAGATGAGTTGCCCTACCATCGTCCTCCTCTGTCTAAAGAACTCCTCGCGGGTAAAAAGACGCTAGATGAGATTCGTCTCCGGCCTGCAAAGTTGTTTACTGATAATGACGTTGAATTGATGCTCTCCACACGCGTAGAGAAACTCGACAGAGACGCAAAAACCGTACTCTTATCCGATGGCAGTTCTCGTCAGTATGAAAAACTTGCTATTTGCACTGGCGCCACTGTGCGCACGCTACCCGGAAGCGAGAAATTCGATAACGTTTTCACGATTCGCAATGCAGCCGATATCGAAAAATTCCGCCAGCTTGCGACTCCGGATCGAAAGGTAGTCATCGTGGGCGGCGGGTATATTGGGCTCGAGGCAGCTGCTGTTTTATGCGGCATGGGGCTCGAGGTGACCGTTATCGAGGCGGCGAAGCGCGTTCTTGAGCGGGTAACAAGCGAAGTAATGTCAGCGTATATGACACAGCTTCATACCAGTAGGGGAGTGACGATCGTTGCCAATACGATGGTCAGCGAATTACGGGGTCACGGCTCGGTGGAGTCTGTTGTTTGCGCAGACGGTTCGGAGTACACGGCGGACTTTGTTATCGCAGGAATTGGTGTAATTCCCAACGTTGGTTTGTGTGAAGAGGCTGGGCTCGCGACCGACCGCGGCGTGCTGGTTGATGAAAATGCCCAAACAACCGATGCCAGTATTTACGCGGCAGGTGACTGTGCTCGGCATCCGAGTGCGCTCTATCGCCGTCCACTGCTACTCGAGTCAGTTCAGAATGCCACGGATCAGTCGCGCGTGGCCGCAGCGAATATTTGCGGCAAGGTAATCGCCTACGACGCGGTGCCTTGGTTCTGGTCAGATCAGTATGAGATTAAGCTGCAGATGGTCGGTTTGAGCGATGGCTTCGATGAGCTTGCCATCCGCGGCACGCCAGAGGTCGGGATTGAAAAAGGCTTTGCGCTATTTTACTTAAAAGAGGGCGTGGTTATCGCTGCAGACTGTGTTGGGCGACCCAAGGAATTTATGTTGGCGAAAAAACTAGTTAAAGACCGCGCAGCGGTCACTGCCTTGCGCTTAGCCGACGAGTCGATTGAGGTTGCTGTGCTTATGGACGTGTAGTGTCGGCTTGAGGCGTCGCCGTGAAGCGGCGGGGCTAGTCGCCCACATAAATGCAGCCACTGGTGCAGGTTTCGCGTATTTCTACCTCGCACAGCTGAGGCAGGGCGGGTGTAAGCTCTATCCAGATCCAGCGCGCGAGGTTTTCGCTTGTGGGGTTCTCAAGGCCTGGTATGTCATTGAGATAGTAGTGATCGAGGCGCTCGAGAATAGGGCGAAAAGCCGCCTTAATATCACCGAAGTCCATTACCCAGCCCGATTCTTCGCCAACCTCACCCTCAACGCTAATCCTAACGACAAACGAATGGCCGTGGAGCCTAGAGCATTTGTGCTCTGGGGGCACATTAGGTAGCCGGTGAGCGGCTTCGAAGGTGAACTCTTTAAACAATCGCATAATGTCGGTCTTCGTAATCGAGAGATAAGTTAAAGGCAATTTCTGCCGAGTGCTAGAAGGAGCACTGATGTGCGCATCAGAGCCGGGCCTAGGCCGCTCAAGACAGCGCGGTCGCGATGGGTCGACATTCTAACGATTTAGCAATTGCCTGTATATTGTCGCCACGCTGAGCGGGCCGAATCAGGTCGTTGTGCTGCATCTTGGGCTAGCTATTTGGTAACGCAAAACACGAGTACAGTTTTATTTAGCTCGATGCGCACATCTTGTTGACATACCCCCGATAGTCGGTAAAATGCGGCTCTCTCTGTGACACGGGTGATTAGCTCAGTTGGGAGAGCGTCGCCCTTACAAGGCGAATGTCGGGGGTTCAAATCCCTCATCACCCACCACTTTTTAAGCAGCCCTTTTAAGAAAGCGCCGTTTGAAAGCTGGAACCACGTAGTAGCTGAACGCGAGCCGAACAACTCGTATTCATCAAAAAGCTACTGCGAGGACATTGCAAGAGTTGCGGACCGGTAGTTCAGCTGGTTAGAATACCGGCCTGTCACGCCGGGGGTCGCGGGTTCGAGTCCCGTCCGGTCCGCCATTTCCTCTATACCATTCAATACGTTATGACCAAATCGCCGATTAACCGGCTTTTTCGCGTTGTCGTAGTATTGTTGGAGAATATGATCCTGCCCCTCTATAAGCCTACACTCAAGCTCTCGTAAATGGAGAAATGTTGGAGAATTCCGATATGCGAAGAACGATAGCGGGCTCAACACGAAAGCATTCTCACATAGATAAACTGACTCTCTTTGCTTCTCCTGACTCGAAGGGGCTAAGAGATATCTGGCAATGTCGTGCCTCATTTGGCAGAGACAGATCGCCTGTCAGATCTCTGCAACTCGAATACATCGAAGGTGACTCCAAAAACTTGATAGAGGCCGAAAGGAAAGCCGCGGATTGCTTCTATAAGCTGGAGAAAGATTGGCGGCTTGGTTTGCCGATGAAAAGGTTGACAGTCGCTTCTGCAGCTAAACAATATCTACGAGAGGCGAAAGAAGGTCTAGAAGAAAATGTAGAGCTGGATAAAACCGATGAAGCAAGGGCGAGACCCAGAAAATTGATTCCAGGAGGATCCTCTGCCTGGAACAAAGAGAACTATAGGCAAACTGCCTGGGTCATAGACAACCTCATTACGTGCTACTGATTATTTAGTAGCTATGATACGAGCGAAACCTCATTTTGAATCGCCCCGGTTTTCCAGGAGAGCTACAAGTTATAGTCACGCCACATGGCGTAACCAGTTCTGGTTATCCCAATACTCTATCAACAGCTCAACTGGAGGCCTGTTTCCTATAGCGCTATGCAACCGCTGCGTGTTGTGCCAGCCAACCCAGTTAAGCGTTGCTAGCTCGATCTCCTCGAAAGTTTTCCATGAACGTCTGCGGTTAATGACCTCGGTTTTGTAGAGACCAATCACGCTCTCCGCCATGGCATTGTCATAGGAGTCGCCAGTGCTTCCCACTGAAGGCTTGAAGCCAGCTTCGGCTAAGCGATCCGAGTACTTGATTGAGAGGTACTGACTCCCTCTGTCACTATGGTGCACTATCCCCGAAGGCTTGCCGCGAAGCCAGATCGCTTGTTCTAGCGCATCCAGCACCAGCTCAGAGCGCATGGTTCTAGCAGCTTTCCAGCCTACGATCTCTCGATTAAACACATCCATTACGAACGCGACATAGACAACCCCCTGCCAAGCAGGGACATAGGTGAAGTCGGCCACCCAAAGCCGGTTGGGGGCGTCAGCGGTAAACTGCCTCTCGACAAGATCCAAGGGCCTGTCGGCCGACTCATCGGGCACCGTTGTCTTCCAGCGGCGGCCGTGGCGTACGCCCTGCAGGCCCTCTGAACGCATTAAACGCTCAACAGTGCAGCGTGCCGCAGCTACTGACGATCTACCCAATGTGTGCCAGACCTTCCGCGCCCCGTACAATCCGTAGCTGCGCTCATGCACAGCATGAATCATCGCAGTCAGCGCTCTATCGTTAAAGTGGCGATCTGGGGCGAGATCCTCGTCTCGCTCACGCGCTTTCGCCTCATAATACTGGGAGGGTGCAAGTTTGATCTCTCGACAAATTGGCTCGACACCCCAGTGGCTGCGAAACGCGTCAATGAAATCCACTTTTAGCGGGGTCGGCGGTCGAGCTCCGCCTGGGCAAAATAGGCCGAGGCCTTTCGCAGGATCTCATTCGCTCGCTTGAGCTCCTTGTTTTCCCTTTCGAGCGCCTTAAGCTTATCTGCATCGGCCTGTGTCACGCCATTGCGTCTGCCAAGCTCTACCTCAGCTCGGCTGACCCAGTTCTTGAGTGTCTGCGTCGAACAACCGATCTTAGCCGCGAGAGACTCGATACACGCCCACTGGGAGCTGTAGTCTCGCTCCTGCTCAAATACCATCCTGACAGACCGATCTCGGACTTCAGGGCTAAACCGTTTTTGTGTTTTCATAGCTACATCTTCTCAAAGAAAGTAGCCTCCTGGAAACCCGGGGCGATTCATTTGTAATATTAATGGTTGGCTTGAATGGAGAAGCGGGAGAAAACAGAAGGAGTTAAACCGAAACTGGGCGTCTGGAACAATAAATAAGCAAAACAGAGTTCTGAGAAGCATCTTCAAATGGGCTCGATCAAAGGGGTTTGTTGAGCACATACCCGAAATCAAAGACGCGTCAGAGTCTTTGCGTCGTTCAAGGCGCCCCGAGATGACGCAGCATCAATACACCTCCCTCCTAAGGCATATAGAACAGAAATACACCAAAAAATCAGATCCAGCCCTGGAGAGGATATACCCAAGGTTGTTCGGGACTTCCCAGGGTTTGCTAGACACTTCCTAGCCTCGAAAAATAGTTCTTTTCAAATTGTGCCGGGGATATCCCGCTCAGGCGGACCAATACTCCTTGCTGCGGGACTTCTACCGGCTGCGCATCTAACAGCAAGTCGCGCATTAGTTAGCCAGGCGACATCGCCTTCATAGACTGCTTGCCTAAACGGTATGAGACGGCATAGCTAGATGGCCCGGCTAGATAGCCTAGCTTGATAATCCAGCCAAGCAGCCTACAGAGGCAATCGAGGGCGCCGCCTTTTAGAGCGACGCTTGATCGCTCTTCGCGGCCGGTGGCATGTCGGGGCCCGAGAGGCTTTTGAGGAACTCAATAACCGCAGCGCGTTCGGCGTCATTCATCGAGTCACCCCAAGTGTGACCTTGATTGCCGCGGCCGAACTGCGCCGTGTTGTAGATGAAACTCAGGTCGATCTTAGCTCTGCTTTCATTTGCTTCGCCTTCGGCTCGCTGCGCCGCAGCGTCGTAGCTGTCAGCTGACAGCACGCTAAATTCTAATCCCACGCGGACAAGATCGTAAGACTGAGGGCTAGGGTCCCGGGCCCAGATATCGGGACGCAGCGTCGAATTGAGTACGGCCTCGATAGTCGGCACAGAGCCGTTGTGAAAATACGGTGCTGTAGTCCAAACGCCGACCAGCGGTGGTGGCACATAGCCAATGCCGGTGAGTGGTTTGTCCACCGGTGTGAGCTCTGGCGTGCCCTGCGCGTCGTAATACGGGGCGAGTTTGGCGAGATGCTCAATCACCGGCACAAAATCACGAATCACTTCGCTGTAACTGGGGTCTGTTCCCACATTCCTGAGCATTTCGGAACCCGAATAGTTGACGACCCAAGATCCTGGCTGGCTGTAATCTTCTGCACCCGGCCTCTTCGAATACTCACCGTGACATTGCACGCAGGCAGCGTATGTTGATGGATCAGCGGGAAGACGCCTGCCGTGGAAAATGTCCTCTCCAGTCTTTACCAACTCCGCATCCAGAGAGTCTGGAAATAGCGGCGAGTGCGTTTCACGAGCAAACGCCAAGGCCTTCGCCGTATCCGCAACATGGTCTGCATGACGATCGTTGACGCGCTCGTTTCCGATACTGAAATTCAACGAAAAGTGCGCGGCGTCGTAAGGGTTTCCATCGCCGTACCAGTAGTCGCGCACCTTATACTTCATGGTCCACCAGGGCATTGCTTGAATAGGCGGACGCGTGGTGTTGCGCATGAGCTCTTTGAGCGGAGTTTCTTCTTCGGTAGTTAGGAGGCCGGTGTTCGCTGGGTCGGCGAGCCTCGCCGCCAGGTTCCATGCAGCGTACTGTCCGTAATTATCGCCACGCACAACATTTCCGCGCACATCGGTGAGATCAGTGGGCCGCTGGATAACGCTGTTGCTCGCGAGTCCCGCTACCACGACCCCGTTGACGACACCGGCGTGGCAGGCGAAACAGTTGGGGCTCGCGTATTCAACGCCCTCGCGCTCGAGACGTGACAGGCCAAGATTGATTGGCGAACCTGCGTCCTCGGTTGGCGAGGGCAGCGCTCCCTCGCTGTAAAATTTGCCCGCTACCGACGTGGGGTCGTAACCCAGCTCGTCGGCCTTGCCCTCTGCGATGGCTTGCTGAAAATACAGTCCGCTCATCGGTAGCGCGAGATCGAACATCGTACCAGAGAGAATCTGGTCTAAACCCTCTTGCCCAGCGGCCGAGTAGCCGTCGCGATCAAAACCATAGAACTTGACCGAGAATTCGTTTTTGTCAGAATAGACGCTGCTAAAAAATACACTTGAGCACACAGCAACAGCGATCACCCCGGCTGCGCGAGTGGCACGGGCAATTGAGAGGGGACGCCTCGCCTGCGAGAAAGAAAATTTCATACTGCTTACCTCTATAAAGTTGTGAGTTACCTGTTAATTTTGTATCTATTTTTGGGCTCCTGTTCAGACTAAAGGCTAGAGAAACCTAAGGTATTATTGTCAGCTTATAACTTGTTTTAGGTTTTCCTGTTTTTTCCTCAAAAAAAATCATAAACACTCGCACCTAGTTAGGGCGCCATGCTACTCTGCCATTTATCTTTATGAGACAGTGTCTAAAAATGAGAATTTATCAATATTGACCGGCTTGTCAATTCCTAATATGGTGCGTGGAATATGAAAAACTATTTTCAATCCCAGAGCATTGGCGAAAAAAAGCGTGCCCGAACTCGCGGCCTGTTGCTTGATACCGCGATTGATGTGTTTTCAGTAAAAGGCATTGAATCGGCCAGTGTGCAGCAGATTACGACAGACGCAGGGCTGGCCAATGGTACTTTTTACAACCATTTCAAAGACAAGGATGAGCTGGCATCCGCTTCCGCTGAAGCGATTGCGTTGGTGTTTACTAAGCGCCTTGATAAAGAGATGCTTGACTTGAATCGAGGGGTTTCTCGCATCGTAGTGGCGTCATGGGCTGTGATGCTCATCGCATTCGGTGCAAAAACTTGGGCCGAAGTTATGCTTTCCCAATTTCAACGCCAACCCACTGCACATGAAGACGCTTTCCGCTACATGAGAGCTGACATAGAACTTGCGATTGAGCAGGGTGATATCGATGGCGAGGTTGATCAATTTCTGATGGAGCAAATCGCGACGCTGATGATCGCCGCTATGCGCCGAATGCTGCTTGTCGGCCGCATTGATGAAATCCCTAATCGAACCTGCCAGCACATTTTGAGATTGTTAGGCATGACACCCGCAAAAGCGAAACGCGTGGTTGAGAAAGTCGCCGAGCATCCTCTATTGAGGGATAATCGATAGTACGGTCGTTAAAGGTACTGACAAGATGGTACTGACAACCTAATCCCAGGCCCCAGCAACCCGCCCAAGGCACAATCACAAATGTACCGGTGCCATAGATTACCGCATAAAATCATCCAAGAAGCCTTATGGCTCCAACATCGATTTAATCTGAGTCGTCGGGTGGCTTTGGGAGTTTTTCGGGAGAGGGGCGGGCCTATGGCCAACGGACTATGCCAGGACCAACGGACTCTCAAAATCCATAGTCCGTCGCTCCAAATCGTAAGCGCATGAAAAGGTGGAAAAAATTGTGGGCCCACGAGGATTCGTACCTGGGACACATGGATTATGAGTCCCTCGCTTACTAATTCTCCCAACTCACCACAACTGCCTGCGATAGTTAAGCCCCTGGGTAATAGCACTTTCTCGTAGACCGTCAATTGTCAGTTTTTGTGTCGATTTGGCTGGCAGTGTCCCATGAGTGTCCCATGAGCGAGGAGGGGGCTTAGATAGTCTTGCAGTTCAACTCAACGATCATTCCTCCTGACCTTTCCCCTAGATTAGTACCACTCGCAGGATGAGAAATTCATTCTAAGCTGCCCGCTCAGCAAACACCACCGGGGGCAAATAATTCAGTGAACTGTGTGGTCGCACGTTATTGTAATGCTCTCTCCATTTATCGATTTCCCACCTCGCCTCATCAAGCGATCTGAACCAGTGTTGGTTTAAGCATTCATTTCTGAACTTACCATTGAGGCTTTCTACAAAGGCATTCTGAGTAGGTTTCCCTGGCTGAATAAAACTCAGCTTTACACCTGACTGCTTGCTCCAGAAGAACATCGCCTTACTCGTGTATTCGGTTCCATTGTCGCAAACTATGTTCTTTGGAAAGGGGCGAAACTCCTTTAATTCGTCTAAGAAACGGGCAACTTGATTGCCAGTGATCGAAACTGACACCAGGTGACCAACCATTTCTCTCGAATAGTCGTCAACAATATTAAGTACCCGAAAACGTCTGCCATTGCTTAGCTGATCTGAAACGAAGTCCATGGACCATCTCTCGTTTATGTTAAGCGGCACCTCCATTGGTAGTCGCGGACGCTGTAGCTTCTTGCGCTTCTTGCGCTTCTTTGTTCGAACTTGGAGGCTTTCCTCCGTATAAACCCTGTAAGTCCGCTTCTTATTGACGACTAGCCCTTCGCCCTTAAGAAGGCTATGAAGAATCTGATACCCATAGCGAGGATATTCAACCGCAAGTGCCTTCATCCGTGCGCGCAGCTCCAGATCACCTCCTGAGCGGGCCAGATAGCGATAGGCAGTTCGGCTAAGCCCTGCAAGACTACACGCTAATCGTTCGCTGATTCGATGACACTCAATCAGGTGAGTAACGACTTGCTTCTTGTCTGCGGGCTTCACCACCTTTTTGCCAGCACATCCTTCATCGCTTCGACTTCAAGTAGCTTGTCAGCGAGGAGCCGCTTTAGTTTATTGTTTTCCGTTTCAAGCTCTCGAAGGCGCTTAGCCTCGTTCACCTCCATGCCGGCAAACTTGCTACGCCAGTTATAAAAAGTGCCATTCGAGATGCCCAGATCTCTGCAAATGTCTTCAACCTTGGCCCCAGCCTCATGTTTCTTGATTGCCTTAATGATTTGTTCGTCTGTGTACCGCTTCTTCATATCGAGATCTCCATCCTGTTAGATTAACTGGAAATCTCATCGTGGTCATGGTTCTAAAAATGGGGGATAGGTCAAGGAATATTGGGTGATTTCAGACGGGAATCTGTGACGCTTGTACATTTTTGATTGAGTCATGGGCGGAATACTGGCAGATTGGGAGCTAACTTTTCAGTACCCTCTTTGGTATTGACGGCGTATTTCGGGTTTTGAACGACAGATTTCAGTTCGAAACAATCGAAGTGGACGTTAATGGCGACGCCACAGAAATCCTACATAAAAACTCTGTTGTTGTTAAATCGCTCGGGGTTCCTCATGGTGATGTCCCTGCTCTAAGTTTTCGGGTAGAGGTCGGCAACCAGAGCATAGCTTTCAGTAGCGATCAAAATGGGACCGACCCTAGATTCATAGAATTCGTTAAGGGTGTGGACTTGTTGGTAGTGCATTTTGCGGGCAACGAAGACGGGTCGGGAAGGGCCGATTTGCACGCTAAGCCAAGTGTCTGGGGAAAGATTGCAAACGAAGTGATTCATTCGGCAAAACAAGCCTTCTTACAATAGGCATTTTACACAATCAGATGGAAGGCTAACAATAAAGAGGCCGCTTATCTAATTTCCTTTCTATTTAATTGGGTTGCCCACGTTGAACACACCAGAATCCCGATAGTCTTTCTTGGGATCGCGCTCGATATCTGGAGGGAAGATATCTCGCTTACAGCGGTAATAGTTTACCCGGTAGCTGCCTTCCGATGCTCGATTATAAGTGATGTACAAAGCCCGGCGAGGATGTTCACTGCGGTTGGGACCGGAGCGGTGAGGGATATAGGAATCGAAAAAGACGATGTCGCCTATCTCACTTGGTAGCAATTTCCAGCTCAGGGTCTCGGCAATATCGGGATCGATGGTGGCATCAGCTGCTGTCGGCAAGACTCCCTGCCGGTGATGCCCCGGCACCATTTCCAGGCAGCCATTTTCTTTGTTACAGGGATCGATGCTCACCATCATGGTAATGTGATACGTCGGACCGAACGAATTGAAGGCCGGTGCGTCCTGATGGGGCAGGAATCCATTGCCACCGGGTAATTTGAAATTGATCTTCTCTTTGAACAACACTGCCGGTTCTCCCATCAACTCGGATAATATTCCAATCAGTCTTTCACCCCGCAGCATTGCATCGAAGCCAGCATGGAATTGCAGAAAATTTTCCACCCTGCAGAGTTGCCGACCACCGGGCTCGCCCACAGGGGCTTCGAAATATTTCATCCATTTGCCCGCGCTCTCGGGGCGCGCCTGCATATCTACCACCCAAGCTAGCAGCTCTTTCTTCTGGCTCTCGGTGAAATAGTCACTGATTTTGAGGCAGCCGTCATGTTGCCAGACATTTAGTTGCTCTTCGCTAAGGTAATTACTCATGAGAAGTGATGATCCATTATTTCTATACTGCAATCAGGAGATGGCATCTTGTTGCTCAAGATGTTTTTTCGCCATGCTCCGATAGATGTCCAGATCCGGTACTGGTTGGTTTTGTTGCTTGGCTAATTCGTCCCAGGCCCTCACCTCGATATGAAGAGAGTGCAGGGGATCGCTCTCGAAGGCTGCGGACTCTGCGGCGGACATGGGACCTCCTTGAAATATCAGGGTCTGCTTCGAAGCCGGGGATAACTTGTTGTAGTACGCAGAACTTCTCGCACACAGGTACCGCTTCGTCTCCACATGCCTTTCCACTAAGGTGGCTATCTTCTCAGAAAAGCCTCTAATCCGTAGAAAATCGGCGCCCACTTTCTCATGGCTTATGCGACCGTAGCCGCCCATGTTGTCTGTCTCGTCGTACTCCGCACAGATATGCCCCAGATCATGAAAAAATGCAGCCAGAATGACTTCATCATCATGGCCCTGGCGCCGGGCTAATTCGGCACACTGGCTCATGTGCTCGATTTGCGAGACAGGTTCGCCGATGTAGTCGTCTGCACCGCGCTTGAGGTAAGGCTCAAAAACTTGGTCTAGCACTGATTCTATTTTGCAGTTCATGGATGTTTGTCCTGGCTAGCTGCTCTCTATAGCTCTTGAATCTTTACATCGAAAAGATTCGCGCCATTAATGCACCGGTTCTGCTCGAGTCCGGTGAAGAGCAGACGGAATTTAATTGATCTAATCTACCTCGTTCAATTCTACAAACTCCATTAAGCAGAGCGAGAGAGAAAAAGTCATTTTCACTCCTTTCTGGGTAACTATAGATCTAGGCAATATTTTAACAGAAAATCCTGCAGCGATGTAGAAGACCCCCAACCCCTATTTCAAATTCAAAATTTGGTTATTTTTAGATATTTTGATCGAACAGGAGGTAGCTCATATGTCTTCAAAAATATCTGTAGCAATATCATTCAATGGAATCGCAAACTTTCTTGGTGTCATTCGAGTTATAGGTTCGTTAATTTTTCAAGCGGTTACTGGACGATCGATAGGTAGTTTGTAGGAGATAAAGTGTTTGACGTTCAATGACGCTCCTATGCGTTTTCCGAGCATTCCAGTGATGAGCTAGTGGTTACATCGGGAGACGTGCGATCAGCCCCTTTAAGCCTGATAACCTGGGTTGCTTTATGATTCACGTAAACAGAACTGATCGAGGGTTGGCTAAAGAGGGGCTTCGTTATTTTGGGAAAGATTAGGGCATGAGTAGGGTGCCCGGTGCCTAAATCGATCTTGGGTTCTGATGAGGGTACTGAGCAGGGAGTGGCGTCAATTATTAATAGCAGTTAATGGTTAATATACTAAATTAAATTTCTCTTCGACTTCTGCCTCTTCCGCCACTAATCCCCGAAGACTTGCTGATTCAGTCGACTGTAATTTCAGCGAGAAGCCTTATAGAAAAGGATTACAATCCCATTGTCATCCTAAGCAAATATTTTTGAATAACAAAAAAGCGCCGGCTTTAGAGCCGGCACTCAACTACAAGGGGAGAGACGCAAATCGTTAAGTCGAAGAGAACGATAGTTGATTCGTATTACACTGCTATGACAGGCTCAAAAAACTCTCGCCATGGTAACTATTTCTCAGCTTACAGAGCATTACTGATCAATACTTCACCCGCAACGTTCTTAATCTCCAAAGTGATATCGAGTTTCTCATTCCATTCGACTGAGATCAGGCCATAGTTTGCCTCTGGGAAAGCCTGCCCCACTCTATGACGATTCGGGCTTATAGCTTTCCATTTCTCAGTCAAACCCGAAGACGTCAATTCAATCAGGGCCGGTTTTGCGCGCTGTGGAATTCGGTTTAGCTCTGACCAATGCACATCGCCCGAGAGAAATATGGTCGGTACCTGTGAGTATTGGTTCACGAGGTCTAATAGCGCAGTCCTCGCTCTAGGAAAATTGGCCCACGATTCCCAGCCTGTAAATTCAGCTAGTACCTGAATGCTAGAACCAATTAGTCTCAGATCTACATCTTCCGCAAATTTTTTTCAAGCCAAGTCCATTGCGCATCGCCGAGAAGTTCGGCGTCAGCATCCAGTACGGCCTCATAGTGCCCGCGGCTCTCCTCAAAGCGCTGTGAGCGCAAATTACTATCTGTTATCTCGTTTAGCGCAGTTCGATTCCAACGAAGATCAAGAAGCAGCAATTGAATCACTCGCGGTTCTACGCCGTTAAGGCGCGCGGAGGCTGCAGGTTCGGTGAATAGAACACTTGAGTAAATGCCGCCTTCTTGTGTTCGTCGCGGACTTGATTCCGGCTCCTCCCAAAAATCCAATAGCAGCTGCCGCAAGGCTTCTTTGCTCGGGGTATTCCTTGCCGGCATCATTGCGTCCATAGTCATGATCGTCCCATGTTGCATAGGTCGCTATTTGTTCGCGCAGCGCCGCGAAACCAGGGATTGCAGCTAGCCGTGCGTACTTTCTACTTAGCACAACGACGTCGTCCAATTCACCATAAATATTGTCGCCGAGAAAAATGAATGCGTCGGGTTTGTCCTCAAGGACCGAAGTCCAAATGGGTTGAGGTTTATCCTGATGACTACATGAGCCAAAGCCAATACGCGTAACGTGTTGCGCCGATGCAGCCGCGGAAGCTAGGAGAGAAAAAGTCACTAGTGTTGCGGAATGAATCGCAGCATGGGGCGAAAGGTCGGATGAGACTGTCATCGTAGAAATTCGCGCAGTGGCGCTCCCATGTTGGGATTTAAAGTACGGAAGTCTATGCCAAGTGTATGTATGAGGGTAGCAGCAATACGATTCGAGGTGAGGCAGCCGTTAGGGGTAATAATTTCTCCTCGTGTGTTGATGTCAGGGCCTAGAGCCGCCATCCATACTGCTTCCTCACCCGCGATGCCTTGCGCGTACCGATTTAATGAGTCTTGCTCAGCGTGCTCAGGAGCAGTGGGCGAGTGATGCTGCCAGGACTCCAGCGGGAGCTGGCCTCGCCCGTGATCTGTAGTGATAAAGAACGTTGTGTTATCACGATACGCGTCTAGCCTTTGCAGGGTCGCCCAGACCTCTCCGATAAAGCGATCTGTCCTATTCGCTGCCCAGATATACTCATGATATTTTCCATCGTGTGCGAAGTCGTCTGTCTCGCCATAGCTTATGAAGAGCACATCGGGTTGCTCACGCTCTAGGTATTCGAGCGCGTATCTGTGTGTAAAAACATCATTTCTAACGTTAGTCCATGGTCGTGGGGTATCGAAATAGAACGATTGAATGCGTCGTTCATTTTCGCTCGAAATTACATTAAGGGGGCCAAAAGCATTTACATAAAGTCCACTCCTTTCAACATTAAGTATCGAGGGAAAGACATCCCAAGAGGTAAATGCAGCAGCGTAGTGAAGCCTATCTTTCCTGGTGTTGTCGCGAAGTAACTCGATAAAACTTTTATTTGCATTTGGCACTTTATCATTCGAATTTATCAAATTATCTACGACTCCTGTTAAGATTTCTGAGTAGCCCGGATAGGAAAAATTTTTTCTATTACTGACCTCTGCACATGAACCGTGGCGCAGATCGCCAACGAAAGCTCCCTGTTTGAAAGCCGTGCCATGCATGAAGGGCATGAGTTTCCGTGCTCTTCGCTCTGGTATGTCGTCCCAATAGTCTTCTCTCAGTGCATCCGCTGATTTAGTAAATTCCTCGCTGTTGAGGAGAGATTCATCGATGCCCGTGAAAAGTTCCTGCCAGCGCAGTCCATCGAGTGTTATGAGTACGACTTTATCTGCTGCAAGCGACACTTCAGCAGAACAAAGTAAAAAAAGGAAAAAGATCAATCTCAACGCCATTAACTAACTCTCCATATTAAAATGGGCGCGGTTGATGATCGCGCCATTTCAAAGTGTTTACTTTTCGCTCGCCCAAGCGGCCCGGCTGATTTTTCTTTGGGCGGGCGAGAATCGCTGACTCATTAGAAATCAACCGTCATCGCGAAAGATGCTGTTCTGGGTGCGCCTATCCATGCTCCCCAAGCAGCGATTCCCCCGAGGTAGGACTCGTCAAAGACATTGTTAACGACAAAACGGAATTCGAAGGACTTGAGTGCCTCGCCAATCGAATCTCCGTCTATGCCAATGTAAAGATCAGACACGGTGTATTCCTCAGCGACAACGGCATTGGCGCGATCCATGAATCGATCTCCAACATACTTCGTTGAGAGCCCTGCGAAATACTGATCGCGCGTCCAATCAAGCGAGGCGACCCACATGGTTTCGGGGGTTGCTACCACTTTGTTGCCGGCCACAACGCCGATCGCTGCATCAGCATCGGCGCCAAGTCCGGTGCCGATGTAAGTTGCGTCCGTGTTGGTATAAGACGCGTACAGTGACCAGTTGTCGTTCAATCTAACTGTGCCAGCAAGTTCAAAACCATTTGAGCCGATACCACCTACGTTGTCGTAACGACCAGCCAATCCGATCGTATAATTCGGAATGTTGCCTGCTATCTGAGGACCAAAAAACTCGAGGCGGTTGTTGAATTCGTTGTCAAAGTACACGGCACTCCCATTAAAACGCGGACTCACAAAGCGAAGACCAAGCTCCATATTTTTAGCTACTTCAGCTTCGAGATCCGCTGCTGAGGTGCCCTCGCGCTCCAACACTAGATCGAGCAGTGGTTTTACGTTCTCGGAATAACCGATGAAAACTTCAAGTCCGTCTAGTGGAGTTTGGTATGTAGCACCGCCGCTAAGGAGCGTGTCGGACTTGGAATTGAGGCTCTCAGGAGCCGCTACTCCAAAGACGTCTTCTTCGTTATTCTTAACATCGAATCTTCGCATGCCAGCGGAAAGAGTGAATTGACCGATGCTGAATTCGTCTTGGAGATACCACATTGTCGTTTCACGATTGAAGTCTCGGCTGTACTGAATCCAGTAAGGAGTTTGATTGAATTCGATCCCCACCCGTGCGTCGATTAGTTTGTGCCAGTCGCGGTATTCTATACGCGTCGAATCCTCCATCCAGAGGCCGCCACTGACCACGTTCTCACCTCCAGCAAGCGGAGTCGTGAAATCAAAATCGGCTGTGAAACCGCTACGATCGCGTTGGTAGTGAGTATGACGATATGACTGAACCGGTATCGCACCTTGACCGTAACAGAGTGGGTCACTTTCAGGTCCCGTACCGCCGTAAGGGAAGGTGATTGAGGATTCGCAACCCGGCTCTGGAGAAAGCGCTTCACCTGCTGCGTTTATGTAATAGATAGCGCCTATGCCACTGCCACCTAGCACTGGCAAGTTACCTTCAACCTCGTATTCTGCTCCTCCATTGTCGTCAACAAGATCAACAATGCTGGGCGGAATCCAGTCTCCTCGGCCTTCCATTTGGTGGTCGTAGAGACCCAAGGTGGCGTTGAAGTTATCGCTCGGCTCGATATCTAATTTGAGGTAGCCGAAACGATTCTCTCGAAGCGTTGACCATCCTTGACGATAGACTTGGTTGATATAGGGAGTGTTGGTCCAGTTGCCATTAAGTCTATCGCTGTCGGCATCTTCAAGGAACTCACCTTTAGTGATGCGCTGGTAGTTGTCTTCTTGGATGTCATCGTAGGCGTAGTAACCAGTAAGCGTATACGAATCCATTTCTGTTACGAACTTTGCGGCCATGTGATCTCGCTCGTTCTGAGCCGAACCTTCCATCCAGTCGGTTGCTTCGTTATGGTTAAAAGAAACCCAAGCGCGAGTGGTATCGTTGAGCATTCGCCCCGTATCATAGCGGCCATAGTAGCGCTGCGATTCAAAATCACCTTGTACTAGCTGAACTCGCATGCGCTGCTCTTCTTCTGGCGAGTTTGTAGTGAAATTGAGTGTGCCGCCGAGGGACTCTGTCGTTCGCGTGTCGATAGACGCGATACCTTGGTTAACTTCGACACCACCCGAGTTCATCGTATCGATGTAGCGATTCGCTTTTGCTCCACCACCGTAGTTCGAATCACCATTCGGAAATCCATCAATAGTGGTGCCAACCTGCTGATCGCTCAGGCTCGTTTGGTAGCCGCGTAGATTAATCGTTGTTGACCAGTCGTCGAAACCGAACGTGTCTCCTTCAGTTATATTCACGCCTGGGAGGTTATCGATTGTAGATAGAATCGATGTGATGGGGCTCTGTTGATCATTCATTGACTGCGTAGTCGATAGTGCCGAGTACGATCTGGCAGCGCCGGTAATGACGATTTCCTCTATGCGCTCCAAATCTTCACTTTGCTGTCCGTTTGCATAAGGCAAAGCTGAGATTGCGAATAATGGCAGAATGCCATATCTAATTTTTGATTTTGTAGAAAAATTCATGCTCATGAAACTCTCCGTAGCAAACCAAAGGGGCATTGTGGAGTAATGCAATCATTGGAGTGCTGAATAAATTTGACCAGATGATAGAGTGTTAATCCTGCGTACGAGTCGCTGCCATAAAATTTCACAAAAGCCAACGTAGCCTCTCTGCGTAGGCCTCTAGGAGTCGAGGAGAATACTGAGTGTTAATGACAGAACCAAGTCAAAGATTTGACAGATTTGTTACGGTTATTGAATTGATCGACTTTTCGATAATCGTGGAATTAAGTTTGTTTGGGGTATGGGCAATTAATTATTGGGTGAAGGGACGCGTGAAGCGGGGGTGAACTATGCGGTCGCATATGTGTTGAAGTGTTCCCGCCATTCAGCAATAACCACTCGTGCTTCCTTTAGTGACCTGAACCAGTTGGCGCTGAGACACTCTTTTCTGAACTTACCGTTGAGGCTCTCCACAAAGGCGTTCTGCGTAGGTTTACCTGGCTGGATGAACCCCAGTTTGACTCCGGTGTCGCCTGACCAGAGGAACATTGCCTTGCTAGTGAATTCAGTGCCGTTGTCGCAGACAACCGTCTCAGGCTGGCCACGCCGCTCAATGAGTTCGCTTAGAAAGCGTGCTACTTGCCGGCCTGATATCGAGACAGAGACCAGTCGGCCAATCATCTCGCGGTTATAGTCGTCGATCACATTAAGCACCCGAAAGCGCCGTCCACAGCTGAGTTGATCTGAGACAAAGTCCATTGACCAGCGTTCGTTTACGCGGGTTGGAACCACTATGGGAAGTCTTGGTCGCTGTAACTTTTTACGTGATTTAGTCCGCACTTGCAGCCCTTCCTCGCGGTAGATACGGTAAGTTCGCTTCTTGTTTGCCACCAGCTTCTTTTTCTTGAGCAGCGCGTGCAGGAACAAATAGCCATAGGACGAATGCCGCGTGGCAAGCTCCTTAAGTTTGGCTCTGAGCTTGCTGTCATCCTTAGGGTGCGCTTTGTAACGGTAAACTGACCGTTGCAGCCCAGCGATCTGGCAGGCCCTGCGTTCACTCAGCTGGTAACTGTCGATTATTTGAGCAACCGCCAGCCTGCGAGAAGCAGGCTTCACCACTTTTTTGTGAGAACGTCCCTCATCGCCTCGTACTCCAAAAGCTTCTCGGCGAGCAGCTTCTTAAGCTTGCCGTTCTCCTGTTCTAGCTCGCGCAGCCGCCTGGCGTCGATCACTTCAAGGCCGGCGTACTTGCTACGCCAGTTATAGAATGCCCCCGACGAGATGCCTAGCTGCCGACAAAGGCCATTGACCTTTGCGCCAGCCTCGTGCTCTCTGATCGCTTTGATGATCTGTTCTTCGGTGTCTCCCTTCTTCATAGTGAGATCTCCGTACCGTAAGGTAAATTAGGAATCGCATCGTCGTCATGGGCTAATTTCTGACGTAAAGGTCGGCACAATGCACGCCGGCGGTGCGGACGCTATAAAGAGGCACATAGAAATCCTCAATATGATGCATTGAGCACTTCTACACCAAACATTCTTGAATTTTCCCAGCTTCTGTAACCATCCGATATTTATAGATAATAGCTAGAATTTTACAAAAGGATTCTATGTGGCACCAAAATTGCTGGGCCTTATTCGTTCCCATAACGTTAAATAAGGCTTAGGAGTGTATTCATGAATTTTCGAAAAACCTACAAACACTTGTTGGCTATGGCAGTGCTAACAGCAGGCTCAGGAGCGGGTGCTATCGCTCACGCTCAGGAGTCTAGCGCGTCGGATAATACAGAAGAAATAGAAGAAATCATCACCACGGGCTCTCGCGGCCGCCCTCGCACCGTGTCGGATTCACCGGTTCCTATCGATGTTTTCAGTGCTTCAGATTTGGAAGCTGTCTCATATACTGATACCAATGACATTTTACAAACTCTGGTACCTTCTTATAACGTTTCACGCCAGCCTATCTCTGACGGTGGAACTTTTATTCGCCCAGCGCAACTGCGCGGTATGCCCACAGACAAAACCCTAGTACTTGTAAACGGCAAGCGTCGACACAGAGCCGCCCTAGTTTCAATTGGCGGATCGGGAACACAGGGGCCGGACACGGCGACCATCCCTTCAGCGGCACTTAAAAGCGTAGAGGTTCTGCGTGATGGCGCCGCGGCGCAATACGGCTCGGATGCCATTGCCGGTGTTATCAATTTCATTCTCAAGGACAACAATGAAGGTGGCAGCCTGACCGTAGACAGCGGTGAATTCTTTGAAGGGGACGGCAAGCAAATAACGGTTCAGGGCAATATAGGTTTACCGCTAGGCGCTAGTGGTTTTATGAGCATTTCAGGTGAGTACTTCGACACCGAATCCACCGTACGTGCAGAGCAATATTGCGCATCCTGGTTCTGTGTAGACCCAGATCTTCCCGGCTACAACCCAACTGCCGGTTACACCGTCTTTACCGAAGACCCTGCTTTTCAATCAGGCGTTTCATTGGCGAACACCCTTGATGGCGATGTTGTCCAGCCTTGGGGGCAGCCTGTGGCAGATGCGCTGCGCATCTTTATAAACTCCGGCTACCAAATTGACTCCGATACAGAGGCGTATGCGTTTGGTAACTACTCTGAAAGCTCCTCTGCTGGTGGCTTCTTCTACCGTTATCCAGGAAACGGTACGATCGAAAATCTTCGTGAGATAGATGGCTCAATCTACACACCGCTGGAGAAATTTCCAGGTGGCTTCACTCCCAAATTCGAAGGGGATGTAAGCGACTTCTCTTTTGTTGGTGGTATCAGGGGTGAGCTCCAGAACGGACTAGCCTATGACATCAGCGGTCGAACAGCAGAAAGCAAGATTGAGTACACGTTAAGCAATACAATCAATCCGTCTCTCGGTGCTGCCTCACCAACCTCATTCAGACCTGGTGACTTAATAAACCAAGAGACTCAATTTCAAGCTGACTTTACCTACGAAGTAGATGCGTCCGGTCTATCAAGCCCGGTGCTTTTCGCCTTCGGTGCAAGCTATATGGACGAGTCCTATGAAGTCGTGGAAGGAGAAGTAAACTCTTACGTGGCAGGGCCTCATTCACTTCCGGACCCATTCGGCTTCTGCTCAGGGGGGACAACAACCGCAGCCGGCGCTGCAGTAATAGCAGGGGGGTCCAACCTTAATTGTGCTAACTCTAATGATCCGGTATTTCAGGTCGTTGGCGTGGGCTCTAACGGCTTCCCTGGCTTCTCTCCGCAGTTTTCGGAATTGTATGAGCGAACATCGAATGCCTTCTATGGTGATGTGAGTGCAAACCTATCCGATCAGCTGTTCTTGCAAGCAGCGGTTCGTTACGAAGACTATGAGGATTTCGACTCGGAGGTTGTTTATAAACTAGCCGGTAAATTCGATATCAATGACAACATTGGTTTTAGAGCGTCAATTGGTACAGGTTTCCGCGCACCAACACCTGGCCAGCAAGGTACGATCAATGTATCAACCCGCTTGCCGAATGGCCTTCCGGTGGCAACAGGTTTGTTTCCTGCCGGTGGCCCTGTTGCTCAGGCTCTGGGGGCTAAACCGCTCGCACCTGAGACATCGGACAATCTATCCTTCGGTATGACAGCCAATTTGGGCGACTTGGATCTAACAGTCGATTTCTACTCTATAGATGTGGCCGATAGAACTAATGCTATTTCTACAAGAGACGTGTCTACTGACCCAGACTCAGGCAGCGCCTACCAGAACTTTTCTCTGTTAGATGCCGCCGGTGTTGCGGGGGCTAACTCAATTGGTGGTGTGTTCTACTTCGCCAACGCATTCGACACTACAACTCAAGGTGTCGATATTGTAGCAAGCTATCCGCTTGATTGGGGCGTTTCCGGTGTTACAACGCTCACTGCATCATACAACTACAACGAGACCGAATTCGATTCAGACCCGAGTCAATATTTGAATGCAGAGAATCAGTTTGACTTCGAGAGAAACGATCCGCTTTCTCGTGCCGTATTGACTGCCAATCACAGATGGAACGACCTGACCCTGGTCGGAAGATTGAATTGGTATGGCTCTTCCGAGAACTCCAATACCGGCGGTAGCCCATTGCGTTATCAAGAATTTGATCCAATTACCTTTATAGATCTAGAGGCTCAGTATCAAATCAATGACACGATCAAGGTGTCCTTCGGTGGTAGAAACATCACCGATGAATACCCAGAGCGTGACACAATCGCCGACTTCTGCTGTGGTCGTATTTACTCTTCCGGTACTGTCGTTGGCTGGCAGGGTGGTTACTATTACGCGCGTTTGCGAGCTGACTTTTAGCCTTTGCTGAACTTGACCTTTCCCACAAGCTAAAACCACGGGGAAAGGTCATTATCACGCCATATATCGAATACCGCTATAACTCCAAGCTAAGCGACGAGAACAGTCGGGTTGCCGATTGGTTGCTGCGTCTCACTCAAGCGCATAAACGCTGGGGTTTCGGGCTCTGCTTCCTGCACTTGCGCAACGTCAAGTGCTTTGGCTGGAACCACAAACGCGTCTATCGCATTTATCGCGAACTAGAGCTAAATTTGCGCATAAAGCCACGCCGTCGCATTCCAATTAGCTGTTTAGTTGGGCAGAAACCGGTGGGTCATTACATTCTAGCATCGGCCTTCTAGCAAGACCTTCTCACTAGCCCCTGCTCACAGACATTCTGATAAGCTATACGAAAGCCAACGCCCAAACTAAGCGCCGTCACCAGTTATGATCACTATTCATTCGCCAAAACTCGACAGGCTTTCACATCCACTCTTTTCGGCGCAGGGTGTCTGCGTTGCTGCGCTTAGACTCGATCAAATTCACCCAACTATTCATGGCAATAAGTGGTTTAAGCTCAAGCGCAATCTTGATGATTTTCGCGCGCGCGGAAAGCACCGAGTGCTGAGTTTTGGCGGGGCTTATTCTAACTATTTGTACGCACTTGCGGCGGCGGGTAAAGCGTTCGGATTTGAGACAATTGGCGTCGTTCGTGGAGAAATTGTCGAGCCTCTCAATCCGATTCTCGCCTTCGCCGCTGCGCAAGGGATGCAGCTTGTTCCAATGTCGCGCGAAGAATATCGCCGAAAAGAGTCGCCAGAGGTGATTTCACGACTGCTCGCGCGATACGGCGAGGTAGAAATTATTTCTGAGGGCGGGAGTAATCTTCTCGCGGTCGAGGGATGTGCCGAGATTGTGCAATACCTCGATTGGTCCGTTTTCGACGAGACGTGTGACAGCGCGGGTGACGAGTCACCTGCTCGCGTTGTGGCCCTGAGTTGCGGCACCGCAACAACGCTAGCCGGTGTTGTTCATGGTTTGCAGAGTAGCGACGAGGCTAATCGCCAAACACCGCAAGTTTGTGGGGTAGCGGTGCTTCGTGCTGAAGGGTATTTGAGGTCAGAGGCCGCCAAGTGGTTGAATCTTGTGAATGCAGACCGCAGCTCCACTGGTGCCGAAAAAGACGTGGTGATCAGGTGGGATGTCGACGAGCGCTATCATTTCGGTGGTTATGCGAAGAGGACAGCCGAGCTCGAAGCCTTTGTAGGCGGGTTCGAAGTGGTCACGGGAGTCCCTCTAGAGCCGGTTTATACCGGCAAGCTGTTTTATGCGCTTTGCGACCAGATAGCCAGAGGGGAGTATTCACCGGGGAGCCAAATTATTGCCCTGCATACTGGCGGGATCATAAGGTAGGTGACTAAGTCTCTGATAAGGCCTAAGTTGATGGCATAAATTACGCACTGGGCCCACTCGGCAAACGCTGGTAATTTTTCCCACGCCTCAGTTACACTAGGGTATGAGTTCTCTATTTGCTAGCCTAATCAGCACGTCATCCCAGTGGCTTTCGAGGTTTGCCCTCGCTCGTTATCGACGTCTGCTCGCCTGCCTCTTGGGTTTGAGTGCTGTCGCCCTTGTGGGCGCGATCTCGCAGCCACTGCAAGCGTTAGAACCTAGCCTACCCCAGCTGTTGTTTACACTAAGCGATTCCTCTCCCGCGGGAGTCCCTCGTCCGCAGTTCTCAGAGCAGACGCAAGCGGTAAAGCTTGAGGTGACGGCGATTGAGACGCTTGAATTTGGCGATATCGTTGCCTTCGATCTCGGCACGCTAGCGCGAATCGCTCTCACTATCGATCGCGCGAATGTGCTCATAAACGGCGATAAAGTAGTCGAGGCACGCGCAAAAATAGGCGGCTCCGATGTTCAGCTTCTTCTAACCTTTAGCGGCGGTAGTCTGTTCGGTTATTTAAAGGCCGCAGACGAGGTCTTTCAGTTGCAGGCAGCGCGAGTTGCTCAAGACTATGAAGGCTGGTTCTATCGGCCGACAAGCTTGCAGGGTCAGCAGTTGCAGAACGACTATGTGCTTATTGACCATAGCGTTCGCAATGAGCGCGAGCGTTTTCCGCTGCTATCGTTGCAGAACATGAGCCATAAAGAGGACGCGCACAGGATCGATAAACTGATTAGTGTGCTGAGTGAGTCCGACATTAGTCATGCGTCAGGTATAGAGAGTGCTGCGGCGGCCGGATTATCTATTTCTCACGTATTCGAAAAACGCGCGGTTCACCGCGGCGGAAACGTTGTGGCTGCAGTAACGGTTACGAACACTTCTGCTTCCGCAGCAGATGGACACTATTTTGAGTTGTACTTTTTGCCTGAGGCTGCCGAGCTAAGCTGGGGCGCAGCCGATTGTAAGCTCACACTTAGCCTCTCCGCCCAAAAGGTTCTTCGCTGTAACCTTGGCGCTATTGCGGCAAGGTCGGTCAAGCGCGTGGAATTGGTTGTAGGTACGGGAGCATCCAGCCCAAGCCTTTTACAAAGTACCGCCTTGCTAGACGAAACCCTGCGCGCAGATGCCAGCATACGTGTTGTCGCCGATGTTCGAGTCGATTCAGATCTCGATGGCCTGAGCGATTTCAATGAAGAGCTGCTCGGTACAAATGCCAACGATTCGGCGTCATTGGCTACTGCGCCTACGGTGATCGATGTCATCGCGTTGTATTCTGAAGGCGCACGAGAAGCGTATTCGTATGGCGTCGAGACGCGCATAAACCAGCTCGTAGCAGTGGCAAACCAAACCTTTATTAATAGCGGTGTCGATCTTTTGCTAAGAGTGGTTTACCACGGCGCCGCCAACTCGTCGGATTCGCGCGATATGGCAACAACGCTCGATGACTTGCTGGCGCGGCGCGGCGATGCGTTTAATAACATTGAAATACTTCGCAGCGAATATGGCGGCGACATCGTGCTTCACTTTCGCCCGCTCGAGTATGCGGCATCACGATGCGGACTCGCGCCTGTGGGGGGGTATGGTGCGGAGGGCGATTTTTCTGATCCAAGCGAACGGCGCTACTCGGCGGCTGTGCTTGCGATCGACTGCCCCTTAGATATCGTCGTGGCACATGAGGTAGGTCATTTAATGGGACTCACACACTCACTGCGTGAAGACGGCGAGGGCGGCACGTTCGACTTCGCAACGGGTTACGGTGTCGATAATCAATTCGCGACAATTATGGCATTGCCCGCTGCGTTCGGCGTGGCGACTCAAGCGGGCGTATTCTCGTCTCCAAACCTTACCTGCAGCGATTCTCGCTGCGGTATAGCCGAGGGAGAGGTGGGCGCCTCAGACGCAGTCAGTTCGCTTAATCTTGTGCGGCATCAGATCGGACGCTATTCCGACTCTATTCTCGGGCGCTTGCCTGCGCTTGCACTAAAGACACTAAGCGGCAAAGCAACCAAGGCATCTATTGCGATTGGTGCAAGCCGCGATGGATTACGCAGCTTAAGTAATACGGTTTCCGTGGACGATCTCGTGAGTCTGCAGGCCGAGGTCATCGTCGATCCTGAACATATTGCCATGCGAGGATCGGTGCATGTACTGCTCGCACTGGAATCAAGCAACGACATTTTTCAGCTCAGTTCTCAGGGTAAAGTGCATCTGTGGGATGGCACGCTCGAAGGGCTTGAAGCATTCGGCGGCAGTGCGCCACTCAATGCAATCGAGCAGCTGACTATCATGAACCGATTACGCCTAGGCAGCGCTTTCGCAGGCGAACGTCTTGCCGTTTTCGTTGCTTACCAAGTCACAAGCATCGACTCAGAAAGTGAAGAATTAGACACAGAGATCATCTATCCACAGGCTCCTTACTGGCTTTCGATCGAGCCTTAGTATTTTCAGCACTTGCTACTGCAAAGCCCCCCACTCGTGCCGTGCATCGAGCCGTGTCTGGAGCTCACATGCTATACTTCTCCCATTAATTAATCTGCTTAGCTGCTTAGGATTGTTCTCGAAATGACACCTTTCAAAAATATAGGGCTAGTTGGGCGCCCAGGACATGACGGCGTTGTCGACTCGCTCGAGCGGATACTCGATTACTTAGCGCGTCGCGGGCTCACCTCCGTGCTAGATTTTCAGACTGCGGGGCTTGTTAACAATCGCGGCGATAGTCACTGCGATGGTGATGCGCTCGCAGAAAGGTCAGACCTCGTGATCGTGGTTGGCGGCGACGGCAGCATGTTGCACGTGGCAAAAACGATCGCCGAGGCGCAAATACCTGTGATCGGGATTAACCGCGGCAAACTCGGCTTTCTTACCGATATTCCACCAAGCAAAATAGAAGACGGCCTCGAAGAGGTTCTCAATGGTAATTTTAGTGTCGACCGTCGATTCATGTTGGCCGCGTCTAAGCGCGAAGAAAATGGCACGGAGCGTGCTCTGGGAATGGCGCTTAACGACATAGTGCTCCACCCAGGTAACGCCGCTCAAATGATTGAATTCGAGTTATTTGTCGACGGCCGCTTTGTTTATAGTCTGGCGTCCGATGGTCTTATCGTGGCGACACCTACAGGCTCTACAGCGTATTCGCTTTCCGCTGGCGGGCCAATTATGCACCCAACGCTAAACGCGATCGTGCTGGTTCCGATGTATCCGCATAGCCTCAATAGCAGGCCTATAGTAGTCGATGGTGACTGTGAGATTAAGCTTGTTGTTGCTGCAACGGAAAACCTTCGTCCTCAAATTAGCTGCGACGGGCAGGAAGTGTTTGAGACGCAAGCCGGCGACGAAATCATGATTCGTAAGTCGCCGAGTTCATTGAAACTCATTCACCCTCTTGAGCACTCTTTCTATGGCGCCTGCCGTTCAAAACTTGGTTGGGGTAATCGCCTCGAAAAAGAAGAATAGGGGCTTGGTAATCATGAACAAGTGCGCCTCATGAAGAGAATTCGTGCTGTAAGTGTGCCGCTCGACTTTGATCTGCGCCCAGTAATTGCCACGCTGAACCGCTCCGGCTATCGACTGCAGGTAAGCGAAGAGTCTGGAGAGCAGGTGGTTTGGGTGCATGATGACGCGCAAATTGCGCCCATTCAGCGTCTAATCGAGGCGCAGGCTCGTGGCGAGCTAGACTCACAGGATAGGGATGCAGTAGAGAAGGGTGCCAGTGTTGCCCAGACACTCGTGATGGCGATGTGGCGTCTAGGTGCTTTCTTTCGAACATGCCCGCTAGCCTCGGTGCTCGCCGCTCTATGCCTTGTCGTTGCCGGAATGAGCCAACTCGGCAGAGATCTTCGCGGCCTCGAATGGTTATTCTTCCCCCCGGTAACGTTCGCCGGTTTCTCGGATCTAGCACTTCAGTTATTCGAACCTACCCTGTTTCTCCGTGCGCTAACCCCAGCGCTGCTACATTTCGGTGAAATCCATCTCGTCTTTAATCTCCTTTGGCTGTTCTATTTCAGCCGGCAAATAGAACGCGCGCAGCCGTGGTTGCTCGTGGCCGTGGTTTATGCGGCGACTGCATTGGCGGGCAATGTTGCGCAATACTATTTCGGTGGTTCGAACGCCTTCGGCGGATTGTCGGGACTCATCTATGGATTGGTAGGCTATACTTGGGTCCTGGGCGTTTTAGTGCCTAGTAGGCAAGTGAAGCTGCGGACGAGTACGTTTTGGGTTTTCGTTATCGCGCTGTTCGGTATGGCACTCTTTGCAAGCGACAGTATCGCCTCGGAAGCGCATGCCGGTGGGCTTATAGCAGGGCTTATCGCAGGATTTTTTGTCGCCCTTTGGCAGCGCACCAAGTCAAAGCCTACTCTGCTGCGTTAGATTTAAGCAAAGCGAGAGGGAATAGTGGGTTAAGGTTATTCATAGCGAATATTTTTAACGGTCGAGAGTAAGAGAGTGAGTCATGTCAGAGCAAATACCCGAAATTCCGTTCGATAAACCCGAGAGCATCGATGCACTTGTTGAGGCTATGACGCCAACGATTTATGAAAACCTTAAGACTGCTGTCGAGCTTGGTAAGTGGGGTGATGGCGAAAGGTTAAGCCCCGGACAGGTTGAGTCTTGTCTTCAGGCAATTATTCTTTACGAAACTAAAAATCTACCCGAGAGTGAGCGGATCGATTCATCGATACCCACGGGCTGTTCCAGCACGCTTCAGTAGAGGTGCCTTGGATCAAAGCCTCGGTTGAAGGTCTCAGTTGAAGGTTTTGGTTAAAAGTCTGCTGAAAACGAGCAAAGTAATTGGGTAAACAGAATGCAAAAAGGATCGAGAGATGCATGAATACGCCAAGGGCATAGTACGCAAGATGTCGGCCAGACTCGAAGACACCGTAGCCTACTCGCTGCGACTTGGAGATCACCTCGTGCCTGCAAACGAACTGGTTGAAAAACAAATAAGGTTAAAATTTACCGGCGCTATTTTTTGCGTTAACTGCGGCCGTAAATCAAGCAAGAGTTTTAATCAGGGCTTCTGCTTTCCGTGTTTTCAAAAGCTCGCCGCCTGCGACTCGTGCATCATTCACCCCGAGCGTTGTCATTTCGATCAAGGCACGTGCCGCGAACCTGCGTGGGGCGAGCAGTTTTGCATGCAGGATCATATTGTGTATCTCGCCAATTCCTCTGGGCTCAAAGTTGGGATAACGCGTGCAACGCAGGTGCCGACGCGCTGGATCGATCAGGGTGCGACGCAGGCGTTACCGATTATGCGCGTGCGCACGAGGCTTCAGTCTGGCGCGGTCGAGGTGGCGTTTAAGCAGCACGTCGCGGACAAAACGAATTGGCGCGATATGCTTAAAGGCACGGCAGACTCGCTCGATATGCCAGCCGAACGGGATCGCTTAGTGGCCGAGTGTCGTAATGAAATCGAGGCGATGACAGAGAGCTTCGGTGATTTTGCACTGAGCGCGATTAATGGTGTTGATACCGTAGAGATTAGTTACCCCGTAGTTCAGTATCCAGAAAAAATAGTCTCGCAAAACTTCGATAAAAATCCCTGTGTAGAAGGGACGCTCCTCGGCATAAAAGGCCAGTACCTTTTATTCGATACTGGGGTGATCAACCTGCGTAAATTCACAGGTTATGAAGTCGCGGTGAGTTATTAGAAAGCACTCGAAAGCATTAGATAGCACAGGAAAGCCAAGTAAAGCTCAGAAAAGCGGAGTAAGCAGAAGCGTATGAAAGATGCCCCAGCGACAACGATTTATCTAAAAGACTACGCAGCACCGGCGTATTTAATCGACACTACAGACCTGACATTCGATCTGTTTGAAGACCATGCGGATGTTCGCTCGATACTGCATTTAGCAGCCAATCCATCCGCGGCTAAAAGCGACACTCTTGTCTTGCATGGCCAAGAGCTCGAGCTTAAGGAGCTGGCCTTAACGAGTAAAACCGGTGCTCGCGTGGTCGTTGAGGCGAGTCACTATGTGATCGCCGACGAGGCGCTCACTATTCCTTCGCTGTCGGCTTTGCTGGGCGATGACACAAGCAGCTTCGAGCTGCGCTGCCACACGCGAATCGAGCCGCAGAATAACACCGCGCTCGAGGGTCTTTATAAATCGAAGAAAATGTTCTGCACGCAGTGCGAGGCCGAAGGCTTTCGCCGTATTACCTACTACCTCGACCGCCCCGATGTGATGTCGAGTTTTGTGACAACCATTAGCGCCGAAAAAGCACGTTATCCGGTGCTATTGTCTAACGGCAATAAAATTTCTGAGGGAGAGGTCGCCGGCAGCGAAGGAGAGCGCCATTGGGTTAAATGGGAAGATCCATTTAAAAAGCCGAGCTATCTTTTCGCCCTCGTTGCCGGCGATCTCGCCAGCGTCGACGATTCTTTCGTGACCAGCAGCGGTCGGGAAGTGCTTCTGCGCATCTTTGTCGAAGACAAAGACCTCGATAAATGTGCGCACGCGATGGAGTCTCTGCAGCGCGCGATGCGTTGGGACGAGGAAGTCTATGGACGCGAATACGATCTCGATATTTTTATGATCGTTGCTGTCGACGATTTCAATATGGGCGCGATGGAGAACAAAGGGCTTAATATTTTTAACACCTCCTGCGTGTTGGCAAATCCAAAGACAACCACAGATGCCTCTTTCCAGCGCGTCGAAGCGGTGGTCGCACACGAATACTTTCACAATTGGTCGGGAAACCGCGTGACCTGCCGCGACTGGTTTCAGCTGAGTCTTAAAGAGGGTTTTACGGTTTATCGCGATGCCGAATTTTCCGCCGACATGGGGTCGCGCACGGTCAAGCGAGTTGAGGATGTAGCGTTCTTGCAAACGGTACAATTCGCCGAAGACGCAGGGCCGATGGCGCATTCGATCCGTCCCGAATCCTTTATGGAGATTTCAAACTTTTACACGGTGACGATCTACGAGAAGGGCGCAGAGGTCGTGCGCATGATTAATCTCTTGCTCGGCGATGCGGCATTCCGCGCGGGATCCGATCTCTACTTCGAGCGTCATGATGGCGAAGCTGTTACGACCGAAGATTTTGTGAAAGCGATGGAGGAGGCGAGTGGCGTCGATCTTGGCCAGTTTAGGCGATGGTATTCGCAGGCGGGAACGCCAAAGCTTGCAGTAAACGGCGAGTATGATGCGGCGGCAAAGGCTTACACGCTAACCGTTGCCCAGTCATGTCCGGCGACACCGGGACAGCCAGAGAAGCTGCCTTTCCACATTCCTTTTTCGATGGGTCTGCTCGCCGAAGATGGCACCGAGTTTGAATTAGTCTTACGCGGCGAGACACGCGGCGAACAAGACGCGGGCAAGAAATCTCGAATTCTATCGATAAACGAACAGACTCAGTCGTTTGTTTTCGAGGGAATCTGCGAAGCGCCTATCCCTTCGCTGCTACGCGGATTCAGTGCGCCTGTGCGTATGAGCTTCGACTACAAGCCTGAAGAGTTGCAGGCGCTGATGGTAGGCGATAGCGACGGCTTTAATCGCTGGAATGCGGGCCAGCAGCTATCGATTGCGGTTATTGAGGGGCAACTCGCCACATGGCGCGAATCGCATAAGGCTGAGCTTCCTTCTCTGTTAGAAGACGCGTTTGCGGGTGTGCTCGATCGTGTGCTCATCGATGGTTCTTTCGATAAGGCGATGGCGGCGCATCTCTTGGTGCTACCCACAACGGCTTATCTTATCGAGCGCGCCGCAGTAGCCGATGTCGATGCCATTCATGGCGTACGCGAATCGCTCGCTGATCAACTGGCTCATGCACTGGAGCCAAAGTTTGCCGCGGTGTTTGCTGCGCACGCTGAGGAGGCGGGTACGCCTTTTCGTGCTAGCGCCGAGGCGATGGCGCGCCGCGCGATTGCCAACCTGTCATTGAGCTATCTGGTTCGCACAGGCAAACAGCAATGGCTTGACGCGTGTGCTGCTCAGTTTAAGAGCGCAACCAATATGACTGATCAAGCAGCCGCGCTGCGTAATCTCGTGAATAGTTCTGCGGAGGCTGCGGTCTCACTGCGCAGCGAGGCGCTTGAGTCATTCCACGGTCAGTGGCAGCACGAGGCGCTGGTTGTCGATCAGTGGTTTGCGATTCAGGCAACCAATACCCTGCCCGGCGCACTCTCGCGGGTTGAGGAATTAATGCAGCATGCCGACTTCGACATTAAGAATCCTAACAAGGTGCGGTCACTCATTGGCGCATTCTGCGGGCAGAATCACCTTGGTTTTCATGCCGCCGACGGCAGCGGTTACCGCTTTCTCGCCGACCGCGTTATTGAACTAGACGCGTTGAATCCCCAGATAGCGTCGCGCCTGCTGACCCCGCTTACCCGTTTCGGTAAATTCGACGATGCGAGACGTGCCCTCATGCAGGGAGAGCTTGCACGCATCAAGGCGGTTGAGGGTTTATCGCGTGATGTATTCGAGGTCGTCGCTAAGAGCACGGTTTGATCGCGAGCCGAATGCCGCGCCGCGGAAGGCTTTATTAGCGAGCTGAGGAGTGGTTTGCTAGTTGATGTAACCTAGTTGATGAGAAAAAAAGCCCCGTAGAATTTAATTCGACGGGGCTTTTCTTTATTAGCCGATCGCTACTTCGCGAATATTAGTCAGCGGGATCGACTTCGCGCGCTCGGCTGCCTTCATATACGATTCGATCTCGTTGAAGTTCAGGTAGCGGTAGATGCTGTCGGACATTGTGTTGATATTGCCCATGAAAGACATGTACTCATCCATATTTGGGATCTTGCCCAGCACTGCACTCACTGCCGCGAGCTCGGAAGACGCAAGATAAACGTTTGCGCCTTGGCCTAAGCGATTAGGGAAGTTGCGCGTCGATGTCGACACAACCGTTGAGTTCGGTGCAACTCTCGCCTGATTGCCCATACACAGCGAGCAGCCTGGCATTTCTGTGCGCGCGCCAGACACGCCGAAGACATTGTAGATGCCTTCCTCGGTAAGCTGATGCTCGTCCATCTTCGTTGGCGGGGCAATCCATAGCTTGGTAGGTAAACCGCCGTCTACCTGCTTCAAGACTTCACTCGCTGCGCGGAAGTGGCCGATATTCGTCATGCATGAGCCGATAAACACTTCGTCGATTTTGGTGTTTTGCACCTCAGACAAAGGCTTCACATCGTCTGGGTCATTCGGGCAGGCGAGGAGAGGCTCTTTGATTTCATTAAGATCGATGTCGATAATCTTATAGTATTCGGCATCGGCATCGGGCTCCATCAGCTCCGGATTCGCAAGCCAAGCTTCCATTGCCTGTGCGCGGCGCTCGAGCGTGCGGGCGTCTTGATAGCCCTGTTCGATCATCCAGCGCAGCAGGGTAATGTTCGATTTGAAATACTCTTCGATCGGCGCGCGGCCAAGACGAATGGTACAGCCACCGGCTGAACGTTCGGCAGAGGCGTCGGAGATTTCGAATGCCTGCTCGACTTTGAGATCTGGCAAGCCTTCGATTTCGAGGATGCGGCCAGAGAAGATGTTCTTCTTGCCTTTCTTCTCGAGAGTCAGGTCGCCGCTCTGCAGCGCGGCGTACGGGATCGCGTTAACGAGGTCGCGCAGCGTGATGCCGGGCTGCATTTCGCCCTTAAAGCGAACCAATACCGACTCTGGCATGTCGAGAGGCATAACCCCCGTTGCGGCGGCGAAAGCGACAAGGCCAGATCCCGCTGGGAAAGAAATGCCGATAGGAAAGCGTGTGTGTGAGTCGCCGCCCGTGCCGACTGTGTCGGGCAATAACATGCGGTTAAGCCACGAGTGGATGATGCCATCGCCGGGGCGCAGTGAAACGCCGCCTCGCGTATGAATGAAATCGGGTAGCGTGTGCTGAGTCTCGATATCAACAGGTTTGGGGTAAGCAGCCGTGTGGCAGAAAGACTGCATAACAAGGTCGGCCGAGAAGCCTAAACAGGCGAGGTCTTTGAGTTCATCGCGCGTCATTGGCCCCGTTGTATCTTGGCTGCCAACCGTCGTCATACGTGGCTCACAATAGTCGCCGGGGCGAACGCCCGGTACGTTACATGCCTTGCCAACCATCTTTTGTGCAAGCGTAAAGCCTTTGTCTGACGCAGCTGCGGGCACCATCGCGCGGAAAGCGCTAGAGGCCTCGAGACCCAGCTCTTCGCGTGCGCGCTGTGTCAGGCCGCGACCAATGATGAGTGGGATGCGGCCACCGGCGCGCACTTCGTCGAGCAGCACGTCGGTTTTGAGTTCGAATTCGGTGATGACCTCTTCGGATCCGTGGCGCGTGATTTTACCTGCATAGACATCGATATCGATGATGTCGCCAGTGTTGAGATCATCAACGTCGCATTCGAACGGCAGGGCGCCTGCGTCTTCCATCGTGTTGAAGAAAATAGGGGCGATCTTGCCGCCGATGCAGACGCCGCCATCGCGCTTGTTGGGAATGTAAGGGATGTCGTCGCCGATAAACCACAGCACCGAGTTGGTCGCTGACTTACGCGAAGAGCCTGTGCCCATAACATCGCCGACAATGGCCACAGGGTGCCCAGTAGCCTCAAGCTCTTCGATCTGCGCTGCCGCATCGGTTACGCCTTCGCGTGGATTCTTGTACATGGCTTTGGCATGCAGGGGAATGTCGGGGCGCGACCAGGCGTCTTGCGCCGGTGAAAGGTCGTCTGTGTTGGTTTCGCCCGGCACCTTAAATACCGCAACAGTCAGTTTTGCTGGCAGTTCAGGCTTGCTCGTAAACCATTCGGCGTCTGCCCACGACTGCATCACGCGCTGTGCGTTGGCGTTGCCAGCCTTCGCTTTGCCTGCTACATCGTGGAAGGCATCGAACATGAGCAGCGTATGGCTTAGTTCGTCTGCGGCATTGGGGCCAAGCTCCGCGTCATCTAGCATCTCGACAAGCGTTGAGATGTTGTAGCCGCCAAGCATCGTGCCGAGCAGCTTTACCGCCAGTGCGCGATCGATAAGCGGTGAGTTAACCTCGCCCTTCGCTAACGCAGACAGGAAACCGGCCTTCACATAAGCGGCCTCGTCGACGCCCGCAGGCACTCGGTTTGAAATGAGGTCTACGATAAACTCGCCTTCACCTGTTGGAGGGTTTTTGAGCAGTTCGATAAGCTCGGCGACTTGTGCGGCAGAAAGGGGCTTAGGGACAATACCCTCAGCGGCGCGTTCTGCGACATAGGCTCTGTAGGCTTCTAACATAAGATTTCCTTGGGGCTTCGATGCCAGATGTAATCAAAAAGGTGGCGGAGGGGAGTCGATTCAGGGCGGTCGCCGAGTCATCGAATGTCCCTTAATTTTGAGCGCCTAAGTCTACTGGTTTTGCTGGTAAAAATCCAGATCGCGGCGCTGGGCGTTACACTTCACTTACCGCTAATGTGTCGTTTTGCAGTCGTCAAACTACCCCGCCTTGGCTTTGCTTAACGGCGCTCTGAGGTTTAGACTCGCCGCACACCGAATCCGAGACTTACTATGACCGATCTTCCTGCTGATCAACCTACCGATGTTCGCGCCCCGGTTAAGACGCCCTGCATTGGCATCTGCTCTACGACCTCGGTGGGTGATTGGGTGTGCCGCGGCTGCAAGCGCTATTCAACTGAAGTTATTGGTTGGATATCCTTCGGCGAAGAGGAAAAAGCGGCGGTGATGCGGCGCATCGAAAAGCTCAATAAGCAGATTCTCGAAGAGAAGTTTGCCATCGACTCTGAGGACGAGCTCCGCGCTGGTCTGAGGCGTTTAAGTGTCCCTTACGACCCAGCGCTGTCGCCTTATTGCTGGTTACATAATTTGCTCAAGAAGGCGCATCATCGCATCGGGACGCTAGAGGGCTTTGGTGTGAGTGTCAGACCCGAATACGCGGGGCTAAGTATGGGGGAGTTAGAGCAGCAGGTCGAAAAAGAGATTTTGGTCCTCACTCAGGCACATTCGGAGCGATATCGCGTTTCTTAGCTATAGTGTCTCTCTATTAGCTCAACCTAATAGCTCAGTACTAATTCATTTTGTTTCTTAGATAATCGTAATAAACTATTGAAAATTATGCTTTATTAGCGATATTTCTCCCGCGTGTATCTGGGCAAACCACGCGCTCGTTTCCCAATCACCTAATACAGTCCGAGTGGCCGGTTGTTCGCCTTTGCCCGGTAGGCCCTCGAAGGCAAACTCATGCACTGAGGGTCTGTGGGTGTGTCCATGCAGTAAGTTGCATACACCATGTTTTACAAGCGCCTGCTGCACAGCCACTTGATTCACATCCATTATCTCGTTTGCCTTAGACGAGGTTGCCTCGCGGCTCTGCGCCCGCGCCTGCGCGGCGAAGGCATGGCGTGCCTCGAGCGGCTGACCGAGAAACTCAGCCTGCCAGGCGGGCTGCCTGACTAAGCTGCGGAACTCCTGATAGCCAATGTCATCGGTGCAAAGCGAGTCACCGTGCATGAGCAAAATAGGGAGCGAGCCACTCGTGATGACCTCGGCCTCACCCATTAGCCTCGCGCCGCAGCGGGCGGCATACGCTTCGCCTAGGAGGAAATCGCGGTTGCCGTGCATGAGGGCTATTTTAGCCCCCGTGGACGCGAAGTCGGCTAGCGCCACCGCAACCTCGGCGGCGAGCGCTGAAGGGTCATCGTCGCCAATCCAAGCCTCGAACAGATCGCCAAGAATGAATAGCTGCGAACAGCGGCCCCGATATTCATCGAGAAAGCCCATCAGGGCCCGGGTTAGATCGGGCCTTGAGTCTTGCAGATGCAAATCCGAGATCAAGAGTGTCGGCAGGTTCGATAAATCGGGCTGGGTCATCAGCAGGGCTGCCTAGTCTTCGCTTACCGTAACTGACTCGATAATCACGTCTTCGGTTGGCACGTCTTGATAGCCGCCTATCGAGCCGGTCTTGCAGCCTTTGATCGCGTTTACTACGTCGAGACCGTCAACGACCTTGCCAAAAACTGCATAGCCCCAACCCTGCGGGCTCGGGCTTGTGTGATTGAGGAAGCCATTGTCTCCGACGTTAATAAAGAACTGTGAGGTGGCCGAATGTGGGTCCGAGGTGCGCGCCATTGCGACCGATCCAATCACGTTAGGGAGACCGTTGTCGGCTTCGTTTTTGATGGGTTCACCGTTTTCTTTTTGGGTAAGACCTGGCTCGAAGCCACCGCCCTGAATCATGAAATTGTCGATAATACGGTGAAAAATGGTGCCGTCGTAAAACCCGCTCTTTGCATAATCGAGAAAATTAGCGGCCGAAAGGGGCGCTTTGTCGAAGTCTAGCTCAAGGGTGATTGCGCCGTGGTTTGTGTTTAAAACAATCATTGAAGCTTCCTACTGTTGAAATAATGCCGAGTAAAAGTTCGACGTTGTGGCCGCAAGGGGTTCGCGTGCCGCTTTCGTAATCGGCTATAATACGCGCTTTATCAGGCCCTTTATAGGGTTCGCGTAGCGCCAGGAAGCGAAACAGAATGACAAATCCGAAAAAACCAACGCAAAACGAAGCCATGGCGAGTAAAGAGAGCACGCCCAGCGCTAACTTTATTCGGCACATTGTTGCCGAAGACCTTGCGTCTAATCGCCACGCCGGCCGAATTCAGACGCGCTTTCCCCCAGAGCCGAACGGCTATCTGCATATCGGCCATGCGAAATCGATCTGCCTTAACTTCGGCATTGCCGCCGAGAACGGGGGGCGGTGCAATCTGCGTTTCGATGACACTAATCCGGCGAAAGAGAGTCAGGAATTTGTCGATGCGATTAAAGAGAATATCAATTGGCTCGGCTTTAACTGGTCTGGTGAGGTACGGTATTCGTCTTCGTATTTTGAGCAACTCTATGGGTTCGCCGTGCAGCTTATCGAAAAGGGTCTCGCCTATGTCTGCGATTTGAGCGCTGACGAGGCGCGCGAATACCGTGGCACGCTCACAGAGCCTGGTCGCAATAGCCCCTGCAGGGAGCGCTCGGTTGCCGAAAACCTAAGCCTGTTTACGCAGATGCGCGAAGGGGAATTCGTCGATGGCCTATGCAGTCTGCGCGCCAAAATCGATATGTCATCGCCCAATATCAATATGCGTGACCCGGTGCTCTATCGCATTCGGCATATTCGCCATCATCAGACTGGCGACACGTGGTGTATTTATCCCACCTATGATTACACACACTGCATAAGCGATGCGATAGAAGGTGTAACGCATTCGCTTTGTACGCTTGAATTCGAAGACCATCGTCCGCTTTACGACTGGATACTTAACAGCCTAGACCTCGAATCAATTAGACAAGTGAGCGACCTGTCATCGTCCGATAGCCCCTATGTGTTGCCTCAGCAGACTGAGTTTGCCAAGTTAAAGATCAATTACACGGTGGTCGGCAAGCGTAAGCTTAAGCAGCTCGTCGACGAGGGCTTAGTGCTGGGCTGGGATGACCCGCGCATGTCGACGCTTGCGGGAATGCGCAGGCGTGGTTACACCGCCGCGTCGCTGCGTAATTTTTGCGAGAGTGTTGGTGTAGCGCGCAGTGAAAGTCAGGTAGATATCAGCATGCTCGAGCATGCGCTGCGCGAAGACTTAGACAATAATGCGCCACGCGCGATGTGTGTGCTGCGCCCGCTTAAGGTAACGCTGACCAATTTGCCCGAGGCAATCGAGTTGTCACTGCAGAATCACCCGAAAAAAGAAGAAATGGGAAGAAGGGCTGTGCCGCTGACCCCTGAGATTGTCATAGACCGTGACGACTTTCGCGAAGAAGCGGAATCCGGCTTCAAACGCCTCGTGAACGGAGGCGAGGTGCGCCTGCGTGGCGCGTATGTGATTCGCTGTGACGAGCTCGTCCGCGATGCCGACGGTGAAATTGCCGAGTTGCGCTGCAGTGTCGATTTGGCGACCCTCGGCAAAAATCCCGAAGGGCGTAAGGTAAAGGGTGTGATTCATTGGGTGTCGGCAACAGACGGCGTGCCAGCGACGGTGCGCCTTTACGACCGCCTGTTTACAGTGGCAAACCCCGAAAGCAAAGACGTCGAAGATTTCAGGACATTGCTCAATCCCGATTCATTGCGCGTGCTCGAAGGCTGTTTAGTGGAGCCCGCAGCGGCGTCCGCTGATTCGGCATTGAGTTTTCAGTTTGAACGCGAGGGTTATTTCACCCGCGACACGGTGGACTCAACTAACGGAGCGTTGGTGTTTAATCAGACTATAGGTCTACGCGCGTCGCATTAGCGGCAAGAAAATATTTATGAAAATCTACAACAGCTTTACCCAGACCAAAGAAGAATTTGTTCCGCGCGAGACAGGCAATGTTGGCATCTACGTGTGCGGGATTACCACCTATGACTACCTTCATTTGGGGCATGCGCGGATGCTGGTTGCATTCGACATAGTCACTCGCTACCTGCGTTCGCAGGGACTGGCAGTTGAGTATGTGCGCAATATCACTGATATCGACGACAAAATTATTAATAGGGCGATAGAGAACGGGGAAGTGTTTACCGATCTTACGACACGCTTTATCGATGCGATGCACGAAGACGAAGCGGCGCTAGGTGTGCTACCTCCTGATCAAGAGCCTCGTGCCACAGGCCACATCAGTGAAATAGTGGCGCTCATTCAAACTCTCATCGAAAAGGATCATGCGTATCCTGCGGCCAATGGCGATGTTTACTTCTCGGTGAGCAGCTTCGCCGACTACGGCAAGCTGTCAAAGAAAAAGATGGATGAGCTGTTAGATGGCGCGCGTATCGACATTGGCGAGCTTAAACGCGATCCTCGAGATTTCGTCCTTTGGAAGCGTGCAGAAGAGGGTGGCGTAGGTTGGGACTCTCCTTGGGGCTACGGGCGCCCCGGATGGCATATCGAATGTTCTGCGATGTCGTCATGCTGTTTGGGCGACACGTTCGACATTCATGGAGGCGGCTCGGATCTGTTGTTCCCACACCATGAGAACGAGATCGCGCAGAGCGAAGCGGCAACTGGCGCTAAGTTCGCTAACCTTTGGATGCATAATGGGCCGCTGCGAATAGACAACGAAAAGATGTCTAAGTCGTTAGGCAATTTCTTTACCGTGCGCGAAGTGCTTAAGGTTTATGACGCCGAGGTGCTGCGTCATCTCCTCATAGCAAGCCACTATCGCAGTGCGATCAATTATTCAGAACAGAGCCTGCAGCAGTCTGAGAGTACGCTTGAGCGCTTCTATAACGCACTCAAGGGTCTCGATACTGCCGGTGCTAAAATGCTGACTAACAGTCGCTTCGAAAAGGCCTTCGTCGCCGCGATGGATGATGATTTCAACACCGCCGAAGCCTTTGCGGTGCTTATGGATGTAGTCAAAGAGATTAATAGGCTCAAGGGCGAGGGCGAAACCGAAGTCGAGTCGGCAAACCAACTCGGCGCCTTGCTCGTGCGCTTAGGCTCGGTGCTAGGCGTGCTTCAGCGCACTCCCGAAGATTTTTTGCGCCGCGGAATGGATGAGTCGATCGACGCTGCCCATATCGAGGCGTTGATCGCCGCAAGGGAGCAAGCGCGTGCCGACAAGCACTGGGCTGAGGCCGATAGAATCAGAGACGAGTTAGCGGCGCTGCATGTGGTTGTTGAAGACGGCGCTCGCGGCGGCAGTGGGTGGCGGATAGAAGCGCCGTAACGGCAAAACACTGCTTAAATCGTTGACGAAGCGAGTTGACATCAGTATTATGCCGCTCTCTCGAAACGGGCTCGCATTACTGGGCCAGGGTTGAGAGCAGTAAAGTTAGCTCGAGCGCTTTGTGTAAATAAAGAATTCGGAGTAAGCTAGCTTCCGAGTAAAGGCTTGGCCTTACTCGATCCCTATCGGGGTATAGCGCAGTCTGGTAGCGCGCTTGCTTTGGGAGCAAGATGTCGGGAGTTCAAATCTCTCTACCCCGACCAATTCGGCAATTCGCCAGTGACTCTCTGTCTTGGCGACTCTGCTCTTCGAAGGAACCACGTTCCTCCGATTGGCGCTACGGTCTCTAGCCTTCTCGAGTCATGTCGAGTTCCTACTAGCCGACTTAACTGGCGCCAGACCATGAACAGTGGTGACTGTAGCTCAGCTGGTAGAGCCCTGGACTGTGACTCCGGTGGTCGCGGGTTCGAACCCCGTCAGTCACCCCATTTTTCTCCTCTTCGACAATATCCTCGTCATAAAACCATTGATTGGTTACCAGGCATCATTTTATCGCGCAAAGCGGAGCAAAGACTTAGTTCGATTCACTATTTGGTGTAGAATTGCTCCCGCACTGATTACGCGCCCGTAGCTCAATCGGATAGAGCACCGGCCTTCTAAGCCGGGGGTTGCAGGTTCGATTCCTGCCGGGCGCACCATAATCGTGATAAGCATTTCTCTGTATTTGATGGTGGAGCAATAGGGTTTTTCTAATCCTATGATAAGACTGGCCTCACGAGCGTCGATAGCCCAAATTATTCGATCCGCTGGCGTTAACATAGCGTTTATTTCCCCGTAAGCGTAGAGCCTACAGGGGTTGAGATTTATTGGATTGCAACGCAGCGTAGCCAAAGGATTGCTCAAAGATGGCGCATCATTTTCCTGATCGGAAAGAATTTAAAGAACAGTTTTTCACGTTACTAAGGCCAGAGGCAGGGTTTTATAAGGTCGTGCTGGTGTACAGTCTAGCGATTAGCTTACTGACACTCGCCGTTCCGCTTTCCGTGCAGCTTCTCGTTGATACCGTCGCGAATATCGCGTTACCCAGAGCCGTCTTTCTCATTGCCTCGCTTCTCTTTGCGCTGCTTTTTTTCTCGGGCGTCATGTACGCACTGCGTACTTACGCGATGGAGCTTTTCTCGCGGAAGATCTACTCCAGAATATCGAGCGAAATGGCAATGACCGCGATGCTTGCCGAATCGGACTATTTTGAAGAGCATCAACAGGCAGATTTGTTTAATCGCTACTTCGATATCATCACGATAAAAAAATCGCTGCCATCTATTTTGACCAACGGATTTACCTTTCTATTGCAGGCGATTATCGGCTTTACGGTCGTTTCGTTCTATCACTTCTACTTCATGCTGTATTGTCTCGCACTGATCCTTCTCATCTGGCTTATCTGGCGTATATGGGGCTGGGCAGCCATAAACACGTCGTTCAGTCTCTCGCAATCTAAATATGACACCGCGTCATGGTTGCAGTCGCTCGCCGTGACAAACGAATCCTATCGCACAACGCTGAACCCCACGTTTGCAATCGAGGAAACCGACCGGTTAGTGAGCGAGCATATTGCCTGCCAAGTGCGCCACTTCCGTTATACCTTCGCGCAGCTACTGAGTTTTTTGTTTCTCTATGCAGCCGCAAGCGCGATACTTTTGGGCGTTGGAGGATGGCTCGTTATTGCCGGAGAACTGACGCTAGGTCAGTTGGTGGCCGCCGAGTTAATTATGCTGGCTATACTTGTGGGGCTCCCGCAGGTTGCGGGTTACCTCGACAGCTTTTTCGATGTCTGTGCGGCGGTGGAGGAGATTTCGCGCTTTCGTGAGGTCGAGACCCAGTTGCCGGCTAAGGCTTCTGCTGTGCCTGTGCCGAAAGGCTTCACCGCTGTGTTCAAAGCGGTCAAATTCTCACGATTCAACAGAGCTAAGACATTCAATTTTACGCTGCCGGCTTTCGCGTCCGTTCGGGTGCTCGGTGACCCAATTAGTCTAAAATGGCTGGCTGAGTTAATGCGTGCTAATTATCAGCCCGAAACAGGGCTAATCACGATTGGTGGCATAGATAATTTAGAGATCGATCGGCAGTCTCTTCGTGAATCGATTAAGGTGATAGACAGAGTAACCCTATTGCCGATGACGATTTCAGCATACCTCGACTTATTTGTTTCGCCCGACTCGGCACACTCAAAGCAGCAGGCTCTTACAGCACTCGGACTCGACGAGGATATTGCTCGCCTTAATAAGGGGCTAGGGGCAAAGCTTAGCCGCAGCGGTTGGCCGCTAACGCAGCCTCAGGCAATACGGTTAAAACTCGCTTCTGCACTGTTAGCTAAGCCCAGGTTACTCGTGCTTGGCGACATCGTGGATTCGGTTGAAATCGGCGTCATGGAAGAGGTAATCTCGCTTCTCAAGCAGCAGGGCACAACCTTGTTGTATTTCACCAAGCGGCAAGATCTCGACGCCTTCTCGCATACGCTTGAAATTACGCCCGAATTTCAGCGCCTGACCGATATTTCGAGGGAGGATGACTCGTGAACAGCTCCCCAAAAAAACTGAGTAAACAGACGTTTTCTTTTGGTAAACCTTATCAAGAAGATCAGCTCAGTAATCTCAATGCGTTAGCCTCTATCGGCATTCCTCGGGTAGTTCGCGTGAGCTGCTGGATTATCTTTATAAGCTTGGTGATTGGTATTTCCGGTCTCTGGATTCCTTGGGTGCAGACAACGTCTGGAAGAGGTCAGGTAACCACTCTCAATCCAAGCGATAGGGTGCAGAGTATCAGTGCCTTGGTGACGGGTCGTATCGCTGAGTGGTATGTGCAAGACGCTGACTATGTCGAAGCGGGAGACCCAATCATCCGCATTCAAGACATTGATGATCAGCTGATCGTCAGGTTGCAGCTGCAATTAGACGCAGCGCGGCGCAAGATTGAAGCCTCGCAGGAAGCCGTTACTACGGCGCAGATCGACTATCAGCGCCAGAAAGACTTGTTCGCCGAAGGGCTTGCGTCCCAGCTGTCTTTCGAGCAAGCAAGAATAAAAGTGCAGCAGATGACTGTGTCGCTCGAAGAGGCGAGATCAGAATTCAATCAAGCTGAAACAGCGCTGTCTAGGCAGGGCAGCCAGCTCGTTGTTGCTCCTCGCAATGGCACGATTATTCATGTCGAAGCGGGCGATACGGCGACAATCGTAAGCGCAGGGCAGCCACTCGCTACGTTTATGCCAGCGGACACCGAACGCGCGGTCGAGATTATGATCGATGGGCGAGATATTGGTTTGGTGCACCCGGGTAGGCAAGTCCGTTTACAGTTTGAAGGCTGGCCGGCCTTTCAGTTTAGCGGGAGGCCAGACCTTGCGGTGGGAACCTTTAGAGGAGAGGTGGTTTTCGTTGAGCCGTCAGCACGCCTCGATGGACGCTTTCGTGTGTTGGTAAAAGAGCCTTTAAATTCGAAAGATTGTCTTGAATCTGAAGTGATTAACGGGATACCTAGGATGGGTGAATGTGGTTGGCCGCCCGAAAGTTTTGTGCGCTTAGGTGCCACTGTGCGTGGATGGATTCTCTTAGAAACTGTGCCTCTCGGATTCGAGTTGTGGCGCTTACTCAACAGCTTCCCTCCAATTAACGTCACTAACGCTAGTTCTAGCGAAGAGGCGTAGCGCGTGCTCACTCGTTACTCTTTAGCTGTTGCTTGTTTTTTTGTCCTTCAGGTTTCGGCACAGGTCGGTGATGAACTGCGCGCGATAGCCGCAGAGCCAACAACGCTCAATTCAGTGCTGCGCAGTTCCGCTCAGCATTTCCCAACTGTACAAGCCGCTCAGGCAGCGATTGCAGAACGCGAAGGTAACAGGCTTGCTGCCGAAGGCGTTTTTGATCCAAGAGTCGATGGCGGACTCTATTCGCGCTTGGGTGGATTCTACGATGGCACGATGGCTGACGTTGGGTTTTATCAGAGCATGCCCTTTATGGGCGCAGAGGTTTTCGCCGATTATTCAGTCTCAGGTGGCGATTTCCCAATCTATGAGGACCAACTTGTCACGACCGATTTCGGCCAAGCACGAGTCGGTTTTGCACTGTCCCTTTTGCGTGATCGAGATATTGATGACCGTCGGTTCGCCGTGTCGAAAGCGCAGCTCGAAACCGAAATAGCAGAGTTTGGTCTCATCGCAGAGCAGATAAGCATTCTACAAGAAGCTTATATTGCCTACGCGCGATGGCTTATTTCGGCAGAGCTCTTAGTGGCGTACGAAGAGCTCCTTAACATCGCTGTAGTCCGCGGCGTCGCATTAGAGCGTCAGGTCGAGGCGGGTGACGTTGCCGAGATTTTATTAGTAGAGAACGAGCAGGCCGTATTGCAGCGCGAGGGCCTTGTTGTTGAGTCTCGGCGCCAAGTGCGGCTCTCTGCCGAGCGGCTAGCCCTGTATCTTCGCGATGACGACGGCATTGTCGTTTTTCCTAATTATGCTTCCTCTCTCGTCATGCCTGAGCAAGACGAAGGATTCTTAGAAACACCGGTGGATGAGTTGGTCGAACAAGCGCTGATTAACAGACCAGACATTGCCGTTGCTAAAACACTTCAGACACAGTTTAGATTGGAGCGCCGCATCGCGGAAAACCTCGCCAAACCGCGGTTAGATTTCCGTGTTTATTCTGCACGCGATTTTGGTTCGGGGACTCTGCGTAGACAGGGTACAGATACCATCGCCGATATCTCATTCAGTATTCCGCTCGCAATCAGAACTGCGCGCGGGCGGGCGGCATCGGCGGACGCGCGATTAACCGGAGTGGGGTACGAGTTAAGGCTATTAATAGACGAAGCCCAAAGAGATTTGCGATTGTCGCTTGTGAACTTGCGCGCTACGACCGAGTTAAAAGAAGTTGCGTTACGCGAGCTTACTGTGGCGCAGCGACTTGCCGAAGCCGAGCTGCGACGTTTCGAAGCAGGCACCAGCGATTATTTTTTGCTCAATGTCCGCGAGCGTAGTTTAGGTGAAGCCCAGCTGAAGAGATGGCAAGCCGAACTTAATCATCAGATTGCCCTAGCCAATTATTATGGCATTAGTATGGACCGTAAAGTGCTGTGGGGAGAGTCGGCTGACGCCGCGCCGCAGTAAGAGTCTAGTTGCCGCACCCGTCTATATCATGCAGTCGTAATAGCCCTGCATAAGCGCTAGAATTATCTCTCGTCAAAATCGGTCATTTTTAGTGCGCAGCGAGTTCCTCTTATCATGTCGACCCTAATCAAACACCTAAGCGTTCGCGACCTCGTCGACGATCGCGAGATTTTTGTGGCCAATCTCTATGAGGGGCTAACCGACTGCGGTTTTGTAGTCCTGCGAGATCATGGCATTGCCAAAGCCGATCTGGACAAAGCCTACGAGCTGATCAAAGCCTTTTTCGCGCTGCCAGTAGCGACAAAGCTAAAATATGACAGCGGCAGCGGCGGGGCGCGTGGTTACACCGCGTTTGGACGCGAAAACGCCGCAGGCAATCCGCATTCTGATCTCAAAGAATACTGGCATATAGGGCAAGAACTCGATCCGTCGAGTCCTTATGCCGGCGTTTATGAGCCCAACCATTGGCCAGAAGAATTTCCTGAATTTAAAGAACATATGCTAAGCATCTACGCGCAGCTCGAGGCATTGGGTAAATCAATGCTAGCAGCACTAACGACGCCACTTGGCCTTGCACCCGATTTTTTCGAAGACATGGCAAACGATGGTAATTCGGTTTATCGCCTGCTGCACTATCCGGCGGTGGCGGAAATGGATACGTCGCTGTCGATGCGCGCAGCGCCACACGCCGATATTAACCTGATTACGCTGTTGTTAGGGGCGACCGATTCTGGGCTGGAATTACTCGGTAAAGACGGTGAGTGGATTCCCGTAACGAGCACCAGCGACGAGATCGTATTAGATACCGGTGACATGATGTCGCGACTAACGAATAACGTTTTTCCGTCGACCGTTCATCGCGTAGTTAATCCTGCTGTGCAAAACACGTCTCGCTACTCGATGCCGTTTTTCCTGCATCCGCACAGCGCAGCGCGGCTCGATTGCCTGCCGCAATGTGTAGGCGAGGGAGGGGCGAAATACGCACCAATAAGTGCAGGTGAGTTTTTGCAGCAGCGACTGCGAGAAATCGGGCTAGTTTCTGACTGATCGGAGAACTCCGTTAAAGCCTGTATTCGACACTCCCCCTTGGGCCTTTAAACGCGGCGATAAGGGGCGTGCTTAATAAGATCTCACTAAGCCCTCAACGAGCCTTCCTTGCTCGCTAAAAAAGTTAACTTATCGAAAGAAAGAAACTCGCGATAGCGCCAGACATGAGGTTGGCGAGAAAGCCTGCAAACACCGCTCGAACACCAAGCTCTGCAACATCCGAACGCCTAGTGGGAGCCATGGTGCCTAACCCGCCGAGCATAATGCCTATCGATGAGAAATTTGCAAAACCGCACAGCGCGAATGTCACAACTGCCTGTGAGTGCGCGCTAAGTGATTCCATCTGCTCGGTGAGCGCGACAAACGCAACGAATTCGTTAAAGACCAATTTTTGCCCGATCAGGCTGCCGGCCAAGTTGGTTTCTTCCCAGGGAATGCCGAGCAAGAACGCGAGCGGCTGAAACGCATACCCCAGCAGTAGTTGGAGCGAAAGCGATTCAAAACCGGCGAGGCCGCCAGCCCAAGCGAGGATCGCATTGATCAGAGCAATGAGGCCAACAAACGCTAATACCATTGCGCCCACATTAAGCGCTAAGGCCATGCCGCTGCTTGCACCGGCTGCGGCAGCGTCAATTACGTTCACGTGTTCGTCAAATTTCAGCTCGATCTCTTCGCTGTCCTCAACGATTTCCTCGGTTTCAGGGATCATCATCTTCGCCATGAGGAAGCCGCCTGGCGCGGCCATAAAGCTCGCGGCGAGCAGATAGCGAAGTTCGACGCCGAGCAGCACATAGCCCGCTAACACCGAGCCTGCCACCGTTGCCATGCCTCCAACCATAACGGCGAAAAGTTCGGAGCGCGTCATATTCGGAATATACGGCTTCACTACTAAGGGGGCCTCGGTTTGACCGACAAAAATATTCGCCGTCGCCGACATCGATTCCGCTTTGCTCGTGCCGAGTAACTTTTGCAAGGCGCCGCCAATAACGCGAATGATCCAGCCCATGATGCCAAGATAGTAGAGGACCGAGACAAGGGCTGAGAAAAAGACGATAACCGGAAGCACGTGGAAGGCGAATATAAAGCCCATCTCAAACGCACCGATAGGGCCGAAGACGAAGGCTATGCCGTCTTGAGCATTACCCAATACGCTAGTGACAGCATCTGAAATAGCACTGAGTAACGAAACGCCGATAGGCAAATAGAGGACGATGCCACCTAGCGTGAACTGCAATAACAAGGCGAAGCTTACTGTGCGCCAATTAATTTGTCGTCGATTAGTCGACGATAGAAAGGCGACAGTAAACAAGACGGCGATGCCGACGAGGCTAATGAGTGCGCTCATAATAGGTTCTCTTTGTCTTAGCCTGCCGGAGCGTTGTTATGGCTATCAAGACTTGTTTGCTTGGGCCGTCTGCGCCTAGGCGATTAACAGTGGCATGATGCGAGCTTTCGCAGCAGAGACTGCGAGCTCGGGATCTTCTTCGCCACTTATAACGAGGTCGGCATGAGTGATGCTCGGCGCGAGGAACGCATGATACATGGGTCGGACGGTAGATTCGAACTGTGTATGAACCGACTCTTCTGTACGGCCACGTTCTTGAGTGTCGCGAACAACGCGCCGTTGCAAACAGACTGCCAGGTCTGCTTTGACAAAAACGCTCAGATCGAGGGTGGCGCGAATGCGTGCCTGGCTGAGCAACAGGCAGCCCTCGACTAAAATGATATCGGCAGGTTGCAGCGCCTCTGAGCGCAGGTCGCGCGTATGGCTCGCGTAATCGTAGATGGGAATATTGACGGCTTTGCGTGCTTTGAGTTGTCTCAGGTCGTGCTCGAGAAGCTCATGGTCTAGTGCGTCTGGGTGGTCGAAATTGAGCACTGCGCGTTCTTCAAGCGTCAAGTGGGCTTGGCTGTGGTAATAGGCATCTTCGGGCACGACGGCAATAGAAAGCTCGCGCTCGAATAGCTGCGCTTCGCGCATCAGCGCAGCTTCAAGCCCGCGGGTTAAAAGACTCTTGCCAGACCCAGACGGGCCGGCGATTGCAATAACTTTCGGCTGCACTCAATCCTCCTCTGCTTCGTCCGCAGGTTTGCCTGCAGAGAATTCACTGTGACGCTCAAATCCTAGAGTGCCACAGTAGCTTGCGCTAAACCGTGCGGCCACGTAGCGCGTCGATTCTTTTCTGTAACGGAGGATGGCTTATGAAAAGCGATCCCATGGCGCGGCCGCCGCTAATTCCAAAGGCGGTCAGCTGTCCGTCTAGCTGGCCTTCGATTTTGCCGCCTGCCTGATTAGACTTTAGCTTTTGCAGTGCCGCGATCATCTTCTGCTTACCAGCAAGTTCAGCGCCGCCCGCATCGGCCCGGTATTCCCGCTGACGAGAGAACCACATGACAACAATGCTGGCGAGCATCCCGAATACTACTTGAAACGCCATTACCGTCATAAAGTAGACGAAGTGATTATTGCTACCTCGGTTGATCGCACTGGCAGCGATACGAGCAAAGAAAAAGACAAAAGTGTTTAACACACCCTGAATCAGGGTAAGGGTGATCATATCGCCGTTAGCAACATGACTTACCTCGTGAGCGAGAACAGCTTCTGCCTCCTCACGAGTCATGCTTCGCAGTAGGCCGGTGCTGACGGCAACTAAGGCGTTGTTTCTGCTCGCACCAGTTGCAAAGGCGTTTATTTCGGGTGAGTCATAGACGGCCACCTCAGGTGTGCCTATTCCCGCTTTGCGAGCTTGGCTTTCTACTGTGCTAACAAGCCAGCGTTCGTGTTCGTTTGCCGGTTGGTCAATGACCCGCGCACCGACGCTGCGCTTAGCAATCCACTTCGACATCATAAGCGAGATAATCGAGCCGCCCATTCCAAAGACGCCACTGATCACGAGCAAGCCCATATTGCTAGATGAGTCCAGACCCAGTGCGGGCATGAGAATGGCGAGTACGATGCTTAGCACCAACATTACAGCTAGGTTGGTCAGAATAAACAGGATAATACGCTGCATGAATGACTCCAAAAATCTTAAAGAGAGAGGAACGTTGCTGGATCGAGCATTGACTGCTGCTCGGGTCGCAGAGAGTGTATTGTGGCAGATGCTAGGATTTAAAGGCTATAGATAATTAGTGCGTGGTTAGGTTTATGCAGGAAAATGAATGTTGATGTGCAAAATTGAAAAGGTAATATTGGGGTGCTGATAAACTTGAATACGCGCAGCATGACGCGTAACTTGCGCGTTCGAAAAACAGAGGGTGAATTACTATGCTGGCGCTAATCGGTGGTACCGGTCTTAACACGCTTGAGGGAATAGACGGCTTCGACTTGTCGCACAAAAAGGCGATTGCCACGCCTTTTGCCGATACGGCAATTCAACTCAGTCGCTATGTTTACGCGGGCACAGAACTACTCTTTATTCCGAGGCATGGCGATGGGCATGTCGTACCGCCGCATAAAATAAATTACCGCGGTAATATTGATGCGCTGCGTCTTGCCGGCGCAACGCGTGTCGTGGCGATGAATGCAATCGGCGGCATTGCTCCCGAGCTTTGTCCCGGTGCCATCGCAATACCCGAGCAGCTTATAGACTACAGCTATGGGCGCATCAGTTCATTTTACGAAGACAACCTTGAGGGTGTCGTCCATATTGATTTTGGTGACCCCTACACTCATCAATTACGACAGGCGTTGCTCGAAGCCGCAGCACGGGTCAATGCTGATCGTCAGCTGCCTGCTATGGTAATCGATGGTGGTGTTTACGGCTGTACACAGGGCCCGAGGCTTGAGACCAACGCCGAGATCAGCAGGATGCGCGCCGACGGGTGCACGATGGTGGGCATGACAGGGATGCCAGAGGCGGCGCTTGCGCGCGAGGCCGGTTTACACTACGCAACGATTGGACTTGTCGTTAATTGGGCGGCGGGTCTCTCACAAGAAAGCATTACGCTCGACGAGATTTACGCAGTGATCGATACCGCATCGCCCTTTCTCCATGCACTACTGCGCGAACTTATTGCGCCTAGCAGCCGAACTCTGTAGCTGCGTTCTGTGGGTCAAGTGGCGGCACTTCGTAAGGCTGTGCGAGGATGATTACGCCGATCGCAGGACTGTCTAGATAGTGAAACTCGGTGCTGCGCATCTCGCGTGACTGCTTGTGGTGAAAGACAAGGTCGCCAGCGGAGTTAGCTTCCAAAACCAAGTTCGTATCCAGCGCGATGCGGTCTTGGCGGCTATTGAAATGTAGGTCAATCGTCCCCTCCAGTTCGAAGCCGCCTGCGCGCTGCCTTTCGCCGACAATCCGAATAGGAGTCGATTTACCTTCATCGGCAAGCGGCTGTCGCCATACCTCATGTGCTAAGAGGCGGTAGTCGGGAGAGCGTTCGAGTGCGCGGTTGGTTTGCTGAAAGTCGCTCGCGCTCGAAGAAAGCGCAATCAAAGGGTCGCGCATAAGGTCGACGAATTGATAGCTTTTCTCGCCTACAGCGAGCGGCTCCGGCAAGGGCTCGCTTACCGGCTCTGGGCTTGTTGTAGTTGGAGTCTGGTTTGCTGTCTGGTCCGGCCACTGCGCAATATTCAATAGATCAAAAAACTGGGTAAGACTGATTGCAGGGCCGTTGTTAAGCGCCGCATCCACTCTCTTGATGGGTAATTCCTGCCCCCGATCGCTTGCCAGTTCGTTACTGAAAACAGAGACCTCGAAAGTGAACCAGCGTTCACCTTGTGCACTGCTGCCGGACGAGGCAAGGGCCAGACAGGCAGCCAGCACAGTTTTAAGAGCGCTGACCGTTTCTACCCACGAGTGCTTACGCATCGATTCGAAGTCTCGCGAGCACGGCGTCGATAAAGTCCAATTTGTCGTCGGGTAGTTCGGCATTATGGGTAAAATTCAACTGATTGGGTCCGCTAAATTTAAACAGCTGTGGCTGCTGTTGCACAAGTTCGATAAGAGACAGACCATCGACCTTCGTGTCTGGTCTAAATTCGAACCTACCGCTAACTGCATTGGCGTCGATTTTGCTTATTCCAAAGCCCTGTGCGGTGAGCTTAAGCTGTGTCACGCGAAAGAGAAGCTTTAAGGGTTTGGGCAGCATACCAAAGCGGTCAATCATCTCGACTTGCAGTTCGCGAAGTTCGTCAGCATCTTTACACGCCGATATACGCTTGTACATGATTAGACGAATATGCACATCGGGTAAATAGTCGTCGGGAATTAGCGCCGGGATGCGTAGATTTATATCTACCGCTTTTATCGTCTCGAGATCGATGCTCGGTGCCCGGCCATCTTTTATCGCAGCGACTGCTTCCTCGAGCATTTCGGTGAAGAGAGTGAAGCCAATTTTTTGCAGGTGACCGCTCTGTTCGTCGCCTAGCAGCTCGCCGGCGCCGCGAATCTCGAGATCATGACTGGCGAGTGTAAAGCCGGCGCCGAGGTCGGAGGCTGCTTGAATCGCATCGATTCTCTTTTGTGCATCTGGCGAGAGTTTGGTTTGCGTGGGCAGCAGCAAATACGCATAAGCTTGGTGATGCGAGCGTCCGACGCGGCCGCGAAGTTGATGTAGCTGCGCAAGGCCAAACTTGTCGGCGCGATCGATTACTATCGTGTTGGCGCTCGGTATATCGATGCCGGTCTCGATAATCGTCGTACAGAGCAGGATGTTGAACTTCTTATGATAGAAGTCTGCCATCACCTTCTCGAGATCTCGCTCTGCCATTTGCCCATGTGCAATCGCTATGCGCGCCTGGGGGACAATTTCTTGCAGATGTGCCGCTGTGCGTTCGATGGATTTCACTTCGTTGTGCAAATAAAACACCTGACCGCCGCGCAGTAGCTCTCGCGATACAGCTTCTTTAATAAGGCCGTCTTGGGTTTCTCGCACGAAGGTCTTAACCGAAAGACGCTTTGACGGGGGCGTCACGATCAGTGAGAGATCGCGAATGCCGGCGAGGCTCATATTAAGCGTGCGCGGAATCGGAGTGGCGGTTAGGGTAAGTATGTCGACATCAGCTCGTAGCTCTTTGAGCTTCTCTTTTTGACGAACACCGAAGCGATGTTCCTCGTCAATAATTAACAAGCCGAGGTCGGCGTACTTTATTTGATTGTTTAGCAGGCGATGTGTGCCAACTAGAATATCGACTTTGCCTGCGGCAACCCGCTCGAGCACTGCGTTCTGCTCGGCGGTGGTTTTGAAGCGGCTTATGACATCGACCTCAACTGGCCAGTCGGCGAATCTATCTTTCAGGCTCTCGTAATGTTGCTGTGCGAGGAGCGTAGTTGGGACGAGGAGAGCGATTTGCTTGTTGTTTTGCACGGCGATAAACGCAGCGCGCATAGCGACTTCGGTTTTACCAAACCCAACGTCTCCACAGACGAGTCTGTCCATAGCGCGCGGTAATGCCATATCGTTGATTACAGCATCGATAGCCGTTTCTTGGTCTGCGGTTTCTTCGAATGGGAAGCTCGACGCAAACTTGTCGTAGTCGATATCGGTTACTTTGTAGGTGTACCCTTTTTTCGCCTCGCGCTGGGCATAGATATCGAGTAATTCAGCTGCCACATCGCGTATTTTCTCGGCAGCCTTGCGCTTGGTCTTGGACCACTGATCGGTGCCCAATGAATTAAGCGGCGCGCCGTCTTCGCCGCCGCTGTATCGACTAATAAGATGCAGCGAGGCGACAGGGACATAAAGCTTCGCCTCATTCGCATACTCGAGCATGAGAAACTCGGTCGCTTGGCCATCGGTGACTATCGTCTCGAGCCCGCGATAACGGCCAACGCCATGGTCTATGTGTACCACAGCATCGTTGAGCCTTAGCTCGGTCAGGCTTTTAACGATAAAATCGGTATTGCTCTGAGTTGCGCGGCGACGCCTGCGCTGTGCAACGCGATTACCAAACAGCTGCGCCTCAGTGACGAGGAGCAGCTGCTGATCCTCTAGCCATAACCCGTGATCGAGCGGAGCAATCGCGATGCCGAGCAGTTCATCTGAATCAACGAAATCTTGCCAATGGTCGAACTGACGCGGCCTTAGGCTAATCTGTTTCAGTACCTCGATGAGTGTCTCGCGGCGCCCGGCGCTTTCAGCGCAGAACAGTATTCTTTGATCCGGCCGCTCGGCCAGAAACTGCAGCAGCGCAGCGAAGGGCATTTTTAAAGAACTGTCGCTCGACAGCGTTGGCAGAGGCGAGCCTCCTAGGCTATATGCCGAGGGATCTTGCTTAAACTCTATTTGCCGAAAGCGTTTAAACTCACGGAGTAACTCATCTATCTGGATGAAGCTCTCGTCGGGATTGAGAATGGGGCGCTGGCGATCGAATTGGCGCTCATCAAATCGCGACACGATGTCTAGCCAAAAACTGTCGCCGGCGTCTTTGAGTCTGCCGAGGCGGCATAAGGTTGCGGAGTCGGGCAAATAATCGAAAACCGAATTCAACTCATCGAAGAATAGCGCTAGATAGTATTCGAGCCCGGGTGATGCGATGCCCTCGCTGACATCTTGATAAAGAGGCGCCTGACGCAGGTCTACGTCGAAGCGCTCGCGAAAGGCATTGCGAAACCGTGTGATGCCGGTTTCATCGAGCGGATACTCGCGCCCCGGTAAAAGCCGGATTTCGTCGATTTTACCCCGCGACAATTGCGTCTCGGGATCGAAAAGGCGAAGAGTCTCGATTTCATCGTCCCACAAATCTATTCTAAAAGGCTGTTTGCTACCCATTGGGAAGAGGTCGATTATCGAACCACGCACGGCGAATTCGCCGTGTTCATAAACTGCATCTGCGCTTTGATAGCCAGCAGAGATGAGTTGGGCGCGGAGCCGATTAATGTCCAGATTCTGGCCTATCTTGAGTTTGAGCGTGTTCGCCAGAACGTAGTTCTTCGGTGGCAACTTGTGCATTAAGCTTGTTATCGAGACGACCAAAACGCCGCGTTCAAGCGCCGGGAGATGGAAAAGCGCACTCAAACGATCAGAGACGATGTCTTGGTGAGGCGAGAAATTGTCATAGGGAAGCGTCTCCCAGTCTGGTAGCGTGAAAAGTTTGAGGGCTGGATAAACCGAGGTGAAATAACGCAGTTCGCGTCGAAGCTCTTCGACACTTTCATTGTTTTCACAGATCACGACTAAAGGACCGGGGGCCTCTGACGCTGCCTGCGCTATGGCTAGGCTGCGCGCACTGCCATGAGCATCGCTCCAATACTGGGTTTGATAAGCATCGGAGGGGAGTGGGGGGTTGAATGGGTTCATGGCAGCGGCCGGGCGACTATCAAACACTGAGTATAGCCCAGTTTTGGCCGTGTTTCTTGCACTAGCAGGTTATTACTCTGATAATAGCGCGCTTCTAATCAGCCTCTTTGCGCTAGTTGTCGCGCGAGTGTTAGAGGTTACAAATTCACCGTTCGCGGTGATCTTATGCGTAGCATCGGCTGGCTAATAAGGCACAGCAAGGTGCTGCGCCACAAAGAGAAAGGGGATTTCGTGATCCGTCCTAGCGTAGACGACTATTTTGGCGACTGGAAGCAGCGTGAAGCATTAGTGCAGGAGATGATTCCTGTAATAGGCAGGCTGTTCAGCCAACGTAACGTAGGTATTTTTATCTATGGCCGCCCACTGCATAACCGCTCAGTGACTTTTATTATGAAGTCACATCGATTCGTTCGCCAAGTCGAGCGTAACGAGATGTCTGAATTTGAATCACATCCCATGCTAATGGAGCTGGCGAACCTGGACCTTTGGAATGCGCAGATTGATATCGGCAAATTAACGGTTCGATACATGGAACATCTAGCCAGCGAAGCTGACAAGGCCGTAAGCGTTGCCGTCTTCGTTAGAGCCGAGCTCGGTTATCTCGATGGCGTGAATGAAAAGCCGGTACCGAAGTCGCAAGACGTTGTTCTCTATGGATTCGGTCGTATCGGTCGCTTAATGGCTAGGCTGTTAATCGAGCGCACAAGTAACGGCGAGGTTATGCGTCTCAAGGCGATCGTGGTGAGACCGGGCGGTGAGGGCGACCTCGACAAGCGCGCTAACCTGTTTACTAATGATTCGGTTCACGGCACTTTTCAGGGCACTCTGCGTGTCGATCACGAGCGCAACATGCTTATTGCGAACGGCAATGAGATCCGGGTGATTTACGCAAACTCACCTGAGGAGATTGACTACAAAGAATACGGTATCGACGATGCGCTGATTATCGACAACACCGGCATGTGGAGAGACGAGGCTGGTTTGTCGCGGCATCTCAATGCCAAGGGTGCTGCGAAGGTTATCCTTACGGCGCCTGGTAAAGGCGATATTAAGAATATTGTCTATGGTATCAACGACGATCAGATTACCGCCGACGACAAAATTATCACGGCTGCATCATGCACGACCAATGCGATTGCGCCAGTGCTGAAGGTCGTCAACGACCGTTTCGGCATCGCGCATGGCCATGTTGAGACTGTCCACGCGTACACAAACGATCAAAACCTGATCGATAACTACCATAAGGGTAGCCGTCGCGGACGCAGTGCGGCGCTGAACATGGTGCTTACCGAAACTGGCGCTGCGAAGGCGGTCGTAAAAGCGATACCCGAGCTCGAAGGTAAGCTTACCGGCAACGCGATCCGTGTCCCAATCCCCAACGTGTCGATGGCTATACTCAATCTCACGCTAGAAAATGCGACGAGCAAAGACGAGCTAAATGAGTTTCTCCGCGATATCGCTTTGCATTCTAAATTGCAAAACCAGATTAGCTATACCGAATCGCCGGACGCGGTGTCGAGTGACTTTGTGGGTACGCGTGAGGCTGGCGTGGTTGACTCTAACGCCACCATCGTTAGCGGAAACAACGTTGTGCTGTATCTTTGGTATGACAATGAGTTTGGTTACTGCTGCCAAGTCGGGCGTATGGTCTACAAGATGGCTGGCGTCAAATACCAGTATTATCCGATCGAAGAGTAGACTCAGCGGCTTCTGCTTACCGTAAACGCCCCGAATGCAGATTCGTGGCGTTTATTTGAATTCCTTCCTGCCCTTGTTTTTGCTAGAAATTCCCTTCAGTTAAGTCTATAATTTGCCCCGCCCAAATTCACTGATTCCGTGCATCGAAAGCACTGCCGATCGACGCGTAAAACAGGGTTGTGATAGTCAGATTCGAAGACTTAATAGTCTCAATTTCTGCATCCGAACCTAACTGTTTCGCGTATTGTGCGGTATCCCCATAGCGGGTGCGATTAGTGATTTGCGAGCAGCGAGAGGCAATACCGAATAGTTGGACTTTTGACCTGCGGGCGCGGCACCCACTCTTTGTAGATAAGGCGACACTTTAGGCGATGAATAGAATTAAACGCGGTATGGAACTACCACTCGCGGGCGCTCCAGAGCAAGTTATAGCCAGCGTGCAAGCGCCGCGAACACTCGCCATCGTGGGCGATGATTATGTCGGCATGAAGCCAACCATGCTCGTAGCCGAAGGTGAAAGAGTCAAACTTGGTCAGCCGCTGTTTAGCGATAAGAAAAATCCTGAAGTAATTTACACCTCGCCCGGTTGCGGTGTGGTTAGTGCGATCAATCGAGGCTACCAAAGGCGCCTGCTCTCCCTAGTTATCGAGCTCGAAGGCGATGAGCAGGTGGAGCTTAAGTCGTACACCTCTGCCGAGCTGCCTTCGCTTAGCCGCGACCAAATTGTTGCAGACCTCGTTGAGTCGGGTCTGTGGACGGCGCTTCGCGTTAGACCGTTTAGCAAAGTGCCTGCGCCCAGCGAGCAACCGGTTTCGCTTTTTATCAACGCAATGGACACAAACCCCCTCGCTGCTGATCCCGCCGTTGTTATTGCCGAGAGAACTGAGGATTTTGCGCGCGGTGTAAACATCCTGTCTAGATTTCCCGCGGGCGAGACATTTTTATGTGTGGGCGCGGCGGTTAAGGCGCTCGTTGCAGGCTGTCAGCTAAGCTCTTCTGTTCGCCTAGAGGAGTTTGCAGGACCACATCCTGCAGGATTAAGCGGCACACATATCCATACACTATCGCCTGCGGGCATGGCGCGGCAGATAGCCTATATCAATTACCAAGACGTAATCGCAATTGGTAAATTATTTGCGACAGGATTGCTTGATCCGAGTCGAGTAATTTCGCTGGCAGGCCCGCAAGTGACTGCGCCGCGGCTCGTTCGGTCGCGATTGGGTGTTAGTCTCGATGAGCTGTGCGCGGGCGAGCTGAAGGGAAACGACAACCGTGTTGTAACAGGCTCAGTGTTAGGCGGTCGTACCGCGGCCGGAAGCGAAGCGTATCTCGGCCGTTACCATTCACAAGTCACTGTTATCAGAGAAGGGCGCGACAGGCCTCTTTTCGGCTATCTGTCGCCAGGCAAAGAACGCCATTCAGTGATGGGTATCTATATAAGTAGTTTTTTCAAGTCAGCCCCTCTGCCCTTGAGTACAAGCGCGCAGGGTAGCGATAGGGCGATGGTGCCGATCGGCGCCTATGAGAAAGTCATGCCGCTCGACATTCTGCCGACACAGCTGCTGCGTGCGCTGATTGTAGGGGACATAGAGTCGGCCATTAGCCTCGGCGCGCTAGAGCTCGACGAAGAAGATTTGGCGTTATGCAGCTACGTGTGCCCGGGCAAATACGAGTACGGAACCTTGCTGCGCGAGAATCTAACGCGCATCGAAAAAGAAGCCTAGCCGCGAGGCCGCGCTTGTGCAACTGCAGCCTTGCTGCTAATTACAGTTTGCTCTTAGTGGAATACCGATGGGATTAAGACGAGTACTAGATGACCTCGAGCCGCACTTTAATCAAGGTGGGCGCTTTAGCAAGTTCTACGCATTGTATGAAGCCGTTGACACGATTTTCTACAGCCCGAGTAAAATAACTGTTTCGCAGCCGCATGTGCGCGACGGTATCGATCTCAAACGCGTGATGATTACGGTTTGGATCGCCGCTTTCTTCCCTATGTTTTACGGCATGGCGAACCTTGGTTACCAAGCGAACAGCGCTATTCTGAACCTTGGGCTGACAGGAACGGGCGACTGGCATGAAGTGATCATTTCGCTTTTAGCCGGGCATAATCCAGAGAGTCTCTGGGACAATATGATTTATGGCGCGGCGCATTATCTGCCAATCTACTTCGTCGTCTTCATGGCGGGTGGTTTCTGGGAAGTGCTGTTTGCTATCAAGCGTAAACACGAGATCAACGAAGGTTTTTTCGTCACGTCGATACTTTTCACCCTCATCGTGCCACCCGATATTCCTCTCTGGCAGGCTGCGCTCGGGATTAGTTTTGGCATCGTAATCGGCAAAGAGGTGTTTGGCGGTACTGGGAAAAACTTCTTGAATCCTGCGCTTACGGCGCGTGCGTTCCTTTATTTCGCCTATGCGCCACAGATGTCCGGCGACTCGGTCTGGACTGCAGTAGACGGATTCAGTGGTGCAACTGCGCTCAGCCAGATGGCGACAGATGGGCTTCCAGTCATTGCCGCAGCGACCGGAGAAGTTCTAACCTGGACCGACGCTTTTTTTGGGCAAATGCAAGGCTCAATTGGTGAGACGTCGACCTTCGCTATTCTCCTAGGCGGCGCGATGCTCCTCATCACTCGAATCGCCTCGTGGCGAACCATGTTTGGTGTATTTCTAGGCATGGCTGCGACAGCGACGATGTTTAATTTGATTGGCTCAGACACCAATCCACATTTCGCTACGCCGTGGTACTGGCACGCAGTCGTGGGTGGCTTCGCGTTCGGTATGGTGTACATGGCGACGGACCCTGTGTCGTCATCGATGACCAACACGGGCAAGTGGTTCTACGGTGCGCTTATCGGCTTTATGACGATTATTATCCGAGTCGTGAACCCTGCTTACCCAGAGGGCATTATGCTCGCCATCTTATTCGCCAACCTTTTTGCGCCACTGATCGATTTCAGCGTCATCAGAGCAAACATTAACAGGAGGCGCTCGCGCGGTGTCATCTAAAGATACAGTTACAAAGACTCTAGTCGTTGCATTCTTCTTATGCGTCGTTTGTTCGATTCTCGTGTCCGGCACGGCAGTTATCCTCAAGCCGATGCAGGACGAGAATAGGATTCTCGACCGTAATAAGAACATTCTCAGCGCTGCTGGGCTTTACGATTCGGCTATTCATCCAGACAGCGAGGTCGCGGAGCTATTCAGCCGCTTCACGCCGCGACTCGTAGATATTAATGCTGGGCGCTTCCTCGAGGCAGACGAGGCCTTAGCACTCGGTATCGATATCGTTAACTACGATCAGCGTAAAGTCATTACTGACCCTGCTTTGTCGGAAGCGCTAACGAGTGAGGAGGATCTCGCAGACGTTAAACGGCGGGCCCTTTACCAGATGGTTTATCTGATGGAAGGTGATTCGGAGAACGAACTCGACACGATCGTACTGCCGGTTAGCGGCTATGGCTTGTGGGGCATTCTCTACGGTTTCATGGCTCTCGAAGGCGACGCTAATACCGTGAAAGGGCTCGCCTTTTACGAGCTAAAAGAGACGCCTGGGCTTGGCGCTGAGGTTCGTAACCCGCGTTGGACAGCCCTGTGGCCGGGTAAAAAAGTGTATGCCGAAGATGGTGGCGTTGGCCTAACCGTCGTAAAAGGCGCGGGCACTGGCGACTATGAAATAGATGGTCTGTCTGGCGCGACGTTAACGAGTCGTGGTGTGGCTAATCTTGTGCAGTATTGGCTTGGCGATGATGCATTTGGGCCGCTGCTCAAGCAATTGGGCGGCGTGCAGAATCAAGCGATTGCGGTTTTAGGCAACGACTAGTGCGGCAAGAAGCACGGTAAGAAGCACGGTAAGAAACGCGGTAAAAGCACGGTAAATAGCTGGTTAGCCGTCCGTACCGAGATTTTAATGAGATTACGCAGCGAAACGCTGAGGGAAATGTGAAACTAAATGACGAGCGCTAAAGAAGTCGTCTTTAAACCTTTATTTGATAATAATCCGATCGCTTTACAGATACTTGGTGTCTGTTCTGCGTTGGCAGTGACCACGCAGTTGAGCGTAACGCTGGTGATGTGCATCGCCCTGACAAGCGTTACTGCGTTCTCTAATCTGTTTATTTCTATGATTCGCAACTACATGCCTTCGAGTATCCGGATCATCGTGCAGATGACGATCATAGCGTCACTGGTTATTGCGGTAGATCAGTTTCTGCAGGCATTTGCTTATGAGATCAGCAAGAGCCTTAGCGTGTTTGTTGGACTCATTATTACTAACTGCATCGTGATGGGGCGTGCAGAAGCGTTTGCGATGAAGAATCCGCCTGTCCTCAGTTTTCTCGACGGCATCGGCAATGGTTTGGGCTATAGCGTTGTGCTTATTGTCGTGGCTGTCTTTCGCGAGCTATTAGGGTCAGGCTCACTTCTGGGCTACGAAATTTTGCCGCTAGTCGGTAACGGTGGGTGGTATCAGGGTAATGGCTTAATGCTTTTGGCCCCTAGCGCATTTTTTATTATTGGCTTGATTGTATGGGTATTGAGAAGCGTGAAAACTGAACAGGTAGAAAACGCAGAGTTTCGCATTGCCCCGCATGCTTCTCACTCTCATGAAGGAGCATTCTAGATGGAAGCTTTGCTCAGTTTATTTGTGAAAGCTGTTTTCATCGAGAACATGGCTCTCCAGATGTTCCTTGGCATGTGTACATTTCTCGCCGTATCGAAGAAAGTCGAGACTGCGATTGGCCTCGGCGTCGCGGTTGTTGTGGTTCAGGTCATCACAGTGCCCGTTAATAATTTGATTTTCAATTTACTGCTGCGCGAAGGGGCGCTCAGTTGGATGGGACTTCCCGATCTGTCTTTAGACTTTCTTGGTTTCCTCTGTTACATCGGTGTCATCGCCGCGATGGTGCAGATACTCGAAATGTTTCTCGATAAATTCGTCCCAGCACTCTACAGCGCTCTTGGGGTGTTCTTGCCATTGATCACGGTTAACTGCGCTATTTTGGGCGCGACGCTGTTTATGGTTGAGCGTGATTACACTTTTCCTGAAAGTGTCGCCTTCGGGCTTGGGTCTGGATTCGGATGGGCGCTTGCTATTGTTGCGCTCGCGGGCATTCGCGAAAAACTCAAGTACAGCGACGTACCGGAAGGATTGCGCGGATTAGGTATCACTTTTATTACTGTAGGACTCATGTCTCTCGGCTTTATGTCTCTAAGCGGTGTATCGCTGTAATCACAATTGTCGATTCGGGCGAGCTAAAACCTCGGTCGCTGCGTACTACTCATTGATAAAGTAACTCATTAAGCGAAGCTAAAATGATCGATTTTGCAACAATTATAGGTGGGGTGGCGTTGTTCACCGTTGTGGTGATGCTGCTCGTATCGCTCATCCTCGTCGCGCGTGCGCGTCTCGTCAGCAGTGGCGACGTGCAAATAGAAATCAATGGCGACCCTGATCGCACGCTCACTGTGCCGGCAGGTGGCAAGCTTCTCAACACGCTCGCCGATGCTGGAATATTTCTTTCCTCAGCATGTGGTGGCGGTGGGACTTGTGCTCAGTGTAAATGCCAGATCATGGATGGCGGCGGTTCGATGCTGCCCACTGAAGAAGGCCATTTTACACGCGGGCAGCGGCGGGATAATTGGCGCCTCTCGTGCCAAGTTGCTGTTAAACAAGACATGAAAATAGAGGTTGCGCCCGAATTCTTCGGAGTTAAGCAGTGGGAAACCACCGTGCTTTCTAATGATAACGTGGCCACGTTCATTAAGGAACTCGTGTTAGAAATCCCCGCTGGAGAGAGCGTCGACTTCCGCGCCGGTGGCTATGTGCAATTGGAAGTGCCGCCGCATGAAGTGCGATATGCCGATTACGAAATCGATGAGCAGTATCGGGGCGACTGGGAACATTTCGGGCTTTTCAGCAAAGTATCGAAGGTTAACGGCACGACCATACGCGCGTACTCTATGGCTAATTACCCCGAAGAGAAAGGCGTTATCAAATTCAATATTCGAATTGCGACGCCACCTCCTGGTACCGATTTCCCGCCCGGCAAAATGTCGTCCTATGTCTTTGGCCTCAAGCCAGGAGACAAGGTAAAAGTATTTGGCCCTTACGGAGAATTCTTCGCAAAAGACACAGACGCTGAGATGGTGTTTATCGGTGGCGGGGCGGGAATGGCGCCAATGCGATCGCACATTTTCGATCAGCTTCGCCGACTCAACAGCAAGCGTAAGATCAGTTTTTGGTATGGCGCTCGCAGCTTACGCGAAATGTTCTATGAAGATGATTACAACACTCTCGCTGCCGAGAACGATAATTTCGATTGGCATGTCGCTCTGTCTGATCCGCAGCCGGAAGATAACTGGACAGGAATGACCGGGTTTATTCACAACGTGGTGCTCGAGAATTATCTCAAGAATCACCCAGCGCCCGAAGACTGCGAGTATTATATGTGCGGGCCACCGATGATGAATGCGGCGGTTGTTAAGATGCTTAAGGATCTAGGCGTCGAAGACGAAAACATCGCACTCGACGAGTTCTCGTGATCGGGAATTTGCGCCGAGTCTCCCTTACTCTTTTTGTTATTCTACTTGCGCTTGGCTTCTTCGCCTCGCGCAAGGACCCCGAAGTCACCGTCTACTCCGATCCAAGTCGTTTCGATGGCTTCACGATGGGCACCACCTACAGCGTTCAGTTTGCAGCTAAAGTGTCCCCCGACATTGCGGCGGCTCTCGAGAAAGACACAGCGCAGCTTCTTGGCAAATTAGACAAAGAAATATTTTCGACCTATGAGCGATCCTCAGAGATCTCTCGGCTAAGTCAGTCGAGCCTCGATGCGCCGGTTAAAATCTCCACCGATATGGCTGAGGTATTGCAAGAAGCCTTAAAGGTTGCCGTCGAAACCTCCGGGGCTTTTGATGTAACTATCGCGCCGTTAGTGAATCTCTGGGGTTTTGGCCCGCAAAGAAACAATGTCGATAACGCAGCGCCGTCACAGTCAAGTTTGCGAGAGGCATTAGATAGAGTCGACTACCGCGCGCTCGTTCTAGACGTGTCAGCACTCACCCTTGCACGAACAAGCGATGTTGAGATCGACCTAAGCGCTATCGCAAAAGGATACGCGGTCGATAGGGTGGCTGAGTTGTTAGAAGCCTATGAAATACATGATTTCTTCGTCGAAGTGGGTGGAGAATTAAGGATTTCAGGCCATAAGGACGAAAGTAAGCGCGGATGGGTACCCGCGATTGAGGCGCCGCTCAGCGGGCTTTCGCAAATTTATGAAATCTTTTTAAGTCGAGGCGACTCCATTGCCGTTGCCGGCTCAGGTGATTACCGCAACTATTTCGAAGTCGATGGCGTGCGTTATTCGCACGAAATTGATCCGAGGAGTGGTCGGCCAATAGAGCATACCTTGGCGGCAGTCACCGTTATAGATGAATCGGCGATGAGGGCTGACGCGCTTGCAACAGCCTATATGATTATGGGCGTAGAGGCTGCCAAACAAACGGCAGACGCTGCAGGTCAAGCGGCCTACTTTATTGTGCGCTCTGGGCTCGGCGCTAGCGGTGAGCCCAGGTTTGAGGCGCAATATACTGAGGCATTTGCGCGTTATCTAGTACGCTAGTTTAAAGAAAATTAGCGTTAAGAAACTCACGATTAGAATGCGCTAAGATAGCCGTAGGGAGAAAAGTGAAATGACAGTCTTACTAAGTACTTTTGCCGCAATGGCCTGCTTTATTGTCCTGATGTCGGTCGGCGTGCTGTTTGGCCGCAAGCCTATTCAGGGGTCCTGCGGCGGGCTTAACAAAATTAACGGCATGGACGAGTGTGAACTGTGCGGCGGCAGTGTTCAAAAATGTGACGAGCTTAGCACTCAAAACAAGGCTGTTAAGACAGAAGATGCAACGCGGCGATAAATAGGCAATAGAATGAAAGGTAAGAATCATTACGACATAATTGTTATTGGCGCTGGCCCAGCGGGTGAGGCGGCGGCGATGAATGCAAAGAAGAAAGGTCACTCAGTTGCCGTAATCAACGATCTCAAGCATGTTGGCGGCAATTGCACCCACTGGGCAACTATTCCTTCCAAGGCATTAAGGCACGCGGTGAATCAGGTGATGCAGTTCAATGCGAATCCAATGTTCAGAGACGTTGGCGAAGCGAAAAAGCTAAGCTTTCAGCAAATTCTGAAGCAAGCGCAGCGCGCTGTGTCGGAACAGGTATCCATGCGGACTGATTTTTATGATCGCAATCATATTCCTGTGATCGCAGGCCGCGGTATGTTCATCGACAAGAACACATTAAAACTGTCAGGCAAGCGTACCAAATTGACTGCTGATTACTTTATTATCGCTACGGGTTCACGTCCTTATCATCCGCCAGATGTTGATTTCGATCACCCGCGTATATTTGATAGCGATACGATACTGTCACTAGACTTTTCCCCGCGTAAGGTAACCATCATAGGCGCCGGCGTTATTGGCTGTGAGTATGCGTCCATATTCGGCGGTCTCGGTGCCAAAGTTGAGCTGATAAATCCCGCGGCATCGCTGTTGAGCTTCCTCGATAACGAAATATCGGGTGCGCTAAGCTATCACCTTCGAGACCTAGGTGTGCGTAGTCGCCATAACGAAGAATATGAGAAGATCGAATACCACGACGACTTTATTGTCACATATTTGAAGTCGGGCAAAAAAATCAAAAGCGACATTGTTCTCTGGGCGAACGGCAGGGCCGGCAATACCGATGGTTTAGGGCTGGAGAACGTTGGCGTAGAGGCTAACACCCGCGGGCAAATTGCTGTCGACCGCGCCTATAAAACCGAAGCGGACAACATCTACGCCGCTGGCGATGTTATCGGTTGGCCGGCCTTAGCTGGCGCAGCTTATGACCAGGGGAGAGCGGCAAGCAATGCCATCGTCGCTCCAGAGGAATGCACTCACGTGGATGAGGTCGCCACGGGTATCTACACGATTCCGGAGATTTCGACGCTTGGAGCTACGGAGGCTGAGCTTTCCGCTGCCCGCATTCCCTACGAGGTGGGTAAAGCGTTTTTCAAGAACACAGCGAGAGCGCAAATCACTGGGGAAGAGGTTGGCATGCTTAAGCTGATCTTCCATTTCGAGACCCTAGAGCTGCTTGGTATTCATTGCTTTGGAGACCAAGCGTCTGAGATCGTGCATATCGGACAGGCGATAATGCGACAGCCTGCGCCTGCCAATTCAATGAAATACTTCATAGACACAACGTTCAACTATCCCACCATGGCCGAAGCCTACCGCACCGCTGCGCTCGATGGCCTGAATCGAGTCTTCTAGCTTTACTCAAAAATGGCTCTTGCCAAGATGGCGCTACAAGGTTAATTTCAAACCTTGGGCGCTGTCATCTGAACTTCACAGGGCATTGCCCGAGCGTCGACATTAATACGAGCGTGTAGCACTGTGTATTGGCACAGCGCCAAACTGCTCTTACCTAGAGAGATCGGTGAGCTAAAAAGGTCCGGGGGATAACAATTATGATGCGAACAGCGAGAGATATACTCAACGATAAGGGCGGCCACATGGTCACGGTTGCCTTCGATGCCACGGTGCATCAAGCACTTACGATTATGACGCAGCATAGGGTAGGTTCAATCGTCGTTGTTGATGGTGAAAAAATTAAGGGCATTTGGACCGAAAGAGACCTGATGTTTCGCGCGCTAGAAGAAGGTTTCGATGCCCGAACAGCACTCCTAAAAGACAAGATTTCAGAAAACCTCATTTCTGCTAACGCAGACGAAGTCGTGTATCAGTTATACGATAAATTTCTTGGCAAGCGTATTCGCCACTTATTAATTGAGGATGGGGGAGAATTTATCGGTCTCATCTCAGTCGGCGATGTCATGAAAGCAAACCTTCAGCAAAAGGCCGAGGAGTTTGCAGACCTTAATCACAAAGTCAGTTTGGAGTACTACGAGAACTGGAAGCAAATTCAAGCAGAACGATAGTCCGTTTGCTTAAATGAGAACTGGCTCACATTTACTTGCGTGAGGCGGGTGCTCCATGTTAACTTTTTTCAAGTTGTTGAATAGCTAGTCGATTAAGTAGTACACGAAAAATAGAAGTGCTAGATAGGTCAAGAAAGACGGTAGATCAACTGAGTTTTGGTAGGGCGCCTCGCGGCTATTACCAAAAAACAGTGAAGACGATAGAAAGAGCCGATTTCTTTAACTGATACCACTTGATTTCGAATGTTCGCGCATTCGTAGTGTTCAGCTCAAAGGGTTCCCCGAGATGAGTGTTAACGATTCGATGGGTAGTTTTTCTGTAGTTACATACCCCTCGATCGCAAAGTGCAGACGCATTTTGCACGCTCTCTGTTTCGTCTCTCCAGTTTTTCCCACACCAGTGCTCTGTTTTATGGCCACTCATTAAAGAGCGTGTTGACTTTAAGTCCTCTCTTTTTTGAATTTATGTTCGCGAGAGCGCTTAAATAGTGACACTCGCAGTCTAAATTAGGGCCAAGTAGTAGGCTGATAGCTGTGTGTTCGAAAGTGAGAGTGAGTTGAAATAGTCTTAAATCGAGGGGGTGCGATGATCGAATCTGCAGTCGATGTAGGTGTTAATAACGACCTGCGAGCGTTTTTAATCTACGGATTTGCTGTTGTCGCTGTTGTCGGAACGATGCTCGGGTTGTCATTTGTTCTAGGTCAACGCAAAAATGCGCACTCTAAAAACCTACCGTTCGAGTCTGGCATCGTCTCAGTTGGTAGCGCTCAGTTTCACACAACGATTCACTTTTACCTCCCCGCGATTCTCTTCATCATTTTCGATCTCGAAGTTGTTTTCCTATTTTCATGGGCCCTCGTAGTCCGCGAAGCTGGGTGGGCTGGTTTTATTGAGATCGCAATCTTCATCTCCGTCCTTTTGATCGCGCTACTGTATCTGGCGCGGGTAGGCGCGCTCGACTGGCGCACACAGATTCAGAAGCGCGAGTTGCGAACGATGGTTGGACCTGGCGGCGTCACTAATCGGAAGGAGTTTAAATTATGAATTGGAGCTTAGAGTCAGCAGAGACGGCGGCTGCACCGCAGCGCGGCGGCAGTGAGATGGACGAATTTATTCGCCGCAATGTGATGATGGTAAAGCTTGAAGACATGGTTGCTTGGGGACGTAAAAATTCGATATGGCCGTTTAATTTCGGTCTTTCTTGCTGTTATGTCGAAATGGCCACCGCGTTTACTAGTAGGCACGATCTCGCGAGATTTGGTGCAGAGGTGATACGCGGAACTCCTCGCCAAGCCGATATGATCGTGATCGCAGGCACGGTATTTCGAAAAATGGCGCCGGTTGTGAAGCAACTTTACGATCAGTTGCTCGAACCCAAATGGGTTATCTCCATGGGTTCCTGCGCGAACTCCGGAGGTATGTACGATATCTATTCGGTTGTGCAAGGTGTCGATAAATTTCTGCCTGTTGACGTGTATGTTTCTGGCTGCCCGCCGCGGCCTGAAGCACTTTTGCAGGGCCTGCTTTTGCTCCAAGAATCGATTGGTAATCAGCGGCGTCCGCTGAGTTGGGTGATCAATGAGCAGGGGATCATTCAGCGAGAAGAGAACGAAGTGCAACGTGTTATCAGAGGGCCCGAAAGAATCGCAGCGACCGAACTCAGATCACCGGACGAGGTCTAGAAAAACGATGCGAGTCCCCTCAACAGTATCCATCACAGAGACTTTAAACGCGCCGGTGGGACTAGCGGCTGTGGAGCATCTCCGTGCTGTTTTCGGCGATCGCATCTTGCACGAACAACGCACTTGCGACGAAATTCCAACTCTCTGGTTTGCCCGAGAAAGCATTCAGCAGGCTCTGACCCTTATTCGAGAGCAAACCTTCGCCGGGCAGCGATTCGAGATGCTGCTCGATCTCACGGCGATAGATGAACGCGTGCGCGTCAATCGTGCGGGTCAGCCTGCGAGCGAATTTACCGTCGTTTATCACCTCATGTCATTTAGCGGAAATGCTGATCTTCGGCTCAAAGTCCCCTTGTTCGACGATGACCTGCATCTTCCAACTGCGACCGTCCTTTGGCCAAATGCCAATTGGTATGAGCGCGAAGTGTGGGACATGTTTGGCATTCGATTCGACGGTCACCCGAACCTCTACAGACTTGTGTTACCTCCAACTTGGGAAGGGCATGCGCTGCGCAAAGAGCATCCTGCGCGGGCAACAGAGATGGAACCCTTTACTCTTGATGATGCCCAAACTGACATTGAGCAAGAGGCGTTAAAATTTAAGCCCGAAGAATGGGGAATGAAACGCGCGTCCAAAGATTCGGAATTTATGTTTCTCAATCTTGGTCCAAATCACCCAAGTGTCCATGGTGCGTTTCGTATAGCCGTGCAACTCGACGGCGAAATCTTAGTCGATGCTGTTCCCGATATCGGCTATCACCACCGCGGCGCAGAAAAGATGGGCGAGAGGCAGTCGTGGCACACCTTCATTCCCTACACCGATCGAATAGATTACCTAGGCGGGGTAATGAACAATCTGCCTTACGTGATGGCAGTTGAGAAAATGGCTGGGATAGAGGTGCCCGAACGGGTCAAAGTTATTCGCGTCATGCTGTCCGAAATGTTTCGAATTTGTAGCCACCTTCTATTCTATGGCACGTTTGCTCAGGACGTGGGACAACTCTCGCCTATCTTCTATATGTTTGTAGAGCGAGAAAGAATTTTCAATATCATTGAGTCGATTTGCGGCGCGAGGATGCATCCGGGTTGGTTTCGCATTGGCGGCGTCGCGCAAGATCTCCCGCAAGGCTGGGAAGTGCGGATTCGGGAGTTGCTTGATTTTATGCCTGCGCGACTCGATGAGTACGACAGCATGGTGCTCAATAACGGCATTCTTAAACGCCGTACACAGGGAGTTGGCGCCTATACCACTCAAGACGCGTTTGACTGGGGCGTAACAGGTGCTGGTCTGCGAGCGACAGGCTACGAATGGGATATGCGTAAACAGCGGCCCTATAGCGGTTACGAGAATTTCGAGTTCGATATTCCGATCGCCGCTAACGGAGATTGCTATGACCGCTGCGCAGTCCGCGTGGAGGAGATGCGACAGAGCCTTCGAATTATTAAACAGTGTGTCGATAATATGCCTTCTGGAGACTATAAGTCTTCGCATCCGTTAACGACACCTCCGCGCAAAGAAAAAACGATGCAAGATATAGAGACGCTCATCAATCACTTTTTGAGTGTGAGTTGGGGGCCTGTGATTCCGCCAAACGAAGTGTCTATGTCGATTGAAGCCACAAAAGGTATCAACTCTTACTATCTAATTAGCGACGGCAATACGACCTCTTATCGCACGCGGATTCGTACTCCGTCCTTTGCACACCTTCAGATGATTCCGGCGATCTCGCGCGGCTTTATGGTATCCGATTTGATCGCGATCATAGCCAGTATCGATTTTGTTATGGCGGATGTAGATAGATGATGTTTTTCACTCGAGCATAGAGAGACGCACCGATGCAGCAACACGTAATAGCCAGCTCAAGTCCGAACCCGCGTCCACGCGCACGCGACTTAACGGCTGAAGAGATCGCTGAAATCGAACACGAATTGACTCTGTATCCGACCAAGCAGGCTGTTGGTCTCGAAGCGTTAAAGATTGTGCAACGGCATCAAGGTTGGGTATCTGACGAGAGCATGCTCGCCATAGCCGATTACTTATCAGTGCCGGTGAGTGAGCTTGAGGGAGTGGCGACGTTCTTTAATTTGATTTATCGGCGGCCAGTAGGTGAGAAGGTTATCCTTTTTTGCGATAGCGTAAGCTGCTGGATTATGGGCTGTGACAAGGTCAAATCACAGCTAAGTGCGCATCTTGGTATCGACTATGGTGAAACGACTGCCGATGGAGAATACACGCTAATTCCAGTCCCATGTTTGGGCGACTGCGATAAGGCACCCGTGATGATGGTTGGTGAAGAGATGCATCGTTACCTCTCTGTTGACACAATTGTTTCGGTTTTACCGGTTAAAAATGCGCGAGGTGGCAAATGACCGATCGCCCGTTGACGAAGAATATCGACCTTGCTAGGGGTGCGCTCAACCTCACGGGTTACGAGTCTGCAGGCGGCTATGCTGGCGCACGCGCAATTGCTAACGGGTTGGAACCAAGCGACGTACTCGAAAGGGTAAAGAACTCTGGGCTTAAGGGGCGAGGTGGAGCAGGCTTTCCTACGGGTCTTAAATGGAGTTTCGTGCCTAAAAGCGATGATGCGACTATTCAGCGCTATCTGGTAGTTAACGCCGACGAAATGGAGCCAGGCACCTTTAAAGACCGGATGTTAATGGAGGGCGATCCGCATTTATTGATCGAAGGGATGATTATCGCGGCCTACACGATTCAAGCGAGTCGTGCGTTTATTTTCTTACGTGGAGAATACTTTGACGCAGAGCGAAGCCTTGCTAAGGCGATTGCTGAGGCACGCGAATCGGGCCATTTAGGACGCGACATATTTGGCACAGGATTTAATTTCGATATAGTGCTTCACACCAGCGCGGGTCGCTACATCTGTGGCGAGGAGACCGCTCTGCTTAACGCGCTTGAAGGCAAGCGCGCTAATCCTCGCGCGAAACCGCCTTTTCCTCAAGTCAGTGGCCTTTGGGGCAAACCCACTATCGTTAACAATGTCGAAACGCTCTGTAACCTTCCTGGCATTCTGGCTCATGGCGTTGAGTGGTATCAGTCGCTTGGCAGTGGTGGGGACTTTGGGACGAAACTGTTTGGCGTCAGTGGACGTGTCAAAAATCCTGGCTGTTGGGAACTTCCGTTTGGGGTGAGTATCCGAGAAGTGATCGAGGGTTACGGGGGAGGTATGCAGGAGGGCTACACGCTCAAGGCGTTTCTCCCGGGCGGGGGTTCTACCGACTTCCTCACCCCAGCGCATCTCGATACACCTCTCACCTATGCAGCAATCGGCGAACTTGGCAGCAGGCTTGCCACCGGCACAATGATATTGCTCGATGATAAAACGTGCCCCATTGGCATGATTGGCAATCTTATGAAATTTTTTGCGCACGAGTCCTGTGGATTCTGCACGCCTTGCCGTGATGGCCTGCCCTGGGTAGACACGATATTTCGTGACCTCGAGACAGGAAAAGGCTCGTTTAAAGACATCGACATTTTAAAAGATCACGTCGAATACCTAGGGCCAGGTCGTACCTTTTGCGCACTTGCCCCCGGTGCGACGGCCCCATTGGGTAGTGGACTTACGTTATTCGCAGAAGAATTTGCAGCGCATGTGTCGGGGGCGAAGTGTCCTTATCACTAAACTGTGATGGAGGCGTCAAGTATTGGAGAGTAACGCGATGGTGAAAATTACGGTCGACGGGATTTGCTACGAAGTAGACCCAGCCAATAATCTATTGCAAGAGTGTCTCTCGCAGGGGCTCGACCTCCCTTATTTCTGCTGGCATCCCTCAATGGGTTCGGTTGGCGCCTGTCGTCAATGTGCGGTCATTCAGTACCGCGATGCAGAGGATAAAAAGGGCACGCTAGTGATGTCTTGTATGACGCCCGTCACCGAGGGCGGAATTTACTCACTGGCGAGCGATCAGGCGTCAAGTTTTCGAGCGGACGTAATCGAAAGCTTGATGACAAGCCATCCCCATGATTGTCCAGTGTGCGAGGAGGGAGGCGAGTGTCATCTTCAAGACATGACTCAAATGTCTGGCCACAACTATCGGCGGTTTGATAAACAGAAAGTAACGCACCGTAATCAAAATTTAGGCCCCTTTATTAATCACGAGATGAATCGCTGCATCACCTGTTACCGCTGCGTTCGGTTTTATGACGACTACGCAGGCGGCACCGATTTATCTGCTCAGGCGTCACATCATCATACTTATTTTGGTCGTTTCGAAGAGGGCTCGCTTGAAAGTGAATTTAGCGGCAACCTAGTTGAGGTTTGCCCTACGGGTGTGTTCACCGATAAACCCTTTAGTGCGCACTACGCGCGCAAGTGGGATTTGCAATCTGCGCCGTCGATTTGCAGCGGCTGTTCGGTTGGCTGCAATATAACGCCGGGCGAGCGCTATGGCTCTTTACGCCGTGTCGTCAATCGTTATCACAATGACATCAATGGTTACTTTTTATGCGATCGCGGCCGGTTTGGTGCTCATTATGTTAATAGTGAGTCTCGTCTTCGCGGCGCTAAGGATGCCTCGGGCTTGTCGGTTAGCACGCGTGAGGTGGAAGAGCGGATCACCGCTTTCGCAAGCGAGGCAGTTCTTGGTATTGGCTCGCCGCGCGCGTCAAACGAGGCAAACTTTGCGTTGCGCTGTTTCGTCGGCGCTGAGAATTTTTTCGCAGGCCATTCCGATGCCGACCACGAGGCATTGCAAGTGTTGGTCGAGTGTTTGCGTGACTCGTCTTTTCATAGTCCTAGCGTGCGAGAGATAGAACAGGCTGATGCGATCATTGTGTTAGGCGAAGACGTCACTAACACTGCGCCGCGGATTGCACTCGCGCTGCGCCAAAGTGTGCGCAACGCGGCGAAAGATCTCGCCGAGGCGAATCGAATACCAAGTTGGCAAGACGCCGCAGTGCGCGAATTAGCACAAGGCTCGCTGAGTCCTTTAGCTGTTTTTGCTTCGGGCTCGACGCGGCTCGATGACGTTGTGTCGATCAAACTCAACGCAGATGGGGTGTCACTCGTCAATGCCGCTAATGCCTTGGTGGAGCGATTATCGGGACGCTCACCGAACTATTCGAAAGACACGCCGGGTACAACGATGCAAAGTGTAGAGGCGACCTATTCGGCGCTGGTTGGCGCAAAAAGACCTTTAATAGTCTGCGGCGCCAGTGCAGGGGTTGCCCTGATGCGCTGCGCTGCGAATATCGCGCGCGCACTGAGCGATCTTCGTTCGCAAGCCTGTGATTTAGCCCTTTTGCCTGCAGAGGATAATAGTGTTGGACACGCGTTACTTGTTTCGGGTGAAAACACGCTAAACACCGCATTAGCGACGTTAGCGTCCGGTAAGATAAGGCGCGCCATCGTAATCGAAAACGATCTGTTCGAACGAGCATCAACAGAAAGCGTAAGGGCCGCGCTCACCGCAGCTGAGCTGCTTGTCATAGATCAGATCGAAACGCCTACCCAACGCTTTGCGACGCTAACTATTCCCAGTGCAACATTTAACGAATGTGAAACCACCAAGGTTAACTACGAAGGACGTGCACAGCTAAGTTTCCAAGTGGGTGAGGGTAGCGAGGCGGCAAAACCAGTTGAAAAATGGCTCGATGTTGAAGCCTCTGTTCATTCCGATTCGCTGATTGCACGCTGTGCGGCCGAGGCAAATGACTTCGCACGGCTTGGCGAGTGTCTACCGAATCCGGCAGGACGAATCGCTGGCTTGAAAGTACCGCGTCAGTCACATCGCTACAGCGGCCGAACTGCGATGAATGCCGATAAAAATGTGCACGAAGGCAAGCAGCCTGTTGATGATAATTCGGTCATGTCTTTTTCGATGGAGGGGATGCTCACGCAGAAAGACTCTTCGCTTCTCGCCACAGCTTGGGCTCCGCGTTGGAATTCAAATCAAGCGATCAGTAAATTTCAAGCGGAGATCAATGGTGAACTTAAGCAGGGGCACCCAGGCGTGCATCTGATCGCGAGCAGTAGCAAAGGATTGCCCTATAACGCAGAGCAACATATCGAAATGGACGGGCCCTTCGAGATTCGATTTGTCAGACAGATTTTCGGCAGCGATTCGCTGTCCTCCCATTCGACAGCAATACAGAAGCGCATGTGCGATGCCTATCTGTCGCTGTGCCCAAATGATGCGCGTGAGATGGGGCTAGTTAACGGCGATCTTGTGTCGATCGGAGGCAAAGAGGATAGCAGCACAGAGGGGGGCGCTACCTTGCCTCTCTGTATACGAAAGGAGACGCCCCAAGGTGTCGCTTTAGTGTATGCCGGAAGTAGTGCGGTAGGCGTTCGGATAAACCCCCATGATGTGCCCCAGTATGCGTCATTAGCGCCTTCTAAAAACGTGTACGAGGCCATGCAGACGCGGCTTGGGCTGTTGAACTTAGTCGTGAACGATGCAGCCGCAGGAGCTCACTAATATGCAATGGGAAGTCGGCTCACCGCTCAATATTGCCAGTATCCTCGTCGTGGTAATCGTTTTCGCTGCGATGCTAATTTGGGTCGAAAGGCGCTTGCTTGGGTTCTGGCAAGACAGGCTCGGACCAAATCGGGTAGGCCCCTTTGGTCTTCTGCAAGTGGTTGCAGACATGATCAAGATTTTTACCAAAGAAGATTGGATTCCTCCTTTCGCCGACCGGTTTGGCTTTGTTCTGGCACCGACCATTATCATGGTCGTCATACTGCTCAGTTTTTCTGTAGTGCCATTCGCGCCCGGAGTGGGTATTGTTGATTCAAACATCGGCGTTCTTTTTGTCTTAGCTATGGCCTCTCTCGGCGCCTATTCGGTAATGCTTGGCGGGCTTTCATCTGACAATAAATACGCGCTTCTCGGCAGTCTGCGTGCTGCGGCGCAGATGGTTAGTTATGAAGTGTTCATGGGTATTTCTCTGCTAGGGGTTGTCGCGCTGACCGGCAGTTTTGATTTGCGCGAAATCGTCTTGGCGCAGAAAGGGGGGTGGTTCGTCGTACCCCAATTTATAGGCTTCGTCATTTTTCTGATTGCAGGTGTAGCAGAAAGTCACCGTCTTCCTTTCGATATCCCCGAGGCTGAACAAGAGATTTGTGCGGGCTATCACACAGAGTATTCGGGCATGAAGTTTGGCATGTTCTTCGTCGGCGAATACCTCGGTTTGGTGTTGATATCTTCGCTTATTACGGTGCTCTTTTTTGGCGGTTGGCAGGGTCCCCTATTGCCTCCGCTAGCATGGTTTTTCATTAAGGCGTCGTGCTTCATTGCCTTTTTTATTTTGCTGCGTGCCGCAATCCCAAGGCCGCGCTACGATCAGTTAATGAGCTACGGGTGGCTATTTCTATTACCCCTGTCGCTTCTGAATTTGTTGATTACCGGCGTTGTAATCCTGTCGGCTAATTAGGTGTCAGTGAGCGCCGTGGAAAGGAGGAGGTTGAAGTGAGTGATTCCGTTGTTAGACCCCATTCCAAGTCTTTGTTAGCTAAATTTGGCGAACTGGTAAAAGACACGCTAACGAGCCAGGTAGTGACACTCTGGCGAGTGTTTAGGCACTTGTTTGTTGCGACAGACACTGTTCAATATCCAGAGCAACAGCCACACATGTTTTCACGTTGGCGTGGTCGAATTATTCTCACGCGCGATCCCGACGGCGAAGAGCGCTGCGTCGCTTGTAATCTTTGCGCAGTCGCCTGTCCGGTCGATTGTATCGCTCTGCAAAAAACCGAGGACGAGGAGGGGCGTTGGTATCCGGAGTTTTTCCGCATTAATTTTTCGCGCTGCATAATGTGCGGATTCTGTGAAGAGGCCTGTCCTACCAATGCAATTCAGTTAACGCCCGATTTCGAGATGGCCGAATACAAGCGGCAAGACATGGTTTGGGAGAAAGCCGATTTGCTGATTGCTGGCACGGGTAAATACCACGAGACCAATTTCTACCGTGTCGCTGGCAAGTCTATTGGGGGCAAGGATAAAGGCGAAGCGAGAAATGAGCTGCCGCCGGTTGATGTGCGGAGTCTGCTTCCATGACCGAATTATTCTACTCAGGCGGAGTGGTTGCGGTAATAGCTACGCTATTGGTAATCGTGCAGACCAACGTTGTGCACGCCCTCATCTATTTGGTGTTGTCGCTGCTCGCAGTTGCGGTGGTGTTTTTTAGCCTTGGAGCGCCTTTCGTCGCAATTCTTGAGGCGATTGTTTACGCGGGCGCGATCATGGTGCTTTTTTTGTTTGTGGTAATGATGCTTAACCTGGGACAGAGAAGCCGCGATCAGGAGAAAGAATGGCTGCCCGCACGAACGTGGTTCGTTCCTAGCGTCTTAGCGGTCGTCTTGCTCATTCAGCTCGTCGCTTCTATACCGACAGCAGGCCTTAACATAGAGGAAATCGGCGCTCGTGCGGTAAGTGAGCTTCTATTTGGGCCTTATGTTCTTGCGGTGGAACTTGCTTCGTTCTTATTGCTGGCAGGGTTGGTGTCCGCCTACCACATCGCTAAAAGATAGTCTCAGTACCGACAGCCCCCAGCGGGTTGCGGCGCTAAAAAAGGAAACGGTGTTATGGAAAGCATTCCCTTAGAGCATGGACTTATGCTCGCAGCTACTCTCTTTTGCCTCGGGTTGGTTGGTGTGATGACGAGGCGCAATATTGTCTTCGTTTTAATGTCCTTAGAAATCATGCTGAATGCCTCAGGGCTCGCCTTTATCGTTGCAGGCGCGCGCTGGGGTAGTGCCGATGGTCAGGTGATGTTCCTCATGATTCTGACGCTTGCCGCTGCGGAAGTGGCTGTCGGCCTGGGTCTTATCATTCAGTTATACAAGCACTTTAAGACAATCGACATAGACGTGCTCAGTTCACTAAAGGGCTAGGCTCACGCGAGGAGTAACTTGTGTTCGAATCACTTGGATGGTTACCAACATTTCCGCTACTCGGTTTTCTAACACTCTTTCTGAGTGGCGGAGGCTTGCCGAAGAAATTAGTCGCGGTAATTGGCGCGGGTAGCATAGGGCTCGCCTTTTGCGCTGCAGTTGTGGTTTCTCTGCCGATTATCAATGGCGATGCTCAAGTCATCATTCACGATGTCTACACATGGATGGCTGTGGGTTCATTTGACGTGGCATTTGGTCTGTATTTAGACGGATTGAGCGTTGTGATGATCTTGGTTATAACCGGGGTTGGCTTTTTGATTCATCTGTATTCGACCGGATTTATGATTGACGATCCGAGCTACAGTCGTTTCTTTGCCATCATGAATCTATTCGTTGCTGCGATGCTTGTTTTAGTACTTGCCGATAATTTACTTCTCTTGTACCTAGGGTGGGAGGGTGTAGGGCTTTGCAGTTATTTGCTTATTGGGTTTTGGTATCAGGATCCAGCTAACGGCTATGCTGCGCGCAAGGCCTTTGTCACCACGCGTGTCGGTGACACCTCAATGGCCATAGGGCTTTTCTTGATTTTCAGCCAGCTCGGTTCACTCGATATTCAAGAGTCAATGGATTTGGCCCAAGGCGAGTGGGCCATCGGTTCTGGCTATGCAGTTGCCGCAGCGTTACTTCTTCTGGGTGGCGCGGTAGGCAAATCCGCGCAGCTGCCGTTACAAACCTGGCTTCCGGATGCAATGGCGGGTCCTACACCAATCAGCGCACTTATACATGCTGCAACAATGGTGACCGCAGGCGTCTACCTTATTGCTCGCACCCATGCCTTGTTCGAGCTTGCGCCTAATGTACAGCTTTTGGTGGCGCTCATCGGCTTGGCGACCCTGCTAATTGCAGGTTTCACAGCGATGACACAGCACGATATCAAGCGGATTTTAGCCTATTCTACGATCAGCCAGATCGGCTATATGTTTCTTGGTTTAGGTGTCGGTGCTTGGTCGGCATCGGTATTTCATCTAATGACCCACGCGTTCTTTAAGGCGCTGCTTTTCCTTGCTGCTGGCACGGTGATTCTTAGTCTTCACCATGAGCACGATATCTTTAAGATGGGCGGCAAGTGGAGTCAACTACCTTTGGCATTTGCGTCTTTTCTTATCGGCAGTTTGGCACTTGCTGCGTTTCCCTTTACCTCGGGTTACTTCAGCAAAGATGAAATCCTACTGGCTGCGCTCGAGTTCGAACACTATGGGTTCTGGCTATGGCTTGGAGGCGTTACTGGGGCCTTCTTTACTGGTATTTACAGCTTTAGATTAGTGTTTGTCGTCTTCTTTGGCGAAAGCGTGGATCATCACGAGGCGCGTGAAGTGACTGGTTTCAGTATGGCTGCGCCGCTGCTAGTGCTTATGGTGCTGGCAATAGCTGGCGGGCTAATTCATGTCCCCACCGACTCGGTTTTCTCGGCAGCGGGAGAGCACGGCGAGCATACGGTCTCAGCATTGATACACGCGATTATGATCGCTGTTCCTCTGTTTGGCATCGGGATAAGTTATTTGTTTTATGGATCGCGCACCCTGTCGGTTAGCCGATTAATGGCGAGCGACTTGGCGCAGTGGTTGCACAGATTCTGGTTTACAGGCTGGGGCTTTGACGGTCTTTACCGCAGGCTTTTCATTACGCCCTATCTGTGGCTAGCGGCTATTAATAGAAATGACTTTGTTGATGGCGCTGCAGGGCTGCTAGTCGCTTTGAGTGAGGCAGGTAATACGTTACTTGTAAGATCGCAGTCGGGCTCGCTGCGTTGGTATATTCTGAGCGTGGTATTCGGCACAGTGTTGCTTCTCACCTTAGGAGGCGTTCTATGATTTTGCTCTGGATTCTCCTCATTCTATTTTTCGGCGGATTGCTTGCTTGGCTTTCCGAATGGTTTGACTCTCGTCTTCCGCGATGGATAGCCCTTTTGTCTGTTGCGGCTACCCTCATTCCATTAGTGCTGCTCTATCTAGGATATGACGCTGACAGTGAATCTAAATGGATTGTGGAATTTAGCCGCAGTTGGATTCCAAGCCTAGGCATAAAGTTTACGTTTGCAGTTGATGGGCTCAGTCTTTTGTTGGTTGGATTAACCAGCTTTCTTGGGCTTATTTCAATTGGCGCTGCTTGGGAGGAGATGCGCGAGAGAGTTGGCTTTTTCTATTTCAATCTCCTTTGGACGCTCGTGGGAGTTGTTGGTGTGTTCACTGCCATCGATTTATTTCTGTTCTTCTTCTTTTGGGAAGTAATGCTCATTCCGATGTATTTCATCATCGCGATTTGGGGTCACGAGAATAAGCGCTATGCGGCGACAAAGTTTTTTCTCTACACGCAGTTCACAGGCATGTTGCTTTTGGTCTCGCTGCTTTGCCTCGTGTACTTTTTCAAGATTCAGCATGGCTACCTCAGTTTTGCCTACGAGGACCTCTTGCGAACAGAGGTAGGTGGTGCTTTAGAGATATGGCTAATGCTCGGATTTTTTATCGCCTTCGCCACCAAGTTGCCTAGCGTTCCATTCCATTCGTGGTTGCCCGATGCGCATTCGCAAGCGCCTACTGCGGGTAGCGTGTTGCTAGCTGGAGTGTTGCTCAAGACCGGCGCCTATGGGCTTATCAGATTCACGCTGCCCTTTTTTCCAGAGGCGTCGGCGCAGTTTGCCCCGGTCGCACTGACACTCGCGGTGATTAGTATTTTGTATTGCGCGAAGGTAGCGCTCGCGCAATCCGATATTAAGCGCTTGATCGCTTATACCAGCGTGAGTCACATGGGGTTTGTGTTGCTCGGTATATACGCATGGAATCTTATAGGATTGCAGGGTGCAGTGATGACCATGCTCGCGCATGGCCTCAGTGCCGCGGCTTTATTCAGTCTTGCAGGAGGATTGCAGGGGCGACTGCATACCCGAGATATGCGCCTCATGGGTGGGTTTTGGGCGCTCGCACCGCGGATGGCAATCGTAGCGTTATTCTTCTCTGTCGCCGCGCTCGGCATGCCAGGTCTCGGAAATTTTGTTGGCGAATTTCTGTCTTTGCTCGGTGTCTTTTCGGTGAGCATCTGGGCTGCAGCGCTGGCAGCCTTGGGCATGATCGTCGCGTCAGTTTATTCGCTTTGGGTAATGCAGGCGGTTTTCCAAGGGGCTCAACACTCTGGAGCGGATCATTCTTTACTGCCCGATCTAGATAATCGTGAGCTCTTTATTTACGCATTGATGATGATCGGCCTAGTGGTAATGGGGCTTTTCCCCAATGCCTTTCTGGACCTTTCTTCGGGAGTGCTTGAAAGGCTTTCTAGCGCTAGCGATGCCTTCGCTGCTGTAGGGGAGAGACGATAATGGAGAAGGAGTTCGCCACAGTGCCAATCACCCCAGCAGTAGATTTAGACAGCCTTTTACTGCTGCTTCCACATGAACTCATGGGTCTTGCGATAATCGTCGGTATGCTCGCTGTTGCTATTGGGCGCAATCACTTCGTAAGCACGGTTATCTCCACTACGAGCATGCTTGCCGCAGGGATCGCAGGAACAATGCAGTTCTACGAATTAACGATGGGCGCGGCGCCGAGTATGGTCACAGCACTTTTTGTGCTCGATGCGTTGTCTGCCTTGTTCATCGCATTGCTAGCCTTTAGCGCTATGGGTGTCGCGATCATGAGCTTCGCCTATTTTCATAAGCTCGAGGATGCGCGCGATGAATTTCAATTGCTGCTGTCACTAGCAACGCTTGGGGCGATCACGCTTGTCAGCAGTGCGCACTTTATCACCGTGGTTATAGGCCTTGAGATGTTGAGCATGGCGCTGTATGGCATGATTGCTTATCCCATTCATAGCGGAGCATGGGCTGCTAAAAGTCTAGAATCTGCAATTAAATACCTTGTTCTTTCCGCCGTCGCATCCGCAACGATGCTGTTTGGTATGGCATTGATTTACGCAGCGACTGGCTCGCTCGGGTTTCTCGATATCTCTGTGTCGACGGGGTCGCTTTTTTATCTTGGATTGCTGATGCTATTCGTCGGGGCAGCGTTTAAATTGTCGCTGGCGCCTTTTCATCTATGGACGCCCGATGTGTATCAGGGCGGTCCGCTGCCCGCAGTGGCCTTCCTTGCAACCCTCGGCAAGGTCGCTGTAGCTGTGTTTGCGATTCGCCTGTTTAGCCAGCCGCAAATAGTGCAGCTGCCCGTTGTGACTAGTGTCATCGCATTCGTCGCGGTGGCGTCAATTTTAGTAGGCAATTTATTGGCGTTACGACAAACCAATTTGAAAAGGCTATTGGCCTATTCTTCGATTGCGCACATGGGCTATCTTCTCGTGGCAGTGTTATCGGTCTCGGCGGCTACCGCATTCTCCGAAGTGGAAGACTCAGCGTTTGCTCTAGAGTCGGCGTTGTTCTACCTCCTTGTGTACAGCCTTCTTTCCCTCGGCGCATTTGGCTGCGCATTGCTCGTGTCATCGAGCGAGGACGAGGCCGCGGGGGTGGGGGACTATCGTGGCCTTTTCTGGCGATCTCCGTGGCTTGCTAGTGTGCTTCTGGTGATGGTTTTAGGTTTAGCAGGAATCCCTCTGACTGCCGGCTTTATCGCAAAATTTCAGGTCTTTTTTGCTGCCGTAGGAGATTCTCAATGGGGATTATTGGCAGCGATGGTCCTTGGGAGTGCGATAGGTCTTTTTTACTATTTACGCATCGTTTACCAGATGCTTATGCCTGTTCTCGATACAGAAGAGTCTTTTGCGTTGAGAGAAATAGGGATAGAGAGTCTGGGCGTTTTGGGGGTGCTTGCAGTGCTTACCGCCGTCGTTCTTTGGGCCGGTGTCTACCCTGAGCCACTGTTCGCGCTTATTGCGTTCGCTGCGTCCAATTTCTAAGCACTCGCTTCTTCTCACTTCACGCTAATGAGTCTTCGCCCTCGGCCCTGAAACTGTCTATTATAGCAGCGGCATTTTTCGCCTATAGGTACTACACCTAAAAGGTACTACACCTAAAAGGTACTATGCCTAAGTGATGGGAGAGTAAGAGTGGCAGAGGTGATGAAAGTAGCGGTCGTCGGTGGCGGCAGCTTTGGCACGGTAATGGCGAATATTGCTGCAGGCAATGGCTATCCTGTGAGTTTTTGGATGCGCAGCGATTCTCTCGCCGCAGCGATTAACCGCGATCACGTCAACGAATCTTACTTGCCAGGTTACATGCTGAATGAACGTGTAGTTGCCACGCATGACATGGCTGCAGCAGTATCTGGCGCGCAGCTGATTTTTGTCGCTGTGCCTAGCAGCTCTTTCAGGGCGGTGGTGTCGGAGTTGGTGAAGTCGGCAGATCCAGGCGCGATGTTTGTTAGCACGACAAAAGGAATAGAAGCGGGCTCCTTTTTGTTGATGAGTCAGATACTCGGTGAGCTCTCGCCCGAGTCGCCTATTGGCGTCCTAAGCGGTCCGAATTTGGCGAAGGAGATAGCGGCACAGCAACTCACGGGTACCGTGATTGCGAGCGCTGACCTCGAGGTTCGTGCCGCGGTGCAAACAGTCCTTAAGTCACGATATTTTAGGGTTTACACGAATGACGATATGTTCGGCGTTGAACTCGGCGGCTCACTAAAAAATATTTATGCCATCGTCGCGGGCATGGCGGCAGCTCTTGGTATGGGTCACAATACAAACAGCATGTTAGTTACGCGAGGACTTACCGAAATGGCGCGGTTTGGGCGGTCACTCGGCGCCGACCCGATGACTTTCTTGGGCCTGTCAGGTGTTGGAGATCTTGTTGTTACCTGTTCTTCTCCTTTGAGTCGAAATTACCGATTAGGCTATGCGCTAGGGCTTGGGCAGACTATGGACGAGGCGACGAAGGAAATCGGGCAGGTGGTCGAAGGCGTCAACACAGTGCGGTTAGTGAAAAAGCGCGCCGAGGAACTCGGGATTTATATGCCTTTAGCGTCAGGTTTGTACTCGGCCTTATTCGAAGGCGCGAGCCTCGACGCAATCATCTCCTCACTTATGGAGGGAGAACAGGCACTAGATGTCGAATTTGCCGCTCAAGACGACAAGCAAATCGGATCGAGCGTTTAAGTTTTATATGCTGGTTAGGATATAGAATTAGAGTGGCGCTCTTCAGCGTCAATACCGTTTGCGCCAATACCGATCGTAGGGAGAATAAATATGTCGGAACAAATCGACGAATTAGTAGAAAACCTTAAGCGCCCCTCACTTTGGAAGCGCGTGTTCTTTACCTTGGGTTTTGCGCTGCTGTTTAATATTATTTTGGTCCCTCTGGTTCTCCTCATGGTGTTGGTGCAGGTCGCTTTCTCGCTGTTTGCGGGTGAGAAGAATCGCAATTTGGCTGACTTGAGCGAAAAATTAGTTGCCTATCTTGTCGAAGTGCTCGGCTTCCTGTTGTTTACGACAGAACATAAGCCTTTTCCCTTTAATGATTTTCCTGGATCGGGAGAGATAAACACGCCAGCAGAGGATGTCGTCGAGAGTGAGATTTCGCGAAGTGAAAGTGCTCAAATATCCGAGTCAGACGAACGGGTCTCGGAAGAGGGCGAGGCCGAACGAGAGAATGATGCTACTGATAAAATGCGTGGGCCTAGTGCTACGCCGCAGGGATAACCCACGGTGCTTGTGGTATTAGTGCGCCATGGTGACGCCGCATTTGGCGTTCCAGACGCCACGCGTGAATTGACCTCGCGGGGCAAAGAAGAAGTGCATAATGCCTTTCTGACCTATCGAGATTTTCGGCATCGCAGTATCCTTGACAACAATGATGCGAACGGTGGTCTTGGCAGGAGTGCTAGCTTTCGTTTAATAGCGAGTCCTTTACTTCGCGCTCAACAAACCGCTGAGCTGATCACCAAGGGCATGGAGGCAGACGGTTTGCAGTCGCCTGCGGCTACTTGCAGTTTCCTCGAACCCGAAGCAGATCCCAAAGACGTCTTTGCGCTAATTGAAAAAGCTCAGACTCAAGGGGTTACTGAGCTTTGGCTTGTTGCACATAATCCACTCTTATCAACGCTGCTTAGCCTGCTCGCAGACGGTGAATACCGGTCTCAGCCGCCTCTCGCGACTGCCGAGATAGTTGAGCTAGAGGTCGAATGGGTTGGGCTCGGGTGTGCTACTGTAGGCTTTCGCGCTTAGACTTTTCGATTTGAGTCCTCAGGAGTACCTAATGCAGTTATCGTTTTTCCTTCAACAGTACGTTACATTCGACTCGCCGCAATTCACCTCGTCATTCGCTAAATTCTCCGCGTCATTGGGCTTATTGTTACTCGCACTCCTGTCGACTCCGACACACGCCCAATCGGCAGGCGAGCAGACTGCGAGAGCCGACCATCCCTTGCTTATGCGGTTTCCTGACTCAGAGATCGTGGAATATGACAGTACCAACGAGCTAAACCACCAGTTAGTGCTTGGCACGCTGCAACGGACTCGCGGTGAGGTTGTGCCTGAGTCTGCGGAGCGGTTAAAAGGGCGAGTTACACGCATTGTTTACGCTATTCCATCGGACTACCAAGTCAGCGACGTAAGGGAATTTTTCGCTCAACAGTTGCGCGAACGCGGTGACAACATTCTGTTTTCTTGTGAAGGACGCGCATGCGGCAGCAGTAACTATTGGGCTAACGATATTTTCAAACGCCGTATTCTTTATGGCCCCGAGCGCAATCAGTATTACCTGGCCGCGCGAAGCAATACAGCGCTCGAAAATGATCCTTTCCTTGCGCTCTATCTTATCACTCGCGCCAACAAGCGGCTCTATGCCTACGTTGAAATTATTGAAAGTGAGATTGCCATTGCGCCACAGGCATTAGTCAACGAAGGCTTGCTGGCGTTAACGCTTAGGGAGAAGGGCAGCGTTGTGCTTCCCTTAGTCCGATTTAATATTGCCGGTGGAGATGATGAAGAGCTTGTTGATCCCTCTGCGCTCGATTATTTGGTGAGGCTGCTGCGGATAGAGCCGGAAATCCGCGTTTATCTAGTGAGCCACCTAAGCTCACCTGAGCGCTCCTTGGAAAGCCTGCTTGAGCAATCCGTAAAGAGAGCGCAGTTAATTAAAGCTGTCTTGCTTGAGAAGGGTATAGAAGACGGAAGAATCGAGGCGGCAGGCGTAGGTCCGCTGGCCCCCTCTTGCGCGTTGAGCGATTGTAGCGACCGCATCGAACTGGTGCTTATTCAGAGTGAATAGGTGCCAATGCGAGATGGCTGCGTGCGGCTAGCGGCTAATGAGCGAGAGAAATTCAGCGCGCGTTGTTTGACTGTTTCTAAATGCGCCGAGCATGCAAGAAGTGGTCATTGTTGAATTTTGTTTTTCCACGCCGCGCATCATCATACACATGTGTTTGGCTTCGATGATGACTGCTGCTCCCGCTGCGCCAGTTTTTTCAACAATGCAGGTAGCAATTTCATTGGTGAGATTTTCTTGAATCTGAAGTCGTCGCGCGAACACGTCCACAACGCGCGCAATTTTAGATAAGCCAATGACCTTACCCTTTGGCAAATAGGCGACGTGGCATTTTCCAATAAATGGAAGCATGTGGTGCTCGCACATCGAATAGAGCTCGATGTCTTTAACGATCACCATTTCGTCGTTTTCAGATTCAAACAGTGCGCCATTGATCACCTCATCGATATTCATGCGGTATCCCTGGGTAAGAAAATGTAGCGCCTTAGCCGCACGGAGTGGCGTGTCTTTAAGGCCGTCACGCTCGGGCGTCTCGCCCACCTCGTTCAGAAGCATTAAGTAGGCATCCTGCATAGAAGCTATCGCTTCGGCGGAATGGTTAGTCTGGTCTTTGTTATGCGCGCTCACTGTGAGGCTCCCTTTTTCGTTCTGAAGTCGTTTGGTTCTTAAGTGCTAAGTTTACCCGTTTTTTCGCGTAAAACCCGTCTTTGAATTTTAGGGCGCTACCCTACGCCATGAGCCGTGAAGGGTAAAGTGCTTCAGACTGACTTAACATCAGTGCTTGGCGACATTCGGACAGTAATTCAGCATAATAACGCGTTAATCTCCGCAGGCTGATGCGCGTTCGAGCAGGAATCTAAAATGGTCACAGTGGGCGAGTACGTCGAGAGGGCAAGTGCAGTTTTTGATGGGGCAGAGCTGTTCTACGGGCATGGAACCGACAACGCGTTCGATGAAGCGGTCTACCTTGTCTTTGCGACACTGGATATCGCATTTGATGACCCAGAAGCTTATTCTCGAGTCATTGCCCGCGACGAATGCGACCTGCTGGATTCACGAGTAGCAGACCGAGTCGAAAAGCACACACCGGTTGCCTATTTGGTTGGTCAGGCGTGGTTTGGCGGCATGCGCTTCATTGCCGATGCACGCGCGTTAATTCCGCGCTCGCCACTCGCTGAATTGATAGCCGAGGGGTGTGCGCCGTTTGTCAGTTATACCCCTGAGCGTATTCTCGATCTCTGCTGTGGAGGCGGATGTATTGGCATACTCGCGGCCCATCAATTCCCCCTTGCGCGAGTCGATCTGGCCGACCTCTCCGCAGACGCCCTTGCGCTCGCGCGCGAGAATGTCAGTTTGCACATGCTTGCCGATAGAGTGAATCTGCGGCAATCGAACTTATTCGAAGCACTTGAGGGGCGCTACGACCTCATGTTGAGCAATCCGCCTTACGTGCCGCTAGAGGAGGTGCTCGAACTTCCGCCGGAATACTCGCACGAACCGTCGCTGGGCTTGATTAGTGAGGATGACGGACTTGCTATTCCCCTTCAGATACTGCGCGAAGCACCAGACTATCTGTCTGATGGCGGAGTGCTTGTGATGGAGGTAGGCTACAGCGTTGAGCAGCTCAGCGCCCGTCTGGCGCAGGTGCCTCTTCTCTGGCTCGAGTTTGCCCATGGGGGAGAGGGTGTTCTTGCGATAACGCGAGATGAACTGCTCCGCTACAGGGACCAATTCAAGTAGTGTATACTGCAGGGCTTTTATTACACGGCTTGGCACTCTCGAGCGCTCGCTTTTGTCGATAATTAATAGCGAGTTGGCCCCTTGAGTTAGGCCCTCGAGTTAGGCCCTCGAGTTAGCTCCTTGAGTTAGCTCCTAGAGCTGCCATTTAAATTCGTCCACCAAGAGGGATGCGCGAAACGATGTCCGGAAACACCTTTGGTAAGCTCTTCACGGTCACCAGCTTTGGCGAAAGCCATGGGCCTGCGCTCGGCTGCGTTATTGATGGCTGCCCACCTGGGCTTGAACTGAGCAGTGCCGATCTGCAGCACGATCTCGATCGACGCAAGCCGGGACAGTCACGTTTTACCACTCAGCGTCGCGAAGACGATGAGGTGCAAATATTGTCTGGTGTGTTTGAAGGTAAAACTACCGGTACCCCGATTGGCTTGCTAATACACAACACTGATCAACGTTCGAAAGATTACGGCAAAATCAAAGACCAATTCAGACCTGCGCACGCCGATTACACCTACCAAGTGAAATACGGCACACGCGATTACCGCGGCGGCGGCCGGTCTTCGGCGCGAGAAACTGCGATGCGCGTGGCAGCAGGAGCGGTGGCTAAAAAGTACCTCGCACAGGCATGTGGCATTGAGATTTATGGTTATCTGAGTGAGCTTGGGCCGATTAAAATCGAGTCTGTGGAGCGCGCAGAGATTGCACGCAACCCGTTTTTTTGCCCCGATGCGAGCAAAGTTGCTGAGATGGAAGCCTATATGGCTGCATTGAGCAAAGAGGGTAATTCGATAGGCGCGCGGATTGACGTCTTCGCGACCAATGTCCCCGCTGGTCTCGGTGAACCAATTTTTGATCGTCTGGATGCCGATTTAGCCCACGCGCTCATGGGCATTAACGCAGTGAAAGGCGTCGAAATAGGCACAGGGTTCGCCTCTATTGCGCAGAAAGGCAGCGAACACCGCGATGAGATGACTCCGACAGGCTTTTTAAGTAATAACGCAGGCGGTGTGCTGGGTGGTATTTCGAGCGGACAGGACATTGTGGCGAGTATTGCGCTTAAACCAACGTCGAGCATCCGGTTGCCGGGGCGGTCTATTGATATCAATGGCAAGCCCGCTGAGGTGATCACTACCGGACGCCACGACCCTTGTGTAGGGATCAGGGCGACGCCAATCGCCGAGGCGATGATGGCTCTTGTTTTAATCGATCATCTCTTGCGGGACCGGGGTCAGATGGGCGAAAAGCGAATTAAAACAAATAATTTAATCGATTAATCAATTGGTTATCGAGAAATAATTATAATTTAGATTAAGTAATCGGCAGGATGAAACTATGAGCAGCAAGACGTTATACGACAAAATTTGGGATGCGCATTTGGTGACACAGCGCGAAGATGGCACCGCGTTGATCTACATCGATCGTCATCTAATCCACGAAGTTACGTCTCCTCAAGCTTTCGAGGGTTTACGAATAGCGGGGCGCAAGCCTTGGCGTGCAGACGCGAATTTCGCCACCCCCGACCACAACATTCCGACGACCTCGGCAGAAAGACGCGCTGGCATCGATGGCATTCTAGACCCCATCTCTAAGATTCAAGTGACTACGCTCGACGACAATTGCAACGAGTTCGGCATTCTCGAGATGAACATGGACGACATTCGTCAGGGTATCGTTCACGTTGTTGGTCCTGAACAGGGCGCAACGCTTCCGGGCATGACAATTGTCTGCGGCGATTCGCATACCTCGACACATGGCGCACTCGGCGCGCTTGCGCATGGCATTGGTACCTCGGAGGTCGAGCATGTATTAGCGACACAGTGTCTGATGGCGAAGAAAGCCAAAAATATGCTCGTACGGGTAGACGGCGAGTTGCAAATAGGCGTGACAGCGAAAGACATCGTTTTGGCTATCATCGGCAAAATAGGTACGGCGGGCGGAACCGGCTATACAATCGAATTTGGTGGTGATGCCATCATGGCGCTCAGCATCGAAGGTCGCATGACTGTGTGCAACATGGCTATCGAGGCTGGCGCTCGCGCTGGCCTCATTGCTGTAGATCAGTCGACTATCGACTACATTGAAGGGCGCCCATTTGCTCCGAAAGGTGAGATTTGGGATGGTGCGGTCGAGGCTTGGCTCACGCTGCGCAGTGATGACGGTGCCACATTTGACAAAGTCGTTGAGCTTCGTGCGGCAGAGATTGAGCCACAAGTTACTTGGGGAACCTCGCCCGAGATGGTGGTCTCGGTAAACGGCACGATTCCCGATCCAGCACTCGAGCAGGATGCCTCGCGCCGCGAGAGTATTATGCAATCGCTCAAATACATGGGGCTCAAAGGCGGTAGCGCAATAAAAGATATTAAGCTGGATACAATATTTATCGGTTCATGTACCAACTCGCGTATCGAAGATTTACGTGCTGCTGCGAAAGTAGTCGAAGGGAAAAAAGTCGCCTCGACTATTGAACTAGCGATGGTCGTGCCAGGTTCGGGTCTGGTTAAGAAGCAGGCTGAAGATGAGGGTCTCGACAAAATATTTATAGAGGCGGGGCTCGAATGGCGCGAGCCAGGCTGTTCGATGTGTTTGGCGATGAACGCGGATCAACTGGGTGATGGGAAACACTGTGCCTCAACCTCCAATCGTAATTTCGAGGGTCGACAAGGGTTCGGTGGCCGTACTCATTTGGTAAGCCCAGCCATGGCAGCCGCCGCTGCTATCCACGGACATTTCGTCGACGTACGCGATATTTAGAATTTAAGGAGCTTAGCCATGCAAAAATTTAGTAGTGAGAAGGGCGTCGTTCTCCCCTTAAATCGCGCCAACGTTGATACTGATTTTATTATTCCAAAGCAGTTTCTTAAATCCATTAAGCGGACGGGTTTTGGCCCAAATCTTTTCGATGAGCATCGTTATCTCGATAAAGGCGAACCTGACGCGGACAACAGTGCGCGGCCTCTGAACAAAGATTTTGTGATGAATCAACCTCGATACGCGGGCGCCAATGTGCTGCTAGCTCGAGAAAACTTCGGCTGTGGATCTAGCCGCGAACACGCGCCTTGGGCGCTAGACGATTACGGATTTAGGGCGATACTTGCCCCGAGTTTCGCTGACATCTTCTTCAACAACTGCTTCAAAAATGGGTTGCTACCCATTGTCCTCGACAAAGCGGTCATCGATGGTTTGTTTGCCGAGGTTGAGGCAACGGAAGGCTACCAGCTTGAGGTAGACCTCGACGCGCAAGTCGTGCGCAAGCCTAATGGCGAAGAACTCCCTTTCGAAGTCGATCAGTTCCGTAAACATTGTCTGCTTAATGGGCTCGATGATATCGGCCTGACACTCGAGGATTCGGCGGCTATTGCTACTTTCGAAACGACGTGGCGTGCTAAGTCTCCTTGGTACTTTACACTGTCAAATTGATTTATCGCGAGCCTTCCCAGATCATTAGATACCTACACGTGATTCGATTTTAGTGAGTAATTGCAATGAGTGAGAAAGTAAACGTAGCGATTGTCGGTGCGACTGGTGCTGTTGGTGAAGCATTGATTGAGATTTTGGAACAGCGCGATTTTCCCGTCGGGCAGCTTTATCTCCTAGCGAGTGAACGCTCTGCAGGTACGACGTTGATGTTTAGAAATAAACCCATCATGGTGACCGACCTTGCTGAATTTGATTTTTCGAAGGCACAAATCGGCTTATTCTCTGCGGGCGGAAGTACCTCCGAGGTTTACGCGCCTAAAGCGGCTGCTGCGGGCTGCGTGGTTATCGACAACACATCACATTTCCGCTACGACGACGACATTCCCCTCGTCGTCCCCGAGGTCAATCCTGAGGCGATTGCGGGCTATACAACACGAAACATTATTGCGAATCCGAATTGCTCGACTATTCAGATGCTGGTCGCGCTAAAGCCAATTCACGACGCCGTCGGTATTAAGCGGATCAGCGTAGCGACCTACCAAGCTGTGTCTGGCACTGGCAAGCCCGCTATCGAAGAGCTTGCTAAGCAAACAGCTGAATTGCTCAACGGGCGCGAAGCGAAAGCCGAGGTTTATCCTCAGCAAATCGCATTCAACGTGTTGCCGCAAATAGACGTTTTCCTCGACAACGGTTACACCAAAGAAGAAATGAAAATGGTGTGGGAGACGCAGAAAATATTCGGTGATAAGTCGATTGCGGTGAGTGCGACTTGCGTCAGAGTACCTGTTTTCTACGGGCATTCGGAAGCTGTACAGGTGGAGACTCATGCTGAAATTTCAGAAGATAGGGTGCGCGAACTGCTGTCAAAAACTAAGGGCGTAAAAGTTATCGATGAGCGTGTCGATGGTGGCTACCCAACAGCCGTCAAACACGCCTCTGGTGAAGATCCTGTTTTTGTGGGGCGCATACGCAAAGATATTTCGATGGCTAACGGAATGAATCTTTGGATAGTCTCGGATAACGTGAGAAAGGGCGCAGCACTTAACTCAGTGCAAATTGCCGAAGTGCTAATCAAATCGTATCTTTAAACGGCTAGGGGCCTCGGCTGGGGTTAATGTCCCAGCCGGGTCTGCGATATCAACGTTCAATTATTTCCAGACTCAGAGAAATAGCGCTATGAAGCGAAACATCTCAGCGGTCATTACCGCCCTCATCGGTTGCCTCCTGCTTGCGGGCAACGCGGGGGCAGTCGGCTTGGGGCAGCTGCGAGCTGATTCCGCAATCAACCAGCCTCTAAGCGTTCGTATTCAACTTATAGACCTAGGCTCGACGCCGCTCGAAGAAGTAGAAGTAGCGGTCGCCTCGGGGGAGAATTTCGAACGTCTTGGCGTCGAGTTTGCGCCTAATTTCCCGCAAATCGACATCGTTACGGGTGTTGACGCCGACGGCGCATATGCTCGACTAACCTCTTCATCGCCTGTTCGTGCCGCCTATCTTGAGATAGTGCTCGACACACGCTGGCCGAGTGGGCGCGTTCTGACTCAGCACACTATTTTGCTCGACCCCCCGGTGTTCGCCGAAAATGAGCAAGCGGTAACATCTGACGTCGCCCCCAGTCCTGAGCCTGCAGCAGAAAGTGCCGGGTCAGCCGTGACACCGGTTACCGTCAGCACTGACCGATCAAGCACGCTTTACAGCATTGCGATGGCAGCAAGGCCGAATCAAGGCGTTACGGTGCAACAGACAATGCTGGCTATCCAGACCCTCAATCCGCGATCTTTTGGGGGCGGAAATATCAATCGGCTCTATGCCGGCGAGATCTTACGCCTGCCTACCGCAGAACAGACTTTGGCCCTGAGTGCGGCGGAGGCGCTCGAGGCCGTAAGGCGTCAAAACCAAGAGGCAGCAGGTAACGTCGTCGAAGAGGCGCCTGCTAGCGTGAATTTGAGCGCTGAGCCAGCAGTTCCCTCTGGCGGTCAACTCAGTGTCGTTGTCACCAATACCTCAGACCTTGAACGCGAAAACTCGGCGCTCGATGCGCGTATCCAAGAGCTTGAGGATCAGCTTGCTCTGAGCCAGGAAGAGGTTGCGCGTGTGGCGCGAGAAAGGGCTGATTTCATTTCGAGGTTAGAGGCGATTGAACGTCAGATTACTGCGGCGCAGGAGATTATTAGACTGCAAGACGAACAGCTTGCTCAATTAGCCCAGTCGCTCGCTGCCGCTGCGATAGCGCGAGATAACGAGGTTGCCGCCACTCCTCCCATCGCGTCCTCTGTGCGCGATGCGTCGGTGTTTTTGAGCCAACCTCTCGTGACAGCGGCGGCAGCAGGTATCGCAATTCTCCTGCTTGTATTATTTCTCCTCCGAAGGAATCGTGATAACCACGAGGCCGATGGCGAGGTTGATGTGATCAAGTTTGATGCGCAGAGCAATGGGTCAGACGACTCGGCTGCGCCGCAGACAGAGGCGGCAGATAGGACAGGCGGTGAGCAGACGCCTAAAGCTGAGCCCACGCTTGGTTCAGCTTATGGAGCAGATGCAGCGAGCAAGAGAATGCAGGACGAATTGGACAAAGAACTACTGGCTATCCTCGCAGAAGAGGATAGCGGCGCAGGCGGTATCAAGCCTCAGGCCAGCAGCCAGCCTATGGCACCTGCCTTCGACCCAGAAGAGCTTACTTTCCGCGCCCAAGATGAGAGTCCAGAGGCTGTTAAACCAGCTGCCCCCAACGTGATCGATGAAGACGAGGCGGCCACGAAACTAGAACTTGCCTATGCGTATCATAAGATGGGTGACAATGAGGGGGCTGCCGAAATTCTACTCGAAGTGCTAGACGAGGGCGGAGAAACGCATAAAGGCGAGGCACAGAAACTGTTAGCGTTAGTCAATGCGATAGCCGAGCGGAGTAGAGAGGACAGTGGCTTTTGAGCATTGACCTTGAAGAGGAGCTCGCCGGATCTAGACCCGCCATAGAAAAATGCCGAATAGCGCTCGCTATCGAATACGATGGCTCCCGCTATAACGGGTGGCAGAGGCAATCCGCGGCGGGCAGCAAGGGGAACACCTCTGTTGTCACTGTGCAGCAAGAGGTAGAAAAGGCCTTGTCTACTGTGGCAGCACACGATGTGAGTGTCACGTGTGCAGGGCGAACAGATGCTGGAGTCCATGCAACGAGCCAAGTGGTTCATTTTGAATGCGCGCAGGACAGAGGCGAGAAAGCTTGGACTCGCGGGGTCAATAGCCTGTTACCACGCTCTATTCGGGTGCTTTGGGCGCGCGAGGTAGATAACGGTTTCAATGCACGTTTTTCAGCCGAGGCTCGGCGCTATCACTACGTTATTTATACGCGCAAGCAGGCGAGCGCGATCCTCGAAGGACGCGTCACTCACATCCCTTTTAAGCTCGATGTTGAAGCGATGGATTCTGCTGCGCAGGCCTTGCTCGGCGAACAAGACTTCACCAGTTTTAGGGCCGCGGGCTGCCAATCCAGTACGCCCAATCGTAACGTACATAAGGTGGTGGTAAGTTCGCACAACGACTTCATTCTCATTGATATTGAGGCGAATGCGTTTCTCCAACATATGGTGAGAAACATTGCAGGGAGTCTTTTGGCTATTGGCAGGGGGCAAAAGCCGGTGACCTGGATTGCAGAGCTGCTCGCACTGCGCAACCGATGCGAGGCAGCAATGACTGCTGCCCCACATGGGCTCTATCTGGTGCAAGTTAAGTATCCGCCGTCATCGGGTCTGCCGGTCGGTGCCCTAGCACCACCCTTTGTGGATATAGACGCGCTATCAACGCTAGCCCGCACGACACAAAAGGAGTGAAGTCGCTTGGCAAAGACTTGGATTAAGATGTGCGGACTCAAACAGATTCAAGAAGTGAATACCGCGGTGGAGTTGGGAGTCGATGCAATTGGGTTGGTTTTCTATGCGCCCAGTTCAAGATCGATCGATGCAGTCGACATTGAGCAGGTCTTGCCAAACGAGCTGCAAGACACAAAAGTGGTCGCCCTGTTTGTCGACCCTAGAAAAGAAGACGTAGAGGCAGTCCTAGCGTCTGGCCGCATCAACTTACTGCAGTTTCATGGGCGCGAGGAGCCTTCTTTTTGCGCAAGTTTCGGCAAGCCCTACCTCAAAGCTGTGGGTGTTACAGCGGCTGCCGACATAGCATCAATCGAGGCTTTTTTTAGTGTCTACGAAAGCGCTCAGTATGTGTTGCTCGATACATTCGACGCGCAGGATCACGGCGGAACAGGGAATAGCTTCGACTGGTCGCAGGCCGCTGCATTGAGCGCGAAGAGCAAACAAAAAATGATATTGGCCGGAGGGCTGGATCCTGAAAACGTAGGCGCCGCGATTGCTCGCGTAGCGCCTTTCGGGGTTGACGTGAGTTCCGGAATCGAGGCGACGAAAGGTCGTAAAGACATAAACAAGATGAAGCAGTTTCTTGAAGGAGTAAGACGTGCCTGATACACAGCAAGACTCAATTGGTTTCGCCGGTCCAGATAGCCTTGGCCATTTCGGTCCTTACGGCGGCACTTTCGTCGGAGAGACACTGATCGCCGCAGTCGAGGAGCTCTCTCGGGTTTATGAGGAAGTGTCGAAGGACCCAGAGTTTTGGGCGGAGTACGACTATGACCTTAAATACTATGTCGGCCGACCCTCGCCTCTTTACTTAGCCGAGCGGCTCACAGCGGCGGCAGGTGGGGCACGCATTTACCTGAAGCGTGAAGACCTCAACCACACCGGCGCACACAAGGTGAATAACACTATCGGTCAGGCACTCCTCGCGAAGCGAATGGGCAAGACGCGCATAATTGCCGAGACTGGCGCCGGCCAGCACGGTGTTGCTAGCGCTACAGTCGCCGCGCGCCTTGGTCTCGAATGCTTCGTCTACATGGGTGCTGAAGATATTCAGCGACAGGCGCCGAATGTCTACCGGATGAAGCTGCTTGGCGCTACCGTCGTCTCTGTGGAATCTGGATCGCGCACACTTAAAGATGCGATGAACGAGGCGCTGCGCGACTGGGCGACAAACGTAGATTCTACTTATTACATTATAGGCACTGTAGCCGGACCGCATCCTTATCCGCAGATAGTCAGAGATTTTCAGTGCATTATAGGACGCGAGACGCGCGAACAGTCACTCGAGCAGATCGGGCAACTGCCTGATGCGCTTGTTGCCTGCGTAGGCGGTGGCTCTAATGCAATTGGCATGTTCCATCCATTCCTCAGCGACTCGTCTGTGGCGATGTACGGTGTCGAGGCGGGAGGCGATGGTGTTGAAACAGGGCGCCATGCTGCACCGCTTAGTGCTGGTGTTCCGGGCGTGTTGCATGGAAACCGGACGTATCTCATGACTGATTCGGGTGGCCAAATAATGGAAACCCACTCTGTTTCTGCGGGGCTTGATTACCCGGGTGTTGGGCCCGAGCACGCTTGGCTGAAAGACCTCAAACGAGTGAATTACGTGAATGCGACCGATGCAGAAGCCATGAAAGCTTTCCATCAATTAACGCGTCTTGAGGGTATAATACCGGCGCTTGAGTCTGCGCATGCTGTGGCTTATGCGATGCGCTTAGCGGCTACTATGGCGCCGGAGCAATCAATCGTCATTAATTTATCGGGCCGCGGCGATAAAGATATTCAGACGGTCGCGAAACTAGAAGGCCTTACGCTTTAGAATAGGGATATTGCTCGCCGGGCAAGTTGATACCGCCAGGCAGAGACGCACAGGTTAGGAATACTATGAGTCGCATTAGCGAAGTAAGCGCAGCAGCTGCGCAGCAAGGCCGAAAGTTATTAATACCCTATGTCGTTGCTGGCGATCCAGATCTTCCGACGACCCTCAGGCTGCTACACAAGCTCGTGGCTGACGGCGCTGATATCATCGAACTTGGCGTCCCGTTCAGTGACCCGAGCTCAGATGGGCCGGTTATCCAGCGCGGTGTGGAGCGCTCCATCGCCGGGGGCACTAATCTCGCAAAAGTGCTCGATCTCGTCGCGGACTTCCGAGCAATTGATAACATCACGCCGATAGTTTTAATGGGCTACCTCAATCCGGTCGAAATAATGGGCTATGAGGTTTTCGCCGATCGAGCGAGCCATGTGGGTGTCGATGGTGTGCTGGTTGTTGACATGCCGCCGAGTGAATCGAATGCGCTGCGAGGTGTATTACATGATAGGCAAATTGACACTATCTTCTTAGTTGCGCCGACTACGACCGATGCCCGCTGCGAGCAGATCGCGGCATGTTGTACCGGCTATCTGTATTATGTTTCTCTCAAGGGAGTCACCGGCGCGGCGCTACTCGATACCGAATCAGTCCGATTGAGTATTGATAAATTAAGAAAGCTGACAGTGCTGCCAATCGTTATAGGCTTTGGAATAAAAGACGCTGATAGTGCACGCGCGATGGGTGCGCTGTCAGAGGGTGTTATCATAGGCAGCGCGCTAGTCGAACGAATAGAGAAATTGCCTTCGAATGATTCTGCGACGGAGCAGCAATTGGCCCACGTGACCGAGGTAATTAAGAGCGCGCGCGAGGCGCTAGACGAGAGCTAACGCGTTCAGAAAAAACAACAAAAGACTGTTATAAGGGACGAGTCGATGAGTTGGATAGATAAGATATTACCTTCGATTGCGAGCGGCCCTCGCGAAGGTAAGAAATCAGCGGTGCCCGAAGGCGTGTGGAAGAAATGCCCTCGTTGTGACGCCATGCTTTATGAAAAATCATTAAGCGAAAACTCGGACGTATGCCCTAAATGTGATCATCATCTTCGCATCACTGCCCGCCGTCGCCTCGATCTTTTTCTCGACGAAGGCAGTCAAACTGAGTTGTTCGCCGACCTTGCTCCTGTCGATTTATTGAAATTCAAAGACCTCAAACGCTATAAAGACAGGCTTAGTGCGGCGCAAAAAGCGACCGGTGAGAAAGACGCACTGATCGCTATGCGCGGAACCCTAGGCGGGCACCCCTTAGTGACTGTTGCCTTTGAATTTAATTTCATCGGTGGTTCGATGGGAGCGGTAGTCGGTGAGAAATTCACACAGGCCGTCAACACCTGCATAGCAGAAGGGCTGCCGCTCGTGTGCTTCTCAACCAGTGGTGGTGCGCGCATGCAAGAGGCGCTCATTTCATTAATGCAAATGGCTAAAACTGCTGCCGCGCTTGAGCGGCTCAAGCAGATGCAGCTTCCGTATATCTCAATTCTTGTAGACCCAGTTTATGGTGGGGTGTCGGCGAGTCTTGCGATGCTTGGGGATATCAATATTGCTGAACCCAATGCGCTAGTGGGCTTTACCGGTCCCGATGTCATCCGCCAAACTGTTCGAGTAAAGCTACCCGAAGGCTTTCAGCGCAGCGAGTTTCTTCTCGAACATGGGGCGATTGATATGATTGTGCCTCGCGGGCAGCTTCCTGCTAAAGTGACGTCGCTACTCGATAAGCTGATGCATTCAAGGCGCGCAGCAGATACGACCGTCTCCGAGTCGGACAAGAAGAATGCAACAACCGCCTCCAGTGAGAATCAACTAGACGTTGCGGAGTAGGTGCAACAGTGACGCCTACTCGACATGCAGCACCGCATGACAACGCGAGTCTCGATGAGTGGCTCGCGTTCATTTCCCAGATACATCCTCGCGAAATCGAACTCGGCCTGGAACGCGTCAGCCGAGTCGCCTCGCGCTTAGGACTCTCTAAACCAGCGCCAAAAGTGATTACCGTCGCTGGCACTAACGGCAAAGGTTCGACCGTAAAAACCCTCGAGACAGTACTGCGGGCATCGGGTTACTCGACAGGCGCTTATACCTCACCGCATATCCTTCGATTCAACGAGCGCATTCGCCTCCGGGGTGAGGATGTGGCTGATGCGGCAATCGTCAACTGCTTTGCGCGCATAGAAGCGCAACGTGAGCCCGAATCATTAAGCTATTTCGAATTTACGACACTTGCCGCACTGATGCTGTTTGCCGACGCAAAAGTGGACTTCGCGCTGCTCGAAGTTGGCCTAGGTGGCCGCCTAGACGCGGTTAATCTCATCGATCCGGACTGCTGTGTCATTACTAATATTGCGCTCGATCATGAAGATTGGTTGGGCAAAGGGCGCGAGAACATCGGCGCGGAAAAAGCGGGCATTCTCCGTGCTGCTACGCCTTTCGTCTTTTGTGATCGCGATCCACCCGCCAGTGTTTTGGCGCGCGCAGCGTCTCTCGGGGTTACTCCGCTCATAATCGATACTGACTTCAGCGCTCAAAAGTCGCGAGGAGAGTGGTGTTTCGAGGGGCAGAGCTGTAACGGCAGCAGTCTGCGCCGCGAGACATTACCTTTGCCGCATTTGTTTCTCGACAATGTTGTCGGCGCACTGCAGGCGCTCGCCTGCCTGAACGCGCTTCCTGCTGCAGAGATTCTGCGCACTGCCTTGAAGGGGCTGCATTTGGGTGGCCGCTTCGAGAAGCGACGTGACTCAGGTAGCGGTCGCTTGGTCATTTTGGATGCGGCGCATAATGTTGCAGCTGCTGAATTGCTAGCGCAGAGTTTAAGGGCGAGCTACTCGGCGAAGAGCCCCGAGTCGCTTCCTGCACCGGGTAAGCCACTCAAAATTCGCTTAGTGCTCGCTGCGATGGCAGACAAGAATATCGAAGATATTGTGCGGGCTTTAGACCCCCTAGTCGATATCTGGTATATTGCCGCCTTCGAAGGTGCTCGCGCTCTTGCTGCCACAGAAATCAACAAGCGGGTTAGCAGCACGCTGCCTAGTGCTGAGATTAAGTTATTCGATTCGGTCCTGCCCGCGTATAGAGCTGCGTGTGATGAGCGGCCCAATGAGGAGGCGGTCGTAGTTGTTACCGGCTCTTTTCATACGCTAGCTGAGGTTGCTGCTTTGCCTGATCTTGCTCGCTATGAGCTAGCTGTCGAATAAATTGAAGCGTAGCATACGAGGCTAGGAAGCCTATTACACAGAGACTCTAAGTCGAGCGAGGCAGAGGCATTGCAGCAGGATTCTCAAGAGGTAAGCAAAGGACGCAAAAGACGGGTCGTTGGTACCATCGTCCTGCTGGCCCTCGCGCTGATTATCCTCCCACAACTCTTTGACGGAGAGGGCAGTTACCAACCGCAGATTGAGAGCCGCATCCCCGAACGCCCGATTATCACGTTATTACCGCAACCGCAGCAAAGCCGTCCCGTTATGGCTGGCGATGTGCCTAGCCGCGCCGTCGTTGATAACCCCGCTGTCGCTGTTCGTGCTAGTAATGCCAGCAACTCTAGCGAGCGCGAACCGCGGATTATTGAATTCCCTCAGTCTAATCAAATATCTAACGACGAACCTCAGTCAAATACAGTCGCGGAGGCAGAGATAATCCGGGGTGCTGAAGAGGACGCCAACCCGAGCCTGAATGCGGCTGGCTTGCCCGACGGATGGGTAGTTCAACTAGGCACGTTCGGCGACCTTGGCAACGCGAGTGTGCTGCTGCGGGAGCTTTTAGCAGACGACTATAGGGCCTACGAAAGAAAGTCGCAGCGGGACGGGCGCGAAATGTCTACGATTCTCGTTGGGCCGGTCATCGATAGAGCAGAAGCCGACCGCTTGCTGGCTGAACTCGCCGCGAAGCTCAACCTTACGCCGTTGGTCAAGCGCTATGAGCGTGAGGAGCTAAGGTAATATGCCTTCCGCCCTCGCTGAGTCCATTGGTCAAATCGATTTAGCGATAATCGCCTTAATCGCCTTGTCAGGATTGTTCGGTCTCTGGCGCGGAATCGTTAAAGAAGTTTTTTCTATCGCCTCCCTTATTTTGGCTATCGTCGCTGTGCGTCTCTACAGTGGCCTTGCTGCGTTACAGCTCGAAAATATTATCGACAATGGTGTTGTTCGCCTTGCCATTGCCTCCGCGGTTTTGTTTATTTCTGTGATGATTCTTGGGAGTGGGTTAATCGCGCTTCTGCAGAAACTTCTTACGTTTACGGGACTCAGGCTTATCGACAGATTGCTCGGTGGCGTGTTCGGTCTCGCTCGGGGTGTGCTGGTGCTCATGGTGGTTATTTATTTCGCCGAGCCCTTTGTGGGTACGAGACATTTCTGGGTTGAGTCGCTCTCGATTGCAAGGGCTCAAGAAGTGATGGCTGTTGCTGCTGAATATTTACAGCCTGTTGCTGCCTCGCAAGAGCGGGGCACGGTGATCTAGGCTCTCGTTTTAATGCTTTTAACGCGGGCGGATTCGCAGCGTGTAGTGTAAAATTGAAACCTCGTTCGAAGTCTCTGGAGAGAAATATGTGCGGCTTAGTGGGTGTTGTATCTGATAATGATATTGGTGTCTGCCTCTATGACACATTGACCGTACTCCAGCACAGAGGACAAGACGCGGCAGGTATTATGACCTGTGATAACGGCAAACTGAATTTACGCAAGGACAACGGCCTTGTAAAAGATGTTTTCCGCACGCGCCATATGCGCAGGCTTACTGGCCAGATGGGAATAGGGCATGTGCGCTATCCAACCGCTGGCTCTTCTAGCCCAGCACTCGCGCAGCCATTCTATGTCAACAGTCCCTACGGTTTAGCCTTGGCTCACAATGGTAATCTTACGAATACCAAAGAGCTCAGCCGAGACCTCTTTAAAGAAGACCTTCGGCATATCAATACTGACTCTGACTCCGAAGTGCTACTTAATATTTTTGCACATGAATTGCAGCGTCGAAACAAAATGAAGCCTCTGCCCGAGGATATCTTTGCCGCGGTAGCCGGCGTTCACAATCGCTGCCGTGGTGGTTTTGCTGCACTGGTTATGATCACCGGCTATGGCATCGTGGGCTTTCGCGATCGTAATGGCATTAGACCATTGGTTTATGGCTATCGCGAAAAAGCCGACGGATCTGGGCGCGAATATATGATCGCCTCTGAAAGCGTCGCGTTAGACTCTCAGGGTTTTACAATAGAGCGGGATGTCGCGCCGGGTGAGGCAGTTTATGTCGACGCTAAGGGGATACTGCATACTCAGGTTTGTACAGAGCCTGGTGAACATGCACCATGCATATTCGAGCACGTTTATTTCGCACGACCAGACTCTTTGATGGACGGCATTTCTGTCTATAAAGCACGGCTGCGTATGGGTGAGAAGCTTGCCGATAAACTGCTCGCCGAGCGCCCCGATCATGATATCGACGTTGTCATCCCGATTCCCGACACGAGTCGCACCTCTGCACTCGAGCTAGCGAATAGACTAGGCGTTAAGTATCGCGAGGGATTCGTTAAGAATCGCTACATCGGGCGCACGTTCATTATGCCGGGCCAGAGTCAACGTCATAAAAGTGTTCGGCAAAAGCTGAATGCGATAGATCTAGAGTTTAGGGGTAAAAATGTCTTGCTCGTTGATGACTCGATTGTGCGCGGAACGACCTGCAAACAGATTATCCAGATGGCGCGTGATGCAGGCGCTAACAAAGTTTATTTTGCCTCAGCAGCGCCTGCTATTCGCTATCCGAACGTGTATGGTATCGACATGCCCGCAGCAGCAGAGCTAATCGCATCGGGTAAGACCGAGCTTGAAGTGCAAGAGGCGATTGGTGCGGATTGGCTGATTTATCAAAACCTAGAAGACTTAATTTCCGCGGCTTCTGAAGGCAATCCCGAGGTCTCAGCCTTCGAATGCTCGGTCTTTAATGGTGAGTACGTGACGGGCGATGTCGACGAAATTTACTTGCGGCGCCTTGAGACCAAGCGCAATGATCACGCCAAATTGTCAAAGGCCGAAAAGAAAGCTGGCAAAGGGAATGACTCGGAAGCGCAGATCGCCGATATCAATAATGATATTTAGCCGCCAGCTAATTTAACCTTGTCGAAGCGCTTCTCAAGCGTCGCTTTCAAGGTTTCCCTATGGTCGCCTTGAATCTCAATCACCCCGTCTTTCACGGTACCTCCGGTGCCACACAGGGCCTTGAGGGTCTTGGCAAGGCTCGCGAGTTCCTCACCTTTGAGCGGCACACCGCTTATCAGGCAAACCCCTTTGCCTTTTCTGCCTTTCGTTTCACGACCGATTCTAATTATTCCATCGCTAGGTGCTGAGGGCGTCTGTTTACCACACTGACATTTCCGCAGCTGTTTACCGCATTTCGAGCAAGACTGGCCAGCGGAGCCGCTGGCAGTCGAATAGACTAGGCGCGAGGAACTCATTGGTGCGGTTAACTTTTATAGAGAGACGGAAGCTGATATTTCACTTCGCGCTCACGCCGTCGAC
>Ga0075109_1000011_pt1 | contig 197837 bp, 173 predicted proteins | sample AntAceMetag02UKD_FD_69798 | JGI IMG/M metagenome (GOLD analysis project Ga0075109, IMG submission 69798) | Saline lake microbial communities from Ace Lake, Antarctica - Antarctic Ace Lake Metagenome 02UKD | ecosystem: Environmental > Aquatic > Non-marine Saline and Alkaline > Saline | place...
GACGTGCATGAGCTCAACATTGCTCGCCTCAGAGGCATGCGCGGAATTAGTTAGCATCAGTGGGATGATGACCATCGCCGCAATGAGTAATAACGCACCAATAAGCTGAGGAATACTAATGAAACGGCCAGTGACGCGCTCAGGCGGTGTAGCCGTTACTTCGGCACGCGTGTACCAAGGCATCGCGAAGAAGTAGCCGAAGTAAACAACTGTCATCAGCTGCGCAAGCAACGTCTTGGCAGGGCTAACTGACTGCGTACCGAGTACGCCCAAAATCAAGAACGCGACAACGAAGAGAAGCAGCGCAGTGCGGCTAAACTTACCTTTGTAGCGCATGGACTTGACCGGGCTCTTGTCGAGCCAAGGCAGCACAAAGAGGATCGCAATCGCGCCGAACATAACAAGCATGCCCCAGAATTTCGCATCGATACCAAACAGCGGGTAAGTAACCGCACGCAGCATCGAGTAGAAAGGCGTGTAATACCACACCGGTGGCACATGCTCTGGCGTCTTAAGTGAGTCTGCTTCTTGGAAGTTGGCGATTTCTAAGAAATAGCCTCCCATCTCTGGTGCAAAGAATACGATTGCACAGAAGACAAATAAGAAGACGACAATTCCGCCGAGATCGTGATAAAGCGTGTAGTAAGGGTGGAAAGGGACGCCATCTATCGGCACACCGTTCGCATCTTTGTTCTTCTTAATGTCGACGCCGTCGGGATTGTTAGAGCCCACTTCGTGCAGCGCAAGAATATGCAGCACGACCAACGCGATCAGCACGATTGGCAGTGCGACAACATGAAGAGCGAAGAATCGATTTAGCGTGGCACCCGATATCAGGTAATCGCCGCGTACCCAGACCAGCAGGTCGTCGCCGATAACCGGAATCGCGCCTGCAAGCGATACAATCACGTTCGCGCCCCAGTACGACATCTGGCCCCAAGGCAATACATAACCAAGGAAGCCTTCCATCATGAGGACCAGATAGATAGCCATACCGAATATCCAGATAAGCTCTCGTGGCTTTTGGTATGAGCCATACATCATGCCGCGGAACATATGCAGATAAACTACAGCGAAAAAGGCCGAAGCCCCGGTTGAGTGCATATATCTCAGCATCCAACCATAATCAACATCACGCATGATGTATTCGACTGAGGCGAACGCCGCCTCTGCACTCGCGGTATAGTTCATGGTTAGCCAGATGCCTGTTAACAGCTGGATAACCAGTACAACCATCGACAAAACGCCAAAGTAATACCAAATATTGAAGTTTTTGGGCGCATAGTACTCGCTCATGTGCTTCTTCCAAGCTGACACTATCGGCAGCCTGTCGTCTGTCCAGTCGCGGAGACCGACTAGTGCGCCCATCACAAGGCCTGACTTGTTTGATTCGCTCATGCTGCTGTCTCCTCGTCGATACCAATAATCAACACGTTATCGTCCTCAAATGTATGCGGCGGCACTTCCATGTTGCGCGATGAAGGTGAACCACTGTACACACGTCCAGCGAGGTCGAATCGTGAACCGTGGCAAGGGCAGAAAAATCCTCCGCGCCACTCCTCATCAAAAGGCTGCGCCTTGAGTTCGATATGCGGAGTGGGTGAGCAGAAAAGGTGCGGACACAGACCAACTAAAACCATCACATCTGGGCGACGCGCACGGAATTCATTTTGCGCGTAGGCAGGCTGCTCTGGTTCTTGCGAATCTGGATCGGTAAGGCGATCGGGGTCTTCATTGAGCGCTGAGAGCAATGCTTCGCTGCGCTTAACCACAAAGATAGGACGTCCGCGCCATGCAGGAATTGGCCCAAGCATTTCACCGTCCTGAAGACGGCTGATGTCTATGCGCACAGGAGCCCCTGCCGCACGCGCTTTCGCGCTTGGGTTCCATGAACCTACGAAAGGCACCGCGGCGCCTACTACACCAGCGGCACCAACCGCTGTCGTCGTACCAACTAAGAACCGTCTACGGCCAACATTCGCGCTGTTGTCAGTCACCGTTTATCTCCTCGAGAGCTAGCTTTAAAAGAATGTATTCGCGCCCGCCACGAGCTCTTTATTGACACGGACGAAGCAAACTCCGTGCTAGCGTCAGGGCAGAAATGGGGCGAGTATTCTGTTGAATGGGTTGCAGCGTCCATTGCAGGTCAGCAAACCGCCGCAATCATAGACAAAACCTAGGGTTATTTCAAGTCGACTATGACCGAATCCGTCAGTAGATGATTGAAATCAAAGGGAGAAAAATATTTTCTGCAGCAAAAAAAACGCCGAAATCGCAAGCGATTCCGGCGTTTTCTGGCGCACTCTTCTAACGTAACCCTTGGGTGTGGAAGAATTAGCGCTTTGAGAACTGTGGCTTCTTACGCGCTTTGCGTAGACCCACTTTCTTACGCTCTACTTCTCGCGCGTCGCGAGTCACGAACCCTGCCTTGCGTAGTGCAGGCTTTAACTCCATGTCGTATTCCATCAATGCACGCGTGATGCCGTGACGGATTGCGCCGGCCTGACCGAAGCTTCCACCACCGCGCACTGTCACGTTAATGTCGAACTTCTCGATCATTTCCACCAGCTCTAATGGTTGGCGAACAATCATCCGAGCGACTTCTCGACCGAAGTATCCATCGAGAGGACGCTTGTTGACAGTGATCGCGCCGCTGCCATTCTTGAGGTAAACCCTCGCAGTCGAGGTCTTACGACGACCAGTTCCGTAGTATTGCGTAATAGACATAGAACTAATCTAACCTCTTAAAATTGAACAGCTTGTGGCTGTTGGGCACCGTGAGGATGCTCGCCACCTGCGTAGACTTTTAATTTTTTGAACATGGCACGGCCGAGTGCATTCTTGGGCAGCATACCTTTCACTGCGTTTTGAATGACGCGCTCTGGCGCACGCTCTATGAGCTTTTCGAAAGAGATAGATTTCAAACCACCGGGGTAAGCCGAGTGGGTATGGTAGATCTTACCCTTCGCTTTATTGCCTGTTACCTTCACTTTTTCGCAGTTCACGACGACGATGAAGTCGCCTGTGTCGATGTGCGAAGTGAACTCGGGCTTGTGCTTGCCCCGGAGGCGAAGCGCTATCTCAGCCGCCATTCTACCTAGTGTTTGGCCTTCGGCATCAACCAGGAGCCAATCCTGATTAACTTCATTTGTTTTTGCGCTGTAAGTCTTCATCGATTAGTCATCGGTCTTTACTTTAAGGAGGGCGAATACTACCGGAGCAAATTAGATCTTTCAAGCGAATTTAAAAGGATTTCACCTTCTTCAACCGCGATGCGCTGTCGCAAGATAATCTAAAGATTGCATTTCCAATAGCCGAGAGGCAGTTCGCTCAAATTCGAAACTCAACTGCGTCCCTGTATAGAGCGCTAATATAGGCGCTGTCGCTGAAGCAATCAACTTAACTCTGCGATCATAGAGCTCATCGATGAGATTGATAAAGCGTCGGGCCTGATCGTTGCGCGTCTCATCGAAGACTGGGATCCCGCTGATTAGTACTGTATGAAACAGCCTCGCCAGTTCGACATAGTCGAAAGCGCTTCGCGGACCGTCGCACAACTCTGCAAACTCGAACCAGACCACGTCGTCGCCGACCCAAAGTGCGCGCAGCTCACGCCCGAGCACCTCTACGGGCGCCCCGCTCGCTAAATGAGCTTCAGAAGGCACCAACTCATGCAGGCTAGCAAGCATCGCCAACCGTGCCTGCGCATCGTCCGGGCAATGATAAAGCGTCGCTTGTTCGAGGCTGCGCAACCGATAGTCGATGCCCGATAGAATTTCGACCACTTTGGTCTGTGCGTTAAGCAACGCGATTGCTGGAAGAAAGCGTGCACGCTGAAGCCCATTGCGATAGAGACCGTCGGGCTGAATATTCGACGTGGTCACGAGCACCACCCCCCGCTCGAATAATGCCTCCAAAAGCCCAGCGAGAAGCATTGCGTCAGCGATGTCTTGCACAAAAAACTCGTCGAAGCATAGCAGCTTAGCCTCTTTCGCCAACTCATCGGCAATGCGAACGAGCGGGTTTTTGTGCCCTTGCAACACCGCGAGACGCTGATGAACGTCTTGCATAAAGCGGTGGAAATGCGTGCGACGCTTGGGCACAGAGTCAACAGTGTCGAAGAAAAGATCCATTAGATAGGTCTTCCCCCGTCCTACCCCACCCCACAGGTAAAGGCCCTTACAAGGTGTCCCATTCGTTCGCCCGAGCGCACGCTTAACCTGATTCCGAAAGCCACGGCCTTGACGAGCGGTCTCCTCTAACTCGTTCCAGAGTCGCTGCAACTCACCTACGATTCGAACTTGCTCGGAATCTTCGCTGATCTTTCCTGAAGTGACATCAATCCTATACTTTGCTAACAAATTGCCTTTGGACACGAGACTTTGCTTCCTTAACTGCGGGCAGGGTCAATGGGTTTGACCAGATTGTCGTTATGCTGCTGTGACCTCTAGCTCAGCGGGCAACAATTAAACCTCTTACCCGACTAAACTTAGAATTTTTACGAATTAGCTTATGCTCGCGAACCCTTAAAGCGCAAAAACAAGCCTAAAATAGCTAGGCGGCGATTGTACGACAGCGCGGGCAAGCCCCCTACACTATCCTTCAATCTCATTAACCTTGTAGGCTATACTAGTCATCGAAACGCAGGCAGCGACAGGTCCGTTTAAAATCCGGCTGAACATCCGGATCAACAACTGGATCAACACCCGGATTAACACCAGGGTTCTCTCGCTGCCGAATCCCAACAGTTTGAGGACCCCCGAATGACATGGATTATAGTAGCAAGTAGCCTCCTCGCGGGAGTTGTTATCGGTTTGCTCATCGGCGGAAAACTGAGCGCCAACCCGAGTCGTGTCAAAGAGCTCGAAGCACAGCTGCGCGAGGCAAAGGAGACCGATCGCAGATACCGCGACAATGTTAGCGACCACTTCAGCATGACCGCCGATCTCGTGCACCACATGACCGAAAGCTATCGCGAGGTTTACGAACATCTCGCTAGCGGCGCACAAGACCTGTGCCCCGAAGACGTTGCCGGCAAATTACTTCCCGCCAAAACAGACGCTGGCTTTAACGAGGAGGCAAGTGCTGGTGAGTTAGGCGCGCTAGTGCCGCCGAAGGACTACGCCGCCAAGGCTACGCCCAATCAGAAGGGCGCGCTCTCCGAAGATTTCGGCCTTGAGAAGCCGGCGCCGGCGGACGACTAATAGCCAAAAAAGGCTCAACGCATCCACGCGACCTTAACCCGAGGGCGCCGCTGCTTTGATCGATGCAGGGTAATCAAATGTGATTTGCCCTGAACCCCCTCGCCACTTGGTCATCGTTTAGCCATTAATTACTAGTCACTTAACCGATCACATCGAGGAGTTTACGCACCTCAATCAAGTTGCATCTGGACTAACCACAAGGCTCGCTATGCAAGATTATACTTTAACGCATCTGAAACAACTTGAAGCCGAGAGCATTCATATTATCCGCGAGGTAGTCGCCGAATTCGACAATCCGGTGATGCTCTACTCGGTAGGCAAAGATTCCGCTGTAATGCTGCATCTTGCCCTCAAAGCCTTTTATCCCGGAAAACCGCCCTTCCCGCTTCTTCACGTCGACACGACTTGGAAATTCCGAGAGATGATTGAGTTTAGAGACCGCCATATCGCTAACCTAGGCCTTGAACTTATCGTGCACACGAATAAGGAAGGCGTCGCCGCGGGCGTCGGGCCGTTTACGCATGGCAGTGAAAAACACACTGACATTATGAAAACCCAAGCGCTCAAACAGGCGCTTAACAAACACAAATTCGATGCCGCTTTCGGTGGCGCACGCCGCGATGAAGAAAAATCGCGCGCGAAGGAACGCGTGTTTAGCTTTCGCGACAGCAACCACACATGGGATCCAAAAAATCAGCGCCCCGAACTGTGGAATATCTACAACAGCAAAATTAATAAGGGCGAAAGTATTCGCGTCTTCCCACTGTCGAATTGGACAGAACTGGATATTTGGCAGTACATACATCTCAATAATATTGACATTCCCGGCCTATATTTTGCAGCCCCTCGACCTGTCGTGAACATTGATGGCATCGATATTATGGTCGACGATGACAGAATGCCCATCGCTGAACACCAAAAGATTGAGATAAAAAACGTTCGATTTAGAACCCTCGGCTGCTATCCACTGACTGGCGCGGTAGATTCGAATGCGACGACACTGCCCGAGATAATTCAAGAAATGCTCCTTGCTACAAGCTCGGAACGACAAGGGCGACTGATCGATAGCGACAAAGCTGGCTCGATGGAAGATAAGAAACGTAAAGGCTATTTCTAAAGTATTCGAACCCTATTTCACGCAAGCCAAATGCCTTTTCTTGGCCACCTAAAACGAACTAAGGCACATTATGTCTCACAGCTCAGAACTGATTCAGTCCGATATAGACGCTTACCTCGCTCAGCATGAACGCAAAGAATTACTGCGCCTATTAACCTGCGGCAGCGTCGATGATGGCAAGAGCACGCTCATTGGACGCCTGCTCCACGACTCCAAAATGATCTATGAAGATCAGCTCGCGGCGATAGAAAAAGACAGCGCTAAGTCGGGCACTACTGGCGAACGCATCGACCTCGCGCTGCTCGTTGACGGCCTTCAAGCCGAACGTGAGCAGGGAATCACGATCGATGTAGCCTATCGTTATTTCTCGACTGCGAAACGAAAATTTATTATCGCTGATACGCCGGGTCACGAACAGTACACGCGCAATATGGCAACGGGCGCGTCGACCTGCGATCTCGCTATTATTCTTATCGATGCGCGCCATGGCGTTCAAACTCAGACACGTAGACACAGTTATATCGCGTCTCTACTTGGCATCAAACAGCTCATTGTCGCCGTCAACAAAATGGATCTTGTCGATTACAGTGAGACACGGTTCGATGAAATTAGGAAAGAGTATAAAGCGTTTAGTGAAAGCCTCCCGGCCGCTGAGTTTCACTTCATTCCGCTTTCGGCGCTCGAAGGCGATAATGTCGTCGAGGTCAGCAAGAACATGGCCTGGTTTTCTGGCGCCCCGCTGATGACTCTGCTTGAGAACATTCCGATAAACGCGAGTCGCAATCTTGCCGACTTCCGCTTCCCGGTGCAGTACGTCAATCGCCCAAATCTTAATTTTAGAGGTTATTGCGGCACAGTGGCATCGGGCGTGGTGCGTAAAGGTGACTTAATTACCGCCCTGCCCTCGGGGAAAAGCAGCCGAATAAAATCGATTGTGACCTATGACGAAGAGATTGAGACCGCGTTCGCCCCGATGGCGATCACGCTTACCCTCGAAAACGAAATCGATATTAGCCGCGGCGACATGCTTGCCCACAGCGACAATAAGCCCGGCTCTGCATCGACGCTCGAGGCCGACCTTGTATGGATGGCAGACGCAGAGATGCGCCCAGGCATCGACTATGACCTCAAAATAGGCAGCAAAACCACGGGCGCCCGAATCAAAGCGCTACAGAATTTGGTCGACGTTAATACTCTCAACCGGAACCCAGCGCCTAGCCTAAAACTCAATGAGATTGGCCGTGTCGAGATCCAAGTGGAACAGGCACTGAGCTTTGATGACTATCAACAGAATCGAGCGACGGGGAGCTTCATTCTTATAGACCGGCTGACCAACGTAACAGTCGGCGCAGGGATGATTGAGTACAAGGCAAGCAAGCCTGTCTCCAATAAATCTCATGGGCATGGCAGCTATGTTACCCCTGACGAGCGCGCCGCTCGCTTCGGGCAACAACCGGTCACTTTGCTCTTCATCGGACTGTCCGGGTCCGGAAAAACGACGCTTGCACATGCGGTCGAACGCGAACTATTCGAAAAAGGCCATGCCAGCGCTGTACTCGATGGGAAAGCCATGCGCCAAGGAATAAGTGGCGACCTAGATCATAGCTCGCACGGACGTGCTGAGAACCTAGTTCGTAGTGCGCATGTTGCGCAATTTTTAAATGACTCTGGTCTGATTTGCTGCGCCTCTTTTGTGGCGCCGACTCGCGCTTCCCGCGAGCGAGCAGCTAACATTATCGGGGCAAATAATTGCCTTATCGTCTATCTGAATCCCCCTCTTACGGTGTGCCAGCAGCGCGATCCGAGTGGGCTCTACTCAGCATCGACGGCAGACATTCCAGGCGTTTCATTCGAATACGAGACCCCAACTAACGTTGCCCTCGAATTAGACACCTCGGCACTGACACCTCAAGACTGCGTCGAGCGAGTGATGAAGCTACTGAGCGAACGAGGCGCCTTATAGCGCTAAACGGGATTGTCTATGTCGATGAACTGGTGGGCTAAGTCGAATTTATCTGCCAGCACTTCCGCGAGCGCCTGAACACCATAGCGCTCGGTGGCATGATGGCCCGCACTGATGAAATGTACCCCCGACTCGCGCGCGATGTGCACCGTGGGCTCAGATATTTCACCAGTGAGATATGCGTCGACACCTGCTTGCACTGCTAAGTCTATATAGCTCTGCGCGGCGCCAGTACACCAGGCGATACTCTCGATCTGAGAGGCACCTCCGGCACTCAGACTCGCTTCAATGATAAGCGGGTCTCTGCCCAGACAGCCGCCTACATGCGCAGCCAATTCGGCGCAGCTCATAGGCCTCGGCAGGCGACCTGTAAGCCCTATAGGGTGATTACTGTGCCGGCCCATCTCTCCGGTCTGCTCGAGTCCGAGGCGCCTACCTAGTTGCACATTGTTACCGAGCTCGGCATGGGCATCGAGTGGCAGGTGATAGGCCAGCAGGCTAATTTGGTTATTGAGCAACAGCTCAATGCGCTTACGCTTGATGCCCACGATCGTCTGCTCTTCGCCCCGCCAAAAATAGCCGTGGTGAACGAGGATTGCATCGGCTCCCGCGTCGATTGCAGCTTCGATAAACGCCCTACTTGCGGTTACTCCGCTGACTATTTTTTCAATGGTAGGCTTGCCTTCCACCTGCAGCCCGTTAGGGGCATAGTCTTTAAACTGCTCTACGCGAAGAAGCGAACTGATTGTCGATTGCAACTCTGTAAGACTTACCGCCATGGACCTATCCTCTGTTAGACTACTCGCGTCTATTGATTCTTCTGATGCTTCGCCTTCAGGCGCGAGACATAAGATAATAACAATAAAAGCTAGGGCAGACCTCTCACAGTGAAACCAAGCAATCGAGCGCAAGCCATCGACCGCCTCGCGACTACGCTGCGCTTTCTCGCGTGGCCTATTGCCTGCGGGCTTCTCTTGGCGATTGTCATCGTGCAATACAACCAACTCTCGCAATTGTCGCATAGCAGCCACCCCCCCACCTTGGCCGAAGTACCTGCCGCACCGAGTTTTGCCGACGTCATTGCATATGCCTCACCGGCGGTCGTGAGCATTAATGCAACAAGCGTTAACGTCGGTTCAGTAGAACGCGCCTCACCAGACCAAGTTAACCTCTACCTCGAAGAGCGCGCGAGCCTAGGCTCCGGCGTTATTATCAGCGCCGACGGCTATATTCTCACTAATTTACATGTCGTCGATACGCTATTCGATGCGTTCAATGCACAGGTCACACTCGCCGATGGTCGTCAGACTCCCGCAACCGTCGTTGCTTGGGATGAAGGCAGTGACCTTGCTGTATTACACATCAATATGGACGGACTCACTCCTATCCCTCGCGGCGACGACAGCAGCCTCCGCGTCGGCGACGTTGTTTTCGCTATCGGGTATCCCCGTAACGTTGGTCAGTCTGTCTCGCAAGGTATTGTCAGCGCGCTTCGACGCGGCGCCGATAGCACTATCGAGCGCATACAGACAGATGCCGCAATCAATCCCGGCAACTCGGGCGGCGCGCTAATCAATTCGAACGGCGAACTCATCGGCCTAAACTCTTCGATTCTCTCCAAATCGGGCAATTTCGAAGGGATAGGGTTCGCAACGCCCGCATCCCTGGCCGTGAACGCGCTCGAAGAAATGGTCGCTCAGGCGATCGATGGTAACGCAGGCTATTTAGGCGTTATTACAGGTGAGGCACTCGGGCCGCGCTCGAGCGAACTTTTCTTCGGCATCGATTCGGTGCGAGGAATGCTTGTCGAAAGCGTCGATGATGGCGGTGCCGCGATGCGCGCGGGAATCCAGCCCGGGGACGTGATCACTCGCGTGCAGGGAACCAAAGTAATCGACGGCGGCAACATTATGGCCGAGGTTCGAAATAAAAAGCCGGGGGATATTATCGAGGTAGAAGTCTACCGGCAAGGCCAAACTCTCACCTTGCCGACCACTCTCGGCTTTGGCCAGGCGATTATTATCGAGCCCTAACTTAACGCGACTAGACTTTAATAAGGCGATACTCAGCAGACAGCGCGTGTGCCTGCAGATGCTCGTTACGTGCCAGTTCACCTGCGGTCTTTGCCAGACGGCTAGCCCCTTCTCGCGTACTAAAGATTATCGAGCTGCGCTTCTGAAAATCGTAAACGCCGAGCGCCGAAAAGAATCGCGCTGTGCCCGAGGTTGGCAAGACATGGCTTGGACCCGCGCAGTAGTCGCCTAGCGCCTCGGCGCTATAGCGACCCATAAAAATAGCGCCCGCATGGTTTATCTTTCCCAGAAGCGATTCAGGATCAGCGATCGAAAGTTCGAGATGCTCTGGCGCTATGGCATCACTCACCCGTGCAGCTTCGTCGAGGTCTTCAACCAAAATAAAGAGTCCACGATTGGTCATCGATTTTTCGATAATGTCGCGGCGCTCCATCGTAGGTAATAACCGCTCGATACTAGCCCTAACTTGATCAAGGTAGTTCGCGTCGGTGGCAATTAGAATTGATTGCGCCTGTTCATCGTGCTCGGCCTGAGAAAACAGATCCATCGCGATCCAATCGGGATCAGTTTCGCCATCGCAGATAATGGTTAATTCCGATGGCCCGGCTATCATATCGATACCGACCTCACCGAACACCAATCGCTTCGCAACGGTTACATAGATGTTGCCCGGTCCGGTAATTTTATCAACCTTAGGGATGCTTTCGGTGCCATAAGCCATCGCAGCAACAGCTTGCGCACCGCCAATGGTGTAGAGTTCGGTGACGCCTGCTAGCGCAGCAGCGGCGAACACAAGCTTTCCTGCCTCACCATAGGCGGTGGGGACGGTGGCTATAATTTGTTCGACACCCGCTACCTGCGCAGGAATGGCGAGCATAAGAATCGACGAAGGATAATTCGCCTTGCCGCCCGGCGCATAGACGCCCACACGCTGCAAAGGGCTTACCTTCTGCCCAAGAACCGAACCGTCCTCTTCCCGGTATTGCCACGACTCCTGCTTCTGCTTTTCGTGATAACTACGAATCCTGCTGGCTGCAATTTCTAATGCCTCGCGCTGCGCCGCATCGAGACTCTCGAGCGACGCCTGCATCTGTTCGCGCGTCACTGTCAATGAGGCCATAGATTGAGCCCCGAAACCGTCAAACTGATTCGTATAATCGAGAACTGCGGCGTCCCCCTTTGCCCGCACCTGGGCGAGAATATCGCTGACGGTTGCCGTCACGTCGTCTGCCACAATCATCTCTCGCTTCAGATGCGCTTTCAGCGCAGCGTCGAAACCTGCGCTCGCGCTATCAAGCTGATTGATGGGGAGAGAGTGAGTGGTCATAGATAATTCCTTTTGCTCGCTGCGTTACTCGTTGCGCCTATGCCGCACGATTGGCAACGGCGGTCGATAAATTGTCGAGTATTTCGCGAATCGCCGCATTTTTAATTTTCATTGAGGCTTTATTAACAATAATCCGCGAGCTCACGTGCGCTATAAAATCTTTCGCCTCGAGCCCGTTAGCTGTTAGTGTCTTGCCGGTGTCGACTATGTCGACAATCGCGTCGGCCAACCCCATAGAGGGCGCTAACTCGAGCGCGCCGTTGAGCTTAATCAGCTCGATTTGCACGCCTTGCTCGGCGAAATAGCGTTTAGCGATATTGACAAATTTGGTCGCCACTCTTAGACGGCCAACCGGCGCCGGCCTACCTATCGGTCCTGCTGTCATTAAACGGCAGCGGGCGATGTCTAGATCAAGCGGTTCGTAGAAGGCCTCGTCGCCGTATTCGAGTAACAGATCTTTTCCTACTACCCCAATATCGGCGCTGCCAAATTCAACATACGTTGGCACATCGGATCCCCGAATCACCATCAGCTTCACGTGATCGAGATTGGTATCAAAAATAAGTTTGCGGCTCAGCGAAATATCCTCCGCAGGAACGATATCTGCCTGCGCGAGCAATGGCATCACTTCATCGAGTATGCGCCCCTTGGTGAGCGCAATGACGAGATTAGGCATGGTCATAAATCGAGTCTCTATTTTCCACGAAGGGGGTCTTTAACGCGTTTCTGCAAAGTTTTCTAACTCAGACTTTTTACGAAGGTATTCTACGAATTTTTGCGCCGAGCAATTGCAGCTTCTCCTCGATGCATTCGTAGCCGCGATCGATATGGTAAATGCGATCGACAACCGTCTCACCTGACGCTACCAGACCGGCAATAATCAGGCTGGCCGAGGCTCTAAGGTCAGTGGCCATGACGGGCGCGCCTTTTAAGGTCTCGGAACCCTCGACGATCACGGTGTTACCCTCAACCCTAATAATTGCACCCATGCGGTTCATTTCATGCACGTGCATGAATCGATTTTCGAACACGGTTTCAGTGATTGAGCCTGACCCTGACGCGACAGAATTAAGCGCGGTGAACTGCGCTTGCATGTCAGTCGGAAACGCAGGGTAAGGTGCGGTCCGAACAGACACTGCCTTGGGCTGTTTGCCATGCATGTCGAGAGAAATCCAATCCTCTCCCACCTGAACGTCTGCTCCAGCTTGTTCGAGTTTTAACAACACGGCTTCGAGAATATCTGGACGCGTATCTTTAACCTTAATCTTGCCGCGGGTCGCTGCGGCAGCGATCAAATAAGTGCCAGTTTCGATTCGGTCTGGCATCACCGAATACGTGCAGCCGTGCAGGTCAGACACGCCGTTAATCACGATCGTATCCGTGCCATGACCGCTGATGTCCGCACCCATGGCAATGAGACAGAGAGCGAGGTCTACCACTTCAGGCTCGCGCGCGGCATTTTCTATGATTGTCTGCCCGTCTGCGAGACAGGCTGCCATCATGACATTCTCTGTGCCCGTTACTGTGACCATATCCATAAAGATATGCGCACCCTTTAACCGGTCTTTAACAGAGGCCTTGATATACCCGTCTTCGACAACAATATCCGCACCCATCGCTTCGAGCGCCGTGATGTGAAGATTCACGGGACGGCTGCCGATGGCACAACCACCAGGCAAGGCAACCTCGGCGCGCTTGTGTTTGGCAAGCAAAGGCCCCAACACAAGAATAGAGGCGCGCATCGTCTTTACCAGTTCGTAAGGCGCGCTCAGATCGGTGATCGTGCTGCTGTCGACTTCGACATTGAGCTTCTCATCAATAACGGGCTGCACGCCCATGCAGCCAAGCAGCTCTAGCATTGTCGTGATGTCGAACAGATGCGGCAGGTTGCAAATAGTGACCTTGTCGGAGGTGAGCAATGTCGCGGCGAGAATCGGCAAAGCCGAATTTTTCGCTCCGGCGATTCTAATCTCGCCCTCGAGGCGAACGCCGCCTTCGATTATTAACTTATCCATAGGGTTAGCTCTGCTGTGCGCGCAATTCGCGGGCTTAAAATTGATCGAGGAATTGCACCATCGACAGTGAGTGGCTGCTGTCTGATTCAGCATTCGCGGGTGCGAAGACCAAATGACTAGGCTTCACTGGGCGCCGAAAGTCGCATAGTTACCGCATGAATCGCGCCACTGCTGATATGTTCATTAAGAACTTTGTAGATAGTCTGCTGCCGCTTTACCGCATTGAGACCTTCAAAGATGCTGCCCGTAGCTGTGACGAGGTATTTGCCGCCCTCACCCTGAACATCGATTTTAGTCGCTGGCAGCGCCGCGACTAATAAATCTTGAATTGTGCTCGCTTCCACTTGTTTCTTCTCCGTTTAGTGCGTGATCTTGTAGGGCCTGCTGCTAGCGCCAGTTATTAAGTACGGCATCAATGTCGTTGTCATGCTCTGTCATCAGTGCTGAGAACTGCGAGTAGTACTGCCTACCGAGGTTAATTCCCGCCAGGCTCAAGTTTTTGAGTTTCCAGATATCGTTCTCGGTTATGAACATTTGGTAGCGAAGCTGCAGGTTGATATCGCCGCGAAGCTCCATGCTCACTACCGTGTCGGCGCGCGGGTCATCTGATGGGTTAGGATTCGGAAGAAAAACCAGTTCCTCGCCGCTGTAGGATACCAACGAAGCGCCGTAGAAACGGGTGAGCGTAGATTTCAAAATGTCAGCGAATCGCTGCGTTTGCGCCGGCGAAGCATCAGATGCGTATTTCGCCATCACGACATTCGCCACGGCAGTGAAATCGACGAAGCTTTCTAGATCGGTCTCAATTGCAGCGAAATAGCCCTCGCGATCACTCAAGAATAGCGATTTAGATTCAAGCGCAGTAGCCAGGAGCGTATTAACGCCTAATTCGGCCGTCTCGACAGCAGACAATCCCTGCGCGCTCGCGCGCCCGCTGAGAAACTGCAGACAAAGTGCAGCAACGAGGAAACTACCGACTAGAAACCGATTCTGACGGGCAAAGGAAGAGCTTGATTGATAGGCATTGATGCGTTCGCTGCAGTGCTGCATGTCTTGCTCCTTAAAGGGGACTCTAATTAGGATTTGCAGGTTATTAAACTCGACTCAGTTTACCTCATATGCCGGTGGCATTAAATTATTACTTGCAAAGGCTCTCGTTCCCCCTTCTAATTACCTGCTAACCCTTCGCACAAGAATCCCGCTCTATGCTCGTAAGCTCAGTCGTTGTCGCCCTCGGCTTCATAGGCCTTATCTGGGGAGCCGATAAGTTCGTTTTCGGCGCGTCTGCACTTGCGCGTAATGCAGGCGTCTCGCCGCTCTTGATCGGTCTCACTATCGTCGCGTTCGGCACCTCCGCCCCAGAAATATTCTCATCCGCAGTCTCGGCACTCGAAGACAAGCCTGAACTCGCGATCGGCAATGCCTTTGGGTCGAATCTATTCAACATTGGTGTCGCACTCGGCGTCGCTGCAATACTCCGCCCCCTGACTCCGCCAAAATCGTTAATCAAAAAGGAATTGCCTGCGCTCATCCTTGTTACGCTCGTGACGGGCGTACTCCTGTTCGACCTGTTTATCGGCCCATTCGACGCGCTAGTTCTTATCGCGCTGAGCCTCTTCCTAGGCTACAAACTCCTGCGCAAGAAAAAAGCCTGCGACGCTATAGAGCCTGACGCGCTCAGCGAGGAGGCGAGTGCAAACGCCGAGGAACCGGAAACTCGCACATGGCAGGCCGTGGCCTATATGTTGCTTGGCTTGATCCTGCTTATTGTAAGCGCCGAGGCACTGGTAGCGTCGGCTAGCGCGATTGCAGAGACGCTGGGCGTTTCAGAAGCCGTGATTGGATTAACCATCGTCGCGCTCGGTACTAGTCTGCCCGAACTCGCAGCGTCAATTACCTGCGTACTAAAAGGCCACTACGACCTCGCCATAGGTAATATCGTCGGTTCCAACATATTGAACCTGCTCGCTGTGCTCCCTTTCCCTGGCCTATTGAGCCCCGGCCTGATTCAAGCCCCTCTTCTGTTTAGAGACTTTGCGGCTGTGACACTGCTCACGCTGCTGCTGGCGGCCTTCTGTTATTATGCGGTGACACGTGGCAAGCAGCTTGGTCGCGTCAGCGGAGTCATTTTCTTGTCTATTTATTGCGGCTGGTTTACGGTAATGCTTGTTAACGCTTAATCGCTAACAGCCCAAACACAAACCACTTTTCATCCAACAGACTTGAAGACAGCGCTCACAGAAGACTGCGGGCATCAAGCATAGGTTAATCGCCATGGACGCCTCTAAGATCCCTCCTCATTCTGTGCTTATCGCATCTGCGAGAAAGACAGTAAAGATCGAACTGGAGGCAGTCGCCGCCCTGTCGGATCGCATTGATGAATCCTTTGCCCGCGCCTGTGAGATTATCCTCAAGTCGACTGGCCGAGTCGTCGTCATCGGTATGGGAAAATCTGGTCACATCGGCCGGAAAATCGCTGCTACTCTTGCAAGCACGGGAACAACGGCGATGTTTGTCCACCCTGCGGAAGCGAGTCATGGCGACATAGGAATGATCGCCGCTAACGATGTTGTTCTAGCACTCTCTAACTCTGGTTCGACAGAGGAAATCCTCGGCTTGCTGCCAATACTCAAACGTAAAGCGGTACCGATGATCAGCCTTACCGGCAACCCTTTGTCAGAGCTTGCCCTTGCTGCGGATGCGAATCTCGACGGCGCAGTGTCCGAAGAGGCCTGCCCCCTTGGGCTCGCGCCAACATCGAGCACGACGGCTGCGTTGGTCTTAGGCGATGCCCTTGCGATGGCTTTACTCGAGGCACGTGGTTTTACTCGCGAAGACTTTGCTTTTTCGCACCCCGGCGGCAATCTAGGCCGCCGATTGCTCGTTCGTGTGCGCGACGTTATGCATCAGGGAGACGAACTCCCTCAGGTGAAACAAGGCACCGCGCTAAGCGCCGCGCTGATCGAAATGAGCGGTAAAGGCTTTGGACTTACTACCGTGACCAACAGCGAAGGTGCGCTCGTCGGCGTCTTTAGCGATGGCGATTTGCGGCGCGCGCTAGATGCAGGCGTTGATATTCACAACACCCTTGTCGACCAGGTAATGTCGGTGAGCTACCATTTCATAAATTCCACCTCGTTAGCGGCCGAAGCTGCAAGGAAAATGCAAGAGACGAGCGTCTATGTCCTCATCGTTTCTGACAGCCCCGGTGAGCTTAGCGGGCTGATAAAAATGCACGACCTTTTGCGCTCTAATGTTGTCTAGCCAGAGCACAAAGACTAGAACGGCAAACACCATGCGCCACTGGAGAGAAAGCTAATGCAAGCAAATAATCAGAGACTAACCACAGGTATCTCCGAGCTGCACGAACGCGCGAGCGCCATTGCGCTACTCCTTTTAGATGTCGATGGCATACTGACCGATGGCCGACTGTATTTTTCGAACTCCGGCGAGGAAATGAAAACCTTTCACACACTGGATGGTCAGGGTATTCGTTTCGCCTTGGATGCAGGCATAGGCGTGGGAATAATCACCGGAAGAGAATCAACCCTCGTGACCCAACGCTGCGAAGACTTAGGCATTAACATTATCTATCAAGGCGTAAGCGATAAGTCGCGCGTGCTCGACCAAATTTGCGCCGAACACAATTTATCAACCGAGGCGATCGCCTATGCAGGCGATGACGCACCCGATGTGCCCGTACTCAATCGCGTTGGGTTAGCCGCGAGCGTCCCCGCAGGACATCGTTGTGCTCTTGAAGCTGCTCACATGGTTACTGCTGCGCAAGGAGGCAGCGGTGCCGTTCGCGAAATCATCGATTTTATTCTAGCGAGCCAAGGCAAACTCACTTACTGATGAATAGACCTCGCATCCTCGCATTACTCATCCCCTCACTTACCGCTGTTGGCCTCTATTTGACGCTCAATTGGGCCGACGATCGCGCCACCGCAACCTCTGAGCGCGCGGGAATGATCGACACTTTGCAAACGGAACAGACACTCGAGTCGCGTGCAAGAGGGCCAATACAAGCCTATTCACAAGCGCTCCAGACGACGATATTCGACGCGGATGGCGCGCTGCAGTACACGCTTCGTGCCGACAGCCAGACACAGTTCGAAGACCAAACCAGCCTCCTAACACAGCCGCGTATCACCCTTTTCGAAGCGGGCAAGCCGAACTGGAACATCACTGCTGATTACGGCAGAATCGAACGTCATCTGAGCGCGGCCGACGACCCCTCGACAGAAAACAGCGCAGACGAAGATCTGGTGAGGTTTATCGGCAATGCGAGCCTCAATGCAGCGCTCGCCAACACGTCGACCCTCGCGTTACAGTCGTCAGAATTTAGCTTAATTCCTAGCATAGAAAAGATTCGCAGCGACAAACCTGTCCGCGTCATCGACCAAGGAATCAATCAAACTGCTGTAGGTTTCGAAGCCAATTTAACTGAAGATAGCCTGTATTTTGAGAAAGAGATAAGAGGAACCTATGAGCCACCTCGCTAACGCACTAAACACGCTAGCAGGACAAAAATTGCACGCTGTGTTGCTAGGCTTCGCTGCACTGACGCTGAGCTCAAACGCACTTTCGCTCGCGTCAGACAAACAGGAGAAGGTCACCTGGGAAGCTGCCGGCAATTCAAACATGACAGTCGAGAAAGGTCTGCGCACATTGACACTGGAAGACTCTGTTATCGTGACCCAAGGCAGCCTAAGAATCACCGGCGATCGGGCCATTTTCGAATACGCAGTCGATGGTAACGAACTCAATCGAATTACCGTCTACGGCTCGCCCGTAGGCTACAGTCAGCAGCTCTCGACCGATGGAGAGAATGTGGCTGGAACGAGCAAAGAACTGCGCCTCTACTCTGATGAAAACACATCGGACAGCATTGTAGAGCTCATTGGCGATGCCGCAATTACCTCGCCAGACTCGACGATGAACTGTGCAGCTATCACCTACCTCGTCGATCTAGATCTGATCCGTGAAGCCAAAGGCCCGTGTAATGGCAGCCTAAGCAGCACCTCGCCACAAGGAAATTAGGCACGGATCATTTCTCGACTTGTCTGCTCCAGGCTTCAGCGTGTGGCAATTCATTCGACGACAACACACTTAAAAGAGAGACAACAATGCTCCGCGCCAATCACCTCGCTAAGTCTTATAAACAGCGCCAAGTGGTAAAAGACGTTTCTCTTGAGATTCAAAAAGGGGAAATCGTCGGCCTGCTCGGGCCCAACGGTGCTGGCAAAACGACGTGCTTTTATATGCTCGTAGGTCTCGTTTCAGCCGATGCCGGCAACGTCACTATTGATGATACCGATGTCACCAGCCTGCCTATCCACCGCCGCGCACACCACGGCCTCGCCTATTTGCCGCAGGATTCATCCATTTTTCAGACCTTGAGCGTCGAAGATAATATACTCGCGATTCTGCAGACCCGCAGCGATTTGGATGCTCAGGGGCGTGCTGAAAAACTCGATGCGCTGCTCGAGGAATTCAACATACAGCACATCCGAAAGAGCCTTGGTCGAAGCCTCTCGGGTGGGGAACGCAGACGCACCGAGATAGCACGGACCCTTGCAACAGATCCAAGCTACATCCTCCTTGACGAGCCGTTCGCCGGTGTCGATCCAATTTCAGTTAATGACATCAAACAGATCATCGAACATCTGCGTGCACGCGGGATCGGCATTCTGCTCACCGATCACAATGTCAGAGAGACGCTCGATATCTGTGCTAAGGCGTATATTGTGAGCGAAGGACGTATTATCGCCGAAGGAAACTCTGACGCGATCCTCTCTAACAGCACCGTTCGCGAAGTCTATCTCGGCGACAATTTCCGACTTTAACCTGCGCTTGCACTCCTTAGACTGTCGAAAGAAATTCACCTTGCGATGCGAGATGAAACTATGCGAAAGAGGCACAGTTCTTGCTATACTCACCTGCTCTTAAATAGCGACTTGCTTATGCACTCGCCAAAAAGCGGCCCTAGTTCTCACTAAACACGCTAGGCCGATCGGAATTCAACCCTACGCCACATCGATTGTAGTAGTATGAAAATATCGCTCCAGCTTAAGCTTGGCCAACACCTCAGCATGACGCCGCAGTTACAGCAGGCGATCAAGCTTCTGCAATTATCGACTCTCGACCTTCAACAAGAGATCTCTCAAGCACTCGAATCGAACCCTATGCTGGAATTAATCGAGCATGATGATAGCGATGGTTTTGACAGCGACGCCGAGACAAGCGAGAGCAAAGAGCGAACGAATAACGAAAGCGACTCCTCTCAAGAGAACTACGAGAACGACCGTCAAACTCAGGCCGACACCACAGCAACCGATGACAATCAGACAGAGGGCGAGTGGGGGGAAAACATCCCCACCGAACTCAGCACAGATTCGCAATGGGAAGACACCTATCAGGGCAGCGGCAGCGGCAGCGGCAGCTTTGACGGCGAAGGCGAAAGCATTGAGACACGAAGTTCGGCTGAAGAGACACTGCAAGATCACCTCCTCTGGCAATTAAACCTCAGCCATCTGTCTGAGCGAGATCGCATTATCGCCGAGGCGATTATCGATTCTATCGCGCCCGATGGCCGGCTTAGCTCAGACATCGATGATCTCGTTCAGGGTTTTGACCCCGAAGATGAAGTAGAAGAAGACGAGGTCATCGCCGTCCTTCATCGAATTCAGCATTTCGACCCGGTAGGCGTTGGCTATAGATCGCTCGCAGAATGCCTTCTCATCCAACTAAATTTGATCGACATCACCGTCCCGGCGCTAGCCTCGGCGAAGCTCATTATTCGAGAGCATATCGATTTGCTCGGCGTAAGAGACTACGCGCAGCTTATGCGCAAGGCCCGTCTGAAAGAGGCCGAGCTGAGCGCGGCCATAAGCCTTATAGAGAGCCTCAATCCGCAGCCTGGCGCCGATATAGCTCCCTCGACAGCGACCTATGTAGTGCCGGACGTTTTGGTAAGCAAAGACCTGGACACACAGTCTTGGCGCGTAGAACTCAACCCCGATGTCGCGCCCAAACTGCGCATCAATGCCGACTATGCAGCACTGGTTCAACGGGGTAATTCGAGCGCAGACAACACCTACCTCAAAGACAATCTTCAAGAGGCGCGATGGTTTCTTAAGAGTCTTCAAAGCCGCAACGATACGCTCATGAAAGTGGCAACTCGCATCGTCGAGCATCAGGTTGGTTTTTTGGAACACGGAGAGGAAGCGATGAAACCGCTAGTGCTTCATGATATCGCCGAAGCCGTCGAAATGCATGAATCCACAATTTCGCGGGTCACTACTCAAAAATACATGCACACACCACGCGGCATTTTCGAGCTGAAGTATTTTTTCTCAAGCCATGTGTCTACGGCAGGTGGCGGGGAATGCTCATCGACTGCGATCCGCGCAATTATTCGTAAACTAGTCGCAGCAGAAAATACCCGAAAGCCCCTCAGTGATAGTAAAATAGCTGACCTTTTACAAGACCAAGGAATAAACGTTGCGCGGCGCACGATTGCAAAGTATCGAGAGGGGCTAAACATCCCGCCCTCTAACGAACGTAAGCGTTTAACCCCCGGTTAAAGCGTCATTGAAGCGTGCGAGGCAATGTGTGATCCCTTGGGGCGTGTCAGAGACGACAAGAAATACACGAGAAACACGAAGAGAGTAGTGAGCAGATGCATCTAGAAGAAATCCTTAGCCCAAACCTGTGCAAAAGCAAAGTTGAAGGAGTGAGCAAGAAACGTGTTATTGGCATCATGAGCAGTCTCATTGCCGAGCAAATTGAGGGCGTCGACGAAGACGATGTATTCGAAGCGCTAATGAGCAGAGAGCAACTAGGCACGACTGGTCTCGGCAACGGAATCGCGATACCTCATTGCCGCATTGCCCAGTGCGACAGATTAGTCGGGGCACTCGTTTCTTTAGCCGATCCGGTTGACTACGACTCGATCGATGGCAAACCAATCGATCTAATCTTCGCGTTAGTGGTGCCCGAGGGGGGAGATACAGAACACGTCAAAGCGCTCGGCGAAATTGCGAGCTTCTTCCTCGATGAGGATTTATGTTTCACACTGCGCCACACGAACGACGACGAAGACCTTTATAACGTCGCTATAATGACTTAACAGTCTGGGCGAGAAGAAAGTAAGCTCTTCGATTACCAGCACGTCGATTTATAGTCACTATTGAATGCAAACTGAAAAGGCACGCTGCGCCATGAAGTTAACGATCATAAGCGGTCGCTCAGGATCTGGGAAAAGTACAGTCCTCCGTATTCTTGAGGACCTCGGCTACTATTGCATCGATAACCTACCCGCCAGCCTCCTGCCCTCACTTGCCGACCGCCTAACCGCCAAGACACTCGACATTGCCAACGCAGCCGTGAGTATAGATGCGCGCAATGTCCCTTCAGACCTGCGGCAGGTTCCGGGAATAATCGAACAACTCGGATCGGGCCCCCTCTCGACCGACATCGTGTTTCTCGATGCTAACTCGCAAACGCTGTTGAGGCGATTTAGCGAGAGTCGTCGCAAACACCCGTTGAGCGATAAGGAGATTGGCCTCAGAGAGGCAATCGACAGAGAATCTGAATTACTAGAACCGCTGTCATTGTTAGCGAATCTAAATATCGACACAAGTGAGATGTCGCTGCATCAACTTCGCGACATTATTAAAGCAAGGCTCGCCACCGACGGCGCTAGCAGCATGACGCTCCAGTTTCAGTCGTTTGGTTTCAAGAACGGAATCGCCACCGATGCCGACTTAGTGTTCGATGCACGCTGCCTACCCAACCCTTACTGGGATTCTAGCCTGCGCTCTCTAACCGGATTGAGTCCCGAGGTTGCGCGTTTTCTCGACTCGCAGGAAGAGGTGCAGAAGATGCTTAGCGATATTCAAGGATTCCTCGAGTCATGGCTCCCTAGTTTCGAGAACAATAATCGAAGCTACATGACCGTGGCGATTGGCTGCACAGGCGGCCAGCACCGCTCGGTCTACCTTTCTGAGAGATTAGGCCAAATATTTACCCCGCGCTTCGAGAGCGTTCAAATAAGGCATCGCGAACTCGATTAGGGCAATAGCGTCCGGCTCACCCATAAGCGAAATTATCGAATGATCACAAAAACGACAGTCATTGTTAACCGCGCCGGCCTCCATGCGCGCTCTTCGGCGAAACTCGCTGAGGTTGCCGCGGGATTTTCAAGCGACGTTCGAATCGGCGTCGGCGCCAGAGCTGTTGATGGCAAAAGCATCCTCTCCCTAATGATGCTCGCTGCAACACAAGGAACGACTGTTACACTCGAAGCAGACGGCGCAGACGAGTCAGACGCGATTGCGGCTCTTGTCGCCTTGTTCGAAGACAGATTCGGCGAAAGCCTCTAAGGCAACGTTCTAATGCTAGTCGTTTAGCGGTAGAATAGCGGCGCTCGCCGTATTCGACACGGCAACGCTTGTGCAGTCATCGAGGACGACCGCCCGCATGTCAAACCCCCAAGAGTTACAGCCACAGACTGATCACGCGCTCGAATTGCATCAAGCAATCGACAGCGGGTCACTGTATGAAGTTCGGCAGATGATAAAAACACTGCCGACTGCGGGAATCGCGCACCTCCTCGAATCGTCACCGCCGAAGACCCGCGGCGTTCTTTGGCAACTCATCGACAAAGACTCCGAAGGCGAAGTCCTTCAGTATCTCAACGAAGATATACAGGGGCAAATTCTTAGCGAGCTCAATGCCGAGCAGGTAGCCGAACTCACGTTCGGCCTCGAAACCGACGACCTAGCCGACATCTTGCAGCAACTACCCCAACAGGTAGCCGCCCAAGTTCTTGAGGCGATGGACGAACAGGATCGTCATCGTGTCGAGTCTATCCTCTCCTATAATGAGGATACAGCCGGCGGCTTGATGAACACCGACACCATTACTGTGCGCCCCACTCACACGCTCGAACTTGTGCTTCGCTATCTGCGCCGCCATGATTCTCTGCCTGCGATGACCGACACGATCTATGTCGTCACGCGCGACGACAGACTGCTCGGCCGCATGCCTCTGCTCACGCTGCTTGTCTCCGATCCGCAAACGACAATTAATGAACTGATGCTCGAAGACCTCGAGGGTATTCCTGTCACTATGGAGGCGCGCAAAGTCGCGCAGCTATTTGAGCAACACGACTGGGTCTCGGCACCGGTCGTGGATGAGGCGGGAAAACTACTCGGGCGTATCACGATCGACGATGTCGTCGATGTTATTCGCGATTCGACCGAACACTCACTAATGAGCATGGCAGGCCTCGACGAAGAAGATGATACCTTCGCCCCCGTAGCGAAAACTGCACGACGACGCGCACTGTGGCTTGGGGTAAACCTGATGACGGCGGTGTTCGCGTCGATGGTGATCTACTTGTTTCAAGACACCTTGGATGCGGTCGTCGCGTTAGCTATTCTTATGCCGATTGTCGCCAACATGGGTGGAGTCGCCGGATCACAGACACTCACGCTCGTTGTTCGTGGGCTCGCACTCGGCCATATCGGCCCCGCTAACAGCCGCTGGCTTTTGATACGCGAACTGGGCGTCGCCGTGCTCAATGGTCTGACTTGGGCAGCGGTGATCGGCACGATTACCCTGATCTGGTATCAAGATTTTGCGCTTAGCCTTATTATTGCCGCAGCAATGATGATCAACCTGATTACCGCCGCGCTCGCTGGCGCGTATTTGCCGCTGCTGCTGAATAGGCTCAACATCGACCCTGCGCTAGCAGGCTCAGTCGCATTAACGACAGTGACCGACTCTGTCGGGTTTTTGTCCTTTTTAGGGCTAGCGCAGCTCTTTTATCTCTGAGCAGCGCCCGCCAAACATAGTGATTCACTCGCCTAAATAAACTCTTAGGCCAACAGCAGACTGAGCTTTGAGCATGCGAACCGACAAAAAAAGACTTCCCGTCTCCGATGATCTCTTCGACGGCCCGAGCAAATCACAACTCAAGCGCGATGCGAATAAACTGCAAGAATTGGGCGTTCGCCTCGCCGCGCTTCGCCCCAAACAGCTCGCGACGCTCGATCTGAACGAGGTGCTACTTAAGGCAATCGAGGATTATAATTTATTGCCCAACAGCAATAACGCGCTCAAGCGCCACGCCCAATTCATCGGCAAGCGAATGCGTGGGCAAGATTACGACGCCTTGCTCGCAGCAGTAGAAGAGCTCGAGAACCCCCGCACGACGACGCGCCCGGGCACGCCTCGCAGGACGCTCGGCGTGACCGCGCAGGCCTGCGAAAGCCTCGTTGCAGAGCCGAGCACCAGCGAAGACTCAATCACACAACTTATCGATCAGCATCCTCGCCTCGAGAGGCAAAAGCTGCGTCAGCTTGTCCGCAATTATTTCGTCGCTGCACGCAAACCAGACGACGCGGCGGCGAAGCGCGCCCGCACGAAGCTCACTACCTACCTTAGTCAAAGTCTTAACTAGCCCGCACCACTCGCCCAACTGCAGGCCCAGTGCTAAGCCTCCAACAAGGAGGTTATGCTGCGCCGTCGTCTATACCTATTCTGAGCAACGATGCTACTATCCACGTTCTCACGCATCGCCGATTAATCTCAATAACAAGAAAAACAAAAGGATAATTATGTCTAGCCAAAGCGCTAACTCCTATTGGAAGGCGAATCTTAAAATCGTCGCCTCGCTTCTCATTGTCTGGTTTATCGTGTCGTTCGGCGCAGGCATCCTCTTTGTCGATGCCCTCGACACAATTCGATTCGCTGGCTTTAAACTCGGCTTCTGGATGGCTCAGCAAGGTTCGATCCTCGTGTTTGTCGTGTTGATACTTGTCTATATGCGTCTGATGGATAGGCTCGACGCGCAGTACACAAACGACAATGCCGCAGAGAACTCTACTCAGTCTGACGAAGAGGCGGGCCAATGAACGTTCAAACCTGGACCTACCTTTTTGTCTTTTTGTCCTTCAGTCTTTATATCGGTATAGCGATCTGGTCACGCGCCTCGTCCACGAAGGAATTTTATGTTGCTGGCGGCGGCGTTCCCCCTCTCGCGAATGGCATGGCAACCGCCGCGGATTGGATGTCGGCCGCCTCTTTCATCTCGATGGCGGGGCTTATCTCGTTTCTCGGTCGCGACGGCACTTTTTACCTGATGGGCTGGACCGGCGGTTACGTTCTGCTCGCCCTTTTGCTGGCACCTTACCTGCGTAAATTCGGTAAATTCACCGTGCCCGATTTTATCGGCGACCGTTACTACTCGCAGTCAGCGCGACTGATTGCCGTGTTTTGTGCGATCGTTATTTCCTTCGTGTATGTCTGCGGACAGATGCAGGGGGCCGGCATAGTGTTTTCGCGCTTTCTTGAAGTCGACATAGAAACCGGCGTGCTCATTGGCATGGCGATCGTCTTTTTCTACGCGGTGCTTGGCGGCATGAAAGGCATCACCTACACGCAGGTTGCCCAATACTGCGTACTGATTTTTGCCTTCACGGTACCTGCCGTATTCATCTCGCTGATGATGACTGGCCAGCCGGTTCCACAGATCGGTTTCGGCTCAGAGCTAACGGAAGCCTATGGCGGCGGCTATCTGCTCGACCGCCTTGACGGCATGAGCCAAGCGCTCGGTTTCGCCACGTACACCGAAGGCCAACGTAGCACTCAAGACGTCTTTTTCATCACTGCTGCGCTTATGTTTGGTACCGCCGGCTTACCTCACGTAATCATTCGCTTCTTCACCGTGCCGAATGTGCGCGATGCTCGTCGCTCTGCAGGCTATGCCCTTATCTTTATCGCTATTCTCTATACCACCGCTCCCGCGGTTGCGGCGTTCGCAAAAACCAACTTGATTAATACGGTGAGCAACGCAGAGTACACAGCGATGCCGGAATGGTTTAAGAAATGGGAAACAACCAAACTTATTTCTTTCGAGGATAAAAATGGCGACGGACGGATACAGTACGTTGGCGATCCGGCTGCTAACGAACTCGACGTGAACCGCGATATCATGGTGCTTGCGAATCCTGAAATAGCGGGACTGCCCGACTGGGTCATTGCCTTGGTGGTAGCAGGCGCACTCGCCGCTGCGCTGTCGACTGCAGCAGGGTTACTCCTCGTTATTTCGACCTCCGTTGCACACGACATGATGAAACGCAGCTTCATGCCCGACATTAGCGACAAGAAAGAATTACTCTATGCGAGGCTCGCGATTTTTGTTGCGGTATTAATAGCCGGTTATTTCGGTATGTATCCGCCGGCCTATGTAGCGCAAGTCGTCGCCTTTGCTTTCGGCCTAGCCGCCGCGTCTTTTTTTCCTGCCATTGTGCTTGGGATTTTCTGGAAGCGGATGAATAAGGAGGGTGCAATTGCGGGCATGGTTGCAGGCTTCGGCTTCACTGCTGCGTACATCATCTACTTCCGCTTTATGAATCCTGCGATCGATAATGCCGACAACTGGCTGTTTGGTATTTCACCCGAAGGCATAGGGACATTCGGCACACTAATCAATACCTGTGTAGCAATTGTCGTTGCGCGTCTCACCCCGCCGCCTCCGGCTGCAGTCATAGAAATCGTTGAAAGAATTCGTCTCCCAGGAGAGTAAATGCCGACCGCCTTTAGGTGCTGGCTACACCCCTCTCTAATTCTTACCCGACAAACAAAACGAGCCGCTAATGCGGCTCGTTTTGTTAATGCTTATAGTGGGTGGGAACCTAGGCCTTATGCTTGCCGTGCTCTGTTTTCTCCCAGTAATCGGTGACGATTTTTTTCATCTCTTTATGCATGAGCAACAGGCCAAAAAGATTGGGGACTGTCATTAAGACAATAGTAATAAGCGCAAGATTCCAGATAATAGTCGTGTCCGCAAATGCTGCATAAAAGAAGCCGGCAACGTAGACGATACGGTACGGTAGCACCGATTTAGGACCAAGCAGATAAGTCATCGCGCGATCGCCATAGTAAGACCACGCAATAGCAGTCGAGAAAGCGAACAACATAAGGCCGATCGACACTACATACTGGCCGTATTCACCAAAGTAACCCCGCGTAAAGGCTACTGTAGTAAGCGGCACTGAGTGAATAAGCGACCTACCAGACACGTCAACATCGAAATCATCGAGGCGCCCTCCCGTGACACTGAGTATGCCATTGAGAGGCACGTCGCCGCGCGTAAACACAACCTCTTCGGCGAACGAGCGCGATGCCATGAGAGTGAAGTCCTGCGAGTTCACCGCGCGCCCTTCATTGATCACTAACTCGCCGGAATATAGGCTCGCTGCGGTGTCATCACCGTTAAGCAATGAAAACATTTGCGCGACATCGGTTGGCTCTTGCTCGCTGTAAGCACCTGCAACGAAGCGCATATCCGCACGCTGGAATTCGTTGTCGAATTTTTCTTTCCATGCGCCTGATGACAAGATTACCAACCCAGTAATGGTACAAATCACGATGGTGTCTATGAAAGGCTCCAGAATCGACACCATACCCTCATCGGCAGGTTCGTCTGTGCGAGCGGAGGCATGGGCGATAGGGGCTGAGCCCTGACCTGCCTCGTTAGAGTACAACCCTCGGTTAACGCCACGGTCGAACACATAGGCAAAGGTTGCACCAAGGAAGCCGCCCGTAGCGGCGGATCCGGTGAACGCGTCACTGAAAATCGCTACGAACGAAGGACCGATATTGCCAAGATTTGGCAGGATCACCGCGAATGCGCCGACGATATAAATAATCGCCATCGTTGGCACGATCGCCGCGGCCACCGCCGCTATCCGCTTTATGCCACCAATGATCACCAGCGCAAGCAGCACCGACAATACCGCGCCTGTCACGATAGGCTCGATGTCGAATGTGCTCTGCAAACCCGCCGCGATGCTATTAATTTGCGGGAGGCTGCCTGTGCCAAACGAGCTTAGCACTGTCGCCATGGCGAAGATGATTGCCAACCATTTGGCGTTCATCCCCTTTTCCATGTAATACATGGGGCCACCTGCCATCGTCCCATCGGCAGTCTGTTCGCGGTATTTATGCGACAACGTTACCTCGACAAATTTACTGGTCATGCCGAAAAACGCCGTTACCCACATCCAGAAAAGCGCAGCTGGTCCACCTAAATGAAGGGCAAGCGCTACGCCGCCAATGTTTCCCGTGCCAACCGTGCCCGATAGTGCCGTTGCCAGCGCCTGGAAGTGCGAGGTGTCGCCTTTCGCTCCGTCTTTATCGAAGCGGCCTGTGGTGATTCCTATAGCGTGCTTAAAATAGCGAATCTGGGGGAAGCCAAGGTAGAGCGTAAAGAAAATACCGACTGAGAGAAGCAGAAAGGGAAACCATACGGCGCTTCCTAGATAGCTATCGATGAGAATGAGTAGGTCGTTAACTGCGTCCACAGAATTTCCTCTTTTTATTTTTTGAAGGCGCTCTTTAGCTTAGCGCTCGATGGAGATTGCCACGATCTTTGTAGTATTAATCGTCTTCTACTGAGATCGTCGGCGCAGCAGTACCGCGCGCCTCGTGCGCCAGAGCCTGAGCGTGAACGCCTCGGGCGAGTTCGGCATAGGCTTCTTGTAACTGCGGGTGCAGCGACGATGCTACCACAGGAACACCAAGATCGGTTTGTTCCCGAATTTTTATATCGAGAGGTAAACGCCCGATCACATCGACGCCATAATCTTGCGCCAACCTCTCACCACCGCCGCTGCCGAAAATTGCCTCAGCGTGCCCGCAATTGCTACAGGTATGCATACTCATATTCTCAACTACGCCGAGCACGGGCACGCCCACCTTGTTAAACATTTCAATGCCTTTACGGGCGTCCGACAGCGCTATGTCCTGCGGTGTCGTGACGATAACAGCGCCGCGCACTGCTACCGTCTGCGCAAGACTCAACTGGATGTCGCCGGTTCCTGGCGGCATATCAATAATCAAATAATCTAGATCTGACCAAGCGGTGTCTGTGAGAATTTGAGTAAAGGCGGAGACCACCATCGGCGCGCGCCATACCATGGCGGTTCGCTCGTCGACTAAAAAACCCATAGAATTGCATTCGATGCCATGCGCTTGCAGTGGCACCATCAGACGTTTATCCCGAATTTCGGGCCGTGTCCCGGCAGCAATCCCCATGACAACCGGCAGACTCGGACCGTAGATATCGGCATCGAGCAATCCCACTGCAAAGCCCTGCGCTTTGAGTGCAAGCGCTAAGTTTGCTGCTGTAGTTGATTTGCCAACGCCCCCTTTGCCCGAAGCAACACAGACAATATGTTTAATGTTTTCCAGTTTTTTCACGCCCTGCCCCATGGTCAATGTGTCTTAATTTACTAGCCTGCGAGCTTAGCAAATTTGACTCAATCGCGCGCACTAATGCGCACGCTATATGAAAAATGGCTGACATAGGCGGCCCTACACCCTAGAATCAAGCAATGAAATTACTCTGCCGTAACAAGATCACCCGTGCGTATAGATCTCGTTCTAAAGACCTTACAACCTGCTGGCCAGAGGGCGATAGACAGAACGCATCTGGCACTCTTGAAGACCTAGGTAAATCGATAATGGTTGGGGTCGCTCTTCTCTCAGGAACAACGTTATTCGCCCAAAGCGGAAGCACTGAGACTGGCGCTAACACCGAAAGCCCAATCAAGTTCGCCTTGTTTTCTGCAGCTTGGGGGGAAAACACCGATGACGGCCTGCGCCTAGTCGCCCAGAATCTATCGCAGGAGGCAATCACACTCGAAAAGATCAGCTTTATCGATCTCCCGAGTGAGAACCAAAAGACCGATCTCACTCTGAGTCTCGGCCTGCGCGCAGAACGCTATGCGCAGACCAGCTTGCCACTCGTAGACCTGCTCACGGGCGACGACTGTGTTGCACGGACGATGGCCGATGGCTGGAAACTGGTCGAAATCTCCAACTACACGCTCAATCCTTCAGTGCGTAATCTCATTATCGAGAACACCAATTCTTTTCGCATCTATCAATGCGTGCGCGCGGCGAAGCTATCATGGCGCAGCGACGCAGACGCGGCGAGTACAGAATTGGAGGGATGGGTGCTCTATCACTTCGAAAGCCGGAGTAATTGATCCGTTTGTAAGATCCACTCGCCGGCAATCGGTAACATTCAGACATAAAAAAAGGAGGCCGCTGTGCCTCCTTTTTTATGCTCGGGGATAAAGCCTCCCCGAGCGCAGCATTGTAAGTCTAGCTAGCGCTAGGCCCTAGCCCACTAAGATACCGCCGTACTGAACAAAGAACGGTGCAAAAACAACGCTCAAAATCGCAGACAGTTTGATCAGGATGTTCAGTGAAGGACCTGAAGTATCTTTCAAAGGGTCACCTACAGTGTCGCCAACAACCGCCGCTTTGTGCTCTTCTGAGCCTTTGCCGCCGAGGTTGCCTGCTTCGATATACTTCTTAGCGTTGTCCCATGCGCCGCCGCTGTTTGACGCAGAAATCGCCAATACGCCGCCACAGACCAGTGAACCGGCGAGAACGCCTGCAACCGCTTCAACGCCAAACAGGTAGCCAACAACGAGAGGCGTACCCATGATCAACACGCCTGGTGCGATCATTTCTTTTAGCGCCGCTTGAGTCGAGATAGCGACACACTTTGCGTAGTCTGGCTTGCCAGTACCTTCCATGATGCCTGGAATAGTGCGGAACTGGTGACGCACCTCTTCGATCATCGCGAAGGCCGCTTTACCGACCGACTTCATAGTCATCGCAGTAAACAAGAATGGCAGAACCGCACCGATAAATACGCTTGTAAACACTAGCGGATCTAGCAAACTCATTGTGAATGCTTCTCCGCTGAGCTTCTCAGAAATCGTAATGAAGGCTGCGAAGAGTGCGAGTGAAGTCAAAATCGCCGCACCGATAGCAAAGCCTTTACCGATTGCTGCTGTCGTGTTGCCTGCCGAGTCGAGCACGTCAGTACGACGACGAACTTCTGCCTCGAGGCCAACCATTTCAGCAATGCCGCCGGCGTTATCAGCAACTGGACCGTAAGCGTCGATCATCAGAGCGATAACCAGCGTGCCAAGCATACCGAGTGACGCGATTGCTACGCCGTACATGCCAGCGAGCTCCCATGAAACAAAGATGCTGATCGCGATGCAGATATAAGGCAATACTGTGCTCTTATAACCGAGTGCGAGGCCATAAATAATGTTAGTCGCAACGCCTGTTTCACAAGACTTAGCCACTTCTTGAACCGGTGCATACTTTTCAGAGGTGTAATAGCCAGTCAACAGGCCAACCGCCAAACCAGATACCAAGCCCGATAGGAAGCAGAGGTAGACGCCTACATTGCTGTAAGTGTTCTCACCAATCACGAAGTCGGCAGGAATCATTGCGAGCGTCACAAAGTACATAACTACCGCCATTAAGGCGCTAGAGATGATCAACAGCTTCATGAGCGCTGGCGCTACGTCGTCTTCTGTCTTAACAGACACGAGAAGTTTGGTGAGCAGGCTGATGGGGATACCCACTGCCGAGATAAGAATTGGGTAGAGCAACGCGTCAGTATTAGTCGCGAATGCTGCAGCACTGATTACCATCGCGGCACAGGTGCTCTCTGCACAAGAACCGAAGAGGTCAGCACCCATTCCAGCCACATCGCCCACGTTGTCGCCAACGTTGTCAGCGATAACCGCAGGATTACGGGGATCGTCTTCTGGAATGCCTTGCTCGACTTTACCGACCAGGTCAGCGCCAACGTCAGCTGCCTTGGTAAAGATGCCGCCGCCCACACGCGCGAAAAGCGCGATTGTTGAGCCACCGAGACCGAATCCTGCAATCACTTCCATCAGGATGTGGTTGTTGTCAGGGCCGAGTTCTGACATCAGCGAAGACATAACTACATAAACGATGATGAGGCCAAGCGTCGCGAGACCCACGAGCGCAAAGCCCATGACCGCACCCGAGTTGATCGCAACGTCGTAAGCCTTCGAGATGCTTTGCTTAGCCGATACAGTCGTGCGTGCATTGCCCGCAGTCGCCACTTTCATTCCGATGTAACCTGAGGCTACGGAGATGACGCCACCGAAGAGGAATGCGAGTGCAGTATAGAGGCCCTCGTTATATTGAGGAGTATGCTGATCGTCGATAGCGACAGAAATGAGAATACCAAAGCCGATCATGAATATAGTCATGAACTTGTATTCTTGCTTTAGGAACGCCATTGCGCCGTCGGCAATCGCAGTATGAATGAACTTGAGACGTTCAGCTTGATCCGGCTCGAGACCCATATCCACTGGAACGTCGTTCACTTTCTTCATATAGAACAAAGCAATCGCCAAGCCCAGCAGCGACAGTGCCACCGTTATTAGAATTGTTGTACTCGCCATCGAAAAGTATCCCCCTACAAGGACTGTTTATTTAAAGGCGCGGACTGTAGCACAGGTACCTACCTATTCAAAGCCGGAGAGACCCCAAAATCGCCTCTGCGGCGCAATCAGGAACAACATTGTATTGAGCCTAGCTGCCGCTTCTATGCTAACAAAGTCAAAGAGTTGACTACTCTTTAGCGCGTCAAGTAGACATTGATCACGAGGCTACTGCGAGGAGACTGGCTGCTGACATGCTTCAGGTAAAGACGACTGCCGATGACGGCGCGTGACAGAGCCTTCGAAAGTCGTGACAATGCAGCGTCTCGAGCCAAAACAATGTGATCGGTAATGGGAAGTAACCAAGGCAATTCAGCTAAAGCTAAGCAACCGAGCCCATCGATTGCCCGACTTTTCGCTCGCCTAGCGATAGCTGCGTGCAGCGCGGCGCTTATCGCCGCTCTACTCATGGTTCAGCGCGAACCTTCTATCGAAGGCCGCCCGCCAGCGGACGCTGCCGCGCCGTTAGGTCTTGGAGATATCCTGACCAACGCCCTAGGCGCCCTAGATGAGTCAGTGCAACGCAGCGGCGCGGGGCGCCCCACCGAGAATTCGGGGCAAAAAATTATTCTCACGGCTGAAGAAATCGAGGCAGCTCTCAACGCGAGCTTTCCCTTGCTGCTGCCCGAGCGAAAAATTGTAGGGCGCGTGGGCCTAGCAGCCGACAGTCTCGCCATTGAGCTGAGCACGCCTGTGTTTGCCACAACCGATAATGCCTTTGGCATCAACCCTTACCTCAATATTGATTTTACGATTCGCAGCTTACCTGCGGGGGCATTCCCCAAGATCGACGAGCTTAAGATTGGCAATCTGCCGATTCCCGCCCCTGTCGCCGAATGGGCCGTCTGGCAAATAATCGCAGGCATGCCACACCGAAGAATGGAGACTTTGCTCGCGCTGGATAAAGAACTGAACAGCGCTTTCGATAGCTTTGAGCTTAACGAGCGGCATGCAGTCCTCCAATTTCACGTCGATCGAGAGGCGTTAGACCACCTTAGTTGGGATCTCCAGCGGCTTGTGGTTACACCTGATATTTATGCGACGAGCGCCTTTTATAGATCGGTACTGCGGGAGTATCTCTCCGGCTTACCGCAAGAGAAACGAGCAGTGGCATTAAGTGAAATACTCCCTCCTCTCGCTGCTGCCGCGGCTGCTAGAAGTGAGGCGGGCGCAAACCCACAAACAGAAAATACCGCCTTGCTCTTTGCCCTATCGGCGCATCTGGTTCAATCTTCAGGCTATAAGGACACACCCTACTCGCCAGAAATAAGGCTTAGGCGTCGCCAAGATTTGGCGCAGCATGTCATCAATTCGGCCTCTATTGCGGCCATTGCAGGCGTTCAACTCGCTGAAATTATATCGACCGGCAAAGAGGCTTTCGATGCGCGCTATCGATCGGGGTTCAGCTTTTCGGATCTTACCGCTAATCGAGTGGGCATCAAACTCGCGCAGCTTGCAGTCGAAAGCGAAGCTTCTGCTCTCGCATTCCAGACAAGGGTCCAGAAAATCGTAACCGATGCAGACCTTATTCCACTGGTCAGCGGCGGCAGAGACGGTCTTACACAGCGCGAATTTGAAGCGAGCTATGATGATCGCACAAGCGTCGAATACCGGCGCAGAGTCGATTCAATTGATAGAGAGGTTGCTGCATTACCTCTTTTTGCGACGCTTTAGAACTGGGTATCACCTCTTTAATCGGCAGCACCGCTGGTGTATAAATCGCATCAATCATCGCGCCTACTCTAAACTTAGTCGCGCCAAAAGTAGGCACCTAATCCGCAACTGCGCTTAAGCCTATTACAGACAATCACCGCTAACCGAAGGCCATCCTCGATGAGCAAGAAGGGATTCACCACTACCAACCTACACTCGGACCGTCTGGATAAACCCGAACACGGCGTTCTGCACAAGGCCATTCATACCTCGGTTGCTTACAGCTACGACGACGCGCGGGAGCTTGCTGAGGTCTTTCAAGGCAAGCGCGCTGGCTACAATTACGGACGGCAACTAAACCCCACCGTAACCGCCCTGCAGAACAAAATCACGGCGATGGAAGAAGGCATCGCTACTGCTGCGTTCGCCACTGGCATGGCCGCCATTTCTTCGTCGATGCTTGCCCTGCTGCGAGCCGGCGATCATATCGTCTCAAGTGCCTTTTTATTCGGCAATACGAATAGCTTTTTAGGCACACTACAAACCTTAGGTATCGAAGTCAGCTTCGTCGATGCGACCGCAGTTAGCAATGTTGAATCGTCGATCAAAGAAAACACTCGCCTAGTCTTCGTCGAGACAATTGCCAATCCGGTCACACAGATCGCTGACCTCGCAGGAATCGGCGCGATCTGTAAACAGCGTGATTTGGTGTACTGTGTAGACAACACAATGACGTCCCCTCATCTTTTCTTGCCCAAGGCGGTGGGCGCCTCGTTGGTGGTTAATTCACTAACCAAATACATTGGCGGGCATGGTAACGCGCTGGGCGGCACAATCACCGATACTGGGCTATTTGATTGGAGCCGTTTTCCCAACATCTATGACAGCTACAAAGGTCAAGACGTCTCGTTGTGGGGTATTACCCAGATCAAAAAGAAAGGACTGCGTGACATGGGCGGCTCACTCGGACCCGAAGCGGCCCACCATCTTGCCGTAGGCTCAGAGACCCTGCCGCTGCGAATGGATCGAGCTTGCGCAAACGCAATCGCAGTCGCTCGCCTCTGTGATGCGCATCCTGCAGTGAATAAAGTCAATTACCCAGGTCTCGAACAGCATCCGCAGCACACGCGCGCGCGCGATTTATTCTGCAACTTCGGCTCAATAATGAGTATAGATCTCGTGCCGGGTGTCGATTGCTTTGACGTCTTGAATGCGATGCAGACCGTTGTATCTTCAAGCAATCTGGGCGACACGCGCACACTCGCGATTCCCGTCTCACACACAATTTTCTACGAGATGGGCGCAGAGCGCAGGGCGAGCATGGGTATTTCAGACTCGATGATTAGGTTCTCCATTGGCATAGAAGACGAGGCAGACTTGCTTGCTGATTTCACTCATGCCCTGGACACCGCGTTAGCAGGAGCATAAAACGTATGATGGTGAAATTATTCGGCACTCACGAGCTAAAAGACGACTGCGCTAAGGGTTTCGAAATCGAGGGGAAACGGCTTTTTGCGGTGCGGAAAAAAGGTGAAATTCACCTCTATTGGAATCGCTGCCCGCATTTGGGCACGCCGCTTGAATGGGAAGAGGACAAGTTTCTCGACGGAGACAACGCCCTCATTCAGTGCGCAACTCACGGTGCTTTATTTCAGATAGATTCTGGCAAATGCTTGGTAGGCCCCTGCCGTGGAAAGCATTTGCAGCCGGTTCCATTCGAACTTGCGGACGGCGTTGTCTCAGTTGCCGAAGCCGTGCTTAAACGCCCGTCGGCTATTTAGCGGCGCGGTACAATCAAACCACCCGTGCGCGTCAAAGCGAAACCGGCAGCGAATTTGTAAGAATGAGTGTGTTTTGAGCCGGATTGATAGCGACTCCGTAAGCGATGACCTCAACGCCCTGTGCCACGGCCTCATCAATTAACCGCGCATACTCGGGGTCTACTCCTCTCGCTGCACTCACCCGCTCGACACCCGTATGCTGCACACAGAACAGCAGCACTGCGCGATTGCCACGCGCCACCTCCGCCATTAACTCTTGCAGATGCTTTTGGCCCCTCGTCGTTACAGCATCCGGAAAAACACCTAAGCCGTTCTCCGTTTTGAGCGTCAGACTCTTGACTTCGACATAGCACTCTTCCCTGCCGTCATGAGACAGCAAAAAGTCGATGCGGCTGCGCCGCTCTCCGTAAGCCACCTCTGTGCGCAGGGAGGAATAGCCGGCGAGTTCCGTTATTATCCCCTTATCTAAAGCCTCGGCGACAAGCTTATTCGCTAGCGCCGAGTTAATCCCAATGAGACATCCGTCAGCGTCCTCAACGAGCTGCCACGTGCAGGCATATTTACGCTTGGGATTCTGCGAGTCGGTGTACCAAACTCTCCAGCCTTTTCCTTGGCAATGGGTCATTGACCCCGTATTCGGACAATGCAGGGTAAATTCGCTTCCATCGGGCCGCCTAACGTCGGCAAGGAAGCGTTTATAGCGCTGGAGTAAAGTCGCCTCTTGTAACGGCTGCTCAAAAATCACGGTAGCTCCCTGCCCATACCCAACACACTGCGTCGCTACGCAAGTGCAGCGCGGAGTCGGGCGATAGCGACCTGCAGGCAAGCCATACTTGTCGTGAATGAGAGTCGCAGCATTGTTCGCGCCGAGGCATCGCCAAAATCGGTACCCGGAGTCATCGCCACACCATGCTCTTCGAGCATCCGCCTGCAGAAATCCTCGCTGTCGTTTGAGAATTTTGAACAGTCGGCATACACATAGAACGCGCCGGCTATTTCTTCCGGCAAGACGAACCCAAGGGCTATAAGCTCTTCGACCATATAATCACGGCGCCGCCTAAACTCCTGCCGCCGCGACTCGAGAATAACTTCGGTCGCCGGGTCGAATGCCGCCAGCGCGGCATACTGCGCGAGCGAGGAGGCTGAGATATACATATTCTGCGCAAGGGTTCGTGCGGTTTCTATAAACGCGTCGGGAACGACTATCCAGCCGAGCCGCCAACCGGTCATGCCGAAGTATTTCGAGAAACTATTGACGACAAAGGCAGAGTCATCAACCTCGAGCACGCTGGGCAGGTCATCGACAAAGTGCAGGCCATGGTAAATTTCATCGACAAGCAGGTGCAGCTCCTCGCGCCGAGTCCACGTTGACAGAGCCTCGAGTTGAGCGCGATCCAGTATCGTCCCTGTGGGATTATTGGGCGACGCCAACCATACCCCTCGCGTGATATCTGTCCGCTGAGCGATCAGATCATCTACGCTTGGCTGATAGGCTTGAGCGCGAACTACTGGAACCAATTGTGGTGAGGCATCGCGGAGCTTGATGAAATTGCGTACACAAGGGTAGGCCGGGTCGGTGATAAGAATGCCGTCGCCCTGCCCGACCAAGAGATGGGCCAACAGCAACAATCCGCCACTTGCGCCCGGCGTGATCAGTATTCTCTCTGGAGAGATCGCAAGCCCATGCTGCTTGCGGTAGCGCTCGCTGATTTTGTTTCTCAGCGACTCAAGGCCCGTAGCTGCCGTGTATTGAGTTCGCCCCGCATCTAACGCAGCTTTCCCAGCATCGATAATCGGTTGAGCTGTGGAAAAGTCGGGCTCGCCGACCTCAAGATGAACGATATCGGCTCCGGCTCGCTCTAATTCGTGTGCTCGCTGCATCACGCTCATGACCCTAAAAGGCGTAACACTCGCGAGTGCAGCACGGGGTTGCATGAACTCAGCCACTTGTTCTTCCTGCATTACTGTCACCTGATTTCTATCGATTGCGGTCGCCTCGCGTGGCGAGGAATAAAGCCGAATTGTACTCGCTGCTAGGGCAGTTAACATCGGCAATCGACAATGGCTAATTCGCCTGCGTTTCACCTACCAATATCTTAGGAGGAATCGCAATCAGCGCGTATTTTTGTCACGTCCAATAACTCGTGCATAGGGGGGCAAAATCTGCTAGCTTACTGACCCCGAAAAGTCCTCTGCTGGAGGCGAGGCTGTAATACGCATGTCGCTTCTACGATCTAACCTAAGAGGATAAGCGCTTACGATCTACCTTTAGCATCTTCGATGAAAGACCAGAGATACCAGTAAGCAAGAGGCAAGTGCACCAGCGTGTTAACAGAGCGTCAGCTTTTTTAGTAGTACGTGACCTTTTAGTCAGTGCACGTAGTCAGTGCACGTAGTCAGCGCACGTAGTCAGCGCACGTAGTCAGTGCACGAGCAAAGCAGTGCATGCGCTAATTAAAAGTGCGTTACCTTTCAACTACGTAGGCCAAGGGCCTGTAGAGGCGTAAAGAAACACATGTCCAAGACCGCTACCCCAGATACGCAACCCGTTCTAAAGAACTTTGTCCCGTACAAGCCCAAGCGCGGCGAAGAGTACATGAGTGAGAAACAGCGCGAGCATTTCAAGCAGATTCTGCTCGATTGGCGCAATCAACTCATGCAAGAAGTGGATCGCACTGTGAATCACATGCAGGACGACGCGGCGAACTATCCCGATCCGGCCGACCGCGCCACACAGGAAGAAGAGTTTAGTCTCGAGCTGCGAACGCGCGATCGTGAACGCAAGCTGATCAAGAAAATCGACAGCACTATTGAGCTAATCGCTCAAGACGATTACGGCTTCTGTGATTCTTGTGGCATTGAAATCGGCATTCGTCGCCTCGAAGCACGCCCAACCGCAAACAAGTGCATCGATTGCAAGACGCTAGACGAAATCAAAGAGAAGCAGCTAGGCAGCCTCTAGGCTGACTAGCTGCACGGCTGCCATGACCGGCTCTTCCTACGTCGGCAGGTTCGCTCCCTCCCCTTCAGGCCCACTTCACCTCGGCTCGCTTCTCGCCGCGGTGGCGAGCTTTTTCGATGCGCGCGCCAATGACGGTCTTTGGCTAGTGCGCATTGAAGATATTGACCCGCCTCGCGAACCCGCAGGCGCTGCTGACGAAATTCTTGCGCAGCTCCACCATTTTGGCCTTACTTGGGATGGCGAGGTGCTCTATCAAAGTCAGAGACTCGATGCCTACGCCGCAGCCCTGATGATCCTCGCCAACGAAGGTCTCTGCTTTCGCTGCGAATGCACGCGAACGGCATTACGCGAACACGGCACTGTTTACAGTGGCCACTGCCGTATTCACGGGCTTAGCGCGCGCGACCTTCAATACGCAGACAAACATCCTGACAGCAGCGATGCCGCCGTCAGACTGCGTGTCGGGTCTGACACCTACTCCCTGCTCGATAGAATCCAAGGCAGCTTTACCCAAACCCTCAACACAGATGTCGGCGACTTTGTCGTCCGCCGAAAAGATGGCTTAATCGCCTACCAGCTCGCCGTTGTTGTAGACGACGCCTTTCAGGGTATTACCGACATAGTTCGCGGCATAGACCTACTCGACTCGACTCCCCGTCAACTCTATTTGCAGGGCCGCCTCGGCTACAACGCTCCGCGCTATGCACACCTTCCGGTCATTGTTGACGCAGCTGGCGACAAACTGAGCAAACAGAGTTTCGCACCGGCGCTTGAGTTGAGACACTCACAGCAACAGTTGCATCAATGCCTCTCACTGCTCGGTCTATCACCTCCTAGAAATCTGGTTACCGGCAGCATTGACGCAATCCTCGCGTGGGGCATCGAGCATTGGGATATACAGGCTGTGCCGAAATTGGCTACACTCATCGCTCCTTCGTCAGTCTAACGAGAATACTCCCGTGTACATCCCGCGCTCAATACTCATGCTGCTGGTCATTATTTACCTGCTGTTTTTATTGTCAGTCGACTGGATTAATGCCGCAGGAGAACTTTGGTATCGCCCCTTTATTGTCGCCTTCATTGTTGTTTTGGTCGCCAGCTGGGCCCATCGCGACCAAGAGACTGACGAACCCGAATGAATTTCGAGCTGCTCACACTTATTGCGCTCGGAAGCACTTACCTTTCGCTTTTATTTGGCATTGCCTACATAACCGAGCGCGGCTGGATCCCTCAACGCATTGTTCGGCACCCAGTTGTCTACGTGCTGTCGCTCGGCGTTTTTGCGAGCATCTGGGCCTATTACGGCGTCGTTGGAAGCGCACAGCGTGAAGGGTATGGGTATCTCGCAAACTCTATCGGTATCTCTTTGGCGTTTATGCTCTCGCCCTTGTTGCTGCGGCCGTTACTCGAACTCACCAGAACCTATCAGCTTAGCTCCCTCGCTGACCTCTTAGCGTTTCGGTATCGCTCCCCGTGGGTAGGCACGGTCACCACGCTGGTTATTCTAGTAGGCGTCACCCCGCTTATCGCTCTGCAGATCCGTGCGGTTGCTGACACCGCCGACCTTTTATCGCCAGCCGCATCCCACGGTTCAATCGCGGTTGGCTTCTGCGTGCTAATCACGTTGTTCGCGATACTTTTTGGCACATCGAGACGCCCAGGGCGCACGCAACACGACGGGCTGATGATGGCCATCGCGTTTGAGTCCCTGATTAAACTCTTTGCCTTTTTAGTGGTAGGCGGGTTCGCTATCTTTGGCGGTTTTGGCGGCTTCGAAGAGATGCAGGACTGGCTAATCGCACAGCCCGAATTATTGGGCAGCCTCGAAGACACCAATTACTTCAGCTCATTCCATGTCATGGCGCTTTTGTTCTTCTCTGCGGCCGTCGCGATGCCCCATATGTTTTATGTTACGTTTAACGGTAACGCGGGCCGCGGCGCGCTCTCGTTTGCGAGTTGGGGCGTGCCTCTTTACTTCCTTCTGATGAGCCTGCCTGTGCTCCCCATACTCTGGGCAGGTATCCATAGCGGCAGCACCGTTCCGGTTGAGTATTTCCCAGTAGCCATTGGCGCGGCGTTCGACAGGCCAGGCATTAGCCTGCTTGCCTATCTAGGCGGCCTCTCTGCCGCGAGCGGATTAATCATCGTGATCACACTAGCACTGTCTAATATGTGCCTGAACCACCTTATTCTTCCTTTGCAACAGCCAGCGGCGAGCAAGGATATTTACCGCTGGCTTATGCAGCGGCGCCGGGTACTGATTACCGCGCTGATTTGGGCTGGTTTCGCCTTCCACTATCTGCCTAGCGATAGAATTAGCATACAGCTAATGGGCACGGTTGCCTTCGCAGCGGGCCTTCAATTCTTGCCGGGCATCGTTGCCATACTCTATTGGCCGCAGGCTAATAAGCGGGGGTTTTTTGTTGGCCTATCTTCGGGCGTGGGCATTTGGTTCCCGCTGTTTATGTTGCCGCTTTTGTCCGAGGCTTATAGCTTCAGTGATATCGTGATTAACTGGCGCGAGACAGCCGCGCTGTCGCTTATCATCAACTGTCTCGCCTTCATTTTTGGCTCGCTCTATTTTGGCAGTAGCGACGAAGAACGTAGCTCAGCAGACCTCTGCACGCTCGACACAATAAAGCGCCGTAAACGTAGCGGCTTGGTCGCCAAATCTGCTGGGGATTTCATCAAAAGTCTGAGTAAGCCCCTAGGCGAGCGCACCGCAACCCGTGAAGTCGGGCAGGCGTTGAAGGATCTTGGCCTGAAAAAGGATGACCGCCGGCCTTACGCGATGCGGCTATTAAGAGGACGCCTCGAGGCAAACCTCTCAGGGCTTCTCGGCCCGTCTATTGCACGCGAAATCATCGACAGTTATCTGCCTTACAGCATCGTCTCACAACACGGGAGTTCGGATGTCACGGTGATCGAAAATCGAATCGAGGCTTACCGCAGCAACCTGTCGGGCATGGCTGCCGACCTCGACAATCTGCGCCGCTATCACCGCCAGATCCTCTTAGACTTACCCCTCGGCGTCTGCTCGCTTAGCTCCGACCGCGAGATCATCATGTGGAATCGCGCGCTCGAGGAGTTCACCAAAATCAGCAGCGCCGACGTGGTTGGCTCGCAGTTAGATGACCTGCCCGAGCCCTGGCTCACTCTGCTAGAAGAATTTATCGGTGAAGACATCGATCACTCGTACAAACAGAGCTTCGAGCTCGCGGCAACCAAGCGCACCGTTAACCTGCACAAAGCGCTTATCGAAGAAAGCGGCGAAACGGGCAGCAGCAACGAAGGCCTAATCATTTTGATGGAGGATATGACGGAGACTGAAATCCTCGAAGCCGGACTTACCCACAGCGAAAGACTCGCGTCTATCGGCCGCCTCGCCGCGGGTGTCGCGCATGAAATAGGCAATCCCATAACGGGTATCGCATGTCTCGCACAGATTATTCGAGACGAGTACAAAGACAGCGATCTTACCGGACTCGCCCAGCAGATAATCGAGCAGACAGACCGCACATCAAAGATTCTCCAGTCGCTCGTTAATTTTGCGCATGCCGGCACCAACAAACTGATGCACGAGAATGAGCAGGTCTTGATAAGCGAATGCATCGCTCAGGCAAAAACCCTCGTCTCACTCGACAAGAAAAATAAAGACATGCAGCTTGAAATCGATTGCGATCCGGAGGCTGCAATCCTGGGTGACTCACAGCGGCTACTGCAAGTACTCATCAATCTTATCAACAACGCGCGCGATGCCTCGCAAGCGGGTGGAACAATCGTCCTTGCCGCAAAAAGCATGGGTACTCACATCAATATTAGCGTCACCGATTTCGGCATAGGCATACCAAACGCCATAAAGAGTCGCGTCTTTGATCCCTTCTTCACAACGAAAGAGGCCGGCGAAGGCACAGGATTAGGCCTCTCGCTCGTATTCAGCATTGTTGAAGATTTGAATGGAAATATTGATATAATCAGCCCCGTTGACAGGGCACGGGGCACGGGGACACAGGTATTACTCAGATTTCCCTGCTATGATCAGCTCTCTCAAGAATGATTACTGGGTGTAAATCGCCAAAGAATGATCGCGAATCATTTCTGACGACCTACACCGAGTAAACTCTGGACAATGACCACAGGCCGAGATTGGCCCATCCACACCATCTTACGACCCTATTTAGAGCAGGCCCATGGCAGCAGGAAATCACATTCTAGTCGTAGAAGACGAAGCAGTTATTCGCAGCTCACTCCGCCGTCTACTCGAACGCCATGAATACAAGGTCAGCGAGGCCGGCAGCGTTCAAGAGGCGTTAGACAATTTCGACATCAACAGCTTTGATGTTGTGCTCAGCGACTTAAGATTACCGGGCGCACCGGGTACCGACCTCATTAAAGCGACGACTCGCCCCGTGCTCATAATGACAAGCTATTCGAGCATCCGTTCAGCTATAGACTCGATGAAACTGGGCGCGGTTGATTACATTGCCAAGCCTTTCGAGCACTCCGAGCTTCTTGAGTCCGTAGCGAAAGTCCTGCGGGACCATGCTGGTGGGATAGAGCTCGCTACTGCAGACGAATTCGAGCCTCCCGTGCATGGCATGATTGGTAGCTGCCCGCAGATGATGGAGCTTTTCAGCCGCATCCGCAAAGTCGCGCTGACCAACTCAACCGTGTTAATTAACGGCGAGTCAGGGACGGGCAAAGAGCTCGTCGCAAGGGCAATCCATAAATTAAGTAGTCGCTGTGACAATGAGATGATTTCTGTTAACTGCGCGGCAATTCCCGAAAATCTTATCGAATCTGAACTGTTCGGTCATGAGAAAGGCGCTTTCACCGGCGCCACTGCGACAAGGACAGGGCTGGTCGAAGCCGCCCACGGCAGCACACTTTTCCTCGACGAGATCGGCGAACTGCCGCTCGAAGCGCAGGCGCGACTGCTGCGTGTCCTCCAAGAGAGCGAAATACGGAAAGTCGGCTCGGTGCAATCAAAGAAAGTAGACGTCAGGCTCGTGGTCGCCACTCACCGCGATCTCAAGCAACTCGTCGTCGATGGCCTTTTTAGAGAAGACCTTTACTACCGCATCAATGTGATGACCTTACTCATTCCGCCGCTGCGAGATAGAGGCAACGATATACTCGAACTTACAGACGCGATCCTTATCAGAACCTGCAAACGCCTCAAGACCCCTGTGTTGAGCTTCGCCGACAGCGCAAGCCAGGCAATCGCTAAATACCCTTGGCCAGGTAACGTACGCGAGCTCGAGAATGCTATAGAGCGTGCAGTGGTCCTTGCCGAGGACGCGGTGATTGGCGAAGAGCTTCTTGCGATTGAGACCGAGAAGCCCCGACTCCCAGAAATCGTTGCCGAAGCACCGACCGCTGCCAATGCTGCAATAGAGGAACTTTCGCTAGAGGACTATTTTCAGCGCTTCGTTGTGGAGCATGAAGACGCGATGAACGAAACCCAGCTTGCGAAAAAACTGGGCATAAGCCGAAAGTGTCTCTGGGAACGCCGCCAGCGTTTCGGGATTCCACGTAAGAAGAAGCAAGAAGCGTAACGCTTTGTTACCGCTACCGATCTACCCACTTTTTCGCGCTGAATAGTAACAGCGTTACAGTTTAAATCGAGTGCATTCACAGCGCATAATTTATAACTGTTTGATTTATATATAGTTGTATTTTGTGGCACGGTTACTGCAGCCAACTAGTTCACAATAACAATAAATACTAATAATAAGAGTAAAAACAATAAAAATGGCACGTTAGAGCTTCTGATTTGAGCGAAACTAGGTGGTGCACAACAAAAACACTGTTAGAAAAAAATAAGAAAGGCGGTCTAAGAACAAAAGAAAATAAGACTACCAACAACATTACTGAGCCCTCCGATTGCTCGACCTTTGGGTCATGAGTGATCACGTTTGATAAGATCGGAGAGGCAATTCAGACGAATTGAAGGGATGTTTTGCATCCCTTTTTCATTTCTGAGACCACGCGTTATATTTCCTGATATCCTGATTTTGGTTGAGCGTGCTTCTTGGGCTATCTTTAAGCACCTGCTGAAGCGCCCTTCTTAAGCCCCCCCTTCTGCGGCGTGTTTATCGGTTCACACGCCTGCGTAATTCGACCTCCTCACCTCCCTCTCTTTTAATCTCGGCATATCAGTGTATTATGCCGTCTTTAGCCGCTGCAGCATCTTATCCAGCGGGACATCATTACCTCGCCTCGCTGATCCTCATCTCGACTATCGCAGCGCAAGGCCTGAAAGCGAGCTACGCCGTTAGCAATGCACAAAGAAGACCATCCTCTAGGCCTAGATAAGGCAACACTGATTCCCCGCGACGAGCACACTGTGTCTCGGCGCTATATCTCTGACAACGCGCTAAGCGTTCTGCGCAAACTCGACTCCGCGGGCTTCCAAGGCTATCTCGTCGGCGGCGGGGTCCGCGACCTGCTCCTCGAGAAGCGCCCAAAAGACTTCGACATTGCTACCGATGCGACACCAGAAGAGCTGCGCAGCCTATTCCGCAACTCGCGCATTATCGGGCGCAGGTTTAAGATCGTGCATCTGCGCTATGGCCGAGAAATTATCGAAGCAACCACCTTTCGCGCGCCACATGATGTCGCTGTCGAGCTCGGCGAAAACAGCTCGCGCAAAGGCATACGCAACCTTGATTCGGCGCATTCGACCGCAGGCATGATTCTGCGTGACAACGTTTATGGCAATGTCGACGAAGACGCTCTGCGCAGAGATTTCACCGTCAATGCGTTGTATTACAGAACTACCGATTTTGCTATTCTCGACTTCAGCACCGGTATGCAGGACTTAAAAGACCGCAAGATCCGCATGATTGGCGACCCAGCAGAACGCTATAAAGAAGACCCCGTGCGGATGCTTCGCGCGCTGCGTTTCAGCGCCAAACTCGATTTTGATATCGAAGAAGAAACGCTCAAGCCTATAAATGAGCTCGCTTACTTGCTCGAGTCTATTTCTCCCGCCCGTCTGTTCGACGAAACGATCAAGCTTCTCGCGAGCGGCCAGGCAGAAGCAACGTTTGCTTTGTTACAAAAATACCAGCCAGGTAATTACCTCTTTGCGCCGACACTTCGTGCATTGCTGACGCGATTTAAAGCGCGAGACAACGCAGCAGAGCTGCTGCAACTCGCGTTAAAGAACACCGACAGCCGCCTAGCCGAAGGTAAGTCAGTCACCCCAGCTTTTCTGTATGCCTCCCTTCTTTGGCCTGTGGTACAACTTAAACTCGAGCTGAACCCCCTTCCAAAACTCAATGCTGCTCAGCAATTCAATGTCGCGGCTAACAGCGCACTGGCCGAACAGCTTACCTACACCTCTATTCCGAAGCGTTTCACTCAGGTGACTAAAGAAATTTGGGAGATGCAGGCGCGGCTCGAAACCCGCAACCGCAGAGCCGCCGAAGGCGCCTTTGAGCACCCGCGATTCCGCGCTGCTTACGACTTTCTGCTTCTGCGAGAAGACGGTGGTGAAAACCTCGGTGGGGTGGGTTCATGGTGGACTGAATTCCAAGAAGCAAGCGCCGAAGAACGCGAAAACATGCTCGAGCAGCTGCCACGTGAACAAAAGCCCAAACGCAAGACTCGTCGCCGTAAGCCTGCGCGCAAAGAAAGCTAGCGTCGGAAAAATCAACAAAGATGGCTATTCGCCAGACTCTAAGGGTCGTAAACTAGCCTTTCTCGAGAAGACCGACAGCGAATCGTTCGCACTCCTTCACCCGACCACTGACAACTTTACCCGACAACTTTACCCGACAACTTTACCCGACAACTTTACCCGACAACTTTACCCGACAACTTTACCCGACAATGCGGATTCTTCGACATCATGAGCAGCCAAAGCCAGATTAAAAACGTCACCCTCACTACTCTGCATAAGATTAAGGCTCGCGGCGAAAAATTCGCCTGCCTCACCGCTTACGACGCCTGCTTTGCTGGTATCGCAAGCGAGGCCGGCGTCGAGGTTTTGCTCGTAGGCGACTCGTTAGGCATGGTCTTGCAGGGCCACGACAGCACACTCCCCGTCACGATGGATGACATGGTGTATCACATGCAGTGCGTGAAGCGCGGCAACCGCGGCGCGCTTCTCGTCGCCGATCTCCCGTTTATGAGCTATGCCTCGGAGACACAGACACTAGAAAACGCTGCAGCGCTGATGCGTGCGGGCGCCCATATGGTGAAACTAGAGGGCGGGGCATGGATCGAAAATACCACGCGCCTGCTCGCCGAACGTGGCATTCCTGTTTGCGCTCATATGGGACTGACGCCGCAGTCGGTCAATCGCATCGGTGGTTTCCATGTGCAAGGGCGCGATACCGCTCAGGCGCAAGCGATACTCCAAGAAGCGAAGCTTCTGCAGGACGCAGGCGCGAGCGTCTTACTTCTCGAATGCGTCCCGCGCGAGCTAGCAAAACTGGTTACCGATTGCCTCGAAATCCCTGTCATAGGTATTGGCGCGGGCCCCGATACAACAGGCCAGATTATGGTGCTGCATGACGTGCTAGGCGTCTCGCCAATCACTCCAAAGTTTGTCAAAAACTTCCTAACCGATTCTACCGACGGCATTCCTGGCGCGCTGCGCAATTATGTAGCGGACGTGAAATCACAAAAATTCCCTGCAGAAGAACACTGCTTTAACTAGCCGGCGCTTATTCGACCATGCAAATATTTAAGACTATCGAGTCACTGCAGTCGGCCCTCAGTGGCGCTGCGGCCAACACGCTTGGCTTTGTCCCCACCATGGGCAATCTGCACGCGGGGCACCTATCCCTCGTTTCTCGCGCACGCGGCGAACACGACCTTGTCGTCGTGAGTATTTTTGTCAATCCACTGCAGTTCGGCGCTAACGAAGACCTCGACTCCTATCCGCGCACGCTCGATGCCGATACCGCTGCGCTCATTGCTGCCGGCTGTGACTTCCTGTTTTTACCGAGCGCCGCCGAGCTCTATGGCGACGACATGCAGGCCAGCACTCGAGTGCAGGTGCCAGAGCTTGGGTCGGACTACTGTGGCGCGAGCCGTCCGGGTCACTTCGATGGCGTAACCACGGTGGTCGCCAAACTGTTTAATATCGTGCAGCCTGACGCCGCCTATTTTGGCCTCAAAGACTATCAGCAGTTCTCGATTATTCGGAAAATGGTCGGCGATCTCGCGATGCCCGTCAGCGTTCATGGTATCGAAACAGCGCGCGAGGCAAGCGGACTCGCGCTGTCTTCTCGCAACGGTTACCTGTCAGCCGAACAGAAGGCGGTCGCACCGCTGCTCTACCAAACGATTAAGAAAATCGGCGACGCGCTCGCGGCGGGCGATCAAAATTTCAACCACCTAATTCAGGCAGGCAAACAACAGCTACAATCTGCTGACTTGCAACCCGATTACCTCGCCATTGCCAACGCAGCAACCCTGCGACCGGCGACACCAGAAGACTCCCACCTCGTTATACTCGCCGCCGCTTTTGTCGGCAGCACTCGCCTAATCGACAATCTCAGAGTGTCGGTTTAGTCCCGCGATGAACCCCAGCCTTGTTCTTTTTTAAACTTTAAGTTAGGCGATTTATTAGAGTTCACCCGCTCTCTAAACACGCCTGCCAGCCCGAGACTGCGTTGAGGTAGGGGTGTGTTTGCGGCATACTCAAGCTCAGAGTTAACTTCATCCGTTATGTCCTTCGGCGACCTTGGAACCCCTTTCTATGTCCAGCAGCAAGCGCTATCCCGTGACAGAACAAGCCGCAATTCGAAGCCATCTCGACAAGGCTCAGTACGAGGCGATGTACACCCAGTCTATCGAAAATCCCGAAGAATTCTGGGCCGAACAGGCTGGCAGCCTGCTACATTGGCATGAGCCATGGCGCCATGTGAGTGGCGGCAATTTCACCACCGCAGACGCTAAATGGTTCGAGGGCGCGCGGCTTAATGTCGCCTTCAATTGCATCGACCGACACCTAGAGCATCGCTCGGCGCAGACAGCGATTATTTGGGAAGGCGACGACCCTACTGACGACGCGCAGATAACCTACAAGGCGCTGCATGAAGCTGTCGGCAGGCTTGCCAACGCACTCAAAGCGCGCGGCGTTAAGAAAGGCGACCGGGTCTGCATCTACATGCCAATGATTCCCGAGGCGAGCTATGCAATGCTCGCCTGCGCACGCATAGGTGCAGTACATTCGGTTGTCTTCGGCGGATTTTCTCCAGAGTCGCTTAAAGACCGGATCCTGGACTCGGACTGTCAGGTGGTTATTACCGCAGACGAAGGCATGCGCGGCGGGCGCTCGATTCCGCTTAAAGCGAATGTCGACGAAGCAGTCGCCGACTGCCCAGCAGTGCACACTGTATTTGTCGTGCGCCGCACCCACGCAAAAGTGGCATGGGACGACGCCCGTGATGTGTGCTATCACCAAAGCACAAGCGCGCAATCTGCCGACTGCCCAATAGAATTAATGGCAGCGGAGGATCCCTTGTTTATCCTCTACACCTCGGGATCAACCGGCAAGCCTAAGGGCGTCCTTCACACCACCGCCGGCTATTTGCTCGGGGCGAGCATAACCCACAAATACGTGTTCGATTACCACGAGGGCGACATTTACTGGTGTACCGCCGACGTTGGCTGGGTTACCGGTCATAGCTACATTGTGTATGGGCCACTGGCCAATGGTGCCACAACCCTCATGTTCGAAGGCGTGCCAACCTACCCAGACACGTCGCGCTTCTGGCAGGTGATCGATAAACACAAGGTGAATATTTTCTATACTGCACCCACGGCAATCCGTGCGCTCATGGCGTCTGGGGATGAGCCCGTAACCCGCACCTCACGAAGCTCGCTCAGACTTTTGGGCAGCGTCGGCGAGCCAATCAATCCCGAAGCGTGGGAATGGTATTACCGCATTGTGGGCGAGAGCCGCTGCGCCATCGTCGACACGTGGTGGCAAACCGAAACCGGCGCTATCATGATTACACCGCTGCCGGGGGTAACTGACTTAAAGCCAGGCTCGGCCTCACTGCCGTTTTTTGGTGTGAAACCAGCGCTGCTCGATGCAGATGGTCGCGAACTCGACGGTGTCGCTACCGGTAATCTAGTCCTCGGGCAGAGCTGGCCAAGCCAGCTTCGCAGTATCTACGGCGACCACCAACGCTGTATCGACACGTATTTCAAGGCGTATCCAGGATATTACTTTACTGGCGACAGCGCGCATCGCGATGCCGATGGCTACTACTGGGTAACCGGCCGCGTCGACGATGTCATCAATGTTTCTGGACACCGTTTGGGCACCGCTGAGATTGAAAGTGCGCTGGTATTACACGCAAGCGTCGCCGAAGCGGCGGTGGTTGGCTATCCGCACGACATCAAAGGCCAAGCGATCTATGCCTATGTCACGCTTATGGACGGGGTCGATGAATCGAGTGATCTCAATGCGGCTCTGCGCGCATTCGTGGCTACCGAGATTGGCGCTTTCGCGCGTCCCGAGATTATTCAATTCGCCCCGGGCCTGCCGAAGACGCGTTCTGGCAAAATCATGCGCCGCATTCTTCGTAAGATCGCGGCCAACGAACTCGACTCGCTCGGCGATACAACGACTCTCGCAGAACCGGCTGTGGTTGAACAACTGGTTGCAAACCGCGTGAACAAATAGACTCGTCTTCGAGACACTCCATGCAAGAAGTACTCCGCAGTGAAGGCTCCCGGTTAACCCTCAACTTGGGGAGAGTGCGCGCGTTCGTCTCTGCGCTGCTGTCACATTTTCCCTTAACGTTACAGGGCAGCCTCGTGCTCGTTTTATCGGCAGGCGCGCTGCGCCTAATAGGCTATGGCAGCATGGACCTTGTGGTTTTCGCCCTCTGCCTGTGCGCACTGTTCGTTGTTATCCTTTCTCTTTTCGCCACGGTCATTGGCGGGCTGTTCGTGCAGCGCAAAGTGATGCGCGAGCTGCAGAGCCAACCGAGCTCACGATCGAGTGCGGCAGCATTTGAGGCGGGGTATCACAACAGCACCGAGTTCTCGCTGCCTGCAATAACCTGGCTTCCGCTCGTACGCTTAAACTGGCGCATCGTTTCGCCAGCCGATACTGAGACCCTGAACGAACGGCGACGAGGTAATCGCCTTCATGAAACCATCGTCCCCGCCCACCGAGGGAAAAACGATGCCGTAATCCGTCGCTTCGAGGTTCGAGATGCACTCGGGCTGTGTAGTTACAGTTGGCTCGCCACTCAGCCTCTTGCACACATGATTTTGCCCCGACTCGGCGCTTACCACCCCTTTACCTTGCAGCGCGCCCGCATAACCGCCGACGGTTTGCCAGAAACAAACGGCGAGCCTTTGGGGGATCGGATGGAAATCCGGCCCTACGCACCCGGCGATTCGGTGCGCGATATTATGTGGAAGGGCTTCGCCCGCAATCGTCAGCTTAATGTCCGGTTACCCGAGCGGAGCGTCGCCTTCGACGACAAAGCCTGCGCCTATTTGGTTAGCGGGATGGGCGACGAAGCCGCGGCTGCATTAGCAAGGCTGACTCTAGAAAGCGGCTTGCTCGGGGACGATTGGCGCTTTGGCGCCGACGGCGCAGGCAATGATAATAGTAGCGCAAACGAATACAGGAGCCTGGCCGACGCGCTTGTCGCGATCGCTGACTCTGCCGCGCCAGAGGAGTTAGCTCCCCACAGCTATGGCTTAGACAGGTTTCTAGCCGCTCAGCACTGCAGCCACTGCCTAGTCTTCGCGAGCGCCCGCGACTCAGAGGTATTGGCTAAGCTCGCCGCGACTGCTCAATCACGCACGTGTCGTCTTAACCTGGTTATCGGAGTCGACATAGTCGGCAGGCATACACCCAAGTCGCGCTTGTACAGGATGCTATGGAAAGATTCAAACGTTCTCTCTTCATACGTTCTCTCTTCGAACGCGCTAGCGAAGACAAGTAGGGCTTCCCCAGTATTGGATTTGACCACCCTGAGCCAGCGCGTAGAATCGATCGTATTAGTGGACAGGACTAGCGGAGATTTAGTGAAAATCTCTGACCTTAAGGATGCGATTCTTGGCTAAGCCACCCCCTCTTTTTCACACCAACGGCAGCGCGACACAGTCGGCGACCAACACACTCGTGCGTCGTTTCGGCCTAACTCAGCTATTTCGCCTCGGCGCTGTCGCGTTCGCCGCTTGGCTTATGAGCCTGCCGCTCACGATAGCGAGCGGTTCACTTGGCACGCTACTTGGAGCACTGCTTGGCCCGCTTACTCTCTGCGCACTCCCCCAGTCAAGTCGAGCCTTACAACTGCGTTTTGGCGCTGCAGCAATCCTCGCTTTCGTTTTTGCAGGCACAGGATTGCTACTAGCCACAGTGCTACGAAATGGCAGCGAGGTAGGCTCGCTGCTTAGCGCGAGCGCCACAGCATCGGGCAATCCGCTTAGCCTCTACAGCGCGGGTGAATTCATTGCGGGTTTCACACTCGCCGCCGCTTTCTGTGGAAGCCTACATCTGCTCTCGCAGCGGGGTACTGTCGGCAGGATAGGCGAGCTCCTATTCATTGCTTGTGCAGTTGTATTTACGCTCACTGCCCATCGCAACGGCATGATCGATCGCCCCTTCCTGTTAGGCGACTTCGCCCTCATCCGTGGCTACGACCCCGCCTATTTATTGATGGCGATAGGTGCTGTTTGTCTGCTCTTGCTGACTGCGATCAACCTGCAGGAGTCAAGCAAAGGTCGAGCGCTTTATCATCTCTTGGTCCTGACTGCTGTAAGCCTGTTGCTGATGCTTTTCGTTAGCCGCTTCGGCTTGCCAACCCCTGAGCTCACGAACGACCTCGGCATGACAGGGCAGCAGGGAAGCGGCCCACAGGAAGACAACCCTTTCCAAGACAGCACCAACGACCCGAAGGATAAGGCCGCGCCAGTTGCTGTTGTTGTTTTTCATGACGACTATGAACCCGCTGATGGCTCCTATTATTTCCGTGAATCGGCTTATTCTCAATTCGACGGACAACGCATCGATTACGCGACGCGCCCAGACATGGACACAGATTTGCTTAGAGGTTTTGATGCCAGCGCAGCCGGCTCGCTCGCTTCAGGTAACGAAGCCGGCCTAAACTACGCAGTCTCACCAGCCTCGGAGGCGCCCCGCAAAGGCGTGCGCACAACTATTGGCACACTAATACCGCACCGAGCACCTTTCGGACTAGACACTCCCACCCTCTATTCGCGCATTCCTAACCCTAATGCCACGCGCTTCGATAGCACTTACGAAGCGATTTCACAGGTGCCGCTCTTCGACTTTGATATTCTGCTGGGACGAGAGGTTGGCAATAAAAATTGGCGCGGCGACGTTGCCGCTGAATATCTCAAGCTGCCGGATGACCCTCGCTATGCCGACCTTGCGAACTCGCTAACCGCCTCGCTAAAGCCAGAATTTGCGCAGGACGCCTTCGCACGCGCGTGGACCATTAAGCAGTATCTCGACGAGAACGGAATCTACAGTCTCAAAAATGCGCATGCCGCCGAGGCAGACCCTGCCGCCTCTTTCCTCTTCGGCGATCTCACCGGTTACTGCGTCCACTTTGCCTTTTCGGCGGTGTATATGTATCGCAGCCTCGGCATTCCTGCTCGCGTTGGCGTGGGCTATTCTGTCCCCGCGAGCAATCGCGCTGGCGGCTCTGCTCTGCTTATCCAAGCAATTCATGGTCATGCTTGGCCCGAGATTTACTTCGAAGGCGTAGGCTGGGTCATAATCGATCCGGCACCTCAGCAGACCCTTGTCGATATGACCACCGATCCACAGGACAATCTGCAACAACTGCTGGGCGATATGTTGCGCAACGAGTCGTCTTTCGAGCAGTTTATAGACAGTAAACGCGAGTCCACCTTCGATCCACTGGCTTTACTGCAGCAGGCAGGCCGCTGGCTGACCTACGCCGCGGTGATCATTGCTCTCGTAGGCTATTTTGCCAAATTGCAGCGGCGACTCGCTCCGCGCTTCGGGTCGCAAACGAACCGGCCGCGCACCGGCTATCGAGCGACACTCGACCGTCTCGCCGACTCGGGGCTTAAGCGACACTACGGTGAATCGCGAGAGGCCTTTGCAGCCCGCTGTAACGCCCTCGCACCCGGCCTCGCGCCGCTTACGAGAGCACATTTAGCCGCAACGTTAGGCTTTTCAAATCGAGCTGACAGCGCTGAGCAATCAGATCAAAGCATAGCCGCAGCGCAGAGTCTGAGTGCAGACGACTGGCACGCGCTAGAACAATCGGTTTCTTCGGATTTGCAGGCCAACATTCCTCTCTGGCGTAGATTGCTGGGCGCCCTACACCCCTTTAGCTGGTCGACAATACGCTAGCCCGATTGGAGCTTTACATGAGTTTTGAGCATGAAACAGAGAACTACAAAAAAGAAAGCAACGAAACGATCGCGTCTTTTGATGCACCCGACCCGCCCGCCATACAAGCGAATGAATTAGCCGCTGCGCGCGCGACGCTCCTAAAACTCATGAGCATTGTTAAATCAAAAGTGATTGGCCGCGATGAGGTCATTGAGCTTTGCGTCATCGCGCTTGTCGCCGACGGCCATGTGCTCCTCGAAGACTTCCCCGGCTCTGGCAAGACTACGCTCGCGAAGACGTTGGGCGAAGCAATCGTCGGCCAGATGCCGCCCAACGTCCCAGTCGATGAATCAGGCGCCGAGTCAGGGATCGCCGCCTTTCGCCGCATTCAATTTACCCCCGATCTGCTGCCTTCGGATGTCACCGGCGTGCCCATATTCGACCCACGTAATAATAGCTTTCATTTCCGCCGCGGCCCTCTTTTTGCTCATGTTGTGCTAGCCGACGAGATCAATCGCACCTCACCAAAGGTGCAATCGGCGATGCTCGAAGCGATGGGCGAGAAACAAGTTTCTGTCGACAACACGACCTATCCACTCGGCGAATTATTCTTCGTTATTGCTACACAGAATCCGCTTGATCTGGTTGGCACTTACCCATTGCCGACCCCTCAGCTAGATAGATTTTTATTCAAACTCACCATGCAGCATATCGATCGCGAGGCTGAACTCGAAGTGTTATCCACTCACCTTGATCGACAACAAACACTCCATGACGCCGAGGCCGTGCACAGCCGCACAGTGAGTCAGATTGACCTATTGCATGCGCGGAAGATTATCGATTCTGAGGTCGAAATAAGCAGCGCAATAAAAGTCGCTTTAGTTGATATCTCTCGGGATTTGAGAAGCGATCCTCGCGTTCTGCAAGGAAACTCTACCCGCAGCATTGTGCTTATGCTGCCAGCGTTGAAGGCCTCCGCCGCACTGGACGGCCGCAACTATGTGAGCGCAGCCGACATAGAAAAACTGCTGCCCCGTGTCTTCGCCCACCGCTTGGAACTCGCCCCAGGTGCCGGTGATGTGAACGCGCTGCTTCGCGAACTCATGCTGCCTTCCATGGAGCAACTCGCTAGATCTACCCTACGCTGAGGCCTAAGAGTGATGGCACTGCGCCGGAAAAAGCACCAATCAACACATGAGAGGTCTCAGCACGTTAAGCAAATTTCATTGCTCGGTGCCGTCTTATTCGCATGCCTAAGCTGCGGTGCGACAGGCCAAAATCTCAGCGAAATTGAATTGCCTGCGCCGGAAATTTGTTTTGGCCTCCGCTCGATTGTCGAGCCCGAAGCCCTCGCCGTCTGCAGTGCGCTCGATGCCAGTCAACGTATCCGTGCGCGCGAGCTTGCGGAACAGTGGCTTACTTCTGCCCCAACCTCCTCCGCTGCACACTACACGCTCGCCGAGGTGTTGCTCACCGTCGAAGGCAATGTGCCGCGCGCGCTTTTCCACCTTAATCAGGCTGAGGCAAACAGTAAAATTCGCTCATTCGATCAGATGGTCGAGGCAGGCACCGATCTCCCAGTAGGCTCAGCGCCCAAGACACCACTGTGGCATTACCTCACCCTTAATCAACTGTCTTCGGTGCATCAACTCATCGGCAATCAAGAAGAATCTCTTCGCTATCTCGATGCCTTGGCCGAAGCCTATGGGGTTGACCTCGAACCCTATAAAGGCTGGCCTTTAATCAAACTAGGCCGTTTCGAGGACGCGCGGAAAAGCGCGCTTCGCGTCCTTGCTAAGGATGACGTCGACGGATTTTCCGAAGCGCAGGCGTGGAACACACTCTGTGCAGTAGAACTCAGCGCCCCTCAAGAATCGCAGGCTGCACCCGCCTGTGACAAGGCGCTCGAATTAGACGAGGCTGCGCAAAATACACGAGAAGAGTTAAGCACCGTCACCCTTACAAACGCAGCAGAAGTCGCCTTGAGCAGGCTGCGCATCGATCAAGCAGAGCGTTTAATAGACAGAGCGACGCGCTACCCAAACCCGAGCAGTGTTTCTAACCCTTGGATACAGAAGCTCTACCTTACGCTCGCACAGGGTCGGTTCGACAATGCGCAGAGCGCGTTAGAACAAATGCTCGTCTGGCGTAACAGGCAAGATCCGCTCATTGGCGTTAGCAATCGCGCCGAACACTTTCTTGCCAGTGCGACTTTTTTACTGCTCGCCGGATACACTGAAGAGGCTGCGCGGCTTGCCGAATCCGCTTTGAATCAGCCCGATCGCAATGGCAATTTTAGCGCCGACGATGCACAGAAAGATGCGATTGCGGCATTGCTTACCTCCCTCGCCTTTCGCGCCGACTATGAACGCCAGCTAGAATTTGCAGCGGCTCAAGAGTGGGGAGCCAGACTCTCTGCCACCGCCTCGGCACAACTCACTCGACTTGTCGCTTGGCGCGCGGGTCGCCGAGCAGCGTCACTTTTCGCTAACGCCAAAACCATGCGAAATCGCCTACGTCCCTATGGCCCGCTCGACGTTCACATACCCGAATGGATAGAGCCCGAAATCGCACGACTGCTCGGCGCGGGTGTGTTTAAATCGCTAATCGAAGACGCAGAGACCCGGGGCTCTTTCCGCGGTGCGCCGGGCTATAAACACTCTTTCGCTACCGAATCGGCGGCTTTGAGACACGATTCTGACGGAGTGATTGATGAAGGCACACTTGCCCTCTCACTGCTACCCGATGCCGAAGCGATGCTCCGCGCGCGAGTCCAGTGGCATATGGCTCGCGCGCATTGGCAAAAAGGCAACAGCGGCTCGGCGCGCAGCTTTTTTAGCGCCTCACTGCGCCAAGACCCAAGCCTTGCTCGCCGACTCGGCGCAGGCATTCCTGTCGCCATTAGTCATGACGGCACACCCTACGCACTCGCGTTAGCTGACAGGTTATCAATCTCACCTCGTTTTGATGCGTCACCCGAGGGGCTAGCATTAGAGGTAAGCGCGAACACCCTGTGCCTTCGAGACAGCGAAGAGGCGGTGATTTCATGCTATACTCCAGCGCGCAAAAGCGAGTCAATTACTGGCGATGCCCCAGCTATCCTCTCTCTGCCTCCTGCTAACGATAGCGCCTTGGTCGCCGTTGATTTTCAGCGCCAACTTTTCGGTATCGGCGTCGAGCTGAGTAAGGCTCAACGATCGGCAATTATGGGCGCGAGCGTAGTATTGAGATCGCAGAGTTACGGCAATGACACCTCGCTACCTGATTTTTAACCCAGGCGCTTAAGCAGATCACATTGCACAAATTTAGGTAAGGCGGCCTGCAAATCCGCGCGTGACTGAGCGACTGGGGATTAGACGACACCTTTACTGCGCGCCACAACGTGGCTCGCCACGGGAAAATTGTGAACATTGAGAACACCCTAGCCAAGCGAGTCATCATCCTTCTCGCGGCAACCTCGGCGCTCGGCCCTACCGCAATGCAAATATTGCTCCCTGCGATTCCGGTTATCAAAGAAACGTTCGCCGTCAGCGCTGAGGTCGCGCAGCTCACTCTTAGCCTGTCCATGCTCGCTATTGCGATTGGCACTCTCACCTATGGGCCTCTCTCGGATCAGTTCGGCCGGCGGCCTATTATGCTGCTAGGCCTGTGCATTACCATCATCGGCTCGCTTTTCTGCTATTTCGCCAACACGATCGAGATGCTGATTCTCGGCCGAATTATTCAAGCGTTTGGCGGCGCCGTCGGGCTTGTGCTTGCGCGCGCGATCGTAAGGGACGTATATGGCCCAGAGCAGGCAGCGCGAGTGATTGCAACACTCGTCATGGTGATGGTCGTGATGCCCATGCTGTCGCCCGCCCTAGCCGGTGAACTTATGCACCGCTTTGGCTGGGAGTCGGTGTTTCTTGTCATGGCAGTACTCAGCCTTGGCATTCTGCTTGTGCTGCGCTCCTCTCTCGTCGAAACTTTGGCCGAGCCGGTGCCTTTCGATGGCGTCGGTGCGATGCTTGGTAACTTTGCCCATCTATTTCGCTCGCGCGCGTTTCGAGGCTATGCCTTCTGCGTAAGCTTTGTCTCCGTGGTGTTTTTTGCCTTCATCTCGGCTGCGCCCGAAATCATGATCACTGTGCTCAACCGCCCTCCCACAGAATATGGTTACTATTTTATTATGGTGCCGCTAGGGTTCATGGTCGGCAATTATATTGCGCGTCACTTCGGCCGGACTCTCGGTATCAATCGTTTAATTATGCTCGGTGCCAGCACCGGCATAGTTGGTATAGTCAGTGCCATCGTTTTGCAGCTCTTCGGCTTTCACCACCCACTCGCGCTATTTATCCCTGTCGCCATCGCTGTGCTCGGCAATGGCATCACACTGCCTAATGCACAGGCTGCGGCGATTAACGAATTTCCTCGTTTCGCGGGCACCGCGTCGGGATTGACTGGATTTTTACAGATGGCTTTTTCGGCTATCGCGGCACAACTTGTCGCTGTTATCTTTAACGGTACGGTTTACCCGCTGTTGCTCATGATGCTCGCCGCGTCGATCGCCTCGCTGCTTTTTTTCTTGGCAGGGACACGAGACGTTGGCGCAAAAGTCGTCAACAGCCAAAGCTAGAAAGGACGATACCTCCGCTACAGACTGCGCAACTGCTCGCAAAAGCCTTGCTCGTCTCGCAAACACCGCAGATCGAGAATGAGTGAACCATCCGAAAGGCGGCCTATTATAGGCTTCGGTAATGCACGCAGCGTTGCAGCCAGCTTGGTCAGCGCAGCATCGCTCTGTCCTGAGCGCAGTGAGATAGCAATCGCACGGCTAGGCATCAGTTCCAACGGGAGTGCGCCGCTGCCAATCTGACTCTTGCAATCGAGTCCGTCAGTAACAAACTCATCACCGACTGCCTCACGTACCACCGGTAGCACTCGCTGCACCGCTGCTTCGATGTCATCGACTGACCGCGTTAAATCCGCCAGCAGTGGCAACCGCTGGGGCAGAGACTCTGGATCTCGGTACAGCTGCAAGACTGACAACAATCCTGCCAGCACCGTTTTGTCGACTCTTAAGGCGCGCTTAAGCGGGTTCGCCTTAATGCGCTTAATGAGATCAGCACGGCCAACAATGATTCCGGACTGCGGCCCACCAAGCAGTTTATCGCCGCTAAACGTGACGAGATCAGCCCCCGCCTCGACCGTCGCCCTGACTGTCGGTTCAGGCGGCAGTCCAAAGCGCGCCATGTCGACCAAACAGCCACTGCCGAGATCCGACACAAACGGAATATTCGCGCCTTGTGCAATGGCGGCAAGCTCGGCTTCGGGCACCGCGCTGGTAAAGCCACGTATCTCGTAATTACTCGCATGCACCTTCATCACCAACGCTGTTTGCGGCGATAGTGCCGCCTCGAAATCGCGCGCATGGGTTCTATTTGTCGTGCCGACTTCGCGGAGTTTAGCTCCCGCACTTTCCATCACATCGGGAATGCGAAATGCACCGCCAATTTCGACCAGTTCACCGCGCGAGATGATGACTTCCTGTCCTAAAGCCAGCGTGTTAAGCAACAGGACAACAGCAGCCGCGTTGTTATTAACCACGGTTGCAGCCTCGGCACCCGTCAGCTCGCAGATCAGAACTTCGAGATGCGAATCTCTGTCGCCGCGCTTACCTGTCTCTAAGTTGTACTCGAGATCAACCGCCTCACCCGCAGCGATGGCCATAGCCGCTATCGCCGAGTCGGGGAGTCTTGATCGGCCGAGATTGGTATGGATAACCGTGCCAGTAAGATTAAACACAGGCCTAAACAGAGATTTAAATTCTTGGCCAATGCGCGTAACCGCAGCCTCTGCGACGCGCTCGGCGACGACTTCTCGAGAGAGGCTCAAATACTCAGCCGCGGCGCTCGCCATTGCGCGCCGGAGAATGTCGACCTCGGCTCGAATCGCGAGTTTTACCGGCTCTCGACCCAAGGCAGCAATGGTTTGCTGCAGAGAAGGCTGCTTGAGAATAGTGTCGACCGGCGGGATTAGCGCGAATACTCGTTGATCTGTCATTACTTAACTCTACTGCTCGCTGGTTGATTCATACTCTCTGCACAAACCAATAGGAATGGCAGCCACAAGATAAAAACGATGACGACAATGTACGGAATAGTCGTTTAGCGCGCAATCAGGACTTAAACTAAGCAGAGGTTTATGAGATAAAGCTGCCAATAGCAGAATAACTAATTAGACGACCGTGATGGGGATAAAGAATAATGCAGGCTAGAAAACAACCGCTAATTATTGCCAACAATTTCCATCCAGCCACAATCGAGGCATTAGATGCCTCTTACGTGACGACTCACCTTTGGACACTCGATGAGCCCGAAAAAAAAGCGAAGCTTGCCGAATTAGAAGGACACTGTGTCGCCGCTGCATCGGCGTCTTGGGCGACCGACCCGCTTCTCTACACTCTCGATTCTCTGCAAGTGATTGCCTGCTTCGGCGTTGGCGTCGATGGGATTGATTTCAACGAAACCGATCGCCTCAATATCCGAGTGACTAACACTCCGGGCGTGCTCGACGATGCCGTAGCTGATATCGCACTCGGCCTCATCATCGCCTGTTCTCGGAAATTTATTCGCGCCGATGCGTTTGTGCGCACGGGGCAATGGAATAAAGGCCCCTTACCGCTCGGACAAAGCCTCGCTGGCAAGACACTCGGCATCGCAGGCCTCGGCCGCATAGGCCAAGAGATCGCCAACAGGGCGATGGGTTTCAAACTCAACATTGCCTACCATAACCGCCGCCCCAAAGACTGTGATTATACTTACTGTGAATCTCTCAATGAGCTTGCGAGCCACAGCGATATTGTTGTTAACGTGCTCCCAGGTGGGCCAGCAACGCGTAAAATACTAGACGCTTCTTTTTTTGACAGCCTAGGCGCAGAAGGTACTTTTATCAATGTCGGACGCGGGCAAAGCGTCGATGAGGCTGCGCTAGTGCAGGCATTGCAGAACAGGACTATCGCGGCCGCCGGTCTCGATGTCTACGACCAAGAGCCCGGTGTACCAGAAGCATTGATCGCTTTGGACAACGTTGTGCTTTTGCCTCACATTGGGAGCGCGACGGGGGAGACAAGGTCGGCAATGGGTAATCTTGTCATCGACAATTTGGCGTCGTTCTTTGCCGATAGAACACTGGTGACTGAATTCTTTAGCAGCTAAGAACAACGCGGCACGCGCTAGTCGGTGACATAGAAGTAGATATACCTCGCCTCGGGGTCATAACGCATTTCTTCGTCGCCGGTGAATACGCGCGGGTCGCTCAGATCAACCTCGACAAAAAAATCTCGATAAGACGGGCTCAGCGAGTTGTACACCACTTCTTGGACAATCAGCAGATGAAAATACGCAAGCCCGAGTTTGGCTGCGTGCTCGCTAAAAATAGCCCATAATTCCGGCAGTTTTCTCAGCTCTTCATATTTAGCCGCTTGAATTATTGCCTCTCCATACAGGTCGTACGAGCGTATTCCAGCACTCTGGAAAGTGCCCTGAATCGAATTATAGGCGAGACCAATAGACGCCTTGATGGGCCGCGAGTAGCTGAATTTCTCAACTTCCTTATTAAAAGCGTCGAGCATGGTGAGTGCGGTTGAGACAGCGCTGTCTGCCAGCGACCTTGCCTCGATTGGCAGGAACGGATAACCCACGGTGCTGATAAATCCATCGCCCGTTTCCTTTAACCTAAAGGCACGTGAGCGCAACGGATTATGCTCATAACCGCGCATACATATTTCCAAGAAAGACTCGAATACGTTCATAAAGAATTCTTGCGTTTTTTCATGCTTGATTTCGGTAGAGCGTTGCACGTCGAAGACACTGACAATTGCCTTGCCTTCTTTTAATGGCATCGTCGCTTCTAGCTCCTCTCCATGCTTTATCATTTCGAGCTGGTGCGAATAGACTAACTTAGAGAGTTGGTTGTACAGGTGCTGCCGGGTACGGGCATCGGTCGACCTCGAGTAGAATCGGGCTCTGATGCCATCGTAAAATATCCAGCTCACTATAGAACCCGACAAGAATCCTTGAAGCAGCTGTAAAATACTGAGCGCAAAGAAAGCTTCGTCTACCCAAAAAATTAGCGCCGAAAATGCCAGTGTAAACAGCAGATTTCTAATAATCGTTATCTGATACGTCGCGTGATAAGAAAGCGCGATTACAATCAGAAGCATGAAATTGACTTGACCCGCAAGACGGCTACTTAATACCTCTCTCTCAACTTGTGTATCGACATTGTCAAACAAGACATAGCCCAGAAATCCAAAGCTCAAAAGCGAAGCGACACTAATAGTATCGACAATAAATGGACTGTACTTTTCGATAGCAGAGTAGAAACTAATCGCAACCGGGAAAAAAACCACGATCACAACGGGCAATACATAGGCAAAAAGGGTAAGCCAGGCGATCGGGTTATTGGTCTGCACGGCATAGCGATACGTTGCAACGGTCGTAACCAGAACAAGCAGCAGAAACACCCCGCCCACCCAGCCACGAATCAGCTGCGACGCTTCGTCGCAGAGCTCATACCCAAACTCCTTTAGGTGGTCTCGGCAATAGGCTGAGTATTTCTGCCTCTCGCTCGTTATATCTAGCACCACCACCCTTGATTAAACCCTTGCTTTCGACGCACTTTTCTTCTCCTCGTTTCTTCTAATCAGTCACTTTGTCTAATTGAGTTAACCAATGGTGGAACTGGCTCACAGTTTAGAGATATTGAGTTATGGGATTCTAGATAAGACCCGAAAAAAGCATAGAGTGATTCAATTCACTGACAAGAAAACGCAAATACTGCAAAGCAAAGGATTCAAATGAATCATTTTCTCTCTCGCTCTCGACTCGAACACCTCATTTTCATCGTGTTTATTATGATGATTTTCATATTGATACTGGCGAGATTTACTCTCTTTAAGAAGACCGATAAAAGGAGCCTCATCGGAAGATTTTTTATGATCCAATTGTTGCGTTAATCATCGCGCTAACTACCTACAATTATTTTGCAAGCAACTACAACAGCTATATTCCTCTGATCATTCCACTGACACTCTATTTGTGCGCCAGTTCACTTTTGTTCTGAGCATTACAGACAACACGAGAGTTGAAATTCGCCCTCAGCAAGAGTCCAGAAAAATTAGTCACAACCGGCGCCTTTTTGTTTGTCCGGCATCCGTATTACACCTCTTACATTCTTACATGGACAGCGACGTGTCTCGTGTATTCCTCCCCATTACTATGGGCTACGCTATTTTATCTCACCGGCTTTTATCTTTACTCGGCGATACAAGAAGAGACGAGTTTTTTTGCAAGGAAAACACTCAAACTACTATCGCTTTTATAAGCGAACCGTAGGCATGTTCCTACCAAGGATTGCAGCATGGACAAGTTCAGCTTCAGAAAAATAAGTAAACCTTGTGAGATCGACAATTTCCTGAGCCTGGCAACGCATCATAGCGGCGTTCGGCTTCCTTCGGCCTACGCTGAACGAGCGACGACTTACGGTGCATTTGTCGGCGATCATTTGGCAGGTGGATATATGCTGATTACAAAACCAGACTACCGGACGCTGATGTTTGTGCCAGACAAGCTCAAACGAGAGCATGCCTTTTTTCGCAATAGCGAATACGAAATGATGGAAATCAACGCTCTTTGGCTTGGCCCTCGCATCAAAACGCCACAGATGCAGCGTCGCTTCTGGACCAGCCTCATAATGAATATTTTCTTTTGCAGGAAAAAGTACTTGCTCCTCCTCAGTAATACTAAAAATAAGACAATTCTCTACGAGGGCCCACTGCAGTTAGCTGGCGCCCAATCTACTCATGAGAGCATTCGTGTCGGCTATACAACTCGCTGGAGCATTCTTCTCCACTTCCCCCGCTACCTTAAGGAAATCTCTGATCGAAAGAGGCGTTTCAAAGACGCAACACGCGCGCAAACAGCGAATGCTTTAGCGCGTAACGCAACTGCTTAAAGCCGCTTTGAGCTTCCTTTTGAAGCACGCCGCGGCGCGTACGGCCGCGGCGTGACAATTTGCAACGCCGTAAGCGCTAGATTTTGCAAGGCCATTGATTTATTCTCAGTCTTTTCGGATACGGCGTGCTCGTATTCGCGACCTAAGAAAACAACCCGCTAGCTGACTCCAATCCCATCGTATCAATATCCAAGCCGGGCGCAGACTCTCGGTAAGAGGGTATTGCGGCGTTATCGATTGAGGAGAGCTCTTATCAATGCGGGCTAGTAGCTTATTTGAAGGTAACCGAGAGTTATGAGCAAAAACACCAAGGCCGTAGCAAAAAAACAAGTAAAAACAATAGCCTCGACGAAGAAAGCGACCGCTAATAAAAGTGTCGCAGCCAATTACGTGTATGCGTTTGGCAAGAAAACCGATGGCAATGCCACGATGCGAGACCTGCTCGGCGGCAAAGGCGCAAACCTTGCCGAAATGGCGTCAATTGGTCTTCCTGTTCCCCCTGGGTTCACAATCAGCACCGAAGTCTGTGGCTACTATTACGACAACGGCAAAACTTACCCAGCCTCTCTCTCTAAATCGGTTCTAAAAGCGATCAAACAAATCGAAAGCCAACTGGGCAAGAACTTTGGCGGGCGTAGCAACCCCCTCTTGGTCTCTGTTCGCTCCGGTGCGCGCGACTCGATGCCTGGCATGATGGACACAATCCTCAACCTAGGGCTCAACGACGTGACGGTTGAAGGCCTCGCCGAGATCTCCGGCAATCCCCGTTTCGCTTGGGACTGCTACAGACGTTTTATTCAAATGTACGGCGATGTCGTGATGGGTGTACAAGCGCGCTCAGAGGAAGAGGAAGACCCCTTCCACGAAATCCTCGAGAAGATGAAGCGTAAACTCAAAGTTGAGACCGATAGCGACTTGAGCACCGAAAACCTAAAAGCGCTCGTCGACCAATACAAGGCCCTGATTCGCAAACGCACTCGTTCGGCTTTCCCACAGGATGTGTTCGAACAGCTATGGGGCGCGACGAGCGCCGTATTTAGCTCATGGCGCAATGAACGCGCGATTCTCTACCGCCAACAATACGCAATTCCTGCCGAGTGGGGCACCGCCGTAAACATTCAAGCCATGGTATTCGGTAATGCCGGAGACGACAGCGCAACGGGCGTTGCCTTTACCCGCGATCCAGCCAATGGCGAGAAAGTATTTTACGGTGAATACCTCATCAACGCCCAAGGCGAGGACGTTGTCGCAGGCGTGCGAACGCCAAACGCGATCGCAAAGCTCGCCAACGAGCTGCCACAGAGCTACCGCGACCTCGAAAAAGTACGCAACAAATTAGAGAAGCACTTCAAAGACATGCAAGACTTCGAATTCACAATCGAAGGGGGTCGTCTGTTCATTCTGCAAACTCGAAACGGCAAGCGCACGGGCCTAGCAGCTGTTCGCATCGCCGTCGAAATGCAGCGCGAGCGTCTCATGAGCCAAGAGACTGCGCTCTTGAAAATCCCTGCAGAGTCTATCGACTCACTGCTTGTCCCCGTTTTCGACCCTAAGGCGCTCAAAGCAGCGCCGATTATTGGTAAAGGACTCCCTGCAGGCCCAGGCGCTGCGACAGGTCGCATAGCCTTTACCGCAGCAACTGCCGAAGCTGAAACGCGCAAGGGCAATAAGGTAGTCCTGTGCCGCAATGAAACCTCGCCTGATGACCTAAAAGGCATGCTGCACTCTCAGGGAATACTGACCTCTCGCGGCGGCGTCTCGTCACATGCGGCCCTTGTCGCTCGCCAGTTGGGCAAAGTGTGTATCTGCGGCGCCAGCGAAGTGGTAATCAACTACGAGAAAAAGACCCTAACCGCGGGTAAAGTTGTTCTCAAAGAAGGCGATTACATTTCGATAGACGGCAGCACTGGCCTGATTTACAAAGGTATGATCGAGAGCGCCGATTCTGAAGTGAAACGTGTACTCGAAGGCGGCCTCAAAGCCAATAAGAGCTACACTTACGAGCTTTTCCAGACGGTAATGAGCTGGGCCGACAAGCACCGTACACTCAATGTTCGCACCAATGCCGACACGCCAGCGATGGCAAAACAAGCTGTAGCTTTCGGCGCCGAAGGCATCGGCCTATGCCGAACAGAGCACATGTTCTTCGACGGCGAGCGCATCGACATCATGCGCCAAATGATTCTTGCTGCCGACGAAGTACAGCGCCGGTCTGCCCTCAAAAAGCTTCTTCCATTTCAGAAAAAAGACTTCGTCGGCCTGTTTAAGGCGATGGAAGGTCGCCCCGTGACCATCCGCCTACTCGACCCGCCTCTACATGAGTTTTTACCCCACGACGACGTCGTTCGTCGCCAGTTAGCAGAGAAACTCGGCGTGCCATTCGATTTCGTTATCGATCGCATAAAAGCCCTCCACGAAGAGAACCCAATGCTCGGCTGCCGCGGCTGTCGACTTGGCATCATCTACCCTGAGATCACTGAAATGCAGGCGCGCGCCCTTTTCGAGGCAGCGGCTCAAGTGAGTAAAGGCAAGAAGGCTATCAAGATTAAAGCCGAGATTATGATTCCCCTCGTCGGTTTCCGCGCCGAACTCGCCGACCAGCTTGCGATCGTGCACCGCGTAGCCGCCGAGGTGATGAAAAAGCACAAGATCAAAATCGACTACCTGGTAGGCACTATGATCGAGGTGCCTCGTGCAGCAATCACCGCCGATGAGATCGCGCATGAAGCAGACTTCTTCAGCTTTGGCACCAACGACCTCACTCAAACAACCTTGGGCCTGAGCCGCGACGATATGGGTTTATTTTACGATCAGTATCAGAGCAAAGAGATCTATAACCAGAACCCATTCGCGAGCCTAGATCAAACTGGCGTCGGCAAACTAGTCGAACTCGCGGTTGAACGCGGCCGTCAGACTAAGCCTAACATCAAGCTTGGCATCTGCGGCGAACATGCGGGCGACCCTATGTCGATCGATTTCTGCCATCGCACAGGTCTCAATTACGTCAGTTGCTCACCACCGCGAGTGCCTATTGCCCGACTAGCGGCAGCGCAGGCCAGGCTTCGCAATAAATAGCAGGCGAGTGAGCAGCGCCCGACTGCTGCGAAACTGCAAATTGGAATAAAAACCCCGCGGTCGCCTTTGGAAATCGCGGGTTCTTTTTGTTCGCTTCGATTTATTGCACAGAGATAACGGTCTCTCGATTGGCGCGGCTATCGCTCAGTCAGACGCTGGCAAGACGCTGGCAAGACGCTGGGGGAAATTAGTAAGACACTAATCAAAACACTAAGTAATTGTGCAACGCGGCAGATTCGGGTACTTTCAAAGCAATAAGACTCTACTCAAAGGAGCCCCAATGACCTTTCACACAGCATTAATTAGTTCACTGATAAATCCACTCTCTGCGGCACAAAACCCGAAACTCTCATCGGACTCTAGCCTTAAAGTCACCAGCCGCTCGCTAGTAATAGCTTTTGTCTCCTGCGGCTTTTTCGTGTCTGCTGCAGCACAAGACTTCACGCCCGCGAGAACTGAATGGGGGCAGCCGGATCTACAGGGAGTATGGAACTTCTCTTCCGACCGGCCAATGATTAGACCCAGCCAATTTGGCGAGCGCGAATACCTGTCGGACGCGGAAATTACGCGCATAAAAGCCCTAGCGGCAGCGCGCGATGCGAATTCAGACAGCGCCTTGCCCATCGCAGGGGTGGATGAGTCCTATAACGATTTCTGGATCGAAAACGCAGGGATTGGTGGTCTGCAGCGCACCTCGCATCTCATTTATCCAAAAAACGGCCAGCTCCCTCCTTTTGCCGACACGGCGATTAATCAACTGGGCAACTACGGAGGCGAAGATACTGGCGAATCACGGCCAGCGCGAATACTTGCAGGTGGCATTGGTACTGATGGTCCAGAGGACCGCGGCCTTTCGGAACGCTGCATCGTTGGCTTCAATTCTGGCCCCCCGTTTATCCCTAGCCTCTACAACAACAATGTGCAGATTTTCCAGAGCAAAGAGCACGTGGTACTCCTAACAGAAATGATTCACGATGCACGTGTAGTGCCTCTCGCCGAAACGGCGGCTGCACACCATACTCTTCACGATGATATTCGCCTGTGGACCGGCGACTCTCGTGGCTATTGGGACGGCGACACGCTTGTCGTCATTACCAAGAATTTCAATGACCTCACAACAAGCTTCAACGCGCATGGCACCGCATTCGACAAAGTGCTTACAGAGCGCTTTACCAGAACCGCTGCCGACACCGTTGACTATGAGTTCACTATCGATGACCCAACAACATTCATTGACAAGGTTGTCGCGGTTGTTGAAATGACAAAGGTTGCCGGTCAGCTTTACGAATACGCCTGCCACGAAGGCAACTACGGTATGGTTAATATCCTGCGAGGCGCCCGCGCACAGGAAGCGCGAGAGGCTCGAGAGGCTCAAGAGGCAGGCTAAAAGCGAGACGAAATTAACAGCGACTCTCGTCACTTTCTAACCGCGTTCTAGCGCGCTCTAACCGCGCGCTCGTCATCCTCTCACCAAACCTCATTAAGAAGGATTGAGAACATGAGCAGCAGCCTTTTAGCCCTATTCGCGTTTACGCCCATTTTAGTCGTCGGGGTTCTGCTCGTCGTCCTTCGCTGGCCGGCCAGCCGCGCCATGCCCATTGCTTACCTCATTGTTGCGGGACTCGCCATTGGCGTCTGGAAGGTGTCCGGCATACAAGTGCTCGCAGCGAGCATTAACGGCCTGATCATCGCCGCCACGCTCATCTACATTATCTTTGGTGCCATTTTGCTGCTCAACACCCTGCAACAAAGTGGCGCGATGCGTGCTATCCGCGCAGGCTTCTCGGATATCACGCCCGACCGGCGCATACAGGTAATCATTATCGCGTGGCTGTTTGGTTCGTTTATCGAAGGCTCGGCGGGATTTGGCACGCCGGCCGCCGTTGCGGTGCCGCTTATGGTTGGCTTGGGCTTCCCTGCGATGGCCGCTGTGGTTGCAGGAATGATCATTCAGAGTACACCCGTGTCGTTCGGCGCGATGGGCACTCCTATCCTTGTTGGTCTTGGCACTGGACTCTCGGCAGACCCCGATATGGCAGAATTTGCAGCCAACCTCGGCTTTGAGCGCTGGGATCTGTTTCTAGCCAATATCGCCGCGCGCGTCGCACTAATCCACGCAATCGCCGGCACCTTTATTCCTTTATTAGTCGTCGCTACGATGACACGCTTCTTTGGCGTGAATCGAAGCTTTGCCGAAGGTATCGCAGTCTGGCGCTTTGCGCTTTTCGCTGCCTTCGCGATGACACTGCCCTATCTTATCGTTGCCAGCTTACTCGGCCCCGAATTCCCTTCTATGTTTGGCGGTATTATCGGCCTCGCCATCGTCGTTCCCGCAGCTAAACGCGGTTTTCTCATGCCTGCCGCCGGAAGCGAATGGCACTTCCCTGAGCGCTCGGCATGGGATACCGACTGGAGCAGTTCTCTAGCCGCCCCTGCCAATCAGGACAGTAAGGACTCTGCGCCGACGATGAGCCTGTTGCGCGCCTGGTCTCCTTATGTGGTCATTGCTGTGCTGCTGGTGATTACACGGCTGCGAATACTCGATCTCGAATCAGTGCTGCGCAGCGCGCATCCGCTAGTGACATGGGCTTGGCCACAGCTTTTGGGCAGCTCAATATCAGCATCGTTTCAGCCACTATGGTCGCCGGGCAGCATCTTTATCCTTGCCTCTGTTATTACCATTGGCCTGCACCGGCTTCCATTTACCCAGTTTTCCCGCGGCGTGGCCGACTCGTTAAAAACCCTTGCCCCCGCCTCGATGGCGCTTATTTTTACGGTTCCTATGGTGCAGGTTTTTATTAATTCGAGCAGTGGCGCAGCCGGCTACGAACAGATGCCGCTAGCACTGGCCGAAGGCGTCGCGGAACTTACCGGATCAGCGTGGCCTCTTTTCTCACCTTTTATCGGCGGCCTCGGCGCTTTCGTTGCGGGCAGCAACACTGTGAGCAATATGATGTTTTCTCTTTTCCAGTTTGGAGTGGGTGAGCGTATCGGCTACGACCCTCTCTGGATTGTTGCGCTGCAGGCTGTAGGTGGCGCCGCGGGCAATATTATTTGCGTGCACAATGTGGTGGCAGCCTCGGCGGTCGTGGGATTAGTTGGCAAGGAAGGTGCTGTCATTCACAAAACTCTGCTCGCCTTTGCCTACTATGCCCTCTTCTCTGGTGCGATTGGCCTAGGCATTGTGAACCTTGCGAATGGATTTTTTAATGCGGGTTTCTTACTCGCCGCTGCAATCTTCTCCTGCTTTGTTGTCGCTATCGCTCGAGCACGTCCCGCAGCGCTTAACTAAACTGAAGAGGCACGTAGTCGCGCCTTGCCGTAGCGTGCCGTTACCGTTAAGGTGCGGGCTTAGGCTCTCCAACAACACGTGTTTATTTGGCTTAAGCTTGAGTCACAAAACAGCAGTAACCACGATGAACGCAGTCAATTCACCACGCCAATTCCTTGTTATCGCCACGGCAGGCCATGTCGACCATGGCAAGACATCTCTTGTGCGGCAGCTCACAGGCACCGACACCGACACTCTCGCCGAAGAAAAAGCGCGGGGCTTAACCATCAATACAGGCTTCGCCTACCGCCATTCGGGCGGCGAATCGCAAAGCGAGACAACACTCGGCTTCGTCGATGTACCGGGGCATAGTGACTTTATTAACAACATGCTCGCAGGCGTGAGCGCGGTTAACGCCGCGCTGCTAGTTATTGCCGTCGACGACGGCATTATGCCGCAGACGCGCGAACACCTGGCTATTCTGGATCTGTTAGGCATCGCCCAAGGCGCGATCGCTCTGACCAAAATTGATCACTGTTCGCCTGAAAGGCTCCTTGCTGTCGAGACAGAGGTTGCAGCGTTGCTTGCGCGCACTAGCCTCAGCGCTGCACCTCTCTTTCGAATAGACAATCTCAGCGGCGCGGGCGTTACCGAACTCACCGAGCATTTGAATGCGCTCGCTTTTCAACAGCGGATAGATAACGACTCGCTCGATCAGCATCCGCGCTTCTCCGTCGATCGCAGTTTTACGGCTAAGGGCATCGGCACTATCGTGACTGGGACCTTAGCAGCAGGGAGAATTAAACAGGGAGATCTCCTAATTCATTGCAGCACAGGCGAGCAAGTGCGAGTCCGTGGGATACGGATCGACCGGAACGAATGTGAGACTCTCAGTGCTGGTCAACGCGCGGCATTAAGCGTCAGTATCGGCCACGATGACATCGCCCGCGGGGACTGGCTAGGCGCCGCTAAACGCAGTGTCATTCGCATCGATACACATCTGACCCTTCTCGATTCGGCAACGCCGCTAAAGTCTGGCGTCGACTATCACCTTCACATTGGCGCTGCGCATCGCCTCGCCCGCGTGCGCAAACTCGATGAAAATGCCTCCCTCTATCAATTAAGCCTCGACGAGCCGATTGCCTGCCATTGGGGCGACCGTTTTATACTCCGCGACCCGGCAGCTAAGTTTTCGCTAGGCGGTGGCAAAGTCATAGACACAGAGGTGCCTAAGCGGGGCAGAGCTAGTTCTGAGAGGCTCTCCCTGCTGAGGGCATATCAGAACGAAAGCCGCGCCGCTATCGAGGCGGCCCTTGCTGTCGCGCCCTATGGCATCGCGCTCGAGCAATTTGCGCTCGTGCGCAATCTCGCGCCGGCGGCTATCGCCGCCTGCCTTGAGCAAGCACGGCAGGCGGCACCCGCGCCTTTCGAGGTGCCTATCGAAGGTGCCCGCTTCCCTCGTCTTTTCGGCGTGCCCGTCGCGGATTCTTTGACTGCGCGACTTACCGATGTGCTGCATAATTTTCACGCCGAGCAGCCTAGTGAAGCAGGAATACTCGAATCAGCAATCGCACGCGCCTTGCAGCCGAGCGTCCCTGCGCCGGTGCTCGCAGGATTCATCGCTACGCTTCTATCGAAAGGAAGCCTGCGCCGCGAAGGAGGCTTTGTTGCGCTCGCCACACACCGTGCTCAGGTCAGCAAAGAACGCGAGGAGTTTGATATAAAAATAGCGCCGTTACTCGCGCGCGGCGGCATCACACCGCCGCGAACCCGAGAGATCGTCGACGCAACAGGGATTCCGCTCAAAGCGGTCGAGCGGATTCTGCAGCACTGCGCGCGCTCGGGAATAGTAGTGAAAATAGCAGACAATAGATTTTATACGCCCGCCACGCTGGCAAAACTTGCAGCGACTGCAAACGAGCTCATGACAGAGAGTGAGGGGCATGGGTTTAGCGTGATCGACTTCAGAGACAAAACGGGGATTGGCCGCAATTTATGCATCGAGTTGCTCGAACATTTTGATGGCTGCGGCTACACCCTGCGAAAGGAAAACGTGCGTGTGATTCGTAAGCCGTGGTTGGACGTGACTGTTTAGCAGCCACTTGCCAACCTAGAGGCGAAGCCTGCATGCGTCGAGACTCGGCACCCGAGAGCCTCGACGGTTCAAAAGCTGAAAACTAAGACGCTTTTGGGTGCAGTATCACAGACATTTTAGAATAGCCTTTTACAAAGCTAGAGTAGATTCGATCTGGCTCACCGACCACTTCGATTTTGTCGAAGCGATTCATAATCTCTTCCCAAACAATCCGCAGCTGCATCTCGGCAAGGCGATTGCCCATGCAGCGATGCAAGCCGAAGCCAAATGACAAATGCTGGCGCGCATTGGGGCGATCAACAATCATGCGCTCAGGATTCTCAATAACCTCGTCGTCTTGATTACCCGACGCGTACCACATGATTACCTTCTCACCCTTTTTGATTTTTTGCCCATTTAACTCGGTATCAACTTTCGCCGTGCGTCGCATATAGGCGAGCGGCGTCTGCCAGCGAATGATTTCCGAGACCATGTTCGGAATGAGTGAGTGATCGGCGCGAAGCTTGTCGTATTCTTCGGGAAACTGATTTAGCGCAAGTACGCCACCTGTAATGGAATTTCGGGTAGTGTCGTTGCCACCCACAATCAGTAGCAGGATGTTGCCGAGGTATTCCATCGGCGGCATATTTTTTGTGGCCTCGCCATGAGACAGCATGGAGATGAGATCATTCCCAGGTTCCGCATTCACACGCTCGTTCCATAGCCGTGTAAACGTGCCAAGACAGTCTTGCATAGCCTCCCATCGCTCCTCATTGCTGCTGATGATGCCGCCACCCGGAATCGCGGTTGCTGCGTCAGACCAAAAGGTCAGTTTATGGCGGTCTGCGAATGGAAAGTCGAACAGCGTCGCAAGCATCTGGGTTGTCAGCTCTATTGAGACTCGCTCGACCCAGTCGAACTCTTCGCCAATCGGGAGATCATCGAGTATCGCAGCGGCGCGCTGTCGAATGAGTCCCTCTAAGGATTTCAGATTGGACGGCGCTACTACGCCCTGCACAACCCGGCGCTGTTCATCATGCTTGGGCGGATCCATCGAGATAAAAGAAGGAACCGTGAACTCTTCAAACGAGTCCACAATGCCGATCGTAGGTTCCGAAGAATAGATGTGAGGCGATGTATCGACCTCCATAATGTCTTTGTACTTCATTACCGACCAATAAGGACCTGTGGCCGATTCAGCGCAATAATGCACAGGGGCCTCTTCGCGCAAACGCTTGAGAAAAGGCAGAAACTCATTCTCTTGCCAGATGCCGGGGTGTGCGAGGTCGATCTTATCGATAGGCATTGCATAGGGGTCTTTGCCGACCATGCTCCACTTGCTCTCGGGGCGGCGGTCCAATTCAGACGTGGCAGGGGTATCGCTCATAATAATCTCTCTCAACTCTCACTGGCCTGCGTCATGTTGGCAGGTCATGTTAAGCAGTTTACTTTAGTCGTGGCATCTGGCGGAATAACATTCCGTGATAACCATTCGGTTAGAGAACCGTATTAAAATTGAAATTCTGGCGTGGTTACCGACAGACCATCGAGCTCCGCGCTAAGGGTGATTTGACAGCAGAGACGCGAGTTTTCACGGCGATCACTGCTTAGACCCAGCATCGCATCTTCGTTAGGGTCTATTGCGGCCAATTTGCCGAGCCACGCCTCGTCCACGTATACATGACAGGTCGCGCAGGAGCACGAACCTCCGCAATCGGCATCGATTCCAGAGACTCCATTAGAGACCGCCGCCTGCATAACCGAGACGCCAGTGGCCGCCTCAACCGATTGTTCGCGTCCTGCATGATCCTTGAATAAAACCTTTACCATTTATCTCATTCCTACCGTCTTAAAATACTGTTCTAATTACTTTTCTAATTACTTTTCTAATTACTTTTCTAAAAGCCTGCTAATGGCACTGTCGCAAGCGCAGCCTGAATCAAACACTCTTTAGTCGACTGCGCAACGCGGACGCTACCTTAACAAGGTTTACCCCTAAGAATAAAGTTTACAATACACTCGCGAACAAAGTTCGCCATTTTTGAAAAACCAGTTAATCTTCGCTGCACCGATCACCTATTCTCAGCTTTTAAAAACAGGCTAACCTAAATGAGCGACACTACCCAGAGCCCAAACAGCTACATGCCTGTCCTGATCAGCGCCTGCCTGTTGCTTATGCTTTCATTCGGCCTGCGTTCTGGCTTTGGCCTATTCTTGCAACCAATGAGCGAGGCCAACGGCTGGGGACGCGATGTTTTAGCACTCGCTCTGGCGATACAAAACTTATCATGGGGAGTAAGCGCAGTTATCGCCGGAGGCTTCGTCAACCGCTTCGGCACCACCAAGGTCTTGCTTGGCGGTATTGCCTTGTATGGTTTAGGCACGCTAAGTATGGCGTCTAGCACCACCGCTCTTAGCGCTAACCTGACCGCCGGCGTGATTATAGGCGCCGGAATTGCTGGCACCTCGTTCGGCATCGTATTGCCCGCAATCGCCCGCGCAGTCCCTGCCGAGAAACAGGGCTGGGCGCTAGGAATTGGCACCGCTGCAGGCAGCGCGGGCCAGTTCTTAATTGTGCCGGCAGCGCAGGTATTCATCGATTGGCTGGGATGGCTGGGGGCTTTACAGCTAATGGGCTTGCTGGGGTTCGGCATGGCTGTGTTTGTGATCCCCCTCGCCCGCTACGGTAACGAAGCAGGCGCAGCGCCAGCAGGGACAGCAGAGATTAGTCTTTGGCAGCTAACTCGCAGGGCACTCGCTGTCCGCTCTTATGTTCTATTGCTTGTCGGTTTCTATGTGTGTGGCTACCACCTCGCCTTCATTACAGTGCACATGCCAGGCTATGTCGTCGACCTTGGCTTTAACCCGCAGGTAGGGGCGTGGAGTATCGGCACGATTGGATTGTGTAATATTTTCGGCGCCTACTATTCGGGCGTTGCAAGTGGCAAACGCCCAAAACACACGATGCTGTCTGCGATATATGTTGCACGTGCGATTGCTATTTTGGCTTTCCTCTTGCTACCGCCGTCGCTGTTTAGCATCTTAGGCTTTAGCGCAGCGATGGGCTTCTTATGGCTTTCCACAATCCCTCCGACTTCGGGTCTTGTCGCACAATTTTTTGGCGTGAGGCATATGCCCTATCTATACGGGCTCGTGTTTCTCAGCCATCAGCTAGGTAGCTTCAGCGGGGTCTGGCTGGGTGGTTATCTATACGAAACCACTGGCAACTACGACGGCATCTGGCTGTCGGGCGCTGCGCTCGGTCTGCTCGCTGCTTTACTCCACTGGCCCATCAAAGAGCAGAGTTACGAAGCGAGTTTAAGCGCTGCATCAGCCTCACACTGAACCGGCGCTGGCCGCGAGGGTCAGCACCTAATCTGGCTTAACAACCAATACATCGCACACCAGCTCATCCAAAAGCCGTTCGGCCGTGCTGCCCACAAACACCCTATCTATCGCAGAGCGAGAGATTGCGCCCATGACCACGACCGCCGCATCGACCTCCTCGATCAGCGCAGGCAGCGAATCGTTTATAACCACATCGGTCCAGTGACAGTGGGCTGGGTCTATACCATTCACTGCTCCAAGTTCGGCAATCTTTGCGGATTCACTTCCAGCGTCGATTCTCAGAGGATAAAGGCCAGACAGTGGTGGCAGCCAATCGTAATGATAGAGATGGGCCTCACCGCCAAATCGATCACGCAATTCCAGCATGTGGGCCACGAGCTTTTGGTCTAGGCTTTCTGGCTTGTCGCGCAGGTGGTCGGGGTCAACGGCCGCGACGAATATGGGCGGTTCTGACCAAGGCAGCCCCTTCACCAGAAGCAAAGGTACCGAGCAATGCCTAACAAGCTCCCAGTCTTCATTCGCAAGAAAAATGCGCGCGAGGCGATTGTGATGCGAGGTGCTCTTTATAACGAGAGACGGCTGGGTGGCAGAGATGCGCTCGACCAGCGACCTGTGCGCAGGACTTCCCCAAAGAGCAACCACGTTGACACTTAAGCCTGCATCGCGCGCTAGCTGGGCGAGTGCGTCGGCCTTCTTTGCGTTGACCTCACTGTGCTCATCGCGCAGTGTTTTAGCGACAACTGGGTCGTAGAAATATCCGTCTTCTAAGTAGTGGACATATTCCGAATAGATAATCTCGAGCTTCGCGCGACTCACAAGCGCCATCGCAATGGCTTTTTCTACAACGGCTCTATTATCGATTTCGGGGTCGATGACGACAGTAATTGCATTAGATTCAAACATACACAGCCTGCAATATAGAATTTATTGGGGAGAATGGCTTCAGTATGAGGGTAAAAAAAAAGGCTGACTTGATCGGCATCAAGTCAGCCTTAGATTAAACGGCCATTGAAAACACGCTATGTAACTACGAATTACGATTTCGGTGGGGGCGGCGGTTTTCCAGCTCCTGGACCTGGCGAACTAGACGAAGTACCACTACTCTTTGAGAACGAAGGATCCGGCGTCCCCTTATAACAAGCAAGAACCCAAGGGTACTGATTAACCACATAATAGCCGTAACTGCCATTTCTCATCATGCCATTGCACTCATCGAGATCACCGGAGGCCTCACGATATTCCCAATCGTCTATAAACTCGCCGTCATAGCTGCCTCCTGGACTATCAGTGGCTGGCGGCCTCGCACCTGCTTTCAGTTGGTATGAACTCTGAACTTCCCTCAAAGCACCCTGGTCGTTAATGAAAGAGCCGTATATTGGGAAGCCGTCGGCGGCGAAGCCTATGACCGGTGAGGCGCTTGCGCCATTTTGATCGAACAGAGCGTTTGGGTTGCCATGATAATGATATTGTCCACCAGGTTGCACGTGTGCGTTGTGCTCATCGACACCAAAGCTAGTCAGTGGGCTCATCGGATCGTAGCGCCAAGCAGTATCGACATCGGAGCAGCCAATTTTCCCATCACCAACCCCAAAGCATCCAGCTGCCAACAAGTCTAGCTTTACGCCATTAAGAAAAACTGCATTATCTATCTCTAAGGTGAGTCTCGTCACCGCGTCTGCGAATTCAGGATAGAGTGGCAGTTCATAGGTTGCGATAATTTCAGCTACATTATCGGCAAACGATGCAGTCTCATCGTTAAAGCTATGGTTCGGGATACTGTTGGCCACTATTTTACACTTGTTATCAGCTATCGAAATTTCAACGGCCGATTCGAACCCGATATCTCGCTGGATATCTAAGGCTTGTGCGAACAGGTTTTCGACGTAGTAGGAGCAAGTCACGCGCTCATTAGTTAAAGTCACATCGCTAATATCGGTCATAGAAATAAGGACAAAATCCTTGACTGCCCCCACGTAGGTTAGGCTGTTGCCTAGATACCCCCCCAGAGCATAGACCTGATCTCCCAGTAAGCCTATGTAGATACCCGAGTCGCTGTAGTGACGGACATAATAACCCTGAATTTCTTGCACTGAGGGACGCTTGGGGGTGAGTAAAGTTGGGTAGGTATCCTCAGCAAAATCGAAGAATTTAACCGCATTATCAAACGTATCTGCACTCGCCGCTAGTGAAAGCAATAGAATAGATAATGCGAGAAAGTGTTGGAGAATAAGCTTTTTCATAGTCCGGATTTACCTTTGCTCTAGTGCCAGCTCCATTGTTAATTGCATTTTTGGTTAACTTAAAACCTGAGTTTTAATACCTTATTATCGCAGACTTTTACCTAGCTGATGAATACTCTAAATATAGTAGATCCTTATCACTTAGTTTTACTTTTTCTATACTACCTACGCAGCCTATGCTCGACCTCACGCGCTTTTAAGGAGCAAAATTTCAGCTCGATGTCCGATCAATATCATGTAGTTATCAGCGCGAGAGACTAACTGTTGCCTAGCTAAAGTCGAGTCGTTAATCTGATCTCAATGCGATCTAGCAACTGCGATTGGGCGTTTATGTAGGAAATTAAACAGCAGAATTCTTATGCCCGAAGGCCCTGAAATACGCCGTGCAGCCGACAAGATAGCTAAGGTGCTCGAAGCGAAAAAAATTGAGTGCGTCGAATTTGCTTTTGAACACTTAAAACCCTTCGAATATGAGCTGCAATCAAGAGAAATAGTATCGCTAGAGACACGCGGCAAAGCTCTTCTCACCCATTTTGACAACGGGCTTAGTATCTACTCTCACAATCAACTTTACGGCCGCTGGTATGTCGTCAAACTAGGCAAACCACCATCGACGAATCGGTCACTTAGACTCGCTTTGCATACGTCTACTCACAGCGCGCTCCTGTACAGCGCCTCCGATATCGACGTACTAGATGCCGACGGCATTGCACAGCATCCCTTTCTCACCAAAATCGGCCCAGACATTTTATCTCCGACACTCACGTGGCAAGAGATCGCATCGCGGCTCGCGTCGCCTAAGTTTACAAAACGCTCCGTCGGCATTCTGTATCTCGATCAGGCATTCCTCGCAGGTGTTGGTAATTATCTTCGCTCCGAGATTCTGTTTGATGCCAACATAAATCCGCGCGCGCGGCCCTGCGACTTGGCCAAAAAACAAATTAACGATCTAGCCCGAAGCACTCTCAAAATTAGCCAGCAAGCGTATTCAACGGGCGGCATAACCAATGCGCCCGCCCTGGTTAAGAAACTTAAGCAGCAGGGGTTTCGGCGAGGACAGTATCGCCACACGGTTTTCTCGCGAGAGAATCAAGACTGTTACACCTGCGGAGAAACCATTCTCAAAGAGGCGATCTCGTCGCGCCGTCTTTATTGGTGTCCGCTTTGCCAATATTAGATAAAAGGCCCAGCACAGGACTCAAATGCCATGAATGACTCAGTAGTAACGCAGCTTGATAGCAAGCAGCTGCCCTTCTGGCTATTGGGCGAATTGCGTTCCGATCAAGCGGGCGAAACCGGCGCCGTCGCTATTTACCTCGGAATACTGTGGGTCAGCAAGGATGCGTCAATCAGGCGCTTCGCTGAACATCATTTGCTGACGGAGCAGGATCACCTTCAGAAACTAGACTCCGTTATTCCTGCTAAGTCGCGCAGCCGCCTGCTGCCACTGTGGCGCGCAGCTGGCTTTGTCACTGGCGCTCTGCCAAGCTTATTCGGCGCGCGAGCGATTTATGCCACCATCACAGCTGTTGAAACGTTTGTTGATGAGCATTATTTGCAACAAATAGAGCGCCTAGACCGAGAGAATCTTTTTCCAGAGCTCAGAGAACTACTCGCAAACTGCCGGGAGGATGAAGTTGAGCACAAGCAAGAGGCCGAGCTAGCCTTGGGCTCAGCCAATCATTTTGGCCTACGCGTCTGGTGCAAAATTGTTGATTTTGGATCACGCGCCGCCGTGGCGATAGAGCGGCTCTAACTACCGAGTTCCAGCAACCAACGCATTCCTCTATCTGACCCTGCTATCCAACTCTTCTATCAAATTCTTCTGTCCAACCCTTATATCGGACTCTGCCAACGCGCTCTGCTAGCAGATTCCGCTTTTCGCGAGCCCGCCTGCCCACTTCACTTCCTATAATTTTCGTGGAATCATCTAGAGACTATTTTCCTGCACTCGAACGGAGACTGCCCAATGAAACTTGCACAGAAACCTGATTACGCTCGCGGGTTATCCGCGCGGCTGCTTACCCCTCTGCTTATCGTGCTACTCGCATGCATCACCTTACCCGCGTTCGCAGCAAGTGCAGGATTCGAATTCACCGCGCTAGATCGTTATGTGCAAGCACCTGATGACAACTACCGTTACGAGGTCACCCAGGTCCTCTCTGGCGAGTATCAGGGCGAGGCTTATACGACCTATGTCGTCGAGATGGTCAGCCAGCAGTGGCTCACCGAGACCGAGGTGAATCTGCCGCTGTGGTTACATGAGCTGGTGGTTACGGTGCCCGACGACGTGACTAGCGACATCGGCTTTCTTTACCTTACCGGCGACAGCAACGAGGGGAATCGCCGCGGCACTGCACCCGAAAGCGACATTAAGCGCGCGCTGCAGACCGGTACCGTAGTGTCAACACTCTATGGCGTACCGAGCCAGCCCCTCGTGTTCGCCGATGACGATGGGCGCAGGCGCAGCGAAGACGGCATCATCGCCTACACCTGGGATAAGTATCTGCGCACCGGCGATGATAAGTGGCCCCTGCGTCTACCTATGACCAAAGCCGCCGTGCGCGCGATGGATACCATCACCGACCTGATGCAGACCGAGGCGAGCCCCGCAGCCACAGTCGATCAGTTTGTCGTGGCCGGCGGTTCCAAGCGCGGCTGGACAACATGGACTACTGCCGCAGTCGATCCCCGTGTCATCGCTATCATGCCGATTGTGATCGACGTGCTCAATCTTGAAGAAAGCTTCAAGCATCACTTTAGCGTCTACGGCGCCTACTCTCTTGCCGTGAGTGACTACGTGCTAAACGGCAATATCGCCTGGATGGGCACCCCCGAATTCGCCGAGCTGATGAAAATCGTCGAGCCCTTTGAGTACCGCGACCGCCTCACCTTGCCCAAGTTTTTGCTCAACTCCACCGGAGACGAGTTCTTCATCCCCGACTCCTGGCGCTTCTATTGGGATGAACTGGTCGGTGAGAAACACCTGCGCTATGTTCCCAACTCCAACCACAGCATGGCGGACACCGACGTTATGGACAGCGTCGATGCGTGGTATCACGCCGTGGTGAAAAACGTGCAGATGCCGCGTTACAACTGGGAGGTCGCTGGCGACGGAACTATAACAGTCTTCACACTCGACGAACCCCTTGAGGTACTTTTGTGGCAGGCGAGCAACCCGAGCGAGCGCAACTTTATGCAGGCGCAAATCGGCCGCGCCTACACCTCCACTGCCCTGGCCGAGAAAGAGCCCGGCGTCTATCAGATAAAGCTTGACCCGCCCGAGACCGGCTATACCGCTTACTATGTTGAGCTAGCATTCCCTAGCGGCACAGTAGAGCCGCTAAAATTCAGCACGGGAGTCAAGGTGGTGCCAGATGTTGTTGAGCACGATTGGAAGATGGCGCCGGCGAGTGCGAGGGAGTGAGCAAAGAGTGAATCAATATGAATTTTGACCCAACCACCCTGCCTATTCTCGTTTTCATACTTGCCACGCTAGTGTCACTGGCACAGCCATTAAACAACGCAGTAACACGGATGAACGAAAGCGCCGCCGACCGGTATTCACTTGACACAGTTAAGCTCCCCGACGCGCTTGCCTCTGCACTTATTAGGACGGCCTAGAACCGAAACCCTCGGCCGAGCGCACTGCAAGAGTGGCTTTTTTATACGCATCCCTCTGTCGAAAGTCGCGTACAAATGGCGATGGATTGAAAGGCAGCGCACTAGCGAAACTTGGGGCTAGAAGACGCCGTTTAATTTCGTTCATCAGGTTCAAGCGCAGAACTACGGGCGAACCGCGGCAAACTCAATAGAGAAGTGTTGGGCGCAGGGAAGAATTTGGCGGAAGAGGCAGGAGTCGAACCCACCAGGCCTGTTTTACAGACCTCACCGGGTTTGAAGTCCGGGCACCCCACCGGGGATGATACTCTTCCACCAGCGAGTCTATCACGGGGTGTTTGCAGGGGTCACCCAATCAGCTTAATCGCGCACCTGATTAAGCCCCCAGTCGTAGCTGAGGAAGCGGATACCCAAGTCGCCGCGAGCCAGCTCATTCCTCTGTTCGATGCTAAGTCCCAATTCGCTGCTATACCTTGCAACAAATTCACCTAAGGCGCCCGACCCGCTCCAGCCGCGCTCGAAGTCTTCGCGATACCATTTGAAGATACTTGATAGTCGCAGGCGGCGTCCGTCGAAATAATTGCGTGAGCGGTCGCTAAGAAACTTGCGTGTGGCGTCTTCAAGCTGCGCCTCCAGCGCGTCGCCGGTGTAGGCTTCGGCACGCAATGCGGGGCAGCCGATGGCGGCGCAGTTTACGGCGAAATGGATGCGGGGCTCGTTGTAGCGACCCCACCCTCTGATCTTGTCGTGCTCTATAGCATCGAGTGTCACGAGCTTACCAAACAATGCGACGCGCTCTAGCTCCCACGCAGAGGTAAATAGCGAACCAATATCTCGGATGGAATCTATTGGATCTGACGAACCCATGTTGTCGAGAATGAGTTCGACGGTTGCGGCATTGTAGAGGTTGATCAGGAAGGCGAGCTGATCAGACGTCTCCCATGCATCGAAACTGGCGCGCGATACCCTTGCAGTCTCTTCAAGGTAGCTTTGCAGCGGCTCGCGATTCACGCCGAGCGAGGCGTAATCGACAGTCGTCGATAACCCGTCTGCGCTTACAATCACATGTTTCGAGAGCAACAGATTCCATCGCCCGTGGTCGAAATCGCCGAAAGCGGGTGCAGCGTGCACAAATAAAAACAATGCGCTGATTAATAGTCTCGCCTTTGGCGCCCGCTCGCGCGTGCTTTTGCTCATTATTCGCTACCCCTTAGGTTTGCACTCGGCCTGAGTAAACGCATTCTCCTACCCTCAATCCACCTAATGGCGTATGCTCGGGGGCATCGCAGGTTGCGCGAAATATTCACGCCTCGCCGCTAAAAATAGGATCCTTACATCGCGCTACCCTTTAGAAATTCGCGCAGCGGTCAATATAGAGTAGATAGCAAGACGGAGCTAGCCGAGCGATAAGCAGCGAGAGTGTATCCCACCTTCACCAATCGCTAAGCTTGGATCGCAGCGACCCAAAAGACACGGAGAGAACATCGATGAAATACGCGGAAATAACAGGCTGGGGCAAATGCCTTCCGCCAGCGATATTGAGCAACGCAGACCTAACCACCTTTATGGATACCAGCGACGAATGGATCGCCTCGCGCACTGGCATTCGCGAGCGCCGCATCCTGCACTGCAATTTTTCTGAGATGGCGGTGGTTGCCGCTCGCCGCGCCCTTGCCGCGGCTAATCTAGATCCGATGGATATCGACCTCATCCTGCTTGGCAGCCTAACGGTCGACTCAATGTGCCCGAATACTGCGTCACTTATTGCAGATGATCTCGGTGCTCGCAATGCCGCAGCGATCGATCTCAACTCGGCCTGCACCGGCTTCCTCTATGGCCTGCACATCGGCACAAACCTGATTAAAACAGGAGCGCATAAAAAGGTGCTGGTTTTAGGTGGCGAGTTTATCTCGCACTATATGGACTGGAGTAACCGCGACGTAGCCGTGCTATTCGGCGATGCCTGCGGCGCTGTTGTGCTCGAAGCATCTGACGAGGAAGTCGGCTTGCTGTCTGCACGCATCGGTTGCGAATCTGATGCCAAATACGCGATACAAATTACGAATATCGGCTCTGCCGAAAGTCGATTGTCCGAAGAGTTTCTCTTCAACACGTGGAATTTCGAAGGCCAAGAGGTGTTTAAACGCGCAGTGAAAGCAATGGCGCAGGGCTGTGAAGAAGTCCTCAAAGACACCGGTCTTAGCATCGACGACGTAAGCCTGGTTGTACCGCATCAAGCAAATAAGCGCATTCTCGATGCACTGGCTAAGCGCGTTGGCATAGAAGAAGATCGCGTTTTCATCAACGTGCATAAATACGGCAACACCTCTGCGGGCACTATCCCCGTGGCGCTTGCCGAGGCGGTAGAGGAAGGCCGAGTAAAAGCTGGCGACACGTTGCTCACAGCCTCATTTGGCGCCGGCCTCACCTGGGGTGCAGGCGTGATTCGATGGGGGCAAAGAACAACGCCTCTCGCCTTAAGCGACGCTGAATTGCCGCCTAACGACAAGACCGCGCTCGAACTACTCGAACCGCATATCGCCCGCTATGCAGCGAGGGCCGCTCGCGGGTAGCTGCGCAGACGCTCGACAAAAGGCGCCTTTGGTTATACCTTCGGAATGTTCGTAATCCTTATTATTTCAGTGTGTCTTTAGTACGGGAGTCAAAGATGATAACAACAAAGCCCCGATCTACCCCCTCGGTTTTTGCACGGGTCAGCGTCGCCTTGGTGCTGCTGTCAGCGCCATTCATAGCCGGTGCGCAAGCGATGGAGTCAGCCGAGCCGTTTAAAGTGGGCACTTTCGCCATTAACGATATTCCAACCGTCGGGCTCGTGATGCGAGACGACGGCTTGGTAGTCGACTTAAACGCAGCTAACCGAGCCATGCAGTTACTGCCGCAATACAGCCATCTCGATATGCCGGTCGATATGATCGGCCTAATAGAACGCTACGAATACGGCCTTAAATACCGCATCTACGAGGTCGTCAATTGGCTCGTAGAAGAAGAGCTTCTGAGTGGCAGTGCGATGCGTGATTTTGTCTACCCAGTGGCCAACGTCAACATAATGGCGCCGATCCAATACCCCAGCAAAATCATGAACGCAGCGGTTAATTTTTATACCCACGCATGCGAAGGCTGCAACGACGACGAACTCGCTCAGCGAACCAAAGAGCGGCGCGAGAATCGTGGAGTCCCGTATCTTTTCCTCAAGCCAACTCGGGGCGCAGTGATTGGCGATGGTGAAGATATTATCATGCCTTATGGACGTGATGAGATTGAATATGAAGTCGAGATGGCTATTGTCTTCGGTCGCACTGGCAAATACATTTCTGCCGACAGAGCATATGATCACGTGTTTGGTTACATGGTCGCTATGGATGTTTCTGACCGTGGCGGACGTCCGCCGGGCGGCTATGCGATGCGCTCAGACTGGTTCGTTGGCAAGGGCCACGACACCTTTGCACCGCATGGGCCATGGATCGTTCCGAAAGAATTTTATGGTGACCCCATGGAGCGTCTCCACCAAATCACTGTGGTTGACGGTGTTACGGTTCAAGAAGCCAAAGCGGGCGATATGATTCACAATATTCCCGAGCTGATCGAATACGCCTCCTCGCTGATCACCGTGTTCCCCGGCGATGTGATGCAGAGCGGCACGTCGGGCGGCACTGGTGCCGGCCGTGTCGAACGCGCCTCGGGGTCTGGCTTCCTTGTTGATGGCGAAATTATCAGTGCGCAGATCGAGGGCATTGGTACCTTGACTCACCGAGTTGTTGCCGAGAAAAGCGTTCCCGGCGACTTATCGGGCTCGCAGTTACCACCAGTTAGCACTTACCGCGACGCGCGTTAGGCCTTAGCACCGGAACCACATTCGAAGGCCTCCTTCTACCGAGTTGGAGGCCTTTGTTTTGAACAGGAAAAACGCAATGACTCTTTCTCTGCTTTTTTGGCTTACCCTCGCTGCGGCCGGTGTGAGCTTTTGGTGGCAGAGCGATAGAGTCAGAAGCTTTGCCTACGAGCACGTGCTCAAATATTCGCGCGAACGCGGTTTGCAGCTGTTAGATCAGTCGCTGGTCTTGGTCGGGTTGAAGCCCGTGCGGGGAGACGAAGGTGGGCTACATTTGAGGCGCCGGTACCGATTCGAGTTTTCCACGACTGGCGAGACGCGCTACAAAGGCTGGATAGAAATGAACGGCGTTCGACTGAAAATGCTTGATGTCGAAGCCCACGTCATGCCCAACTCGCCTAGCGACGAAACGCTGCACTAATCTACTGTCGCCGCACTCCTATCCCGCAATGACTCTATTCAGCCGCGGATAATACCGCCCTAGTGCAGCCGCGCGAGCGATCACATAAATGATCATCGCAGCCCACAGCCCCGCTACGCCGAATGCTGGCGCGAGCAGCGACCACGCGACAAAGTACACAACAATAGAATGAATGGAGGCATTGCGCATTTCACGCGTCGCGCTTAAACCAATGAAAATGCCATCTAACTGAAATGCTGCAAACGAGACCGCGACATAAACGGCCGCGAATCCAAGCATTGGCATAGAGGCTTCGCGCACAGCGTCTATATCGGTAAGCAAGGCGATGAGCGCCGGGCCGCCAAGCAATAACATGAGTGCAAGTATGCCTGCTGTGGCCGCCGCTAAAACAGTCGACCGAAATACCGCGAGGCGAAATAGCCCAAGTCTACCCGCGCCGCGCGCTTTGCCCACTATCGCTTCGACGACAAAGGCGTAGCCATCGAGAAAAAAGGCGGCAAACGAAACCAATTGCAATAACAGGTGGTTGCTCGCCAAAATCACCTCGCCGTAGCGTGCACTCTGGTCTGCGAAAAAAGCGAAAGACAGAATCAGTAGCAGCGTGCGAATCATAATATCGACATTCGACGACAGCATGCTCGTCAGCGCCTCTTTGCGCAGCACCTCGGGCCAATCGATTAGCTTTGGCAATGCGCTGCGCGCCTTCAGTGCGCGCACCACAATCACGAGACCCAACGCGAGCGTTGCCCATTCGGCCAGCGCCGTGCCGAGTGCAACTCCAGGCGCCCCCATGTCGAAGACTCCGGCGAAGAGCAAGTCGAGCGCAATGTTTAACCCATTCATAAACACTTGAATAAGTAACAACTGCTTACTTAAGCCTAAGCCAATAAGTACACCCATAAGCGCAAACAGGCTCAGTGTCGCGGGAGCACCCCAGATGCGAAGGTCGAAATAGCCTCGAGTCACACGCTCCACTGCATCGGATGCGCTAAACATTTCAATCGCGACCCAGGCGATGCCGCTTTGCAGAATAATCAGTAATATTCCAAGACCAAAAGCCATGAGCAGGGCACGTGCGACGATTGCACGCAGCTCAGCTTCGCGCTGCGCACCGGCTGCCGCTGCGACAAACCCCGTTGTACTCATTCGCAGAAAGCCGAAACTCCAATACACGAAAGAGAAAATCACCGCGCCGAGTGCGATCGCACCGAGATCGATCGTCGTGGCGACATTGCCGATTATGGCTGTGTCTACAAGCCCCAGTGTTGGCACGGCCGCGTTCGCAAGAATGATTGGCCACGCTCGGCCAATTAATAAGCGATAGCTGGTCTCGGCGCGCTCGGCATCCAGCACGTCGGCGATTAACATAGAGCCGGCACCTCTGCCTGCGCGAGGGGCCGAGACAGAGGGTGATCGCAAAACCTGCGCGTGTTTCGGGATTGGTTATGTGTCATTTAATCTGCGTCTGTTAATCTGGGTCTGAGTCTGGGTCTGGGTCTGAGACTGAATCCGGGCTTGAGCCTGAACTTGAACCTGAGAGCTGGCTGCTTACTTGTACGGATTAAGTCTAGCATGCGACACTGATTAAGAACCGCTGCTGCCTGTGTGCCGCAATCACCAAAAAAACGAAATCCGCGACCATTTTGTAACTTATTTACTCTTATTACGTTAAACCACTGAGGCCGCAGGCCCATTAGATTGAGAGAAAACCACTATGATTCGATTGCACCATCTTCGCATTGGCCGTTCGCTTTTCACCCTCTGGCAACTCGAGGAGCTCGGCGCCGAGTACGATCTCGAGGTTTACCTACGCGATGAAAATTTTCGCGCGCCGGCGGCGCTCAAGGAAATTCATCCCCTCGGTAAATCGCCCGTAATCGAAGACGGCGACCTGATTCTTTCCGAATCGAGTGCGATCACAACTTACCTGCTCGAAAAATTCGATAAAGAGAACCGCTTCGCACCACCCCGGACACAGCTCAACAATTGGGCAAGGTTCACCCAATGGCTGCACTACCCCGAAGGATCTGTTTTCGGGCCTCTGCTCATTAAAATGCTATTACTGCGAGGCGGAGAGCACGTCGGGCTCGAGACTTTTAGCGCGAAAGAAATCGCACTCCATCTAGATCATATAGACAACCAACTAGGTGCCAACGACTACATCCTCGGTTCCGATTTCAGCGCCGCCGATTTCGGCGTTGCCTATGTGGTGTCGTTGGCTGATCGACTTGGGCAACTCGATGCAAACCCTACTCTCAAGGCCTATCTTGCCCGCTGTATGCAGCGCCCTGCTTTCGCACGCGCGGTAGAGAAAGGCGTCGAATAAGCGCAGCGTCTTTAATTAGGCGCAGCGCCATTTGAAACAAGCAGCAGAATAAGAAACGCGTGTTTCGCGGTCTACTCAATAAGAATTGACTCAGCAGGACTAAGGATGAACGACAACACGATAAAGCAAAGCTTTGGGCAGACGGTTGTAAATATTTACGCAGCGCCGGCAGAAGCCTTCACCGCAATTATACTCGCGCCTTCATGGTTCGCGCCGCTGTCTTTGGTTATGCTTTCTGGACTGGCAGCGACAGGCTACTATTTCAGTGGCCTAGATATGGCGTGGTGGGTAGACGACACGCTGCGGCAAGCCAATATCGAGCCCTCAGAACTCGACACTGCCCGCGATGCCATGGGCGGAATGACCCGCGGCATGCTGTTCGGATTTGGAGCAATCTCGACAGTCCTCTTTAGCTTTTTGGTTGCGCTAGTTCAAGCTATGTATATGAGCCTCGCAGCGGCGATTATGGGTTCCGTCTACAAATTTAAACACTGGATGGCTCTCGCCTCTTGGACTTCGCTGCCCTATGTTATTGGCGCCATTGCGATGGTTGCAAACATAGCGCTGCATCCCAACGGTCAGCTAAGCTCCTACGATCTCGATCCAACAAGCCTAGCAGCCCTTGGTCTATCGCTTACTGGCACTTCGTTCGAAACGATTGCCAAAAGCGTTACGCTCACCATGCTCTGGGCAATAGGCCTAGTGACTCTCGGTTTTGCGCAGTGGCTTCAAATTAGCTTGAGCAAATCTGCTGCCATAATAACCACTCCGTATGTACTGGTATTCGGGGCGATTGCCGCGCTTTCGTAGCCACAAACGTACGCGGTCGATTTACGACACATCAAGCTAGAACGAAAAAGAGCAATACCATGAACCTCAAGAAAATCGCAGTCGTTGCACTCATCCTTGGCACTGTTATCGCGCTTCCATTCATTAACCGCGCAGTCTTTGGAACCGCCCGTAAAGAGGTTACCGTCGCTGGCATTACCGAGCGCGTTATAAGCCCGTCTATTCTCGCTTCGGGGTTTTTAGCCCACGAAGAAGAAGTCATGCTCAGCTCAGAGGTTATCGGTCGAGTTGCAGAGTTGTATGTCGAAGAAGGCGACGCAGTGACCGAGGGACAGCTCGTTCTGCAAGTAGAGGACATCAATTTCATCGCCGGCCTTGAGCAGTCCGAAGCTGCAGTGCGCATCAATACCATCGACATAGAACGCCAAGAGATTCGTATCGGCAACCTCGAAAATCAATACGAGCGCTCGCGTACGCTTTATGAGCGCGGCATGATCGGCAGCGACGAGTTTGAGATGATGCGCAATCAATTAGACCTTGCCCGCATTGATCTTAAGTCTGCTCGCGAGCGACTCACTCAGTCCGAAGCGCAGCTCGATCAAATCGAAGATCAGCTTAGCAACACCAAAATCGTGTCGCCTATAGACGGTGTTGTGACAAGTCTCGATATTAAAGTCGGCGAGACGGCCATCGCCAGTTCGACGAATATCCCCGGCTCATCACTAATGACTATTGCTAACCCTGCGAGCATCTACACCGAGGTGTTAGTCGACGAAGCCGATGTAGCCAATATCGCAATCGGCCAGCGAGTCGAGATTGTTGCGATCGCCTATCCTGACCAGCCAATGCTTGGCACGGTTCGGTATATCGCTAACACGGCAAAGATTGCGCCGGGGCGTCAGGGACTCAGCTTTACAGTAAAAATCGATATCGTTGATGCTGGCGATGTAGTCTTGCGACCCGGCATGTCCTGCCGCGCCGAAATATTCACGCGCCAAGACCAAAGTGTCACGGCGGTGCCTTTGCAGGCAATATTGTTCGAAGAAGACAGGGCTGCGCTGCGTAACGACTATTTCGTCTTCGTTAATGACAATGGCATTGCGCGTAAAACTAAAATCGAGGTGGGCATCTCGGATGATGAATACCAAGAATTGCTCACCGGTATCGAAGGCAATGTAGAGATAGTCGTCGGCCCCGACGAAGAGTTGCGGCATTTGTTAGAGGGCGACGAAATCGACGCTACTCGGCTGGAGCGATAATCTACTATGGCGTTGATAGAGTTAAACCAAGTTACGAAGTATTACGAAATGGGAAATCAGGTCGTTCGCGCACTCGACGGCATCGATATCTCAGTTACGCGTAACGATTACATGGCCTTTATCGGCAGTTCTGGTTCAGGCAAATCAACGATGCTCAACATCCTCGGCTGTTTGGACAAACCAACCAGCGGCCAGTATCACCTCAATGGTAAAAATGTCGAGACTCTCGACCAAAACCAACTCTCCGAGATTCGCAATCTGGAGATAGGCTTTATTTTTCAGAGCTTTAATTTACTGCCGCGCTCGACAGCCCTTGCCAATGTCATGCAACCACTCATCTATCGCAATATTGGCTATGGGCAGCGCAAGAGACGCGCGCTCGAAGCGCTTGCCCGCGTCGGTCTGAGCGACCGTGTTGATCACCTGCCGAACCAACTCTCGGGCGGCCAGCGCCAGCGCGTCGCGATCGCTCGCGCGCTCGTTACAGCGCCTTCGATACTCTTAGCTGACGAGCCCACGGGTAACTTGGATTCGAAGACCACTGTTGAAATTATGGCGCTATTCGACGAACTCCACTCCGAGGGACAAACGCTTATCGTCGTGACACACGAGGATGAGATCGCACAGCATTGCCACCGTGTCGTCGAAATGAAAGACGGCATTATTGCCCACGATAGCGGGATGCGCCTGTCGCCTTCGAGTAACGAGAGACGAGCGGAGGCAACCCGCTAATGTTTTTTGCCTTATTCGAGAGTTCACGCGCCGCCTTCGTATCAATCTTCGCGCATGGGCTTCGAAGCTTTCTTACCACGCTAGGCATTGTGATTGGCGTGGCCAGCGTCATCGCGGTTGTCTCAGTAACCCAAGGCATGAGTGCGTTTATTGGCGACACTTTTTCGAGCCTCGGGTCAAACAGCTTAACCATTGAGTCCTACACGCCTTTAGAAGACCAGATGAAGGGGATTCGCGCGCGGCTTACCCCTAACGATCTGGAACTCATCGAGAAGCGTGCCGACGGTATCGCCTCCATTACACCAATTTTGTATGCCAACCGTGCCTCACAAGTAAAATACGGCTCACAAACTGCCTTCAGTCAAATATTCGGCACGACCTATGCGTTTCAAGATGTCTCGCAATCTTATATGCGCGTGGGGCGTTTTATCGCACAAAGCGACAACGAGACTCGGCGCCGCGTTGTCGTGATCGGCGAAAAAGTGAGGGAGAATCTGAGCCTGCCTGAGAATCCGGTAAACGAGTTTGTCGAGATTGGTGGCGAATGGCTCAAAGTGGTTGGCCTGCTCGAGCCCAAAGGCGATCTCATGGGGTTCAGCCAAGACGATCTCGTGATTACGCCGTTTAACACTATGCGCAGCATTCAGGGCAATCAGGCACGATCCGATATTCAAATCCAACTAAGCCTCACCGAACAGGCTAACATCGAGACGATTTCGCAGCAGCTAACCACCCTGCTGCGCAATGCGCATGGGCTGAGTGGCGACGAAGACGACGATTTCACCATTCAAACCTCCGAGCAGTTAATGGAAACATTCGATACGATTATCAATATGGTGACGATTGTCGTGGGTGGGATTGTCAGTATTTCGCTGCTGGTCGGCGGTATTGGCATTATGAATATCATGCTCGTCTCTGTTACCGAGCGCACGCGCGAGATCGGTATCTGCAAGGCGATCGGCGCGAAACGGCATCATATTTTGATGCAATTTCTAATCGAAGCTTTGCTGCTGTCTCTACTCGGCGGGCTTATTGGCCTCGCTATTGGCTATGTTCTTGGCAATCTTATTTCCAGCAGTATTCCAGGGTTCCCGCCAGCGACTATCCCACTCTGGTCAATTGCTTTGGCCCTCGGCTTCTCGGGCTTCGTGGGCGTCCTATTTGGCATCCTTCCTGCGGCTAAGGCTGCAAACTTAGACCCCATCGACGCCCTACGTTACGAGTAGGACTCGCGCGGAGGCTATGCTAACCTTAGGCCTGCAATCCGCAAGCCATTACGAAGTAGGCCACTCTTGTTTAAGCATTCCGCCGACCGAATTCCGGTCCTCTGTATACTCGCTCTCACCGCTCTCGACTTCGCCCTTTTCTTTTTCGTCGAAAATATCACCTTCTTATTTTGCTATTTTTTGCTGATGATTATTCCCAAAGGGCATATCTGCGCGTGGAATCATCACCATCAGCACACCCCGACGTTCAGGCTTAAGCCACTGAATCGGCTGCTCGAATTTTTCTATGCCCTGCACACGGGGGTCACGACTAACCTGTGGCTGCTCCACCATGTGTACGGACACCATCTTAATTTTCTCGACCAGACCAAGGATGAGAGTCGCTGGGCTCGCGACGATGGCAGCAAGATGGGGGAGATCGAATACACGCTGGTGGTGGCGCTAACTGCTTATGCGCGAGGACTCGAGGTAGGCAAGCGCTATCCTAAAGAGCGCAATGCCTTCGTTGCCTACAGCGTTTTGACCTTTGCTGCGGTGATCACAATGATCCTCTTCAAACCGCTGGCTGGGCTTCTGCTCTTTGCAACACCTATGGTCATCGGTCTGCTACTGACGGCGTGGGCAACCTACGAGCATCATTCTGGACTCAATGTCGACAATGAGTTTGAGGCCTCGTTCAATAAGCTCAACAAATGGTACAACCTTTTTACGGGCAATCTTGGCTACCACACAGCACACCACCATCGCGGCGGCCTACACTGGTCTAAACTGCCTAAGCTGCATGCCCAGATCCAAGATAAAATCCCGACGGATTTGGTCAGGCACTCATGGATCTAAGCTTGCCTGCCACTCGAAGTAGCGCTCGCTAATCTCTGTTGGACACTCTAAAGGGAGCAGATGTCCTGCTCCTTCTAATTCATGATACCTGCCCCCAGGGCACGCTCGTTGCCATCGCAGCCATTCGCGCTGCGCAAGTGTGTTCGACTTGCCCCCTCTAAAGCCCAGCAAAGGGACATCTAACGCCCCTAATCGGGGCCAGACGTTATGCACCAGCGCATAACATCGCGCCTCCCACTCTTTGGTGAAGCGAAGAGTGACACCCTCGTCAACGTGATCTGTGGTGCTGTGTTCGACCAAATCCCATAACCCTCGGTCGCTAAAGCCCTTAAAGACTGCCTTAGGCCTAAAATGGTCGTAGACGTTTTGCTGACTCGGCCACCGATCGACTCGATTGAGCGCACGCTGGATGGGGGGTACTTTGCTTGGGAAAAACTTGCCGATTTGCCTCAATCCAAACTGCCAAACGCTCGGCAACAGCACGGGCTCCATGAGCGCCATACTCAGAAATGCCTTTGGCCGAAGTTTATGGGTTAGCAGCAGCGTTGAACCGCCCATCGAATGGCCAAGCCCATGTACGGGCTCGCCTAGCTCGTCCAGCAATTCGGCTACATCTTCGGCGAAACGTTGCCATGAATCGAGCTGAGCAGGGTCGTCTTGCCAAAGAGGCCTATGTTCGACCCCCAGAACGCGATATTCGCGCGTTAGCCGCGTTAAAAGATCGCGGTAGACGCGAGGTGGATAGCCATTGGCATGCGAGAAAAGAATAATGGGACCGGTTCCGCCGAAGTCGACGACGGGGATTTTGGCGCTAAGGTCTAGTAACTGCACGTGTCTCGAACTCTCCTAGAAAATTAGATTTGCTACCCTTTGGGGTCTTTACGTTATAGTGTGAAAGCTATTCGGATCGTTCGTGGTCTTCTTTTAAGAATGCACGCAAGTATACAGGGATTACACCATGGAACTCGTTTACTGGCACTGGATTGTCTTGGGTATAGTCCTCATGCTCGCCGAAATTTTTATTGGGTCTTTTTTTATCTTTTGGTTTGGCGCGGCAGCCGTCGTAGTTGGGCTTAGCCTGACAATTGCACCGAGTATCAGCGCGCCTACACAGCTTATTTTCTGGACACTGTTATCGTTGGTTTTCGCCGTTGCTTGGTTTCGGATTCTCAAACCTCTCTCTAAAGATGTAACCAAAGCTGGGCTGTCCCGAGAAGCACTGATCGGCGAGATCGGTCAGGTGCTCTCTGTACCAAACGGCGACAAACGCGGCATGGTTCGCTTTCCAGCGCCGCTGCTTGGGTCAGATGAATGGTTAATTATGTCGCAGGACAGCTTAAGCATTGGCGATCGAGTGTCAGTAAAAGATGTCTCAGGAAACTCCCTCATTGTCGTCCGCGTCTAAATTAGTACCGCACGTTAACCACTATCTGGAGATCGTTATGGAACCGGCCTTAATCTTAACTGCTGCAATATTTATCTTTCTGCTCGTCACGGTCGCCAAGGGCGTCCGGCAGGTGCCGCAGGGCAATAAGTGGGTTGTTCAGCGCCTTGGCAAATACTACACGTCGCTTAATCCCGGTCTCAATTTTGTGATTCCGTATATCGACAGCATTGCTTACAAAGTGACGACAAAAGACATCGTCCTGGACATTCCCTCGCAAGAGGTGATCACCAAAGACAACGCGGTCATCATGACCAACGCGGTTGCCTATATCAATATTGTGTCACCGGAGAAGGCCGTTTACGGCGTCGAAGATTACATCATTGCCATTCAAACGCTGGTCCAGACATCACTGCGCTCTATTGTTGGCGAAATGAGCCTCGACGATGCCCTCTCATCGCGTGACCACATCAAAGCTAAGCTTAAAGCTGCAATAAGTGATGACATCGCAGACTGGGGAATCACACTCAAAACCGTCGAGATTCAAGACATCAACCCCTCTGGCACCATGCAGGCGGCGATGGAAGAACAAGCCGCCGCCGAGCGTGCTCGCCGCGCCACAGTGACGCGCGCCGACGGCGACAAGCAAGCAGCGATATTAAAAGCCGAGGGTAAGTTGGAGGCATCGCGCCGTGAAGCTGAGGCTCAGGTGATACTCGCACAGGCGAGTCAAACCGCCATCGAACTGGTTACCTCGGCGGTTGGCGACAAAGAACTGCCTGTCGCTTATCTGCTCGGTGAAAAATACATCACCTCACTGCAGAACCTCTCTGCGTCCGAGAATTCCAAATTCGTTGTCTTTCCCGCAGATATTCCGGCAGCGATTAAGGGCATGATGGGGTCGCGCTAGTAGCGCGCATTGGCACCATGACGTCGATTGCTGCTCTGTATTGCTACAAATTGTGGAGAAACTGAGTCTAGGATAGACTCAGAGATCAGTAGTGCACGCCGCTGGTCAATATGAGAAATATCGCATGCCCCAAGGTCTCCGGACGACACAAATCAACGCGGTGGAAAAGCACTTTATTGCCGGCGACCTTCGCCTAGCAATCAGCTACTGGCTTCTTTATCTTATCGGCGCTGCTGTCTTTTTTTTCGCCGGCAGCTGGGCGGTCGATTCAGATAGCTGGAGTATTTTCATTGTCTTAGCTTCCTTTCAATTCGCCTACACCGTCGCGCTAGTGATAGGAGTTAAAGCGGGTTATCAAGGACCGCAGAAATGGAAGGTTATTTCGAGGACTTCTTCGGTTTTTATGATTACCAATATTCTCGTCGGAATCAGCACGCTTGGATTCGTCTATTGATAGTGCATTATTAAACCCACGAAATTAAACCCACGAAACCCAATCAAATAAGAGGACTCTTAGTGACAACTCTCGCTCAACCCGCCGCGATAGCGCGCTATACACTCTATTTGAAACGCGACTGCCCGACCTGCCAGCTCGTTATACCCGCCGTTACCGAACTCGCTGCACAGCCTGGTACCGAACTCATTTTATACACCCAAGACGACCCTACTTTCCCCGACATGCCCGGTGTTATCGACGACAGCAGCCTGGCGCAGTCCTATGCCGCCAATATTGAAATTGTACCGACGCTAATTCGCCACAGCTCAGCTAAAGCCGATGACCGAATCGTAGGTTGGGACCGCGCAGAATGGCGTGAGCTTACGGGCATTCAAAACTTGGGGGAGGCGCTTGTCGAATTTAAACCGGGCTGCGGCTCGAAGACTCAAGACCCGGGCATGGACGAAGTGCTCGCCCTGCGCTTCGGCAAAAGCACGCTGCAAGCCCGGCGAGTCGAACTCGCGTCGTCAGAAGACGAACTTGAAGCTTGCTACGATCGTGGCTGGAGCGATGGCTTGCCGGTTGTCCCGCCCACTGCCCTGCGGGTTATACGAATGCTAAAAGGCAGCGATCGTGAGGCGTCAGAGGTTATTGGCAATGTGCCGCCTGACAATGTGCCCTGCAGTATCGAGAAGGTGGCGATAAACGCGGTACTTGCTGGGTGTAAGCCCGAATATTTCCCTGTCGTGCTTGCGGCGGTTGAGGCTGCACTGCAAGATCGGTTCTGCATGCATGGCCTGCTCTGCACGACCTATTTCTCGTCGCCAGTTGTGATTGTTAATGGCCCCGTAGCGAAAGCCATCGGCATGAATTCGGGGATGAACGCCTTGGGACAAGGCAATCGCGCCAATGCGACTATTGGACGCGCGCTACAGTTACTCATACGCAATGTCGGCGGCGGTATTCCTGGCGGCATAGATCGCGCCACGATGGGAAATCCCGGAAAATACAGCTACTGCTTCGCCGAAGACGAATCGGATGTCGATTGGCCGACGCTTGCTCAAGATCGCGGCTTCGAAAGAGGCGAATCAGTCGTCAGCCTCTTTGCCGGCGAAGGGCTGCAAGGCATCGTTGATCAGCAATCGCGCACCCCAGAGTCACTCGCCCGCAGCCTCGCTTCCAGCCTACGGACAGTGGCCCACAGCAAGCTATTTGGTATGGCAGACGCGATTCTGCTAATCTCTCCCGAACATCGGCGTGTATTCAAAGAAGGCGGCTGGACGAAGGCCGACCTGAGGGCAGCGCTGTATAATAATTTGATGACGCCGGGCGAGGAAATAATGCGCGGCGCCAACGGCATAGCAGAAGGCATGCCTGAGCGTTTCAAAGATAAAATTTTGAACAAATTTAGAGACGACGGCTTGCATATAGTGACGCTTGGCGGCACTGCAGGCATGTTTTCGGCCATCATCGGCGGCTGGGTAGCGTCGGGCGAACGCGGCAGTCAACTCGTCTCACAGGTAACCGCACGTTTAAGACAATAGGAGTGAGGCAATGCACACCACTTTGCTAGACCCGACCGCCGAGCTTAGCCCGGTTGAACGACAGATCCTACCTCGGCTTGCAACACTCGCCGGGGCAACCGTAGGCCTGCTAGACATCTCGAAGCCACGAGGCAAAGAGTTTCTAGACGAAGTTGAGAGGCAGCTTACCGCGGTAGGTGCGAAGGTTAATCGTTACGCGAAACCTACCTTTGCACGACTCGCGCCGGTAGAGCTCACCCAGAAGATTAGCGTCGAATGCGACGCAGTCATTGAAGGATTAGCCGACTGAGGTTCATGTACCTCGTGCAGTTTGCATGACATCATGAACCTAGAAAGCCGTGGACTTCCCTCTGCCTTTATCGCCTCGACCGAGTTCGTCGATGCGGCTGCGGCGCAGGGACGCTCGTTAGGAATTACACCCGCGAGCCTCTTTGTTCCGCATCCGATTCAAGACCGCAGCGATGAAGAAATGACTCAACTGGCGAGAGACGCCATTGAAAAGATTAAACGGCTAGTCTGCAGCGCAGAGTAACCAAAACACAAGCCAACGTATTGACACAAACCTTTGCACAGACAGTAGTTAATACGACTTTTATAATTAACTTTTAAAAATAGACCGGAGAAAAAGCAGCATGACTAGAGAAGCAGTAATCGTATCCACAGCAAGAACCCCGATCGGCAAGGCCTACCGCGGCGCTTTTAATGACACCGACGCGCCAACCATGGGCGGCCATGTGATCGCCGCGGCGGTTCAGCGCGCGGGCATCGATCCTGCCGAGATTCAAGACGTTGTCATGGGTTGTGCCATGCAGCAAGGCTCTTCGGGCCAGAACATCGGCCGCACAGCGGGCGTCGCTGCAGGCTTGCCTTCGAGCGTGTCGGGCATGAGCATGGATCGTCAGTGCGCCTCGGGCATGATGGCTATCGCCACAGCAGCCAAGCAGGTCATCGTCGACGGCATGCCTATTGTGATTGGCGGCGGCCTCGAGTCGATCAGCCTCGTCCAAAATGAGCATCGCAACGGCTATCGCGCAATCGATCCCAACGTCGTCGCGCGCTCGCAGCACGCCTATATGCCGATGCTGCAAACAGCTGAAATCGTCGCTAGCCGTTACAACATCTCGCGTGATGTTCAAGACGAATACTCGCTCCGCAGCCAGCAGCGCACGGCAGCCGCTCAGGCAGCAGGCAAATTCGACGACGAAATCGTGCCAATGGCGTCGAAGATGCTGTTCATGGACAAAGAAACCAAGCAGCAGAGCGTCCATGACGTCATGCTCGACAAAGACGAAGGTAACCGCCCAACTACAACGCTCGAAGGCCTCGTTGGCCTCAAGCCGGTCATCGAAGGCGGTGTGATCACTGCGGGCAACGCAAGCCAGCTTTCAGATGGTGCCTCTGCTTCGGTAATAATGGACAGCAAACTAGCCGAACAGCGCGGCCTAAGCCCACTCGGCGCCTACCGCGGCATGGCGGTTGCAGGTCTCGAGCCAGATGAAATGGGCATTGGCCCCGTTTACGCAATCCCGAAGCTTCTTGCCGCTAACGGCTTGAAGATGGACGACATCGGCCTCTGGGAACTCAACGAAGCGTTTGCGGTACAGGTTATTTACTGCCGCGATCAGCTAGGTATCCCCGACGAGCTCCTCAACGTTAACGGCGGCGCAATCTCGATTGGCCACCCGTACGGTATGAGCGGCGCGCGCATGGTTGGACACGCTCTCATCGAAGGCAAGCGTCGCGGCGCGAAATACGTTGTTTGCACTATGTGTGTGGGCGGCGGAATGGGCGCAGCGGGTTTGTTCGAAGTTTACTAACTCTAGTTAAGTTGTACGAAAAAAGCGAAGTGGGCCATGCCTGCTTCGCTTTTTTATTGCCCTAACCTCTTAGTTATTCGCAGCTCGGAGGGCTACGCTCTTTCGAGGCTAACAAAATGATGCCTGCTACTCTTGTGCCAAATTCCTGCTCAATGCTTTCTTTAGTCATCCCGCTTAGGCGCTCTAATCTTGCGCATTTGCCTGACCCAATCGCCTCAAACATCGCTAGTGAACGCTCTAAAAGTGCAATGAATGCTTCAATGTCGGCGCCGTCAATTCCCGGATTAGGCTCTAGCCGGCCTGTTTTCTCAAACGCGCTTAGGGTGTCGCGCACATAGCTATAGAGTCCGAGAGAGGAGAGGCGTTCGGCGCCCGCGCTATCCCCCAGTGCTGCCTGTACTTTTTGTGCGTTCAGCCCACCGAGTGTTAGCAGCAAAGCAAGCCCATAGCTAATCCAAGTCACGTACAGACCCTCTGCCCGACTTTTTTCCCGATGTATTTCGCTTTGCCTCTAGTCGACGCTCTTTCGCGCCGCGCGTAGGCTGCGTTGCGAGTCGCGTTGGCTTTATTGTCGTCGCTTTGTCGAGCAGCGCATTAAGGCGGCTCAGTGCATCTTGCTTATTTTGCTCTTGGCTACGAAACCTCTGCGCTTTGATTACAATCTCACCAGACGAAATTATTCGCGCATCACGCGTACCCTTGATTAATTCTCGCTGCGCCTCTGATAAGCGCGCACGCAGAAAGTCAAAGCGAAGCTGCACTGCAGTCGATACTTTGTTGACGTTCTGTCCACCCGGGCCGCTTGCCCGCATAGCAGAAAACTCTACTTCACCTTCTTTAATCTCACGCATTTCTGCTCATAAACCCCAAAAATTAGATGCATTACTACCCCCAAGACTAGCCCACGATTGCGCTGTTGCACAGTGTTTCAGGGTACGATAAGGTCAGTCTACGCGCTTCAATTCTGAACCTATTCTGCCGCCTCGCTAGGATTATATTCATGACGCTGATTCTTGGCCTTCGCCGCCCCCGGTCTAAGCACCATCTATCTAAGCACCATCTATCTAAGCACCACCAATCTAAGCCGCATTTAAACGTTGTCCAAGCCGCTGCTCGACAGTCCCTGACAAGACTTGCCTCGCTTTCGATTGGGGCATTGGTCTGCGCGTTCTCTTTCTCTGCGGCCACCGCTCAAGAACCGGTTCGCCTCGGCTTTATGGATCCACTGTCAGGCACTTTTGCCTCGGTTGGCACAAGCGGCCTAAACGTCCTAGAGTTCGCTGCAGACTACTTTTACAACTCCAAAGGTGGAATTCTAGGCGGACGCATGATCGAAATCGTGCCCTTGGACAATAAACAAAGCCCAACCGAGACTCAATTACAGTTCCGTAGGGCGGTAAGCGAGGAGCTGCGAATAATATTTCAGGGCAACAGCTCTGCCGTGGCCAACACATTAAACCAAACTATATCGAAGCATAATCGGCGCAATGCAGGCCAAGAGGTTTTGCAGATTAACTATGCCGCGGTCGATCCCATTCTGACAAACGAAGAGTGCAGCTTCTGGCATTTTCGTTTCGACGCCCATGCGGTCATGAAACTCGAAGTGCTCACCGACTTTATCGCGATGAACGACGAACTCAGCAGCGTCTACATTATCGGCCAAGACTACTCTTTCGGCCAAGTGGTAGCAGATAACACCATAAGACTGCTTGGGGAGAAACGAGGCGACATCGAGATCGTCGGCAACGAATTCCACCCTATCGGTCAAGTGAAAGACTTTACACCTTATGTCACCAAGATCGCCTCTTCTGGCGCTGATGCGGTGGTGACCGGTAATTTCGGCGCCGACATGGTATCTCTCGCGCGGTCTATAATCGATTCAGGCCTAGACGTGCCCATCTATACTTTTTATGCCGCCTATGATGGCATTACAGCCACGCTAGGTGCCGATGGTAAAGACCGTATTCGTCTCATCCACACCGATCGCGCGAATCCGCTTGCTAGTGATGAGCGACGTGATTTCTACAGAGCGTTTAAAGCTAAACACCCCAACTCAGACATCACACAGTCGCGGCTCGCAAACGCGCTAATGATGGTGGTTCAGGCGATGGAGCAATCCCAGAGTACCGACCCCTACGATATCGCTGTTCAGCTCGAAGACATGCGATTTACAAGCATTGCCGGAGACGAGCTGTGGATGCGTGGCGAAGACCATCAGCTGTTTCAGCCGCTCTATATCTCCAAGCAGACAGACGAAGGGATCGAATTCGACGCAGACAATTCGGGTTTCGGTCTGTTAACCGAATATGAGGTTGGCACATCCGAGACGATTACCGAACACAGTTGCCGCATGCGCCGGCCACGGCGCTAACGATGTTTGAAGTATTCGTCTTTGCCACACTAAATGGACTCGTCACAGGTCTGCTTTTATTCATGCTCGCAAGCGGACTAACGCTAATCTTTAGCATGATGGGCGTGCTCAATTTCGCCCATGCGAGCTTCTATATGCTTGGCGCCTATTTCGCCTATACCCTGAGCGCTTACTTAGGTTTCTGGGGTGGATTACTGTTCGCCCCTCTCATCGTCGGATGTATCGGTGCCGCTGTTGAGCGCTACGGCCTTCGCCGCGTGCATCAATCGGGTCATGTGGCTGAGCTTGTTTTTACCTTTGGCCTTGCGTTTCTAATCGAAGAAGCGGTGCAGTTTTTCTGGGGACGCGACACGAAAAACTACCAGTCGCCCGAGCTATTCGATTTCGCCCTCTTCACGTTATTCGGACAGGAATTTTCGGCCTACCGTGGGTTTATGATTGCTATCGCATGCCTCATTTTTGGCGCACTCTATTTCGTGCTTACCCGAAGCCGCGTGGGGATTATTATTCAGGCGTCGATAAACCACCCACAGACTGTTGCGAATCTTGGCCATAACGTGCCGCTCATTTTTATGTGTGTATTTGGCGTTGGAACGGCGTTGGCAGGCGTAGCCGGCGTGATTGCCGGCCCCGTCTTAACCACGTTCCCGGGCATGGCAACGGTGTTGGGCAGTATAGTATTCGTCGTCGTCGTTATCGGTGGACTGGGCAGTTTGCCCGGCGCGCTAATTGCCTCACTCCTCGTTGGGCTCTTGCAGTCCTATGCGATAGCTGCCGATGTAGGCATGCCCGAATTGCTTCACCTGCTCGGCTTGAGCTTTGACAGCAGTCATCCACTCAACGATTTATGGACTCTCAATCTCCCACAAATCGCTCCGGTGCTGCCCTACCTCCTCCTGGTTTTGGTGCTTATATTTAAACCAACTGGGCTTATGGGTAACAGGGAGCAATGACATGAAAAAGCAGCTGCCTGTTTGGCTTGGATTCGCGCTTGCGCTTGTTTTTCTGCCGTCGATTTTCGATTCTGTCTTGGGCATCTCGATACTGAATCAGATGACTATCTGGATTATCTTCGCCTTGAGTTACAACATGCTGCTTGGCCAAGGCGGCATGCTCTCATTTGGCCATGCCGTCTATTTTGGCCTTGGCGGATTTATGAGCGTACATGCGCTTAACCTCATCGCAGATGAAGTGTTCGTTTTCTCGATTACTCTTATCCCACTTGTCGGTGGCGCCGTTGGACTTATCGCCGCTATCTTTATTGGCAGCTTTTCTACGCGCAAATCAGGCACAGTGTTTGCGATGATCTCGCTAGGCATCGGCGAACTCATCGTCGCCTCCTCGCTCATTTTCGCCGACTTTTTCGGTGGCGAGGCCGGTGTAACCGGCGATCGAACCTATGGCCCACCTTTCTTTGGCATAGAATTTTTACAAGATGCAGAGGTCTACTACCTGGGTGCTTTTTGGCTTTTTGTCGCGACACTCTTTATGTATCTGTTTACGCAAACGCCTGCGGGCCGTATGGCGAACGCCGTTCGCGACAACCCAGAGCGCGCGGAGTTCATTGGCTACAGCACGCGCCGTGTTAGGTTTATCTCATTTTGCGCAGCAGGACTCTTTGCGGGCATTGCTGGCGGACTATTCGCGATCAACTATGAATTCATTACCGAGGAAAACCTCAATGCCCTTACCTCGGGACGAGTCCTCCTCATGGCTTACATCGGAGGGCTCGGTTTTTTTATTGGGCCTATCGTAGGAGCAGTAATTTTAACGCTAATGAATTCACTGCTCAGTAATTACAGCGAGATGTGGATGCTGTACTTGGGCATTATGTTTTTACTCACCGTAATATTTTTGCCTCGCGGATTCGCCGGCTTCATCATGATGCATCAGATTGCGTGGCAGAATCGCCGGCTCGGGACTCTTATGCTCCCCTATCTTGTTACTGCGATTCCTTCGTTTATTTTCTTGGCAGCCTTTGTCGGACTCGTAGAACTGAGTCATAAAGGCGATGATATTCTCCCGTTCTTTGGCTTGAGTCTCGGTGCCGAATCGATGCTCAGCTGGGGGATTTTAATCGCTCTCGCTGGCATCGGCGCACTCGGAGTCAAACTCTCACGTCCTCGTCTGGCAGCCGCGTGGGCGCTTGCCAACACGCCGACTGCCGACGGCAGAGGAGGCGTAAAATGAGCCTCCTAAGCCTCGATTCGGTCTGCAAAAGCTTTGGCTCGACTCGCATAATTAATGACGTCTCACTCGACATCGAAGCGGGTGAGAAACACGCCATAATCGGCCCAAATGGCGCTGGAAAATCGACGCTTTTCCATCTTATCTCTGGCCGCTACAACGTAAGCGCAGGCGCCATCGGCTTTAAAGGAGAGGCAATACACAATCTACCTCCCTATGAAATCGCTCGACGCGGGCTCGCCAGAAGCTTTCAGGTAACCAATATTTTCCCGCGCATGAGCGTGTTCGAAAACATACGCTGCGCATTACTTTGGTCCGAGGGATATCGCTATTCTTTCTGGCAGCTGCTGGGGCGCCAAAGAAAGCTCAATGAGAAAGCTCTCGACGTGCTCGAACAGATTGGCCTGAGCGATAAAGCCCAGCTCCCCAGCGGCGAACTCGCTTACGCACAGCAGCGCGCGCTCGAGCTGGGCATTGCCGTGGCGAGCGGGGCCGAATTAATCATGCTCGACGAACCCGTTGCCGGTATGAGTAATAGCGAAGCCGAGAACGCAGTCGCACTGATTCGGCGCATCACCGAAGGTAAAACACTCATCATGGTCGAACACGACATGAACATTGTTTTCGATATTGCCGACCGCATCAGCGTCTTGGTTTACGGCGAAATTATCGCCACCGACACGCCCCAAAATATTCGCAGCAATGCGCGGGTGCAAGAAGCTTATTTAGGGGAGGTACCAAGCGATGCTTAAGGTGACTGACCTGCACGCCTACTACGATAAAAGTCATATCCTGCAAGGCGTCAATTTGCATGTGAACGCCGGCGAGATCGTCAGCCTGCTTGGCCGGAACGGCGTTGGGCGCTCGACCACCGTTAAGACCATCATGGGCGAAGTCGACCCTCGAGGATCTATTCAGTTTAAAGGCGAGGAAATCGCAGGGCTAAAGAGTTTTGAAATAGCGCACCGAGGCCTCGGCTATGTGCCCGAAAGCCGCGACATTTTTCCAACACTCACCGTGCGCCAAAACCTCACGCTCGGACTCAAGGGCAAGGCAGAAAGTGGTCGCTGGACTATCGACGAAATGTTTAAGATGTTTCCCAATCTCGCCGAACGCGCCGATGTGCCAGGCGGGGTGTTGAGTGGCGGTGAACAGCAAATGCTGTGTATGTGCCGCACGCTGATGGGAGATCCCGAGCTGATTATGATTGACGAGCCAACCGAGGGCTTAGCCCCCAAAGTGGTCGAACAAATAGGCAAACTGCTGCAAGAGATTGCGAGTCGGGGTGTATCGATTTTACTGGTCGAGCAGAAACTGTCGATCGCCCTCAAAATCTCCAGCCGCCTTTATGTTATGGGCCATGGTAAAATTGTTTACGAAGGCTCACCTCAGAGTCTGCTCCAAGCGCATGATGTGCGCGCAGAGTGGCTCGAAGTATAACCAATCAAAGCAGAGAACATTCGCATGACCCGCCCCGCTCATTTTTTCCAGTTTACCATCTTTCTGTGCTCCGCACTGTCCCGCGTATCACTCCGTTTGCCCTCTGCGCGCGCGTTGGTGGTTTGCCTTAGCATCATGCAAATTCTACTACCCGGCGCGGTTAAGGCGTGGGACGAAACAGGACACAGGCTTTCGGCGAACGTCGCGCTGCGTTACTTAGACTTTGGCACACAGCGAGAACTACTCACGCTCTTGCAGCAGCACCCTCGCTATCAGCAAGACTTCGTTAATCAAATGCCTGCCGACCTTATCGACTCGCCCCCTGAGCGCCAGCTTGGCTGGCTGCTAGGACAAGCCGCCTACTGGCCAGACATCGCGCGCGGTTTTAATGACAGCGAACGCGAGAAATACAGTCGCCCCAGTTGGCACTATATCGACGGCGCTTGGCTGCGAGATAGCGCCAACGTGCAAGGCAATGTCTATGTGAATCGCCCGCCTGCGCAAGAGATCCAAGGCGCAGCCGAAAGCGCAATCACATCCGAGCGCGATGCTGACAATGTCGTTACCGCGCTAGATTACACTACCCGCGTGCTGGCCGATGGCGATGCGGAGCCGTCGCAGCGCGCCGTCGCGCTATGCTGGGTGCTGCATCTCATGGGCGATATTCATCAGCCACTGCATTCGGGTTCACTCTACAGCGCCGAGTTGTTTGCCACCGGCGACCGCGGCGGCAACGCGATTCGAGTTGGCGAGAGCAATCTGCATTCAGTGTGGGATCGCGCGATGCGCGGTGCCGATAAACAGTCGCGAAACCTACTCTACGCCGCCACATACGAAGATCTCTCGGGTCGCGAGTCCGACTGGACACTCTGGCTTGCCGAAAGCCGAGAGTTTTTGGTCCCCTCGGTTTATAACGATTCTCTCCTCGCCGCGATTGCCAGCGCCGACAGCAGCGGTGCCGAGCGCTTGCCAAACCAATCGCTCAGCGACGACTATGTCAACGAGATGATCAGTATTGCAAGCGATCGCTTGGGACTCGCTGGCCTAAGACTCGCCATTTGGTTTCAGAATGAACTGCCTCCGGTAACTGCACCCTAGCGGCCACTTAGTGAGTAGCCAGGAGAGTGTCGATGGCGTTGGCGATAAGCCTGCGCCCGGCGTCTTCGGCAAGCGTCATAATCGACTCGGGGTGAAATTGAACGGCGCTCATCGCTAGCGTTTTATGCTCAATTGCCATAACCTCACCATCATCACTTCGCGCTGTCACTCTAAGACACTCAGGCAGCTCATCTGCCACTAAAGAATGATAACGACCGGCAATAAAAGGGCTTTTTATCCCTTTAAAGAGCGACGATTCATCGTGAGCCACCTCAGATCCCTGGCCATGCATTGGTCTATCTAGCTGCCTCAAGCTACCGCCAAAATATTCGACCATTCCCTGCAAACCTAAGCATACGCCAAACACGGGTACACCTAGCTCCTGCGCCAAACCAAGCGTTTCACTCATCGCAAAAGCCCGTGGCTGTGAGGGGCCGGGGGAAAGAATAAGGAGGTCGGGCGCGCACTCCCGGAGCGACTTTCTAGCCGCGTCGGGACGCAGCGTAATCAGCTCAACGCCACACTCGCGAAAATAGCTCGCGAGGTTATGCACGAAAGAATCGCGGTGATCGACCATAAGAGCTCGAATCGGTTTTTTTGCCGCCGCCTGTGCGCGCGCATTCGCCTGCGTACTGCCGGCGCCCTCACAATCAGCCTCGCGTGAAACACTATCCCCTCGCAAAGCCGCAAGCAGTGCTGAGGCTTTCAATCTTGTTTCTGCTTCCTCTTCTTCGGGGTTGGAATCGATGAGAAGCGTCGCGCCCGCGCGCACCTCACCCATTCCTTCTTTTACGCGCAGGGTGCGCAGCGTCAGGCCAGTATTGATATTGCCATCAAAACCTAGTTGCCCCATCGCCCCTCCATACCAGTGACGCGGCGATTTTTCGTTGTCCTCGATAAACTGCATCGCTGCGTGCTTCGGCGCACCGGTAACCGTTACCGCCCAGGTATGTGCGAGGAAAGCATCGAGCGCATCCATACCCTCGCGCAGGGTTCCGCAGACATGGTCGACCGTATGAATAAGCCTTGAGTACATTTCGATCTGACGACGCCCAATAACCTCGACGCTACCGGGTACACAGACACGCGACTTGTCGTTGCGGTCGACGTCGGTGCACATAGAAAGCTCTGCTTCGTCTTTCGCTGAATTGAGTAACGTCTTGATCTGCGCTGCGTCCTCGATCGCATTACGACCACGTTTAATCGTTCCCGAGATTGGGCAAGTCTCGACTCGCCGATCTCGTACGCGCACAAACATTTCGGGTGAGGCGGCAACCAGATATTCGCCCTCGCCTAGATTCATTAGCGCGCCATAGGGCGCTGGGTTGCTCGATTGGAGACGGCCAAAAACCTGTGAAGGCGTATCGCGGCAGGGCTCGCTAAACACCTGTCCTGGCACAACTTCGAAGAGGTCACCGCGGCGAAAATAGTCGTACGCGAGTTTGACCTTCGCTGCAAACTCGCCCGGCGCATGATCGCAAACCGGCTCGGTCACTGGTGAGGGAATATAACGCTGGACTGGCCCTGTGCGGGCATAACCACCGGTTGTTTCTGTAAAACTTGCATGCTTTACACTGCTTTCGCTTTGTCTCTTCTTTTGCCTTTCTCTTTCTCGACAGAGGAATTCGTAGCGATAGCTTGTTGCCGTTTCGACACGGTGATCGGCAACGATGATCTCATCGGGCAAATAAAGCACGAGGTCGCGGTCGCCCTCGGTTCGAGCAAGCTTTCTGTCTATCTCTTCGAACTGAAAGGTTAGATCGTAACCAAAGGCACCAAACAGCCCAAGGAAAGAGTCCTCGCTACTCTTAAAGTGAGAAATAATCGCTCTCAGCGCGCTAAAAACAGTGGCCCTTCTTGAGCGCTGCTCTTCGGTCAATTCATCCTTACCTTCGGCAACCACTATCGCCAAACTATCGAAGCTCTCTGTGCTGATAGACGCGGCAGAATGGCCTACTACTGCATCGGGTTTATCGCCGAGGATTAGTTTACAGCTGGTCACGTCAGGACACCTTGCGAGCGCCGCTTCAACCTCAACTAAAAGAATGTTGCCACGCCGATTGAGCGCCCGCACCGCGAGTTGTCTACCGCGTGCTTCAAATAACAAAGGAGGATTAACGAATCCGATATCCCAACGGCGATAACGTCCCGGATATTCATAGCTCGAGGCGAGTAGCACCCCGGGCGCCAAGTCGAGTGATTCGGCTAGGCGAGAGACTGCCTGCGGGTAGTCGAGTGCGCTCGCTGTGCGAGTTATACCTACGCCACTGTGACATGTATAGCGCAAGTAGCGTTCGCCTTTACCGAGATTCGTCAGGGTATTCGTTATTGGTTTGGTCATTATTTATTCCTTGCCTCTCAAAATCTGGCTAAATCTGGCCTAATTTGGCTCAAATTGGCTCAATCGATTTGTTACATGAGTAACGAAACGGACTGACCGCAGAAGCAGTGGCTAGGAATGAAAGACCTACTAGGACGAACGAAAGGACGAACAGGAGAACAAACGGCTGCCACTACTTCGGGCGGCCAGTACTAAATTACCGGCGACCCATTGAGCGGCGCCAACCTTGGACAAGGCGGAAGGGATTATCACTGTGCGAGGAAAAATTCATGATGCAATCATGAAGGCTCGTTCTATGCCTGTCAACAAGGCTAGGCATCGGGCATATAAGCTTGATTGATTTGTTTCGGCGCGCGGTCAATAATCGAGCATGAGAATCAGAGCAACAAAAATAACAGCTTAGGAGCCTCGCTATGCCTTACACACATCATCTGCGCAGCAATGGAAGCGCATCGGAGCTTCATCGCGTTTCAGCGCGCCGTGACCTGAAGTCTTCATCCTCCCTTTTCGCGTTAGCGCTCTTTGCCCTCGGTGCCGTGTCGGCTTTCGTATCGTCTGCCCTTCCCTCTACCGCGCTAGCCGACTCACCCATTGTGGCAGAACGCGTTGGCATGTCGGGCGAACGCCTCGCCCTGCTCGACAACAATCTTGAGCGCTACAACGAAGAGAGTCGCCTCGCCGGTCAAGTCTATATTGTTTTGCGTCACGGCGAGGTCGTCGCACACGAAGCGAATGGCATGCAGGATGTCGCTCGGGGCGTCGCAATGAACACCGATTCTATCTTTCGAATCGCGTCGCAAACCAAAGCTATTACCAGCCTTGCGATTATGATGTTGCAGGAACGCGGGCTTCTCGATATTAACCAGCCTCTATCAAAATACCTGCCCGAATGGAGTAACATGCAGGTAGCAGTCTCGGACGACTCCGGCGGCTACACACTCCAGCCAGCCCGAAATGAAATCACTTTACGCCATCTGCTCACCCACACAGGCGGCATGAGTTACGGAACGGGACGCAGCGCAGCAGAATGGCAACGGGCAAACATGCAGGGCTGGTATTTCGCCGATCGCGAAGAGCCCGTCCGAGAAACAATAGCGCGCATGGCAGCGCTGCCACTCGACGCGCATCCCGGTGAAAGCTGGATCTATGGCTACAACACCGACATCCTCGGCGCGGTTGTCGAAGTCGTCAGCGGCGAGACCCTCGCTGACTTTTTCGCCAACACTATTTTCGCGCCTTTAGAGATGAACGACACGCATTTCTATTTGCCCGCGGCCAAACGCGATCGCCTCGCAACTGTTTACCGTCCCAAACAGGAAGGGGGTATCGAAGCGATTCCTGAAACCAATGGTATGCAGAGCCAAGGGCTCTATGCCGACGGGCCACGGCAGAGTTTCTCAGGAGGCGCCGGCCTGCTTTCAACAGCAGGCGACTACGCTAAGTTTTTACAAATGACGCTAAATGGTGGCGAACTCAACGGCGAACGCTTGGTGTCTCGCAAGACAATCGAACTCATGACCGCGGATCACTTGGGCTCGATTGAGTTTCGACCAGGCCAAGGTTTCGGCTTAGGTTTCTCTATAGCTACAGACGTAGGCTTGCGCGGGACACTCGGTTCGGAGGGCGAATACGCCTGGGGCGGCGCGTATCATTCAACCTACTGGGTAGATCCGGTAGAGGGCCTAGTCGTCGTTTATCTCACGCAGATAATTCCAGCTACCGGGCTCGACGACCACATCACCCTGCGCAACGGCATCTATCAGGCAATAGTAGACTAGCTATGACATTGACATTATCGGTTCTCGATCAATCTCCCGTCCGTGCTGGCAGCACGCCCTTTGCTGCTTTGCAGGAGACAATCGAGCTGGCGGGGCACGTAGACCATCTAGGCTACCATCGCTACTGGGTGTCTGAGCATCACGCCTCCGGAGCGCTTGCCGGCTGCTCACCCGAGGTATTGCTTGGCCGCTTAGGCGCTGAAACAAAGCAAATAAGGCTGGGCTCGGGAGGCGTGATGTTGCCCCACTACAGCCCCTATAAAGTCGCTGAGAATTTTAAACTCTTGCAGACGCTTTACCCGAACCGTATTGACCTCGGTGTTGGCCGCGCACCCGGCACAGACCCGTTCACCGCCGCCGCCATTCGCTATGGCTCTCGCGTTGGACCTGAGCATTTCCCCAACATGATCGCAGACCTGCAGGCTCTGTTAAACGACACCGATCCTCTTACGCCTGGCATGGAAAATGCGCGCGCATTCCCCAAAACCGAGGTGCCGCCTGAAATGTGGATGCTAGGCTCCAGCGACGATAGTGCAACGCTTGCAGGACTTGCAGGTCTTCCCTACAACTTCGCGTATTTTATAAATCCGAATATTAGCCCCGATATTTTCGATATTTATCGCGCTCGCTTTAAGCCGGGGCCAAACCTCGACAAACCGCATACATGCCTGTCACTGTTCGCCGTCTGCGCCGATACTGAGGAAGAAGCGAAGCGTCTGGCGAGCAGTCGCGACCTCTGGTATATCCGTCTGCTGCGGGGCAATCCTGGGCCTTTCCCTACGCCTGAGGAAGCGCGGGACTACCCTTACGCAGCCAGCGAGCTAGCCCTTATCCGTTCGAACCAAGAAAAGCGCGCCGTTGGAACACCGGCGCAAGTGAAGGCAAAACTCGAATCGCTTTCTAAAGAATTTGGTGTCGACGAAATAATGCTCGTGACTATCGTGCATGACCACCGCGCCCGATTACGCTCTTATGAGTTACTTGCGAAGGAAGTCGAGCTGTCTAGCGAGCAGAAAGTGGCCGCTTAGCTTAGTCGCTCGGCTTGCGTCTCACGCGTTCGAGGAGCGCTTCTTTCGATACTTGTAGGTTACGCCGCGCGGCTTCAATACCCGCAAGGTAACCTGCGTACGCAACCAATACCCAGATGAGCATAGAACCATCCCAATAGCTGAACCACACAAACGCACTAATCAGATTACTCAGTTGGTTCATAGCCAAATTGAATAGGAAGGCAATTAACCCATCGCCGAAAAGCACATCGATGCCGGGGAAATTAAAGACAAAACCGATTAGCTCACTAACCTCAATAACTACTAATGTCCAGAGTGCTGCTAATCCGTAGAATCCACTCCCAAAATACATCCACTTTTCGAACACTAGGTCGGTCTTAGATTTTTCGGCGAATGTCCGTTTCTTCTCACCCTTAAACGATGCTTTGATCTTCTTAACGCCGCGTTCTATTCCTTTGCGATCCGACTGTCGATCTAGCTCACCACTGATAAACAAGCGCATAAATATAAGCCAGCTTAGCAAGGCTAATGGCAGCCCGAGTTCGATTATCGCTTTTAGTATGTCGACTATCATTCGGGCTCTCTCCGTGAGAATTATTTCGCAAAGAGTTGCGAAGCGATATCTTTAAACCCCTTAAATTCGAGCGCATTGCCGCTGGGGTCGCAGAAAAACATAGTACCTTGCTCTCCGACCTCACCCGCAAACCTTACATACGGCTCGATCACAAATTCGTCTACGAATCCTCTGGCCTGATCGGAGAAACGCTCCCAGTCATCGAACGCAAGCACAACGCCACAATGTGGAACAGGCACACCCTGACCATCGACAGCATTGGCTATGCTGCGCACCGACCCCTGAGGGCCAAGTTCACGATTTAGATGGACAACAAACTGATGCCCAAACATGTCAAAATCTATCCAGTCAGAAGCGCTACGACCTTCAGACAAGCCCATCTTATGGCCATAAAATTCCCGCGCTTCGTCAATGTCACGCACCTGCACAGCGATATGAAAAGGAGTAAGACTCATATTTCTAATTCCTGAATAGTCTTTAAAGCCTGTCGGCAATCGCCTCTAGCGAATCGCTCAGCATTTCGAAACGGTCTCGCGTTTTCCCGCGCAGTGACTCCGCCTCGGTATCGAAGGTCACCGCCAACGACCGAAGCTTGCCAGCGACTCGCTCGTCGCTCACGGCCTCATTAAGACGATCTTGTGCGTCGTTTAACGCACTGCTTAGATCTGCTGCCCTATCCGACGAAACCACCTCGCTGCGCTGCAACTGATCGAGATACGCGAGTGCGACAACGGGTTCGGCTGGCCATATATGTTGCTGCTGGCGCTGAGCGTTAAAGGTGCCGCCAGCGCTTCGCAATGACGCGGCCGCAATTTCGTTCTCGCTCAAATAGTCACTCGGCATTAGCTCGAGCACATCGAAACCGCGTGCGATTTCGGTGCCGTATATCAGCCCTTCGAACCAATAAGCCGACCAGTAACCACCGAGAATGAGTTCCTCGGCATCAACAGGCCCGCGGTCGAAGAACGCAATCTCTTGTGGGTTGGAAGAGTCGCTAAAATCGAAAACCGAAATCCCTCCCTGATACCAAGCCTGAACCATGATATCGCGGCCGGGAACAGGGATGAGTGAGCCGTTGTGGGCGACGCAGTTTTCTTGATCGGTTTGCGGGGCCGGCATTTTAAAATAGCTGCGAAACTGCATCTCGTTGTCGACTATGTCGTAGATAGCATCGGCGCCCCAGGTAATCGGATCAGACGCGCGGCAGCGCGGCCGAGAGCCACCGCCCCACTCGTCTGTGAACACCACTTTGCGTCCATCATTACTAAAAGTCGCCGAATGCCAGTAGGCGAAACCGGGGTCTATTACCTCGGCGACACGCGTCGGATTCACAGGATCTGAAATATCCAACAGGATGCCATTACCCGAGCAGGCGCCCGCAGCAAGACCCACTTCGGGGTAGGCGGTAATGTCGTGACACTGATTGGTCTGGCGAGTCGTCTGAGTGCCAGGGCCATGATCCCCACCTTCCCATAGACCGGCGATAACGCCCGACGCAGGGTCTGAGAATACAGTTGGCCGATTCACTACGCGCGCCGATGCGGGGTCGTTAACGGGAATTTGAATGACATCGATGCGAAAAAGCGCCGACTCTGGATTCTCGAATGGCGACTCGTCATAGCAGCCGTCCAATTCTTCACCTGGACGGACGGAGCTTGTGCCTGAGCCGTAAATATAGAGGTTGCCTGCATCGTCGGGGTCGGTGACCACAGTGTGAGTATGAGAGCCACGGCAGGTCTGTACCGCGCCCACTTGAATTGGCATTCTAAAATCACTTATGTCGAAGATGCGTATGCCGCGGAAACGCTCTTCGCTTTCGGGTTCAGCAACCCCTTGGAGGCCACAGTCTAATCGACCACGAGTCTGTTCGACCGACATAATAAGCAGATTGCCAATAACGGACACGTCTCCTTGACCGCCCGGACACACAACCGAGCTCAGTAGCTTAGGCTCACGCGGTAGGGAAATATCGTAGGCATTAAAGCCATGATAATTACCTGCTACGACGACGTCCCCTGCGAACACTAAATCGGTGTTTGCAAAATTCATTAAGCTGGGGCGCGGCTCCGCCGTTTCGTCCTCAGTATCCGCAGGAATGACGCCCTCGTCTGCGGCATTGGTCAGCGTTTCGACTGTAGAGCCAGCGTCAGGGCCGTTGCCCGCTGCGCTTTCATCCCCTTCTGCCTGAGACGATTGCAATGCTTGCGGACGCGCGCGACTCATCGGCAATCCTTGCGGGTTAGCTGGATCAAAAAAGCCATCAGGTTTCGGCAGTGCCGCGAGCAAGCGCATATTGAGCGCTGCTTGTCCCGCGTCGTCATAACCTGGCTTAAGGTTGACTCGCGGGTCGGGCGAGAATCCGGCAAGCATCGCGCTCATCCGCTCTATCTCGCTCGTTTGGTCTGAGGTCACGTCAGTAGTAAAGGCGAAAAGCACCGAGTCCTGGGCCGTGCCAGGCTGGTCGAGCAGACGATCGACCATGGTTATTGCACCTTCATGGTGTTTGATCATTAATTGGAGAAAGCGCGTGTCGAATTCTTGACTGGTTAATCTGCCGAGCTCATCGAGCTCGGCCTCAGTCAGTATACCCGGCATCATTTCGTGATTAGATACCATTGCCTGCATGTCTGCCATCGGCATAGCGCGGGGAAGATCACGCGCTTCTAGCCACTCCTCCATCATCACTATCTCGTCTTCCTGCGAAAGCGAAATACGCAGCGCCATTAGCTGTATCGCTTCGCGAGAGCTACGCGCTTCGACCATTTCTGCCATCTGCAGCGCTTGAGAATGATGCATGATCATGCCCTGCATGAACTTTACGTCAGCATCGGTATAGCTTAGGCCCGCAAGGTTAGAGGCTTCTTCGATTGTTATTTGCCGACTCGGCTGACCCGGTGCGCCCGGCTGAATAATGGGAACTTGCGCCACCGCGCTGGACAGCAGCGCCATGCTTAACCAAAGTGTAGAGACACTCTTTACCGTAAATGGGTTATTCATTGCTTTATCTCCAGAAAAGCGGGCCTTCGATGACCGCGCCTAAACAATTCCGAGTGAGGCGCTCAGTCTACCCCCGAAGTCATGCCCTTGGCAGTCTAAATTATTACTAGCCGACTCGGCTCAGTGTTGAGATTCGACTTGGTCTAACGCCTCTAATGATAAGAGTAAGCGAATGTCGAGGAAGCTGTCGCCGGGTTCGGTTGTTTGTAAAAGCGTGGCGAAGTAAAGCGGCTCTTTTCGGTCGCGCGCAAGCCAGCCTATCGCCCAACCTATATGCAAGCCCTCTGCCGAGGTAGCCCAGCCAGTCTTACCAAATACGTTTCCGCCTCGCTCAGTGCGCTGCATGATCTGTCGAACCTGCATCATGACGTTATCCCGAAAAGGCAACTCAGAGCCATGAAGGCGGCGGAGGAATTCGAGCTGCTGGCGGGGTGTTATCCGCAGGTCACCCGCAATCCAAAACTGATCGACTCCGCCGCCCATCGAGCGGTTGCCGTAGTCGGCGTTGTCGAGATAGGACTGCATTTTGGTAGCACCAATTTCGCGAACCAAATGCTGATAATGAGGGAGTGCCGATAGCGCGAACGCACTGGCAAAATCGAGGTCGCGGTTGATTTCCTCACGCGTACTGCTGTATCTCGGCAAGCGAATGATTTGATCTGTCGAGGCAACGACCCCCGACTCCAACGCGGCAAGCGAACTAAAAACTTTGAAAGTAGACGCAGGAATGGCAGCGCGGACAAGCCATTGCTCACTTGTGGCGAAAAAATCGCCCGATTCTCCATCGAGTAAAAAAACGCCGCCTTCGAATCCACTAGCAAGTCTCGCGGAGTCGTCAAGAGGCCTGACCTGCTGACCATCAGAGCAGCTTACAATTACAGAGAGAGCAACGATGAAGACTGTGCCGCGCTTGCAGAGCAACGAGAAACCGCGAATTCTTGGGGGTTTACTCTTCAGCATCGCAACTAGAATCCGTTTTTGCTAAGCGGTAAAACGCGATAGCGAAATGCGCTTACCCACTAACTTAGGTCGACTGCATAGTTTCGTAGGATTTCTATAGCCACAGTCTCTAGCGTCTTTTTATGCGTGCGCCGGAGAAAAACACGCGGGGCTTTACCCTCATCATGCGCCTCAAGCCAGCGTGACGCACACAGACACCAAGAGTCTCCCTGTTTCAGCCCCGCAAAACCAAAGGCAGGAACCGGCGTACTCAGGTCATTGCCCTGCGAACGCGTGTAGCTAAGAAACTCGTCGGTCACCGCCACACAGACCGTGTGGCAGCCATGATCATCTTCATTGGTATTACAGCAGCCGTCACGGAAAAATCCCGTTACCGGATCCGTCCCGCATGGTTCGAGCGGCTCATCGAATACGTTAACCGATTCGTCTATTGTCATACTGCAACCCTTTTTCTAGAACCCATTGAGGCTTGCGTAACGCTCACGATGGAAAAGCGCGTCGCCCAAGAAAGCTGCGGCAACACGCGCACGCTTCATATAAAAACCAATGTCGTATTCGTCAGTCATGCCAATGCCGCCATGCATCTGTATCGCTTCGTTGCTTACAAGCGTTGCCACTTCGCTGAGTTTAGCCTTGGCAATACTGGCGAATTCCGCGATATCAGCATCAGTTTTGTCGGCATCGTCGAGCGCAGCCAGTGCGGCGCGGACTGCAGACTTACACAGTTCGATCTCGGAATACATTTCGGCTGCGCGGTGTTGCAGACCCTGAAAAGACCCGATGAGTACGCCAAATTGTTCGCGCTGTTTTAAATAGTCGAGGGTTATTTCGAACGCTTGCTGCATGCTACCGAGCATCTCGGCGGCAACGCCGATGCGGCCAATATCCAAAACGCGAGTCAGACTACGATAAGCTTCGCCCTCAGCGCCTAAAAGCGCGTCGGCTCCTAGCTTTACGTTATTGAGGCTTAGCATCGACGAATTGCGGCTGTCGACCATCCAACTGCGATTTATCGACACGCCTTCTGCAGCGGCATCGACTAAAAATACGCTTAAGCCAGCCTCGTCGTCGATTGCGCCTGAGGTTCGAGCAACAACGACAAGCTTGTTTGCTATATGGCCATCGAGCACAAAGGTTTTACATCCGTTGAGAACATAGCCCTCACCAGATTTAACGGCAGAGGTTTCGATTCGGCACGGACGATGATGCGGCTTCTCGTCTATAGCCAGCGCAAGCAACAATTCGCCGCTTACTACCTGGGGTAAAAACTCGCTTTTCTGCGCATCCGAGCCAAGCTCATTGATCGCCGATGCGCCAAGAAGGACCGTAGCGATTAACGGCGAGCTCACAAGCGTGCGTCCTGACTCTTCGAGCACCACGCCGAGGCCGCCGTAGCCGAATTCAAATCCGCCATAAGCTTCGGGAATCGCCATGCCGGCCCAGCCCAATTCGAGCATTTGTCGCCAAAGGTGTTGATCGTAGCCTTGCGCGTCTTTACTGTCGCGCAGACCACGCAGCACCGACACCGGCGCGTTCTGGTCGACGAAGGCCTTCGCCGAGTCTTTCAATAACTGCTGATCTTCGCTTAATACTAAACTCATAATTCTCTCTCTCGCTCGGCGGTTATTGCCACCGAGTTAACAAACTATTTCTGCACCAGGCTAAGCATGTCTGGCAGGCCAAGAACACGCTTCGCGATCACATTGAGCTGAACCTCAGAGGTGCCGCCTTCGATCGAGTTCGCTTTCGACCGCAGCCACTCGCGCGTCACGGCGATCTCATTTGACTCAAAACCCTCCCCTTCCCAGCCTAGCGCTTGGCTACCGAGGGATGAAAGGAGTAACTCGTATCGGCGCTTATTGAGCTCACAGCCGTAGTTTTTGAGCATCGACGATGTAGCATTTGGGCCTTGACCCTGCTTTGATTCTTCGGTCGAGCGCTGCGAGGTCAACGCGAAGGCTGCGCTATCAATTTTGAACTGCGCAATCTCATCGCGAAGGCCCGGGTCAGAAATCTTGTCGGTATCGCCGCGGTAGTGCATCGCTGCGCGTTCGACGCTATCCATAGTCGACGTGGTTCCGCCGCGATCGCCCTGACTACCCGCTAATCCGAAGCCCGATATCATCGTGCGTTCGTGCTGCAAAAGACGCTTTGCGATTGCCCAACCGTTGTTAAGACCGCCGACAAGGTTGGCAGCTTTCGCGCGCGCATCGTCGAAGAAGGTTTCACAAAAAGGCGACATACCGCTAATGAGCTGAATAGGCTTGGTCGTTACGCTCGGCGTTTCCATATCGAAGAGGATAAAGCTGATACCTGCATGCTTTGGCACGTCGCTATCGGTGCGTACTAGGCAAAAAATCCAGTCTGCCTTGTCGGCATACGAGGTCCACACTTTGGAGCCATTGATCACATAGTCATCGCCGTCAAGAACTGCCTTAGTGTTTAAGCTCGCGAGATCAGACCCTGAGCCTGGCTCAGAATACCCCTGACACCAGCGTATCTCACCGCGGATGATTTTAGGAATATGCTCACTCTTCTGTTCATGGCTGCCAGACTCAAGGAGAACTGGACCGAGCATACTAATACCGAAACTATTAAGCGGAGGGCGCGCATTTATTCGCGACATTTCTTGAGCGAGGACTATCGACTCGTCTTTGCTCAATCCGCCGCCACCGTATTCGGCCGGCCAAGTTGGCGTCGTCCACCCCTTTTCTGCCATTCGCTCGAGCCACAGCTTACTGTCCGGATTGACGAAAGTCGGATTACGGCCACCCCAAACCACCTCAGCGTCGACCATAGGCGTGCGCATAGACGCTGGACAGTGAGCCTCGAGCCACGCACGTGTTTCTTGTCTGAAATCCTCTAAATGAGCAATCGCTTGCACCTTTTTACTCCTCTACTGTGTTCTTTATACTAGTTATTGACTAACACTTGACGACCGCGCACCTTGCCCGCTTTGAGGTCGGCAAGCGCCGCCTCGGCTTCGGCCAATGGGCGCTCATGAATTTCGATCGGATCGATTTTTCCCGCTCGCACCAACTCCATGAGCTCGCCCATGTCTTTGAGCGTGCCAACATAACTACCCTGAATAATGCGCGCATTCATTGGCAAGAAAGGAATGGGTATATTCAGAGATCCACCGTACAAGCCAATAATAATAATCATACCTCCTTTACGAAGGCAGCCAAGTCCATAATTAACCGAGGCTTCTGCGCCAACGAAATCGAGCACCGCATAGGCGCCGCCGGTCGACTTACGAATCTCTTTGCCCGATTGTGGATCGCCCGAATTGAACGTACGCGTAACACCCAACTCTTTGGCTGACGCGAGTTTAGCTTCGTCGATGTCGACAACAATAGGTTCCAACCCTTTTGAGAGCGCGATCTGTATCGCCATCATGCCAACGCCGCCTGCGCCTATAATGACTACCTCGTCGCCCTTACCTAATTCGCCTAGCTTGTTAAGCGCACTGTAGGCCGTGAGCCCGGAGCAGGCATAAGTCGCCGCGAGGCTGTCGCTTACATCCCCCTTGTCGAATAGATAGCGCGAGTGAGGCACCGACACGTATTCGGCAAAGCCGCCTTTTGCAGCGATGCCTAACGCGCGACCCGGTGTACAAAGGTTTTCGTCGCCGCGCAAACACGAGGCGCATTCGCCGCAGCCTATCCATGGATAAACTACTCGACGATCACCAATTGCAGCGCCTTCAGATTCTGGCCCGACGGCAACGACTTCACCGAATATTTCGTGACCCAAGACCATGCCTGGACGCCCTACTTCGAGCTGCTTCCCGTGACCTAGATCGAAGACTCCGTCGTGCATGTGTATATCGGAATGACACACGCCGCAGGCGAGCATCTTAACGATCACTTCGGTCCCCTGCGGCTGCGGGATTTCAGATTCGACGGGGGCTAGAGGACCGCCCGGTGTAGTGGTTTCAAATGAGAGCATGATGACCTCCTGGCCTGTCTCGAAAAGAGGGGCGGAGCGGCGAATTCAAGCGCCGCACCGCCGTTAAGATTCAGCGCAGAGATTACTCCTGCTCGGCTCCCCACTGCGCGAAAGTCTTGCCTTCTTTCGCCAATTTTTCGAGCAGAGGCGCCGGCTTCCAATACTCTTCGCCGTAGCGATCGCGGAATTCACAAATCTTGTCGTAGACGTTTTTAAGACCCACATGATCGGCGTAGTGCATTGGGCCGCCTTTGGGCGCTGGAAAGGCATAGCCGAACACGTACACAACATCGATATCGCTTGGCCGCTGCGCAATGCCCTCTTCAAGGATAAGCGCGCCTTCGTTAATCAGCGGATACAGGCAGCGCTCCAGTATTTCCTGGTCGCTGACCTCACGCTGCTCAACGCCCAAGGCAGCCGCTTCTGATTTGATCAGCGCTTCGATCTCAGGATCGTTCATGCGAGCACGTGTCGCGGGATCGTATTTATAAAACCCTGCGCCGGTCTTTTGGCCGAATCGATCCATCTCGACCAGGACAGTGCCCATTCGGTAGAGCTTAGGGTCGTTGGGCAGATCTGTGCGGCCTTCGCGCGCTTTATAGCCAACGTCGAGTCCGGCGAGGTCGCCCATCGCGAGTGGCCCCATTGCCATGCCAAACCCTTCGAGCGCAGCGTCAACCTTTGCCGGTGTGCAGCCATCGAGCAGTAACATCTGCGACTCGCGGCCATAGCCTCCCAGCATGCGGTTGCCTATAAAGCCGTAACAGACCCGCGACAGCGCACACACCTTGCCGATTTTCTTACCAATCGCCATGGCAGTGGCAAGCGCATCGTCTGCGGTCTTCTCGCCGCGCACAACCTCGAGCAGTTTCATCACATTGGCCGGACTGAAAAAGTGCATACCGAGGACGTCTTGCGGGCGCTTAGTCGCGGCTGCAATGCCATCGATGTCTTGGTAAGAGGTGTTGCTCGCAAGAATTGCGCCGGGCTTACAAACAGCATCGAGCTTGGCGAAGATTTCTTTCTTCAGCTCAAGGTTTTCGAATACCGCCTCGATAATCATGTCTACGTCGGCAAGGTCGGCATAGTCTGTTGTGCCACTTATTGCGCCCATGCACTGAGCGACTTGTGCCTCGGTGAGCTTGCCTTTCTTCATTGTGATTGCGTAGTTTTTCTCGATAATGCCGAGACCTCGTGCGAGCGCCTCGTCATTAATCTCGACCATGACAACCTGAATACCAACGTTCGCGAAACACATGGCGATGCCGCCACCCATGGTGCCGCCGCCAATGACTGCGACTTTCTTCACGTCACGCAAAGGCGTGTCTCGTGACAGATCTTTGATTTTTGCAGCCTGACGCTCGGCGAAGAAAATATGGCGCATTGCGGCAGATTCGGGCGAGGTCACTAACTCCATAAAGAGTTCTCGCTCACGGTCCAGGCCTGCGTCCATCGATTGACCTACCGCCGCTTCGATGCAAGAAACGATACGATCTGGGGCGATCTGCCCGCGCGCTCTCGCAGCAAGTTGCTTGCGAGCCGCCTCGAAGAAACCCGGCTCAACGGTCGTAGGATCGATTGTTATATCGCGGATGCGCTTAAGCGGCGCACCAGACGCGACAAGCTCTTTTGCGTAGGCAATCGCGCCAGCCTGCACGTCATCGCCGGCGACGACCTCGTCGATCAAATTGAGTGCCTTTGCTTTCTCTGCTGCAACCGGATTACCCGAGGTAATCATGTCTAGCGCGACTTTTACGCCTGCGATACGCGGAACCCGCTGAGTGCCGCCTGCACCAGGAAGCAAGCCGAGCTTCACTTCCGGTAAGCCTACTTTCGCCGAGGCGATCGCACAGCGGTAGTGGCATGCGAGAGACACTTCAAAGCCACCGCCCAACGCGGTGCCGTGAATAGCAGCAATCACAGGCTTGACTGAGTTTTCAATAGCGCCGAGTACTTCGGGCAAGCCCGGGCCTTGAGGCGGCTTGCCGAATTCGGTAATGTCGGCACCGGCGATAAAAGTGCGGCCTTCGCAGCGTAAGACTAGCGCGTCGGTCGCGTCGCTTTGTGCGGCTGTAACAGCCTCGAGTATGCCTGCACGAACAACCTGCGCGAGGGCGTTGACAGGCGGATTGTTTACGCTGATAACGCCGATATTGTCGACGATCTGATAGCTCACTACATTGGACATATTATTAGTTTCCTTTTCTATTTAATTCTGTATTTAGTTCTTCGCTTAGCTACTTTTCCAGCGCATAAGCTTCCTGCGGAGTAGCCTAATCTAAGCGCTCGATAATCGCTGCGACACCTTGTCCAATGCCTATGCAGAGGCTGATCGCCGCATAGCGCCCACCCGCGCGCTCAAGGTGGCGCATCGTCGTAAGCGCGATGCGCGCACCCGACGCACCCAGCGGATGTCCAATCGCAATAGCGCCGCCGTTAGGGTTTACGCGCGAGTCGGTAAAGTCTACGTCGAGCATCTTTAGACACCCCAACACCTGTGTGGCGAACGCTTCATTAATCTCGATTACATCCATGTCGGCCAGCGTAAGATTGGCCCGTGCGAGCGCCTTCTGTATCGCAAAAACGGGCCCCAAGCCCATCACTCTAGGTTCTACGCCTGCGACGGCACCGGCGATGATTCGCACACGTGGCTTCACACCGAACTTCTCACCGACCTCGCGATTACCGATCACTAGAGCCGCTGCGCCATCGTTGATACCTGAAGCATTGCCGGCTGTCACCACGCCACCGTCGAACAAAGACCGAAGATTGCCTAGCGTCTCGAGATCTGAGGAAGGTCGGGGGTGCTCGTCTGTATCGACAGTCAAAGCAGGCTTCTTGCGGCCTTGGTCAACTTCTATAGGAATAATTTCGTCTTTGAAGAAGCCCTCTGCCCGAGCCGCTTCGTATTTCGACTGCGAAGCAGCCGCGAAAACATCACTGTCCTCACGCGAAATCCCTAGGTCGGACGCAATGTTATCTGCTGTTTGCGGCATGGTGTCGTTGCCAAAAATTTTGGCATACTCAGGATTAGTAAAACGCGCACCGAGCGTGCTATCAGCTATCTGCTGACCGCGATCGAACGCACTGGTGGCCTTAGATAGCACGAGAGGGGCACGGCTCATCGATTCGACGCCACCCGCGAGAAAAAGATCTCCCTCGCCGACTTTAACGCCACGTGCCGCATCCAATGTAGCCGCAAGACCCGAACCGCAAAGACGGTTCACAGTGATGCCTGCGAGAGTTGTTGGCATCCCTGCGCGAAGCGACGCGAACCGGGCGACATTACGGCAGTCTTCTCCCGCGCCATTGGTGTTTCCCATCACCACATCCTCGAACGTCTCGGGCGTAAAGCCACTGCTTTCAACGACTGATTTAATGACATGCGCTAATAAATCGTCAGGGCGAATAGACGACAGTCCGCCGCCGTGTCTACCGAAGGCCGAACGCCCGCCGGAATAAATAAATGCGTCGTTGAGGTGCTTATCTGACATGGCTTTGTGCTCTCCGAATTCGACTTACTGTAAATTTTACGAGTACGGCCGTAACTGCCCCTAGAATGGTCTAGCGACGACCTACCGCCGTATCCATCGGATCATAGCATAGGGTTTTTAGGCATGGTATGAGTCGCGCAGGCTAACGGAATATGCTAATTTCGTGGTCTGAATCTGCGCTTGGAGAGGCTTACTGCACCACTTTATCCCCTGCCCGCGTCTCGTGTTCGTATCGCTCATCAGCCAACACGAGCGCAACTATCCGCGCATACTCGCAAGACACTAAATAAACACCATCAAGTTAGAGACAGGTAGACATCATGATCCGTGACCAAGAGACCATCAACGCCCTCGTCGACATTATCGAACGCTTCGTGCGCGAGCGCCTCATTCCAGCCGAGGATCAGATGGCTGAGGAAGGCAAACTCCCCGACGACCTGCTGCAAGAAATGCGCGAATTGGGCCTGTTCGGTCTGACGATTCCGGAAGAATACGGCGGCCTCGGCCTCACAATGGAAGAAGAGATTCTGGTGTCTATGGCTCTCGGCCATACTTCTCCTGCCTTTCGCTCTATCATGGGCACCAATAACGGGATCGGATCAGCCGCAATCGTGTTTAATGGCACCGAGGCCCAGAAGCAAAAGTATCTGCCTAAATACGCGAGTGGCGAATGGATTAGCTGCTTCTGCTTAACCGAACCCGAAGCCGGCTCGGACGCGGCCTCACTGCGCACTACGGCGCGCCGCGACGGCGACTATTATGTGATCAACGGCACCAAGCGCTATATCACCAACGCGCCGGTTGCCCACACCTTTAATGTCATGGCGAGAACCGATCCGGAGGTCAAAGGCGCGCGTGGTATTTCCTCATTTATCGTTGAGCGCGATACCCCGGGAATCACGCTCGGGTCGATCGACAAGAAAATGGGGCAGTCGGGATCGATGACCTGCGACGTTATTTTCGAAGATGTGCGAGTCCCTGCCGAGAATATTATTGGTGAGGAAGGCGAAGGCTTCATTACCGCAATGAAGGTGCTCGATCGGGGCCGCCTGCACATATCTGGCGTGTCGATCGGCGTCGCCAAACGCCTGATAGCCGACGCACTCGATTACGCAATGCAGCGCAAACAGTTCGGTCAGCCAATCGCAGAGCAACAGCTTATTCAGGCCATGCTCGCCGACTCACAAACCGAGACCTATGCAGCCGAGTGCATGACCATGGAAACCGCGCGCCGCCGCGATAGAAACGAGAACGTCAGCACAGAGTCTTCTGCTTGCAAACTCTTCTGCACAGAGATGGTAGGCCGAGTTGCCGACCGCGCTGTACAAATACATGGAGGCGCAGGCTATATGTCTGAATACGCCGTCGAGCGCTTTTACCGTGATGTCCGTCTGTTCAGACTCTATGAAGGCACAAGCCAAATCCAGCAGATCATCATCGCCCGCAATATGATTAGAGCTGCAAGCTAACGACAGGGTAAAACGCTACCGAGGCGCTTTGATAGATTCAGATCAAAACGCCTCGGTAGAATTTGAGCGAGAATACTGACAGTTTAAATGCCCTAAATTCAGATAGCGAAGGTCCTATGACAGAGAAGCAAGCCGAAGGCTTAAGCGACAATCTGCAACCTAACGACGACTCGCAATCATCGAAACAATCTCCGCTACAAAAAGCAATTTTCGATATTATCTTTGGCTATGACTCTCCCGCCGGCCGCTGGTTCGACATCTCACTCATCGTCCTCATCCTGTCGAGCGTCACAGCCGTACTTGCCGACTCTGTCGCCTCGATTCATCTCAACTATGGCACAATAATTTATCGGTTAGAGTGGGCCTTTACACTGATATTCACCCTTGAATATTTCTTGCGGATTTACTCAACCACACAAAAGCGCGCTTACCTCTTTAGTTTTTACGGAATCATCGACCTCTGCTCGATTCTTCCCACCTACCTTGCGTTTATCTTTCCCTCGGCGGCTTATCTACTCGTTATTCGAATCCTGCGCGTGCTCCGAATCTTTCGCATCCTTAAGCTCTTTCGCTATATAGGCGAGGCTAACCTGCTCTATGCGGCGCTATTACAAGCACGCCGAAAAATATTTGTCTTTCTCTTCTCCGTAATCGTGCTGATTGTTATTTTCGGCGCGCTAATGTTTATCATCGAAGGCCCTGCGAATGGCTTCATCAACATTCCTGTCTCTATCTATTGGGCCATCGTCACCATCACTACAGTAGGCTATGGCGACATTACCCCACAGACGCCGCTAGGGCAGTTTGTCGCCGCCTTTGCAATGATTTGCGGTTACGCAATTATCGCAGTGCCAACCGGCATCATCGGCGCCGAGCTCATGCAGCAAGTGCAGCGAAGCGGTCAGCGCTCCAGCAGCGTAAATTCCACCTGTAGCGGCTGTAAGAGCACCAACCACGACCTCGATGCTCGCTTCTGCAAATTCTGTGGCAAGGACGTAATACGGAGTTAGCCGATGCATCGAAAGCCAGAATATCGAGCACTCACACTCAATATCCACAAAGGCTTTTCGGCGAGCAACCTTCGCTACACGCTAGAGGCACTTCGTGTTGTGCTTCGCGATAGCAAGTGCAACGTGGTTTTCCTGCAAGAGGTTAGCGGAGAAAACAGCCGCTACCATAAGCGCATTAAGGGTTGGCCGAATACCGATCAGTTAGAGTACTTGGCCGACTCTGTTTGGCCTCACTTCGCTTACGGCCTCAACGCGGCAACCCCTCTTGGTCACCATGGAAATGCTATTCTCAGCGCGACGCCGATCGGACACGTTCACAACGAAGACCTTAGCCTTCATCGGCTTTCACAACGCGGACTACTCCATGTCACGCTCGAAGAAGGCACCGAATTACTCAATGTGCATTTGGGTCTATTCGAACGCGAAAGGAATCGCCAGCTGGGCAAGCTTATCGACTATATTCTCTACAATATTCCAGAAGAAGCCCCGCTTATTCTCGCCGGCGATTTCAATGATTGGCGCTTAACGGCCCATAAAACTCTAATAAAGGAGCTGAAACTCTCCGAAGCATTTGAATCCATTTGCGGCGCACCCGCCCGCACTTTCCCCGCAGCACTGCCTCTGCTTCACATGGACCGGCTCTATTACAGAGGCCTCACCGTCGCATCAGCGAATGTACTTTCGAGTCACAACTGGCGCTGGCTCTCTGATCACAGCGCTCTTATCGCGAGTTTGTCGGTAGATAAATATGCTTAATTTCATCGTAAGCGTTGTGCTTGCTCTGCTTTCTCTGAGCGCAGCGACGCATGCCCTAACGACGAAAAGCGACTCCCGCTCTGCACTCGCCTGGGTGAGTTTTTGCCTCTTAATGCCACTCGCCGGCCCCCTAGCCTACCTTCTCTTTGGCATCAACAGAGCGCGCAGCACTGCCCAACGGCTTTACGCTGTTCAACCAAGCAACGACGAGGCTGAATCGGCGCCACTTCAGAGCGAATTTGCGAGGGCAATGATCGGACAAAGAAGCAGCGGGAAATATCTAGCTGGATGCACTTCGGTGCGCTTCTTAGAGAATGGCGATGAACTCTTTCCAGCAATGCTCGCCGACATTCATGCCGCAACTAACTCGGTTTATCTGTGTACCTATATATTCCAGCACGATCAGATCGGCAGGCAATTCATCTCGTCCCTCGTAGCTGCGCAGTCACGCGGCGTCGATATTAAGGTGCTAATCGACGGTTTAGGCGAGCTCGCCTACCCGCCGCGGGCAGGCAAAGCACTGAGTGACGCAGGACTTCACTTTGCTCACTTCGATCCCATTCGCCTGTTCCCGCCCTCACTCCATATTAACCTTCGCAATCACAGAAAAATGCTGATAGTTGATCAGAAAATTGCTTACACCGGCGGCCACAATATCAGCGCCAAACACTTAGTCATGGATCCTGCGGTCAAATCACCAGCACGCGATTTACACGCTCGTCTCGAGGGAGCCATCGTAAGTGATTTTGGGCGAGCCTTCGCTGCGGATTGGGAGCGCGGCACTGGCGAGACGCTCGAGAATCATTTGGTCGCTTCGGCCGCGTCGCCCTTATTTGACAAGGCTGAGGCAAGGCTCATTCTCGATGGGCCAAACGAAGATATAGATAAACTAAACGATGTGCTTTTAGGGGTTTTCTCGAGTGCGAAAGAACGCCTCTGGCTCATAACACCCTATTTTCTCCCTGATAAAGACCTCGTCGGTGCTCTCACTGCTGCTCGACTACGTGGAGTAGATGTACGTGTTCTTATCCCAGAACGAGGAAACGTCCATCTCGCTCACTGGGCATCACAGCACAGTATCAACCGACTGGTTGCTGACGGCTTATGCATCTACTTAATCCCAGCACCATTTATTCATAGCAAAGTACTAATAATAGACGACGACTATTCGCTAATTGGATCAGCCAACATTGATCCGCGCAGTCTTCGTCTCAATTTTGAGCTAGGTCTCGAACTCTTCTCTTTCGAAAGCAATGGGTGGCTCGCTCGTTACTTTCTTTCGCTATTCGAAGAGGCTCATTGGGTAGACCCTCGTGCGCCAGAGATGAGACCTTATTTAGTGCGTTTGCGCGACGCTTTAGCATGGCTTTTCTCGCCGTATCTTTAAGCGAGAGTATCACTCAGTGCTAGCGGTTCTCATTTGAGGGCGGCATTGATATGAATCAACTTCCTGTAGCCGCAAAGATGTGAAATTATAAGAACAAAGGCTAAGTTGAGGAACTGAAGAGAGTAATCTAAACAAAGCGCCACCTTCATACCCCACACACTCAGCATTTAACCAAGGAGAGCACAATGTATAACAAGATACTCGTTGCGATCGACTTATCGAAGGACACCGACAAAGTATTTAAGGCAGCACTCCGAATGGCCAATGGTGAGGCGAGCAAACTCAACCTCGTGCATGTCGTAGAGCCTATTGCCGCGGCCTACAGTATGGATATTTACGCCGCTAATGTGAGTGAACTGCAACTAGAAGCAATTAAGTTCGCCGAAGAGCGGCTGGACGCATTAGGCAAAGAGTGGGGACTCGCCGCAGGGTGTACTCATTCACTACTCGGCGCGCCGGCGCCAGAGATTCGCTCACTTGCTGAAGAAATTGACGCCGATGCAATAGTGATAGGTAGTCATGGGCATTCTGGTTGGAAGATATTACTAGGCTCCACCGCAATCAAAGTACTGCATGGCGCGCACTGTGACGTGCTTACCGTTTATGTTGGCTAGAGTTTATATACCCTTTTTATGGTAGACCCTGCTGACTCTCGACACGCTATCATTGTGACTGACTGATTATTTGAGATCTGTAAAGTCATGGCGATGAAAAAGAAGCTTATAGGCGCGCTCCGAAAAGTAGCTGACAACCCTTACCTTAATCTCAGCGCAGGCATGATCCTGATATTAACTGCTGTGGTCGAAATCATGAACTCCCCCGAAGAGGCTGGTCTCGGCGCACATCACGGTGTTCTGATTTTTGGCATCATCCACGCAGTAACCGCGTTGCCCGAAATTCTTCATGGCGTGGATGCGCTAATCAAGGCTGATGAGGAACTCTAGCAACAAAAGCTTAGAGTAAGGCAAAGCTTTGGTGACAGTTTGTCACCTCCCTCGCTCGTTCTAAAATTGTCGATCGCCCCGATTAGTGGCACACTGCTGTCTCGATCTTGACATAGCTCAAAGATTATTGAGGAGGCGAAGGGATGCAATCAATTGATAATTCGACGGAATTGAACAACACTCTCGCATCGAGCGAGTTGCAGGACAACAGAAGTAATGCTCCAGTAGTTAAGCTATGCCCCCATAGCTCTGGCGTTTCATGCGGCAGCTGTAGACTCAACGAATTGTGCCTCCCCATCGCCCTAAGCGAAGGCGAAATGCAGCAGCTAGACGATATCGTTGAGCGAAATCGCCCCTACAAAAAAGCAGATCATCTCTATCGTCAACACGATGAATTTAAGTCCATTTTTGCCGTGCGCTCCGGTAGTTTTAAGACTTATGTTCTTAGCAGCTCTGGCAGTGGCCGAGTCACTGGATTCTATCTGCCAGGTGAAATAATTGGTATGGATGGCATAGCCGATCGCACACATGCCAACTCAGCTGTCGCGCTTGAGCATGCATCTATTTGCGAAATCCCCTTCAGTCAGCTCGAGTCGTTAAGCTCAAAGCTGCCTAGTCTTCAGCATAATTTTTTCTCGATTATGGGTGCCGAAATTACCAAAGATCAGAAAATTCACACGATCCTCAGTAGCTATAGCGCAGAGCAACGCATCGCTTCATTTTTACTGGGAGTTTCGAGCCGCTACGCTCGCGTCGGCTTGTCCCCCACCAGATTTCATCTCCCGATGACGCGCGGCGACATCGGTGAATACCTTGGACTGACTGTCGAGACCGTGAGCAGATTGTTCACTGCGCTGCAAAAAAAAGGGCTTATCAGCGTCGATAATCGTGAGATTGCCCTTCTCGAAAAAGACGAACTCAGAGCGATCGTGGGTGCAGACGAATTCTAAAACCGCTATGCCGGCTAATTGTCGCGCAACAGGTTAGACGGCGAATATTGGTCGGTTAGCGCCCTACGACTCATGTCCCAATCCACCCTTATCGATAGACGACTGGGATATTCCAAGAGTGGCACGCCAAATTTCTCGACGCTGGGGGCGAGGGACCGCGCGACGCCGGTGAGCCCTCCTCTTGGGGGTAATGGGGCGTCTCGGGCAATAATTATGCGATTGCCCGAACTCGGCAGTTTAAAGTTAAAAAATTCGCCGAACACTTTCTGATAGGTAACCGACTCGTGATCATAGAAACGGCTAGTAGAAAATGTATTCGCCACGAGCACACCATCGGGCGACATAATCGCGCGCACCTCTTCAAGAAATTCTTCTGTTAGCAAATGCTCCGGAATATAGTCGCCGGTAAACGCATCGAGAATGACGAAATCATAACGCTGATCTAACAGGCTCACACGTTTGACAAACACACGAGCGTCGTTAACCGTCACCTTCACATTTTCGGTTTCTTCGAAACTAAAATACTGCTTGGCCACGTTAACCACCGCTTGGTCGATTTCGACAACATCGATTTCGGCATCGGGGTAGAGCTTGGCCAGCGAAGACGGCAGCGAACCGCCACCTAGACCTGCGATTAATATTTTTTGGGGGTTAGGGTTTAAAAGAAGGCCCGCGAATGTCATTTTCGCGTATTCGAAAACCAAACGCTCTGGACTCGCTGTGTTCATGCAGGTTTGATTGCGATCGCCGCGGTGTACGTTGAAGACTAAACAGCGCCTGTCACCTTCTTGCGTGACAGTGATATCCCGATAAAGCGAACGCTCTTCGTGCAGGGTTTCGGCAGCAAGGACACTGCAGCTAAACAGGCCTATAAAAAACGCAACCGACCGCAGCTTAAGCGCCATTTGCTTGCCCTCCTCTGATTCCGGCTACCAGTAATACCGCACCAATCATCGCCAGGGCTGCCGCTGTGCCGAAGACGATATCATTTACCTCAAACCACAGCACTAAGTAGAACGATGTGCCGAGAGTGCCCGCAGCGCTTCCGATAGTGGAAACGAAAAAAAGAAGTCCCGCTTTTTGTCCGCTGTGGTCGCTATTTTCGACGAGAAGCCGCACAGAATACGGCGAGATCATGCCGAGGATAGTCGTTGGTAAAAAATACAAGAACAGTGAGGCAATAAGTGACCCATACCTCGGGTCTTCGATTGCAAGGAAAATCGGACGCATAATTTCATCGGCAAAGAAGATTATCGGTAGCGACAAGGCCGCTGCAGCTAAGAAGAAGAAAGCATAGTTGAAAAGACTCGGCTGACGGGCCGAAAGCTTGCCGCCGATCAAATAGCCGCACGCTAATGCGAGCATAAATACGGTGAGTATACTGCCCCACACCGACAAGCTTCCCCCGAAGTACGGCGCCATAATCCGCGCGCCAAGCATCTCGATAGTCATGATGCAGAAGCCGCTCACAAACGCAGCGCTTATGACTAGCAGGCTTGGAATCGCTTGCGGTCCTTGGTTACTGGGCCTGCGAGCCTGCTTCGCGTTCATTCACATTGTCCTATTATATTAGTCTTGGCGTGCACCAATATGGCGACCACCATCGAGGGCGATGACCTGACCGGTCATATACTTAGAGGCATTCGAGGCGAGATACAATGCAAGCCCTGCCATGTCCTCAGGCGAGCCAATGCGTCCGAGTGGATTCTCGCTTTCGATTTTGTCTTGAAACTTTTCTAGCGTCGCGTTCATCATATTGCTCTGAAATGCACCCGGCGCTATCGCGTTGACGGTAACACCCTTTGGTCCAAGACGAAGCGCTAAATTTTTTGTAAGAAAATGCACTGCAGCTTTACTCGCACCATAGGCGAAATTGTCCATGGTCGACACACGCAGTCCATCAATCGAGCCTATATTAATTACTCGACTTGGGTTTTGCTGACTCGCTCCCTTTTTGAGCAAGGGCATCAGGTCACGAGTGAGGGTGAATATCGCCTTCACATTTATATCCATAACCTTGTCGTAGCCCTCATCGGGATACTCTTCAAATGGTGCGCCCCACGCTGCGCCTGCGTTGTTTACCAGAATATCTATTTTGGTTTCGCGCGTGGTGATTTCGGCAACAAAGGCCTCACGCCCTTCCTTGGTCGACAAATCAGCGGGCAGCGAGATGCATTCGCCTTTGTTTGACAATTCTGCCGCTGTCTCGGCACAGGCATCAGCTTTACGCGCGGTAATATAGGTTCTTACCCCATTTTCGACAAAACCCTCTGCGATCATTCTTCCGATGCCGCGAGAGCCGCCAGTAACGATAGCAACTTTGCCCGCTACCGAAAATAAATCGTTTATCGCTAATGTCATGCTGCCTATCCCCTGTCTTAACTGTCTTAACGTTGAAGTCGAACCTAAGAAGTAATTTCGCCACGCATGATCATTTCACTCATGCGTTGGAGAACATCGGTCTTTTTAACCATCATCGCAAAGCGCTGATCTTTCGTGTGGCCGTGGTAAAAACGGTAGTAAATTTGTTGACCGATAACGCCCAAGCGGAATAAACCAAACACGAAGTAAAAAGCGAAATTATCAACAGGCAGGCCTGTTTTTTCTTGGAACCTATTCACAATTTCTGCGCGGGTTGGCGCGCCCGGCACGTCGCTAGGCATGGTGCGGTATTGACGGAAAAATTCGGGGTCGTCCATTTGAGTCCAATAGCCTAACGTGCAGCCGAGGTCCATCAATGGATCGCCGACCGTCGCCATCTCCCAGTCGAGAATGCCGATAACTTGCATTGGATTCTCTAATGAGAAGATGACATTGTCTGTCTTGTAATCGTTATGAATGACGCTCGCCTTGCCGCTTTCGGCGGGCATATTGTCCTGCAACCATTGCATCGTTGAGTCGCAATTCACTGTGTCTGGGGTTACAGCATCTACCCAGCGCTTACACCAGCCATCGATCTGGCGCTGAACATAGCCTTCGGGACGCCCAAACGTGTCGAGTCCAGCCTCGACGAGATCGACGGAATGAAGCTCGGACAAAACATCGAAAAAGCTAAACAGCTGCTCTCGAATTTGGTCGGGCGAGAAGTTGAGAGCCTCAGGATATTCTCTGCGAATCACCAACCCTTCGATGTAGCTCATCAGATAAAAATCGCAACCAAGGACGCCTTGGTCATCGCAGAAGTGAACAGGCTTGGGACCGTAAGGGAAGACATTTTGCAATGCCGAAAGGATCTTAAACTCTCGCGACATATCGTGCGCCGATTTCACCTTGCTGCCAAAAGGTGGGCGTCGGAGCACCCAGCGTTCGTCGCCGCTGGTTAGCAAGTAGGTGAGGTTAGAAAAACCACCGGGGAACTGCTTCACCTCGAGATGAGCAACTTTGGTCCCAAGCACAGGCTCGAGATATTGGCGCAGCGTATCTAGGTCGAGTTCTTCGCCCGCCCGGATGGAGCCAGCTCGGTCCACTAATTCTTCATTCACTACAGCGCTATCAGTCAAACCAAATCCCTCTTTTGTTCTCAGCCTTCCTTGCCTCTGAGACGTCACTTTGACGCCCCCTTGCCGGTCTATAATTCTCGCCGGCCTATCTAGCCTATTAGCCTTTTAGCCTTTTAGCTTTCTGCTGCGCGCCTTTTCTAACTCGCGCGCTGAGAGGCTCAGCGGAAGGTGATCATGTGCTTATTTTCTGGGTTCTCGAGATGAGCCAGATTGTTGAACTGGGTAAGCGACAATTTGCCGCGCCCATAGATAATACGTGTCACCGAACTATTGCGCACCATCCAATTGGTTGCAATGACATGTTCATCGGGAAAATTTAATACTCTTTGCAATGCCATGGCAATGACACCTCCCGATGTCGAAATAATGACTCGGCTACCTTGTGCATGCCTCGCCATAACCTCGTCCATGGCCGAGTAGACGCGTGACTTGAACGATGCCCAAGACTCAAACCCATCTACATCGTCTCTCGGGTCTAAGTCATCACGAATCCACCTAGCGGTGGCTACTTCGAATATTTTTTGGAATTGCCTCTCGTCCTTTATTGGCCACTCTGACGGGACATTCTCGCCAGCAGCGCGCAGATCGCGCAGGTGGATTCTTATCAGCGGGTCGCCATTGTATTCATTGAAACCAGGCAGTTGTGCTGGGCCTTCGGGCGTTCCGGCGACCAGGGGGAGGAGCTCGTGTGCAGTCTCTCGTTGACGCAGGAGAGTGCCACTGTAGATATGGTCGAAATTCTCGCTCAGCCCTTTCCAGTGCTGCGCGAGAATTTTTGCTTGCTCAACTCCTTTGCCACTGAGCTTGTCGTAAGACTCAGCGCCAAAAGAAGCCTGTCCGTGTCGGACAAGGATGAGTTCACTCACAGTGTCAGATCGACATCTAGAGCGAGGCGAAGCGCTGGAGGTGATACTCCGCGTTGCCGAACATGAGGTCTAGTGCAGTTACACGCTTAAATAGGTGACCCACGTCTAACTCGTCGGTTACACCGATACCGCCGTGAATCTGAACAGCCTCTTGGCCGACTAAGCGAATCGATTTGCCAACACGTGATTTAGCCGACGACACTGCGCGTGCCTTGCTGACGGCGTCTTCGTCGCTGTCTAGGATCATTGCCGCGCGAACGACGATAGAACGTGCGAGCTGGCATTGAATGAACATATCAGACATGCGGTGTTGAAGCGCCTGAAAGGTGCCAATCGCCGTGCCAAACTGCTTGCGCGTTTTGCTGTATTCAACTGTCTTAGTAAGGAGCGAGTCCATTGCGCCAACAGCTTCGGCGGCCACCGCTAGTGTGGCACGATCAATGACCGCAGAGAGCGCAGCGCCAGCTCCGCCAGCAGCACCCAGCCGAGCCGTCGCAGGAACGCGCACGTCTGCAAGCGTGACTTCGCCAGCCTTACGGCCGTCGATAGTAGTATAGTTCTGAATGCTAACGCCGGGCGCAGTGGCGTCGACGAGGAAAAGCGAAATACCCTCGGCATCGGTTGCAGCGCCAGATTCGCGCGCACTAACGAGAATCGTCTGTGCATTTGGCGCGCCTAAGACATTAGTCTTAGCCCCATTGAGCACCAACTCATCGCCGGCGGCTGTGGCCGTCGTCTTTACATTGTGCGGATTGAATCGGCTGCCCTGCTCTGCATAAGCCACTGCCGTAATCATCGCACCTTCCATGATCTGCGGGATCAGCGCGCCCTTTTGCTCTTCGTTGCCGAGATCGGCGATCAGCGTGCCACCCATTACTGCACAAGAAAGATAGGGCTCGACCAGCATGCCTTTTCCAAATTCTTCCATCATGACCATAAGGTCTACCGCGTTGCCGCCGAACCCACCGTCTTCCTCGGTGAAGGGAACAGTAAGCCAGCCTAGCTCAGCAAACATTGTCCAGTTTTCGGCGCTGTAACCTGCCTCCGATTTAATAATGTCGTCGCGCGTGTAGAAGTCGTATTTCTGCATGACGAACTTCTGAACACTTTCTTGCAGCATCTGCTGCTCTTCTGAATATGAAAAATCCACTGTCAAACCTCTTTCGAATTAGTGTGTAAACAACCGTCAGTCAACACGGAGAGCTCAGAGCCCCAACACCGCTTTACTTATGATGTTGCGCTGAACTTCGTTAGAACCACCGAAGATCGAGAGCTTACGGTTATTGAAGTAACTTAACGCCGCAGACGCAGAGCTGCCCGGCCCCATTTGTTCGCCTTCGAATCCTTCTTCGAATTGCTCAGGCACAAACGGGAGGCAGTTGTAACCTGCGAGTTCAACAGTCATTTCATCCATTTTTTGAGCTAGTTCAGTGCCCACGATCTTCAAGATCGATGACTCTGGGCCGGGTGCTTTGCCAACGCTCAATGCGGCGAGTGTGCGCAGTTCTGCATACTCTAACGCCTGCAGTTCAATTTCGACTTCGGCGAGCTGCGCCTTGAAGTCTGCATTGTTCGCCATCGTTCCGCCGAAACCATCGTCTGTCTCAGCGGCGATGCGCTTGAGGGATGCCAAGCGGCGCTTGCCGCGAGGTACGCCCGCAATATTAGTGCGCTCGTGTGTCAGCAGCACTTTGGCGTAGGTCCACCCTTTATTTTCCTCACCGATGAGGTTTGCAGCAGGAACGCGCACGTCATCGAAGAACACTTCGTTGACTTCGGCGTGGCCGTCTAGCAAAACGATAGGCTTAAGCGTAATTCCTGGCGATTTCATGTCGATTAGCAGAAAGCTTATGCCTTCTTGCTTCTTAACGCTGTTGTCGGTGCGCACGAGGCAGAAAATCCAATCGGCATACTGACCGTAAGTATTCCAGGTCTTGTTGCCATTAACGACGTAGTCGTCACCATCGCGCACTGCCATTGTCTTGAGTGACGCAAGGTCTGAACCGGCATTCGGCTCTGAATAGCCCTGACACCACCACACATTGCTTTCGAGAATGTCAGGCAAGAAGCGCTGCTTCTGCTCTTCGTTACCGTAAGCCATGATCACAGGGGCTACCATGGTAACACCGAAAGGCGTTGGTTCTGGCGCGCCGAGTAAGCCCATCTCGGTACTGAATATATATTTCTGCGTCGCTGTCCATCCAGTGCCGCCGTATTCCTGCGGCCAGTTAGGTGCCATCCATCCCTTTTTGTGGAGAATCTTCTGCCACCCGACTATTTCGTCCTTGCTGAGACGAATACGGTTGTCGACTTTTTGCTTAAGCTCTACTGGGAATTCATTAGCGAGGAATTCGCGCACTTCGGCCTGAAAGGCTAGTTCTTCCGCGGTAAAATCTGCGTTCACGTTGTGTCTCCTGTTTCGATGACATGGTGTGGTATGGGTGTGAGTTCGCTCAGCGAACGTCAATCTTGGCTCTTATGATACGAAGTCAGAGGAATATCTAGCTAGAAGCAGATCTTACCCATTGCATTTGACGCGCAGGGTAGATGCTATCCTCGACATACGGATGGCCTTTTCTGGCTTAAGACTAGCACTATTGATCTTACTTGATAAGCAAAAATCGAACGCTTGCTCGATATTTTCCTCGCCATTTGAGCTCCCTCAAATTCCAGTAAATAGATGCCTCGCTTGATTGCCTTGACCGGCCTCAATTCGCCCAGAGGCCCCTCGCTTCGTGCGTCTTAGGCGGTCGAAATAGACAGGAAAATTATGCTGCCGATATAGCAATCGGTAGTCGAATACTATATCCTTTTCGCGTTAACAAATTTGATACATTTTTGGATCAATGCCCACGTCAATCAAGCAGGAGCTTACATGAAGATTTTACAACTGGCGAAAACGGCTATTCTGATTCTCTCGCTAACCGGCCTCGCGGCCTGTAGCTCAACCGGCGAAGAGGTTCAGGAACCTGTCGTCGCCGAAACTGAGAGTGGTGTAGACGCAACAACCCGCCGCACGCAAGAGCTAGAGGCAGAGGCACGCGCTCGCGCAGCCGCTGCAGAGGAGCGCATGGTCCGCAATGCCCTCAGCACCACAGTTTTTTACTTCGACTTCGACGTGGCTGAATTCCGCCAGGCCGACCGCGACGTACTGACTTATCACGCGAAGGACTTAGCGGCGAATCCAAGCAAGCGCATCCGTCTCGAAGGTCATGCCGATGAGCGCGGAACCCGCGAATACAATCTGGCATTAGGCGAGCGCAGAGCCAATGGTCTGTTGAACTTCCTCATCGTCAATGGCGCAGCACGCAGCCAGATCGAAGTGGTCAGCTATGGCGAAGAGCGCCCGGCAGAACGCGGCCAAAATGATGCTGCCTACCAGCAAAACCGCCGCGTTGAAATCTCAGGCATGTAATAAAGCCTGTTTACTAGGCTCGCGAGCATCCTGACCGACGCTCTCTCGAGCAGGCAACGCGACAGCCGTCTAAAAAGCCGACAACAGCACCTTAGCAAAGGTTCCATTGTCGGCTTTTTACTGTTTGAATATTGTCCACGGTCACAAAAAAAAGACTAGGTACTAAAAGTCATGGGCACACACCGAGATTCACTCGACCAACGCATCAATCACACCCTCATTATCGCCATGGGCATTTTCGCCTTGCTTTTTGTTTACTATGCACTCGACTTTGGAGTCAGAGGGCTTAGCCAGGACCTTAGCGAGGAAACTCATCTTTTCACCGCCAACACTCCGTTGCCCAATACAGCAATATTCACCCATATGCTTGCAGGTGCTTTGATTACCTTTTTAGCCCCCCTGCAATTATTTACCCCACTACGCCAACGATATCCCGCTTTACACCGCGCTTCGGGTTATCTCTTCTTCACGTCGGCTATTTTTACCGCAATAGCAGGGCTTAGTTTTATCGCGGTCAATCAAACCATCGGCGGCCCAGTGATGGACATAGCCTTTGCTCTTTATGGGCTCTGTGTGCTGGTTTGCAGCATTCAGACCGTCCGCTTCGCTCGCGCCCGCGACTTTGTCACTCACAGAGAGTGGGCTCTGCGAATTTTCGTACTCGCGATGGGATCATGGCTTTACAGAATGCAATACGGCGTTTGGTTTGCCGTTATGGGCGACACAGGAATCGGTGAAAATTTCAGCGGCCCGTTTGATTATTTCCAAGATTTCGCGTTCTTCATCCCTTATTTACTAGGGATTGAAATCTACATAAGACATCAGCGCGCAGGGCGCTCTTTGTTACCTACCCATGTCACTCGCGGACTTGCCATTTCAGCAATCATTCTCCTCGGGGTTGGCAGCTACGCCTTCGCTCCTGTGTTTTTGGCTTAGGACAGGGTTGGAAAAAAGGCCTTCCGCAGTTCCATTGCCGATTCTTCGATCGCTTCCATTCCAGCCTCTATGCCGCCGGCAAAAGAGACGAATGCGTGGATCATATCGGTGTAACAAATATGCCTTACGGCAACGCCCGCCGCTGAGAGTTTTCGCGCGAAAGCTTCACCTTCATCGCGCAATGGATCGAATCCTGCTGTGACGACAAACGCAGGTGCTAAACCAGCAACATCGGCGAAATGTGGGGAAACCATTGGATCCGAGGCGCGCTCGGCATTTTCGAGGAAGTGAATGCGAAACCACTCCATACCTGCTTTAGTCAAAAAATAGCCTGAACTGAATTCTTCAATCGAGGGGAAGCTCATCGTGTAGTCAGTAACAGGATAGAGCAGCAGTTGAAAACAGGGCTGGCGGACGTGAGCAACTTTGCAACTGAGCCCAACCGCAATAGAAAGATTTCCGCCAGCGCTATCCCCGCCGACCGCGATTCTCGACGTATCAACACCCCAATCCGACCCGTTCTCGCAGAGCCAACGATAGACGGAAAACGCCTCGGCAAAAATTTGCTTCGATTTCGCCTCCGGCGCCAAAGTATAGTCAACCGAGATCACGATACAGTTAGCGCGCTCGGCCAGTTGCTGAGTTAGCGTATCGTATTGCGCAACATCACCCAGCACATAGCCACCCCCGTGAAAGTAAACGAGCGCAGGCAAAGCAGCCCTCCCTGCTGTGCTCTTCGAGGTTTTAGTGGAGTCAGATGAAAACGAGGGCGATGAAAAGCTGGCAGGATAATACCGACGAACCAACGTCTGCATGCCATCATGGGCAATCGAAGATTCGATCATCTTAACGCCCTCAACCGCAGGCGGCGCAAAGGGATTTCCCCGTTCTGCCCGCGCCGCTCTGGTTTCCTGCACAGGCGCGTCTTGAATCTGTTTTAACTGCGCGGCCGACTCGGCAACCTTAGCCGCCATCGCATCCAATTCGTCGCTTCGTATCGCCGCATCCACTCGATTCTTATGCAATCCTTCTCTCCCCTTTTAAAACCCTATCGTTCGAGCCATCACTACAAAATCGACTCGCTGTGCTTAGCCGCATCAAATCCAACAATCCAACTCAACAGTCCAAGCACCAACAAACACGGCGTGATAAACAAGGCAATCTGCTGGGTATCCTGCTCAAAATATCCGCCAAACGTTGCGCCGCAATAAAGGATCACCGCGCACAGCTTGGCAAAGAAGTAATAAACCATGAACGGCTTATTATTGTGTGTTAGCGACCAAGGCTGTGCCAAGAAAAACCAGCGAAGTGCAATCATAGCGCCGATGAGATCGGTAGGCCAAAACAGCAACAAATTGGCGTTGTGATGCAAGTCCTCATGTCCTGAGAAAAACCAACTACCGAGCATCAGCGTGCCATAAATACCGCTCACGCCAAACAGAGTGACACTCAACGCACCAAGTAGCCGGAAACTAAATCCGCTAAATCGAAAGCCAATCTGTGAGTGCGTAGCAAAATAGGAACGCCGAATGCGCTTCAACATGAGCAACAAATACAGGCACAGACACAAGACATAGAAAAACACTACTCCATAAAAGTCTCGCTGCGCTGCTGGCGTTTCGTAACTCAATAGAATTTCGCGTTCGCCAAAAAGCGGCTGTAAACCTCCCGTTAGGGGTTCCGCCACCTGCATTGATGCGAGGCTCGCTCGAAGGTTTAGAGGAAGAAATAGAGATTCCCAACCTGTCATCTCACGGTCGAGATTACTATTCATAATGACATCAAGAGAGAAGCTTATCGGTTGCAACGAAGCGTAATGGCGTCGAACTTGGTCTCTAAACGTCGATCCTGCCTGCGCAGCGACGCTCGCAAAAAACGCACCATCAAGCGCTTCATCTAGGTAATCGCGAATGCGTGTCGTACAGTTGTCAAAAAAATAATCATAGTCGTAATAGAGGTTTTCGGGGGCCCGATTCCAATTCAACCTCGCAAGCAGGCGCTGCTTCTGCGCCGCGGTCAATCGAATCTCGTCTTGCCAAACTGATCTTCGCTGCGCTCGATAATTGTCGATCTCGCGACGCGTGCCCTGTGTCGCGAGCCGGTATTCAAGCTCATCGACAAAAAAATCATACGCAAAGGCGACTGGACCGTCTCGCACCTCGAACACGCCCCAGTTGTAAATAGTATCTGACCCGGCGAGATCATCGACAATCCGCAGCGCGCTATGGCCAAAGTTGTCCCAAACGTTGTCGCCCACATCGACAGTAATCAGGTAAATAGTCAGCTGTGATGGGTCTTCGTGCGCGCCATTTTCAGCAGCTAAGAGTGGCTGAGCGGCGAGTATCGCTGATAGAGCCATGCCCGCCGATGAGAGACAGAACCGCCTAGCCATCTGCAACAGCCGGCTTAGCCCTGTCAACGCATCCTTGGCGTGTATTTTTCGCTTCAACTCGTAAGTCACGTGACTTAGCCTCTCTCTAACCAACTGAAATTTTCAGCGAATTGGCGAATTCGTCACGGCCCAACTCGCCATCGAAAAAAGTATTAAACGAGAGACTAACGCGCTCAACATCCTCGACAACTTCTCGCACCCCATGACTTTGGCTCGAGGGGAACAGCAGAATGTCGCCGATGCTTGCAGGAATAAAATACCGATAGGCATTGTGATAGGTCTCCTGCTCTCTTATCAGTTCATACCAAAGAGAATCTTGATTTCGGTAAAAATTAATCCCGTCTTTTTCTGCGACGTTTATATAGAGAACGCCGCTCACAACGCTATTAGGATGCACATGGGAATGGTGTGACTCTCCTTTACGGGAGAGAGTTAGCCACGACTGAGTGACTTTAAGCGATACTTTGTTAGATGGGCTGAATACTGTCGCCAAGTAATGTGAAAGGCTTTGCTGAATTACCGCGTTCAGCGACGCCATAATCGGCGCCTCTAACACGTTCTTATTGCGCGAAGAAAGATTAGAAATTGCGTTCACTGGGTTGTGCAGTTGGGCCTGAAAATAGTTCATCTCGTCGACGGTAAATCCTCTCGCGATAGAGGAACGCACAACAGGAACCGCAAACAAGTTCATCATTTCTGTTTGCATAGTGTTTATTATTCTCCTGAGCTATTCCTCTGAGCGAATCGACTCGCCACTTTTTCAGGCCTTAGTCTAGCGGGTTAGGGCTGCGCATAAAAGGGCGAAGGCCAACTATGCGCGGCGCTTCGGGCAGCACTTCCACCTGACGCCCTAACTGGTATGATTGAGACCAAACGCGCGCCCACGACAAACCCTAATGCCTATGCGCATGAACAACATGAACACCTTAATAGCGAGAGAGTATAGATGACCACAGACAATGACACAGCCACAATGAATGGCGCCACTGCGCTTATCGAAACCCTTGCTGAATGCGGCGTAGAGCTTTGTATTGCCAACCCCGGCACCTCAGAGATGCATTTGGTTCAGGCGCTCGATCGTGTGCCAAAAATGAGGTCTGTGCTCGCGCTCTTCGAGGGAGTCTGCACCGGCGCAGCCGACGGTTATGCGCGAATGACTGGCAAGCCGGCAGCGACCTTGCTTCACCTAGGCCCTGGCCTCGCCAATGGCATTGCGAACTTGCATAACGCGCGCAGAGCAAACTCGCCGATGATCAATATTGTCGGCAATCACCCAAATTACCATGTCGGATTTGATGCGCCACTTACCTCCAACATAGATACGCTCGCACGTAATTACTCTAGCTGGATTAAATCCGAGAGCACGGAGTCAACTCTCGCTCAAGACGGCGCCGATGCGTATACCGCAACGCTTCGTCAGACCCCAGGTTCTCAGGGACAAATTGCGACCCTTATTATGGGCGCAGATGCCGCTTGGGGCGAAAGCCAAGGCCCCGTTGCGCCAAATGCACTGCCACAGCGCAGTAAGATTGCTAGCGATGTTATTGACGCAATCGCCTCAAAAATCGAAGCAGGAGGCAAAGTAGCCTTGCTCCTCGAACACCATGGCGTTAGCCCTGAAGCGCTCGCAAATGCGAGTAAAATTTCGGTCAAGACTGGGTGCAGACTATTTACCGGCACATTCCCTGCGCGCGTAGACGGCGGCCCTGGCAATCCCGAAGTCGAACGCCTACCCTATTTTCCGGAGCAGGTACTCCAAACACTCACCGGTCTCGATCACCTTGTGCTGGTCGGTGGCGAGCCGCCTGCAAGTTTTTTCGCGTATCGCGGCATTCCCGGCCAACTTATTCCCGAGGGCTGTAATGTAAGCAGACTTACACAAAACGAAGAAGATGCAGTCGACGCTCTCTCCCGCCTCGCCGCACGCCTCGGCGCTACAACCGAGACGGTCAAGACTTTCGAGCGCCGCGTAACGCCGCGCCCAACCGGTGCACTCGACACGAAGAGCATTATTCAGGCTGTCGCGGCCACTATGCCGACAGGATTAATCGTGGCTACCGATTCCGGCGGCGGCAACGCGGCTCATGCCTACTGCCAAAACTCAGAGTCCAACAGCTGGCTAAGCCTAACAGGCGGTGCCATAGGTCAGGGCGGTCCCGTCGCCACTGGCGCAGCGCTTGCCTGCCCCGATCGTCCAGTACTCGCAATGCTTGGCGACGGCGGAGCGGCGTATACAAACCAGTCTTTCTGGACTCAAGCCCGCGAAAACTTAAATGTCACCACGCTCATTTTCGCCAATCACAGCTACAACATTCTCAATGTTGAATATGCACGCCTGGGGGTAACAGAGGTGGGAGAGATTGCCGCGAGCTTGTTCGATATAGGCAATCCCGAGCTGGACTGGGTCACAATGGCAAAGGGTTTCGGAGTCCCGGGCGCGCACGCTAAAGATGCCGAAGACCTCTGCCGTTTGTTAGAAGAAAGCTATAAAACACCGGGTCCCTTTGTCATTCAGGCACGCGCGTAAAAATCCAGAGAGTTCGACTGGGTGCTATGCCCAGTCGAAGTTACGCTGAATGCGTCCTAATTTTAAATAGAACGCGTCGGTTCGCTCGGTATCCTCATCTTGCTCTGGGAAAAGCAGTGTCACGACAGGGATAACAACTAGAGGCAGCAACAAGGTCAGGAACGAAGGATCGCGCCACTCGCCTAGAAACTGGCAAACCTCAAACCAATACTGCGCAAAACCACCCGCCTCGGCGTTCTCGATGCCCGCAAAACTGCGGTTGAAGAACCACATCAACGCTCCACCAACGAAGCCGGTAAGAATTCCCCAAAACACTGCAAGTTCTGTCGTACGCTTCCAGTAGAAGACATAGGCAACAGCAATAGCAGGGGGCACCACCATCGCAAACCCTAAAAGCAAAAACTGCAACACAGAGCCAAAGTTGAGCGACCATGCTAGGAACGCAGCGAGAGACCCATAGAGCGCAGTTGTGACCTTATACGCCTTAAGCTTCTTATCACTCGACCACCCTTTCGAGGCAGGAATCCAATCGCTCACCAGCATAGTCGCACTTGCAAGCAGTATAGGCGCGCCCGAAGAAATCACTGCCGCAAGCACCGCTGCCAAAGCAATGCCACCTAACAATGGCCCGGTGTCTATTGCCAGCTGAGCAATATTCAAATAGCCAGAAAGACCGCTTTCAGCGCCGTATTTGACCATAGTCAGGATACCAATACCTCCGGCGACAACTGGCATGATCGCCGCGATAATACCTGCCCAGAAAAAACCAGGAATGAGATATTCTTGCTTTGCCGCCGAGCTCGCATAGTTTGCATAGACCGACGCAGCCGGCGTGTGAATCGTAGCAGAGATAAAGAGAGCGATAATCGTCGCCCAGCCGATGCCGGTAAAGCTCCACCACGACGGCACGTCTTTACCCGAGGCTTCGAGCATAACTTTGGACTCCGCTACAACGGCTGTCCACCCGCCGAGGTTTTGCATGGCGACAAATCCCACCGCGCCAAGGCCTAAAATGATCACAATGCAGTGCACAATATTCGTAATTGCGGTGCCTTTCAGCCCGCCCGTAATCGTAAACAATACGATAACAAATCCGCCAATCAGAATACCAACCCAGAACGGCCAACCAGTTACTCCACTCACAATGGTGGCGATGACATAGGGTTCGATGATGTTAATGACGAGATATTCGGCCTGTACACACAGACTTGAAAGCGACTGACACCGCTGTGAGCCAAAACGGAAATCGAACACCTCACCAACGCTAGACAGGCGAAGGCGGCGGTAAGGAATGGCGAAAAATAATCCGACTAAAAAGAGCGCTGCAAAGGAATTAACACCATACCAAAGATGGCCAATACCTTCGCTTATCACATCGCCAGCGACACCGTAGGTACCGGCACCACCGATCCGCGTACCTGCAATTCCTGCCGCGAGCATGCCTACACCGAGTGTGCCACCGCCTATTGCCCAGTCGGCAGAACTGCGGTTGCCGCTACTAATGTAAATGCCAACAAGAACAAAGAAAACGAGGTAACACAGTATGACTAGGGCTGGCAGATCCATCTAACTCTCCACGAGTATTCTTGTAATGCGCGGTGTTTTTTCTTAACACGCTTTTAATAATATTTTTAAGGAGCTTGAGCATAACCTCCGAGCCCCTTACTGCGCAATTATTGCCCACGATCAACCTCTTGCAAGTAGGTTAGCCTTAGGCTTAACTCCAGTAATTAATCGGCCGCTTTAATAGCGACGCTCGCATTTGAGGACTTTACCATGACCACACTGACTCCCGGCAGCAACGAATGGCTCGCGCAGGTGAGCGAGCCAATTATCGACCCGGCGCGCGAAATCATCGACCCCCATCATCACCTCTGGCGCAATCGCTTTAGCCAAGACTATCTTCTTGAAGATCTCTGGGCGGATACCGGCGCAGGTCACAAGGTGACCAAAACGCTGTTTATGGAGTGCCGCGCGTTCTATCGCCGTGAAGGCCCCGAACACCTAATGGCTCTAGGCGAAACCGAAGCGATCACCAATATTGCAAAACGTTCGCAGGAGAATACCGGGGGCCATGCGCAGATCGTTGGCATTATTGCTCACGCCGACCTCACTCTTGCGGGCACTGAGATGGAGAAACTGATCGAGCTTTTAGACGGTCACTCGTCGATTGCCGGCCCCCTTTTTAAAGGCATCCGCCACGCAGGCGCTCGCGACAAAGAGCCCGAAGCGCTGGTCATTGCAGGCTCTGCACCTGTCTATCTCTACGGCAAAGAGTCGTTTCGCGAGGGCCTGCGCCTACTTGCCGCGAGGGGTTTAAGTTATGACACTTGGCACTATCACCATCAGAACCTCGACTACATTGACCTTGCGAACGCAGTCCCCGAATGCACCATGATTCTAGACCATTTCGGCACACCGCTCGGCGTGGGTCGCTTCAGCGGCAACCGCGATGAAATATTCAAAGAGTGGAAGGCGGAAATGCGTGAACTTGCGAAATGCGACAATGTTTTCGCTAAACTTGGCGGCCTTGCGATGCCCGATAATGGCTTCGGCTGGCATGTTGCCGAGCGCCCGCCAACATCCGATGAATTTGTGTCAGCGCAGGCTCGGTACTATCACCATATGATCGAGTGTTTTGGTCCCGAGCGCTGCATGTTTGAGAGTAACTTCCCTGTAGACAAATTAAGCATTAGTTATCCGGTGCTGTGGAACGGGCTTAAAAAAATCGCCGCGCGCTACACCGAAAGCGAGCAGCAAGCCCTGTTCTCCGGCACCGCAAGCAGAGTCTATAAACTCTAGCGCTGTCGGTCGCATGCCAGGCAGGATTACTGCCCGCGCGGTTAAGCGGGTTTCGATATTCGCTTAACCACACCGCTGCTGTTGAGCACATGATTGCCATTCACCGACAGCGTGCAGCGGACGAAAATGAGTGAGCGCCCTTGACGTAAAACCTCACAGTTGCCTAGAATCAAATCGCCCTCGACCGCGGGTAAAATAAACTCATTGTTGCAACTGATTGTGATGACGCTGACGCCCTCCTCGCCGTCTATTCCTGCCATGCAAAGCGAATAGTCGGCGAAACTCATTAGGATGCCGCCATGAACTGTATTATGGCCATTGCAATGCTTCGCTTGTGCGCGAAAGGCTGTCTCGAATCCCTGCTCGCCTACCTTGCCAAAAAACGGCCCGAGAGTGTCCTCGGCAGGATCGCCGTCGTAGTGTCTAAAACCTGCAGGGATGTCGAAATCGTTGGGATTAATAATCATCGAACTCTATTCCTTTCCATCAGGGAGGATGAGCCCCAGCGTCGCACCGGCCGCTTTTCCAACGACCTTAACAGGCACTTTCGCGACGGCTATTCCAACGCCAACAGTCGCACTTGCCGCTCCCACAGCAATGCCTAAACACGAATTGAGCGAGAGGCAAAGCGCAAGAGCCGCCATCAATTTCAGTGCAGAGAAGCGGATAAGTGCGCGCGCGCGAGGGTTAGCCTTTACATTTAATGTCATAACACTAGTTGCCAGTAGCCGATGTTGATTCGCCGACCGAATTTAAATCCGATCTCTTCGAGCTCGCCTACTTTCTTAAAACCGAGTTTTTCATGCAGGGCGACGCTTGCCGCATTAGGCTGCGCAATGCCCGCGATTAGCACATGTATCGGCGTCTCCTGCAAAACCCTTATTAACGCCTCATAGAGCCGCGTGCCTAGGCCAAGATTGGCGCAGTCTGGCTTGAGATAAACGGTAACCTCGCGCGCAAAGTCATATGCCGCGCGCGCCTTCCACTGCGTCGCATACGCATACCCTAAGATTGCGCCACTCGAATCCTCTGCGACAAGCCATGGCATCGTTGCCGTAATCGAAGACAGGCGTCTTAACATCTCCGCCTCAACAATCGGCTCAATCTCGAAGGTAACCACTGTGTCTGTAATATAGAGATTGTAGATTGCCGCCAGCGCTGCAGCATCCGCCGCCTCAGCTGCGCGAAGCACTACGGATTGTTGCTCGCCTTTTGCCGAGTTTTTGCGAGAGTCGTTCATGCTATATATTCCTGACACCCACTAGCGGTCTCGTTCGGAGAAATGTCGGATTCGATCAAGGCCGACGCCAGAGTCGACGAGCTGAGAGAAGTCTTCGGCCAGCCTTTCGCTCGCCTGCAGCACCTCCCGCCAGCACCGAACCCGTTCGTCTCCGGCGAGCGTCTCAAAATCTTTACGGTCTGGGATTTTCCCATTGGGCAAACTTGCTACAAACTCTTTCGAAGGTGTGACAAGGACAACCCGATCAAAGTGATGCGCGTGCACTCGGCGCCACGACAGCGGCTTGTCGAACCATCCGGGGATCACTTCCGACGAGAAATGCGGGTAAAGAACTAGACCATCGCCTGCATGAAAATCCATATCGAAGTGATAGTCGGTCATGCCACCGTCCCAATACAATCCTCGGGGCGCGCCGGGTATGTCACGCACGCCTTCGAGCACATAGGGGATGGCACCGGTTGCCATCATCGCCTGCATCACATTATTCTGCCGCAGCGGAACCAGCGTTGTCCTTAGGTCGTTCGCGGCGCGCCAAGGCGAGTCTTCGCCCTGTGTCGAAAACAGTGTGCGCTCGAAGAATAGCGACAGGCTGCGACGCGAAAAGACATTCGCGAGCGCTGCAAACCCAAGCGCAGCAGTCTGCAAGCTTTTTCGCTTTGATGAGCCGAAGCCACGACTCCGATCGGCAACGATAGTAGTGTGAATCGCAGTATTCGCCGCAATTTCTGCAGCGCCCGTCGGACCCAACATTCCGGCGAGCATCGCCTCGGCCTTAAGAGTTATCTCGAGCTGGCTCGGGGTATCAGAATATTGCTCTTCGCTGTAAAGCTTAGCGAGGCGTTCGATCGCAGCGACTGGGTCTGCTGTGGCGAGGCAGCACATTCGCCATGCGCCCGCCGATGAGCCTAACGTTAAAAGCGGCTCAGTTCGCCGCTGCAAAAAATCGCCAAACAGATAGCGATCGAGGCCATAAAGCACAAACCATTTGGGGCCGCCCGAGGCACCCACCATGACTTTAAACTGAGCCGCTGTGATGCCCTGCTCGAGGAGTTGGGTGCGCGCCGTAGGACCGGCGTAAATCGAAAGGGAAGACTGCATCGGACGATGATATAATTTGTGCAGCCTAACCGCTAGCCGCGCTAGACTATGAGCCGGCGACCGAGCGCTTTTTCTCGCTAAGAACACTGCCAAACCCGATTTTTCGACTCTCACTACCGGCCACTACCGGCGCTATTCAAACAGGCCAGCCCCGAGGCTCCTACAATGCCCAACATGATAGGTACACTGCGCGATGCGCTCGGCCGAGGCGATCAGAAGACACTCCTCTTCCTGCTCGCGATAGGTAATACCATCGCTTTTGCCACATGGCAGGTGCTACTTAATAACTTCGTGGTAGAGGAAGTCGCATTCACAGGCAGAGAAATAGGCTTGCTACAAAGTCTGCGCGAAGTGCCTGGCTTCCTCGCCTTCACTGCCATACTGGTGATGATTTACTTGAGGCAGCAAACCTTTGCTTTACTCTCGCTTGCCACACTCGGCATCGGGACCGCGATTACAGCTTTTTTCCCGCAGGCGCTGTGGCTCTATTTTGCTACGGTGCTTATGTCGATTGGTTTCCACTATCTCGAAACACTGCAAAATTCGCTGAGTCTGCAGTGGCTTTCGAAAGAAGAGGCGCCGGTCGTCATGGGGCAATTGCTCAGTGCAAAATCGCTGTGTAATTTTGCCATTTTGAGCGCACTTTATCTCTATCTCGCTCTGTTTAGTGCCAACTACACCCTAATTTATTGCCTCGCCGGTGGCACCGCAGTGGCGATCGCAGTCTACTGCCGCTTGCGAATACCCCATTTCCCCGATGCGGTGGAGCAACGGAAGTCTCTGTTTCTTCGCAAACGCTACTGGCTGTATTACTCCCTGACCTTTTTAGCGGGGGCGCGGCGCCAGATATTTGTTGTTTTCGCAGGCTTCCTGCTCGTTGAAAAATTTGATTTCCCGATCGAAGACGTCGTCATGCTGACACTCGTCAACGCCGCTCTGACATTCTATTTGGCGCCAAAAATTGGCAAGCTTATCTCACGTATTGGAGAACGCCGCGCGCTGACGCTCGAATATATCGGTCTGATTCTAGTATTTGTCAGCTACGCTTTCGTCGACACACTCACCATTGCCGTTCTGCTCTACTTGCTCGACCATTTGTTCTTTGCCATGGCTATTGCGATCAAAACCTATTTCCAGAAAATTGCCGACCCAGCCGACATAGCCGCAACGTCGAGCATCAGCTTTACTATTAACCACATCGCAGCCGTGGTGCTCCCTGCCCTGCTCGGCATCGTCTGGGTCTTCAATTCCAGCGCTGTATTCCTGATCGGGGCAGGCATTGCCGCTCTCTCACTCGGCCTCTCGCAGCTAATTCCTGACTCGCCCCAACCCGATTTCGAAACCAAACTTTCGGCCTCGCAGTAACGCTCTCGCCCACTCTGTAACGTTATTAAACCTATTGCAACTTACCCTCGGTGCGCACGCTGCGTAACGTGTGGTCCTGCTCAGTCGCGCCTAAAGGCGCTCGCCGGGACTTGCATTAACCAACTGAATTATAGGTATAAATAACCGTGGCACCTACTAAATCGAATACCACTCACCCACCTTACTCACTCCAACTTAAAGCAATCGCGCTCGGCATAGCCGGCGCAGCCGGCATACACCCATTGCAAGTCGCCGCACAGGACGAGACCGCTGTTATCGAAGAATTGGTTGTTTGGGGGCGCTCACTACAACTGCTTGGCAGTGCCGATTCTGCCTCGCAAGGAGTCGTGGGCTATGCCGACTTCTCAACCAGACCCCTAGCTCGCGTTGGCGAGTTGGTCGAGGTCGTGCCCGGCATGATCGCGACTCAGCACAGCGGCCCTGGCAAGGCAAACCAGTATTTTTTGAGGGGATTTAATCTAGACCACGGTTCAGATTTTTCGACCTTTTTTGATGGCATGCCAGTTAATTTTCGCACTCATGCGCATGCGCAGGGATACATGGATCTCAACTTCATCATTCCCGAAATAATCGAACGCGTCGATTTTAAAAAAGGCCCCTATTTCGCTAACACAGGTGATTTCTCGCTCGCCGGCACCAGCTCGATGAAAACCTACGACACTCTCGAAAAAGGCTTCGTTGAAGTAACTGCGGGATCAGGCGATGAAATCCGCGTCGTCGCCGCCGACTCATTCAGCACCGAGCAGGGCAGCCTTCTTTACGCTTTAGAGCACCAGCAAACCAATGGCATGTTCGTGCTCGACCAAGACGTGCGCAAATACAATGGCCTACTCAAATACACAGGCGAGATTGGTAGCATTCCAAGCCAGCTTACCTTAACAGCCTATGACTCCGAGTGGGTATCGACTAATCAAGTACCGCAGCGCGCAGTCGCCTCGGGGCAGATCGATCGCTTCGGCTTCATCGACCCAGACCTCGGCGGCCAATCTCATCGCTATTCACTGAGTGGGCGTTTCGAACTCGGCGAATGGAACCTAACCGCCTATGCCAGCGCCTATTACATGAGCCTTATAAACAACCCTACCTATGTTCTCAATGACCCCCTCAACGGCGATGAATTTGAACAAGAAGACGAGAGACTGCTTTTCGGCGGCTCGCTTCTACGCGGCCGCGAATTCGATCTACTGGGGTTTCAAGCATCGAGCTTATTCGGGGTCGAGGTCAGGTATGACGATGTCCAAGAGCTCAACCTGTTCAACACCCGAAGCCGGCTGCGTTATGACAGTGTCCGCGAAGACGATGTAAAGGAATTAAGCGCTTCTGCCTATGTAGAGAGTGAGTTCACGGTAAGTGAAAAACTTCGGCTCACCACTGGACTTCGAGTCGACTACATTCGTTTCGATGTTAATGCGTTAAGGCCACAGAACTCGGGTTCCGATAACGATACGCTGCTGCAGCCTAAATTGGGGCTCGCCTATCGCTTCGCGGACTCCTTAGAGTTTTATGCGAATTACGGCCACGGCTTTCACTCGAATGACGTGCGTGCCGCGGTTAATCGTATAGACCCGGTAACCGGCGAAGACACCGAAGCGCAAGATATATTGGTCGAGGGACGCGGTGGAGAAATAGGATTCCGCTACGACAACCTAAGAGGCTTTAACGTCACGCTGACCGCGTTTGAGCTAGCCACAGACTCGGAACTGGTTTTTGTGGGCGACGCAGGCACTACGGAGCCGAGCGACCCAACTCGGCGAAGCGGTGTCGAGCTCAACGCGTTCTATTCGATCAACGACAGGTTAGTCATCGATTTTAGCGCCGCGCGCGCAAGCGGTCATTTCAGAGGCTTACCCGACGGCGAAAACAGTATCACCGATGCCCATGAAAATGTCGCCGCCGCAGGCTTGTCCTATGTGGGCACCCAGGGGATTACGGCAAGCTTGCGCGTACGTTACTTTGGCGATGCAGCACTTACCGAAAACGAAAGCGTAATGAAAGAAGACTCTACTCTCGTCAACGCTGGAGTCTCCTACGCGTTTGGCGCGTGGGAGATGGGGATAGATGTACTCAATCTGTTCGATGCAGAAGACGACGACATCGCTTATTTCTTTGAGTCACGACTGCCAGGCGAACGCGAGGCAGTGGAAGACATTCATTTCCACCCGTCTAATCCCCGCATTATGCGCGCGATGCTGCGCTATTCGTTCTAGCGCTTAGATCTGAGGGGCTTTAAGGTCTAGGATTTAGTCGGCGACGAACTTTACCGAGAAAGTAACCGGCACCACGCGGCTAATACTCGGCAGTCCTGCTATCTCCCGCAGACTCTCCACACCGGCGACAAGTCCCACGGATTCAGCTGTGATAATTAACGGCGAGAGAGTCGAGACACGCACGCCATCTGCTTGGCGTGTCACTCGAAGCGGCGCTGAGATCACTGTCTCTGCGCCATGCAGCGCGAGCGTCAACTGTGCATCAAGGGCCATTTCTTCACCAACAGCGATAGCACTCAGCGCGTCAGTATTTATTGCAGCGCTAACAGCCGCTTGTGGATAAAGCCCTGTCTCGAACAGCATCGACTGCATACGCTCATTGCGAATCGCAATGCCTGTCTCAACGCTTGAGAGGTCGATATTAATACGCGCGTTGCCGGCTGCGTCGATCTGGCCTTCGAGACGCGAGAACGAGTGCACCTCGGCAATATGCTCAGCTTTGACCGTCACAAACGAAAGCTGCGAATTATCAAGGTCTAACGACCACTGCGCAGAGGCACCGGCACTGAACGCGAGCGCTGCAATTAAAAATACTGCGCGTTGGACTAGTTTAAGATTATTATTTAACACCCCGTACTCCTTATACGCCTTGATTTCTCGGAGGCTTGGTTATTGATATCACTATCACTGCATACGACTAAATTAGGGTGGGGAGTTTAGCACAAGCACCCCCAGTCGATCCCTAGGCGCCAAGCCCAGACTTAGAACAGCAGAGATGCACACCTTTTAGCGCAGAGTAGGCTAGAATAACCCCTCGCGTGAATTCCAAACAACCACGGTAGCCAGCCGCTAGCTTTCACACATTACTTTGCGTAAATCACAGCTTGCGGAGCGTTTGACGTCCTATGCAAACAAACAGCCTTACTCCTCAGGTTAAACATCTGGTACTTATTGGTGGCGGGCACAGCCATCTGTTCGTGCTCAAGCAGCTTGGTATGAAACCTGTGCCGGGACTCGCTGTAACGCTGATAAGCCGCGACATAGAAACGCCTTACTCTGGTTCTCTACCCGCCACTATCAGCGGTTTTCATTCTCATGATGAGATGAATATCGACCTGCGGCCTCTTGCCCTGTTTGCCAAGGCTCGCGTCATTCGAGCGGCCGCTGATGACATCGATCTCGAGGCAAAAATAGTTCATCTAGCCGGCAGGCCACCCATCCACTTCGACATTCTCTCACTCAACGTTGGATCGCGCCCCGATGCGTCAAAAATCGCCGGGGCCAACGCGTTTGCCTGCCCGGTAAAACCTATCGATCAGTTTTTGGCGCGCTGGGAAAGCGTGCTTCCGCGAGCTGTTCAACACGTTAGCAACAAAGAGAACTACTCAATTATTATAGTAGGTGGCGGTCCCGCGAGCGTCGAACTCGCGCTTGCGATGCAGTATCGCATTCACACCGAGTGCAAACTTGCGCTTGAATCTAAGTCGTCTTTGAAAATATCGATCATCAGCTCATCGAAAGAAATACTTGTGCACCACGGCGCACAGGCGAGGCAGGCGGCGCTTGACACACTGCAGCGGCGGAGCATTCGAGTGGAGCTTGGTCATCGAGTAAAGCGCTTTCTCTCCGGTTCAGTGCTAACCGAGGCGGACGGAGACTATGTCAGCGACGCCACTTTTTACGCTACAGGTGCGAGCCTCCCGGATTGGCCTGCGCGCTGTGGCATAGGTATAAGCGATGACGGTTTCATCGACACGCTGCCAACGCTGCAAACAGCCAGCCATGACTTCGTGTTTGCAGCGGGCGACGCCGCAACCATTCGCGGGGCTAGCCGCCCCAAATCGGGCGTCTATGCAGTGCGCGCAGGCAAACCGCTTGCCGACAATTTGATTCGATTCGCGACTGGCAAAGCTCTGAAACCATTTAAACCTCAAAAGCATGCTCTTGCGCTCATCTCCTTAGGCGACAAAACCGCAATTGCTTCGCATAAAAGCTTTTCCTTTAAGGGCCGTCTGGCATGGATGATGAAGCAGAGAATCGACAAAGCTTTCGTCGCGCGCTTTAGCAAGTTGCCTTCGATGGAAGCCGAACTCGACCTCGAAAAAGGATTGATCGATGCTGAAGCCGAAGCGGCTCTGCGACGTCACGCTATGCGCTGCGCTGGCTGTGGTGCAAAAGTCGGTGGCGGGATTCTAGGCGAGGTACTCGACGATCTGCATGAGGGTGTCGAGTCGGCTAGAAAACCTATCGAGGATGCGTCTATTATCCCGCTGGAAAATGGCCGCGCTTTACTTCAAAGCATCGATCAAATTAGCGCATTTATAGATGACCCCTGGCTGTTTGCTCGTATTGCTACAAACCATTGCCTCAGCGATATTTATGCCATGGGAGAGACACCTCACTCCGCACTCGCCGTTGTCGGTCTGCCTCTCGCAAGCGAACGAATCATGAAGCACAACCTTGCCGATCTCATGCGCGGCTGCAAACTCGAACTCGATGCCAACGATTGCGAGCTACTCGGCGGGCACACCGCAGAGAATCCTCAGTTGCAATTAGGACTCACCATCAATGCTTTCGCCGATTCAAGTTCGAGCCTCGCTAAACATAATCTTCGCGCTGGTGATGTCTTGATCATCACCAAGTCACTCGGGACAGGCACGCTTTTTGCGGCCGACATGCGCAGCATGAGCCGCCATCGCTGGATAGAATCTGCGATCGATCAAATGCTTCTATCAAACAAAGTCGCTTCGCAGATTATCAGACAACACGGAGCGGGGGCCTGCACCGATGTCACCGGCTTTGGCCTCGCAGGACACCTTTTCGAAATGCTCGACCCACACGGTGTCGAAGCCGAACTCTCTCTGGCCACACTCCCTACCCTCGAGGGTAGCCTCGAGCTGCTTTCCGCGGGCATACAGAGCTCACTGCACTCGAGTAATCGCCGTGTTGCAAAGGGAATTTTCAACCGCGACGCTTTTTTAAGCGATCCACGATTCGAACTGCTGTTCGATCCACAGACATCAGGTGGATTACTCGCGGCCGTTCCCAAAGCGAATGCTCAAGCCTGCCTGGCAGACCTTGCTAGAGCAGGCCACAGCGGTGCCGCGATTATCGGTCGTATCACCAGTTCAGGCGCTGCGGATTCATCGGTGGTATTGAAATAGACGCAGAGGCTTTTTACTAAAGGGACTGTGCCGCAACACTAACGCTCGACTAACTCTATCTCAAAGACGTTCGACCAGTATTTTCCAGTAACCAGCAAGCGGTCAGTCTCTTTGTCATACGCGATGCCATTGAGGACAGCCTCGGTACCGTTGCGCGCTGTCCGTTCGGCGAGGCCGCTGAGGTCGACAACGCTTCTCACTATCCCTGTAGAAGGATCGATGCGGACGATAAACTCGGTCTGCCAGACGTTCGCCCAAATTTCACCGTTAATGAATTCTAGCTCGTTAAGATTGGCAACCGGCTGGTCGTTGTAAGTCACCTCAAGCGTCTGTGTAAACGCGAATGTTTGAGGGTCTACTTTGTGCAGGGTCGAAGAACCGTCGCTTAAGTACAGTGTCTCGCCATCGTAAGCGAGCCCCCAACCCTCAGTTGGATTGTAATGCGTTGTGCGCTGCTCGAACGTTGCGAGATCGTATTCATAGACGAGATTCGATTGCCAGGTGAGCTGGAAAATTCGATCGCCAACTATCTCGATACCTTCGCCAAAATAACGATTACTCAATGCGGTGCTTTGCAGCACCTCTCCGGTCTCTAATGCTTGTTTGGTGAGCCGCGATTGACCACGCTTACCCGTACCCAAATAGAGATGCCCTTCGTAAAAACTCAAGCCCTGCGTGAAGGCATTTATGTCCGAAGGATACGTGTTGGTAATGCGATAACCGAAGCGTTTCATCGGTGCTTCTTGCGCAACGCTCATCGCAGCGATCAGCGCGAGGCCGGCGGCCAGGAAAGAAATACTGCTGGCGCGTAAAGAGCGGTTATATGACTTACCCTGTGGCTGCGAACCCATGCCCTCTCCTTCACTTTGCTCGGCGTCATCGACATTCTTAAACTTGATCTGAGACTAGACCCGAGCCTAGGCCTGAGACTAGGCCTTAGACTAGGCCTTAGACTAGGCCTTAGACTAGGCCTTAGACTAGATAGTCGATTGCGCATAAACCTGAAATAATGCGGCTTACGGCGAAACTGCCACCACTGATACTCGAGGACCTAGTATGGCTACTGATTGCCTATTCTGCAAAATAATCGCCGGTGAGATTCCCTCAACCGAAGTCTATTCCGACGACGATATCTACGCATTTCGAGACATCAACCCCGCCGCACCAACTCATCTTTTAGTGATTCCCAAAAAGCACTTAACCGATGTGAAATCTGCAGACGCCGAAGACGAGGCGCTAATGGGCAAGCTGCTTCTCCGCGCAAATGACATTGCCGCAGAACAGGGACTGACAGACGACGGTTTTCGCTATGTCATCAACACGGGAAGCGACGGCGGCCAGACAGTATTTCATCTGCATCTGCACATCTTAGGCGGTCGCCAGCTCGGCTGGCCTCCGGGCTAGGCTATAGAATCGCGCAGTTTGGTTAGCGCAGCCTCGGTGGCATCGATGATGCCGCGCTCTGTTATCAGGCCGCTTACTAGCCGTGCAGGCGTCACATCGAATCCGTAATTACTGACCGCCGTCCCAGTTGGTGCCAGCTGAACGCGCGAGACACGCCCCTCATCGTCGAGACCACTGATGTGACTAACCTCCTCGGCCGCCCTCTCCTCAATAGGGATTTCGGTTAGCCCTTCTCGCAGCGAAAAATCAATGCTCGACACAGGTAACGCTACGTAAAAAGGTATGCCATTGTCAGCAGCAGCGAGCGCTTTGAGGTAGGTGCCAATTTTGTTGCAGACATCACCGAGTAGTGTTGTCCTGTCGCTGCCCACCACGCAGCAATCAACCAAACCATGCTGCATCAAGTGACCACCGGCATTATCGACAATAAGGGTATGTGGCACACCGCGCTGGCCTAGTTCCCAACAGGTTAACGACGCGCCCTGATTCCTCGGCCGCGTCTCATCTACCCAGACATGCAGCGGAATAGCCCGCGCCTGCGCTTTATAAATCACAGCGAGTGCTGTACCCCAGTCGACTGTCGCAAGAGCGCCTGCGTTGCAGTGAGTTAGAACATTCAGGCTCTCGGGGGCAGGTAATCCCGCCTGTGCGGCGCGCTCACCTTTCGCTTCCCATATTTCCTGCAGGCGCTGCGCGCCGTATTCACCGAGCATCGCACAGGCATTGATATCTTCGGTGTGCAATTCAAGCGCCGCTTGCAACGCTTCGGCGGCTACGTTAAGTACACAGCGCGCGAGGCGAGTCTCGATCTTGTCCAATGCCCAGCGCAGATTGATGGCCGTCGGGCGCGTAGCGGCGAGGGCCTCGATTACCGGCGCGCTGAGACTACGCGCGGTTTCATCGTCTTTGCCGCGAAGGCCAAGATACACGCCAAAGGCAGCGGTTACGCCTATTAGCGGCGCACCGCGCACCTGCATTGAAGAGATCGCGTGACAGGCATCGGCTGACGTCTTCAGCTCTACCTCAACACATTCATGCGGCAGGCGTGTCTGATCGATGATTACGACGCGGTCGACCTCTGCGTCGAAGCGAATAGTCAACGTGTGCGGCGATTGGTTGGCACCCGCAGGAATACCTCTAAATGACTCGATCATTGCCTCCATCGACTGGTATCTGAGAGCCAGTTGTTTTGCCGAGCCGCGTGCCTGCGAATAAGAAAACTCCTTCGGCAACGTCTGCCGACGTTACTTCGGTACGCAGAACATTTTTACGTTTATAGTCTTCGACACTCACTCCATAGGCGCTGGCGCGCGCGTCAAGCAGCGCATCTGTCCACAGCGCCGTGTCATACACCGCATCGGGATGCAGTGTATTCACGCGAATCCCTTGCCCACCCAACTCGAGCGCTGCAATCCTTGCGACTTGCGCAAGTCCTGCTTTCGCCGCGGAGTACGCTGCAGCGCCGGGGCCGGGTGCTAGCACGTTCTTGGAACCGACAAACACCACCGCCGGGTCGAATCCCAGCTTTAGAAGCGGAATACAAAGCCTTAAGAGGCGGGTGTGAGCAGTGAGATTAAGCGCAATCGAGCGCTCCCACTCCTCGTCCCCAAGCTCCGCGAGCGATTGGCTCGACGGGAAAAAACCAGCATTGCTAACCAATATATCTAGGCCGCCAAATCGGGAAACACAGGCATCGATTGCTGAGTCCAACTGCTCGCTCTTGGTTACGTCACAGCGGATACCCAACACACTCGGCAACCCTGTGAATAGAGTCTCTGTCGACTCATCTAAGTCGAGTGCGCAAACCACAGCGCCTGCAGAAACTAGGCGCAGAACCGTTGCATGGCCAATACCCGACGCACCGCCAGTTACCAGTGCAACTTTGCCTTCAAGCTCACGCGACGGATCGGCAGCGGTCGACGTAGATTTAAGCTTCGCTTGTTCCAGCTCCCAGTATTCAACATCAAACAGATCAGCTCTTGGCAACGGTCGCCAGCCACCTAGCCGCTCACCGGCAAGAATAGCGGGAATAGTATGAGCAACAATATCTTCGACAATTGTTAACCTTTTGAGGTTTGGGGCGAACCTGACGATTCCACGCTCAATCCATACGCCAAAGCGGGGCATGAGGTCTAAGCAGCGATGTTCGGGATGCGCATGCATGCCGTAATAATCGGAATAGTCTGAACAGAAACTATGCAGTCCCGAAACCGGGTACGGCGGGAAAACTGCACCAAAAGGCTTCGTATGAATGGTGTGATCAGGTGTGAGAGGGCCACTCGCGACAAGTTGTCCGGCGGCCTCGTTAGCGGCAAAGCGCAGTGAATCAACTCCAGTATCGAGACTTGCTAACACGGGCGAGCCAAATACCTTGCCGGCCTCGTAGCGCAGTTCGGCGAACGTGAGCCTGTCGAACGTTCGAAGTGGGATGACAGACTCAGTGGCGCTGGCATCAACTTCGCCGGCAATAAAATCTTCTGCGCGGGTCACTAATTCAATCATTGCGTTATAGCTGTCTTTCGCGTTCTCGGCGAAGGTAAACAATCCGTGGTTGAGTAGAACAATGCCGCGAAGCTTAGACCAGTCGGTATCCGCCGTTGCCTCAGCGACCTGTTTCGCCAGCACGAAACCCGGCATCGTGTAAGGAAGGATCAGCACTTCGTTACCGAAAAGCTCGGCCAGACGAGCCGCGCCGCCCTCCGAATTACTCAGTGTGACAACCGCATCGGTATGGGTATGGTCGACATAGCGATGCGGTATTAGCGCATGCAGTATTGCTTCGACTGACGGTGTTGGCGCCGTCGGGTCTAACAGTGCCAACCTCAGCTCACGCATCATCTGCGTATCGCTCAGGTTGTTAAGCTTACCCAAGCGCTGCAAATAATTTAGGTCTACGGGTGGAAAACCCGCGGCCTCTATCGTCTTAAGGTCCCATCCCGACCCTTTAACATAGAGCGTCTCTACCGACTCGCCGAATACGGTAGAACTCAACCCTTTGAGCGACGTATTGCCGCCACCGTGTAGAACGAGATCTGGATTCTGGCCCAGAAGCCTCGATGTGTAGACCCTGAGTGCGAGTTCGCCCCCTTCGGCCAAACGCTGAGCTGCGTCTTCATCACTCCAAAGAGACTTCATAACTTAGTATTTCCTATTGCTAAAACGCAAAACGCACCGCCTAGGCGGTGCGTCGTATACGAAGACTATCAACTGTTTGTGAAGCCTTGAAATTAACTCGGCTCAGCCGCTTATTTCGGCTCTACTATCGAGATGCTAGCCATACCCGCTTGTCGAGCCGCGTCCATTACCATAACCAGAGTAGCGACGTCGGAATCATTATTAGGCTGGATGATGACAGAGGCAGCAGGGTTTTCGGCTTTGAGTTGGTCAATGTTCGAGCGAATCTGCGTCTGAATAATAGGACGCGGATTACCATTGAGGATAATCTCATTGTTAGGCCCGATTTCGAACAAGATGTTTTTCTTGTCATCATCTTCTGGCGGCGGCTGATCGTTGTTGTTATCGCTACTCGCGGCGCTGATCGATGTCTCCGAGAGGAAAGTCGCTGTTACCACAAAAAAGATAAGGAGGATGAATACCACGTCGAGCATCGGCGTGAGGTCAATTTTAGTATCGTCGGATTTCCGCTTGCCAGCAATTTTCTTCATTATTATGTCCTGAGTACTTAAATCGACGCGAGAACGCGCCCCCTAGTGCGTTGAGTATAGCAATCCTAAGCCACGATGCAAAAGTGGGAATTGCACTTTCTGCGGGGCGCACCCTAACGGGCCTTACTTCTTGAGGGCTGCCACGCTAAAATCAAGCAACTCTTTCAATTGCTTAGCATTTTTACCATCTCGAGAATTAACACGCGCACCGAAAAGCGTATTTAGTATCACGTCTGTCGCAAATTCGGCGCTAAAACCTTTCTTTATTTTTCCCGCTTTATGGGCCTCTTTAGCCCGACCCAAGAGCGCCTTGCGAATAGTGGCTTGAGAACTGCGTACAACTTTCTTCATTTCTTTATCGTAATTGATGCTCTCGCACAGCGAATTGACCAATAAGCACCCAAGGCTGCGGTGTTTGTTGCTCACATCTACCACGGTGGCGTCGAGGTAGGCGGCAATTGCATCCCACGGCTTAAGCGCTTCGTTGCCTAAAGTCGCTTCTATCTGCTTTGCACCCAATCGATTGTATTGATCGACGCATGACTTAAAAAATGTCTCTTTATCGCCAAATGAATTGTAGAGAGTGCCTCTATTTATTCCTGTGCAATCTAATAATTTCTGCACCGAACTAGCTTCGTAACCTTCTTTCCAAAATTGTTCCATTGCATTGGTTAGAACTTTGTTTTCATCAAATTCGACTGGACGCGCCATAGTAAAATACTCAAGAAGAGGGATTAGTTTAAATAAGACCCGCTCTTGGCGACGGGCTTGCTCCGAATAATTTGGACGCGCATTGTAGTACAAGCAAAACGTCAATTACAGTATCAACCGTATCAAATTGTGATTTTCTGCGGGAATTTAGGCAGGGAAGTAATACTCAGCGTTCAAAGTGCTACACCATGGTGCGCTTGGCGCTGTTTTGAATGCTAAGTCAAAATCATTTCGCGCTGTTTGAGTGCAGCGCCCTATGGCAGGCGACAATGATGCCAATTGATACAAAAGATTTTTCTAGGCAAACATGAGAATCTCAAAAATACTCACACCGAAACCAATTACTCCGCCAAAGACTGCACCCCAAACTACGAGCCAACCAAGGTGCTTCTTTATCATATTCTGAATAACGACCTTAACTATTTCGGGTGTCATTTCATTTAAACGGCCATCAATCATCTCTTCCAACTTACCGCGAACGGAAACCGTGCCTTCGCCTCCCGTAAGCATTGCTTCAACGCGCTGCTGTAGTTGCTCAGGGGAGAATTGACTAGCAAGATACTCCTTCATCTCGGCTATGAAAGGCTCTCTCAACCCCGCTAGCGCATCGCGCCCTCCTAGCATTCCCAACATGCCGCCAAACGACGACGCAAGAATCACATCGAGCAGCCGGTCGAACGCTGTATCAAGATCAACCGCATCAAGGCTTTTACCTAGCTCGGTGGCGACACGTTCACCCATCGATGATTTATCACCGCTGTCAGCAGAACCAAGGAAAGATTCGAGATCGATTCGGTCGAAGAATTGCTCCATGATGAGTTCGCGAATGCCGACCTTAAACTCTTCGAATCGAAGCGGAATAACGCCAGACCCATAAAGGCCGGGGATACGCTCAAACAACATATGTATCGCGAGCCAGTTAGTTACTCCGCCCGATAAAGCAAAAAGCCCAGTACTGAGTACGATCGTGCCGGCAGAGCCGTCGAGGAGCACACCAAGTGTTATGAGGAGAAGAGCGATGCCATTGCTCGCAATACTTTTATCGATTTTCATGAATCTTCCTAAATAAGTCGTCGCTGCTGCGCTATTGGCATGCGCAAGCGAATATCATCGATGCGCGCTAAATCAATATCGGCAATCGCAATGCCTTCGCCAGTGTTAACGCAGTCGAGCACCACTCCCCAAGGATCGATAATCATAGAGTGGCCCCATGTCTCTCTTGTCTCGCTATGTCTTCCCCCTTGTGCAGCTGCCACGATATAGCATTGATTCTCGATAGCTCGCGCCCGCAGCAGTGGCTCCCAATGTGCAGCACCCGTTACCGCTGTGAAAGCGGCGGGCACCGTGATTAATTGTGCACCAAGAGTCACTAACTGCCTGTAGAGCTCACCAAACCTCAGGTCATAGCACACGCTCAAACCAACCTGACAGCCCTCGACTTCGACACACGCAAGCTCGCTACCCGCCTCGTAGCTTAACGATTCAGAATACTGCGCCTGCGCATCACTCACTTGGACATCGAACAGATGGACTTTGTCGTAACGCGCGACTCTTTCACCTTGGGCGTTAAACACAAGACTACTCGCACGAACGCGCCCATCCTCTATTAGGCTTCCGTCCTCTCGTGAGAGTAATGGAATAGTGCCGCCTACGATTACTAACGCGTGTTTAGCTGCTTGTGAGGCAAGAAAATCTTGCAGGGGTGTGGCTCCAAGTGAGGGGATAGCGGGATGCGCTATCTCGCCAACCTCCTCAAGGGGGGACAATCCTTCGAGAGTCGCAAAGACTTCTGGCAGCACGATAAGCTCTGCCCCTTTCTCTGCAGCCTGTGAGATCAGCCGTGCTGCCGCAGAAAGATTCTGCTCGATAGCTTGCGTGCTCACCATTTGTATCGCTGCGACCCGCATTAACCGCCCTCTTTTCTAGAAGCTTCCAGAGAAAATTGATGAGCTCCCAAAAAGAACTCCACAGAAAGACTCGCCTAGTGAACTAGATTACGAACAATGGCTCCGAGATCCGTAACGCCGGCGCGAAACGCATCAACAGGAATTCGCTCATCGTTTCCGTGCACACCAGTAGGGTCATCGGCACGGGTAATCACGGGGCTGAACCCATAGCTAACAATGCCAAGGTCTCGGGTAAAGTGACTGTCGGTAAACCCTGTACTTACCGCCGACAGCACCTGAGAGCCTGGGTAGAGTTCTCCCGTAACATTCACTATCGATTCGAACAGGGTTGAATTCGTCGTCGAGATAGCAGGCGTAAAAGCCATAATCACTTCGACGTTAACACCGGTGCCCTCAAGCAGCGCTTCGACATCGGCAATCAACTCTTCGGCGGGGCGATCTGGGAGCATGCGGCAATCCAATTCAGCCCAAGCCTCAGGAGGAATCGTGTTGATTTTGCTCGAACCGCCCATGCGAGTAATCGAACAAATATCGCGCGTTAGCGCGTGATGTCCCGGGCGAAAATCTTGCAGCGCTGGCAGAAACTCAGGGTCTGTAATCGCGCGCGCCATGTCTGCATACGCCTGCGCCCAATCATCATCCATCGACACGGCAAGACCAGAAAAATAGGCGTCAACGGCAGGAATAATGCGCGGCTCGAAAGGATTTTCTTTAATCCTGTTAAGCGCCTCGACAATGCGTAAAACCGAGGTCGTTGCACGTGGCCAAATGCGCAATACCAGTGCCTTTCATATCGCGCGCACCGCGGCCTAAAATATACCCATCGCGCAATTCTCCCGACAGCGGGTCGGTAGTCCAGAATTCCTTATCCGCAGGCACGACATCGGTATGTTGAAGTAACATCAAGCCGGGCTCGTCGCCTCCCTCCAATCGCGCCCAAATGTTTCCGCGACCCGGTGCGCTCTCTATCCATTCGTATTCAATGCCTTCTGCATCAAATATCTCGCGGTAGAACTCAACCGCGCGCGTCTCATTGCCTGGCGGATTCACCGTGTCAACACGAATAAAATCTTGCAGCCATGCAACCGCTTCATCTTCGATAGATTGCGCTGCCACGGCACTGGAAAACAGGATGAGCAACGACGCCAAAACGCCTGAGCCTAGGTTGTTTCTGAACAATCGTAATGTCACAGTTATCTACTCCCTCTCAATCGAAATTCTAATTGCGTTTTTCTATACTGATTCTCAGAGCGAAAAACCTTCGCCCGCTCTAGTCGAGCAATGTCAAAGGCTGCGTTTCACTCGACGCAAGACTCCTAAGCCAATCGCGAAAAGGCAGGCCGTATTGCGTGCCTGTGTCGTAGGCGGCAGGGTCAGCAGACGCAAAGCGTTCGTAGCCATCCCCTCCAGCGTACATAAAACTATTAACGAGAACGCGATAGATTCGTTCGGCAACGGGCGACTCGCCTGTTGCAGTAAGGATCCACTCTCCTTCTCTTTGCGCGATTCCAGCAACACGAGGGCGACTACCTTCATTAAGCGTTGCGACTAATTCTGCACCCGAAATCTCGACTGCTACGATAGTGTTGTCGAAAGGCAGTATTGCCACGGTATCGCCAAGGGTAACCGCCCCGCTCGGCAATGGCGCACGAATTCCGCCGGCGTTCGTCACAGCCACCTCCGCAGTTGGATCGGCCCATAGCCAAGACTCGACCACAAGTTTGTCTAACAGCGGCCCCCTCGGTACGGCTTCTTCCACATAGGCCAACACCTCGGACAGTGAGTCTTCTGAGCGCGACTGCCATCTTTCGATAATTGCTGCCAACCCCGGATCGGCCGCCGCACCACTGTTCTCTTTGGTCGAAAAATCGACAGCTATTTTCCCGTCGACGTCCAACGCAAAAGTCGCGCGCGCATAGGATCCAAAATGAAAACCGCCGCCAAGAATCACCGTTCTGCCGAGGCGTTTGGCGACGAGCTCGTTACAATGTCCAGCGCCGAATAGGTCAATATTAAGATCGATGACAGCAAGTGCAAGGGGCTCTAACTCATCGAGACACACATGCGAAATCACGAACGTGAGCTCTGCCCCTTGCGCCTTACTCACAGGCACCACTCGCCGAAGAGTAGCCTCATAGTCGTTAAACTGAAGCGGTGCGACTGTGGCCGGATTTGTCGTGGTAGAGGTCTCTGTCGTCGTCAGGCCTATTACAGCAATCCGAACATCGCCAGCCTCGACTATTCGGTACTCTACAATACCGAGATCTTCTGGAACTCGTCCTGTTTCGCGCCATGCTGTATTCGCGCTCACATAGGCGTAATCGGCTTCGGCACTGCGCTGGCGTATTGTGTCGAGACCAAAATCGAATTCATGATTTCCAACCGCCGACGCGGCATAACCCATCGAGTTCATTACCTCGACCATGCTCTCACCCTGGTTCCAAGTCGAAATAGCCGGTCCTGTCCAATTATCACCGCCGCTTAGGAGGAGAAAATTCTGTTCGGTCGTTGCCGAATAGCCCTCGAAATCTTTCCACAGTTGCATTAAATTTGCCGCGCTATTCGACTCCCCCATCCCCTCCATCCAGCCGTGCTCGTCGTTGGTATACAGCACTGTAAAATGGCGTTCGCTCTGAGGAGAAACTTGGCAGCCTCCAAGCGTTGCAGCAACAATCACTGACGTGAGTAGTGGGCGTAATACACCTCTCATAACCATGGTCGCATCCGTTCTCTCTCAGCTTTATATTTGTGTTTTAACATTGCCTTCTATCGCTCGACTATTTCCCAGCACGGCGTGTAATTCGAATAATCTATTTTCATCCGTTTCTGTTCTACAAATGAGGCCAGCAGAGCCTCCATTCTTTGCATGATCTCAGGCTCTCCGGTTATCTGGAACGGTCCATGCTCTTTAATCTGAGCAACCCCTTGAGACTTCACATTGCCTGCAACAATCCCAGAGAATGCCTTGCGCAAATTCGACGCCAGTTGCTGAGAAGGCACAGACGACTCCAATCGAAGATTAGCCATATTCTGATGATTAGGAATAAACGGTGCCTGCAGGTCAGAGGGAATATAAAGCTCCCAGTTGAACCCGTAAGACGCGCCAAGCGAGAGCCTATGTTTGCGCTGCTCATCGACACACTCTTTCGCTCGCCGTGCAACAGACGCGGCATCGCCGGTAATAATTTTGTAATATTCAGCGGCCTCATCACCTAGAGTCGCGCGGACAAATGAATCGATTTCTTCAAAATAATCGCTACTAGATTCGGGCGACGCGAGGATCAAACCGAACGGGTGTCCCGCATTACGTTCATGCATCAGGATACTTAGAATATACAGCAGTTCTTCGGCTGTTCCCGCGCCACCCGGGAAAACTACGATGCAGTGCGCTAATCGCACAAACGCTTCAAGCCGTTTTTCAATATCAGGCAAAATCACAAGTTCATTGACGATAGCGTTCGGCGCCTCTGCGGCAATAATGCCAGGCTCGGTAATGCCAATGTAGCGGCGCAATTCTAGCTGCTGTTTAGAATGACCAATAGCGGCGCCTTTCATTGGGCCTTTCATGGCCCCAGGTCCGCAACCGGTAGCAATATTTAGCCCACGAAGACCGAGCTGATAACCTACCTCTTTGGTAAAATCGTATTCATTACGACCGATCGAATGGCCGCCCCAACAAACAACCAAGTCGGGTTTTAAATTGGGTCTCACAATATTGGCATTACGCAATATATCGAAAACCGCCTCTGTAACGCCGCGCCTGCTGTCGAGATCATAGAGTCCATTAAGCGCATTGTTAACATAGACCACGTCTCTCAGAACCGAAAACAGATGTTCTTGAATACCTCGAATCATATTGCCATCGACGAACGCCGAAATAGGGGCATTGCGAACATTCATAATCGGTCCGCGCGACTGCGGCTTCACGTCTATTTCGAAATCGGGATAAGACTCCATAAGACTCGATACATCGTCTATCTCGTTTCCGCTATTCAGCACGGCAAGTGCGCAGAGGCGGAACAAGCTTCGCACCTCTTCATTTGCAGACATGAGGCTTTGTATTTCACGATAAGAAAGTAGGTTTAGCGTTCTTACGGGGCGCAAATTCTCTCGGCTCGTCGTTTCTTGCACCGCTGCTTGCTGTATTTCATCTTGCGACATAACCTAACTCTCTCTTGTAAGCGTATTCACTCGGCATAGGCTTATGCCTTGTCGATGGATAATTTATGACCCATTACCATGGGCGACTACGGGTTTCTGATCGGCGCCGACGCCTCGGGTACAGCGGGCACATCGGGCGAGCCGAATGCTTGCTTGAACTGAGGCTCCAAACCTTCCCACGGCCCATCTAATATATAAGCGGCGCTCGTGAGACTGTCGACTTGATCGCCAAAAATTCGATCAAAAAGATACGCGCCGACCGCGATAGGAATATTAGCCGTCAATAAACCTAGCCAAGGAATATTGTCGCTAACCGGGAGCGTGACATACATTTCACCGAGGATAGTTTCAGCAACAAGATCAACATCGCCTGTGATCTGATAGAGACTTGAAGGACCGCTTATGACGAGCCGGTCTTGAATCTGAACTTGGCCTTCGTCTAAGAGTAAATGGCCATCGATTTGGTCGAACGCAAGACCGCTGCGCAGAAGATCGTCACTGAATCGCAGTCTTCTCATAATAGCATCAAAATTAAGGATGCTGATCAATTTCAATGCGCCGGCTCCGCCGGAGCCTTGGAGAAACCTCCCTTCCTTGATATCGATCTTTATTTCGCCGCTAAGATGCTCCGCATTAAAAAAAGCAGGCGTCCCGGGCCACTCGAGTTGCGACTCAAAATCACCGGCATTGCTCTCAAGACTTGGGGCATAGCCATTGGCCCGAAGCACCTCGCCAAGATCCGCTACATGTAGCCGACCACTAAATTCGCTTCGATGGTTCTCTCCGTCAAAATGCCAGTAGAACGAAGGCGCAACCGCGGGCTGCGGCGAAGAATCTGCATTCGCTGTTTCTTGCTCGGTCCAGTTGTCTATTCGCTCTACTGCCAACTGCTGCGCCTCAAGTTGTAGCCCCCTAAAATCGAATGCGAGCGCCGAGAAACCTACGCCGGCAGCATCGGGTTTCAGCCGAAAGCGCCAACTTCCGTAAGGGCTATCCCCAATGACGATTTCACGCGCACTAAAGCGCATAGCAGGAAACAATCGTGGGTCGAGTTCGGCGAGCGAATCAATAGGTGCGGCGTCTGTGGCGTTTTCGACTTTGCGCTGAGGCCCGATCGTACTCGACTCGTCACCCGCTAAGCGTAGCTTCTGCAGCGCAACAAGCATTTCACCCTCGGCGAAAGGCACTTCGATATGGCCTTCGAGTTCTGGGCCTGCGAAATCTACAAGCCAGTTTTTAGACTCGATGTTCGGCCTAACCCTCAGCGATTGATTCGCAAAGCTTTGGCCTAAGAGACCAAACTCATCAACAGCGATATCAACGAAACCAAGGTTGCTGGCAAATGCTTCTACGCCGTAGCTGGAGTCATCTGTCTCGCCTTGTTTAGTTGCAAGTGTTTGCAGATTTTCGGAAAATTTGGCAACAAACCCTTCCCATTGCTCGAACTCAGCGGCGGGCAAACTACCCAACACAACGAGTCCATCGTAGGGGTTTTGTTTGAGCACACTCAGCTGTGTGGGTGACTCGCCCAGAAACACTAAGCCTTGGGTTAGCGTTTCGTCATTAAACGAAAGGTCGAACGCTAATCGATTGCCCAACTGCCCTCTATGCCATTGTCCACTTTCGCCAAAGCCAAGGCTTAGGTCGAAGTCGATAGCATCGGTTGCCTCTTTTGCCAGCGGGTCAGGCCCTACGATCGCAACCCCCTCTAAGGTACTCTGAACTGTCAGCGTCGTTGGGTATAAACTCTCACTACCCTGCTCAATAGACACAAGACCTTGGTACTCTAAAGCGCCCTCGGCCTGTTGCAGCATTGCGTCGACAAGCGGACTGGTCAACGCCAAATCGGCTAACTGCTCAGGCGCAACGCTGCCGTTCGCGGCAAGCGTAATCGTCTCAATAACACTATTAGCTTGAACCGAACCTAACTGCATTGCGAGCGGACTGTCAAACATCTCCCCTCGCAATGCTTCGCTATCGAGGCCCGTTCGGGTATCGAATACCACGCGACCCGAAAGCCCCGACACGTTGAGACCATAGTCGAGCAGAGCCAATTTGTTTTCATCAATTGAAATCTCGGTACGCACATCGACTCCCGTACCCGCGCCGAGAAGCATTTCAACATCGATCGCCACCTCTGCGTCACCCTCTGCGCGCCAGTTGCTCACGGTGGTTGTGAGCCCCTCTGGCAGCGGAGAAGCAATCAAAAAGTCGATAGCCTGTTGCGTAAAACCCGCAGCACCGCCTTCGACAACGAGCTTGTTGCGGAGTTCGCCGTCTTCGTCGATGTCGGGTCTTACCGAGCCTTTAGCCCCGCTCAGCTGCAAGCCATGGCTTTGCCCAGCCGTCACAGCGACATCGATCAAATTGTCGGCGGTTGCGACGAATGCCTCGACCTCTTCGATAACAGGCCAGCCGTCAGCGTAGCGAATGGTCCCGTCACGCAGTCTGTAAAAACTCTGGAATGTTTTCGTTGCAGGATCTGCTCCGGGTAGCGTTGAGCCGCGAAATATTGCGCCGCTGTCGAAGAACGTGCCGCCAAGTGCGGCTCCTCCCACCCAAGACATTGTCGTTTTAAGGCCCGACTCGATTTTAGGGCCGTCTGGCAAATAATAGTAACGATCATCGGCACTCATCCGCTCAACACCGATAAGAAGCTCAATGGTCGACTCAGGAACGCCCTCTAATGGCCTCACCAAATGTGAAGAAAACTGCACACGGCCCTTGGTGCTTTCTGACTCAGCGATCACCGTGTTGCTCGACAGACGCAAGTCGAGCCCTGCGTTAAAGCGGGCTAGAAAATCGATGCGTCCATTGACGTAGTTGTACGACCAATCGCGCGTGTAAATATTCGGCAGGTTCATTTGCAAAGAAGGCGTATCGATTTCGGCAAAGCCGCTCGCACTTTGCGTCTCACCGTCATACTCGATTTCGAGATAACCTGTGACGCCATCTAACATCGGAATCGCACCGAGAGAGTCGATAGCACCATCTTCGGTATTTGCCCGTAGCGAGAGTTTTTGAATCGGCCCAGATAGAGCCTCTAGCGGCGAAGCGGCCTTCTTTTGGCCAGTGAGCTTTACACTGAGGTTGCTGAGCAGCCCTCGCGGCGACAACGTGTTCATCGTAACTAGTTGAGTCTGTGCCAGCGGGATAAACCCAGCATTAGCCATCCGCTGAGTCAGGCTAAGAACTCGGGCAAGGTCTAAAGAATCGGCCCTTAGTTCGAGCTCACCGTCTTGACGAAGCACAAACCCAGCAGAGAATGCACCCCATTCCTCACCATCCCATTTTCCTTGATTCGCCTGAATTACAAATTCGAATCGCGGGCCCAAGCCACCCGCCTGAACCGATTCATCAGACTGCCGAATTGTCGCGACGCTGCGGAAGCTCGACAGCTCGGTTGTCCGCGCCTCCTTAGCCGAAGGCCTCTGCAATTCTAAAGACTCTATATCGAGTGTTACCGTTGCTTCCACTAACTTTCCATTCGACAGTTCAAGCCAAATTTCCCCGCCGGCATTAAGCGTGATCACTCCGGCAAGTGCAGGCTGGATTGATGCCGGCAGGAGCGAATCGAAAAACGGGAGATAATCACCACTGGGAATGTTGGCATAGGCATAGGCCGATGCGTCTGCAAGCGTCACGCCTGTCCCCTCATAAGAAAATTGAAGAGGCTGACGCACACCATCAATTCGCGCATCAAGAAGAAACACATGATCACTGTCCCGATTTTGAATACGAGCATCGATCACATCGACCACCACTGGCGCGCCAGTGTTCGGCTCAAGGCGCAGCGCAACCTCGCTTAACTGCAAATAAGAAACACCCAGAAGAATCGAGTAAAGCTCATCCATGTCTACCCGCTGCGGGGTCGTGCCGCTGACTCCTCGCAGCTGCCACACACCGCTTGGCGATTGCCTTAGCGCAACGTCTAAATCGGCGACTTCAAACTCCTCTAACACCCAGCGACGCTGCCAGAGACTCGCCGGAACATCCAATGTGAGCGTCGCTCTATCGAACACCAAGCCACCCGATTCGGTTGCCGTGCCAATCTGAGCTTCGGTCACGAGCAAGCTTAAACCGCTTACTTGAATGGTCGGATTGAACCCAGAAAAACTCCCTGTGAGAGATGCGATGTTCACGGGCAATCCAGTCAATTCGAACACTTTTTCTTCGACAAATTGCGTGTAGTCTGCAACTGCTGGCATGAATTGTCGCCCGGCACTGACGTATGCGGCAAGCGCAACAATTCCCACGATCACCAGCCGTCTTAGCAACCTACCTATGCCAAACACTACGTTAAAAAACACTCCGCCTCTCTTTGCTATTCGTTCGGGCTAAGAATCACTCCATAGTCGGTCGATCAACTCAATCTCAATCTGCTCACGAGCGAGTTCAGGCTTTGCAACGAACTCCAGTCGAGCATCTAACAATCGCTCCAAGGCGTGAGACTCGCCGCGCAAGGCGTCGATTATTTCGACTCGCGCGCTGACCCTAAGCCCTTTCCCCTGTGTCGCGAGGGCAAAAATCCGTCTGTGTACATCTGCTACCATAAAGTCTATCGAGGCAACATGACCGTCGCCTGAACATTCTTCGCACGGCGCTCTCAACACTCGTTGCAAGCTTTCTCTCACACGCTTGCGAGTCATCTCAATCAAACCGAACTGCGAGAACCCTCCAACAGCTGAATGCGCACCATCTCTATCAAGGGCATCGACCAGCGCCTGTCTCACTCGAATGCGGTGCTCCTCACAGTGCATATCGATAAAATCTATTACAATAATTCCGCCTAAATTACGCAGCCTCAATTGAGTAGCGATCGCGACCGCCGCTTCGAGGTTGGTCTCGAGTATCGTTGATTCCTGATCACGCGCCCCAACAAAAGAGCCCGTGTTGACATCGATAGTCACCATCGATTCCGTTTGCTCAATCACGAGATCGCCCCCATTAGGTAAGCGCACTTTCTTTTCTAACGCATCTGCTATTTGTTGTTCTAATGAGACTCCGTTACCCCCGTTAAGTTCGAACAGCGGCGGTTGTTGATCTACTCGGGTCAACAGCGCTGTTGCTTCTGGAATGTAGTCTGAGAGAAAAGTATTCAGCCTATCGAATGCCTCGGCATCATCGACAAGGATACGCGTAACACGTAGATCGAAAAGATCGCGCATAGACCGCACGTAAATCGGTTCTTCCGAGTAAACGCATCTCACCTCATTGGGTCGCTGCAATCTACTCTTTAACTTTACCCACAGCCTGTGGAGATGGCCAAGGTCTTCTATGAATTCACCCTGTGTCGCACCTTCCGCCACAGTCCTAACGATAAATCCACGTGACTCTTTCCAATCAGACTCTATCAAGCTGTCTCGCAGCAGTGCTTCGAGTCTGCCGCGTTCTTTCTGATCGGCAATTCGCTGTGACACACCTATATGCAAACTACGGGGCAAAAGAACAAGGTGTCTCGCAGCGAGAGTAAGATGATTACTTAACCTTGGGCCCTTGCCAGCGATGCCATCCTTGATAACTTGCACGGTAAGAAATTGGCCTTCGCGCAAAAGTTCGCCTATTCGCGCTGGTTTGTCTCGCCGCACTTCGAGACCCTGCGCGTCCAGCTCGCTAATGTCTGATGCGTGAATAAAACCTGCTCGCTCTAGCCCAATGTCGACAAACGCCGCTTCCATACCGGGCATAACACGCAACACTTTACCCTGAAATATATCGCCTACATGGCTGCGCGAACGATGCCGCTCGAGCATCAGTTCCTTAAGGACACCCTGTTCTACGAGCGCTACGCGAGTCTCAGCCGGCATGACATTAATCAGTAACTCGCTCATTGTCGCTCATCCCCTAATTCGGGAAGGGAGTCGAGTCCTGCTTGCCTCAGTAAGGCTGCTGTTTCGTATAACGGCAATCCCATCACCCCACTGTAGCTGCCTTCGATCGAGCGAATAAACGCCGCCGCAATGCCTTGTATAGCGTAACCGCCTGCTTTTCCGCGAGGCTCTCCGCTGCGCCAATAGCGCTGTGCCTCGGTGCGACTAATTTCACCGAAAGTCACCCGCGTGAGTGACACGGCTAAACCGATTGTCGAGACCACGCCGGCCTCGGCCGACGCAAGCACACAAACTGCACTTCTGACTTCGTGCGTTCTCTTGGCCAAGCGCAGCAAGAAGCTTTCAGCTTCCTCTGCCGATTCTGGTTTCGCTAACACAACATTGTCGAGCGAAACCACGGTATCTGCCGCAATCAAAACCCCAGACTGGGACAGTAATAAGCTGCGCCCAGACTGCGCTTTCTCCTCCGCCATGCGGCTTACATATTGTTCGGGGGACTCAGCCTCATGACGAGTTTCATCGATGTCCTGCGGGCAGATCTCACACTTAAAACCAAGTTGTGCAAGCAGCTGTGCGCGTCGGGGCGATGCGGATGCCAAAATTAACCGTGAGGATTTCATCAATTGTTTATGAACCCGCGCCTGAGACTGCGCAGCAAAGAATATAAAGCAGGCCAAATCGCTGCGCTCGAAAAAGCCGCAAGCAAATACATCGAATCGACAGGCTCGATCTGACCACTTATCACTCGCAGCCAATGACTTAAGCCAAGCGCGACAAGCGCTAAAATAAAGAGCAATCCGCTCTGTTGGATAGGGTTGTACATTCGGAGACGCTGGTGGAGGCTTAGTGTGACATACGCAACAATGAGTAGAGTTAACGCGTTAAGGCCGAGCATAGTACCTTCCAAGACATCGAGTAGAAGTCCTGCGGCCCAGGCGAAGCCAAGCCCTACTCGATAAGGCAACGCCATAGTCCAGTAAAAGACGAACATCAGCACCCACTGTGGCCGCCAATTCATCGCCCAGTCAGGAAGAGGAACAATCGCCAACAAATAGGCTAAAAACAAGCTAACGATGACAACCCAATAGGTATAGCTCCTCGACTTCACGGCTGCACCTCGCTTGGTGGTGCTTCAGCATCAGGTAAAGGCGTATCATGATTTCTCGGCGGTATCAGGAGCATCACGTGGCGCGTACTATTAATTTCAGCGCGAGGGCGCGCTTTTATAACCGCAAAGTCTTGACCAGGATCGTTGTTCACGCTGATAACATCGGCAACGGGAAAATTCTTCGGAAAGATTTGCCCCATTCCTGAACTCACGAGTAGATCACCGGCACGAACATCTTGGGTCTGAGTCACAAATTCGAGTTCCAGTTCATCGGCTGCACCCCTCACGCCACGCGCGAGCGCGCGCTCACCGTTTCTGTTTACCTCGACAGGAGTTACGTGCAGTGGATCGGACACTAGCAACACCCAGCTACTTCTTGGCATGACTTCAACCACCTGGCCCATGAGTCCATCGGCGGCAAGCATCGCTTGACCAACAAAAACGCCCTGCAGCGCACCTCGATTGATAAGGACTCGCTTGCTTGCTCGATCGGGTGACCTGTTCACTATCTCTGCAGCCAAGACTTCGCCTTCAACGATACGGACAGCTTCACTCAACGCACGAAGGCGGCTATTTTCACTTGCCAAACTAGCTAAGACTTGCAGTTCTCGCTGCGCTAAAAGCAACTCATTATTTAGACGCTCGTTCTCCGCGAGTAGGTCGCTATGCGAGACGAAAACATCGTCGAAAAGCTCAGAGGTACGCGCCGGCATGTCGGCAACCCAGTACACAGGCGTTGCTGTATAGGAAAGGAAAAACCTAACAGAATGGAGATAATCGAATCTGCTGTCAGCAAACATGAGGCATAGCGACAAGAAGGCGAGCGCCAACGCTCGGTATTCGAGTGCTACTCCCTTTGTAAACAACGCCTTATCGATGACACAACCCTCTTTCCAGTGGCCGATCTATGACAGTGGAAAACGCCCTTTGAGTACCGCCTTCTCTGGAGGAGATAGTATCTTAAGCGAGGCGCCGAAAGAAGGAATGACCGTAACCCTATTAGTTAACACCTGTAGTTAACATCTGTAGTTAAGACCAGTAGTTAAAACCAGTAGTTAACATCGGGCAGTGGGGCACCGCGTCTGAGTGGAGTGAGAGTTGGGCCAACACTCTTCATAGCCCGCATCACACAGCTTAGCGTTATGCGATTATTCGATTATTCGATTATTCGATAGAGAGGAGATCTATATCGTAGGCATCCATCAACTCCATCGCCTTACCCCCACCTCGGGCGACGCAGGAGAGGGGATCTTCTGCAACGATGACCGGAAGCCCAGTCTCTTTGCTGAGCAATTTGTCTAAGTCCCGCAGTAACGCCCCGCCGCCGGTTAACACCATACCGCTTTCGGCAATATCAGACGCAAGTTCGGGAGGCGACTGCTCGAGGGCACTTTTAACCCCCTGAACAATCGCTGAAAGAGGTTCTTGCAACGCCTCAAGAATTTCCTCGCTGTTAAGAGTGAAGCTGTGTGGCACGCCCTCTGCTAAATTACGTCCACGCACGTCGATTTCACGCTGTTCGCCGTTTTCGCTAGGATAAGCGCAGCCGATTTCTTTTTTAACACGCTCGGCGGTAGCATCGCCGATAAGGCTGCCGTAGTTACGGCGCACATGCGTAACGATTGCTTCGTCGAAGCGGTCACCGCCGACGCGAACTGATTCGGAATAAACAACACCGTTAAGCGAGATAATCGCGATCTCGGTGGTACCACCGCCGATATCTACGACCATCGACCCGCTCGCCTGCTCGACAGGAAGCCCAGCGCCAATCGCCGCAGCCATCGGCTCCTCGATCAGGCGGACGTCTCGAGCGCCTGCGCTCGCGACAGATTCACGAATCGCGCGGCGCTCGACCTGAGTCGACTTACACGGCACGCAAACTAATACGCGGGGACTAGGGGGAAAAAAGCTGTTTTCATGCACTTTGTTAATAAAATGCTGCAACATCTTCTCAGTGACCTGAAAATCGGCGATCACGCCGTCTTTTAACGGGCGGATTGCCATGATATTCCCGGGTGTTCGCCCCAGCATTCTCTTGGCATCGGCGCCAACAGCCGCCACCGACTTCTGCCCGTTATGAGTGCGTATTGCAACAACCGAAGGCTCATTGAGAACGATGCCTTGATCGCGAACGTAAATAAGTGTGTTAGCCGTGCCGAGATCTATCGACAGGTCGTTGGAGAACAGTCCCCTTATTCTTTTAAACATGCGTGGCTTTCAACCTCGGTCGTACTGATTCCAGTACCTTTTTGAATTCTTCGATAGCTGCTGGAAGGCGTTGAGAAACAAACTCGGTCAGGCGAGTAATAAACGCTCTGCCGCCTTTTAGCCGCTGACAATCCCTGTGATACAGGCGCAATTTCTTGTACACTTGCACGCCAAGCGAACAGGGAATGGCCGTAATTTATGCGCACTCTAGCAACGGCTTGGTGCGAGAGCAAGCGCTAAGGCACGAGTTGGCTGAACAAAATACGTTGGCGATTTTGCCGACCTTTTTAAAGCGCAATTCAAACACCATTTACCTCGCCTGCCCCGATACCGAAGGAATAGCACAATGGCACTAACTAAGACCGAGGTCGAGAAGATCGCCCACCTCGCCCGCCTGCATGTCAGCGACACCGAAGCCGAAGAAGTGGCCAAGGGCGTTAGCGACATTCTGGGTTTGATCGACAAAATGCAGTCGATCGATACGGACAATGTCGAACCGCTCGCTCATCCTTTCGATGCCGTGCAAAAGCTCAGGCCCGACGCTGTCACCGAGACTGACCGCCGCGACGAACTGCAGAAGCTCGCACCTCAGAGTCAAGACGGTCTCTTTTTGGTGCCCAAAGTAATGGAGTGATCGGCATAAGGGCCACTTGCACGCTCAAGCGATGCGGAGCCTAACAATGGCGAGTTAAGCCAAACACCGCGCAGAGCGGGCGTTAGATCAAAGACAGGATTTCCCAATGATAGAAAAAACAGTCGCCGAACTTAGCGCAGCCCTTGAGGCTGGCGAGACGACAAGCGTAGCCCTCACCCAAGCCTACCTCGATCAGATCGCAGCTCACAATGAAACGCTCAATGCCTATATCACCGTGTGCGCAGGCAGCGCTCTAGCACAGGCCCGCGCGGCAGACGAGGCGCGCGCAGCGGGGTCGACCGCGCCGCTCCTTGGCATCCCTATTGCGCACAAAGATCTTTTCTGTACCGAGGGCGTTAAGACAACAAGCGGCTCGAAAATTCTGCATAATTTTATCTCACCTTACGATGCAACAGTTGTGGAACGCATGCAGGCTGCAGGCGCGGTCATGCTCGGCAAAACCAATATGGACGAATTTGCAATGGGCTCCTCTAACGAGTCGAGCTATTACGGTGCTGCACGCAATCCTTGGAATTTAGACCGAGTACCCGGCGGCTCGTCAGGCGGCTCGGCTGCGGCGGTAGCAGCAGACCTGTGCGCTATGGCAACAGGCACAGACACCGGCGGCTCTATTCGACAGCCGGCTGCGTTTTGCGGTATTACGGGGTTAAAACCAAGTTACGGACGCGTATCGCGCTGGGGCATGATCGCCTATGCATCAAGCCTCGACCAGGCCGGCCCTCTGTGCAAAACAGCCGAAGACGCGGCCATTCTTCTCAACGTGATGGCGGGTGTCGACGACAAAGACTCGACCAGTATCGACCTGCCCACAGAAAATTTTAGCGCGGCGCTTACCGACTCGCTCGAAGGGCTGCGCATTGGTTTGCCCAAACAACATTTCGCCGAAGGATTAAACCCCGCGATCGATCGTGCCATTCGCAGCGCCGTCGCCGAACTCGAAAAACTCGGCGCGGTGGTAAAAGAGATAGACCTGCCCAACAGCGACCTCGCGATTTCCGCGTATTATGTTATCGCGCCAGCCGAGGCTTCCGCCAACCTCTCTCGCTTTGATGGTGTGCGCTACGGCTACCGCTGCGAGAATCCGGTCGACCTCGAAGATATGTATAAGAGAAGCCGCAGCGAAGGCTTTGGCGAGGAAGTTAAGCGCCGCATCATGATTGGTACCTACGCATTGTCGGCAGGTTTTTACGATGCGTACTATCGTAAGGCGCAGAAGATTCGTCGTCTCGTCAAAGAAGACTATGCCCGCGCCTTCGAAGAAGTCGACGTCATTATCGGCCCTACCACACCAAGCCCTGCCTTCGAACTAGACTCGATGAAAGACTCGGTGACGATGTATCTCGAAGACATTTACACCATCGCGCTTAATCTTGCCGGCCTACCGGGCATGTCTATCCCCGCAGGTTTCGTCGACGGCTTACCGATTGGCATGCAAATCGTGGCCAAAGACTATGCCGAAGCAAAACTATTGAATGTCGCGCATCAGTTTCAGCAAGTGACCGACTGGCATAAACAAAAACCAGCGCTAACCACCGCAGCAAAAACCAAGGAGGCCTAGCATGCAATACGAAACAGTCATTGGCCTAGAGGTTCATGTGCAGCTCTCGACGAAGTCGAAACTTTTCTCGGGTTCGGCAACGAAGTTTGGCGCTGAGCCAAACACACAGGCAAACATTTTCGACCTAGCAATGCCGGGCACACTTCCCGTTCTAAACGAGACCGCAGTCGCAATGGCGGTCAAGTTTGGCGTCGCTATCGGCGCCGAAATAGGCAAGCACTCCGTTTTCGATCGTAAGAACTATTTTTATCCAGACCTGCCCAAAGGCTACCAAGTAAGCCAACTAGACTACCCAACCGTGGGCAAGGGCACGCTTACCGTCACCCTCGACGACGGCAGCGAAAAAGTGATTGGCGTGACGCGCGCGCACATGGAAGAGGACGCAGGAAAGTCTCTTCACGAAGACTATCAAGGCATGACGGGAATCGACCTCAACCGCGCCGGTACGCCGCTGCTCGAAATAGTCTCAGAACCAGACCTACGCAGCGCGAAAGAAGCGGTTGCCTATCTGAAAAAGCTGCACTCGATCATCCGCTACCTCGATATTTCTGATGCCATCATGGCCCAAGGCTCAATGCGCTGTGACGCTAACGTCTCGATCAGACCCGTTGGCCAAGAAGAGTTTGGTACGCGCACTGAAATTAAGAACATTAACTCGTTCAAGTTTGTCGAAAGAGCAATTAACTACGAGGTTCAGCGGCAGAAGGAGGTGCTCGAAGACGGCGGTCGCATCGTGCAGGAGACGAGACTCTACGACGCAGATAAAGATGAGACTCGCTCGATGCGCAGCAAAGAAGTAGCCAATGATTATCGCTACTTTCCCGAACCAGACCTGCTGCCGATTGTAATCGATGACGCTTATATCGAAGCCATTCGTGCCACGCTGCCAGAGTTACCGGACACGCGCGGCGCACGCTTTGTGTCCGAATACGGGCTTAGTGAATACGATGCTGGCGTGCTTGTGGCAACGCGCGAGATGGCTGACTATTTCGAAACGACCGCCAAACTAAGCGGTGATGCTAAGCTCGCTGCCAACTGGGTAAGTCAAGATTTGCAAGCGCTTCTCAACAAGCACGGCTGGGAACTCGACGAGTCTCCCATTCAAGCTGAACGTCTGGCCATGCTGATTCAACGCATCAAAGACAACACAATATCCGGCAAGATTGCCAAAACCGTGTTCGACGCAATGCTCGATGACAGTAGCGATGTCGACGCGATTATCGAAGCGAAAGGACTTAAACAAGTTACTGACAGCGGCGCACTCGAAACCCTCGTCGACAAGGTGATCGCCGAAAACCCCGACCAAGCGCAGCAATATCGTGACGGCAAGGTTCAGGTTATCGGTTTCTTGGTCGGTCAGTGTATGCAGCTGTCGAAGGGCAAGGCGAATCCTGCACAGATAAACGAAATCCTGCGCGGAAAACTTAGCTAGCGAGATGCGGTGAAAGAGCAGCAAGTTAGAAATGAAGCGCAGCAAAACAGCAAATAACAGGCACAAGAGCAATACTGACTATGAGTAGCGATAAGAAGCGCGGTGCTGAACGCACGCAAAAAGCCGTAAGAGACGAAGACTGGTCTGATGAAAGACTGATTGGTTTTCTGGCGTTGTTACCGCCCGATGATTTGCCTGCAGAGTATAATTGCCTGCTTAGCGCGTATCGCGGCATGACTGCCGACTTATTCGCGCGATTCGTTCAGCTATATGTCGGCCGCGGCCATGATATCAACGTTACGCTGTCTAACGGATCAACTTTTTTAGATCACGTTGCACGGCACCGAAAGTCGGGCGATTATGCGCAGGCGTTGATTGACTGCGGCGCACATGCCCACACCTCTTTGGCCGTGCAGGCCTAACACCTATGACAGACGCGCGGGTTTAACGACCGCGCGGACTGCGCGACCCGCTGCTGCCGCTAGGGCGAGAGCCACCGGTACGGGGACCGTCTTTAGCTTTAAATTTGGTTTCGCGCTCATACTTGGGCGCCTTCACCAAAAGCCTCTCCTCGGGGTGTGTACACTCAAGCTTCATGCCTAGCTGCTCTTCGATATCGGGCAGTAAGAATGAATCTTCTTCGCACGCGAAGCTGATCGAAGTACCGATCGCACCTGCACGACCCGTGCGGCCGATACGGTGAACGTAATCTTCAGGCTCTTCGGGCAGCGTGTAATTAATCACATGCGTTACGTCATCGATGTGAAGTCCGCGACCAGCAACATCGGTGGCAACAAGCACCTGCAATTTGCCTTCTTTGAAATTATCGAGCGTGCGAATGCGCTGATTCTGCGCCACTTCACCCGACAGCATGCCGACGCTAATGCCATTGCGATGCAGATTATCTGCAAGCTTGCGCACCTGATCACGACGATTGCTAAACACCATGATGCGCTCGGCCTCAGGCTCGTTGATGAGGTTATACAATAAATTGTATTTGTCAGCAGTGGTGACCAAGTAGACGATTTGATCAACGGCATCGGCAGCAACCCGCTCGGGCGCCACCTCGACCATAATTGGATCCATTGCCCAGCGACTAGACAGCTCGACGATTTCAGGCGTGTACGTCGCGCTAAACAGGAGCGTTTGACGGCAATCTTTGCGAGGAGTTCGCGCAACAATTTGACGTACCTGCGGAATAAAGCCCATGTCGAGCATGCGATCGGCTTCGTCTAGCACCATGAGTTCGATCGTGCCGAGATGCAGATTGCCATTGCTCACAAAATCAAGAAGGCGACCCGGCGTAGCGACAACAATGTCAACCGGCCTTGCGTCGAGTGCGCGCGTTTGCTTCTGATAATCTTCGCCACCGACCAATGTGACCGTATGCAGACCGCTGTATTTATTGAGGAGGTCGGCGTCACTTGCAATTTGAATTGCCAACTCACGAGTTGGAGCAACGATGAGCGCGCGGGGTTCGGCGAGATAACGCTTCTCTTGAATAGGATTGCTTAAAAGGTCATTGATGATGGTAATCAGGAATGCCGCTGTCTTACCGGTGCCGGTCTGCGCTTTGCCTGTCACATCGTGACCTTGCAGCGTGTGCACTAGGCTTTGCGCCTGAATCGGCGTGCAGAATTCGAAGCCAAGCTTGTCGATTGCCTCGCGCAAAGGCTTCTGCAGATCAAATATATCGAATGACACCTTTGCCGCTTCAACTACCTCGGATGGACTATTTTCGGCGAGTTCCCGGGCGATAGTCGACTCAGAGTCATCTTGTTCTTCTGAGGCATCGAGCGCGTCGCTTTGCACAGCATTCAGCTCACTCATTTCGTCCTGCGCCTCTTGCGTCGACTCATTGTGATCGGTTGGTGACTGCATAGTTATCCGGTATTCCAATAGTAAAAAGTGTGAAAACAGACTGCTCGGTTAAACAAGGGGTTGGCAATACTGCACAAACGCGGGGTTGGACGCTTGCACATGACGCGTGCGTGCGGCCTAAATCTCAGGGCGACCGCATGATAGCCCTATGCAGGACTTACTTCAATCGTGCCGCAAGCCACGCAATTCGGGTCGCGCGGCAATTTCATCTCACGCCATTGCATGCTTGACGCATCGAAGAGTAGCAACCTGCCGACGAGGGTATCCCCAAACTGCGCAATCAGTTTGAGTGCTTCGAGTGCTTGCATCGACCCTATTATGCCCACCACTGGCGCAAGCACCCCATTGTCCGCGCAGGTGAGATAGCCGCCCTCTCCGTCTTTATAGAGACATTCATAGCAGGGACTGTCGCTCTGGCGACTGTCGAACACTGCAACCTGGCCCTCTAGGCGAATGGCGGCACCAGAGACCAGCGGAACCTTGGCCGCGAGGCAGGCGCGATTAATAGCGAACCTTGTTTCGACATTGTCGGTCGCGTCCAACACTAAATCCGCAGAGCTTACTAATTCGCCTAGCTCCGCAGCGCCCACGCGCCGGTTAAGTGCAATGACCTCAACATCAGAGTTGATTGCCCGCAGCGTCGCCGCCGCAGAATCCACCTTGTTTGCACCGAGATCGGTTTCGGCATGTGCAAGTTGCCGCTGCAGATTGCTTAACTCGACAGTGTCGTCATCAACTAAGGTGAGCTTACCTACTCCCGCTGCGGCTAAATACATCGAGGCAGGCGAGCCAAGACCGCCGACACCGATAATCAGCACGTGAGAATCGAGGAGCGCCTGCTGGCCTGCAATGTCCACCTGCGGCAACATAATCTGCCGGCTGTATCTTAGAAGCTGATCGTCTTTCATTTTCTTTAGTTCCGTGAATCGCGGCTGTGCCAGATTGCTGTTTTATAAGCTGAGCCTGCCGCGCGTGACTCGGTCCCGACCGGCGATGTCGGGTAGGCATTCAACTGCAACGAAGCCTGCCGCGAGCAGCGCGCTTGCTACCAGCTCTCGCTGGTCGAAGCCGTGTTCGAACAGTAACCATCCGCCCTGTTTTAGCATCTGTTTGCTTTGCCTCACAATCGTGTGGATTGCAGCAAGTCCAAATTCTTCGCAGCTCAGTGCGAGCGCAGGCTCATGCACTAGATCCCCTTGGGTGAGATGCGGATCGCCCGGCGCGATATAGGGCGGATTCGACACAATAATATCGACAAGACCCGCCGAGTTGGCCTGCCACTGGCTGGCAATATCGGCGCACACCTCGTTGCTGAGCCACGAGCCTTGCACGAAATCAAGGTTTTCGCCCGCAAGTCGGCTGGCGTTTTCTTGCGCGACCAAAAGCGCCTCAGGGCTGAGTTCTACCCCGATAACGCGATACCGTTCGGCGGCTCTTGCCAGCGCGATGGCGATGGCGCCGCTACCGGTACCTATGTCAAGCACATGCTGCACGCCCTCGCGGAGAGCGGCTATTTCTAACGCTGTCTCAACCAGTAATTCGGTTTCGTGACGTGGAATAAGCACCGCCGGTGAGACAACAAGGTCAAAGTCCCAGAATTCTCTTACACCAAGAATATAGGCAAGTGGCTCGCCTTCTAAGCGGCGCTTCAGAGTCTGCTCGAACGTGGCCAGAACAGCCGGTTCAAGCTCGCGCGCGGGCCATGTGAGCAAACTCGCGCGCGTGCAACCGGCGGCATTCATAAGGAGCAACTCGATCTCGAAGCGCAGCGACGCTAACGCTTCATCGCTTAAGGCTGCGTCAGAGGTCGCGTGTGCAAGGGCTTGTGCGATAGTTGCCATAGAGTTGCCTGTGCGCCATGTCGACTTAAGCCCGATTTAGTCTTCGCCAGAAAGCCCTGCGAGCAAATCGGCCTGGTATTCGTTGATCAGCGGCTGAATAACTGCGCTGAGTTCGCCGTTCATAATCTCGGCAAGATTGTAGAGTGTCAGTTTAATGCGGTGGTCGGTTACCCTGCCCTGTGGGTAATTATAGGTGCGAATCTTCTCTGAACGGTCGCCGCTGCCAACGAGCTTGCGACGATTGTCTGATTCTTCCTGATGCTGCGCAGACGTCGCTGCGTCCATTAATTTCGCCTGCAAAAGGGACATAGCCCGCGCGCGATTCTTATGTTGCGAACGTTCGTCTTGGCACTCGACTACAACCCCGCTCGGGATATGCGTTAGGCGAATAGCCGAGTCGGTTTTATTGACGTGCTGGCCGCCTGCGCCACTCGCGCGAAAGGTGTCGACACGAAGATCGGCCTTGTTGATCTCTATTTCTTCGATGCCTTCCATTTCGGGCATGATAGCAACGGTGCAGGCAGAGGTATGAATCCGGCCCTGCGTCTCGGTCTCGGGCACACGCTGCACGCGGTGCGCCCCAGACTCAAATTTTAGCCTTTCGTAGACGTTCTTGCCTTCGATGCGCACAACTAATTCTTTGTAACCTCCGTGCTCGCCATGGCGTTCGGTGATCATTTCCATCCGCCAGCCTTGCAGTTCACTATAGCGAGAATACATTCGGAAAAGATCGCCTGAAAAAATCGCCGCCTCGTCACCGCCTGTGCCTGCACGCACCTCCAAAAAGACGTTACAACTATCTTTTTCGTCTTTGGGCAGGAGCAGCGTTTGTAGCGCTAAATCTAACTCCGCGATGAGCGTCTCGCTATCGGCAACTTCTTCTGCCGCCATTTCTTTGATTTCGGGATCGCTGTCTTTCTGCATTTCTCGCGCCTGCTCAAGGTCTTCCTCGGCGCCAACATAGCGATCGAATGTCTGTACCAGCGCCTCTAGTTCGGCATACTCTTTTGAGAGGTCACGAAACCGGTTCTGATCGGAGATAACCTCGGCGTCGCTCAGCAAAGCCTCTAACTCGCCAAAGCGATCCTTGAGGTTGTCGAGCTTATGCCGTATCGAATCTTTCATCTTCTTGGTTTTCCTGCGGCATAATGCTGCCGCGCTTCAGAGTATTTAGCATCGGGTGTTAAGGGCGCTCGCTGATACTTTGCCCGTATTAGTCCGCGTCGGATTCCAGTTCATAGAGTTCGCGGATCAGCAGGAGAAACTCATCCCGCCCCTCTGCACTCGCTTTTTTCATCTGCACGCTCGGCGAATGAATAAGCTTGTTTGTGAGGCCGCGCGCTAACGCGTTAAGCACAGCCTCTGGCGCTTCGCCTTTTTCGAGAGACTTAAGCGCCCGCTGCAATTCACTCTCGCGAATCGTATCGGCGCTCTCACGAAAGGCGCGCAGCGTTGCCACAGCGTTAAGCGCTCGCTGCTGCTTGAGATGCTCACGAACGCCCGCCTCTATTATGTCTTTTGCCTCGGCAGCCGCTTCTTCGCGCGACTTAACCCCATCTTCGATCACCTCAGCGATGTCATCGATACTGTACAGATAGGCATCGGGTATCTCACCAACCTCGGCTTCGATATCCCGCGGCACAGCCAAGTCAACCAAAAGCATGGGCTTGTGCTTACGCTTCTTAAGCGCGCTCTCGACAGTGCCTTTGCCAAGCAAGGGCAATTGGCTGTTGGTCGATGAGACAACAATATCGGCGTCTATTAAGCGCTCCGGAATATCCGACAGCAGCACTCCGTGTCCACCGAACTTGCCTGCAATGTCGAGCGCGTTATCGAGCGTGCGGTTGGCAACGACAATATTGCGCACACCTCGGTTGTAAAGATGAGTAACGACCAGCTCGATCGTCTTACCGGCGCCAATGAGCAAAACATTGAGACTCGCAAGATCTGAGAATATTCGTTCCGACAGCGTTACTGCCGCATAGGCGACGGAGACAGGGTTCTGCCCGATCGCAGTTTCGGTGCGCACCTGTTTGGCGATCGAAAACGAATCTTGAAACACTCGGCCCAGCGCAGGACCCACCGCATCGAATTCTTTTGAGACAGCGAACGCCGACTTAATCTGACCAAGGATCTGCGGTTCGCCCAGCACCATCGAGTCTAGCCCGCACGACACCTTCATCAGATGCCTCACGACTTCGGCGTCCTCGAAGGCATAGCTGCTTTTATCCAGTTCGTCTCTTTGCAGGCCATGAAACCCTGCGAGCCACTCGATAACTCGCTCACTTTGCGGCGAGGCGGTTTCACAGCCGATATAGAGTTCGGTGCGATTACAGGTCGAGACAATCACCGCCTCGTTAATCGAATCGATCTGGCACAGCTCAGCGAGCGCGCGCTCAATCACCTCTGGCGGGAAGGCAACCTTCTCGCGCAGGGCGATAGTCGCCGTCGTGTGATTAATCCCGATTAATATCAGTGCCATCGATTTAGTGTGCGCCTAGCTAATTTTACATCGTGACATGCTGACCTGCGACATGGCGTGACGTCGTACTGGATAAGGTTCTTGCGCTGCCGGCTCGGGCAACAACTCAGTCAATCGGGTATGGTACTAAATTACCTAGTAACTGCCCATTAGAGAACGCACCCAACCGCCATGAATCGGTAACTAGAGCGACGCAGCGCTGGCATAACCTTAATGCGGAACATCGCATAGCCTAATCGGGCTAGTATACGCGCTACCGCTGGCGCTATGATGGAAGCATTGTGAATCAACCTCGTATTAGGCGTTCCTCGATGATTTTTTCCCGAAAACAGCCACTTGCTGAGAAAGCCTGCGCAACCGAAGCTTTTCGTCTCGCGGCATTTGCCTTTTTTGCAGTCATGGCCAGCTGCACTTCGCTGCCGGAGCCAGACATCACGGCTCAGTCTGAGTCATCACTGCCCGAACTGGTCTCCGAGGCGGAGCCCAATCAAGAGTACGGCGCATTTACCGAAGAGCAACTATACCGCGCGATAGTAGGCGAACTAGAAGCTAACTCGGGCGACATCGCCGCTGCAGGTGATAGCTATCTTGACCTTGCACTTGGGACGAAAGACCTAGGCGTCATCCTTCGCGCGGTGCAATTCGCCTCAATCGCTAACGATACTAATGCGTTACTCCAGCTCGGCTTGGTGTGGGCGTCGGTCGATCCAACGGATCCTCAACCCCAACTTCTGCTTGCAATCGAATACCTTGAGACCGGCGCGTTCGATCGGGCCATTCCGCGAATGGCTCGGGTACTAGAATTAGGCGGGAGCATCGATTTTTCAGCGCTGTCATCGCGTACCGGTCAGCTCAATCCGCAGTCGCGCGCACAGCTCATACAGGCGCTGGAGCCGTTGCTCACTCAGTTCCCCGACGACGATAGCCTCGCGCTCGCACAGGTTCAGCTACTCGCGCAGAGCGGCGATTACGATGCTGCCTTAGCCGCACTCGACACAGCGCGCTCAAGGGTAACCCAGACCGCCGGAACCGTTTTGCTCGAAACACAGATTCTTCAAAACATGGGCCGCACCGACGACGCCGCGCGCGTCATGAGAGCTGGTGTTAAGGTCTTTGATAAAGACCCGATACTCCGCGCAAGCCTCGCGCGTCTCTATATCTCGCAGGATAAATTTGACGACGCGTTGGAAGAATACGCGATTCTATTAGCACAAGACGCCGAAAACTGGGAAGCGGTCTACGCCAAAGCCTTGGTTCACCTCGAAATCGAGGAGTATGGCGAAGCAGAATCGCTTTTCCAGCGCCTTATCGATTCGGGCGAGCGTGTTGACGAAAGCCGCTACTATTTAGCGACCTCGTTCGAGCAGCAAGGCCAGCTGGAAAGAGCTATCGACAACTACCGCCTCGTCTCTATTGGCACTAACAACTTTCTAGGTGCGCAGCAGCAAGCGACTCGCCTGTCTATTGCACTTGGCGCTGTCGACGCCGCGCACGACTGGCTAGAACGCGTTTCTCGAGGCCAGCCTAGGCTCGAAGTGCTGTTTATTAACATGGAGGCGCAGCTGCTGCAGCAGGCTGGCTTGCCCGCAAAGGCGAAGCAACTCTTAGATCGAAGCCTCAACCGCTACCCCGGCGAGGTCGACCTTCTCTTCGCGCGCGTGATTTATTTCGATTCGATCAAGGATCTCGCCAACTCTGAGGCTGACCTGCGGTCGATTATTGCGATAAAACCCGATGACGCCAGAGCCTTGAATCATCTCGGCTACATGCTCGCCGATCAGACAACGCGTTACGAAGAAGCGCTCACCTTGCTAGAAAGTGCAATAGCCCTCAATCCCGGCGATCCAGCCACCACCGACAGTTTGGCGTGGGCGCAATACAAACTTGGCCGTTACGAAGACGCCTTGCAGAATATTCGCCGCGCGTTCGCCGTCTTTCCCGATCCAGAGGTGGCGTCTCACATGGGGGAAATACTCTGGATGATGGGTCGCCGCGATGAAGCGTTGACCGTTTGGCGGCGGGCGCTTGAAGACGCACCAGACGATCCGCTCGTCACAGAAGCGATGCGGCGACTGCAAACTCAAGCATCAGAAGATGAGTCGGAATAGCCAATGACGTCGCTCATTAGCCGATTTTCGGGCTGCGCGATTGCCCTTTTCTCGCTCCATGGCTGCATGCTCGCGCCCCCTGCAGAGAGCAACTCAGACTGGGCACGTCTCAAATCCGACCTCCAAGAACTAACGACTTGGGAGCTAAGGGGGCGCGTCAATATTCGCTATGAGGGCGAGTCGCACACCCCCCGAATCCGCTGGCAGCAAGACCAAGACGAATACGCTATTAGCCTGTGGGGCACTTTTAACGCGGGCAACACGCTTATTACGGGCAAGTCGGGTAGCGTAACGCTCGAAACGGACGGTAGAACTAGCAAGGCGCGAACGCCCGAAAAACTGATACTGCGCGAACTTGGCTATGAGCTGCCAGTGTCCTCTCTAAACTATTGGATCAAAGGCTTGCCGGCGCCACGCCCGCGCGCCCAGCTTACTTTTAATGAATTCAACCACCTCGAACAAATTGAGCAGGAAGGCTGGCTGATCAACTATCCAGATCCGAGACAGTACACTGATATCTCACTCCCTCGCCGTATCGAAGTTAGTCGCAGCGAAGATGACATTAAGCTCGTCTTTGTGGGGTTAAACTGGACCCTCGACCAATGATTGCTCGCGCTTTGCACTGCCTCGCACCCGCAAAACTCAATCTTTTCCTGCATATCACTGGCCGGCGACCCGACGGCTACCACGACCTGCAAACTCTTTTTCAACTTCTCGACTTCGGCGATGAGATGACTTTTGCGCCCAACGAGACAGGGCTTCTATCGCTGTCGGCGCACGGTCCAACGGCGAATGCTATGCCATTGGATGACAACCTTATTCTGCGGGCTGCGCAGCTCCTTCGCGCGACTTGCCCGGGTAAAACTCTCGGTGCCGACATCCTTATCGACAAACGGCTACCTGCGGGCGCCGGCCTCGGCGGAGGGAGCTCTGATGCCGCCGCCACCCTCGTCTCTCTCAACCAACTGTGGGAGCTAGGCCTCACTCGCGAGCAGCTTGGGGCGATCGGCGTCACGCTTGGCGCCGATGTTCCCGTGTTCGTGCGTGGTCACAGCGCCTGGGCTGAGGGCGTCGGCGAAAAGCTCACTGATATCATGCTAGGGCAGCGAATCTACCTTGTTGCAACCCCAAACTGTGCGGTGTCTACCGCAGAGATATTCGGCATGCCCGATTTGACACGGAACACGCAAGCGATCAAAATGCCCGACTTTCTGGCCGGTAGGTCTTGCAACGATTGCGAAGCGGTTACCCGCAGACTCTATCCGCTGGTGGCGTCGACTATCGATTGGTTAGCGCAATACGCGAGCGCAAGAATGACCGGAACCGGCGCGAGTGTTTTCGCCGAATTCAACGATTCTGACTCAGCGCAGGCGGCCCTTCGAGACCTGCCTGACTACTGCACTGGCTTCATTGCTCGGGGTATCGACAAGATTGAACGTTAAATGGATTTCAGCCGTAGCGATAAGCGCAAAGACGGTGTAGAATATGCCCGCATAATTAGACAAGACACAGGCAGTTCGCAGAAGAGCGATAGCCGAGTAAAAGTTTGTTGGGGTGTCGCCAAGTGGTAAGGCACAAGGTTTTGATCCTTGCATGCGTTGGTTCGAATCCAGCCACCCCAGCCATATTCTCACCAGTTGTTCACCTGTCGACCAACTCGGAAGCCACGAGCATAGAACACCAAAAGTCCGGCCCAGAGCCGTTCATCGCCAGCGCGATCCCAATCCGAGCACGTCCCCAACTCTAAAGGTAATTACTCGTGGCAAACAATTTGATGGTCTTCAGTGGTAACGCTAATCCCGCTCTTGCAGACGCAATTGCGAAGCACATTGGCCTCCCACTCGGCTACGCGAGCATCAGTAAGTTTTCCGATGGTGAGATTAGCGTTGAGTTGAACGAAAACGTTCGCGGCAAAGACGTCTTCGTTATTCAGCCAACTTGTGCGCCGACCAACGATAGCATCATGGAACTTCTGCTTATGGCCGACGCGCTGCACCGCGCCTCTGCCAACCGAATCACTGCTGTAATACCCTATTTTGGCTACGCGCGCCAAGATCGCCGCGTACGCTCGGCACGCGTAGCTATTAGCGCCAAGGTTGTCGCCGACATGATCGGCGCCGTTGGCGTTAATCGCGTACTAACTGTCGACCTGCACGCCGAGCAGATCCAAGGTTTCTTTAGTATTCCGGTAGATAACGTATACGGATCGCCCGTTTTAACCGACGACATTGAGCGCCAGAATTACGAAAACCCAATCGTTGTATCACCCGACATCGGCGGCGTGGTTCGCGCCCGCGCGGTGGCAAAAAAGCTCAACGTCGATCTGGCGATCATAGATAAACGCCGCCCTGCTGCTAACGTCGCTCAGGTGATGCATATAATCGGCGATGTTGCTGGCCGCACCTGCTTAATTGTCGACGACATGGTCGACACAGCGGGCACTCTCTGTAAGGCCGCCGATGCACTCAAAGAGCACGGCGCGGCGCGAGTAGTCGCCTACAGCACGCATCCGGTACTGTCTGGCCCTGCTATCAAAAACATCGAGAACTCGAACCTCGACTCGCTCGTGGTTACCGACACAATCCCATTGAGCGAAGAGGCAAAAAACTGTGGCCGCATTCGCCAACTCTCGATGGCAAAGCTACTCGCCGAATCGATCCGCCGTGTAAGCAACGAAGAATCCATCAGCGCGATGTTCGACAACACCTAACACAGGTGTCGTTCTGTCGCGCGGATAACCCGGCTCCGAACCAACTGGTTCTCAGCCATTTACTAAACACCCTGACAAGCCGGTCGCAAGCGAGTTAGGGTTCCCGCAAGGGATACTCAGGAGAGACATCATGTCTACAGATGTATTTGAATTAGATTGCACGGTCCGAACCGACTTAGGGAAAGGTGCGAGCCGCCGCCTACGTCGTTTGGAAGGTAACATTCCTGCCGTACTTTACGGTGGAGACGCAGACCCGATCTCGCTAACGATTCCTCACAAGGACATCATCAAAGCGACGAGCAACGAAGCGTTCTTCTCGCACGTGATTACACTGAACATTGGCAAAAAGAAAGAGAAGGCGGTTATCAAGGCGCTTCAGCGTCACCCAGCCAAGCCTTTCATCTTGCACGCTGACTTTTTCCGCATTGATGAGAAGCAGTCGATCACGGTTAAGGTGCCACTACACTTCATCAACGAAGAGAAGTGCGCGGGCGTTAAGATCGGTGGCGGCAGCATTCTCAAGACCCTCAATGAGATCGAAGTAGACTGCCTACCGAAGGATCTTCCAGAGTTCATCGAAGTCGACATGGTAAAAGTTGAAATCGGCTCAACTGTCCACATCTCTGACATCACCCTGCCAAAGGGCGTTACAAGCGTGTCACTTACGCATGAAGACGGTGACCTCGCAGTAGCCACAGTGAAAGCACCTAAGGGTGAAAAAGCTGACAAGGCTGATGGCGACGACGCTGCAGAAGACTCAGGCGACGAGTAGTATTACTCCTCAGACAGACTCGCTATTCGGAAAGGGCTGGGCTAAAACCCAGCCCTTTTTTGTGCCTACAGCAGTGCTCTGCAACGAATACCCGCACCGTACTTAGCTGATACAATAGCGTCAACGCAACCGATAGTGAACAGCACGAATCATGCAGACAAGCCCTATCAAACTCATTGTTGGCCTAGGCAATCCCGGTCCCAAATACGATTCAACGCGGCATAACGCCGGCGTCATATTTCTGCACCACCTAGCCAAAAGCTACGGCGGGGAATTGCGCGGCGAGACCAAGTTTTTCGGCGAATTTGGCAGCATCAATATTGCCAACCATGAAGTAAAACTCTTGTTCCCAACGACCTTTATGAATGGCAGCGGCAAGTCGGTTGCAGCTGTTTGTCACTTCTACAAAATCGACCCTGAGAATATTTTAGTCGCCTACGATGAGATCGATTTCGATGTCGGTGTCACTCGCTTAAAATTCGAGGGCGGCCACGGCGGCCATAATGGTATGCGAGACATTATTAACGCTTTAGGCGGCGCACGTAACTTTTACCGATTACGCATCGGCGTCGGCCACCCCGGGCACAAGTCTATGGTCGCAAACTATGTGCTGGGCGATCCTTCGCGCTCGGAAGCCGAGCTGATCATGAGAGACATCGAAGACTCCATTCGCGTCATGCCTAAGGCGGTGAGCGGCGAGTGGGAAGAAGCAATGAGGCTTCTGCACAGTGACTAGCCTCCAACGACCAACAACGACAGAACTAACGTAAAGCGAGATCTAAAAATGCCAGTACAATGCGGAATCGTCGGCCTACCCAATGTCGGCAAATCAACGCTGTTTAACGCGCTCACCAAGGCAGGCATCGCCGCTGAAAATTTCCCTTTCTGCACCATCGAGCCAAACTCTGGCATCGTGTCGATCCCCGATGCGCGACTCACCCAGCTCGCCGACATCGTTAAGCCGCAAAAGGTTATACCAACGACGGTTGAGTTTACCGACATTGCAGGCCTTGTCGCGGGCGCCTCGAAAGGCGAAGGCCTTGGCAACCAGTTTCTCGCTAACATCCGCGAAACCGACGCGATCGCCCACGTCGTGCGCTGCTTCGAAGACAGCAACGTAACCCACGTAGCTGACACCATCGATCCTGCGGCTGATATCGAGACGATTAACACCGAGCTGGCGCTTGCCGACCTCGAGTCGGTCGAAAAAGGCATAGAGCGATTTGCGCGCCTGATAAAGAGCGGCGACAAAGACGCGGCAAAAAATACCGAAGTACTGCAGCGCGTTAAAGCACACTTAGACTTAGCCTTGCCAGTAAGAAGCCTTAACCTGAGCGAGGATGACATAAAGGCGATTTATAGCCTGCACTTACTCACTATCAAACCGGTCATGTACATAGCCAATGTCGACGAGGAAGGATTTGAGAACAATCCCCATTTGGACGCAGTCCGCGCCATTGCCGAATCAGAAGGCGCTCAAGTAGTGCCAGTCTGTAACAAGCTCGAAGCCGAAATAGCCGAACTCGAAGACGATGAACGCGACGAGTTCCTGCAAGAGATGGGCATGGTAGAGCCAGGCCTCGACCGCGTAATCCGCGCAGGCTATGCCCTTCTGGGCCTGCAAACCTACTTCACGGCAGGCGTTAAAGAAGTACGCGCATGGACCGTCAAGCAAGGCGCTACGGCGCCACAGGCGGCAGCTGTGATCCATACAGACTTCGAAAAAGGGTTTATTCGCGCCGAAATCGTTGGCTTTAATGACTATGTCGACAACAAGGGCGAGAACGGCGCCAAAGACGCTGGCAAATGGCGTTTAGAAGGAAAAGAGTACATTGTGCAGGACGGCGATGTAATTCACTTTAGATTCAACGTCTAATCTTGACAAAAGGACGTAAAATCGCCAGAATTCGTGTCCTTCGAGAATTGTTGTTTGCTTTTTAAGGCACCGGCAGCTCTCGGCGCAACCGCCCAGAGCGACCCTCGCACCCTAGGCCTCGCGCATCCCTTTATGGCTACGTAGCTCAGCTGGTTAGAGCACAGCATTCATAATGCTGGGGTCGGTGGTTCAAGTCCACCCGTAGCTACCATACAAATCAAAGACTTACGTAAGCATAACCCTTTTTGTTTCGACCAAATGCGTGAGATTTGCGTGACCCTCCTCCGGTCGTTGCATTTGGACTCTTCAGTAGCGTTAACGTTGGCGTTGAACCGCGTTCAAAACTGACCCTCTCTACGGCTTCAATCAGTTCCCCGATCTCGACCGCCGAATAGTGCGTGGTAATTTGCTTGTTGGTGTGTCCAAGCAGCACCATCCGCGTTTCTATACCAACTCCGGCAGCCCGTAATCTTCGACCAAAGGTATGTTTCAGATCGTGCACCCTGACCTGGGATAAACCGGTCACGTCGCGCGCTCTGCGCCATGCTTTGGTATTCATACGCTCTACCGGCCTGCTTTCCGCCTTGTACTTGTAGGTAAAGACATACTCCTGGTGCCGCCCTCTCTGGCGATTCACAACGGCTCTGGCCACTGAATTCAACACCACCAACCGATCTTCACCATTTTTAACAAGTTCACCCGGTATCAGGAACACACTGCTGGCAAGCTCAGGGATTGAAATTTCCCAGTCCCATCGCAAACCGCAGACTTCAGCCTCCCGCGTGCCAGTATTCACCTTGAACAACGCCATTTCCCGCAAGTGGTTCGGCAATTCGGCAAATAGCCGTTCCTGCTCGCCCCACGAGATCGGGTATGGTTTTCTGGCATCTTTCCAATCCAGCATGCGAATCAACGGCGGTGTTTCCAACCAGGGATTGCCGCGCTCATCGCGCCACAACCTGGCTGCCAACATCAGTACCCGCCGCACAACGGCCAAATCGCGATTGATCGTATTGGACTTCAGGCCTTCGTTTTTGCGAGAAGCAATGAACGGCCCCAATGTGTCCTGATGCACCTGCCTCAATGCCAGACTCCCAATAAATGAATCGAGAAATCTGAGCGACTGCGCATCCCGATCTATACTGCGTTTGTGCTCATTCTCCAGCAGGTACTTGGTCGCTGCTTGTCGAAAGGTGTAGTCGGGCTTAATGCCATATACGATCTCGTTTCGCACCTGCTCCAGGCGAAAGATCAGGTATTGCTCGGCTTCCTGCCGGTTACTCGTTCCAGTGCTTTCGAAAAGGCGGCCATATCCTCTGATGCGTTTGTCGATTGTCCAGATGCCGTTTTTGCCTCGCTTGACGAGGCCCGGTGTTCTCTTCGACATAGTGACTTACTCCTATGTTGGGTCGAACACCCACAGCGGGATTTATACTGCTCCACCCAGGCGTCCATTTCAAGTCGATCAAAGGCGATGCCCTGCCGACCAATAGGAATCTCAGTCAGAGTGGGGCGAACCTCCCGACTAAAGCGGTTGCGGTCCATGCCCAGATAGGTGGGCGCGTCGCGTAGACGGATCAGGCGGGGTTGTATGTGCATTGCCTATCTCCCTATGTACACCGCAGTAATTTGCTCTCTGACATGGCCCAATTCTTTGCTGATTGTCAGGCGGGCTTGTTTATCGCGAGCCTGTTGCTCTGGGGTCAGCGCTCTTTTTGACGGTCCGCCAGCATGGGGGCTAGGCCAGCCGGTCAGTTCCAAGTAGCGCTGCTGGGCATAGGCATGACGTAGGCCGTGCATTTTGGAAAGCCCAGCGTTAGCGGTATGGCGCTCGTAGATGCGCAGCTGCGCGATATAGTTGCGACTCCTCGGAATCAGAGAACCTAGGCCAGCCAGCTTTTTGGCCTCCTCTAGCAGGGCTCGCTGCTGTGCAGTGCGGATGGGCACGGTGCGTTCACGACCGCCCTTAGTCCAACTGGCCTTGAGGTGCAGGTGATCGCCCCGATCTGCCCAGCGGGGCTGGATCTTGAGCGCTTCCTCTCGTCTCAGACCAAAGGCCTCTTGCAATCGGAGGCTCATACGCACATGTTCGTCGCGCACCAGGGCGAGTTGTTCCGCGTTTAGATCCTTGGCCTTACTCTGGTCGGACACAAACTGCCGATCCGGTATGCCATAAAAGTCATTGGTGCCGCCCACGACGGCCCGCCTGTTCACCTTTTCCGCCCACCAGCGTAAACAGCTCATGCGGTTCTTGATGGTGCCCGGAGATAGGTTTTGACCCAACCACTGGTCCACCAGTGCCTGCACGTGCTTTTGCTTGAGCGATGTAGCTTTCAATTGTCGGAAGCCAAGGTCATGTAACTGGTTGGCTATTGCGCTCAACTGGCGCTCTCGACCCACACGGGTTTCAAAGCTGCCTTCATGGCTGTGTTTGCATAACATTTTCAGTTGGTAGTTCAGGTCTCGCATAGTGTTGTATCCATCGGTAAGTGTTTCTGATCACCTGGCAACAATGCTGCGCAGGCCTGCCGAAGCAGTACGATCACGGGACACCAATCCCGGTTGACCTGAATGTGTCTGGCCATAGACAACACGGTGTGTTTTCGAGAGAAAACTGGCCCGTGCAAACCAACGGCTATCCAGCCTTGGGCTGGGAGTGGAATTCCCTCCGTTTTAGAAAGAGCAGAACGCGCTGACCGTAAGTGCGTTTGCGTGGTTGAAGAAATGTTGAAGAATCCGAACTATGAGGTTCGGGTATCAACAGCGTTTGTGGAACAGGTTCCCGCAAGAAGCGGGAGAGTTTGAGGGAGCAATGCCGGAAAACGGACACTGCATTGTTGGAAGATGGCCCCGGTCACAAGTGACCGCTGCGTCATAGACGAGCCTAACTGACGCGTTCAGTAGCGTCCAAAACCACCGGACGCTACCTACCCCGTTTGCTAGCGCAAGGTGGGGTCATCCTTACCACTTTAAGCGCAGTGGCAGCGACAGAATTCGTGTTCTTGGGCCTACTATACGAACGCGTAATGCGCTCGTCACAAGAAATTCGAGCAAAAACGGATGAGGTTTATGCTGCCAGAGGGTATTTTTAAATAATCGCCCACTATCTGGAATTTACGCTCTGGTGCAAAACATAGTCTGTACGCCAACTTTTGCACTGTATCTAGACACTTTTTGGGATGGTTACAGTGTCACCACCCCAGAAAGTGCTCCGCACTGAAGTACCGCTGCGATGATGCTGGAAGAACGCGCTGCCCACGTCACTACCCGCTTTCGCTCTGTAGTGACGTGGGTAGCGAGTGTCTTACGCCGTCTTCCCCGCGGCAAATTCGCCCGCTCCGAGGCACCAAATTGGATGAAATTGG